>Ga0209571_1000031_pt1 | contig 373399 bp, 339 predicted proteins | sample EBPBio102011_DNA_FD_185866 | JGI IMG/M metagenome (GOLD analysis project Ga0209571, IMG submission 185866) | Wastewater treatment Type I Accumulibacter community from EBPR Bioreactor in Madison, WI, USA - Reactor 1_1/10/2011_ DNA (SPAdes)... | ecosystem: Engineered > Bioreactor > EBPR >... | reverse complement strand
AGAGGCGGTTGCCGCCTATCGGGAGGCGCTCAAGGAATGGACGCGCGAGCGGGTGCCGCTGGACTGGGCGATGACGCAGAACAACCTCGGCAACGCGCTTGCGACACTGGGCAAGCGGGAGTCGGGGACGGCGGGGCTGGACGAGGCGGTTGCCGCCTATCGGGAGGCGCTCAAGGAAAGGACGCGCGAGCGGGTGCCGCTGCAGTGGGCGTGGACACAGGAAAATCTCGGGATCGTTCTGTGCGTGCTCGGTCAACGAGAAAATAACGCTGAAGTGCTACGCCAGTCCGTGCTCGCTTACGAAGAAGCCCTATCGGTCTACACGCCAGAAGACACACCTTACTACTTCGAAAAGGCGACGCGCAGTTTGGCTGAGACGAGGGCACTGCTCAGAAGTTCTGAGGCGGCGGCGGCAAAGGGGCGGTAGAACGACATCGTCATGGCCGTGCTTGTCACGGCCATCCACGCCTTTGCCGGAGCACAGCTCGGCGTCGAAGACGTGGATGCGCGGGTCAAGCCCGCGCATGACGAAAGAGGGTAGCGTGCGGCCCGCACCCCGGTCATGGCCGGGCTTGTTCCGGCCATCCATGTCTTGCCGCCGGCGACGGGCGCGGCCCGCGCATGACCAAAAAGGTCACCGCCCTTCGTCATGGCCGTGCTCGTCACGGCCATCCACGCCTTTCATCCGAGATGCTGATAAAGATCCTCCCAGGCCGGGTTGGCCGCCAGGATCAGCCGCACCTTCCAGGCGCGCGGCCAATGCTTCATCGTCTTCTCCCGCTGGATCGCGGTGCGGATATCCTCGTGGCGCTCGATCCAGACCAGCCGCTTGAGACCGTGGCGCTTGCTGAACCCCTCGGCAACCCCCTCGCGATGCTCCCCGATGCGGCGCGCAAGGTCGCTGGTCACGCCGAGATAGAGCGTCCCGTTCGGTCGATTGGTGATGATGTAGACCCAGCCACCCGGCATCGCATCTCCATGACGTCTACCGTGAGCACGGCGCAAGCGCCTTTACCGGAGCACAGCCCGGTGCCGAAGACGTGGATGCGCGGGTCAAGCCCGCGCATGACGAGGAAAGTAGCGGCGGCCCGCACCCCCGTCATGGCCGGGCTTGTCCCGGCCACCCACGCCTTTGCGGGAGCACGGACGGCGTTGAAGACGTGGATGCGCGGGACAAGCCCGCGCATGACGAATATCTCAACGGCGGCTTCGCCGGTTCAGGCGCTCCCCGCCCCCTCACCCGCCGGGTGGCCGAGTTGGGTGCGGACGAGGTCGGCGAAGGTGCCGTTGCGGGCGAGGAGTTCGACGAAGTTGCCGCGCTCGACCACGTGGCCGCGGCTGAACACAAGGATCAGGTCGGCCTCGCGCACGGTGGAGAGCCGGTGCGCGATGATGAAGGTGGTCCGGCCTTCCATCAGCCGCTGCAGCGCCCGGTGCACGCGCGCCTCGGTGGCGGCGTCGAGCGCGCTGGTCGCCTCGTCGAGGATCAGGATCGGCGGGTCCTTGAGCAGGGCGCGAGCAATCGCGATGCGCTGGCGCTCGCCGCCCGAGAGCGTGATGCCGCGCTCGCCGACCCGGGTGTCGTAGCCCTTCGGCTGGCGCACGATGAAGTCGTGCGCCTCGGCCAGCTTCGCCGCCTCGATCAGTTCCTCTTCGGTCGCGTCTGGCCGGCCGACGCGCAGGTTCTCGCCGATCGTCCGGTAGAACATGGTGGATTCCTGGAAAACGACGCCGATGTTCTGGCGCAGCGAGTCGAGCGTCATGTCGCGGATGTCCATGCCGTCGATGCGGATGGTGCCGCCCTGCGGATCGGCCAGCCGGTGCAAAAGCGCCATCGCCGTGCTCTTGCCGGCACCGGTCGAGCCGACCAGCGCCACCGTCGTCCCCGCCTTGACCGAGAACGTCAGGTCGCGCACCGCCGGCACGTTGGTGGCCTCGTAGGCGAAATCCACGTGGTAGAACTCGACGTCGCCGCGCACCCGGCCGACGGCGACCGCGTCCGCCTTCTCCTTTACCGTCGATTCCGTATCGAGCACGCCGAAGAACAGGGCGATGCCGTGCATCTGGAAGAACAGGCGGGAGACGAACCCCATGGCGTGGTCGAGCCGGCCGATCAGCATCGTGGCGAAGCCCATGAAGCTGACGATCTCGCCGACGCTGGCCTGGCCTTGCAGGTTGAGCCAGGTGCCGAGCAGGAAGATGGCGATCACGGTGATCGTCGAGGCGGCGCGGGTCAGCACGCTGACCACCGCCCACAGGTTCAGCACCGGGTACTGCGCCGCCAGCACCCGGCGCATGGTGTACGCCAGCGCGCGGCCCTCGGCGGCCAGGCGCACATAGCTGTGGATCAGCGGCACGTTGCCGAGCGCGTCGCCGGCGCGCATGGCGAGGCGCGCATGGTATTCCTCCACCTGCCCCTGGGCGCGTTCGGTGCGGCCGATCACCAGCGCCGTCAGCACCGCGAAGATCGCGATCAGCACCACCAGCAGCAGGCCGAGCCGCCAGTTCAGGGTGAGCGACAGCGGCAGCAGCACCAGGATGGCGACGAAGGTGGCGAGGTGCTCGCGGAAGAAGGCGAGCCAGATGCCGAACAGGCTGTCGACGCCGCTCAGCATGATCTTCAGCATCCGGCCGGAGTGCGACTCGGCGTGGTAGGCCACCGGCAGGCTGAGCACGTGCTGGAAATAGAGGTGCATCGCCGCCAGCCGGCGCCGGTGCGCCAGCCGGTCGGCGTTCAGCGAGACGAGGATGGTGGCGACCAGACCGACGAGGCCTACGCCCGCCCAGATCAGCAAGAGATGCACGCTGTCCGACCAGGTTTCCGCAGCGGGGCGGGTCGCACCCCGCGCCAACACATCGACGATCTTGCCGAACAGCACCGGCTCGGCGTAGGCGAGCGCCGCCACCATCACGTTGGCGATGGCGAGGATGATGGCGAGCCAGCGCTCCGACTTGAGCAGGCCAAGGACGCGGCCGTAGATTCGCAGGAACTCCATGACGATGCAGCAGGCCAGGGGTTGCGAAGGGCAGATATGGACTCGTAGCAGGTTCAAACCGCTAAGTCTTCTCCCCTTGCGCCGCCCCGGGCTTTACATTCGGTTGCGCGGTCCCTAGCCTCCGCGCCGATGTCACGGCCATTGAGGATAGAATTCGTCGGCGCTCTCTATCATGTGAGCGCGCGTGGGAACGCCGGTCAGGAGATCTTCCTGAAGGATGGCGACCGCCGGCAATTCCTGGAGCTGCTGGGCCGGGAAATCAGCCAGCACCGGTGGATCTGCCACGGATACTGCCTCCTCGAAAAGCAGTACTGCCTGCTGGTTGAAACTCCGGAGGCCAATCTGGGGCGTGGCATCGGCCGCCTGAACGCCATCTACTCGCAGTGGTTCAACCGCCGCCATGGCCGCTCGGGCCATCTGTTCCAGGGCCGTTACAAGTCGATCATCATCGAGAAGGCCGTCTGGCTCGGCGCCGTCGTCAGGGAAATGGCGTGGGAGCCGGTTCGGGCGGGTCTGGTCAAGCGGCCGGGGCAATGGCCGTGGTCGAGCCACCGGGCCATCGGCAAGGACCGGGACGCGCCGCCGTGGCTGACCGTGGACTGGGTGCTGGGCGAGTTCGCCGGGGCGCCGGAGGGAACGCGCAAGGCCTATCGCGACTATGTGGCCGAAGGGAAAGACGCTCCTTCGCCCTGGCAGGACGTGCGCGCGCAGATGTACCTGGGAAGCGAGCCGTTCCTCCGGCACATGGCGGAGCGGATCCGAACCCTGCCTTCCGACCAGGTGCCGCGGGAGATGCTGCATCCGGAGCGGCCGACCCGCGATGCGATCATCGGCGCCGTCGCGAAGGCCGCCGGGGTGCCCGCCGCCTCGGCGCTCGACCGTGCCGTGCGGCAGGATGTCTTCCAGGTCACAGTCTACCTGCTGCGGCGGGCCGCCAACCTGTCGCTAAAGGAGGTCTCGGCGCTGGCGGGTGTTTCCCCGCCCCGGATCTCGCAGATCCAGCGGGCGATCGAAGACGCCGGCGGCCTCGGCTCCGCGTTTCGCTGGGCGCGGTCGCTGGCGACGTATCTGCCGTAGCCGGCCGCGCCCGTTCTCCGTGCGACTCCTCCGCTGATTTTGTGACCTGCCCGCACCCCTTGTTGCCCCTCCGCAACAGGCGCCGGCGATCCACAGGAGGCCGGGGCAAACGGCGATGACAGCCGGCAACGGATCATCTTATCTAGGCACAATGACGGCTTTCGCCTCCGCGCCTGCGAACAGGGCGACGGGAGTGGACGTGAACCTTTGAAGAGATCGCGCAAGGAAACGCCTGATGAACGCCTACCGTAAGCCTGGGGGACCGTCCGCCTCCTACTCGTCGCTGCCGGCCGACGAACGCCGGCCCCTCGCCTTGGAGGGCGACTTCGACGGCATGCTGCGGCCGCAGCCGGATGCTGCCGCGCCGAGCGACCCCGACCGCTATTGCGACATTTTCTGCGGCGGCACCGACTGAGCGCGGCATCGGCGCCGCAGCAGCGGCGCCCGGAAGCCTGTTCAGGTGCCGACAAAGTGCAGGCTCAGGTCCTGCAGTGCGTCATGCCAGCCGGCACTGTAGAACGCGGCGACGTGCGGGGCGGGCAAGCCCTGGTGGGTGACGACGGCCCGGGTGGATCCGTCCTTCAGGTCGTACAGTTCGATCGTGACCTTACTGTCGACCACCGCGTCCGCGGCCTTCTCCGAGGACCAGGAAAAGACCAGGTGATGCGGCGGAGCCAGCTCCGCGTAGGTGCCGGCGACGGCATTCTCGGCGCCGTTGGCGGCACGGATGCCGAGGCGAAATTCGCCGCCATGGCGGACGTCCATGTCGCAGGCGACCAGCGACGACTTTTCGGTCTTACCCCACCATTGGGTCATGCTTTGGGGGTCGGTCAGCGCCTTGAAAATGTCGGCCGGGCTGGCGGGAATCACGCGGGCGGCCCGGCTGGTCAGCCCCCGCTGAGGCTGCATCGTCTCGTCCATTTCTTTTTCCTCCCTGCGGTTGTGACGGGCATCACCGCGGCGCCGGCCTGCGGCTAACGCCTTCTAGCATACTGCCAGCGCGCGTCCAGGGTGACAAAATTGCTGGGCGGACGGACAGCCGGAGCGGAGCGTCGCACCCTCGGGCGTAGGGTCGAGACGGGAAAGCCCAGGCGGCTCCTCCGAAGCGGTATCGCCCCCCAGCGGTCCGACGGGCCGAAGTCGTGACGTCAGCTCTCGCCGCTAGAATATCCCCTTTTGGGTATGATTTGGCCATCCGTACAACGAGAATGGTCAGCACCGGAGAGAGGTAAGGTCGAGGTATGACGGTCATTTTCAGACCCGATTAATCCTATATGGGTCATTTAGTTAATAAACTTTTGATTCAGTTCCTGAAACGTTCTGCTGGACAGCCGAGGTCAGTCGGGGGAGAGTCGATTCGCTCGCGAATCGCCGGGTCAACACGGCATCTCCCAACAGATGAAGCGACTGCCGCCGAAAGCACGGAGGCGGCGGCGGCCGCAGGGGAAGAACTGATGCGAGGCATTTATCGTGATCATCGCGACCGCCTGCGTGCGTCGCCCGACGTATTTCCCTCAACACTGGCGGATTTCCTTGAAACGGACGTCCGCGACAATCCGACGTGGTGCGAAGAGCTGTTGCATGGCCTTGAGCGCGTGAGCGGCGGCCATCGGTTCGCTGCCTCGGGGACTTTGTATGAGTTGCGGGCCGGCCCCGAGGGTGTCTCGCTGCGCAACGGCGAAGACGACCGGCGCGCCGTGCTGCGGCTTGCCATCGTCGACCTCAAGCGCGCCCTGGCGGCCTGGCGGCGGGCCATCGGCTGACGGAAAAAACGCGGAGGCGGGATTATCCGCACTCCGCGTGCCAGGGCGAGGAAAAAAGCGTCAGGCGCGGCCCACTTTCTCGCCGACCACCGGGGTCTTCACTTCGGCTCCAAGCCACCGGTAAACGAACCCGCCGATCAGCGCGCCGGCGATGGGCGCTACCCAGAACAGCCAGAGCTGCGCCAGTGCCCAGCCGCCCACGAACACCGCCGGACCGGTGCTTCGGGCCGGGTTCACCGACGTGTTGGTGACAGGGATGCTGATCAGGTGGATCAGGGTCAGGGCAAGACCGATCGCAAGCGGCGCGAAGCCGACCGGAGCGCGCCCGTGGGTCGAGCCGAGGATCACCAGCAGAAAGAAGAACGTGAGCAGCACTTCGGCAATCAGCGCCGATGTCATGCTATAGCCGCCGGGGGAATGCGCACCGAAACCGTTGGAGGCGAACCCGCCGGAAAGGTCAAAGCCGGCCTTGCCGCTGGCGATCAGGTAGAGGAAGAAGGCGGCGGCGATACCGCCCAGGACCTGAGCGATGATGTACGGCACGATGTCAGAAGCCGGAAACCGTCCGCCGGCCCACAGGCCGACCGTCACCGCCGGATTGAAATGGGCGCCGGAGATGTGGCCGACGGCGTAGGCCATCGTCAGCACGGTCAGTCCGAATGCCAGCGAAACGCCGGTAAAGCCGATGCCGAGTCCTGGAAAAGCGGCGGCCAGCACGGCACTGCCGCAGCCGCCAAAGACGAGCCAGAAGGTGCCGAGAAACTCGGCACCAAGACGTTGTGACATGGTGTTCAACGGATGAGCTCCCTATCAATCCGAATGCTTGCACGCGGTGCGGCCATCCGATGACGATCATGTTCCCGGATCCAAATCGCCACACGCAACAGTTCATGCAATTGAGAACGCTTCCCCTTCGCCGCTTATACGCGCGGAAACGGCAACCGGTCTACGCGAAATGCTTCGCTTCCGTCAGACGGGGGCGGTGAGGAAGAATGACAGTTACCGGCGCTTATACGGCCAGGTAGGCCCGCGTTACCCTGTCGTCAGCAAGCAGGGTGGCGAGACTTCCTTCGAAGCGGACGCGCCCTTTCTCAATGATCGTCGCCCGGTCGCTGATCGTAGCCGCGAATCGCAGGTTCTGCTCGGCCAGCACGATGGCCAGGCCCTGGCGCTTCATCTCCGAGATCGCGCTGGCCATCCTCTCGACAATGAGGGGCGCAAGACCCTCGGAGGGCTCGTCCAGCATGATCACCCGCGGATTGCCCATCAGCGTGCGGGCGATCGTCACCATCTGCTGCTCGCCGCCGCTGATCTGACCGGCCGGCCGGCGCCGGAGATCCGCCAAATTGGGAAACAGCTCGAACAGTTTCCCGGTGGTCCAGTGTGGCGCCCCCGGCCGCGGCGGTTGCCGGCCCACCTCCAGGTTGTCCTCGACGCTGAGGTCGGTGAAGATCCGGCGGTCTTCCGGTACCCAGCCGAGGCCGCGCCGCACGATCCGGCCGGTGGCCATGCCCGAGATGTCACGCCCGTCAAGAACGATCCGGCCGCCCGACAGCGGTGCCAGGCCGAGGATCGCCCGCAGCGTCGTCGACTTGCCGGCGCCATTGCGGCCGAGCAGGGCCAGCGCCTCGCCCGCCGCCACCTTCAGCGAAACGCCGAACAGGATCTGGGCGCGGCCGTAGAAGCAGTCGAGCGCGTGCACCTCCAGCATCACGACGCACCCAGCATCAGGACGCACCCAGCATCAGGACACTCCCAGCATCACGACACTCCGGGGACCGGCGGCGGGGGTTGGCTTTCGCCGAGATAGATGGCGCGGACGTGCGCGTCGCTGCGCACCTGGCGCGGCGAACCCACCGCGATCAGCCGCCCCCGGTCGAGCACCATGACCCGGCTGGCATGCGCGAAGACCACGTCCATGTCGTGCTCGGTGAACAGGATGCCGATGCGCCGCTCGTGGGCAATTTCGGCGGTAAGCCGCATCAGCTCAATCCGCTCGCCGGGCGCCATCCCGGCCGTCGGCTCGTCCATCAGCAGCAACCTCGGTGAGTTCGCCAGGGCTACGGCCAGTTCGACCCGTTTCAGGTCTCCGTACGCCAGCACGCTGCACAGGCGGTCGGCCTGGGTCGCCATGCCGACCATCTCCAGCAGCGCGTAAGCTTCGTCCAGGTAGAGCCGGCTCGACCACGGCCGCAGCGAGCGCAGCCGCCGGTGGAAGGACAGCAGCGCCGTCTGCACGTTTTCCAGCACCGTCATCGACAGGAAGGTGGCGGTGATCTGGAACGTCCGTCCGACCCCCAGGCGCCAGATGGCCCGCGGCGGCAGTCCGGCGATCGGCCGGCCCTCGAGCGTGATGCTGCCGCCGTCCGGCCGAAGCTGCCCGTTCACCATGTTGAAGCAGGTGCTCTTGCCCGCGCCGTTCGGCCCGATCAGCGCCAGAAGCTCCCCCGCCGCCAGATCGAAGTCGATGCCGGCAACGGCATCGATGCCGCCGAACGACTTTCTCAGCCCGCGCACCGTCAGCAGCGTCACTCCCCGCCACCCTTTCTTTGCCGGGCCTCGGGCGGCTCGGTCAGCGGTGCAAGGCGCTGCTGCGCATAGCCCACGATGCCGCGCGGGAAGGCAACCACCAGAGCGATAATGACGATTCCGATGACCAGCCGCCAGGAGTCCGTCCAGCTCGACAGCACCACTTGCAGGGTCCTGTAGGCCGCGGCGCCGACAACCGGACCGGTCAGCGTCTGCAGGCCGCCCAGCAGGACCATCACCAGGCCGTCCACCGACAGCGGAATGGCCAGCACGTCGGGAAAGACGCTGCCCTTGAGAAAGGCATAGAGGGACCCGGCGACGCCGGCAAAGCCGCCGGCGATCACGAACGCGAGACGCTGGTGAGCGGCGCGGTCGATACCGATCGCGTCCGCCCGCAGGGCTGAGTCGCGACAAGCGCGCAACCCCATGCCGAAGGGCGCGAAGACGAATTGGCGCAGCAAGACGATGCCGAGCCCCGTGATCAGCAGCGTCAGGTAGTAGAACGCGGCCGCCGACGACGCCCACGACGACGGCCAGACACCGAGAATGCCGTTGTCGCCGCCAGTCACGTCATACCATTGGAAGGCGATCGACCAGGTGATCTGCGCGAACGCCAGCGTCAGCATCGCGAGATAGACCCCGCACAGCCGCACGCAGAACCAGCCGAAGATCAGGGCACCCGCCACCGCGAGGATCGGCCCGGCAACGGCGGCGGCCTCCATCGGCAGCCCCAGCGAAGTGGCGGCAAGTGCCGCGCCGTAGGCGCCCAGGCCGAAATAGGCGGCATGGCCGAACGATCCCATGCCGCCCACGCCCATCAGGAAGTGCAGGCTGCACGCGAACAGGGCGAAGATCAGCACCTCGCTGAGCACCGTCAGCAGGTAGTCGCCGGCAAACACCGGCAGCACCGCCAGCGCGAGCACGAGAACGAACACACTGTCGCGCCGGCCGCGGGCCATCGGCCGGATCGGCGTGTCCCAGAACGCCGCCGCGGTGCGCGTCTCCACCTGCTCGCGGCCGAGCAGGCCCCACGGGCGGACCACGAGAACCACCGCCATCACCAGAAATGCCAGGATCAGGCTGATCTGCGGGAAGATGACGATGCCAAACGCGTTGAGCACGCTCAGCAGCACCGCCGCGAGGTAGGCGCCGGGAACGCTGCCCAGGCCGCCGACGACAACCACCACGAACGTCTCGACGATCACCTCCAGGTCCATCGCGTGGTGCACCGAGGCGCGCGGCAACTGCGCCGCCCCACCCAGACCCGCGAGGAAGGCGCCGAGGATGAACACGGCAGTGAACAGCCGGTCCTGGCGGATGCCGAGCGCCTCCACCATCTCCCGGTCTTGCGTCGCCGCGCGCACCAGGATGCCCCAGCGGGTGCGCCGGAACAGCCACGTGAGGCCCAGCAACACGGCGGGCCCAAGCGCGATCAGCACCAGGTCGTAGGCCGGAAATGGCTGGCCCAGGATGTCGATCGCACCCTCCAGCCCCGGCGCGCGCGGGCCGAGCAGGTCCTGCGGTCCCCAGAGGATCAGCACCAGATCCTCGACGATCAGCACGACGCCGAAGGTGGCAAGGAGCTGGAACAGCTCCGGCGCGCGGTAGATGCGGCGCAGGATGGCGACCTCGACGAGCGCGCCGATCACCGCCACCGCTATCGCCGCCAGCACCAGCGCCAGCCAGAAGCCGCCCGGCAGCGTCCCCATCAGCCGCGTCGCCAGGGTGTAGGCGATGTACGCCCCCAGCATGTAGAACGAGCCGTGGGCAAAGTTGACGATGCGCGTCACGCCGAAGATGATCGAAAGCCCCGAAGCGACGAGAAACAGCTCGGAAGCCGAAGCAAGCCCGTTCAGGAATTGGACGACGACGAAGTCCACAGGGAGCTGCTATTTCATCTAAAATAGGGCTTTCGTCAGCCGACTCGCACGCCGCACCGTCATGGCCGGGCTGCGTCCCGGCCATCCACGCGCGCACCAACAGCGAAGGGACGTGGATGCGCGGAACACGTCCGCGCATGACGCGGAGGTAATATCCATAGAACCCTTCTCCTATTGAAGCGCGCCACGCCCGCAAAGGGACAAGCCATTCCAAAGCACGGCGTCATCCTCCCGGCCGCAGTTTCTTGGCCTCGTCCGGCGGCGGCAGGTAGGCGGCGCCGTCGGCGTAATGCCAGTCCACCATCACCCCCTTGCCGTCCTTGACCGCCGTCCGTCCGACGAAGGCGCCCAGCGTCGACTGGTGATCGGTGGCCCGGAAGCTGATCTGGCCGAACGGTGTTTCGACAGCGATGCCCTCGGCCGCGGCCACCATCTTTTCTGTCTCGGTGGATCCCGCCTTGGCGATGATCGCCGCCACTGTCCGCATCGTGGCGTAGCCCACCACCGAGCCCAGCCGCGGAGTGTCCTGGAACCTGGCCTGATAGGCTTCGAGGAAGGCCCGGTGCCCGGGCGTGTCGATGGCATACCAGGGGTAGCCTGTCACCAGCCAGCCGGCCGGCGCTTCCGCCTTGAGCGGGTCGAGGTATTCCGGCTCGCCGGTGAGCAGGCTGACCACCTCGCGACCCTTGAACAGGCCGCGCGTCTCCCCCTCGCGGACGAACTGCGCCAGATCGGCGCCGAACAGTGCGTTGAAGATCGCTTCCGGGTTCGACTGCGCCAACGCCTGCACCGTTGGCCCGGCATCGATCTTGTTCAGCGTCGGCCACTGCTCGGCCACCCACTCGATGTCCGGGCGCTTCTTCGCCATGATCTCCTTGAAGGCGGCAACCGCCGACTTGCCGTACTCGTAGTTCGGCGCCACCGACGCCCAGCGCTTGGCCGGCCACTTCGCCGCTTCCTCGGCCAGCATAGCCGCCTGCATGGTGACCGACGGCCGCAGCCGGAAGGTGTAGCGGTTGCCCTTTTCCCAGACGAGCGCGTCGGACAGCGGCTCGGCGGCGATGAACAGGATCTTCTTCTGCGCGGCGAAGTCGGCGACGGCGAGGCCGACGTGCGAGAAGAAGGTGCCCATCAGCAGGACGACGTTTTCACGCGAGACAAGCTCGTTGGCCGCTGTCAGCGCGTCGCCCGGCTTGCCGGCGTCGTCGCGGGAGATGACTTCCAGCGGCCGCCCAAGCACGCCGCCCTTGGCATTGATCTGCTCCAGTGCCAGTTGCCAGCCGTTGCGGTACGGCAGAGTGAAGGCCGGCAGCCCGGAATAGCTGTTGATCTCGCCGATGCGGATTGGATCGGCCGCGACGGCCGGATCGACAGACAGGGCGGCGGCCACGGTGGCGGCCGCGAGCAGAAAACGTCGGCGGTCGATCATTTCGTTCGTCCTTCTCCTCAATCCCCTCTCCCTCCTCAACTCCCTCTCCCTCCCGGGAGAGGGTCGGGGTGAGGGTGGGCCCCAAGCATCCCGGGGCGGCCCCTCACCCGCTCGCTCCGCTCGCACCCTCTCCCGGGGGAGGGTTGACCCTTACCGCAGCCCGTCTTTGCCCTCGATCTGGTCCTTCCGCAGGCCGCCGACCCGCGGCAGCGGCCGGCCGGAATCGGTGACGACGACGGCGACGACAATCTCGCCCGCGCGCGGCGCATCGGCGACGCGGATCTCCATCGCATCAAAATGGCTCCGCACGAACGCCGCGTCCTTGTGCCCCAGGGGGACGTCGATCGGGGTGCCGGGTCCGCCCATCTTCTTCGACGACGGCACCAGCGCCGCCCCCTTCTCCACCGCCTTGCGCAAGGGAGCGCCCAGCCGCGGATGCAGGATGGCGGCCGCGTGCTCCAGCTCGCCCGCTTCGCCCACGATCGCGGCCTTGCCGAAACTCTCGATCGAGGGCGGCTCCACGCCCAGTGCCGCCACCGCGCGCGCGCCGAGCAGCGCTCCCAGCTCCTCGCCGATGGCCATCAGCGGCTCCAGTTCTTCGACGAAGTGGCCGGCGAACGGATTTTCAATCACAGCAATGGCAGCGGCCTTGCGCGTCGGCGGCACAATCTCGCGCCCGAGCTCGCGCTGTGTTTCCTCGACGACGACAACCAGCTTACGGATGACGGTGAGGCTCATTGGCGGCGTCGTTGGGTCCACATCTCCTCCAGCCCCCTCACCCCGACCCTCTCCCGCTCGCGGGAGAGGGAGGGACCCGCGAAGCGGGAGGGTGAGGGCTCATAGGTGCGGCAGAACCGCTGCCAGCCCGGTTGCCCGAAACTGCCCGCGCAGGGCGAGGTACGCGCCCGCGATCAGTCCCGCTGCCCGCATCCGCTCCGCCTCCGCCAGTCCCGCATCCAGCGCGGTTGCCACATCATGGAGAGGCAGCGGGCCGAGAGCAACCACGACCGGCAGGACCCCCAGATCGGAGTCCCCCCGGAGTTCGCGCGCCGGCCGCCGGACGACGGCGGGACTGTCGATGTCGACGCGGTTGGCGATCAGCGTCGCCGCCACGTCGGCCGCGGCCGCATCCGATGCAAGCACGGTGACGGCGTCGGCGATGCCGAGCGAGAAGCTGCGGCCGCCGCGGCCGCTGGTGGCGACACCCCGCACCGGCATGGCGGCTTCGATGGTCGCGGTCGCCGCGATCGCCGGCCGCTCGACGTCGGCGACCAGGCCGGCGGTGAGCGTCTCTCCCGGCGCGAGATATAGCGCGATGTCCCCGCCATTATTGACGTAAGCGCGCGCCAAGCCGTGACCCGGCGCCAGCATGGCCCCCAGCACCTCGTCGGCGACGGCGCCGGCCACGGTGGCCATGGGGGTAACGAACACACCGGCATGGGGCACACACGCAGCCACCATCCGCCGCGCCACGGTCCCCTCGGGGATGGGGGGCGGCCGTCCCAGCGGTGAGCGCAACAGGGACAGTTCGCTCACCAGCTCGTCCAGGATCGTGGCGACGCGGGCGGCGGCCGCGGCGTAAGCCGCCTCGATCGCTTCGCTGGCGCCGAAGGCCTCGACCAGAAGGTCGATCGGGCCATGCTGCAGATGCAGCCGCCCGTCCGTGAGACGTGCCGCCCGTGCACCCGTCGGCAGGATGACGGCGGACGGCGAGATATTCAGCGGTCGCGCCTCCACGGAAAGTGCTCCGCTGCCAGCGGCCACGGATTGGCCGGCTGCCAGTCAATCGCCCGCTGGCGCTGCCCGGCCGCAAGATCGGGCGCGCGCAGCACGGCACCGACATGGCCCCCCAGCGCGGCATAGTCATCGAGCCGCAGCGTGAATTCGATTGGCGCCACCAGCGCCGGCGTCGGTACCGAGCCGAACGCGTGCTCCGGCATGCGGGTCACATCCACCATGAAGGTGATGCCGCCGCCGGGCCAGACCCAGACCGGAGCGCCGCCGCTGGTCACCCGGGTCAGGGTCTCCTTCACCGAGCGGGTCAGGCGGACCGGGTTGCGGGTCACCCCGGCGCGCAGGCTGCCGCCGGCGCCGGCCATGAAGATCACCGAGCACAGCGCCGGCTCGCAGTTCTCGCGGATCAGCGCCACGGTCTCGGCAAGCGGCTGCGGCATGACGGCCGGCACCGGCCGCAGAGCCTCGTCGAGGATGAAATAGGCCGCGTCCTCGCCGGTGGTACTGACCATCAGCATCGTCAGGCCTGGCCGCGCCTGCTTCGGGCTGAATGGCCCGAGGATCGACAGCGGGTCGGTGATGTCGGTGCCGCCCCAGCCGGCGCCCGGCTCGGCGACGCGGAAATAGCGTCCGGGCGTCGAGCGCCGGCCGCGCATATAGATCCCCGAGGGAGGCACGCCGAGAAACTTGCCGGCCTCGTGCTCCGACAGCACGCCGGTGATGTGATCGTCGACCACCACCACCTCGTCCACCTGCCTGGCCCACGCGGGCGCGAACATGCCGATGGTGGCTGAGCCGCAGCCGACCCGCATGCGCACTTCGGGCGTGTCGTCAACGATCGGCGGCTTGCCCGCTTCGACGACCACGCGCGAGCCGCCGTCGATGGCGAGCTCCACGGCCTCGCGGTTGCACAGCCGCAGCATCGTCTCGCAGGTGACGTTGCCTTCTTTCTTGCCGCCGCCGGTCAAGTGCCGCACGCCGCCGATCGCCAGCATCTGCGAGCCGTATTCGGCGGTGGTGACGTGCCCGACCGGCTCGCCCTGCGCCCGCACCGTCGCGGTTTCCGGACCGAGATGGCGGTCGGTATCGATCTTCAGCTTGACCCCGCAGTAGCTGAAGATGCCTTCGGTGACGACGGTCACCATGTCGATCCCGTCGTGCGTGCTGGCGACGATGAACGGCGCCGGCTTGTAGTCGGGGTAGGTGGTGCCGGCGCCGACGCCGGTGACGAACCGCTCCGCCGGGCGCAGCAGGCGCCCTTCCTCCCAGTCCTGATCGCCGAGGAACGGCACCATCGCCCCCTCGCGCGCCACCGTCCGCTCGGCAACGATCAGCGGATCGACGCGGGTCAGCACGCCGCCCAGGTTGGCGTAACGGTCGCACGCCCCAGGCTGCCCGGTCTTGATCCGGCAGCGCACCGGACAGGCGTCGCAGACGACGATCGCAGACGACGTGTCCTGCTCCGGCTCGCTCATCGTGCGCCGTCGCGCGCCGCGAGAATCGCCGCGCGCACCCGGTCGGGCGTCGCCGGCACGCGCCGGATGGCAACCCCGGTGGCGTCGCGGATGGCATTCAGGATGGCGGCGGCGGTGGGGATCAGCGCCGGCTCGCCGACGCCCTTGGCACCGAACGGCCCGAGCGGCTCCTTGTCCTCGATCAGAATGGTCTCGATTTCGGGAACGTCGCCGACGGTCGGTATCAGATAGTCGTGCAGATTGTTGGTGCGGTCCGGCACCCACTCCTCCATCAGCGCCATGCCGATGCCCTGGGCGATACCGCCCTCCACCTGGCCCTCGATCAGCATCGGGTTGATCGCCTGGCCCACGTCATGGGCCGCCGTCACCCGCAGCACCTTCACCGTCCCCAGCTCGACATCGACCAGCACCTCCGCCACCTGCGCGCCGAAGGCGTAGGTGGCGTAGGGCACGCCCTGGCCGTTCGTGTCGAGTGTCGTGGTCGGTGGATCGAAGGTGGCCTCGCCGGACAGCACATGGCCCTCGGCATCCGCCGGAAGGGCCGCCAGTTCGATCGTTCGCGCCAGCTCCCCGTCGCGGACCTGCACGACCTCCTGCCCGAAGGAGAGCACCGCACTTTCGCCCGCATTCGCCAAGCGGAGAATGGCGGCGCGCAGGGCGTGGGCCGCCTGCTGGGTGGCACGGCCGGAGATGAACGTCTGGCGCGAGGCGGACGTCTTGCCGGCGTCGGCGGTGCGCCCGGTGTCGCCGGTGACCAGAGTGAGCCGGTCGAGTGCCACGCCGAGCGTCTCGGCGCAGATCTGCGCAAGAACGGTGTTGGAGCCCTGGCCGATATCCACGGCGCCCTGGTAAAGTACGAGTGTGCCGTCCGCCCGGAGCGCCACGCGCATCGTCGAGGGATTGGACATCGAGGTGTTGCCGCAGCCGTACCACATGCAAGCGACGCCGGTGCCGCACCGGGTGCGGCCGGTGGCATCTCCGTTGTGCGCGCGGGCTGCGGCACGGCCCGCCTGCCACGCCGGGCGCAGCGCCTCCAGGCAGGCCGCCATGCCGGCGCTCGCGTCCAGAACCTGCCCGGTGGCGGTGGGCTGGCCCGGCCGCAGCGCGTTCGCCAGGCGGAACTCCAGCCGGTCGAGACCGAGCTTGTCAGCCAGCTCGTCGAGCAGGCCCTCGGTGGCGATCGCCGCCTGCGGCGTGCCGAAGCCGCGAAAGGCGCCGGCCGGGACGAGGTTGGTCAGCACCGCGCGGGACCGCGCCTCGATCGCCGGCCAGAAGTAGGGGCCGGAACAGTGCACCGGCACCCGGTTGGCGACGGTCGGCCCCCAGGACGCATAGGCGCCGGTGTTGAAATCACCCTCGAACCGCATCGCCGACAACCGGCCGTCCGCGTCAGCACCGAGCCGGACGTGCATCCGCGCCGGGTGCCGCTTGGTCGTCGTCGCCATCGATTCGACCCGGCTGTAGAGGCAGCGCACCGGCCGATCGAGCAGCCACGCGGCCAGTGCGACGAACGGCTGCACCGACATATCGAGCTTGCCGCCGAAGCCGCCGCCGCACGCCGTCGGCACGATGCGCACCTTTTCCTTCGCCAGGCCGAGGATCGCGGCAATTTCGTCGCGATCCATGTAGGGGGTCTGCGTCGTCACATGCACTTCGACGCCGTCGCCGACCCGCCGGGCAAATCCTGCTTCCGGCTCTATGTAGGCGTGCTCGACGAACGACGTCTCGAACGCGCCTTCGGCGACGTGCGCCGCGTTCGCCAGCGCCGCCTCCGCATCGCCGCGGTGGACATAGCCGCGCACCAGCACGTTGCCGGGCCGGTTGTCGTGGAGCTGCGGGGCGCCTGCCGCCAGGGCCTCGTCGACCGACAGAAGCGGCGGCCGCTCCTGCCAGGAGACCGGAAAGTCGCGGGGATCGAACCGCTCGATCGTCGCGGCGTCGCCGACCACGGCGGCGATCGCTTCGCCCCGAAAGCGCACCCTGCTTGCCGCGAACACCGGCTGGTCGCGGAACTGGGGGATGACGCCGAACGCATTCTCTCCCGGCACGTCCGCGGCCGTCAGCACCGCCGCCAGGCCGGGGTAGCGTCGGTGCAGTGGGGCAAGGTCGCCGATGACGAAGTCGGCGCAAGCGACCGGTGCGCGAATGACCTTCAGCCACAGCGCTTCGGCGGGCGCCACGTCATCGCCGAAACGCTCGCTGCCGTCGAGCCGGGCGATGCCATCGACCCGGGCGACACGCGATCCGACGATGCGATTGCCCGGCAGGCGGGCCCGCTCCTCCTCGAACCGATGCGCGTCGCAGACGGCCGTGATGATCTTGCGATAGCCGGTGCAGCGGCACAGCACCCCGCCCAGCGCGTCCAGGACCGCCGCTTCCGCCGGCCGGTCGTCGCGATCGAGCAGAGACGCCGCGGCGAGCAGCATGCCGGGCGTGCAGATGCCGCACTGCGCCGCACCGTGGTGGTGGAACGAGCGCTGCAGCTTCGTCAGCGTGTCGTTGGCCAGGCCCTCGACGGTCGTGATCTCGCGTCCCGACGCCTGGCCGACCGGCGTCAGACAGGCGCAGACCGGCCGGCCATCCAGCAGGACGGTGCACGCGCCGCAGTCGCCGGCATCGCAGCCGACCTTCGTTCCGGTCAGCCGCAGATCTTCGCGCAGCACGTGGGACAGCCGGCGCATCGGCGGACCGGCAACGGTGCAGGCCCGGCCGTTGATCATCAATGTCCGCTCGGCCTCGCTCACCGCAGCCTCGCCTGCAACCCGTCCAGCGCGCGGCCGACCAGCAGGTGCGCCGCGTCCAGACGATACGCCGCCGTGCCTCTTACGTCGCTCAGCGGCGTCAGCGGTGCGAAGTGCGCCTCCGCCAGAAGGTCCGACAGCGGCGGACCCGCGAGGTCGCGACCGGTCAGCGCCTCCTCAAGCGCCGGAAGCCGTTGCGCGACAGGCGAACAGGAACCCACGGCGACGGCAGCCGAGCCGACGCGGCCGAGGGCGTCCAGCTCCAGCAGCGCCGCCACCATGACGATCGAGATCACCTGGTAGGCGCGCGCGCCAAGCTTGTGAAACGCGCTGGCCTGGCGGCTGGTGCGCTTCGGCACAGTCACCGCCGTCAGCAGCTCGTCCGGACCCAGGACGGTGCGCCGGTTGCCGACGATGAAGTCGCCGAGCGGCAGCACCCGGGTGCCGGCCTGCGAGCGCAATTCAACCGAGGCATTCAGAATCAGCAGCGGCGGCACGCCGTCGGCTGCCGGCGAAGCATTGCACAGGTTACCGCCGACGCTGCCGGCATTCTGGATCTGAACGCCCCCGATCTGCCGCGCCGCCTCGCGCAACGCGTCGAATTGCGGTGGCAGTGCTGAGGCAGCCAGCTCCGACCAGGTGGTGAGCGCTCCGATGCGCACGCACTCTGCCGTTTCGGCGATGCCGCGGACCTCGCCCAGGCCCGTCAGGTCGAGGACGTCGTCGGCCAGCGGCCGCGCGTTCGGCCGGCAATAGTAATCGGTGCAGCCTGCAACCACAGTCCAACCGCCGGTGGCGAGCCGGTCAAGGGCTTGCTCCAGGCTGGATGGACGGCAATACGCTCTCAACGGCATTCTTCCTGTGCGACGACAACCTGCGGGCGGCTTGCTCGCCGCGAGCGACGACCAAGACGTAGTGTGTGCGCCTGCGAAATTCACACCGATCCATCGTCGCCTGTCAAACAGGAGATCGGCAGGGCGAAGCCTTTGACCTGCCGGGCATGCAAGACTACCTCACAGACAACCGAATAACGCCGGTTTCCGGCACCGGACTTGATCGATGTTGAAACGGCTCGTGGCCGCGTTCGCGATCTTCGCCTTCGGGACGGGCATCGCCGCCGCCGAGTTCCGGAGCTATGCCGTCGTTCGCGACGATGCGTCCTTGCTGATCCAGAACAAGGTGGTCCGCCTGTACGGGATTTATATTCCGCAGCAGGGCCAGTTTTGCTCGTCCAACATCAACCCGCCCTTTTGCGGAACCCGCGCCGCGGCGGCCCTGGACTTCAAAATTCAGGGGTTTGTGACCTGTCGGGAGATGGGCGTGTATGACGACGGCAGCATCAGTGCGATCTGCTGGACCAAGCGCTCGGGCTTCAGCGAGGGCGAGGATCTGAGCGCCTACCTGATCAGCAACGGATTGGCTCTCGCCGGCCCGGACGCCCCCTTCGAGTACCGGGCGCTGGAGCGGATTGCGCAGAATACCAACCAGGGGGTCTGGGGCTTTCAGGCGGACAGTTTCGGACCTCCTCGTTTCAGATGAGCGAATGTCGCTCATCTGATCACGACGCCGAGACGCGCCAGGGCGGGCGGCGGCGGGGCTATTTCGGGGTATAGGTCAGGAAGAGGAGCTGGCCGCCCTCCACCAGATTGTTGCCGGCGATCGAACCGTTCCTGACGCCATGCGCACGGCGGCAAAGCCGATGGTCGCCGAATCCAGCTTGCGATCGGCAATGCGCACGTCGAAGACGCTGACGCGCGCTCCCCGGAGCTGCGTACCGTTGGCAAGCTGATACGGCAGAGCATCGGTATCGCAAGGATCCGGCCCGACATCGCAACTCGCTTTAACTGCATCCAAGGGAACGATCGCCGTAAGAACAACCAAAACGATGTAGAAATATCCCGTTTTAGCAATACTACTCACCATGATATTCCCAATCCCCGCACTATGGTGCTTATAATTTCCCGTACGGAGAGAAATATCAAAATATACGAGACTCTCGTACATTAATTTTATTGATCCGGGTGAGCGCGGCCCCGGAGGCTGCTTGGTTACAACACACGTCATGGCCGGACTTGTTCCGGCCATTCACGGCTTGCCGCAGACAACGTGACGGACGGCGGCGCGTGGATGCGCGGATCAAGTCCGCGCATGACGAAAGTTGTTTCTCTAGTCCATTGACTTTGCTTATATCATTTTCGGTCAGCCTCTAATGGCATCGGCTTCTCTATCGAGAGATCCCGTTCGAACCCTTATGATCCGCGAGCTTGAAAAGGCCGGCCGTCGAGCCTAAGCAGGACCTCAGCATAATACGGTGAAGAAGCGGACGCGTGCGACTGGATCCCGAAGGGTTGCCCATTTACCCCGTCCGAGCCCGGCCCGTATTTCCACCCGCGTCCCACGGCCGGTAATGGCGGAGTGGCTGTCGGCTTCGTGGCTTATGCTGGTGCTCGCGCCGTTTATCGGGAGCTTCTTGGGCGTGCTGATTCTTCGCCTGCCGGAGCGCAAGCCGGTGGTGCTGGGCCGCTCCCGCTGCCCGCATTGCCGGCGGACGCTGGCCGCCCGGGACCTGATCCCCATCTTCAGCTGGCTCGTCATGAAACGGCGATGCCGCCATTGCGGCTCCGCGCTCGGCTGGTTCTATCCGAACATCGAGGTGGCCGCCCTGCTGGTGGCGGTGTGGGCCGTGGCGGTGGTCCCCGGGCCGGCGCGCTGGGCGACGTGCGCGCTCGGCTGGACGTTGCTGGCCTTGGCGGTCATCGACGCGCGCCGCATGATTCTTCCCGACGCGCTGACGTTGCCGTTGATCGCCCTCGGGCTTGCGGTGGCGGCCTGGCTCGACCCGTCGCGCCTTATGGGACACGCGATCGGCGCCGCGGCGGGATTTCTTGTCTTCTGGCTGATCGCGACCCTCTACCGGCTGCTGCGCCGCCGCGAGGGTCTGGGGCTGGGCGACGCAAAGCTCTTGGCGGCGGCCGGCGCTTGGGTATCATGGGAGGGATTGCCGGGGGTGGTCCTCGCCGCTTCTCTGAGCGCGCTGGTGTTTTTCCTGGTGGCGGCGTTCCTGGGGCCAGCTCCGGACCCTTCCCGCCGGTTGCCATTTGGCCCCTTTCTGTGCCTCGGCATCTGGCTGATCTGGCTCTACGGGCCACTGATTCTGGCTTGACGGCGCAACGGCGCAGGGTGTCCTGCTCAACCATGCGAACGGAAAGACAATGAACGCAGACGGTTTGGAAGGCCCGCCGGTCTCGGCCGGCGGTGCCGAGGAGTCGGTCGTCGCGCTGCTGATGCGTCGGGGCAAGCTCGACGACGCCGGCGTGCAGCGCGCCCGGCGCATGCAAGACGCCAGCGGCGAGCACTTGCACGTTCTGCTGGTGAAGCTGGGTCTGGTCTCGGAAGCCGAGGTCGCGGGCGCACTGGCCCAGGTTCTCGGCCTGCCGCTGATCAGCACCAAGGACTTCCCTGACCAGCCGCTCTTTGATGGGGCGCTGAGCATCAAGTTCCTCAAGGACAGCCACGTTCTGCCGCTGACCGAGACGGACTCGTCCATCGAGCTGGCGATGGCCGATCCCCTCGACGATTTTGCCGCGTTCGCCGTTTCCGCTGCCACCGGCCGCCAGGTCGCGCGGCGCGTTGCCATCCCCGCGGACATCGAGAAGGCGCTGGAGCGCCTGTACGGCCGCAGCGGCAGTGCGCTCGGCGAGATCGCCGACAACCTGGGCGAGGGCGACAGCGTTGGCGATGACGCCGAGCGGCTGAAGGACATGGCGAGCGAGGCGCCGGTGATCCGCTTCGTCAATCAGGTGATCGGCCGCGCGGTGGAGGCCCGCGCCTCGGACATCCACATCGAGCCGTTCGAGAACAAGTTGCGGGTGCGCTACCGCATCGACGGCATCCTGCAAGAGGTGGAGACCCCTCCGGGCCGCCTGACCGCGGCGATCGTCTCGCGCGTCAAGATCATGTCGAAGCTGAACATCGCCGAGCGACGGCTGCCGCAGGACGGCCGCATCAAGCTCGCGATCCGCGGCAAGGAGGTGGATTTCCGCATTTCCACCGTACCGACGATGCACGGCGAGAGTGTCGTGATGCGGATCCTCGACCGCGGCGGCGCGGTATTTGAGTTCGCCGCCCTGGGAATCGACGAGACGGTGCTGAGGCCGTACCTGGAGATGCTGGAGCGTCCGAACGGCATTCTCCTTGTCACCGGCCCAACCGGCAGCGGCAAGACGACGACGCTCTACACCTCGCTGCTCCGCCTCAACACCCCCGACCGCAAGATCCTCACCGTGGAGGACCCGATCGAATACCAGCTGGAGGGTGTCAACCAGGTTCAGGTGAAATCGCAGATCGGCCTCACCTTCGCCAACGTTCTCCGCTCGCTGCTCCGGCAAGACCCGGACATCATCATGATTGGCGAGATCCGCGACCTGGAGACGGCGCAGATCGCGGCACAGGCGGCGCTCACCGGGCACCTGGTGCTCTCCACCCTGCACACCAACTCCGCCGCCAGTTCGATCACCCGGCTCCTCGACATGGGGCTGGAAGACTATCTGCTCGCCTCGACCCTCAACGGCATCTCCGCCCAGCGCCTGCTCCGCACGCTCTGTCCGCACTGCCGAGAGCCGAACCCGGCGCTGGCTGAGGTCAGCAGGCAGTTCGGCCTTGAGCGTTTCGCCGGCGACCGGCCGGTTCAGCTCTTCCGACCGGTCGGGTGCCCGCGTTGCAACAGCACCGGTTACTTCGGACGGACCGGCATCTCCGAAATGCTGGTGATGTCGGACGAAATCCGCAAGCTTGTCCTGCGCCGGGAGGATGCCGGAGCGATCCAGCGCGCCGCGACCGAACAGGGCATGCGGACACTCTACGAAGACGGCATGATGAAAGTGGTCCGCGGCGCCACCTCGCTGGAGGAGGTGCTGCGCGTGACCCGGGAGACTTGAGGGTCTGAGTCGAATGAATGGCTTGCGATCAACGCGCGACGATGTCTCGTCATGCCCGTGCTTGTCATGCTTGTCATGCTTGTCATGCTTCTCATGCTTCTCATGCTTCTCATGCTTCTCATGCTTCTCATGCTTCTCATGCTTGTCATGCTTGTCACGGCCGGCCCCGCCTGGTGGCAGACACCGTGCCAAGCGGAGCCACGTGGATGCGCGGAACAGGTCCGCGCATGACGGGGCCTGAGATGCCCACCTTTCGCTTCAAGGCGGTCAGCGGGCCAGGCGAGGTTGTCGAGGGCGAGATGGAGGCGGCAAGCCAGGCGGCGGTGCTCGACCACCTGCGCGGCCAGGGCTACCTGCCGATCCGCGCCGACGAGACGACCGGCCGGACCCTCGGCGATCTGCTGAAGCTGGAGATCGGCGGTGGACGCGGCGGTCTTGGCCGCCAGGACATCACCGCGATCATCCGCGAGTTGTCCAGCCTGCTCCGCGCCGGACTGGCGCTGGACCACGCGCTGGCGGTGCTGATCAATTTCTCCGAAAAGGAACCGGTCAAGAAATTGATGGCGCGGGTGCTGGAGCGGGTGCGCGGCGGGACGTCGCTGGCCGACGCGATGGCGGCGCAGGGCCGCGTGTTCGACCGGTTCGTCATCGGCATGGTGCGGGCGGGCGAGGCCGGCGGCGCCCTCGACAGCGTCCTGGCAAAGACCGCCGAGTTCATGGACAAATCGCAGCAGTCCAAGCAGAACCTGAAATCGGCGCTGATCTATCCGGTCGTCCTGTTCACGTCGGCCTGCATCTCGGTCGCCATCATCGTCACCGTCGTCATTCCCAGCTTCAAGGAAATTTTCGACCAGGCCGGTTTCGCGCTGCCGCTGGCAACCAGGATCGTCATGACCATTGGCGATCTGGCGGCCCGCTTCTGGTGGCTGCCGCTGGTGCTCGGCCTCGGCACCGTCGTGATCATCGGGCGCCAGCGACGCGATCCGGCGCAGCGGCGGGAATGGGACCGTCGCCTGCTCCGCCTGCCGCTGATCGGAAGTCTGGCCGCCCGCGTTGAAACGACGCGCATGACTTATACGCTCGGGATGCTCATCAACAACGGCGTGCCGCTGGTCTCGGCGCTGGGTGTGGTCAAGGGGACGCTCGGCAACGCGGCCATGGAAAGTGCGTTCGAACAGATCGAAAAGCAGGTGCGCGAGGGCAAGACCTTCGCCGGGCCGCTGGCCGAGGCCGGGCTTTTTCCGACGCTGGCGACCCACCTGATCCGCATCGGCGAGGAGAGCGGGCGCCTGGAGGAAATGCTGTTCCGGGTCGCCGATACCTACGAGCGCGAAGTTCACCAGGCGATCCAGCGGCTGATGGCGCTGCTGATCCCGGCGCTGACCTTCGGCATGGCACTGTTGATCGGCGGCATCATCGTCTCCATACTCGTGCCGATGTTGAGCATCAACCAGCTCGCCCAGTGATCGCGCGGAGGCCTTCATCTCATGAGATTTGCGTGGCTTGCCGTCCGTCGCACGGATGGCTCGGGGGGCAGCCCGCTCGTCCGCGGCGGTGCCCAGGCGGGGTTTACCCTCCTCGAGGTTCTCGTCGTTCTCGTCATTCTGGGGCTTCTGGCCGCGGTCGTCGCCGGCCCGCAGATTTTCAAATATCTGGGAACGGCGAAGTCGGAAGCGGCGAAGGTTCAGGTGCAGCAGATCAGTTCGGCCCTCGACCTCTACCGGCTGGAGGTCGGCCGCTATCCGACCCAGGAGGAGGGCGTCGTCGCACTGATCGAGGCGCCGCCTGGATTGACCAAATGGAACGGCCCCTATCTGAAGAAGAAGGAAGCGATCGTCGATCCCTGGGGGCGGCAGTTCCTTTATAAGGTGCCGGGTCAGCACGGTGACTACGACCTCTACACATTGGGCGCCGACAACGCGCCAGGGGGCAACGGCGAGGATCAGGACATCACCAACTGGTGATGCAGCGCTCCGGGGCTCGCCGGCAGCCAGTCAGCCCCACACCGTCATTGCGAGCGGAGCGAAGCAATCCACTGGGGCCAGTTCAGGCCGCGAGTGTGGATCGCTGCGTCCGCTGGCGCGGCTTCGCGACGACGGAATTTCCGAGGCCTCCGGTCAACCTGGCCGGCCCGGACGCGATGGCGGATTCACGCTTTTCGAGATTCTGGTCGTCCTGCTGTTGCTGGCGATTCTCGCCGGATTTGCGGGACTGCGCATAGCCGGGTCGATGGAACGCTCGGCCCTGGACGCTGCGTCGACGGCGCTGGTCGCGGATTTGAGACGGGCGCGGAGCCTCGCCATCGTGCACAATGAGCCGGTTGCCGTGCGCGTCGATGTGGGCGTGCCCAGCTTCGGCATTCCCGGCGCTCGGACCTTTAAGGTTTCAGACCGGCTGAAAGTGACGCTGTTCACCGCCGTCAACGACCAGATGACGACGAACGTCGGGGAGATTCGCTTCTTCTCGGACGGCAGTTCGACCGGCGGCGAGGTGACTTTTGCGGGCGATGGTGCGCGCGAATATGTTCAGATTGATTGGTTCACCGGGCGCGTGGCGGTTTATCAGGAAGCAGTCCGCTAGCGGCCGCCGTCTGCCACGGCAGGGCGACGCGGGTTTCACGCTGCTCGAGGTGCTTGTCGCCTTCGCGATCCTTGCAATCATGCTGGTCCCGATCCTGCAGGTTTTCGGCGGTGGCCTGGGCGTCACCGGAACCGCCCGCGGTTATGCCGAAGGGGCCTTGCTTGCCCGCTCCAAGCTTGCCGAATTGACCGCCGGCAAGCTGATGGAGGGGGATTCCTCCGGAAGCTTCGAAGAGCGCGGATATCGCTGGCGGGCTTCCGTGACGACCGATGACAGCGATGTCACGCTGCCCGACAACAGCCTCGTCGGCATGCCCGAGCAGCGGGGGCGGAATGAGCGGCGCTCGCGAAGCGGCCCTGCAGCATCGGAAAGCCGGTCCGGCTTCGGCGAAGGCAAAGGCGCCACGGGCTCCAGTCAGCGCCGGCCGCTTTTCGGTCAGAGCCGGAGCGGATTTGGCCAGAGCGGCACCGGGTTCGGCCAGAGCGGGAGCGGTTTCGGGCAAAGTGGCAGCCTCTTCGGGCAAACCCGGAGTGGGTTCAATCAGGGCCGGAGCGGCGAGGCTTCGCGGCCGGCCTCGAGCCCGTCCGGGTTCGGTCGCACGGGATCATCGTCGCAACCCGGCCTCGGCGGCGGAGAGGAAGAGGACGGAGAGGAGACTCAGCTGATCCCCTACCGGGTTGCGGTCACCGTCGAATGGGGTGATAGCAATTCCGCCGGGGGGACCGTGACGCTGACAACGCTGCGCCTGGTCCAGCCGAACGCTTCGCCCGAGCCTGGGCCCGAGCCTGGGGCCGAGCCAGAGTCCGACGTCCGATGACCCGCCGACGCCAGGAAGCCGGCTTCACCCTGCTGGAAATCCTGGTGGCGATGACGGTTCTTGGCGTCCTGACCGGATTGCTGAGCACCGGTCTGAACTTCGGGACCCGCATCTGGGAGCGCGAGAAAGGTCAGCTGGACGTCGCCACCGAGCTTCAACTTGTCCAGGATGTGCTGCGTCGTCTGCTGACTCAAGCGCTGCCGCTCGCGCAGCCGCCTGAACGCGGCAAGTCGCAGGAACCGGTCTTCGTGGGCAAGGAAGATTCGGTCGAGTTCATGGGGCCACCGCCGGCGCAGCTCCTGGCGGGCGGCATCTACGCTTACCGCCTCGTCGCCCGCAACGAGGCCGACGGCGTGCGCCTGGTGCTCGACTGGCGCCTTCGGCCGCCGCAGGGCGGCACGGCACGGGTCCGGGTAACGAACGCCGAACTGGAAGGGCAAGAGCAGTTGTCGTCCGAGCACGAGGTGGTCCTGCTCAGGGGGTTGAGCAGTGCCGAGTTCTCGTTTTACGGAGCAAGCGAAGAGGGCACCTCGTCGAGCTGGCGCAACAACTGGCGGAGTTCGACGAAATCGCCGCAACTGGTCCGGCTCAGGGTCAGTTTTCGACCCGGCGACGCCCGGATCTGGCCCGAATTGCTGGTGGCGCCCCGCATCATGCTGGAAAGCAGCCAATGAAACCGTCGTGAGAAATCGCCACGAGACTTGTCGGCGGCGGGGGGAAGGTCTAGCGTGCGCCGCCGCCGATTTCGTAGCCCCTTGCGAATATTGCAAAGCGGCGAGCGCAGGCAAAGTCGATAACGCCTCGATGATGATGCGGATAGCCTGAAGTGGCCTATGCCTTTGCCAGAATGAGACGGACCACGGACGCCTTCTTCGTCTGGTGGATCGCTCAACTGAAGTCGATGCTGCCGGAGCGCCTCAGGCTTCTGCTGGCGCCCGACGTCGCCGAACTGTTGCTGGAGCTGACCGGTTCCCGCCTGCTGGTGCGGCGGCGGGACCGGACCGCCGTCACGCGGCTGGGGGTGGTCGACATCGATGATGCCGATCCGGAAGCGGCCAAGGCCGGCTTGCGCACCCTCCTGCAGGGTCAGCAGCTCGACCGGATGCGGGTCAGCCTGCTGCTTCCTGCAGATCGCGCGTTGCGCAAGGCTGTCGACCTGCCCGCCGCGGCGGAGGAGAACCTGCGGCAGGTCCTCGCCTTCGAAATGGACCGATTGACGCCGTTCAGCGCCGATGCCGTCCACTTCGACGTGCAGGTCGTGGACCGGGACGATGAGACCAAGCGCCTGCGGGCCGGGCTGACGGTGCTGCCCCGCGCCCTGGTGGACCCGAACGTCGCCACCTTGCGCCGGATCGGACTCAACCCGGTGGCTGTTGCCCTGCCCCGTGACAGCGACGATCTCGCCGCGATACCCTCGCGCGTGCCCCTGGCGACCGACGGCGCCGCCAGCCGCAGGAGGGTCGGCAGAGCGGCCACCGCTCTGTTCGTCCTCGCCGCCATCCTGCTGGCGACGAACGTCTGGCTCGCCTTTCAGCGGCAGCGCGATCTGATCGAACGACTCGATCGCGAGGTCGCCGCTGCGCGTAAAGACGCCGAAGAAGGCCGCCTCCTTCAGGAGCAGATCGAGCGACTGACCAGCGAAGGCAGTTTCATGATCGACAAGAAGCGGAGCCGACCCGCCGCCATCGAGGTGCTGGCGGAGCTGACGCGATCCCTTTCCGACGACAACTGGCTTTATCGGATGCGGTTTGTCGATCAGGAGCTGCAGATCTTCGGCTACTCTCCGAATGCTTCCGCCCTGATCGGCACCATCGAAAACTCGCCCCTGTTCAGCAACGCGCAATTCCGGGCGCCGCTGACCCGCGATCAGCGGGTCGAGGCCGAGCAGTTTCATATCGCCTTCCGCGTTGAGCGAGAGAAGCGCCCGTGAAGCCTCTCTCGCCCGCCGCGGGCCGGATCGTCGCGCTGGCGCTGCTCGCAGCAGCGATCGCCCTGCCCTATCGGCTGATCGTCGCGCCTCTGCAGGACGGCTATCAGGAGCTGACAGAGGAAGCGGCGTCGCGCCGGGATGTTCTCGACCGTTATCGGCGCCTGGCCGACAGCCGGGAGGACCTGCGTCGGCGCCTGGAGACGCTGCGCGACAATCCAGCGGCTCAGACCGGTTTCCTGACGGGCGAGAGCGAGACGCTGGTTGCCGCCGAGTTGCAGAACCTCGTCAGAAGCGTCGTCGAGCGGTCCGGCGGGCGGCTGGAGAGCACGCAGGTTTTGCCGCCGGTGACGGAAGGCGCATTCCGGCGCGTGACGCTGCGCGTCCGCATGTCCGCGAACATCGACGGCTTATCCCGCGTTCTGTATGATCTGGAATCGATGCTGCCTTACCTTTTTGTCGATGGCCTCGACGTCGTCTCGCGGGAGCGCCGCGGCGCGCGGCAGGATCCGCAGGCCGGTGCCAGCATCCTGAGCGTCAGCTACGACGTCTTCGGCTACATGCGAGCCGCTTGATATGGCCGCCCGCTTCGTTCCCTCCAGCCCCTGGACACGCGCGGCAGCCGCGGCATGTGTCGCTACGGCAGCCCTCCTCGCCTATCAGCTCTGGCGAAGTGATCCACCGATCGACGCAGCCCAGCAGCCGCCCCCGGTGGAACAGGCGCTGGAACAGCCGCCGGACCAGCCGGCAGAAACGGAAAGCGGCGACGAATCGCCGGTCGGTTTCGAACTCCCGCCGGCGGAAGAGTTCGCCGAAGTGACCGAGCGTCCTGTCTTCAGCCGGTCACGCCGCCCGGCACCGCCGGAGGAGGGGCAACCCGGCGATGCGACAACCTCCGCTGACGCAACAGCGGCCCGCATTGCCCTCAACGGCGTCCTGCTCACCGCCACGCGCAAAGTCGCGTTACTGCGCTTTGATGACGACCCGAAGGTGATGCACGTCTCCGAAGGTCAGGAAGCCGCCGGTTGGCTGATCAAGAAGATTTCCGCCGATCGCGTGGTTTTGCGTCGGGGGGAGCAGGAGAGCGAGATCTTGCTGGATTTCAAGAAGAGCCCGAACCAACAGGGCGCCGTCCCCATCCCGTTGTCTTCCCCCGATGCCGCCGAGCCGGCCGAAGTTTTCGAGGAAGGTGCCCCGCAGGACTAAGTTGGCAAGAAGCTGGAGGTTCAAAGGCACGACTTCGCAGTCTCGGTTGGCAAGGACTGGCATGGCTTCGGCCGAATGTGCTATAGCAGCCTAATCTCTGCCTTGTTCATCATCTAAGGGGCTTTGCCTGAGGTCAAGCAAGGTCGGCCGGAAGGTAAACCGCCCGCTCCATTGCAAACGCGAACAAAAAAGCGCCGCAAGGAATGTTTATGGCTCCAGGGGAAACGCCGATTCGATTGTCCAGGGTAATGGGGCGATTGTTGCTTTGCGGCGTCATCTTCGTGGCGCCCTCCTGTTCGCGGCCCTTTTTTGACCAGGCGGTAAAGCCGCCCCCAGCTACCACGGACACCGAGCCGGCGGCCGAGCCGAGCTCGGCGCCGTTGGCCAGCGCCGGCGAGGATATGCCGCCGGGTTCATCGTCCGCAGCTTCCTCCCGGTCCGTCGGAGGCGTCTACAGAGGAACCGACAGCTTCGTCCGCAGCACGCCCCCTTCCGGGCGTGGCGCGGTGCGCACGCCGCAGGGCGACGTCACGCTGAATTTCGTCGATGCCGACCTGAGGGAAGTCGTCAAAGCCATCCTCGGCGATACGCTGGGGGCGAATTTCGTGATGGACCCCCTGGTGCAGGGCACCGTGACGCTGCAGACCGCCGAGGCAATGCCGGGGACGGCTCTCGTCTCGGTGCTGGAGTCGATCCTGTCGGTCAACAACGCCACGCTGATCGAGTCCGGCGGGATCTATAAGATTGTCCCTTCGGATCAGGGCGTGCGCGGCTCCGGAAAAGTCCGCACCACGCTCGGCACGGCCGCGCAGGCGCCGGGTGCGCAGGTTCTGGTGGTCCCGCTGCGCCACATCTCGGCCACCGAGGTCGAGAAAATCCTGGCACCCTTCGCCCCGGCCGGTGGCGTGCTGCGTGTCGACCCCCGGCGCCAGATCGTCGTTCTGGGCGGCAGCCGAAGCGAGGTTTCGGCGATGCTCGATGTGATCGACACGTTCGATATCGACTGGCTCGCCGGAATGTCGTTCGGCTTGTTCCCGATCCGCTCGACCTCGTCAAAGACCATGGTCGACGAACTGGAAAAGGTTTTCGGCGATCAGACCGAAGGGCCGCTTGCCGGGGTTGTGCGGTTCGTTCCGGTCGAGCGCCTGAACGCGGTCCTGGTGATCTCGCCCCGGTCGCTCTATGTCGATCGGGCACGGACATGGATCGAGCGCCTGGACGTGGGCGAGGATGAATCGCCACGCATCTACGTCTACTACTGCGAGAACAGCCGCGCCGAGGATCTCGCCGGTGTAATCAGCCAGGTGTTCGGCCAGCAACAGACGGGGGGACAACGGCCTGCCGCTCAGCTGGCTCCCGGCCTGTCGCCCGTCACGTTGGAAGCCCAGGCCGGCGCTGACGCGGCGGGGGGAACGCCGACACCGCTGGGCGCAACGCCGCCCGGTTCCTCAGGGGCGAATGTCAGGGCCTCGCAGCGCCCCGGCGGCGACTCCGGCGTCGCGGTGGGCGGCGGCAGCGACAGCATCCGGATCATCGCCGACAAGGTCAAGAACGCGCTGGTCATCATGGCGAAGCCGAGCGACTACCGCACGGTGGAATCGGCGCTGCGGCGCCTCGATATCGTGCCCCTGCAGGTGCTGATCGAGGCGACGATCCTGGAGGTCACCCTCAACGACGCGCTGCGCTACGGCGTCGAGTGGTTCTTCAAGTTCGATTCGCAGAAGCTTGCCCTCAACAACGCCGCCGCGGCACGGGTGAGCACGTTCACCAATGCCGCGGCCAATGCCATCTTCCCCGGCTTTTCGTACATTCTGTCGCCCACCGACAGCGTCAAGGTGGTGGTCAATGCGCTGGACTCGGTGAGCGATGTGAATGTCGTTTCGTCGCCGCAAATCTTCGTGCTCGACAACCAGACGGCCACCCTGACGGTGGGCGACCAGGTGCCGATCAGCACGCGACAGCTGTCGTCGCCGATCTCCAGCACCACGGCCGACGCTTTTGCGACGAGCAACAGCATCGAGTACCGGGATACCGGCGTCATTCTCAACGTCACGCCCCGGGTGAACGCGGGCGGCCTGGTGACCATGGAGATTTCCCAGGAAGTGAGTGACGTGCGGCCCGTGGACACCTCGTCCGCGACGACGACGGAAGCGCAGCAGTCCTCGCCCACGATCAGTCAGCGCAAGGTCGAGACGACGGTTGCGGTGCAGGGCGGCGAGACCGTGGCGCTGGGCGGCCTGATCACCGACAGCCGCACCAACGGGAGCGTCGGCCTGCCCTATCTGTCGCGCCTCCCCGTGATCGGCTGGCTGTTCGGTACCAAGAGCGACAGTGCCGGGCGCACCGAGCTGCTCGTGCTGATCACGCCGAAAGTGGTCGGCAGCATGGATCAGGCCCGGCAGGTGACACAGGAGCTGCGCACCCGTCTGCGAACCATCGCGCCGCTGGAGGAAAGGATTCGCTAGGGATGGCGGCCGGCGCCGGCCGGGAGCGCGGCTTCGCGCTGCTAATGGTCCTGTGGACGCTGCTGCTGCTGGCGTTTATCGCCACCGTGTTCAACGACAACGCCCGCACCGAGGTGCTGCTCGCCCGCAATCTCGTCGCCAACGCGCGCGCCGAGGCGCTTGCCGATGGCGGCGTCTACCGGGCCGCTCTCGGACTGACCCGCTCGCCGCGCGAGGGCGGGTTTCGCGGTGACGGACAGGTATACGTCTGGCATCCGTCGTCCGCAGAGGCCGGACTGCCGGAAAGTGGCGAAGCGCCCGAAGAGCAGGTCCGGTTCACCATCCGGGATGAGGGCGGCAAGGTGAACCTGAACCAGGCGACCGCCCCCCTGCTGCGCGAATTGCTGATCGCTGTCGGCGTGGAACCGGAAAAGAGCGCGGAGCTTGCCGATGCCATCGTCGATTTTCGCGACGAGGACAACGAAAAGGAGCGCCAGGGCGCTGAAGCCCGAGACTACAAGCGGGCCCGCTTGCCATGGGGCCCGAAGAACGATGCGTTCGTCCTGGTCGATGAGCTAGCCTATGTTCTGGGCATGACGCCCGATATCTATCGCCGGGTAGCACCGCTGCTGACCATTTGGGGGCAAGGCGACTTACCGCACCCATCTACCGCGCCGCCGGAGGTGGTGACGGCAGTGAGGGCGATGTTGAAGGCAAAAGGGCGATCGACGGCCGGCAGGGGCCTGGGCACGGGCGTCGAAGAGGGCGCGGAAAGCGCCTTCGGCGCTGCCGGCAGCGCCTTCGGATCGATCGAGAGGGGCGCAAGCACGTTCGGCGAGAGTTCGCCCCGCAGCGGGGCCGTGTCGGGGATCGGCGGCTCTCTCGCCGGAGGCTCGGAGGGGTTGACCGAGGAAGACGAGGCCAACCTTGATCAGCAGGACCGCTCCGGCGGGACAGTCTTCTCGGTGCACGCAGAAGGGCGCACCGCTGACGGCACGGTTTTCGCCCGCGATGCCGTCATCGACCTCACCGGCACTGAAGACGGGCCCCTGGCGGTCCGATCGTGGAAGCAGGGAGAGCGCATCCTCTTCCCGGCGGGCGGCGGTATCGGCGGCTGACCGGCATCCAAGCCGCGAGGATCGCGGCGGCTCAGGCGGCGGCTCAGGCGGCGGTTCAGGCGGCGGCTTCCGGTCGGAACTCCTCGTCGGCCGCGAGCAGCGGCGTGATCCCGGAGCTCCAGCGTTCAAGCGCCTTGACGATGCGTGCGGCGGCCTGACCATCGCCGAAGGGATTGTCCACGGAGATCATCCGGCGATAGGCCGCGTCGTCCTGCAGCAGCCGGGCTGCCTCGGCGACGATGGTCTCCCGGCTGTTGCCGACCACTTTCGACAGCCCGGCCTGGAAAGCTTCGGGGCGCTCGGTGAGCTTTCGCAGCACCAGCAGCGGCTTGCCTAAAGTCGGCGCCTCTTCCTGGACGCCGCCGGAGTCGGTCAGGATCAGATGGGCGCGGCGCATGAGGTTGATGAAGGTGAAGTAGTCCAGCGGCTCGGTCAGGTGGATGCGCCCGGCGCCGCCCAGCTCTTCCATCACCGTCCCGCGGACGTTGGGATTGAGGTGGACCGGGTAGACCACGCGAAGGTCGGCAAAGCGCTCGACCAGATCGCGCAGGGCCCGGCAGGTATTCTCCAGATCCTGCCCCCAGGACTCGCGACGATGGGAGGTGACCACCAGCAGCCGGCCGTCGAGCGGCACCCCCGCCAGCGGTGTCGCGCTCACGTCGAACGGCTCGCGCAGCAACTGATGAAGGGCATCGACGACCGTATTGCCGGTGACGACGATCCGCGCCGGATCGACCCCTTCCAGACGCAGCGCAGCGGCGGCCAGCGGCGTCGGCGCCAGGTGCAGGGCGGTCAGGACCGAGGTGAGCCTGCGGTTCATCTCCTCCGGAAATGGGTTGCGCAGGTCATGGCTGCGCAGCCCCGCCTCCACGTGCGCCAGCGGAATGCCAAGGTGAAAGGCGGCGAGCGCCGTCGCCAGGACCGTGGTGGTGTCCCCCTGCACGAGCAGAAGGTCGGGCCTGAGCTCGCGCAAGGCCTCGTCCATGGTCCCCAGAACGCGCGCGGCCAGCCCCGAAAGGGACTGGTCGGGCCTCATCAGGTCGAGGTCAACGTCCGGGCGGATGTGAAAGATCGCGAAGACCTGGTCCAGCATCTGCCGGTGCTGGGCGGTGGCCACGACAATCGTCTCGAAGCGGTCGGGCCGGTTGCGCAGCCCCTGGACGACGGGAGCCATCTTGATGGCTTCCGGGCGCGTCCCCATCACCACGGCGATCCGCTTGCGCCCCGTCGGCTGGCTTTGTGTAGAAGCGTCGGTCACGGGCTCCTCGATCGCGCCGGTGGCGCGGCGGCTGGTTGATGGCGCCTGAGCTGGAACTGCCCAGGCCGAACGGACGGAGGGACACCTTTGGCGCCTGGACGACAGCGCCATCCGGCGGCCGGAGAGTACACAGCCGCTTGCCGCTTTCCTATGCCGTTTTGGCAAGGACGGGGACAGACACCCTCAATCCGGGGAGCGGATTGCCCCGCGCGTGGTATGGCGACGCTTGTAGGCCGCTTGCCCCTTGATTATAAGCAAAGAAAAAAGGGTTCATCAGGGTCGGGGTGGGGCCGAGCAGTCCGGCAGGAGCCAGGTGCGATCGCACCCGGCAGACGCCCTCCGGCGGAGTGGCGGTCTGCAGGGCGAAGGCAGGCGCATCCGCTCCTGGCGTCGTTGGTTGGTGGCAGGCTGTGGCGCCGTCGAGCGGGTGCGGAAGGCGCAGAACTGCGCTCAACGGGAGAGGATATCCGCTGCATGCTCATCAAGGAGAGCTCGGCAAAGCCACAGCGCCGGCCGGCGCCCGAAGTCGGCCCAGACAGCGAGCCGGCCGGTCTCGACTGGCTGCTGAGGACGCTCTGGCGGCGCAAGCTTGCGATCATCGCCGCGACGATGCTGCTGACCCTGCTCGCGGCGCTGATCGTTGCGCGGATACCGCCGGTTTATGAAGCCACGGCCGAGGTGCTGATCGATCCGCGCAACGTCGGCAGTTCCGGCTCGCAGCCGGCCGGCGGCGCCGTCGCCGACGACCAGATGCTGCAGAGCCAGGTGCGCGTCCTGCAGTCCCGTAATCTGGCCTACAAGGTCATCGAGGCCCTGGAACTCTACCGGGACCCGGAATTCAATGTCGCGCTGCGCCAGCCCGGCCCGGTTGACCGGGCGGTGGACTGGGTTTGGTCCAGGCTGGCGGAGGGGGGCATCGTCTCGGCGGTACCCGTCGCCGAGGACGAAACGTTTGCGCCCGAGAGTGAGACCGCGCGGGTGGTCGACCGTTTCCTCGATGCGCTCGATGTCAATCTCCTGACGGATTCCCGGGTGCTCGCCATCACGTTTGCCTCACGCAGCCCCGAACGGGCGGCACAGGGGGCCAACAAGACTGCCGAGACCTACATCCTCGATCAGCTCGACGCCAAGTACGAGGCGACGCAGCGGGCGACGCAATGGCTGACCGACAAGATCGCCGATCTGCGCCGCAACGTTGCCGCCGCGGAACAGGCCGTCCAGAAGTTCCGCAGCCAGTCCGGCCTGCTGCAGGGACCGGGCGGCACCATGGTGACGCAGCAGATCTCGGATCTGAACGCACAGCTCATCGTCGTGCGGACGGCGCGGGCGGAAGCGGAGCAGCGGCTTGCCCGCGTTCGCCAGGCGGCCCAGTCGGTCGGCGGCGCGGACTCCATCCGCTCTCCCACCCTGCAGGCGCTGCTGGACGAGGAAACCGCGCTCAAGCGGCGGATCTCCGAGCTGTCCAAGGACTACGGCGACCGTCATCCGCAGATGGTCGCGGCGCGCGCCGACCTCGCCGACGTCCGGGAAAAGCTGAAACGAGAAATCGAAAAGTCGCAAAGCGCGCTGGAGACCGAGGTGGCCGCCGCTCGGGGGCGCGAAACCGCCCTCAACCGCAGCCTGGATCAGCTCCGCGGCAAGGCCGGGCAGTCCGCCGGCGCAGAGGTCCAGCTGCGCACCCTGGAGCGGGAGGCTGACACCCAGCGCTCGATGCTGGAGGCCTTTCTCGGCCGCTTCGAGCAGGCGACCGCACAGCTTGACGCGTCGATCAATGAAACGGATGCCCGTGTCATTTCCGGCGCCGATGTTCCGAGCGTGGCGAGCTTTCCTCCCGCAAAGCGGATCCTCCTGGTCACCTTCGTGATCTCGGCGCTGCTGTCGGCGCTGGTAGCGCTGCTGTTCGAACGGCTGGATCGGGGCTATCGCTCCGGCGAGCAGATCGAAAAGGCGACCGGCCTGCGGGCGCTCGGTCTGGTTCCGACGGTGAGCGGATCGCATCGAAACAACCCGGCCGCCTACCTGTTGCGTCATCCCTCGTCGATGTTCGGCGAGTCGATCCGCTCGCTCTACACCAGCATTCTGCTGTCTCCCGACGCGGCGCCGCCGCGCAAACTGCTGGTCACGTCCTCGCAGCCGAAGGAAGGCAAGACGACGATTTCCGTCTGTCTGGGGCGGATGCGGGCCCTGTCCGGCCACAAGACGGTGATCATCGAAGCCGATCTGCGGCGACCTTCGGTCCACCGCGTGCTCGACGTTCCGCGCCGGCCGGGTTTCACCGAGGTGGTGCTGGGCGAAGCCAGCCTGGATGACGTGCTGGTGGAGGACAAGGACTCCGGCGCCTTCATCCTGCCCGCCGGCAAGCTGGCGCCCGATCCCACCGAGATCCTCGCCTCTCCGCGCGTGGGCGAGATGCTGGACGCGCTGGCCCGACGGTTCGAACTGGTGGTGATCGACTCGCCGCCGCTGGTCGCGGTGGCGGATTCGCGGCTGCTGGCGCCGCAGGTGGATGCCGCGATCCTTGTCGTCCGTTGGGCAGTGACGCCCCGGCAAGTGGTCGCGCTGGCGGCGAAGCAGCTTGCCGAGGCCCGCGCCAACATCACCGGCGTCGTTCTCTCGCAGGTCGACTCGCGCAAGCACGCCCGCTACGGCTTCGCCGATTCCGCCTACTACTACGGGCCGGTCAAACGCTACTACAGCTCATAGGCGCGCGGCGGCGGAACGGCGAAAAGCCCGGAGCGCCTGCTGAAGACGCCGCGGCGAATTGCCCCGGCAGCGGCAATCAGGGTCTCGGCCGGAACCGATCCGCCTGCCGAGCTTGAAAGCGGCCCGATCCCGCGCAAAGTCATGCAGGAAAGCCCCGGCGGGATCGGCTCCGTGGCCTGGAGCGCAGACCGGATTTTCTGCGTGAGGGCCCGCCGCGGCAGCCCGCAAGAGCCATCGATGGGTGCGCGCCAGCCTTGAGACGGCGCCGAAGACCTATGTGGCCAATAGAGCGGAAGCGCCCTTGCCCGACACACGATTAACGCACCCCGCACACCGATCCCGAAGTGAGGAGACGGTCGTCACCGGATCGTCGCCGGCGGACCGGCCAGCTTCGGCGATTGCGGTGACGCATCTCGTCAGGCGGTTCGGGACCGTCGCCGCCGTGGACGATGTCACGTTCGACGTCTCCTATGGATCGACAACGGCGCTGCTGGGCGGCAACGGCGCCGGCAAGACGACGACGATTTCGATCCTTCTGGGACTGCTGAAGCCGACCTCGGGGTCCGTCTCGGTGCTGGGCGCCGATTTGCTCCGCGACCGCTACCGGGTGCTGGGCGCGATGAACTTCTCGTCCCCGTATGTCGATCTGCCGCGCCGGCTGACGGTCCTGGAAAACCTGCTCGTCTATGGTCGCCTTTACAGTGTCCGCGACGTCCGCGAACGCATAGCCGAACTTGCCCGGGATCTCGACCTGCAGGCCTTCCTGCACCGGCCGACCGGCAGCCTGTCCGCCGGGCAGCGGACGCGGGCGGCACTGGCGAAGGCGCTGCTCAACCGGCCGAGGCTGCTCCTGCTCGATGAGCCGACGGCCTCTCTCGATCCGGATACCGGCGACTGGGTGCGCGCCTATCTGGAGCGGTGGCGCCGGGAGAGTGATGCCACCATTCTGCTGGCATCGCACAACATGGCCGAGGTCGAGCGGCTGTGCGATCGGGTGCTGATGATGCGGGATGGCCGCATCGCCGACCGCGGCTCGCCGGCCGAACTGCTCGACCGCTACGGCCGGGGGACGCTCGAAGAAGTGTTCCTCGACGTTGCCCGCAACCGGCAACCGACGGTTCTGGCCGCGGAAGTGAGCGGAGAGTGAGCCCGCAGCGCGCCGATGCGGCGAGCGGCCGCCCGTTCTGCTGGCAGCGGGTGTCGGGCGTGATGCTGCGCCATCTTTACGTGCTGCGCCGCTCGTGGCCGCGGCTGCTCGAACTGGCCTACTGGCCGACGGTGCAGATGATCCTGTGGGGCTTCGTCACCCTGTTCTTCGTCCAGCACAGCTCCTGGGTGGCGCAGGCGGCGGGTGTCCTGATCAGTGCCGTGCTGCTGTGGGACATCCTGTTTCGCGCCAATCTCGGCGTCTCGATCACCTTCATGGAGGAGATGTGGGCGCGCAACCTCGCGCAGATGTTTGCAAGTCCACTGCGACCCCACGAGCTGGTGATCGCGCTGATGCTGATGAGCCTGATCCGCACGGTCATCAGCGTCACCCCGGCGATGCTGCTGTCGCAGCCCCTGTTTGGCGTTTCCGTATTCGCGCTCGGGCTTCCGGCGGCAGCCTTCTTTGCCAACTTGCTGATGTTCGGCTGGGCGATCGGGCTGGTTGTCTCGGCGCTGGTCCTGCGCTTCGGCCTGGGCGCGGAGAGTCTGGCCTGGGTTGCGATCTTCGCCATCGCTCCCCTCAGCGGCGTCTACTATCCCATCGCGACGCTGCCTGCGTGGCTGCAACCGGTCGCCTGGGCGCTGCCGTCGTCGTGGGTGTTCGAGGGCATGCGCGCAGTCCTGTTTACCGGCCACTTCCGGCTTGACATGCTGGCGATGGCCGCCGGCCTGAACCTGCTCCACATCCTGGGAGCCACCGGGTTCTTTCTGTGGACGTGCGAGGTCGCCCGCAGCCGCGGCCTGCTTGTCCAGCAGGGCGAGTGATAACCGCCGGCCTGAGCCGCCGGGGCCCTGCCGCGGCAAGACTAACCGCTGGCGGCTTTGATGACCTCGATCTGTTCGGGGATCAGGACCTCGATCATCGGCCCATTCAGCCGCTGTAACAAGCCGCGCACGCGAACCACCCGGCCTTCCAGCGAGAACGGTGCCGCGCCCGCGCGCTCGAATTCGGGGAGCGCCTGCTTGCCGATCGTCACGGTGAAGTCGCTGCGCCAGTCGGCCCCGAAGTTGAGGTACCACCAGTCGCCCCGGCGCTCCGCCTTCAGCACCCGGCCTTGCACAATCTGCAGGCCCGGCGGCGCCCGACCCACGTCGTCGCTGCTGTGCACGCGGTTTGGCGGCAGTCGCCACAGGCCGCGCCGGGCGGCTCGAGCCTCTTCCTCGATCAACAGCATTTCGGCGATGTATCGGCGGCCCTGCGGTTCCGGCCTTACCCGCGCCAGTCCCCGGGCGAGCAGGCTCCCCTGCAGCCACACGCCTTCGTCGGTATGGACCTGCGCCGGCAGTCGCCCATAGCGGTCGGCCCCACCGCCTTGCTCCACCTCGAGGCAGATGAGCCGGTCGCCTGTCAGGCCCGCGACCATCCGGCGGGCCGCCGCTGCCGCCGGATCGCTCTTGGCTCTTGCGACAGATTGCCCGCCGGCCTCAGGCTTGGCCGGCCTTCCTGCCCACGCTGGGGACAGGAATGCTGCGCCCGCCACGGTGATGCCGGCGAGTCGGACGAGCGAGGTCCCTTCGACGGGAGCAGCGAGCACGAGCGTCTCGGCATCGGCGATCGCCGAGACCTTCTGGGGGGAGGGACACGATGCGCCGGCCGCCTCCGCCGTCCCCGGTGCAGCGAGCCAGGGGACGGCCAGCGCCAGCAGCGCCACACGAGCGGCAGCCGCCGGGCCGATGCGGGCGGAGCGACGCGCGTCAATCGGAGGGTGACCATGGTATTGTGTGCAGACGTAGCGCCAAAGAACACGGCGTCGCGCGGAATGACTGTTCGGAATCCACCTCATAAATCCATATTATCACAAACGACACAACGCCGCCGAGACGCCGCGCCCCATGGATGTTCGCCACTACCGAACCGACCTCTTTCCTGAAATAGAGCCTTACGCCACCGGCCGGTTGCCGCTGGGCGGCTCTCACGTGATGTATTGGGAACAGTCCGGCAACCCGCGCGGTACGCCTGTCCTGTTCCTGCACGGAGGGCCCGGAGCGGGTGCTGCGGCGGCGCATCGCCGCTTCTTCGATCCCAGGCATTACCGGATCGTCATTTTCGACCAGCGCGGCTGCGGGCGTTCGACACCGCACGGCAGCGTCGCCGACAACACCACCCGTCATCTCGTTGGCGATATCGAGAGCTTGCGCAACCACCTGAATATCCGCCGCTGGATCCTGTTCGGTGGATCCTGGGGCTCGACGCTCGCGCTGGCCTACGGCATCCGCTGGCCGGAGCGGTGCGCAGGCTTCGTCCTGCGGGGCATCTTTCTGGGCAGCCGGCGTGAGGTCGACTGGTTCCTCTTCGGCATGGGCACCTTCTTTCCCGAGGCCTGGCGCCAGTTCGCCGGACAGCTCCCGGAGGAGCAGCGCAGCGATCTGCTCAACAACTACTATCGTCGTCTGATCCACCGGGATCCCGACGTCCACATGCCGGCCGCCATCGCCTGGAGCCGGTATGAGACGGTCTGTTCGAATCTCATTCCGCGGCCGGACGAGCCGTTGTTCAACGTCGCCGGCGACGCTTCGGCACTCGCCCTGGCGCGTATCGAAGCGCACTACTTTGTCCACGACGTCTTCCTGGAAGACGGGGAGCTGCTTCGCGGGATTGCCGCCCTGCGCGACATCCCGGCCGTCGTCGTCCAGGGCCGCTACGACATGGTTTGCCCGATCGTCACCGCGGATGCGCTGGTTCGGGCGTGGCCGGAAGCGAGGCAGGTGACAATCTCGGATGCCGGACACTCCGCCATGGAGCCTGGCATCCGCGCCGCGCTGGTCCGTGCGACCGAGGCGATGAAATCCCGGGCGGGCTGACCGCCCGGGAGCGCGGCTGGACCTCTGCTGCCGGCTTTCTGGCCGCTACCGCTTGCCCTCGTCGGAGCGAGCGAACCATTGGCCATAGGGCGTATCCCAGACAACGCGGTAGTCGCGGGCGAGCCAGGCCACGGTCTCGGGGCTGTTGTGGGCGATGGTGTCGCGCTGGTGAGCTTCCACAAAGACCCAGACGGGGCGGGTCGCCTTCAGGTCGTCGGCGAGCGTCGCCCATCGCGGCAGGAGGTTGAAGGGCCAACCGCTGCCCTGCGGAGCGATGGCCTGCGTGCGCGGGGTCAGCAGCGTGATGGTCGGATCGCCGAACACATAGACAGCGCCGGGCGGTGCATGCTCCCGAAGAAACCCCGCCGCAGCGGCTGCCTGGTCGTAGTCCCGGCTGACGGTACGCCGCCAGTCTTCCATCCCGCCGCTCAGCAAGGCCGTGATCGGGCCGCGCGCCACTTGTCCCGCCGGATAGGCAAACGCCGCCAGAATCGGCAGGACGACGAGCGCCGACAGCGCCGTCGCCGGCAGACCACGAGCCGTCGACTGGCCGGCCCGCAGACGGGCGACGACGAGGTCGATGCCGCGCACCGCCAGCACACCCACCGGCGCGTAGTACAGCAGCGTGTGATAGGTCCACCAGGTATTTTTCTGAACGAGGCAGACAGGGATGGCGACCAGCAACCAGAGCGCCATGCGTTGGAACAACGCCGGCTCGTCGGTGCGGGCCACACGCGCCAGAGCAAACAGTGCGAACAGCAACCAGGGAGCGAGCGAGGCGACGCACACCGTAAGCGAAATCGCCAGGCGATAGAGCGGCGCCACGGGAACATCGCCCAACGCCTCGAGGGGATAGAGGAAGTTGGTGGCAATGAAGGCATCGAGCGCGTCGAGACGCCAGAAGGCTGCCGCCGTCGTCCCCCAGACCAGGACGACGCCGGCGGCGAACGGGATCCACATGGACAGCAAGACCCGCGCCCGCGGCGCTTCATCATCGCTCCGCGCGGCCCGCATCAGGACCGCCACGCTTGCAGCGACCAGGAAGGCTACGGGAATGGGGGCCAGCAGGTGCTTGAACAAGGTGGCGACGCCCGCGGCCAGGCCGGCGGCGAAGTACCCCAGGGCACGGTGGCTGGGCCGGTGCCAGGGAATGGTGGTGATCCAGGCCACGAGGAACAGCGGCAGAGCGACGAGGATCTCGACCTGCGTCTGCTGGTGTGGCTCACAGAACAGCCAGTAGCTGGCGAGGATCGCGACCGGCGCCAGAGGCGCCAGCCAGCGATACCGCAGGGACGCGCGCAGGGCCGTGGCCACCGCCACGGCGAAGGTCAGCTGCCAGCCCAGTTCGAAGAGGTGCACGCCTTCGGCGGTGAAGCCGAACAGTTTGCCGGCAAGCCAGTAGAAAATGAAAATGCCGGGCTGCTTGACGTCCCAGACGTCCACGTAGAGCACCCCGCCCTGGTCCATCACGCTCGCGATCCACAGGAACGTGGCGGTGTCCCGGTGCAGCGGCATCGGCAGCCTGCTCAGACCGAAGGTGATGATCAGGACCAGCGCGATAGCCCAGCAGGCGGACTCGATAACGCTGGCGCTGAGAAGTTTCGAGACGACCGCGGTCCGCAGGTTCGTCTTGGGATTGAGAGCGTGGCTTTCGCCGAGAGCGACATGTACCCCCCCGGGCACAGTGAGCACCGGTCTCGTTCCTCCTCTGTGGAAGCCGCCTTCCCCCAAGGCGGCACGGTTACGGAATGGCTCAGTAGGCGTTCTTGTGCGTCCAGCCGGCGAACGCCGTCAGGATCATGATCTTGAGGTCAAACCACAATGACCAGTTCTCGATATAGAAGACGTCGTATTCCACGCGGCCGCGCATCTTTTCGACGGTGTCGGTTTCGCCGCGGAAGCCGTTGATCTGCGCCCAGCCGGTGATGCCGGGCTTCACCCGATGCCGGCCATGGTAGCCGCCGATCAGCTGCGCATACTGTTCGTTGTGCTCGACAGCATGCGGCCGCGGTCCGACCATCGACATGTTCCCCTGCAGCACATTGAACAGCTGCGGCAGTTCATCGAGGCTGGTGGAACGGAGAATGCGGCCGACCCTGGTTACCCGCGGATCGTTCTTGGTTGCCTGCGGCACCCCCTGTTCCCGGGGCCGGTTGTGATGCATCGAGCGAAACTTGTAGACGACGATTTCCTGGTTGTTGAAGCCGTAGCGCTTCTGCCGGAACAGCACCGGCCCGGGACTGTCGAGCCGGATCGCCGCGGCGATCAGCAGCAGCAGCGGCGACAGCAGCACGACCACGCCGCAACCGATCACGCGGTCCTCAACCTTCTTGATCAGTCCGCTCCAGCCGGTCAGGGGGGCGGACGCTATTTCGAGGACCGGCACACCCTCGAGCATCTGTTCGCGGTGGCGCGGGAAGTGATATCCGATCAGGTCAGAGCCCAGATAGATGTGCACCGGGAGTGCGCGAAGCTTGCCGATGATCGTGACCAGTCGTTCATCCGCGCTCCACGGCAGCGTGATGACCACGTCGTGCACCTTCCCCAACCGCACATAGCGCACCAGGTCGTCGAGATTACCCAGAACGGGGAATCCGTTGACATCCCGGCTGATGCGGGTGCGCCGGTCGTCGAAGATGCCGACGATCCGCTTCCAGGGCGCATCTTCGAGCCGAAGCCTCGACACGAGGTGCTGCGCCTGGCCGCTGGCGCCGACGATGGCCACGTTGCGGACCAGCACGCCCGCCGAGGCGAGCTGCCGGATCAGCACCTTGCCACCGCCCCGAAGCGTGAAGATCAGCACCGAGGAGGTCAGGAAGCTGGCGAAGAACCACTTCTGAGAGAACTGGTCCGAGATGCGAAGCGCCAGCGCCAGGGTCAACAAAATGAGCGTCACCAGCGCGTTGAGCAGCACCATCTGCCGCATTCGGCTCGGCCAGAGGACGATCGTGTTGCAATCATAAAGCCCGGCGTAATGAAAGACGCTGAGCGTCAGGCCGACATTGATGGCGATCTCGGTCAGGTAGGTCTGGTAGTTGGCATAATTCCAGCCGGGGATCAGCAGGTAGTAGAAAACTCCGACCACAATCAGAATAGTAGCGTCCGCCGCGCCCACCAAGCCGGCCACGATGCTTTCCGACCAGGAAATACTCTTGCGGGAGGCCGCCGGCAAATCATCGATTCGGGGAGTCGCTTCCGCATCCATCGATGTTTCGATTGTGGTCATATTCCTGGTTCTAACTCCGGGCTGTTCATCGCGCGGCTTAACCGAACCGACAACGCTATCCATCGCTCGGACAATCCCGCTGCTGGCGCCGACGTCCGATAGCGGCAAATGAACCATCGGGTCAGCTTCTTCCCATCGGAAGCACCGAGCCACCGCGGCTCGGCCTCCAGTTTACCAGAAATCGCACGTCATGCAATCAGTTGTTGAATTTCGGAAAGGAACTAATCGAAATACGAGAGCAGAAACGGCGGCATTATAGGCTTCGGCCCGGCCCCTTGAAAGCGACACCCGTCACACGTTGCAACCGCCCGCCGCAAAAGAGTTGATGCGACAGGCCCCACCCTCTCTCCGGACGGCTAGGCGCACAAGATCAAGAGAACTTAACAACTGCACAAATGGAATGATCTGCAACACTGGAACTGCGGATCGCTTCCTGAACTCCACCCCGATTGATCTTCCGGCAGGCCCAGCCGGGTCCCAATTGCTTCCTAAACCACTCAAATCCAAGCAGTTTATAGCGACGGCTGCTGCAAGCTGTCCACTGCTTTCTCGCAATCGCCCTTTCAACCGAAAAGTGCGTTGCGCCGAGGCCACAGGGGGAGCAAGGCCGATGTTGCGCGGCTCAGGCGCGCGTTACGGGCGTTGGCGCGGATCTTTTCCCGCCAGCGTATGCCACCGGTTCTGCCGCCGCGCCGCGACGTGCTCTCAATGCTGGAAATCCTCCCACCCCCGGCCTTCGCGCTTGTCGCGAAGATCGATAATCTCTCGCGTGGGCACCTCTTGCCCGGCGGCCGGGCGCGCACCGCGCACGTCGCCGATGCGTGTGGACAGTGGGCCGGAAGTTGGTCTACGACGGTTGGTCCGCCCATCATGAGGAGCCAAAACCATGAGCCAGTTCGGCATCGATTCGTTGAAGACCCGCCGGACCCTGGTCGTGGGTGACCGGCAGTATGACTATTTCAGCCTGGTCGCGGCCAGCGAGGCCGGCCTCGGCGAGCTCGGTCCGTTGCCATTTTCGCTGAAAGTGCTCCTGGAGAACCTGCTGCGCTGGGAGGACGGCCGGACGGTCACCGTCGATGATGTGAAGGCCCTCGCGGCCTGGTTGGCCGACCGTCGCTCCGATCGCGAAATCGCCTTTCGTCCGGCGCGGGTGCTGATGCAGGACTTTACCGGCGTCCCCGCCGTGGTCGATCTGGCGGCGATGCGCGACGCCATGGTCTCCCGCGGCGCCGATCCCGCAAAGATCAATCCTCTGGTGCCCGTTGACCTGGTCATCGACCACTCGGTTATGGTCGATGCCTTCGGCAACAGCGCCGCATTCGGCGAGAATGTCCGCGTCGAGTTCGAGCGCAACCGCGAGCGCTACGAATTCCTGCGCTGGGGGCAGGCTGCCTTCGACAACTTCCGCGTGGTGCCACCCGGGACGGGCATCTGTCACCAGGTCAACCTCGAATATCTGGCCCAAGTGGTGTGGACCGGCGCCGAGGGCGACACCACCGTGGCCTATCCCGACACGCTGGTCGGCACCGACAGCCACACGACGATGGTCAACGGCCTCGCTGTCCTCGGCTGGGGTGTCGGCGGCATCGAGGCCGAGGCGGCCATGCTCGGCCAGCCCATCTCCATGCTCATCCCGGAAGTGGTCGGCTTCAAGATGACGGGGCAGATGCGGGAGGGCACCACCGCGACCGATCTGGTGCTGACGGTGACGCAAATGCTGCGCAAGAAGGGCGTTGTCGGCAAGTTTGTCGAATTCTTCGGCCCTGGGCTCGATCACCTGACCCTTGCCGACCAGGCGACAATCGCCAACATGGCGCCGGAATATGGGGCGACGTGCGGCTTCTTCCCCATCGGTCAGTCGACCATTGATTATCTCCGCTTTTCGGGGCGTGATCCGGAGCGCGTGGCCCTGGTTGAGGCGTATGCCAAGGAGCAGGGTCTGTGGCGCGACGCCGGCACGCCCGATCCGGTGTTCACCAGCACCCTCGAACTCGACCTCGCGTCCGTCGAACCTTCGCTTGCAGGCCCCAAGCGGCCGCAGGACCGGGTTCCGCTGTCCCAGGCAGCGGGTGCGTTCGACGACTATCTGGTGAAGGAGAGCGGGGGCCCGGCGAAGCGCAGCGTTGCCGTCTCGGGAAGCAACTACGAGCTCAGCGATGGCGACGTGGTTATTGCCGCGATCACCAGCTGCACCAACACCTCGAACCCCAGCGTGCTGATCGGCGCCGGCCTGCTGGCCGGCAACGCCCGTCGGGCCGGCCTGAGCGTCAAGCCCTGGGTGAAGACGTCCTTTGCCCCAGGCTCCCAAGTGGTGACCGATTATCTGAACGCCGCCGGCCTGCAGGCCGAACTGGATGCTCTCGGCTTCAACCTGGTGGGTTACGGCTGCACCACCTGCATCGGCAACTCAGGCCCGCTGCCCGAGCCGATTGCCCAGGCGATCGACGCGAAGGATCTGGTCGTCTCGGCTGTGCTTTCCGGCAACCGCAACTTCGAGGGCCGCATCCATCCCCAGACCCGCGCCAACTACCTCGCCTCGCCGCCGCTGGTCGTCGCCTACGCGCTGGCCGGGTCGATGGCGGTCGACCTGCTGAACGAGCCGCTGGGCTCGGGCGAAGAAGGCCAACCGGTGTTCCTGCGCGACATCTGGCCGACCAACCACGACATCCAGGCCATCATGGACGCGGTGCTGACACCCGACATGTTCCGCAGCCGCTACGCCGACGTCTTCCGCGGCGATCGCGACTGGCAGGAACTGGAAGCGCCGAAGAGCGAGACGTACGCCTGGGACGAACCCTCTACCTACGTCCGCCATCCCACCTTCTTCCAACAAAGCGAAGGCGGCTTTGCCGACGTCATGGGCGCGCGTCCGCTGGCCGTACTCGGCGACTCAGTCACCACCGACCACATCTCCCCGGCCGGCTCGATCAAGAAGGACAGCCCGGCCGGCCGCTACCTCATGGAGCACGGCGTGGCACCGGCCGATTTCAACTCTTACGGATCCCGGCGCGGCAATCACGAAGTGATGATGCGCGGCACCTTCGCCAACATCCGCATCCGCAACGAGATGGCTCCGGGCACCGAAGGCGGCGTCACCCGGCACATGCCCGATGGCGCGGTGATGTCGATCTATGATGCCTCGATGCTCTATCAGGCGGACGACATCCCGCTGATGGTCTTTGCCGGCGCCGAGTATGGCACCGGTTCCTCCCGCGACTGGGCGGCCAAGGGCACCCGTCTCCTCGGGGTGAAGGCCGTCGTTGCCGAAAGCTTCGAGCGGATCCATCGCTCCAACCTCGTCGGCATGGGAATCCTGCCGCTGCAGTTCAAGCCGGGAACGAGCCGCAAGACGCTGCGCCTGGACGGCAGCGAGACATTCGATATCACCGGCCTCGACGGCGAGATCAAACCGCTGATGGACGTCTCGCTGACCGTACACCGCGCGGCCGGAGACGCCGAAACGGTGCCATTGACCTGCCGGATCGACACTCTCGACGAGATCGAATACTACCGGAGCAGCGGTATCCTGCAGTACGTGCTGCGACGCCTCGCAACGGCGGCCTGAGGGCGCGGCGGGCCGGGCGGTCCCGCGGACTCCCTCTCACCGTGGTGTGATTGGCTCTGTGCCTGCCCCGGCGGTACGACTTGCAGATGCTCGTTGGGTGCCTCCGGAAAGCGGCGTTCTTCCTTTCGGTCACTGTCGCGGCTTCGCCCGCCGCGGCCGCCGAACGTCTGACGGTTGTTGAGCTCTTTACGTCGCAGGGCTGTTCTTCCTGCCCAACGGCCGACGCCCTGCTTCGGGAACTGGCGGCCGACCCACATCTTCTGCCGCTGTCCGAGCATGTCGATTATTGGGACTACCTCGGATGGAGCGATCCGTTTGCCCGCCCTGAACTGACGCATCGGCAGCGGGCGTATGCGCGGCGGCTGGGGTTGAGCTATGTCTACACGCCTCAGTTCATCGTCCAAGGGATGGCCCAGCCGGCATCGCGGGATCCGGCGACGGTGTTCAAGCTGATCGATGACGCGCAGTCCCTTCCCCCGCCGGTGGCTTTTGACGTTGTGCACGGCGCGGAGGGGCGCCTGGTGGCTCGTCTTGAACAGGCCAATCTTTCTCAAGAGGCGGATATCTGGCTGATTCAGTTCGATCCGGAACACGTCACGGTGGTCTCGCATGGCGAGAACCGCGGACGGTCGGTCCGCAACGTCAATGTTGTGCGCGAATTGACGCTTCTTTCGCGATGGTCCGGCGAGGCTAAGTCCATCCCTCTTTGGGGCGGCTCGCCGCGTGATGGCAACTACGCGGTTCTGGTCCAGCAAGGTGAAGCCGGACCTATCCTTGGCGCGGCACGGTTCCGGGTTCCGGCGCGCTGAGTTGTACCCGCTGAGTGATCGTGAAGACGACAGTCTTCCAACGCGCTTGTTTCGCTAGCCGCCAGTCGCTATATTACCTCTGCTCGTGTAAGTTTACCTTAGTAAGGCGAGCGCGCCCAGGTCGGTGGTGACCGACCCCCGAGGAGGTTGGGCGTAGGCGGGGCAGGTGCGTCTGACTTATAACAAGAAAAGCTGCGACAATCATGAAATGATTGGCCACTGGTCGGCTTGGTGAGACGGCATTTGCGAGCGACGGCGTCGCTCGAGGAAGGGAGGTAGATGTGCTGGAGGTCCTCAGCCAGCGGTTCCCGCACTGCCATTTGCACCCTGCGAAAGGAGCACCGCGTCCGCATCGCTTCACAAGGGAGATGTACGCGGAAGGTGGCGTCGAGCCTCGCCTGGAAGAGTTGCTTACGGATCCGCTGACAGAAGCTCTGATGCGCCGCGACGGTGTGAGTGTCGGAAGCCTTCGGGAACTGATCACCAGCACGCGCAAGGGCTTGCGGCAGCGCGAAGCGGCCGTGTGAGGCGCAGCTGCGCAGTCGGGTCTGCCTGGACCCACGAGATATCTGCATAGCGGCGGGTCACCCCTGCCGAACTCACTTTCTTTCGTCGGAGGCCGGACGGAGCCGCTGATCCCGCGCCTGCAGGAGCGTCCAGGCCGCGTCGTACAGTGCCACCGCGTCGGCAACTCCGGGTTGCTCGATTTGGGCGTGATCGAGGCCGTCAACCAGATAAAGATGGGCGTTCGCCGGGGCGATCGCCGCCGCCAGCGCCTCGCTCTGTTGCGCCGGAATGATCCGATCCTGGCGGTCATGGATCAGGATGAGAACGACGGGCACATCGGTCAGGTCGCTCCGCTTCAGATCGAGCTTGGCAATCTCTTCGCGCAGCCGGGCCGGCAGCGAAGCGAGCAGTGACGGGACACGATCGGGATCGCGATTGGCGATGAGCGCGTAGACCGCAAGCCCATCGGGACCCAGCGTTGCGACGAGATCCTCGATCGGCGCATCTTTGTCATCCAGCTTCCGGCTGGCAATTTCGGTAAGCGCCGCCTGATCGCGCGGATCATCGAGGCGGCTGGCATTCGAGCGGACGAAGATCCACTTGCCATAGGCTTTTGGCGGCCGGTAGGTCCACGGCCCTGTCGGCTCCTCCCGGAACCAGCCGGTGGTGATGTAGGTGATCAGCGCTTCCAGATCCCAGTAAGCGCCGATGCCGAGGAAGAAGTCGACACGGCCGCGGACGCCCGGCCCGGTCAGCGCAATGACCGCGGGGCCGACCGCGAAGGACACCGCCGCAATCCCGAGCGGTTGCGTGGGCGAGCCCTCGTCCAGATATCGGGCGCCGTCGGCAATCGGCCCGGCATCCAGCGCCGTCACCTGAAGGGCCCGCATCCCGGGCAGGTCCGGCACCAGGACCTTGAAGCGAGCCCGGGAAAGCGTCATGGCGAAATCGACGAGCCGGGCATCGTCGCGTCCGCGCGGCGTCAGGCCGGGCACCAGCACGAGGCCGGCCTTCGCCGGCTCACCCGGTACATACAGGTCCGCGTCATGCTGGCGGCCGTCGACGGCAAACCGGATGAACGTGCGATCCGGCCGCGGCGTCGCTGCCTTGAGTGCGCTCGGCCGGTGCCCGGCCTCGATGTCCCCCAGGATCCGCACCGCCTCCAGGCTTCGGGAAGGAGAGCACGCGCCCACCGCGGTCAACAGCGGTGCAGCCCATAGCAGCAGCGCCGCTGACGCTCGGACGATCCGGTCGATCCGAATTCCCGACCGGCGGTCGCACCCCGCCGGCGTCTGGTGCGGGCAGCAGGATCCTACTGCATCCATGTCGCCGCGTATTGCCGCAGCCCGGTCTGCATCTGCGTGTCGAACTCCGCCATGGCGGCAACGATCATCTCCGACCAGAACAGGCTGCGCTCTTCCGCCGTCGCCCCCTCCTTCAGATCGCGAACCCGCGACACCTTTGCCGTAAAGCCGTCCAGTCTTGCTCCCGTTTCATCCAGGAACTCCAGCTGCGCTTCCAGCGTCACCGTCCAGCGTTGCGCCGGCTCGGTGGTCAGCGCGCCGGAAAGGCCGCCAGTGCGCGGCAGATTTTCGGCCATCACCGGCGCCGAGAGGATGGTGAACCGGGCAACATTCTCGTTGCCGTTGGAGCGAAGACGCTGCTGCGCCCACTTGATCAGGGCTTCCTGCGGCGTCGGTGTCACCGAACGCTCGATATTCGGCGGAGCGATCTCCGGCCGATAGCGTGAGTCGATTTCGGCCACCCGGACATTCAGCAGAATGGGTGGACTCTGGCTGAAGTCGAGGACCGGCGCCGGCCTGACCGGCGTGGTCTCGCTGCAGCCGGAAAGAGTGGTGGCAGACGTCACAACCAGGACCAGCAGCAAGCACCAGACGCGCATGATCATCAGTCCTCGGCAGCACTTTTGTTGGGAAGCGAAAAGCCATCCAGCCGGGCGAGCGCCGGCTCGTCGAACGCGTATTCAGCCTTACAGAACTCACAGGTGACGCGCAACAGGCCGTCTTCCCGCATCGTCATCAGCTCTGCCATCGGGAACGACCGCAGCGTTCGCTCGACCTTCTCCCGGGAACAGCGGCAGCGGTGACGAAGCACGCGAGCGCGGTAAAGCCGGACGCCGTCTTCATGGAACAGACGGTAGAGCAGATCCGCGGATGAAAGACCCGCCGCTAACAGCTCGGCAGGTGTTGCGCTGCTCATCAGGATGACCGCCCGGCGCCAGTCGTCCTCGGCCGCATCGGAGTCGATGATCGACGGTGCGGCCGGCAGCCGCTGAAGCATCAGGGCCGCGGCATGCCAGCCCGGCTGCAAGGGCGGCGTGGCCGAGGCGCACAGCAGGATCGCCGTCTCCAGTTGCTCGGACTGGCGGAAATAGGCATGGCAGCAGTCGCCGAGCGTTCTCCCCTCCATCGGCGTGATGCCCTGATAGCGGTCGGTGCCGGGCCCCTGGTCGACAGTGAAGGACATGAAGGCGGCCCCGAACAATCTCGGCACCGGGCCATCCGACGCTGTCAGCGCCTCGGGCAGCCGATCTTCGTCAAAGCGTGCATAGCCGCGCATGTCGCCGCTGCTGGTCACGTCCACGACCATCAGGCGAATCGGCCCGTCCCCCTGCAGCTGGAGTGTGAAAATGCCGTCGTACTTCAGACCGCTGGCGAGGACGGCGGCCATCGCCATCGCTTCGGCCAGCTGGCCCGCCACCGCCGGCGGATAGGCGTGTCCCGCAAGAACAGCCTCCACCGCCGGTCCAAGCCGGACGAGCCGGCCTCTCAGCCCTGGCGTCTCGATCTGGAACGGCTGCACGTGATCGCCGCGCGGCTGTTCATCAGCGACGATCACGGTGCCCTCCCTTTCCTGGCTTCAGCCGGACCGCTATCGCCCGGCACGGCCGGAAAACGATCAGGCCAGGCACCAGGCCAGGATGCCCTTTTGCACATGAAGGCGATTCTCCGCCTCATCCCAGACGACGGACTGCGGCCCATCCATGACGTCGTCGGTCACTTCCTGGCCACGGTGCGCCGGAAGGCAGTGCATGAACAGCGCGTCGGGCTTGGCGTGCTGCATCAAGTGTGCGTCCACCCGGTAAGGCGCAAGGTCGTTCAGGCGTTTGTCCGAATCCCCGCTCATTCCCATGGACACCCAGGTGTCGGTCACCACCAGATCGGCGCCATCGACCGCCTGCTGGGGCGTCGCAGCGAAGCTGACGTTGCCGCCTTCGGCCTGCACCCATTCGAGCAGGGTGCTCCTCTTGCGAAATGGCCTCGGGCAGGCCAACCGTAACTGGAAGCCGAACCGGACGGCCGCATGGACCCAGGAGCGGGCAACATTGTTGGCATCCCCGCTCCAGGCAACAGTGCGGCCTTCGATGCTGCCGCGGTGTTCCTCGTACGTCATCACGTCGGCCATGAGCTGGCAGGGATGAGACTCGTCGGTCAGCCCGTTGATCACCGGAACAGTTGCGAATTTCGCCAGCTCTTCCAGCTTCTGCGGATCACCGGTGCGGATCATGATCGCGTCCACGTAGCGGGAGAGCACGCGCGCGGTATCCGCCATCGTCTCGCCACGACCGAGCTGGGAGGCGGCGTCGCTGAGCAGGACGACATGGCCACCGAGCTGACGCATGCCGACCTCGAAGGAGACGCGGGTGCGCGTCGAAGGCTTTTCGAAGATCATGGCCAGCGTCAACCCGTCGAGCAGCGGCTTGCGCTGGGCGGACCCGCCGTCCTTCATCCGACCGGCCTTGACCCCACCGGCCTTGATCCGGGATCCGAGGTCCAGGATGTGGCGCAGCGTCTGCCTGTCGAAGCGGTCGAGGTCCAGGAAATGCCGGAGTGCCGTCATCTCATGCTGCTTTGCCGGCGAGCTCCGCGCAGGTGCCCTCGATGATCCGACAGGCGTCCTCGACCTCGCGTTCGCCAATGATCAGCGGAGGAAGCAGCCGCACGACGTTGTCGCCGGCGGGAATGGACAGCAAACCGCCGTCGAACAATCCATCGACCAGCACGCGGTTGGCAATCACGCACTTGAGACCAAGCATCAGACCCGTGCCGCGCACCTCCGCGATCACGCCAGGAAACCGTGTCGGCAGGGGAGCGAGCCGGCCTTGCAGAGCGGCCGCCGTGACGCGCACATGCTCCAGGAAAGGCGGATCATCGACGACATCCAGAACGGCGTTGGCCACCGCCATCGCCAGCGGGTTGCCGCCGAAGGTGGAGCCGTGGCTGCCGGGCGAAAACGCTCCTGCGACCCGTGCCGACGCCAGGCAGGCGCCGACCGGGAAGCCTCCGCCGAGGCCCTTTGCCACCGCCATGATATCGGGGACCACGTTCGCCCACTGGTGCGCGAACATCCGGCCGGTCCGGCCCATCCCGCACTGGACCTCGTCGAAAAACAACACCAGCCCGTGAGCGTCGGCGAGATCGCGCAGGCCGGCGAGGAAGGCGGGGGTCGCCGGATTGATCCCCCCCTCGCCCTGGACCGGCTCCACCAGGATCCCGGCGGTCGCCGGCCCGATGGCGGCGCGAACGGCATCCAGGTCGCCGAAGGGCGCATGATCGAAACCGTCCACCTTCGGCTCGAAGCCCTCCAGATATTTGGGCGAGCCGCCGGCGGCGATCGTCGCCAGCGTGCGCCCGTGGAACGCCCCGCTGCAGGTGATCACCCGATAGCGCTCCGGGGCGCCGGCGACCACATGCTGATACTTGCGCGTCAGCTTCAGCCCGCACTCGATGGCCTCAGCGCCGGAGTTGCAGAAGAAGGCGGCGTCGGCAAAGCAGGCCGCCACCAGCCGTTCCGCCAGCCGCTCCTGGTCGGGAACGCGATAGAGATTGGAGCAATGCCACAGCCGGCGCGCCTGCCCCGTCAGCGCCTCGACCAGGTGCGGATGCGCGTGGCCCAGGACCGTCACGGCGACCCCGCCGCCGAAATCGAGAAAGCGACGCCCGTCGCTTGCATGGAGCCAAGCGCCCTCGCCGCGCTCGAAAGCAACGTTGAACCGGTCGTAAGTCCGCATCACCGCCGAGCTCATCGGCGCCTCCCCTCAGTCCCGCCACCCGTGACGACGGGCCCGAAACAGCACGGGCCGGTGCGCTCCACCGGCCCGTATCGCGAAAAAGAACGTTATGTTTTTCCTGAGCCGGCTTGTCAACGCCTGCTCTCCCCGCGACACTGGGCCGGGACCATTGGGCTGGCACCGCAGGCCATCGCGGCTGCGGCAACCGGGGGCAGGACGTGGGCCAGGATGTTCTCTCTGCTCTGATCGGCACGGCGACCGGCGTCGTGCTGGCAATTGTCAGCAGCCTCATCATTCCGCTGGTCATCAGGCGGCAGGAAAAGCGGGAGCAGCGGCGCAGCATTCACGAGAAGTATGCCCAGCCGTTGGCCGCCGATGCGGTCAATCTGCTGTGGCGGCTCGATGAAATCCTCTTTCGGGGCCGCTCGCAGTATCTTCGCGACGAAGCGCCGGCGACCGCCTTCAACGTCTACAAGCGGATCAGCACCTGCTACCGGCTTGCGGTCCTGCTGGGGTGGGTACGCGCGATTGAGCTTGAGCAGTCCTACCTCTTCTTCGGCGAGGGCGCTTCAGTCGAGGACCTGCGGACGGCGGTTATCGACCTGAAATCGGCTCTCGCCGACTCGCCGCACGTCGAGACGCACGTCCTGCGCGGGTTGGCCGGACTGTGGAAGCTGGAGCTTCCCGAGGATCCCGGCGCCGTCGCGCGTGCCGCCGCCTCTGGCAACGCCGAGATGCAACACGTCCTCGCCGAATTCGGTCTGATCAACCATCGCGATCTACCCACTCTGGAGGATGCGAAGCAGGTTCAGGTCGTCCAGCGGATGTCGCGCTCAATTACATCGGCCCTCGGTCTTCCGTCGCTGGACGACGCCGCCGTCCGAGCCACCTGCCCGGAGGCGATCGCACGGATGTCTGTCAAGCAGGCCTGGATCTATCGCGACTGGCAGCAGGCGATCGGCACGCTGATGATCCGCCCGATCGACGAAGCCGCCAGGCGTTTCGATGTCATCGACTACGGCACCTTTGAGCGCCTGTTTGCCCGTGCGGATGGCGAGGAACGGCCGTGGATGGAGCGGCTGGAGGCGGTGGTCGTCGGCATCGATGTCGCCACCGCGGATCCCGCGGACTTTCGGGTGTCACAATTGCGCGCTGTCGCCCGCGCCCTGGCGGCGCTGGTCTGCGCCATTGAACGCCTGGATCTGGAGCGGCGCATTCTCGACCCCAAGGCGTGCCAACTGGCCCGCAAACTGCACGCCACGATTCCGCCGCGGGATGCGGGGTAAAGAGCTCACGCCTTCAGCTTGTAGCCAGTGGCGAACATCCGGTGGCAGAGAATCCACAGCGCCGCGCAGGAGGCCGCCAGCACGGCCATGCCAAGCGTCGTATTCATGTCGGCGCGTCCGGTCCAGCCATAACGAAAACCATCGATCATGTAGAAGAACGGATTGAGGTGGGCGAGCGTCTGGAAGGACGGGGGCAGCCGCTCCACCGAATAGAAGGTGCCGGAGAGGAACGACAGCGGCACGACAATGAAGTTGGTCACCGATGCAATGTGATCGAACTTGTCCGCCCAGATGCCGCCCGCCAGTCCCAGCAACGACAGCAGGAGCGATGCGGCAAAGCCGAAGTACAGCAGCACCGCTAAGCTGTGGATGCTCACCGTGACAAAAAGGGAAACTGCAAGCGAGGCGACCAGGCCGACGATAAGGCCGCGGGTCGCACCTCCCATCGCCATGGCCAGCGTCAGCTCGTGCGCCGTCAGGGGCGGCATCAGGGTATCGACGATGTTGCCCTGAACCTTGGCAATAACGATCGATGAGGAGGTGTTGGCGAAGGCGTTCTGGGTGATCGCCATCATCACCAGCCCGGGCGCGAGGAACTGCAGGTAGGCCGTGTTCCCTCCCGGCGAGTCTCCGGCGTGGCCCAGCGCCAGCGCGAAAATCGCGAGGAACAGCAAGGTGGTGACCACGGGAGCCACGATCGTCTGGTTGTACACCTTGAGAAAGCGGCGGACCTCCCGCCAGTAGAGCGTCCACAAGCCGAGCCAGTTATTGCCGCGGCCGATCGCTGCCGCCTCGTCAGGATCCACGCGCGCCACCATTCCATCCGACCGCCACCGCATCAGGGTGCGACGGCGAACGAAAAAAGTCCAGAAACACCGACCGGGCACAACGCGGCGTAGGAACGCGGCCGACTGCGCCTAAGCTCGGTTGTTTTTTCAGAATAAGTAGGGTTGTTTTCTCGCAATGCTGCCGTTAGGATCCTTAATGAAAACTGGATGAACGTCATTGCCGCCCGCGGGACAACGCAGTTGAGCGTGCGCGAGATTGGATAGGGCGTTCGAAAGAGGTCACGGCCATCGGCCGTCAGCTGAAGCAGCGCCGTTCCCGCAGCGGTAGCTGCTTTTTTTTGGCCAGCAGCCGCCGGCTTCCCTCAGCTTGGCAACAGGGACGTCTTTGCCGCCAGCTTCTCCTCCGGCGTGTCAGCTCGCCGGCCGGATGAACCGCTCGTCTCCGGCGACGCCGGCGCCGGCTCGGGCGACGCCGGTGGCTGCGGCGAACGCTCGTCCGGCCGGGTGCTGGTCACTTCCACATGCAAGGGCATCGTCTCGCCGCGCTTGTCCATGTCGAGCTGGATCGTCCGCTGCGGGAACGGGAACTCGATCCCCAGTTCATCGAACCGCTTTTTCATCCGGCGATTGAACTCCCGGCCGACCACCCACTGCTTGATTGGCCGGGTCTTGATCCTTGCCTTGATGATCACGGCGGAATCGGCGAACTGATCGAGGCCGAGAACCTCGAGTGGCTCAAGTATATCAGCAGCGAACTGCGGTTCCCGACGCATCTCCTCGACGATCTCCTGACACACTCTTCCCACCTGGTCGGTGTCCGACCGGTAGGCGACGCCGATGTCGAGCAGGTAATAAGAAAACAGCTTCGTCATGTTGGTGACGGTATCGACCGAGCTGAACGGTACGGTGTGCACGTTTCCTGAGAGGTCGCGGAGGCGGATCGAGCGGATCGACATGTCCTCGACGAGTCCGCCGATGCCGGCCACGGTGACCACGTCGCCCACCGCCAGAGCATCCTCCACCAGCATGAAGATGCCCGTAATGACATCCTGCACCAGCTTCTGTGCACCGAAGCCGACGGCGAGGCCGACGACACCGGCACCGGCGAGCAGAGGGGCGATGTTCACCCCCAGCTCCGAGAGCGTAATCATCGTCACCATGATCAGGAGAAACACGAACAGCGCCTTGCGCAACAGCGGAAGGAGCGTGCGAACCCGCGCGCTGTGCTGCGACGAGCTTTCCGCGCTGCTGCTGCTGTCCTCCAGGTATCGGGCAATGGCGTTGCTGGCCAGTTCCCAGAAGACGATGGCGAACACGATGACCATACCGATGCTGAGGGTGGCGCTGACGGCCCGCTGACCCCACGGGCGCCGCAACAGCGACCACACATCGACGCTCCACACCTGGAGCAGCAAAGCCACGGCGCAGGCCAGCACAAGCAGCCGCAGCGCCCCCGCCGCCACCGGAAGGTAGGTACCGGCGCGCCGATGGAAGGGCGACGTTTGCGGCGCCCGCTTTGAGGCATCCGCGACCCTCGCCAGCAACCTCCGCGCTCCGAGCAGCAGCAGCCAGGTACCGGCCAGGACGAGCACCGACAGCAGCGTCGCGTGGAACATGAACGTAAAGCCGCCCTCGATGCCGAATGCAGCAACGGCGAAGAATCCGATGATGTAAGCGATCGCCAGCACGTGCCAGACAGTAGCCAGCCCGGACAGGAACTGCGCCGTGCCGAGCCGCTGCGAGGCTGATTTGGAACAATCACGCAGCCAATCCGAGACTTTGCGCCGCTGCCGGAGCACGAAGACCACGGCGAGGCCGGCGAAAATCAGCCCGAGCACGGTGAAAAGCGCTTCCGCACCCGGTCGCGGCAGACCCAGCAGGAACACGGCGGCAATGAAGAAATAGCCGATGACGCCGAGATTCACAAAACGCCGGCACCAGACGTAAAGGTCTTGCGCCGTTGCGTCGGACAGTGGCAGCAGGCGCAATCCTGCCGACGTCGGCGCCAGGAGCAGCCGTGCAACGATCATCAGCCCGCTGGCAAGAAGATAGGCATTGACGAAATGGAGGCCGACGGCCCGCACCTTGGCGGTTGGTTCCAGAACGATTGCGGCGGCGTAGCCGGCGGCGGCAAAGGCAGCGAGCGGGAACAGGTCCAGGAGCAACCGGGCCGCAACCGCAAGAAGCCGCGCGATGCCGTGACGCCCTGCCGTGGCGTCGAGCCTGCGTCGGGATCCGGTCAGCAACCAGCGCACCAGGAATTCCGCCGCCCAGCCGGCGACGAAGAGGCCGAAGAACCCCATCGCCTCGTGCAGCCCCCGGCTGCGCCCCACGGGATCGTTCAGCTCGCGCTGCAGTCGCTCGACAAAGGCTGGCCAGTCCCCGAAATAGTCCCGGACGTCGCCGATCGCTTCGTCGGCATAGTCGGCAGTTCCTGCGGCGTAATGAAGCACGCGCTCGCCAATGTTCAACGGCTGCTCCGCGCTCTGCGTTTTTTCCCTCGCCGCGATCAGCGCGCGAATCTGCGAAATCAGCGTGTTGCGCTGGCCTTCATCTCCCAACGTCGCCGCCAGCGCCTTCAGATCGTCGACACTCACCTCCGCAGGAGCCGATTGGCCGGATAGGGCCGGAGTGATCTGCGCGGCGGCCGGAGCGGCCAACGCAACCCACGCGCAAAAGATCTGAAGGGCGAGCACAAGCGGGAGACTGGCGAGCGTGGTACGGATCGGTCGCATGGCACCTTACGAGCAGGCGAGAGACTGGTGTTTCGGTAGAACTGCCGGCGCCGGCCGGCGCGCACCACCCTGGCAGGACGGCATCCGGGTATCAGCGTTTCCAACGCATCCGTCCGGGTCGCCCGCTCCCCTTTATCACACTCCTCGTGGTTCGCGATCCCGCTGTATCCATCCTGCCGTGCCCACGCACAGGGTTTGCGCGATTCCCTGACCAAGATGTGATTGCCATTGACACGCCTCGCGGGCCGGCTCACCTCAGAAAGATGGCGATGCGACAGGCAAATGGGCTCCACGGTCTTGACCGCCGCACGATGATCGCAGCGTCGCTTGTCGGCTCGGCCGTGGTGCTGCTGGGCAACACCGCGGCTGCGGCCGCGGTGTTGTCGCCGACACCGGCGCAGACCACCGGTCCCTTTTATCCGGTCGATTTCCCGCTCGACGCAGACGCCGACCTCTTGATCGCCTCGGGTGACGCAACGATGGCGCAGGGAACGCCGACGCATGTGATCGGCCACGTTCTTGATCGCGATGGCCAGCCAGTGCGCGGAGCCCGCGTCGAGATCTGGCAGTGTGATGCGTTCGGCCGCTACCACCATCCGCGCGATGGCGGTGGCGCCGACCCCAATTTCCAGGGGTTCGGAGCGGCCACCGCCAATGCCGAGGGCGCCTGGCGGTTTCGCACGATCCGCCCGGTGGCCTATCCCGGGCGGACGCCGCATATCCATTTTTCCGTGCTGCCGCCGGGCGGCGAGCGGTTCACGACGCAGATGTATGTGGCCGGCGAACCGCAGAACGACACCGATTTCGTGCTGTCGGGCGTCCGCGATCCGGAGGCCCGGGCTCGGTTGGTCGTGCCGCTGATCCCGGCCGACGATGTGGTGGAGGCCGGCGCCCTGCTCGGCCGCTTCGAGATCGTGCTTGGCGAAGTCTGAACACAGCGCAGGCAAAATCGTGGGTGTCGCCGGCCGCCATGCTATCCAGCCGCCCTGGATCCGGCTTAGACTTGAGGCGAGGATCGCAGGCTGCGGCGAAATCGATGAGAGACGGAATGCAGGTTGACGAAGCCGACGATGCCGTTGCCTGGAGCGCCTTTTGCGAGGCGCTCGATTTTGGCGCCCTGGTGCCGGAGGCTTACGAAGCCTATCGGCCGGCGGTCATCGAGGGGCTGATCTTTTTTCTGAAGAACCTCGACGGCGACAGGACGGCCGACCTCCTCGCAGATCAGTTGCTGGTGCCGGAAGAGGCCGGGGTCGCGGAGCGGATCGTGGCGATCGCCCGCCATTGCCCCGCCCTGCACAAAATGGGGCAGGTGCTGGCCCGCGATCACCGGCTCCCGCCGGAGTTCCGCGCGTTGCTGCAAAAGCTCGAGTCGATGCCGTCGTCGCTTGACACCGACGAGGCGCGGGCGCTGGCGGAGGGCGAACTCGGGCCGCTGCAAGAACTGGGCATCCGGATCGATGAGCCACCGCTGGCGGAAGCCAGCGTTGCCGTCGTCATACCTTTCAGTGGCGAAGCGGTCTCCGGAGGAAACGGCCGCGGCGTCCTCAAGTTGCTGAAGCCGGGCGTCGAGAAGAAGCTGGAGGAGGAACTCGACATCCTGCAGCGACTAGGCGCCTTGCTGGACGAGCATTGCGAGGCCTACCATCTGCCGCGCATCGCTTATGAGGAGACCTTCCTGGACGTCCGCGATCTGCTCGCCCGCGAAATCCAGCTCGACCACGAACAGACGAACATGCGCCAGGCCCGCGCCGCCTGGGCCGGCCTCACGTCCGTGGTTATCCCCGAGGTCTACCCGATCTCGACGCCGCGGGTTACGGCGATGCAGCGGATCGACGGGGGCAAGGTGACCGAAACCGCGACGCTGCCGCGCCGCGCCCGGCGGCGGATGGGCGACCTGATTGTCAGGGCGATGATCGCGCAGCCGCTGTGGTCAACCGGAGAGGTAAGCCTTTTTCACGCCGACCCGCACGCCGGCAACCTCTTCCGCACCAACGACGGCAAACTCGCCATCCTGGATTGGAGCCTGGTCGGCAGCCTGAGCAAGCAGGACCGCATCGCGCTGACGCAGCTCGTCCTGGGCGGCTTTACCCTGGATGCTTCGCGCGCTCGCGCGGCGATCGACGCACTCTCGCAGAGCCGGAGCGACACAGCCGCCCTGGACGCGCTGATCGCGCAACGGATGGGCCGCCTACGAGAGGGCGAGTGGCCCGGAATTTCCTGGGTAACCGACCTGCTGGACGACGCGGCGACGAGCGCGCGCTGCCATTTCGGGGCTAACCTGCTGATGTTTCGCAAGGCCCTGCAGACGCTGGAGGGCGTTGTCGCCGACGTCTCGCCCGATTGCAAGCCGGGGCGCGTGCTCACGGTTTCGCTGCTGCGGATGCTGGCCGCGGAGTGGGGCAACCGGGCGTTCGCTTTTCCGTCTTCGCGCCACTTCGCGACGCATCTCTCCAACCTGGATCTGACGCAGCTGTGGGCGTCCTCCCCGCTGATCGGGCAGCGGCAGCTCTACGGCCTGGGCAGCGCCATTCCTCGGCTGCGGCGCCCTGCTCCCGCGCAGTAGGCTTTCGCCCTCACTCCAGCAGCGCCTCGTCGCCGCGCGCCGGATCGAGACGCAGGGGTGCTGCGGCTGGGGTGGGGGCAGACGCTGCGGCCTCCTGCCCAGGTTGCTGCGCAAGTTCCTGCAACGGCCACTCGACAATGAAGCCGCCGTTGCCGCCGCCTGAGCGCAGCGCCGACTGCGGCAGGACCAGCCGCTCGCGCAGCAGGCCGAACAGCCGGCGGCGGATGACAACGAGGAATACGATGCCGCCTGTGGCTTGGTGCAAGAGGACACGATCGATAATCCCCAGACGCCGGCCCGTCGTGGAAAACACCGGAATGCCCTTGAGGCCCTCAGAATCCGCCAGGATATGCTCGCCCCTGACAGCCTCGACGTCGTCACCCCGCACCGCGTTAGAGCCCCGATGAGTTTATTCTTGCCTTTTACGTGGACGGCTGCGAACCCGATCACTGCGCCGCCCCGGCCGCGCCAATTTTTTCGCGGGTTACCGGTGCATCGTGTGGTACCGGGCGTTCGGCATCATGTCGAAGCCGTGCGCCATGCGGTTCGAATAGTTGAAAAAGGCCACCACATCGCAGATGTCGAAGATGTCGTCGTTGCTGAAGCCGACGATGCGAAGACCGTCGCGGTCGCCCTCACCGATGTCGTGCGGGTTTAGCGTCAGCTTCCAGGCGAAATCGAGCATGGCTCGGGTGCGCGCGTCGAGCTCCGCCACCCGGTAGTTCATCACCATCATTTCGCCCAACTGCGGATCGCCGGACAGTTCGCGTACCGCCTCGCCGTGAGCGACCAGGCAGTAGTAGCACCGGTTCGCCGAAGAGACGACGACCGCGATCATCTCGCGCTCCAGCTTGCTGAGCCGGGTCGTCTCCTCGTCGAGCATCAGAAGGTTGTAGAAGGCGGTGAACGTGCGGAATTTTTCAGGATGGCCGGTATAGGCCCGCAGCACATTCGGCACCAGGCCGAGCTTTTCGGCGCACTTGCCGAAATACTTCAGAATGTCGGCATCGAGGCTCTCCTGATCGGGAAGGTCGATGCGAACGATATGGTCCGGTTGCGGCATGGTCTCAGTCCTCTCCCGGGATTGCTTTTCTCCACGGTACACGAGGATCGATCGGAAACCCAGGGCGATGCTGCGCTGCGAAAAACGCGCCGGCGTCGTTCAGGCGGGGAGCGGCAGGCCGCCGAAATCCGCGGCCCGTTCGAGGACAGCCGCCGTTCGCAGCACCGTTTCCTCGTCGAACGGCCGGCCGACGAGTTGCAGTCCCAGCGGCAGCCCTCGGCCGCTGAGACCCGCCGGCACGGAGATGCCCGGCAGGCCGGCGAGGCTGGTCGGGACGGTGAAGACGTCGTTGAGGTACATGGTGATCGGGTCGTCGGCGTTGTCGCCGATGGCAAACGCGTCGGACGGCGCGGTGGGTGTCAGGATCACATCCACCTGCTCGAACGCCTGCGCAAAGTCCCGCGCGATCAGCGCCCGAACCTGCTGCGCCTTGCGGTAGTAGGCATCATAGTACCCGGCCGAGAGCACGTAGGTGCCAATCAGGATGCGCCGGCGCACCTCGGCACCGAAGCCTTCCCCCCGCGTGTTCATGTACATCTCGTCGAGTGTCTCGCCCGGCACCCGCAGCCCGAAGCGCACCCCGTCGTAGCGGGCGAGGTTGGAGGAGGCCTCCGCCGGCGCGATGATGTAGTACGTGGCGAGCGCGTAGCGGGTGTGTGGCAGCGAGACGTCGCGGATCTCCGCGCCGGCCTCGCGCAGCCAGGCTTCGCCCTGCCGCCAGAGATCGTCGATCTCCGTCGCCATGCCGTCGATGCGGTACTCCTTCGGGATCCCGACCTTCAGGCCCCGGAATGGGCCTGCGATCCCCTGCGAGACGGCCGCTTCAAAATCGGGAACCGGAACCGGTGCGGACGTCGAATCCTTTGGATCGTGCCCTGCCATGAGGCTGAGCAGGATCGCCGCGTCGCGCACGCTGCGGGTCATCGGTCCCGCCTGATCGAGCGACGAGGCAAACGCGACAATGCCCCAGCGCGAACACCGGCCGTAGGTGGGCTTGAAGCCAACGATCCCGCAGAAGGATGCCGGCTGCCGGATCGAGCCGCCGGTATCAGTGCCCGTCGCCCCCAGGCACAGGCGCGCCGCCACCGCTGCGGCGGAACCGCCGGACGATCCGCCCGGCACCAGATCCTTGCCGTCCTTCGGCCCCCACGGGTTCTTCACCGGACCGAAGTAGCTGGTGGTGTTCGACGAACCCATGGCGAACTCGTCGAGGTTGGCTTTGCCCAGAACCACCGCGCCGGCGGCACGAAGTTTGCCCGTCACCGTCGATTCGTACAGCGGCACGAATCCATCGAGGATGTGCGAACCGGCCGTGGTCCGCACGCCTTCGGTGCAGAACAGGTCCTTGATGGCGAGGGGAATGCCGTCCAGCGCGCCGAGCGCGCCGCCCCTGGCCCGCCGCTCGTCGGAGGCCTCGGCCAGGGCCAGCGCCAGTTCCGGTGCCTCGGTGATGAAGGCGTTCAGACCCCGGGCCGCGTCGATCGCATCAAGGTGCGCGCGCGCCAGCTCGACTGCGGAAAAGCGGCCGGCGGCGAGACCGTCGCGTGCCGAGGCGATGGTCAGCCGGGTCAGGTCGCCGGTCATTCGACCACCTTCGGCACGGCGTAATAGTCGTCGATCGGCGCCGGCGCATTCGACAGGACGCGGCGCAGGTCGCCGCCGTCACTGACGGCGTCGGGGCGCTGCGTCAGCGTCATCTCCGCCACGCTCGTCATCGGCTCGACCCCGGCCGTGTCCACCTCGGCGAGCTGCTCCACCCAGTGGAGGATGCCCGAGAGCTCCGCCGCCAGCGCATCGCACTGGGCGTCGTCAACGCGCAGGCGGGCGAGGTAGGCGATCGACTTGACGGTGGAACGGTCGAGGGACACCGGATGGGTTCGTTGGGCTGGTCAACGGCCTGATCGGCGGCAGCGATGCCGCGCGCGGGAAGTGCCGACCCTAGCAGCGCGCCGGGTCTCACGCAAGCCGCGCGCAGCGAAGCCGGTAGGCGGTGCGGTGGAGCGGACCGGCTGGACTATCCGATTACTTCGTGTGCCCGCCCATGTGCTCAGGCGCACCGGCACCTGCGGCCTGCACCGGCACATTCACCGTCACGTCTCCCGCCTTCTTGAATGTCAGCGTCAGCGGGAACGTTTCGCCCTCCTTCAGCGGTCCTTTCAAATCCATCAGCATGATATGGAGGCCGCCGGGCTTGAGCATGGCCGACTGGCCGGCGCCAATATCGATCTCCCCCACCGGCCGCATCCGCATGACGTCGCCTTCGGCGATGTGGGTGTGCAACTCGACCTTGCCCGCCACCGGCGCCGCCGCGGAGACAAGTTCGTCAGGCACCGCGCCGTGGTTGGTGATGCTCATATAGGCGGCACCCGTTTCCGTCACCGAAACCCGGGCCCAGGGTTGGTCGATGGTCAGGGAACCAGCCTTGTAGTCTTGCGCCGCCGCCGCCGAACCCAGCAGCAAAGCCGCGCCAAAAGTCAGAGCTGAGAGCCGTTGTTTCATCTCGATCAGTCCTCTTTCGATCCGGATCGTTGCGGTCCCCGAACCAGGGTCGCTGTTTCAGTTCGAATACCAATCGCTTGTCTGGATGACAGCCTTTACACCTGCGAGGGGCTGTTCCTCAAGCCCCTCGCCGCGCGTGAGTAACTGGCGTCGCATGGCGCATTGGACCCCCGCGAAAACCTCTCTTGACCTGCCCTTCTGGCGAATGGGGTAATGCCGGGCGGAACTCGCCGGAAGAAGTGTTAATCAGGGTCACGGGACAGGGAGGTCATCGGCGCCATGCCGCTCGTCGTGCGTTTCAAGCGCCCCGCCAACTGGAATCGCAGCATCAATATCCATTTCTGGGACGCCACGCCGGCCGAGCCATCGACGACCTGGCCGGGGGTGCGGATGCGTGCCGAGGCCAACGACTGGTTCGCGTTCTCCTTTGCCACGGCGACGGCGGCCAGCATTATCTTCAACGATGGCGCCGGGCGGCAGACGGGAAACCTTCGCCGCGACAGTGACGGCTGGTTCTTCACCGATCAGCGCTGGTCGGCGCAGAATCCGGAGCGGCCGGTGGTGCCGGTCGTCTCGGCCGATCCGCCGCCGCGCACCTACGCCTCGGGTCGCGACGTGGCGCTCGGCAGCAGCAACCGCGACGATGTGATCCACTTCACCACGGACGGATCGACCCCGTCCACCGTGTCGGGCCGTTACGAGGAGCCAATCGCCGTTTCACAGACCACCACCATTCGCGCGCTGGCCATCAACTCGGAGGGGGTGGCCGGCGCCGTCGCGACGTTCACCTACATTGTCGATCCGACGCTCGACGAGGTGCCGCCGACGGTCACGGCCAGCAGGCCCGAGGGAACGTATGCTGATCCGATCAGCGTCGTGCTGACGATCACCGACAACCGTCCGGCGCCGACCGTCGCCTTCTACACCACCGACGGCTCGGAGCCGACCCGGATGTCGGCCCCCTATGTGCAGGGCAACGCCTCGCGCGGCCTAGCCGGCCCACCGATCGCCGTCAATCGCCCGACGCGGGTGCGGGTGCTCGCCGTCGATGCCGCCGGCAACGAGACGCGGGCGGATTTCTCCTACAACATCGGCACGGTGATGCCGACCGGTGACTTCCGCGAGGAGACCATCTACTTCCTGCTCACCACGCGGTTCTACGACGGCGATCCCTCCAACAACTTCTTCTGCCGCGACCGCATCAAGTTCGACGCCGCTGGGCAGCCGGAGGACCCGCACTGGCGCGGCGACTTCAAGGGGCTGATCCAGCGCCTCGACTACATCGCCGACCTCGGCTTTACCGCCATCTGGATCACGCCGCCGGTCGAGAACCGCTCCGGCCTCGACTACCACGGCTACCATGCCTACGACTGGACGCGCATCGATCCGCGGCTGGAATCGCCCGATGCCACCTACCAGGATCTGATCAACGAGGCGCACCGTCGGGGCATCAAGATCATCCAGGACGTGGTCGTCAACCACTCCTGCCAGTACGGCATCCGCGGCGTCGTCCACATCGACCACCTGCCGATCAAGTACTACGTGCCGCAAGGGGCGCAGCAGGGTCAGCAGAACTATGGTCCCTACCAGGGCACGCTCGGCAACTATGCCTGGCCCAACCGCGACGACATCGACAACCCGATAGCGCCCGACTGGTACCGCGAGCGCCACAACCGCGATCCGCAGGGCATCGAGCCGCTGGTCGATCCGCTGACCGGCGCCACCGTCCCCAGCCCCGGCTACAGCCCCGGGCGTTTCTTCGGCATCGATGCCGGCCGGCTCGATCCGGAGTGGTACCATCAGGACGGCTTCATCATGGGCGGCGACTGGGAGAGCCAGTGGCCGCTGCAGCAGAAGCACATGGCCGGCGACTGCATCGACCTGGCCACCGAGCGGCAGAACGTCAAGGACTACATCGTCGGCTCGATCAACCGGTACCTCGACATGGGTGTCGATGCCCTGCGCCTCGACACCGTCAAGCACGTCGAACGCGGCAACCTGCTCGAGTACGTCAACGCCTGGAAGGCGCACAAGCCGGGGCTGTTCGTCTTCGGCGAGAACCTGGTCAAGGGCTACGGCTGGGGCGACATGGGCGGCGGCGACAACGGTCCCTCGCCGATCCGGCCGTGGTGGTACACGCGGCTCGGCGACGATCCGCGCGATCCAAACTCCGGCGGCGATTCCGGCTTTGCCGTGCTCGATTTCGGCCTGTTCTCGTCGTTCCGCGACAACGTCTCGCGCGGCCACTACCAGGGCATCGCCCAGGCGATGTCGATGGACTGGATCTACGGCGATCCGTCGACGCTGATCACCTTCCTGCAGAACCACGACGTCGGCCCTGACAACGACTTCCGCGACCGCTTCCGCGGCGAGGACTGGATGGCGGCGGCCGCCTATAACGTGCTGTGGACGGTGCGCGGCATCCCCTGCCTCTACTACGGCGAGGAGATCGCGTTCATGCGCGGCGCCCCGCAAGACGTCGTCGGCAACAACGACACGCTGGACCAGACCGGCCGCGCCTACTTCGGCGATCACATCAGCGACGAGCGCATCGCCGAGACGCAGGGGCACCCGCTCTATCGCCACATCAAGCGCCTCAACCAGATCCGCCACGCCGTCCCGGCGCTGCAGAAAGGCCGCACCGACCACTTCTCCGAGTGGGGCTCCGGCATCAGCTTCGCGCGGGACTGGAATGACGGCGAGAGTTATGTCGTCGTCGGCCTCGCCATCGGCTCCGACCAGAACATCACCGTCGGCGGCATCCGCAACGGTCGTTACGTCGATGCCATCACCGGCGGCGTCATCGACGTCGGCGACGGCTCGATCTCGTTCGGCGTTCGCCCGGTGTCCGCCGGCATCTGGGTGCTGAACGGCCCCGGCAAGATTGGCGAGGACGGAGAGTGGTTGCGGTAGGTCGGCCCTCACCCCGACCCCTCTCCCGCTTGGGGGAGAGGGAGGGGCCCGCGCCAGCGGGAGGGTGAGGGAGCTCCTTTCGTGGCCTCCCCCCACCAGTGGATCGCTTTGCCTTCGCTCGCGATGACAGCCGTTGGCAGATCGGCGAAGACGGCGCCGATTCAGCCGGTCAGTGTGCCCTTTGGCGGAGAACGCAGGTCTTAAGGGTTGGGCCCGGCGCCGCATTTACAGAACACTTACGTTTCGCCGGTATGCTTCGGAGTGTGCCACATCGCAAATCGCGACTTCTGGAGACTTTGAATGCCGGCGACTGAATGGGTCGATACCCTCTCCATCATTCTTGCCGCTGCGGCTGCCGTCTTTTCATTGATGGTGCTTCTGCGCGCCAGCGGAAGTGACCGTCGTCAGCTCACGCAGGAAATTGTGTCCCGGATGTTTCGTGACGAAGCGGACAGAATCAGATCGTCGGCAGAGGAACACGCTCGTGGTCTGCGTCAGGAGTTGTCGGAAAACGTTCGAGGATTCCAAGACGCATCGATCCGGATCTTTCGCGAATTAAGCGATGGCCTTAGCGCACAAATCGCAGCATTCGGCGATCGCCTGGACGTTGGCATCCGGATGATCGATGAAAGAACAACTGGGATTGGCATTAAATTTGATGACGAAACCACAAAGATCGCCGAAGAAGCCAATCGTCAGTGGAACCGTCTCCATCACACTTTGGCAACGAAGTTTGATGAAATTACAACGAAACAAGCTGGTGCCGCCAAGGAGCTTCGTGAGGAAATGAGCAGCAGTTTCCGTCAGCTCGGCTCCAGCGTGGGCGAGACTCTGAATCACCTGAGCTTGCAGCAAAAGGAGCGCCTTGAAAACGTGACAGCGGCCCTCGGCTCCTTGACGGAGCGGCAGGAAAAGGCTCAGGAAGCCTTGAGAGGGGCTGTAGAAGGAAGGTTGGATGTCATCCGCAGCGAGAACGCCGCTAAACTCGACGAAATAAGGGCAACTGTAGATGATAGGTTGCAGACGACTTTGGAATCTAGACTCGGTGAGTCTTTCAATCGAGTCGTCGAACAACTTGAACGTGTTTATAAGGGCATTGGAGAGATGCAAACCCTGGCAGCCGGAGTGGGAGATCTTAAGAAGCTCTTATCGAATGTCAGAGTACGCGGCACATTTGGCGAAGTTCAACTAGCTATGTTGCTGGAGCAATTCCTTTCGCCCGAGCAAATACTAAAGAACGTACAAATTAAAGACCATACTCAAGAGCGTGTGGAGTTCGCGATACGGCTGCCTGGGAGAGACGGAGAAGGGGAAGTCCTGTTGCCAATTGATGCGAAATTTCCCCAGGAAGATTGGGAGCGCTTGGCGGCCGCCTCTGATGCCGGTGATACAGATAAGGTGGCGGATGCCAGCAGGGCGCTGGAGAACCGCATCAAATGTTTCGCTAAATCTATCAGAGAGAAATACATATCACCTCCAAAGACGACGGACTTCGCCATTCTGTTTCTTCCAACCGAGAGTCTCTATGCCGAAGTTCTTCGCCGTCCCGGTTTCTTTGAGCAATTGCAACGAGAGTATCATGTTACACTAGCGGGGCCGACCACCTTTACTGCTCTTCTCAATGCTTTACAGGTCGGCTTCCGGTCGCTTGCAATCGAGAAGCGCTCCAGCGAAGTTTGGCAAATTCTGGGTGCTGTTCGAACTGAGTTCGGCAAATACAATGAGGTTGTTGATCGTCTCTCAAAGCAACTGAACACCGCCGCGAAATCCGTGAGCGATCTCGGAGTTCGGACGCGCGCGATGGACCGCAAGCTGCGTGATGTCGAACGCCTGCCGGAAGAAACAACCAAGATGATCTTGGACTCTCAGCTCCGCGCTGGCAGCGAATCGGAAGACGACGAGTCGATCGCAGCATGAAACAATAGAAGAGGGCATCCACGCTTCTCGGAATGGGCTTCAGCATCAGCTTCGCGCGGAAGGGACGCCAACGATATGGGCGATCCGTCGCGCCAGCCGGTCGCGCGCCCCGGTGCGATCCGCGACCGGGGCGTCGCCGCCCGCGCTGCCGTCGAGGCGGGACCATTCCGGATGATATCGCGCTTCCGCGATCTCGTCCGGCAGCGGCGCCGAGATCCAGGGGCTGCGGGCCGCTTCGGCCTCGCCCGTCAGCCGCAGCTTGTCCTGGCTGGCATGGCCGCGGCGCAGCAGTGCGGCGGCCAGATCCAGTTGGCGGGCCGCCAGCAGCCGCAGCGTCTCATCGGCGACCCGCAGCTCGGTGAAGCCCTGGAAGACGTCGACCAGCCGGCGGCCGTGGCTGCCGAGACTGCTCCACAGGGCCCCCAGCGTTGCGCCCAGCGCGGCCGCCGCCCCCAGCGTCAGGCCGCCGGCCAGAGCGTCGATGGCGAGACCGGCCGCCGCGCCGGCCGCCGCCCCGGAACCCGCGCGAATGCCGAACTCCCGCAGGCTGGCCGGGCTGAACAGGTCCGATCCCCACTTTCCACCGCTGATCGGCAGTGCGTCGTCGGCCGCATATTCGGCGCCATCGAAACGGAACAGATCGAGCAGGGCATTGACACACTGCTGCTCGCGCTCGCGGACCAGCCGCTTGAGCCGTTCCAGGCTTTCGTCCCGCTCGTCAATCTGCTGTTCCGGCACCAGCAGACGGCACGCGGCAACGTCGATCAGCAGGTCGGCCAGCATTTCGGAGGCGGCCTGAACAAGGCCGTCCCGCTGCCGCTGGCGCTCGGCGATCAGCGCGTTCAGGGTCGGCCGGAACGGATCGAGCAGCGTGCGCATCTTCTCGAAGAGCCGCTGCTCGCTGGTTTCGTCGAGCACGACGGTATCGAACTCGGCGACCGCATGCATGTTGATGCGCGCCAGATGTTCGCGCCATTCCGCCGTCCGCGCCTCGTCGCTGGCAGTGAAGTTCAGCACCGGCACTACCGGCCGGGCGCAGCGCCCGAGGATCTCCAGTTCGTCGCGATGCTTCCCCAGGACCCGGTCCCGCGCATCGACCACATAGAGGGCCACATCGCTCGCCAGCACCTGGCGGATCGCCTTTGCCTCCTGGCTGAACGGCCCGCCGGCGGGCTCGGCAAGAAACTCGCGGATGACGTCGATCCAGTCGCAGCGGCGATCGCCGCGCAGGCTTTCCAGATGTTCCAACAGCCCCATCGGATCTTCGAGCCCGGGCGTGTCGTAAAGTTCGACGAGCGGGGCGCCATCGACCAGCAAAACCGTTCCCTCCACGTGCCGCGTCGTCGCCGGCCGGTTGGAGACCTCGCCGAAGCGGGCATCGCGCGTCAGGGTGCGGACGAGCGACGTCTTGCCGGTGTTGGTGTGGCCGACCACCGCCACGACCAGCTTCGGAGGCCCGCCCGCCGCGTTCTTCATGCTTCGCCTCCTTCGATCGCCAGGGCGGCGTCGAACCGGGTTCGCAGATCGTCCAGCCACGCGCGGACGGCCGCGGCATCGGCAAGCGGACGGTGTTCTTCCTCGTCGCCCACCGCCGCATCGAGAACCCGGCCGATCGTCGTCTCGTCCCTCCCCTGGAGTTCCAGCAGCATGGCGAACAGCGACGCGGCATCGACGGCGGCGGTGAAATCAGGCCTCTCGCCGGCTTCCCCGGCGGCGTCCTTCCCCGCGTCGCGCTTGGGCAGCAGGGCCGTCAGCGCCGCCCCCAGGCCGGCCCAAGCGGGCAGCGCGGCGATAGCTGCCGGTGCCAGCAGGCCCGCGGCGGCAACGCACGCCAGCGCGCCTCCGGCGGCCCCCGCGGCGAGCCAGCGCGGGTCCAGACGGAGTCGCACGGGCAACAGGCCGATCACCCGGTCCGCCGCCGTGGTCAGGCTCTCCGCCGGCTTGGCCAGGTCCCAGGAGCGGATACGCAGCAGGCTTTCCCATGCGCTCCCCCCACCTTCCTCCGCATCCCAGAGGCGGGCGATGGCCCGATGCAGTTCCGCGCGCGCCGCGGCATCCGGCTCTTTCCGCCAGCCGGACGCGTGGTCGACGATGAGATCGAAAGCCTGCCCGAGATGGCGCCCGGAATGAGGCTGCGGCGGGGTCCCGACGTCGCTGGTCGGGCCAAGCTGCCGCGCCAGGCGGCGGCGGCTGTCCGTGGTCAGGTGATCGAGATCGACGTCGATCACCTGAGCCGGCGCGATGCCGGCATTGACGGCGAGCTGCCGCCAGTCGGCAATCCGTTGTTCCACCTCGCCCAGCGGCGATCGCTCGCGCAGGCGCTGACCCTGCGTCGCCAGCAGGAGGACGGGCGCCCGGCTGGCCTTGACAACGGTGCTGATGAAAGCCGCCGTGCCGCGATCGGGCGTGGCGGCAAGAGAGCAGACGATGGCGACCGCCTTCGGCGCTGGGTCTGCCGATGCCATGCGTTCGACGACGCGCTGGCGATCACCGCGATCTTCGGCGAACCCCATGTCCCGCCAGTCGATGCCGGGGATGGCGGGCGGCCACCCTTCTTGCGGGGGTTCTACTTCCAGCCCGACGATGGCGATCGGCCCCGGCCCGTCGATGACCGTCGCCGGCGCCACCGGACGGCCTTCCTCGGCGATGGCAGGCTCCTCCTTATCGACGACGCCGACCGGCCGGGCGAAGGCCACGAGACGCCCCTGCAGGCGCGCAAACCCCGGCCTGGTCAGATCAAGACGATATCCCGCGCGAGCGCGGATCAGCGCGACCGCGGTGACACACAGTGCTAGTCCGCGCGGCACCAGGCCATAGACGATGAGACAGCCGACCAGAAGCTCGCCCCAGCTCGCTCTTCCCGCAAAGAGCTGGCCAGCACCGGTGCGCCGGCTCGCAGCAATCTGCTCCGGGTCGGGAACGCTGAATCCCAGCGCGTCCACCGGTGCGGCGATGATGCGGGCGATCGTCACGTACGCGCGTTCCGACAGGATCGTCGTCTCCCAGGAGAAATCGTACTGCCGCGTGCCCAGCAACAGCAGCAGTGCGCCGAGGCAGCCGACGAGATAGGCCAGCCACAGGGAGTGGCTGATCGCGCTCAGCAGCCACCGTCCGATGGTTGGGCCGGCCAGCACCTCGCCCGAGGCGCGCAGTGCCACCAGCTCCACCGGTCCGCTATGGAGCCAGCGGGTAAAGCGGCGTCCCAGCCGCAGCACCAGGCTGCCGAGCAGACTGGCGGCGGCGCTGCCCGGCTGAAAGACGACGACGATCAGCCAAACCACCAGCATAAGCGTGTGCAGGCCGAGAAGGCTGACGAGCGCCAGGAAGAAATTGACAGATCCCTCCCCGTAGGCGCCGAGAACCAGCCGCGCGGCACCGGCACCGGCGACAAGCGCGCCGACGAGTGCCGCGGCAAACGCTGCCTGAGTTGCAGAGCGCAGATGGGCCAGCGCCCTCTGCAGCGCCGGCGCCACGGACAGGCTGCGCGCCCGTTCCACGATCCGGCTTTCGAGATCCCCGGCAGAGGCGCAAGCGCGCTCGTCCGCCGAGGGCTCATGCATCGGGGCTCCGCGGGCTTCCTCATGCACCCGCACCGCTTCGGCCAGGAGGCGCGCCGCAAAGCCGGTGGTCTGCCGCGGGGCGCTGTCGGGGTGTGTGACTTCGTTCGGCATGATGCGAGGCTGGCCGGGTGCGTTGCGATTGAAAGTCGATGCGACTGTGCGCAACTCCCCACCTGTCGTGCAATCGAATCCTTCACCCCCATGGTCCCGGCCATCGCTAATCTGTTGACTCCAGCCGATCGGACGCCCTCAAACTGGCGGTGGTCCGGCGCCGCCGCTGCTATTCCCCCTGCCCAGGAACGATGATGCCCGCAGAACCCCGATCCTCCGGCTGGGTCGCCTTCCGCCATCGCGACTTCACCCTTTACTGCCTCGCCCGGCTGCTGTCGGCGACCGCCCTGCAGATGCAGACGGTGGCGATCGGATGGCTGGTGTACGATCGCACCTCGAACCCGCTGGCGCTGGGCCTGGTGGGGCTCGCCGCCTTCCTGCCGGCGATTGGGTTTGCATTGATCACCGGACATGTCGCCGACCGCTTCGATCGGCGGACCGTCCTCCTCGGCTGTTACGCGCCCACCATCGCCGCCTCGTGTGGGCTGTTTCTGTGGCTTGCTGGAGGGGGACAGGCGATCTGGCCGATATTCGTCCTCACCGTCCTGTTCGGCACCACCCGCGCCTTCGCCAACCCCGCGGGCCAGGCGCTGGTGCCCAACCTCGTGCCGCTGGAGCAGCTCGGCAACGCCGTCGCGTGGAACTCTTCGGCCTGGCAGACGGCGACGATCGCGGGGCCAGCGCTGGGCGGGCTGCTGTATGCGTTCGGCGGCACGGTCGTTTTCGCAGTCTCGGCCGCCCTGTTCACCATCACCTTCGTCCTGATCGCCTGTATTCGGTACCGCAAAGCGAAGGGCGTGGTCGAAAAGGCGACCTGGGAGACGCTTATCGCCGGAGTACGCTTCATCCGGCAGAAGCAAGCGATCCTCGGCGCCATTTCACTCGATCTGTTTGCCGTGCTGCTCGGGGGTGCCACGGCCCTTCTGCCGATCTATGCCCGCGATATCCTCGTCGTCGGCCCGGCGGGGCTTGGCCTGCTGCGCTCCATGCCGGCGATCGGCGCGGCCTCGACCGCGCTGTTTCTCGCCTGGCGCCCACTCGAACGCCGCACTGGCCGGCGGATGTTCCAGGCGGTCGCGGTCTTCGGCCTGGCCACCGTCGGCTTCGGTCTGTCGCGCAGCCTGGTCTTGTCGCTGCTGCTGCTGTTCGGGATGGGAGCGGCGGACATGGTGAGCGTGTTCATCCGGCAGACGCTGGTGCAGATCGACACGCCGGATGCGATGCGGGGCCGCGTCTCGGCGGTGAACAGCGTCTTCATCGGCGCGTCGAACGAACTCGGCGAATTCGAATCCGGCACGCTTGCCTGGCTGATCGGCACCATCCCTGCGGTCGTCGTCGGCGGCCTCGGCACGCTGCTGGTGGCAGCGCTATGGGCGCGCTGGTTCCCTGAGCTGCGCAACCGCGACCGGCTCGTCTCGTAGCTCTTCGGCGGGCTCGTTGGCCCCGGCCCGGTCCCACATCAGCCTGGGATCAAAGCACAGCGCCGCCAGCATGGTCAGCACGACGACGCAGGCGAACGCCAGGATCCCAACGTCGGGCAGGATGTTCGCCAGCGAACCCAGCTGCACCAGCGCCACGAGAATGGTGATGACGAAGACATCGACCATCGACCACCGACCGACGAGCTCATTCAGGCGATAGATCAGGGTCCGGTCCCTCAGGCGCCAGCGCGAGCGGGTGTGAACCGAGATCACCAGCCAGCTCATGCTGATCAGCTTGAGCATCGGCACCAGGACACTGGCGGTAAACACGATCAACGCCAGAGGCCACATGTCGGCCGCGATCAGCTCCATGACGCCGCCAAGGATCGTCGACGGCGCGCCGCTGCCGAGCGCGCTCAGCGTCATCACCGGGTAGACGTTCGCGGGGATGTAGAGCAGAGCTGCGGTGATCAGGAAGGCGGCGGTACGCGCGAGGCTGTTGGGTTTTCGCCGGTGCAAGACCGACCCGCAACGCGGACACAGCGACTCGATGCCCTGCGTGGAGCGCGGCAGTTCGACGACGAGCTGGCAGGTGTGACAGCCGACCAGACGGCGGCGCTCCTCCTCGGTCGGCGGGGGCAGCCGGGGCGCCGGGCGCAGGCGCTCCCAGACCTGGTGCGGATCGATGGCGGAATCGGCCGCAATCGTAACGAGGATCAGCCCGACGAACGCAAACATCGAGGGGCCGATCACAACCGTGGCGAGATCCACGAGCTTGGTGTAGGCCACCAGCACGCCCAGCAGGAAGATCTCGGTCATCGCCCATGGATGCAGACGATCGAACAGGCGGTACAGAGCCTCCGCTCCGCGAAACCCGCGACCATAGGCCAGCGACCCCACGACCATCAGGCCGGTGACGATCTTGACCAGCGGCGCCACGAAGACGAAGAAGATGACGGCGATGGCGACCTCCCCCATTCCCTCGTCGAAAAGGGTCAGGGCGCCCGAAAGCAGGTGACTGGACTGGACCAGCCCCTGCACTTTCATCGTCAGGAACGGAAAGCTGTTGGCAACGATCAGCAGAATGAAGGCGGTCAGATAGAGCACAAACGCGCGCTCGAAGTGATCGGGTTTGGCGTCGATCAAACCGGCGCCGCAGCGGGCGCACTTCAGCGAGCCCCCGGCGGGCAGGGGCGGCACGGCCTGCAACAGGTCGCAGTCATGGCAACGGATCAGCGGCGCGGCGTCTGTCGCGAGGGGCGGCGAGGATGGAGCGAGCGGCATCGGCTGTCGGGGCCTGTTCCTTCTTCGGCCGCTGCGGCAAGCGGCGGATAAATCCAGCCTATGCCGAGGCTACGCCGCCGTCCAGCGGGGGAAATCGGCCCCAGGCGTGCAGCCGCACCGGCGATCAGGACACAGCACGGGCGCCGGGGCCGGCCAGGGGTACGGTGAAGAAAAACGTCGCGCCATTGCCGAACTCGCTCTCAACCCAGATCCGGCCACCGAGATGCTCGACAATGCCGCGGCAGATGGCGAGGCCAAGGCCCGAGCCCATGGGGTTTCCGGTCCGCCCGGCCCGCACCTGATGGAATTTCTCGAAGATCTTCTCCTTTTCGTTGGCGGGAATCCCCGGACCATTGTCGGCGACACTGACGACGACCAGTCCGTTCTCCGCTGCGAGACCGATTGCGACACGGCCGGTGCCGTGCGGGCAGAACTTCTGCGCATTGGACAGCAGGTTGATCACCAGCTGGATAAGCTGATCACGGTCGGCGCGGATCGACGGAACCTGATCGACAATGTTGATATCGACGGCGATCTCTCGTTCTTCGAACAGCCCGCGCAGCGATGTCACCGACTGCTGGATCACCTCGCTGAGATCGACCTGTGTCATTTGCCACTTCATCCGGCCGGTCTCGATCTTGGTCAGATCGAGAACCTGGTTGATCAGCCGGGTCAGGCGCTCGCTCTCGCGAATGATGATCGTGAGGAAATGTTGGCGCTCGGCCATGTCCAGATCGGGACTGTCGTGCAGAATTTCCGAAAACGAACGGATCGAGGTGAGCGGGGTGCGAAGCTCGTGAGTGACGGTTGACAGGAAGTCGTCCTTCATCCGGTCGAGCTCGGTCAGGCGCTCGTTCGCCGCTTTCAGGTCCGTCGTCGCCTTCTCCAGCGCGCGCGACTTCTGCTCGAGCTGCCGGCTGTACTCCAGGACCTGGCTGGTTTCGTCGAGGATCTGCATGATCTCGTCGACGCCCACGCCTTCACCCTTGATGGTCGAGGCGACCATCACCCGGGCGGATGCGGCTCCGATGGCGCCGGCAAGTCTTCGTTCGACAAACTGCACGAGTTCGCCGTCGGCGAGCGTTTCGACGCTGAGGTCGACGCCGCGCCGGCCGGCGTACTCGTCAAAGACTTCCTCCGTCCGCTCGCGTCCGAGGAATCGCTCCGCCAGGGTGCGAAGCTCGGGGACCGAGACGGTATGGTGCAGCAGCGTCGCGGCAGCGCCGGGCCCGGCATGTTCGAAGACCTCGACGAAGAGCGTCGCTTGAATTCTTTCGATGGTGCTCTGCCTGTCGAGCAACGAGACGACGACAAAGGTTCCGACGTTGCCCAACAGCGTCCAGAAAAGGGCGTGCGAGGTCGAACCAAAGCCCGTCAGCCCAAACAGGGCGTAGGGCCGGAGCAATTCGATGCCGAACGGCCCGAGCGTGATGAAGCTGTCAGGAAGCCAGCCCGAGCGCGCGAAGGACGGCAGCAGCAGGGTATAGATCCACAAGATGAAGCCGACGGCGATGCCAGCGAGCGCGCCGCGCCGGGATGCGCCCTTCCAGTACATGCCGAGGATCAGGGCGGGGGCAAACTGGGCGGCGGCCGCGAACGACACCAGACCGATGGATGCCAGTGCGTACGACTCGCCGATGAGCTGGAAATACAGATAGCCGATCAGCAGGATGAAGCAGATCGCGCTGCGGCGGATCCCCAGCAGCAGCCCCGAAAGATCGCGCCGCTCTGCCAGATGCAGCCACGCGAAGCGCAGCAGCATCGGCATCACCAGATCGTTGCAGATCATCGTCGACAGGGCCACGGTTTCGACAATGACCATGCCGGTCGCCGCTGACAGCCCGCCGATAAAGGCGAGCAAAGCCAGGGCCGGCTGCCGCTCGGCCATCGGCAGGGCGAGCACGAATGTGTCGGCATCGACCAGGTGAAGCGGGAAGCGTAGCAGGCCGGCAAACGCGATCGGCAGAACGAAGATGTTGATCAGCAGCAGGTAAAGGGGGAAGAGCCAGAGCGCCTTGTTGAGGTGGCGCTCCTCGACATTTTCAACCACCGTGACCTGGAATTGCCGCGGCAGGCAGATCACCGCCAGCATCGACAGCAGGATGAGCGGAGCCCAGTCATCGAGGGGCGCCATCGTGAACAGGCGCGCGGCCTCCGGCAGCTGCGCCGCCTGGGCGAACAGATCGCCAAAGCCATCGAACAGGCCGAAGGTGACGAACAGGCCGACGGAGACGAAGGCAATCAGCTTGACCACCGATTCGAAAGCGATGGCCGCAACCAGCCCTTGGTGATGCTCGGTGGCGTCGATGTGACGCGTGCCGAAGAGGATCGCGAACAAGGCCATCAGGGCGGCGATCCAGAGCGCCGTGTCACCCGCCAAGGGCAACGCCGATGTCGCTTCCACCGCGCCGATCTCCGGATAGTGCATCAGGACGACGAAGCTGGAGGCAACCGCCTTCAACTGGAGCGAGATATACGGCATGATGCCGATCACCGCGATGATCGTGACCAGCCCTCCCAGCAGGTGGCTCTTGCCGTAGCGGGACGAGACGAAATCGGCGATGGAGGTGATGCGGTTGACCTTGCTGATGCGGATCATCTTGCGCAGGATGACCCAGCCGAGCGCAAACATCAGCGTCGGGCCGAGATAGATCGTCACGAACTCGAGACCGCCCGACACCGCCCGGCCGACCGAACCATAGAACGTCCAGGCGGTGCAGTAGACGGCGATCGACAGGGCGTAGATCCACGGGTTGGCGACCAGCGGCTTGCCCTTCGCGGCGCGACGGTCGCCCCAGTAGGCGACGGCGAACAGCAACGAGACGTAGCCCAGAGACGTCCCGATAATCAGCCAGATGGGCAGGGCCCCGCTGCCGGTCACGGCTACCGTGCCTCGCCCGATGGCCGCTGCCGCGGGGCTTCAACAGGCCCGCCACGACGCTCCGTCCTGCCTTCCATGACCAGCATGATTGCCACGATCAGCAGCGCCCAAGCGCCGAACAGGTAGAAATAGAGGAGCGGAACGCCGAGAACCGTTGCCCCGGTGCCCCGGTCGAACAGCTTGATCACCAGCGGGCTGAAGGCGAGCGCACCGAAGCAGAAGATAACCACCAGCCACTCACCGACCCGGCCGGCGCCGCGTCCCCGGCGGGGCCGGCTATCGCTGGATGCGCCTCTGGACATCTCAGAAATTCGCTTGCCGCGTTTTCAACTGCATGACCTTTGCCGAAACAGCGAGAGCCTGCTCCAAAGTCAGCACCGCCTGCGCTTCAAGGACGTCCAGCATTCGCAAGAAACACCCGGCGGTCACCAGTGCGTCGCCGAAGGCCGTATGGCGCCCTTGCACCGGGACACCGAAGCGCTTTGCGACCTCATCAAGATTATGCCTGGAAGTGTAATCGTGAAGAAAGCATGACAGAAGCATTGTATCGAGCACCGGCATATCGAAGTTGACCCCGCTCGCTGCTTCGTGGAGCTGCAAGAACCTGAGGTCGAATGCCGCGTTGTGCGCCACCAGGACGGCGTCGGCAACAAAGGCATGGAATTGCGGCAGGACGACCGCGATCGGCGGCTTATCCTTGACCATCTCGTCGGTGATGCCGTGGAACCGCACCGACTCCACTGGAATGTGGCGCCTCGGGTTGACGATGCGCTCGAAGGACTCGCCGGTCAGAATTCGACCGTTGACGATGCGCACGCCGGCAATCGAGACGATTTCGTCGCCGCCGGAGGGATTGAGCCCGGTGGTTTCGGTATCGAAGACGACGTAGGTCAGCGACTTCAGCGTCCGAGTCGCCCGGTCTCCGAGTTCCACGGGCCGTCGCAACAGCTCGAAATCGTAGAATTCGGGCCGTGGCGGCATGGACGAGCGGACTTGTCCCGAAACCCGTTGAACCGGCAGCGGCAGCGGCAGCCGCAATCGCGCCCGGCCAGAGCGGTCCGGCAAACTCCAGACGTCGGTCTTGTGTCGCTCGACGATTTCGCGGAGCGACAACCCGCCCAGAACGCCCTCCTGGGGCTCCACCAGCCAGAGATCGAGTTCGGCCGCCGGCAGGACACTACCCTGCCAGATCACGTCCAGGTTGACCCAGCGCTCGGTGGGGACGGTCTCGAGATCAAAGACGGTCAGCGCAAAGCGCTCCCTGAGCAGGACGATCAGGCGCGCCAGGAGTTCGATCAGCGAGTAGCTGTCGCCGTGCAGCCAGTGCGGCAGGCCGATGATGGTCGCCTCGATGCCGTGCTGCTCGCGCAGGCGGTCGGCCAGATTCTGTAACAGATTGCCGGAGTAGATGTCGCTCATCGGCCAGTGGCCGGTAATGACGTCGCGATATTGGGCGGACAGCTTCTCCAGGCGGCCGCACAGGAACTGGCTTTCCTGCAATAGCACCTTCTTGAAGCTTTCCTGTTCCGCGGCGCCGAGGTCGGAATCGCCCACCAGGATCTCGGCTGCCGCGCGCAGGTTTCCCATCGGGGCGCGCAGTCCTTCCGTGGATTCACGCAAGAGACGGTCTCGCAGGCCAAGCGCCGCCAGTTCCGCCGTCTTGTCCTCGAACGAGAGAACATAGCCGCTGGCGGTCTGTTCTCCCTCCAGAATGAGGCTCATCCTCCCTTGCAAGGTGTGTCGGCCGTCAGTGGTTGTGCCGACGAAAGAGACGGTCGGACCCCCGAGCGGGCTGTCGAGGCGGCCTTGCGTAAACCGGGTCGTCAGCCGGCTCAGCGCGTGGACGATCGGATGGGGGCTGAAAAAGTGGAACAATGACCGGTCGAGCCCGATGTCGCCGCCGATACGGAGCAGCTGGACCGCCCGGTTGTTGTAGAGCAGGATCCGGTGATCGAGCGTGGCGACAACGACTCCCTCGTGCAGGTCGAGCAGGACGGTTTCGAGCTGGGTCTTCTGCTGCTCGAGGCTGGCGGTGGCCTTTTCGATCGCCTCGTGGATTCCCGTCCGGGCGATGCCGAGTTGCCGGATCAGCTCGTTGACCGCCGCCGGCAAGCCGTCCAACTGATGCATCTCCTCGATCTCGATGCGGTAATCGGAGCGCGCCAGCACCACCGTCTGGATGCCCTTGACGAGGGCCGCCAGAGGCTGCGCGATGGCGTTATCGAGGTAGGCCCACATCACCGCGATCACGGCGACCAGCAGGAAGGCGATGCCGCCGCCATAGACCAGGACGATATCGCGGACCTCGGTGCTGATGCCTTCCGGCAGCCGGCTGCCGATGAGCCACAGGCCCGCGCCGACCGCAGCGAGTGCCACGAGGCCAAGCGTCACGAAGCAGGTGACAAGAAAGGACCGCGGCGTCATCGCCATCATCGGCGCTGCCCTGCGATCGCGGTGCCCTGGTATTTCAGTGCGTGGAGTTCTCGAGGATCTGCTTGACCTTGTCGGTCAGGTCGCGCGTCGAGAACGGCTTGGTGACGTAGTCGTTGGCGCCCAGCGCGATGCCCTTTTCGCGATCGACCTCGCGACCCTTCGCAGTCAGCATGATGATGTAGATGCCGCCCCAGTCGGGATTGGCGCGGATGGTCTGGCAGACGTCGTAGCCGTCCCGCTTCGGGATCATCACATCCAGCAGGATCAGGTCCGGTGCCTGACTCTGCACCGCCGCCAGCGCCTCGTCGCCGTCGCGGGCCACGCGCACGTCAAAGCCGGCCTTCTTCATCAGGAACTGAAGCGACAGGACGATGTTCGGTTCGTCTTCCACGACGAGAATGGATTTCGCCATTCTCCTTCCTCCCGAAAAGGCCACGGGTAACCGGACCAGCGGTCCGTATTATCCGGACGCAATAAGTATATCACGTTTCTGTTGCTCTGCGGGTTTTGGGCCGGCACCGGGCCGGATGTCAATGACGACGTTCGGCGGGCGTCACCCGCTGCCCTTGCGCTGCCCTTGGTCCGCGCACTTTCTAAGCCGCACGTTCCGCCCGCAAAGGCGGACGCGAACTCAAATGTGCAAGCCATCGCAGATTGTATCCGCGGCGTGCGTGATAATTCGAGAAAGTCGCTATCCGAAAGCGACGCGCAGGGTGGCGTTGAGCGGAGCGAAACCCACCAACAACCCCATTGCGCAATCGAGGCGTTGGCAACGATGATGGTGGACTTCGCTGCGCTCAGTTCTCCCTACGAGCTCGCTCGGCGCCCCCGCCGACGTCTCCTGATATAACGGGCTGAAATAGCTGATATAAGGGTAAGGATGCTCGACCGATCTCGGCGATCTCACCGCCGACCGGATCGAAAAAAGTGCATAAGGCGGCAGGACAGGGCGCAGCCGCATGAGCGGTGAGTCGGGCGCGGGCGGACGGGCGCGGGGAGGATGGGTCTGGCTGAGCGCCGCTCTGTCGGATGCGCCCGGTGCTGTCGGCCCGCCGCTGCTCTTCGGCCTCCGGCTTTGGGCGTCCGTTTGTCTTGCGCTTTACGTCGCCTTCTGGCTGCAGCTCGAAAATGCGTTCTGGGCCGGCACCACCGCCGCGCTGGTGTGCCAGCCGCATCTCGGCGCGTCGCTGCGCAAGGGGTGGTACCGTATGGTCGGCACCCTGATCGGCGCCGTTGCGATCGTGATGCTGACCGCCTGGTTCCCGCAGGACCGCGTCGCCTTTCTCGTCGGTCTGGCGCTGTGGGGCGCCCTTTGCACCTTCGTCGCCACCCTGCTGCGCAACTACGCCGCCTATGCGGCGGCGCTCGCGGGCTTCACCGCCGCGGTCATCGCCACCGATCAGCTCGGCGCCACCGGCGGCCCGAATGGCGAGGCGTTCATGTTTGCGGTGGCGCGGGTGAGTGAAATCTGCACCGGCATCGTCTGTGCCGGCGTCGTCCTCGCCGGCACCGAGTTCGGGTCCGCGCGGCGTCGGCTGGCAGAGACGATGGCGACGCTGTCGGCAGAAATCGCGGGCCGGTTCGCGCAGACGTTGACGGACACGGAATCGGACCGGACATCCAGCCAGCCGATCAGGCGCGATCTTTACCGGCAGGTCATCGCCCTCGATCCGACGATCGACGAGGCAATCGGCGAGTCCTCGCAAATCCGCTATCACTCTCCTGTGCTGCAGGCGGCTGTCGATGGTCTCTTTGCCGCGCTTGCTGGTTGGCGCACGCTGGCGGCGCGTCTCGCGCAGCACTCCGACCGCGCAGTCTGGCAGGAGGCGGAGATCGTCCTGCGGCACTTTCCCCACGAGTTGCGCTCCTGGCCAGATCAGGGCAGGCCGACGCGCTGGCTGGCTGACCCCCTTCGGCTCGGCCGGCTCTGCGAAGCCGGGATTCGGGCGCTGAGCGATCTGCCGGCAGCGACGCCATCTTTGCGGTTACTCGCCGACCAGACAGCGAAGGTCCTGGCCGGTCTTTCCCGCGCTCTTGCCGGACTGGCGCTGCTGGTCGCCGAACCGGCGCACCTCCGTTCCCACCATCAGACGTACAGGCTCTACGTCCCCGACTGGCTGCCGGCTCTGGTCAACGCCGGACGCGCCTTCCTCGTCATCGGCGCCATGGCGGTGTTCTGGATCGCGACGGCGTGGCCGAGCGGGGCTGCGGCGATCACCTGGACCGCGGTTTCCGTCGTCCTGTTCGCGCCGCAAGCGGATCAGGCCTACGCCTCGGCCATGACTTACCTGGGGGGTGCGGCCCTCGCCGCTGTGTTCGCCGCCATTGTCGCCTTCGCACTGCTGCCGCAGGTGGCGACCTTCGCCGGGTTCAGCGTCATCATCGGCCTTTACCTCGTGCCGGCGGGAGCGCTGATGGCGCAGCCTTGGCAGACGGCGATGTTCGCCGCCATGGCCGGCAATTTCATCCCGCTGCTCGCGCCGACGAACGAGATGACCTACGACACGCTCCAGTTCTATAACGGCGCATTGGCGATCCTCGCCGGCTGCGGCGCCGCGGCGGTTTCGTTCCGCCTGCTGCCGCCCTTGTCCCCGGCGCTGCGGACCCGTCGGATTCTTTCGTTGAGCCTGCGCGACTTGCGACGTCTGGCAACGGGTCCTGTGCCGCCGGCGGTCGATGAATGGGAGGGCCGGATGTACAGCCGGCTGGCGGCGCTGCCCGATGCGGCCTCGCCGTTGCAGCGCGCGCAGCTGGTTGCGGCGTTGTCGGTCGGCTCCGACATCGTCCGGCTTCGCCAGATGGGGCCCCGACTTGGTCTGACGACAGAGTTGGACGACGCGCTCAACGCCTTTGCCCGCGGGAGGAGCACGACCACAATCGATCGGCTGCACCAACTGGGCCGCCTCCTCTCCCGTCGTTCCACCGCGCAGGAAACGGTCATCACGCTACGGGCGCGGGGGCTTCTCCTGACCATCGCCGACGCGCTCGCCGATTATACGTCCTTCTTCGATGCAGGTGTCTCCGCATGAGGTTCACCGAGATTGATCTGTTCGGCGTCTATCTCGCCCCAATCTCGCTGCTCCTGGTCGCGGCCTGGGTCGTCACCGTCATCCTGCGTCGGCTCGCCGACCAGTCCGGCCTGCTGCGCCACGTCTGGCATCCCGCCTTGTTCGTCTTTGCCGTTTACATCATCGTGCTGTCGTCGATGATGCTCTTCATTGCGCGCTAAAGTGGCCATGTCCGACGCTGACGCCGAAGCGAAGCATAAGGCGCCCGGAGACGATATCACGCCCGCGAGGGCGTTTTCGCCGCCCGGACCGGACTCACCGCGGCGGCGTCTGCGGTTCTTTCCTCTCCTTCTGACACTCGTGACGGTCGCGGTCGCGGTGCCTCTCGGCCGGGCGACGTGGGACGTCTACATGCAGGCGCCGTGGACGCGCGACGGCACGGTGCGCGCCTATGTCGTCACCTTGGCACCGCAGGTCGCCGGGCGCGTCATCGAACTTCACGTTGTCGATAACCAGTTCGTGCGCAAGGGCGACCTGCTGCTGGTGATCGACCCAACCAACTATCGGATCGCCGTCAGCAACGCAGAGGCGGCGGTGAAGCGGGCCGTTGCCGACCTGGAGAACGCGAAGACCGAGACAAGACGCCGGCGCAGGCTGTGGGAGCAGAAGGCGGTCTCGGCGGAAGAACTGCAAATCCACGAGACGAATGCGGTCGTCGCCCAGGCTCAGTATCAGCAGGCCCTGGCCGACCGCGACCTGGCGCGAGTGAACCTCGATCGTACGCAGATTCGCACTCCCGTCAACGGCTGGGTCACCAACCTGACGGTGCAGCTCGGTGACTACGCGACGGTCGGCCGGAGCAACATGTCCGTCGTCGACGCCGACTCGTTCTGGGTGGATGGCTATTTCGAGGAGACCGCTCTCCATGCGATCCGCGAAGGCGACCCGGCGAAGATCAAGCTGATGGGCTTCGACCAGATCGTCCGCGGTCATGTCGCCAGCATTGCCCGGGGCATCAACGTCGCCAACGCACAAGCCAACCAGCAGGGGCTGGCAACGGTCAACCCGATCTTCACTTGGGTCCGTCTCGCCCAGCGCATCCCGGTGCGCATTCACATCGACGACGTGCCGGACGGCGTCGTTCTCGTCGCCGGGATGACCGCCACCGTGCAGATCGATCCTCGTTCGGTGCCCAGCCAAGGCAGTTCGGCGCAGCCGTAGGGTTGAGAGTGGACCGGCCGCTCGTCCAATGGGTCCGGATTGGGTGCGAGCAATCCGAGACAATGCATTCAGGCTCGTGTCGCATTCCACTGCAAACGAGGCGGCATCAACAGGGCGTCTCGCTTTGCTCGACAGCCCGTATCGCCCGTGCGAGCCCCGGTTGCGGCTGCTTCCCTCTCGGGATAAAACACCGGCCGCTGCTTCCCCCATCCATCCCGCGAGGACCTGGCCGATGCCCGCCTATCAGTACGTCTACGTCATGAAGGGCCTGTCGCGCACCTATCCGGGTGGGCGGGAGGTGCTCAAGGGGGTCACGCTGTCGTTCTTCCCGGGTGCCAAGATCGGGGTGATTGGCGTCAACGGCTCGGGCAAATCGACGCTGATGCGGATCATGGCCGGGCTGGACGAGGACTTCACCGGAGAGGCCTGGGCCGCGGAGGGCGCGAAGGTCGGCTACCTGCCGCAGGAGCCGCAGCTCGATCCCGACCTGTCGGTGATGGAGAACGTGCTGCTCGGCCTTGCCGGGACCAAGGCGCTGGTCGACCGTTTCAACGAGGTCAGCGCGCGCTTTGCCGAGCCGCTGGACGACGACGAGATGGCGGCGCTGCTGGAGGAACAGGGCGAACTCACCGAGCAAATTGACGCGGCCAATGGCTGGGAGCTGGAACGGACCGTCGAGATCGCCATGGACGCGCTGCGCTGCCCGCCGGGGGATGCCGACCCCAAGACCCTGTCCGGCGGCGAACGCCGGCGCGTGGCGCTGTGCCGGCTGCTGCTGGAACGCCCCGACCTGCTGCTGCTGGACGAGCCGACCAACCATCTGGACGCCGAATCGGTCGCCTGGCTGGAGCGCTTCCTCAAGGACTACGCCGGCACGGTGATGGTGGTCACCCACGACCGCTACTTCCTGGACAACGTCACCGGCTGGATCCTGGAACTCGACCGCGGACGGGGCATCCCCTACGAGGGCAACTACTCGTCGTGGCTGGAGCAGAAGCAGAAGCGCCTGGCACTCGAGGAGAAGCAGGAGACGGCGCGCCAGCGGACGCTCGCGCACGAGCTGGAGTGGATCCGCGCCAGCCCGCGAGCCCGCCAGGCCAAGTCGAAGGCGCGCATCCAGGCGTTCGAGACGCTGTACGCCGAGGCCGCCGACAAGGCGCCGGGCACCGCCCAGATCGTCATCCCGCCCGGCCCGCGCTTAGGGACGCTGGTGATCGAGGCGCAGGGGCTGGCCAAGGGCTATGGCGACCGGCTGCTCGTTGAAGGCCTGGACTTCAAGCTGCCGCCGGGGGGCATCGTCGGCGTCATCGGTCCCAACGGCGCCGGCAAGACGACGCTGTTCCGCATGATCGTGGGCCAGGAGAAGCCTGACGCCGGCAATCTCCGGCTGGGGGAGACGGTCAAGCTCGGCTACGTCGATCAGTCCCGCGACGCGCTCGATGCGAAGAAGACCGTCTGGGAGGAGATCTCGGGCGGCCTCGACGAACTCGAGCTCGGCAAGCGCAGGATGCAGAGCCGCGCCTACGTCGGCCAGTTCAATTTCCGCGGCGCCGACCAGCAGAAGCGCGTCGGCGACCTCTCCGGCGGCGAGCGCAACCGCGTCCATCTGGCGGTGATGCTCAAGTCCGGCGCCAACGTGCTGCTGCTGGACGAGCCCACCAACGACCTCGACGTGGAAACCCTCCGCGCGCTGGAGGACGCGCTGGTCGAGTTCGCCGGCTGCGCCGTGATCATCAGCCACGACCGCTGGTTCCTCGACCGCATCGCCACCCACATCCTCGCCTTCGAGGGCGACAGCCGCGTCGTCTGGTTCGAGGGCAACTATCAGGACTACGAAGCCGACCGCCACCGCCGCCTCGGCACCGACGCCGACCAGCCGCACCGCATCAAGTACAAGCCGCTGGTGCGCGGCTGACGCGGGAACGGCGGGTCGGCAAACAGGCGCACCCGCGTCAGACGGCTTGCGGGTTGCGCAGCAGCGTCTCCTCGCCGGCGATCCAGCGCTCGAGGATCTCCACGTGCTCGCTCTCCTCGTCGGCGAACTCCTTGGCCAGCGCCCGGATCTCCGGATCGCGCGCGGTCTGGGAGACGTGGTGATAGAAATCGAAGCCGTTCTTCTCGCCCACCAGCGCCGCCTTCAGCGCGTCTCGCTTGGACATATCGGCGTCGCCTGCCCAAAGGTCGGTCTGCTCCGGCGTCTCCAGCCGCGGCCACATGTGCTCCGCCGGGGTGTGGGCGGAGATATCGCGCGAGCCCGCCTTGTTCTTCGCTTCCTGCCAGTGCAGGCGGGAATAGCCGGCAAGCTGGCGGAACAGCTTAGCCACCTCGGCATTGCCGCAGGCCTCCATCGCCTCGCCCAGCTCGTCGAAATGGATCGCGGCTTCTTCCTCGACCTTGACCGAATAGCCGAGGAACATCTCGACGCTGGTGATCTCCAGGCCGCCCTTGAAGCTGCCGGCTGCGATCGAGACCGCCGGCCGCTTCGCTGGCAGCACCTCGTCGCCGGAGAACTCGATCAGCACGTCTTCGTTGCGGACGATGTACTGGCAGGCGAGCCGATAGCGCGACGGGATGTCGTTCACCTCGGCGTTCTCGATTTCCTCGGCGGTGATCTTGCCGAGCTGGCGCAGCATCTCCTTTTCTTTTTCCTGCATGCTGATGCCCATCGGGTTGCCCTCGTTGATGCGCGTCACCTGGATCAGGCACGAGCCGCACTCGCCGTCGCCGCAGTCAAAGGGGATCGGGATCTTGTGCGCCTTGGCGAGCGCCAGCATGCTGCCGCGCTCGCCGGCGACCGCGTAAAGGGTGACATCCTTCGCCATGACCGGCGAGCGGAAAGTGATGTTTGCCATGATCGGGTCCTTTGTCCTCGTTACCGCCGGCACGCGGGCGGTTCCCGGCGCACCTGAAAAGGGCCCGGGAGGCAAAACCGACAACATCGCAATCCCGAGCCAGAGATAACGCCCGGCCTTGCAAGCAAGCGCCATGCCACCGGGACGGCTGGAAAGAACCCATAAAACTCAAGTGGTTATAGACGCCCCATCGTAGGCGTGTCCGGAATCCGACAGTCCGCGGCATATCCATGGCCGGAACGGAACAGAACGCCGGGCGGGGAGGCCGCGATTCGCCGGGGCGGCGATCGCACGTTATCGACGCATGTTGACTGGACACGGGTAGGGCGGGTCTAAAGCGAAAGCGTGACCCGCCGAATGCGTAGGTTTGGTGAAACCCAGCCGGAGTGAGGCGCCATTCCCGACTACCGTCGCCATCGCGTCGAAGGCGGATGCTATTTCTTCACTGTCAACCTGCTCGAGCGACGCGGCAACGACCTTCTCGTCCGCCATGTTGACCAACTGCGCGAGGCGGTGCGGGTCACCCGCTGCACCAGGCCTTTCGCCATCGACGCCTGGGTCGTGCTTCCCGATCACCTCCACTGCGTCTGGACGCTGCCGCCCGGCGACGACGATTTTTCAACCCGCTGGCGGTTGATCAAGACGATCTTCAGCCGCGCCCTGGCCGGTGGCGAGCGGCGGTCCGTGGCCGCGTCCGCGGCGGCGAGCGCGGCATCTGGCAGCAAGCGTAGCCGGTGAAGCGTGAGCGAAATCCGGATTTACTTGCCGCCAGAGGGTCCCGCATTCCGCTTCGCTTAATGCAGGCTACAAATCACGATCACTCACGATGTGCATCGAACCTCCGGATGCAGGATCCGGGATCGTCTGGCTCCTCCTGGGGTTCAGCCTCCTCCCCCTGGGTTGGTGGGTTGTTGGACGGTGGTGTCGCGTGGCAAGACTTGGGGCTTGCGCTGGTGTGGTGCGGAGAGTGACGGCGGTCTTGACGACAAATGACGATATTTGACGACAGATGCCGCTCCTTTTGCCGGTGAATAGAACGATATCAATGCGTTAGTAGATTTTTCCGGTCCAAATCGGCTCCCAATCGACGCCTCCCGGCACGGAAAGTGGACTGAACGCGCAAGCTGGAGTGGAGGCCGCACCGCATCGGGTGCGTTGAGCGCGGCGAAAACCCTCCGCTTTTCCCTTCCTACGTCGGCCCGCTCAGATATCGGCGTAGACGTGGGTTTCGGCCTTGCCGCCGGGATGGGTGACGGCGCCGGCGCTGGCGTCGCCGACGGTCTGGGCGTACTTCCACAGCGCGCCGGACTGGAAATCGTGTGCCCGCGGCTGCCATGCGGCGCTTCGACGCTCCAGCTCCCCGGCGGGCACGTCCAGCTCGATCGTTCCCGCCTCGGCATCGAGCGCGATCATGTCGCCGTCGCGAACCAGCGCGATCGGACCACCCACCGCCGCCTCCGGGCCGACGTGGCCGACGCAGAAGCCGCGGGTGGCCCCGGAAAAGCGGCCGTCGGTGATCAGCGCCACCTTGCCGCCGGTCCCCTGGCCGTAGAGCGCCGCGGTCGTCGACAGCATCTCGCGCATGCCGGGGCCGCCGCGCGGCCCTTCGTAGCGGATCACCAGCACATCGCCTTCCCGATAGTCGCGCCGGCTGACCGCCTCGAAACACTCTTCCTCCGAATCGAAGCAGCGCGCCGGCCCGCGGAACTTCAGGTCGGCAAGGCCGGCGATCTTGACGATCGCGCCCTGTGGCGCCAGCGAGCCCTTCAGGCCCACGACACCGCCGGTGGGCGACAGCGGGTCGGAGACCGGCCGGATCACGTCCTGGCCCGCCGGGAACGTCACATCCGCAAGGTTCTCGGCGATGGTCCGGCCGGTGACCGTCAGGCAGTCGCCGTGGATGAAGCCGCCGTCCAACAGGGCCTTCAGCAGCACCGGAACGCCGCCGACATCGTACATGTCCTTGGCGACGTAGCGGCCGGCAGGCTTCAGGTCGGCGATATAGGGCGTGCGGCGGAAAATCGCGCAGACATCGTCGAGACCGAAGTCGATGCCGGCCTCGTGGGCGATCGCCGGCAGGTGCAGGCCGGCGTTGGTCGAGCCGCCTGAGGCGGCGACCACGGTCGCGGCATTCTCCAGCGACCTGCGGGTGACGATGTCGCGCGGCCGGATGCGGTTGGCCAGCAGGTTCATCACCGCCCGGCCGGAGGCCTCGCACAAGGCGTCGCGGGACTCGTAGGGGGCCGGCGCGCCGGACGAACCCGGCAGGGCGAGGCCCATCGCCTCGGCAACGCACGCCATCGTGTTGGCGGTGAACTGACCGCCGCAGGACCCGGCGGACGGGCAGGCGACGCATTCCAGGTCATGCAGCTCCGCGTCGGACATCTTGCCGGCAGAGTGGTTGCCAACCGCCTCGAACACGTCCTGCACCGTTACGTCCTTGCCGTGAAACCGACCGGGCAGGATCGATCCACCGTAGACGAAGACCGACGGCACGTTCAGGCGGACCATCACCATCATCATTCCCGGCAGCGACTTATCGCAGCCCGCCAGCCCCACCAGCGCGTCGTAGCAGTGGCCGCGCATGGTCAATTCCACCGAGTCGGCGATCACCTCGCGCGAGACCAGCGACGATTTCATGCCCGCATGGCCCATGGCGATGCCGTCGGTCACCGTGATGGTGGTGAACTCCCGCGGCGTGCCCCCGGCCGCCTTGACGCCGAGCTTGACCGGCTGGGCCTGGCGGGCAAGGGCGATGTTGCAGGGGGCCGCCTCGTTCCAGCAGGTGGCGACGCCCACGAACGGCCGCTCGATGTCGTCGGCGCCGAGCCCCATCGCGTAGTAGTAGGACCGGTGCGGGGCCCGCTCCGGGCCTTGCGTCACGTGCCGGCTCGGCAGTTTCGCCTTGTCGAAGAGACGGGTGCGGTGGTCGTCGGGCATGGAATTGCGGTCCCTGCGCTGTGCGATGCCAAAGGGGCAAGTGAAGATAGAGGTGCGGCCCCCGGGTGCCTAGCCGTTTTGCTGAGACGCTACCCGCCAAGAGCCGCAAGCTTTTCGACTTGGCCGGAGCGCGACGCGCCGTTAGGGTCTCGCGGCGTCGGCTCCGCCGGCTTCACCCGTCCGTCAGGGGAAACTCGAAGTGACCTGGGACACGCTCCAGATCATCATCGTCATCGCGCTCGTGGTGATTGTCTTCTTCGGCATGATCCGCGAAGTGATCGCGCCGGAAATCCTGGCGATGGTGGCAGTGGCCCTGCTCCTGCTGCTGGGCATCCTGAGAACCCGCGATGTGTTGCAGGTTTTCAGCAACACCGCCCCGTTCACGGTCGGCTGCCTGTTCATTCTCTCGGCGGCGCTGGAGCGCACCGGCGTGATCGACGCCATGGGTCATGCGATGGGGCGCATTCCCTGGCGATCGCCGTGGCAGGCCTGTCTGGTGATGATGCTGGGCTGCCTGATAACGTCTGCGTTCATCAACAACACCCCTATTGTCGTCATCATGACGCCGGTCATCATCTCGCTGGCGCATTCGATGAAGACGAGCGCCTCGAAGTATCTGATCCCGCTCTCGTACGCGACGATTCTCGGTGGGACCTGCTCCCTGATCGGCACATCGACGAACATCATCGTCGATGGCGTGGCCCAGTCGAAAGGCCTGCCGCCGTTCAGCATGTTCGAAATCTCTTCCGCAGGCATGGTTTATGGCGTGGTCGGCATGCTCTATATGGCGCTGATCGGCTGGCGCCTGCTGCCGGATCGTCAGACGCTGTCCGACGTTCTGATCGACCTGTCCGGCCGCAAGTTTCTCACGGAAGTGGTTGTCCCGCCGGGCTCACCGATGATCGGCAAGACGCTCGGCGAGGCGGGGATCACCGGCCGGCGCGGCTACAAGGTCATCGATCTCATTCGCGAGGAGGGATCTTTCGACCCGGAGCATGGAGAACCGACGCTGGCTGGAGGCGACCGGATCGTCCTGCGGATGAGCGTCGCCGAATTCATGGGGCTGCGCGACACGGGCGATCTGGTCGTCGAGAAGAACGCGCCACAGGCGCTCGAGCCCATCGCCAGCCGCAACGTCCGGATGATGGAGGGGATCGTCGGCCCCCATTCCAGCTTTGCCGGTCAGCGGGTCGTCGACCTGAACCTGCGGCGTCTGTACGACACCTACATTCTCGCCATCCATCGACAGAATGAGAACCTGCACGGCAACTTCGACCAGGTACGCCTGCAGTTCGGCGATACGATCCTCCTGGAGGGACCGCCGGACGGATTGAAGCGGCTGTTCGAGCGCGGCGACCTGATCAACCTGACGGAAGTGACGGAACGGCCATTCCGCCGCAACAGGGCCTGGCTGGCCATCCTGGCCGTCCTCGTGGTTATCGTGCTGTCCGCGTTCGAAGCCTTGCCGATTGCCGCCATCGCGTTCATCGCCGCCACCCTCGTTGTCGCACTCGGCTGTCTCGACGCCGAAGAAGCCTACAAGGCGATCCACTGGCCCATTCTGATGCTGATCTTCGGAATGCTGGCGCTGGGGACGGCGATGGAGACGACCGGCGCCGGCGCAATGATCGTGACGTTCATCGTCGGTCTGGTCGGAGGATTGGGGCCGGTGGCCGTGCTCTCGATCCTCTATCTGCTCACCTCGTTTCTGACCGAGTTCATGAGCAACAACGCCACCGCCATTCTGTTGACGCCGATCGCGATCGGTCTTGCCCAACAGATGGGCGTCGATCCGCGTCCCTTCGTCGTCGCCGTGATGTTCGCCGCATCGGCCAGCTTCGCGACGCCGATCGGTTATCAGACGAACACGTTCGTCTATGGGGCGGGCGGCTACAAGTTCACCGACTTCGTGAAGGTTGGCCTGCCGCTCAATGTCGTGCTGTGGGTGGTGGCGAGCTTCGTGCTGCCGTATTTCTGGCCGCTCTAGCCAGGAAGCCGGGAACGACCGCCGCCGGTCAGGCGGCAGGTCGGGTCAGGCAGCAGGAGCAGCGACCGGGCGCGAGGAGGCGCGGGCCGGCACCGGGTCGAGATCAAGACCGATGTCGAGGATCGGCGCGGAATGGGTCAGCCAGCCGAGCGACACGATATCGACGCCGGCCGCCGCCACCTCGCCGAGGTTGGCCAGGGTGATGCCGCCGGACGCTTCCGTCACCATACGCCCGCCGACAAGATCGACCGCCTCTTTCAGCTGCGCCGGCGTCATATTGTCGAGGAGCACGGCATCGGCGCCCACCTCGATCAACTCCCGCAACTGGCCGAGGGTGTCCACCTCAACCTCGATTTTCACCATGTGACCGAGCCGTCGCCGCGCCCGCCCGACCGCCGCCGCGATGCCTCCGGCAGCGACGATGTGGTTGTCCTTGATCATCACCCCATCGTCGAGGCCGAAGCGGTGGTTCATGCCGCCGCCCATGCGCACCGCGTATTTCTCCAGCACGCGCAGCCCCGGTGTCGTCTTTCGGGTGCAGACGATACGGGTGCCGGTCCCCTTGACCACCTCGACGGCAGTGCGCGTCGCCGTGGCGATCCCGCACAAGGCACTGAGCAGATTGAGTGCGGTCCGCTCGGCGGTCAGGATCGGCCGCGCCGGGCCTTCGATGGCCGCGATCGTGCCGCCGATGCCGACGTCGGTCCCGTCCGGTTGATCGATGACGATCGCCAGCTGTGGACTCAGCTGGCGGAACGCCGACAACGCCGCCGGCAATCCCGCCACCCGGCCGGGGCGCCGCGCCACCAGCCGGGCGCGAACGAAGGCGTCGTCCGGCACGACCGTGTCCGACGTGATGTCGCCGGCCATGCCGAGATCCTCCTCCAGCGCGCGGCGAACGATGCCTTCATACATCAAGGGGTAGAGCGGTCCGGCATCGGGCATCGTGGTCTTCCGGTAGGTGGCCGTTGCGTTCAGGAGGCGGTGATGCGCGAGCGGAGGGCGACGGCTTCCCCGGTCTGCCCCAGATCGGCAAGACCGAGCACCTGCCGGTGCCGCCATTCCTCGCGCGTCTCGGGGAAGTCGGAGCGACAATGCGCCCCCCGACTTTCTTTGCGCCACGTCGCGGCCAGCGTGACCAATCGGGCAACGGTCAGCATGTTGCGCAACTCACAGCCGTGGAGCAGCGTGGCGAAATCGTTCGGCAGCTCCGTTCCGGCAAAGCTGTCAAGCTGCGCCTGCACCGCCGCCAGTCCATCGGACGCAAGGCGGAGGCCATCGGCGTCGCGGACAATGCCGACGTGGGCGGCCATCAGCCGGCGCACGGCATCGCGAAGCTGCATAGCCTCAAGCGGCGGAACCCCGATCCCGGCCGGGGCAGCGCGCCGCGGCTCAACCGCGGGCTGTGTCGACGGGCCGGCCCTGCGGATATCGGCGGCGACACGGCGGCCAAAGACGAGGCCCTCTAACAGGGAGTTGCTCGCCAGTCGATTGGCACCGTGGACGCCGGTCATTGCTACTTCACCACAGGCCCACAAGCCGTCCACCGAAGTCCGTCCCCGCGCGTCGGTGACAATGCCGCCCATGTGGTAGTGGGCAGCGGGCGTGATCGGCACCGGCTCTCGCAGCGGCTCGTAGCCTGCACCGCGACACAAGCTCAGCGCCTGAGGGAAGCTCGCCTCCCCTTTCGCCGCCAGTGCGGGACGCAGGTCCAGCAGAACCGTCTCGCCTGCCGAGGCGCGCCGGGCAATGGCCCGAGCCACGACGTCGCGCGGCGCCAGTTCCGCCAGTGGATGTTCATCCAGCATAAAGCGGCGCCCTTCGGCGTCGAGCAACAGCGCGCCAGCCCCCCGCAGTGCTTCGGTCAGCAGCGGCAGGCGCGCGCCGTCGGTATGCGTGGCGGGGAGCAGGGCGGTCGGATGGAACTGGACGAATTCGAGATCGGCAAGCTGTGCTCCGGCGCGCGCCGCGAGGGCAAGCCCGTCACCGGTGGCTTCGGTCGGGTTGGTGGTGGCCCGCCACAACGCGCCGGTCCCACCGGTCGCCAGCACCACATGGTTGGCGTGCACCTGAACCCAGCCTTCGTCGGCCTGAAAGGCGAGCAGACCGGCAACGCGGTCCTGCTGGCGGATGAGATCCACGACAACACAGCCGGGCACGACCCGGATGGAGGGAGTTGCCGCAACCATCTCGATCAAGGAGTGGATCAGGTTCTTGCCGGTCGTGTCGCCGCCTGAGTGCACGATCCGTGCGGCGGAGTGCGCCGCCTCGCGGCCAAGCACAACCTCCCCGTCCGCCCCGCGGTCGAAGGGGACACCGGCCGCAATCAGCGTGCGGACCGCATCGGCGCCGTCGCGGGCGAGAAGCAGCGCCCGGTCGGCATCGACCAGCCCGGCTCCCGCGTCTACGGTATCGGCGGCGTGGCTCTCGGCGCTGTCGCCCTGACCAACGGACGCGGCAATGCCCCCCTGCGCCCAGACGCTGGAACCGCCCTGCGGCATCGGGGTCTTGGTCAGCAGCAGGACCGGCAGCGGGGCGAGAGCGAGCGCGCAGGTCAGACCGGCGACACCGGATCCGACGACCACGACGGACGTCCGCCAATGCTTCAGAACGGACTCAGATTCCGACCACAGTCCATGACAATCAGGCATGAGGAAAGCCTCCTTAGCGTCCGACGGCGAGCATGCGCTCCACGGCCAGGCGGGCGCGCGCGGCGACCTCAGGATCGATCTCGACGCGCGGCGTCATCGTCTGGAGCGAACGATGGATGTTCGCGAGCGTGATGCGCTTCATGTGCGGACAGAGGTTGCAGGGACGGACAAACTCCACGTCTTTCACTTCGGCGGCGACGTTGTCGCTCATCGAGCACTCGGTCACCATCAGCACCTTCGCCGGCCGCCGTTCGCGGACAAAGTCGACCATCTGCGCGGTCGAACCGACGAAGTCGGCGGCCTCCAGCACGTCCGGGGGACACTCCGGGTGGGCGATCACCACCAGGTTCTCCGTACCGGCGCGGTAGCGTCGAACTTCGTCGCCGGTGAAGCGCTCGTGAACCTCGCAGTGGCCGGTCCACTTGATGATCTGAACCTTGGTCTGCGTTGCCACCCAGCTTGCCAGATACTCATCGGGGAGGAAGATCACCCGGTCCACACCCAGCGACTCCACGATCTTCACCGCGTTGCCGGACGTGCAGCAGATGTCGCATTCGGCCTTAACCGCGGCCGAGGTGTTGACGTAAGTGATCACCGGGACGCCCGGATAAGCCTGGCGCAGCAGCCTCACGTCGGCCGGCGTGATCGATTCGGCGAGCGAGCAGCCGGCCAGTTCGTCCGGAATCAGAACCACCTTATCCGGATTGAGCAGCTTTGCCGTCTCCGCCATGAAGTGAACGCCGGCAAGAACGATCACGTCGGCGTCGGTGTCAACGGCGCGCTGCGCCAGCGCGAGGCTGTCGCCGACGATGTCGGCGACGCAGTGAAAGATCTCCGGCGTCTGGTAGTTGTGCGCCAGGATCACCGCATTCCGCTGAAGTTTCAGCTTGTTGATCGCATCCACCAGCGGAGCGTGCACCGGCCATTCAAATTCGGGAATGACCCGGCTGACGCGATCGTAAAGCGGCGCCGTCGCGGCGGCAACGTCGGGCGTATAGGCGAGAACATTGTCTGCGAGTACGGACATCGGCAACCCTGGCAGTCGATACATACGTTCAACAAAACGGTCTGACGACCCACTATTATGCTCGGTCAGAGCATAATTCGGCAATACTATCCCTTGTCATGTCGGAAAGTGTCAAGCCGGTTTCAGGGCGCTGCAATGCCCCGTAACAATAAGTGAAGTCGCGAAGCGTTCGCGCCGGACTGGAAAAATGCTGCGGCGCGTCAAACCGGCGGAGCGCTTGCTACGGTGCCGGGCGCAGCGTCGGCAGCGCCACTCCGGCGGCCGGCTTGGCCCTGAGGACTGCCCGCCGGAAGCGGAACAGCTCGGCCGGTCTGCCCCGCCTCTCCGATTGCACGCGTCCGGTGGGCTCCACCAGTGCGCTCGCCGCCAAGGTCCTGCGAAAGTTCTGCTTATGCAGCCTCTGTCCGCTCAGCGCCTCGACGACCCGTTGCAGCCTGAACAGGGTGAACTCGCCCGGCAGGAGATCGAAAACCAGCGGCCGGTAGACAAGCTTGCCGCGCAAGCGCCCGAGGGCCGTGGCCAGGATGCGGCGGCTGTCGAGCGCCATGACCGTTCCGGTCATCGGCGAGCCGGCATCCGAGCCCGACGGCTGCGCCTGATCTCGCAAGGCTTCGCCGACCAGTCCGGTTTCGTAAAGGAGTTCGTACCGCTCCAGCGTGCGCACCGGGTCCCATGGCGAAGCCCCGCTCAGACCAAAGCAGATGCCGGCGCGCTCCTCCCGCTCCCGCCGCTCGCTTCCCTCAGCGGCGTCGTCGATCCACCGTAAGAGCGCGGGCCTGATCAAGTGATCGATGATACCGGGCTGTCCGAAGCGCCAGTCTTCCCAGGGAAGGCAGCTGTACCATTCGCGCCAGCAGGCATCGCTGCCGCCGCGGAGGGGATGCTCCCGGGTCAGCGCAAGATAGGCGACCGACAACAGCCGGGGGCCGCCGGACCGCTCGCCCGGATGGCGGCAACGATCGCCGAACGTATAGAGCTGCTCCACATAGCGAAGCTCAAGCCCGGTCTGCTCGGCAACAAGGCGACGCAGACCGGAATCGAGCGTGCGATGCCGTGAGGGGTCGAACGGGCCCGAGGGAAGGTCGTCCGATCCGTTCGTGTCGCCCGGCGCACGCACGGCGAGGATCCGTGGCACCTCGTCGGTGACCGCGATAACGACGCCGGTAAGGCTGACGGCAATCACGGTCGCAACACAAGCGAACCGCCTTCGCAGGCAAGCGATTGACAGCGCGCGCTCAAGGCTCGCCGCTGCTCGATAAACGACCGCGCAACCACTTCACCAGTTCGTCCCCGCTCGGGTCCGCAGGCACCTCGGTGCGTCTTGCCCCCTTGGGCGTCGACGGCGGGGCATCCCGGACTGCGGTTGCCGGCTGCAATCCGGCGGGGCCGGATGTCGGGCCAGAATTGCCGATGGCCACCACCGGGACGGGCGTCCCGCCGGCACCCGAACCGGCTCGCCGGGTGTCTCCGCTCCCGGCAGTGGCGGAAGATGCGGTGGGCGCTCGCAAGTCGCTTGCTGCGGTGGCAATCGGCTGTTCGTCCGGCGTGGTGATCCGGGTCATGATCCCGCGTCGCTCGGCCAAGGCCCGATCGACCGCCGGCCAGTCCACGCGGCCGGCCGCCTTGCCTGCCTTGCGCGAAACCAGCTCGCGCGCCTCGGCCGGGGAGACCGGATCAAACCGCTTTTCGTCTTCCCATTGCCGCACCTGCGCGATGGTCGGCGTCGCCTCGATGAAGAGATCGTTGCCCACCCAGCCGACTTTTACCGGCTGATCGACCGCCGTCACCGGCGTGCCAACAGCCACCTTCTGGTAAAGCTCCTGGACATTATCTTCGTACATTCTGATGCAGCCGCGGCTGGCGCGCCGACCGATGCCGTATTCCTTGTTGGTACCGTGGATCAGATAGCTGCTCCAGCCGAGGTAAAGGGCCCGGGATCCGAGGGGGTTGTCCGGTCCGGCAGGAACCATCGCCGGCAACTCCGGATCATCGGCCCGCGCGGACGGCGTCGGCCGCCAGACCGGATTGACGGTCTTTGCGACCACCGAGGTTCTGCCGACGGGCGTCGCGTGGCCGTCCCGCCCGATGCCGATGGGGTACGACCGCACCAGCTTTCCCTTTTCATAGTAGTAGAGCCGCTGCTCCGGCAAATTCAGCACGATCCCTTCCCGCGGCCCGTCCGGAGCAAGATGTTGCTTCGGCAGCAGCACCAGCGTGCCGTCGCCCGGCATCCAGGGATCGACCCCGGGGTTGGCCATGGCGACCTCTAAAAAGCCAAGGCCGTGCTGAACAGCGAGATCGAGCAGAGTATCCTCATGCCGGGCCGTGTAGGTCTCGAAACCAGCCCAGTCCGGATCGATGGCTGGCTTGGGGGGCACCGGCGTCGCCGCAGCCACCATTTTGCCGGCTTTTGCCGACGCCAGATCCGAGGAGCTTGCCGACTGCGCGGCGATCGGTGCCGCAACGGCCGACGACGCCTTGCGCTCGGCCACAGCGACAGTTGGCTTCGGCGCGGCAGGACTCGCCGGAGGCGTCGCGCCCGCCGTTGCTCCGGAGCGGGGAATCGCCGGTCCACCGATGGCAACGCGTTCCCACGCGGGGCGGTCCGGACTGACGCACCCTGCCAGGATCAACGCAACCGTGAGAAACGCCGAAGGCGCTCTGAGGCCCACCCTCAACCGAGGCGACACCCGCTCGCCCGTCGTCTTCCCACGTCCCGTAGACCGGCCCATTCGGTGCTTATCCCTTCCCGTCCTTCCCCAAGTTGCCATCAGAATCGTGGAACGCAAGGTCGATCTGGGATCGACATGCCCTGGCAGCCGGCCGGTTCAGGCACAAGGCGAGGCCTTGGCCGGCGCTTCAGCCTGCCGCACGACTGATCAGCTTTGCCCGTTGTTTCGCTTGAACCGATCGTGATCGGCGCCACCTGCTGATGAAGAGGACGTCATGATCATCCGACGGTCGGTCAGTATCGGGGCTCGTTTGCTCGTGGGCTTGTTTCTTGGCGCGCTCGTGCTCGGATCAATGAAGGCCCGGCGGTCCGCTGACCGGGACCATGGGCCCCGATCCGGTTAGGCGAGGTTCCAGCAAGAACCTGCGGGTTTGAAACATGCCTTGACCCGCTGACGATGCGATGGAGTTGCAGAGGCATGGGCAAAGGCCTGATCGGTTCGCTGGCAATCTGCCTTGGTCTGAGGACCGGTCCGAAGCCGGCCGCGGCAGGGTCCGCCCATGATTTTTCATTTACCGCGATTGACGGCGAGCCTTTGCCCCTTTCGGCCTACAGAGGCAAGGTCCTGCTGGTCGTCAACACCGCCTCACGCTGTGGCTTTACCCCGCAGTACGAAGGCTTGCAGGCCCTGTGGAACGATTATCGTGACCGTGGTCTCGTCGTTCTCGGCGTTCCATCGAACGATTTTGGCGGCCAGGAACCCGGCAGTGACCCGGACATCAGCGAATTTTGCACCGTGAACTTTCACGTCGACTTCCCGTTGACCGCGAAAACACCGGTGCGCGGGAAAAACGCCCATCCCTTTTACCGTTGGGCGGCGCGAGAAGTTGGTGCTTTGGGCGTGCCAAGGTGGAACTTCCACAAATACCTGGTCGCTAAAGACGGGCGCCTGGTCGACTGGTTTGCAACGACAACCACCCCGGAAGCACAAAGGCTGCGCGCGGTTGTTGAACGCGAATTGGCGGCGGCGGCACGCTAAATAAGAAGTTTGCCCCGTATTCAACACCCAGTTGATCCGAGTAGTCCGCATCTGCGTATCGATTAGGATCGTTGCACGATCACGACCCCGACGTTAGTAGAGATGCTCGCATTCGCTGCGAGCAGGTCGTCGAGCCATCCGCGCATCGCGGATTCCCGGCGCGGCTTCTTGCTCGCGAGCTGCGACACTCAGTCGGGGGCGTGTTTGACGAACGATCAACTCTGCCGGCTCATTGATGCGGTGGCTGTGCATCGTGACCGACAGGCCTTTGCTTCGCTGTTTCAGTATTTCGCACCGCGTCTCAAAAGCTACGGCCTGAAGCGGGGCGTCGATGCGACGACTGCCGAGGAACTTGTGCAGGAGACGATGCTGACGGTGTGGCGCAAAGCCGCGACATTCGACGCTGGCCGCGCCACCGCGCCCACCTGGATTTTTACGATCGTTCGCAACAAGCGCATCGATATGTTGCGACGCGCGGGATATCCAGAAGTGGATCTGGGCGAAGCTTCGGAGATCGCAGCGGCGGAACCGGCGGCTGACGATATTCTGACCCTTGTCCAGGCGGGGAGCGCCCTTCGCGCTGCGATGACAACCCTGCCAAGAGAGCAACTCGAAGTGCTGCAGAAAGCCTATCTGCAAGACAAATCGCATCGCGTGATTGCCGACGAGATGAGCCTGCCGCTTGGGACCGTGAAGTCTCGGATCAGGCTGGCGCTGGCGCGGCTTCGCCTGGCGCTGCCGGAGTGACAGGCATGATCCGGCATCATCCGCCGCTTGAGCTGCTTTTCGACTACGCAACTGGTGTTGCTGAAGAAGGGGCGGCGCTCGTCATCGCCACTCACGCGTCGTTGTGCGCGTCATGCGGAGCCCTGGTCAGAACCCTTGAAGCTGTGGGCGGCGAGGTCCTTGACGACATTGCACCTGAGGCGGTCAGCGCTGATTTGTTGCCCTGCCTCATGGAGCGGCTTAATGATGAACCGGCCCCCGGAAACTGGCCGGCAGTCGCCGATGCCGAAACCCGCGCAGTGATTCCATACCCCCTGCTCCCCTACGTCAGCACCGGATTGGACAAGGTGGGTTGGCAGACAGTCGGGTGGTTTCACCAGGAGTTCTGCCTGCCGCTTGCGGACAAGAGGGTCAAGACGTGTTTGATGAAGCTTGCGCGAGGCAGCATCATTCCGAAGCACGGCCACGGCGGCAACGAATATTCGGTCGTGCTCCACGGTGGATATCGGGACGGGGACAAGCGATATTTTCGCGGTGACTTTTCCTGGAAGACGACGGAGGATGTGCACCAGCCGATCGTGGATGATGACGGCGATTGTACGTGCCTCGTCGTTCTCGAAGCGCCGCTGACGTTGACGGGAGCCGCCGCTTAATCACTCTCTTGCAGACAATTAGACGGGGGCTTTGACGTCGGCTGCTGAGGTGCCGGCCGCCCTCTCTGTCAGGCTGGTTTCTCGACGCGAATCTGGCAGACGTCAATGCTGCCGGCGCGGAATCCGCCCTCGCAGTAAGCGAGGTAGTAGTCCCATGTGCGCTTGAACCGCTCGTCGAACCCCATCGCCCCGATCCGTGGCCACGCCTTCTGAAAGCGAGCCTGCCAGTGCGCCAGCGTCAGGGCATACGATGGCCCGAACGTCAAACGGTCGGTCAGCCGCAAGCCGGCCCGGGTGATTTCCCGGGAAAGCGCGGATACCGTCGGCAACATCCCGCCGGGAAAGACGTAGTGTTGGATGAAGTCGGTGCACGTGCGGTAGCCGGCCAAACGGGCCTCGTCGATGGTGATCACCTGCAGCGCCGCGATGCCCCCTGCGACCAGGCGGTCGCGAAGAACCGAAAAAAAGGCTGGCCAATAGGCTTCGCCGACGGCCTCGAACATTTCTATGGAGACGATGCGGTCAAACTGGCCGCGAACCTCCCGATAGTCCTCGATACGGATCGATACCCGCTCTCCAAGTCCGGCCGCATCGATACGGGCACGGGCGAAATCCGCCTGCCGCCTTGAGAGCGTCAACCCGGTCACGCGACAGCCGGGGCGGGCGGCGAGGCGCTCAGCGAAACCACCCCAGCCGCAGCCGATCTCCAGAACGTTCTGATCGCGCTGAAGCTCAAGCAAGGTGGCCATGCGATCGTACTTAGCCTCCTGCGCGGCGCGCAGTGGCTCTCCCGGCTGCCGGAACAAGGCGGAGGAATATGTCATGCTCCGGTCCAGCCACTGGGCATAGAACTCGTTTCCGAGATCGTAGTGGGCCGAGATGTTCCGGCGGCTGCCGGTTGGCGTGTTTTCTCGAAACCGGTGGCGACATCGGTTAATGAAGCGCGCGAGTGGCAAACCGACGACCCCGTCACCGAACGAAGCCTCGTTGTGCGCGGCCAGCTCAATCAGGGCAGCGAGATTGGGGACTATCCCAATCCCCGTCAATATAGGCCTCCGCGAAGCTGACGCTCCCACCGAGCAGGAGGCGGCGCAACGCCCGGCTGCGCCGGATCTCGATTTCCGCGTAGAGATGCGGCCGCTCGCCGCTGTCGATGAGGATGCGGGATGGCCCGGGGAAGACGACGGCGAGCCGGCCAACGCGGATACGCGACGCGAGACGCACGACCACCCTCTGCCAGGAGGCAAGCTTCTGATCGCCGCCAAGCGCCGGCCGATGATCAGGGCCGCTCGACGGACGACAAGACCGATCTGTCATTTCGATCAAGTCCGCGGCCCCACGAAGCCCACGGCCACGGCGGGAGGTGGCCGTCGGAAGCAGACCGACAGCCTTTTCCTTCGGAGACGCGCCGCTTCAAGGCAGTACCTGCCGATCACCTTCAAACGGAGCAGGGTGCAGCGGATCCAAAAGACCAGCAAGTATCCGGTCATCCAAGTCCAACCGATCGGCCCCGAACGCGCGGCTAATGTCGATGACCCAACCCAACCGCCTATAGGATATCGGGCACCAGTTTTGCGTTAGGCGACGTCACACGAAAGTGATATTGCCCTTCGGCCGGCAGAAAACGACGATATTTTGAGGTCTTTTCCCGCTGGCTCTGGTTTTCACCTGGCGCGGCAGCCGGTGCCTGAAGTCTGATGGTGTTACTCCGCCGCCCGGTTCATCCGACGATGCTCCAAAGCCTCCGCCGGTGCAGCCATGTCCCAGGGTCTGCGGACACCGCCGAGAGCCTCCGCCACACCCAGTCCCGAAACAAGAGCGTCCTCGTGCAATCCCGCACCGAAGTAGCTTCCGCAGAACCATGTGTTGCGAACGCCCTGCAGTATCGGCAGTTCCCGCTGCGCGCGAAGCGCGGCGCGTTGATAACTCGGATGTTCGTAATAAAACGTCTTCTCGACCAGTTCCGGCGCCGGCTCTCGGACCGGATTCAGGGTTATAAACAGGGGGAGGCGGGGATCCAGCGACTGCAGAGCATTGATCCAGTAGGTTACACAGACACGCGGCCGGCGGCCCACGCCGCGCCCGCCGATGTAGTTCCAGCTTGACCAGACGCGCCGGCGCCTCGGCATCAATCGCTCGTCCCGATGCAGGACCGCGCGATTACGACTGTAGGTGAAGGCACCCAGCAGCCGCTTTTCATCGAAGCTCGCCTCGGCCAGCATCGCGAGCGCCTGATCGGCGTGGCTCGCGATCACCACATGATCGTATTGCGTGGTGTTGCCGTGCTCGTCCCGGACCACGGGTTTCTCCCCTCTTCGCGATATCCGCACGACCCGACAGCGAAGCCGGATGCGGTCGGCGAAGGGTCGCATCAGTTCCTTGACATAGGCGCGACTTCCGCCGACGACCGCCTTCCACCGCGGCCGGACGCCGAGGCGCATCAGACCGTGCGTCACGCAGAACCGGACGAAGGCGACGGCGGGATGGTCGCGCATATCGTCGATGGGACTGGACCACATGGCCGCCGCCATCGGCAGCAGGTGATGCTCAATAAATTCGCTGCTATAGCCCTCGCCCGCAAGATACCCGCCGAGCGTCAGGCTTTCGGCGCCGTCCCGCTTCAGAAGCTGCGGTCCCCGCCGGTAGAAGCGAAACATGTCCCGCCACATGCGCCAATACCCGGGTCGCAGGACTGCCAAAAAGACCGGGAAGGCCACCGCCGCCATACTCGATCGTCCCCCCGCCGAGGGACACCGCGAACGACAGGCCGCTTTCTCGGGTCGGCACGCCGAGGTGAGACAAAAGCGCGGCAAAATTCGGATAGCTCTCTTCGTTAAAGATCACGAACCCGGCATCGACGCCCACAGGGCCATCGGGTCCGGCAACGTCAACCGTATTGCTGTGCCCGCCGACGCGTTCGTCCTGCTCATAGAGCGTAACCCGATGCCTTGGGGCGAGCAGCCACGCCGCCGCCAGACCGGCAACGCCGGTCCCGATAACGGCAATGTCGAGGCAACCAGCGAGGCCCGCAAGGTCCCGGGGCATGACGCCGATAATCCTTTCTCTGTCCAGCAAACTAAGCCGCCGACCTCGATGGCGGATGACGCAGCGGGCTATCGCGACGGACGCGATTTGAGAGTCAACATTACAGGTTTATGCCGAACGCCGAAAGAAGACTGGCGATTCCAAAGCCGATCACCATGAGACCGAGGAGAACATTGAGAGCAACGATCCATTCCAGTGACAAGTGTCGGCGGACGAGGAACGCGGTACCCGTTAACGTCATCCACCAAAGCATGGATCCGAAGAATACACCGACGACGACGATCCAGTCTTGGACCAGGGTTGTTGGCCGGTCCTGGAAAAGGCCCAGACCGGCGAAGACGCCGACGAAGGCAAGCAGCGTCGCCGGGTTGATGATGGTGAGCGCAAAACCGGTGGTGAGTGCTCCCGTCCACACTTTCCACCGCCGCAATTCGTGCTCAACGGACGGTGCCTCAGCCTTAATCTTCGGGCGTCGCTTGATCAGCATTCGGACGCCAATGAAGAGAAGGAAAACGCCACCAACCAACAGGACGGGTCGCGGGTTCTCGAGGAGATAGTGGGTCAGCAGAGTCAGCCCCAGCATTGCTGCCGCAGCCAGGATGGCGTCGGCAATCGCCGCTCCCAGGCCGGTGGTCAGCCCCAGGACCCAGCGCCCCTGCAAAGACCGACGAAGACACATCGCACCGATTGCACCGATCGGCACGGCAACGATGAAACCGGCAAGCAATGACTTTGAGAACAGGAGGATATTGATCACGACGTTCGCTTTATTTCTTTCCCGGCCGGCACGGCGCGCGACGCATACGTTCTATACCCGCCCGCCGCCGCCCTCGCCAGCCGGCATCCGCTCGCCAAACGCTGACGATTGACCCGGCCGGCTGCAGCGGCTAGGGAGCTGTGCCGGATATCCTGTCGGGGGCCGTTGTTGAACATCGCCGCAGACCGTGCCGAGAACGCCGCGACCGTCAACTGTGATTCAGCGGCGGACGCGACCCTGCGGGTTGAAATTGCCGGCGATTGGACGCTGCGGCAGGACCTGCCAGACGTCGAGACCGTCACGGGCCGCCTCTCCACGGAGCCGGCGCTCAAGCAGGTGGCATTCGATACCGCCAGGCTGGGTCGCTGGGACAGCGGCCTGCTCACATTTCTGCTGGGCGTTTACCAGGCGGCGGAAGCAAAGCAGCTGACCGTCGATCCGGCGGGGTTGCCGGAGGGGGTCCGGCGCCTGATGCGGCTGGCCCTGGCGGTTCCCGAACGGGGCGGGCGGCGCGAAGCGGCTCGACCGCCCTTTCTGGCACGCATCGGAGCCGGCTGGATCGCGCTGAGCAAGGCAGCCGGCGAGACGGTCACGTTTCTGGGCGAGGCCGTCCTCAGCCTCACTCGCCTGGCGACCGGCCGGGCACAGTTGCGCGGCGGCGACCTGCTGCTGCTGATCCAGCAGGCCGGTGCCCAGGCCTTGCCGATCGTGGCGTTGATCAGTGTCCTGGTGGGCTTGATCCTGGCTTTCGTGGGATCGGTTCAGCTCAAATTGTTCGGCGCGCAGGTCTACGTCGCGAACCTGGTTGCGATCGGGATGACGCGGGAGATGGGCGCGATGATGGCGGCCATCATCATGTCGGGGCGCACCGGTGCCGCCTACGCCGCCCAGCTTGGCACGATGCAGGTGAACGAGGAGATCGACGCGCTGACGACGCTGGGCGTCAATCCCATGGATTTTCTGGTGCTGCCACGCATGGTCGCGTTGATCCTGATGATGCCGCTGCTTTGCGTCTTCGCCAACCTGCTCGGAATTTTCGGCGGCTTCATCGTCGGCGTGGGCATGCTGGACATCACACCGGAGCAATACTGGCACCAGACCGTGTCGTGGCTGCGCATCAACGACTTTCTCCTCGGCATCTCAAAGAGCGTGCTCTTCGGCATCATTATCGCGGTGAGCGGCTGTCTGCGCGGTATCCAGTGCGGTCGCAGCGCCGCCGCCGTGGGCGAGGCCGCTACCTCGGCGGTCGTAACGTCGATCGTCTGGATTGTCGTCGCCGATGGGCTGTTTGCCGTGCTCACCAACATTATCGGGATTTGAGGCGCCGAATGGCCGATCCGGCGCCGATCGTCGTCGAGGACCTGACCATGGCTTTCGGGTCCTTCGTGTTGCAGCGGGACCTGACCTTTACCGTGGCGCGCGGGGACATCTTCATCATCATGGGTGGCAGCGGCTGCGGCAAGAGCACGCTGCTGCGCCATATGATCGGGCTGAAGGCGCCGGCGAAGGGAAAGATTTATTATTCGGGCGACAGCCTCTGGGACGCACCCATCGAGGAGCAGCGCCGCATCCTGCAAGGCACCGGCGTGCTGTTCCAAAGGGGGGCTCTGTGGAGTTCGATGACCTTGGCCGAGAACGTGGCACTGCCGCTGCGGGAATACACGCGTCTCGACGCTGCGGAAATTCGCGACGTCGCCGCGCTGAAACTGGCGCTGGTCGGGCTGACCGGGTTTGAAGACTATTATCCTTCGGAAATCAGCGGCGGCATGCAGAAGCGGGCCGGCCTCGCCCGGGCGATGGCGCTCGATCCGGAAATCCTGTTTTTCGACGAACCGTCAGCCGGGCTGGATCCGATCAGTTCGCGCCTGCTGGATGATCTGATCCTCGAGCTGCGGGACAGCCTGGGGGCGACGATCGTGGTGGTCACCCATGAACTGGCCAGCATCTTTACGATTGGCAACAACTCCGTCTTTCTCGATGCCGAGAGCAAAACTATGATCGGTTCGGGGGATCCGAAGAAACTGCTGGCCGAAACCCAAAATCCTACCGTGAGACAGTTCCTGACGCGCGGCGCAAGCGCCGATCAGCCGGCCTGAAAGGTTGCGGCCATGAGCAAACCCGCCAACCCGAAGTTAATCGGTATATTTGTCCTGAGCGCCATTGCGCTGCTGATCGCCAGCATCGCCGTGGTGGGCGGCGGCAAACTCTTCCAGAGGCGCACGCCGGTGGTGATGTTCTTCCAGGGCTCCGTCACCGGGCTGAACGTCGGATCGCCCGTCAACTTCCGCGGTGTGCGGGTCGGGCAGGTTACGAACGTCTACATCCGGTATCAGCCCGACGGCAACCCGAGCATGGAAATCCCTGTCCTCGCCGACATCTCCGGAAACAACGTGCAAATTGTCGGATCGGCGGCGGAACGAAAAGATATTCAACAGGCCTCGGGAGAGCAGTTACGTCTGCTGGTCGATCAGGGCCTGCGCGCGCAGTTGGCCTTGCCGAGCCTGGTCACCGGACAGGCCACCATCTCTCTGGACTTCTTCCCGGGCTCACAGGTCGATTTTAATAATGTCTATCCTGATCGGGTTGAGATCCCGACGGTGCCGTCGACGCTGCAGCAGGTTCAGGCGACCTTGCAGGAGGTCTACAACAAGATTTCGCAACTGCCGCTGGACGATCTGATCACCGACGCCCGAGATGTTCTCAAGGGCGCCAACCGGCTGGTCAACGATCCCGCGCTCCCCCAAACCATCGCCAACGCCAACAAGGCGCTGGCCGATTTCCAGCAGGTAGCGCGCACGCTCGACCAGCGCATCGCTCCGCTGATCTCCGGCATCGAGACCACGGCGACGACCGCCAATCGCACCCTTGAAGGGATCGAAGCGCGCTCGCAGCAGACCTTCCTCGATACCAATGCGATGCTGCAGGCGGCAACGGCGGCGCTGAAACAAGCCGACCAGACGCTGCGGACGGCGAACACGACCATCCAGCCAGGCGGGCCGGTCAATTTTGCGTTCATCAACGCATTGCAGGAGACGGCGGCAGCGGCAAGGTCGCTGCGCGATCTCACCGACCAGTTACAGAGAAACCCCAACGCGTTGCTGTTCGGCAGACCGGCTTCGGGAGGCAATCGATGATGCGGATGCGGCACCTGCTGAGGAGGGCGGGTGCCCCCGTCCTCTCGTTCGGCCTGCTGTGCGGCTGCTCCGGGCTATTCGACCAGCCTCCTCTCCAGTTCTACACGCTCACGGCGGAGCCCGCGCCGGTGACGACGTCACCGAGCCGGTCGGGCCCGATTTTCGCCATCGCGCCGGTGCGCTTGCCTCAGTATCTCAGTCAGCGCGCGATCGTCACCCGGACCGGTCCGACGCAATTGAACCTGTCGGAAAATCACGTGTGGGCAGGCCCGTTGGCGGACGCAATCGGTTCGGTGCTGAGCGAGAACATCTCGACCATGATTCCGAGCGATCGGGTTGTCGAACTTCCGGTTTCGGCGGCGATTCCGGTCGACTACGAGGTCCGGATCGAGATCGTCAGCTTTGAGCGGCAGCCGGACGGCGCCGTCGACCTGGTCGCTCGCTGGACGGTGGTTGGAGGTGGCGGAACACAACTGATGGCCGTCGAACGGGCCGGCTATCAGGTTCGCGACGTCCCATCGGACTACGCGTCGATCACGGTAGCGATGAGCTCTTTGTTGACCGAACTCAGCCGGGACATTGCGTCCGCGTTACGATCCGCCGCCGCGCCTTATCCGATGTCCTGAACGGCCGAACCGAGAACGCGACCCGCGACGGCACTCAGCTTCTCCGTCAACCTCGGGTCGCGGTGCGACGGTGCTGTGATGATGGCGTGATCGAGTGCCGTATGACAGCCATGCGGACACGGGTCATGACGACCGGCCAGGCGCGGCACGGCCGTCTTCACGAGTGCTCGCGCTTTGTCGGCGTTCTCCAGCAGAACACGGATGATCGCCTGCACCGTCACCGCGTCGTGGTCGGGATGCCAGCAGTCGAAATCCGTCACCATGCCGACAGTCGCCCAGCACAGCTCCGCCTCCCGCGCCAGCTTGGCTTCGGGCATGTTGGTCATGCCGATCACGTCGCAGCCCCAGCTGCGGTAGAGGTTGCTTTCCGCCAGCGTTGAAAACTGCGGCCCTTCCATGACGAGGTAGGTTCCGCCCCGCGCGACCGGAATCGCCAGATCGCGACACGCGCGCTCGAGCGTGTCGCCCAGACGCGGGCAGACCGGATGAGCGAGACCGACGTGCGCCACCAGGCCTTCGCCAAAGAAACTCTTGGGACGCGCAAAGGTGCGGTCGATGAACTGGTCCACGATGACGAAGGTGCCGGGAGGCAGATCGGCGCGGAGCGAACCGCACGCCGACAGCGACAATACCTCCGTCACCCCGCTTCTTTTCAGCACATCGATGTTGGCACGACTGTTCAGGCCGCTCGGTGGAATGCGGTGTCCGCGTCCATGCCGGGGAAGAAAGGCGCATTCCTGGCCAGCAATGCGGCCCCGCAAGAGCTGGTCCGACGGTTCTCCCCACGGCGAGGCGACCGCTGCCCAGGCCGCGCCCTCCACGCCGTCGATATCGTAGAGTCCGCTGCCGCCGATAATGCCGATCACCGGCGGCGTTCCCGGCGCCGCGCCGAGCCCCTTGTCGTTTGCGTCGGTGACGATCTCCACTGCGCGTGTCCTCCCGTTGCCGTGCCGCACTGTTGCGAAATTCGCCTGGGCGTTCAACGGCAACGTCGTTGCGTTGACCGGGGCCTGTCGGCAAGCATAGGCTTGGGGATATGACAGCACGGTACAGTCGGCAGCGATGGCGAAATCGTCCGGACGGCGTTCGCGAGAACCCGACCCCTTAAGGCATGCCCGATTCTTAAGACCTAGCCGACGATCGGCCGGTCGGGGGCTCGCGGTCGCCTTGACCCTTGTGCTTCGCGCGTTGCCCGTCGCTGCGGCGGATGGCCTTGATGTGACGGTCGAAGATGGCTTGCTCTCCGCCCAGTTGGGCCGGGTGCCCGTCGCCGATGTGCTTGCGGCCGTCGCCGAACAGACCGGCGCCAGGCTCAGTGTCCGTGGCGAACTTGGCAATGCCCGCCCTCAGACATTCAGCGGCGTCCCGTTGAAGGAAGCCCTTCCCCGGCTGGTTCAGCCGAACGGCGTCATCCTGCAGTTTGACCCTGGGAGCCGGGGGGAACAGCGGCTGATCGCCATCCACGCGGTCGCGCCCGGCTCCCCGGGGCAAACCAAGCCCACCGCGGCCCGGTACGATATCCGGCCCGGCACGCAGCCGAAGCTGTGGGACTATGAGGACAGCGAGAAAATGCCGGCGCCGGAGCAACGGATCGAAGTGCTTCAGAAGCTGGCCAGGCAACGCCAACCGCCGCTGCAAGCCTTCACGTTCGTTCTCGGCGGGGACCCTGACACGTCCGTCCGGCGGGCGGCGCTCGGCCTGATCGCGAACCTCCCGGGAGAGGAGGCGCATCGGATCGTAATTCAGTCGGTTGCCGATGCCGACCCCGAGCTGCGCATCGATGCACTGCGTGCGCTGTCGGCGGGGGGCGACAAGCCGGTCAACCTGCTGGCGCAGGCCGTCAAGAGCGACGGAGAAACGAGCGTCCGGGTTGCCGCCATCACCATGCTGGGACGGCGCGATGGCGAACTCGCCCGCGCCGTTCTGGAAGGCGCGCGCAATGATCCCGACCCGCAGATTCGCGATGCCGTGGAGCAGGCCTTAGCGCGATAAGGCGCTGCGCTATCAAGAGCTCAGCGTGCCCCGCAAGGAGGAAGGGCAAAGGGGACCGGCACCTGCGAGACGTTCGCCCGCCGGTCATCACACGCCATCTCCAGTCTAACTGCCACGCGACCTGCCGACAGCCCCATGCTCGTACCACCGGCGCGTGGTTTTGGTGAGGTGAACCACCGATAGCATCACCGGCACCTCCACCAGCACCCCCACAACAGTGGCCAGCGCCGCACCGGACTGGAAACCAAACAGCACGATTGCGGTCGCCACCGCGAGTTCGAAAAAGTTCGATGCACCGATAAGTGCCGAAGGCGCAGCCACACAATGAGCCACGCCGAGGCACCGGTTCAGCCAGTAGGCTAATCCGGCGTTGAAATACACCTGAATGAGGATCGGGATCGCCAGGAGCAGAATGATCAGTGGCTGGGTCAGGATCTGTTCGCCCTGGAAGGCGAACAACAAAACGAGCGTCGCCAGCAGCGCCAGCAAGGAGAGCGGCTGCAGACGAGCCTGTGTGCTGCGCAGCGCCGCCTCTCCCCGTGCGAGCAAAATCCGGCGCCAGAGTTGGGCGATGATGACGGGGACGACGACGAACAGCCCGACGGAGATCACCAGCGTCTCCCAGGGCACGACGATCGACGACAGTCCAAGCAGCAGCCCGACGATCGGCGCGAAGGCGACGATCATGATGGTGTCGTTCAGCGCCACTTGGCTCAACGTGAAATGCGGTTCGCCGTCACACAGGTTCGACCAAACGAACACCATTGCCGTGCACGGCGCGGCCGCAAGGATGATCAAGCCGGCGATGTAGCCCTCGATCTGGCCTGCCGGCAGCCAAGAACGAAACAGCCAGCCGATGAAGAGCCATCCCAACAGGGCCATCGAGAAGGGCTTGATCGCCCAGTTGATGAACAGTGTCACACCGATGCCGCGCCAATGCTCCTTTACCTCGCGCAAAGCCGCGAGATCAATCTTGAGCAGCATGGGAATAATCATCAGCCAAATCAGGACGGCGACGGGCAGGTTAACCTGCGCGATCTCGGCACGACCTATGGCCCGGAAGGGGTCTGGAAACCAGTTGCCAAGTGCGATCCCCGCCACGATGCACAGCGCGACCCAGATCGTGAGATAGCGTTCGAATAATCCCAGGGCAGCCGGGCTGTTCGCCGCCTCGGTGAAGGAGCGCTCGGCGGGGGCAGCGATGTCGTTTGCGGTCATGGGCTTTGCCTTTGATTCCGCAGTCTGAATACGATTCGGATACGTCGAAGACCCCGGGCGAACTACCGGACCCGCTGACCCACCCCGTCGACGACGGCCTCGCCATCTTCCTTGCTGAACGCGGCCTGCTGCGGATCTGGGAGAATTTCCAGCACAAGCTCGGAAGGGCGGCACAGCTTGACACCGAGCGGGGTGACCACGATCGGCCGTTCGATCAGGATCGGCTGCTGGACCATCAGGTCGATCAGCGCGTCGTCCGTGAACTTCGGATCGTCGAGACCCAGTGCGTCGTAGGGCGTGCCCTTGCGGCGGAGCACCTCGCGTGGGCCAATGCCCATACGCTGCAGCAAATCGACCAGTTCCTCGCGCGATGGCGGTGTCTTCAGATACTGGATGACGCGGGGCTCTTCACCCGAGTTCCTGATCATCGCCAGCACGTTCCGAGACGTGCCGCAGGCTGGATTGTGATAGATCGTGATCATCGTGCCGGCTCCTCCACTCCCAAATCCGCAGATCTCTGGATGTCCTTGGCAACAATCGTCGGTCAGAAAAGCGATCAGCCGGCGCATCCCCTCAGCGTCAACAGAATAGATAATGTGACGCTCGCGCCGCCAGGAGTTGAGCAGCTTTGCCCGCTCCAGTTGCGCCAGGTGATGCGACAGCGTTGACGGCGGCAGACCAATGTCCTGGGCGATAGCTCCGGCAGAGAGCCCCTTGGGGCCCTGCGCCACCAGCAGGCGGAATACCGCAAGGCGATGCTTCTGCGCCAGCGCTGCCAAGGCGGTAATGGCTGCATTTGCTTCCATATTTGCGGTTATATCGAAATGATTAGTTTTGGTCAATGGAGCGCCGCATGGGCATTGCTTGTACGCTGGCACCGGAGTCGTTTTTTTATGGACGCGCCAGCGCCTCTTCCTCGATGCGGATGCGATAGGCGAGCAGGAGCGCGTTCGCCACGCTGAAGATCACAGCGATCTTCCAGGCGCCGAAAGCCAGCGGCAGTACGGCGATTTCAGCCGCGACAACGAGATAGTTGGGGTGACGCAGCCACCGGTAAGGACCCCGGCGGATCAGCGGCGCCCCCGGCAACGTGAGGACGCGCGTTGTCCAGAACGGACCAAGACTGGCGATCACCCACAGCCGTGCCAGTTGCAGCAAAGCGAACAGCACGAGAAGCGGCCAGCATACTGGAGCATCGGCGGGGACGAACACGCCCAGGGCGAGCAGCCAGGCGCCGTGCAGCAGAAAAAACAGCGGGTAATGCCCGGCGCCCGCCTCGATGGCCCCAGCCGCCCGCAGCCGGCGCTCGTTGCGCCTGGACCAGGCAATCTCGGCAAGGCGCTGCACCAACACCAACAGAACGAGCTGCTGGCAGAGGGTCATTCCTCGTCATCGCCTCCTTCTCCGCCGTTCTCCAGCAGGACGAAGGCGGCTGTGAAACCGGGACCGAGCGCGCTCAACACGGCGCGGCGGCCGAGCCCGCCGTTCGCAAGCGCGTGCGCCAGGACGAACATCACCGTCGCTGCCGACATGTTGCCGAAGTCTCGCAGCACGGCGCGAGCGTGCCCGAGAGCACCCCGCCCTTTGTCGAGCGCGTCTTCCAAGGCGTCCAGCACCTTGGCGCCTCCCGGGTGGCACAGCCAGTCGTCGATCGCTGCGGGCGTCAGTCCCTGGCGCTCCAGGAAGGCGTCGAGCACCGGGCGAAAGTGGTTGCGGATCAGCGCCGGAATATCTCTTGAGAAGATGACGCGAAGACCGTCATCACCCACGTCCCAACCCATGACATCCAGCGTATCCGGCCAGGTGTGCTCGCCCGACGCCACGATACGCGGCCCCTTTCCCCGGCAGCTCACCACCGCAGCGGCGGCGCCGTCGCCGAAAAGTGCGGTTGCGACGATGTTGCTCTTCGAATGATCACGGCGGCAGAACGTGAGCGCGCAGGGCTCGACGACAAGAAACAGGATCCGCTCTTCCGGTGCGGCCAGTGCCAAGCGCGCTGCCCTGGCCAGCCCGATCACGCCTCCGGCACACCCGAGCCCGAAAATCGGGAGGCGAAAGACGTCCCGGCGAAACGCCATGCGCTGCAGCAGCAGCGCATCAAGGCTGGGGGTGGCAATGCCCGAGGTCGAAACGCAGACGATACCGTCGATTTGCCCTGGCTGCAGGGAAGCGGACCGCAGCGCGCCTTCGGCGGCTTTGCGAAGCAATGCCGTCGCATGCTCCAGATAAAGCGGATTCCGATCCGACCAGCTGTGGTCGTTTTCGTACCAGTCGAGGGGTACACAGGAATAACGCGTCTCGACGCCGGCGTTATCGAACACCGGCCAGAAGCGCTCTGCTTCTCCCGCGCATTGCCGGAAAAGGGCGCTCAATCGTCGCTGGACGTCCGGCTGCCGAAGTGCAAAGGGTGGTACCGCGGTCGCCACGGAAAGCAGGCGGGGCCGCTCTGTCATCGACGTGGCAAGCGCCGCCCCGGCCATACGATCTGGCTGGACGTTCTGCTCCGTTTTCGCTGCTCAGACACGTGCACGTACCGACCCATGGTCCATCGGGTCGCGACCCGGACTGAGGAAAATCGCCCGGCCACACCGACTCCCGCCCGCCGGAAACAGAAGGGCTGGCCGGGCGGGCGGTCTCGTATTTGTGACGAGTCAGTTTTCAGCACAAGCTCTGTGAGGGATCCCGTTGCTGCTCCTACAGCGAAAAGGGCCAGAAAATCAGCATTCCGAGGCCGGTAGCTGTCAGCAGAAGAGGAACGAAAAACTGCGACATAAGGTCTTTCACCAGCTGGTTCTTCGCCATGATACGCTCTTCTTGCCATGGATGTTGCGTGCCAGCACCGATTGCTGCATGCGCTTCTGCACGGTAGCATCGTTCTGCAAAGAGACGCGTGACAAACGTCACGGCTCCTTTAGATCGCGTTAAGCTTTCGATCCCCCCGTGGTCGCAGAGAGATTTGGCGATCACTCCGGCACCCCGCAAGCTCATGGCGTCGAACGCAAACCCTGAGGCTGACCGACGACGACAAAGGTGAGGCGATCGGCCTGAAGAAGCTGACCGGCAAGCCGATTGACCTCGTCGAGAGTGACGGCATCGATCAACTGGTTGCGACGATCGAGATAATCGATTCCCAGGTCGTCGAGCTGGACCGCGGCAAGCAGCCCCGCCAGCCGTGAACTTCCGGCGAAACGCAAGGCAAAGGAGCCGGTGAGAAAGGTCTTGCTGTCCGCCAGTTCCTGCTCGCCAACGCCCTGCTTGGCAACCGATTGCCATTCCTCGCGAATGACCGACACCGTTTCCGCAACACGCTCGTTGGCGGTGCCGGCCTCTCCCATCAGCAAGGCGGCGTGATCGAGAGGCACCGGCGTCGTGTAGACACCGTAAACGAGTCCTCGTTTCTCGCGCACTTCGTCGAACAGACGGGAAGACAGCCCCCCGCCGCCGAGAATCTGGTTCAGCACCGTCAGCGCATAAAACCGGGGATCGTTCCGCTTCAGCCCTTCCTGTGCGAAGGCGACAGCGCTCTGCGGAACGTCCATATCGACCACGACAAGCTTGCCGGCAACAGCCGGCTGAACATCGGCGATGTCGGCTGCCACCGCCGTCGGCCTGAGTTCGCCGAATGTCCTTTGCAACAGCGCGCGCAGTTGCTGGGGCGTGACGTCGCCCACGACCCCGAGAACGATGTTGTTGCGGGCTAGCCGTTCTCCCGCGAATCGCACGAGGTCGGCGCGTTCGATCCGACGCAGGCTGTCCGAGGTGCCCAGCGTCGGCCGGCCGTAGGGCGAATCGGGAAAAAGCAGCGCCCAGAGCTGCCGATCGGCCCGAGTGTCGGGATCCTCGTCGCCCAGACGCAACTGGGCCTCCAGTTGGCTGCGAATTCTTTCCACCGGCTCAGCGTCAAACCGCGGTGCGGTCAGCGATAGCCGGAGCAGGTCAAAGGCGACATCCCGATTGGCGGTAAGGGTGGTGAGTGTACCGCCGAAATTGTCCCGATCGGCATCGAAGGAGAGGCGGATGGCGAGATCCTCCAGCTTTTGCTGGAACGCCTGGCTTCCCAGATCGCCCGCACCTTCGTCGAGCAGGGCTGCCGTCATCCGCGCAAGGCCGCCCTTGTCCGCCGGGTCGGCCGCCGAGCCAGCGCCACGGAATCCGATGCGGAGGGAAAGAATGGGATTGGCATGATCTTCGACCAGCCAGGCCTCGACGCCGCCTGCCGTTACCCTCTGTATTTCAACGGCTGCCGCCGGCAGGGGGGCCGCGATCCAGAAGGCAGCCACCAGGACCGCACACAAGGAGCGTACGAACGGCACGCCGGATCCGCGCCTGCGCCCGGTCCTCATCGGATCGTACTCGGGGAAGACGCCGGCTCGGGCGTGCCCGGCCGCGATCCCTGGGCGGCAGCCGCTTCCGAGTCAGGGGGAGCCATCAGCAGCGACGTCACGGTCGGCCCGCCCAGCACCAAGCGTGCTGCTGCGGCCACCTCATCCCTGGTGACTGCGGCAATGCGCTCGGGCCAGGCCTCGACGTCGGCCAGTGTCTGGCCGGTGGCAAGAGCCTCGCCGATGACGTGCGCGGCCGTTGAATAGGAATCCCGGGCGTAGACAGTGCTCGCCGACATTCGCTGCTTGGCCGCCGTAACCTCGGCGTCGGTTGGTCCCGAATCGCGGAACTCCACGACAATCCTTTCCACGGCCTGTTCCAGCTTGTCCAAATCGACCCCCGGCCGCGGGCTCGCCTGGACCGACAGCTCTGATGGACCGCGACGCGTCGGATCGTAGTCGGCGCCCGCAGACACCGCCAGCGGCTGATCGACAACAAGACCGCGGTACAACCGGCTGGTGGCACCCCCGCCGAGGATCTCGGACAGGACCTGTAAGGCGTAAGCGTGCTTGCTTTCGCCCCACACGTACGAGGGGGCCCGATAGGAGCGGCCCCACATCGGTTGGCGAACACGGGCGTCGGTCAACGATACGCGACGATCGGCGTGCTGATCCGGCTCGACGAGGTGCCGGCGGGCAGGCAGGACGGATTTCTCGACCTTGCCATAGGTTTTCTCGGCGAGCGGCCGAAGCTCCGCCGCATCGACGTCGCCGGCGACGACCAGGATGGCATTGTTGGGTGCATACCACTGCCGATAGAATTCGAGGGCGTCTTCGGCCGTCAGCGCCTCGATTTCCGTCTGCCAGCCGATGATCGGCCGACGGTAGGGGTGGTTCAAGAACCGGGCCGCCTGCGCCTCCTCGCCCAGAACTGCGGCGGGATCATTGTCGATGCGTTGCCTGCGCTCTTCCAGCACCACCAGCTTTTCCGGCGCGACCTGTTCCGGGGTCAGGGTGAGATTGCGCATCCGGTCGGCCTCCATCCGCATCACCAGCTCCAGCCGATCCCGGGCGATATTTTGGTAATAGGCCGTGTAATCGTGAGACGTGAATGCGTTTTCCTGACCGCCATTGCGCGCGACGATGCGCGAGAACTCGCCCTGCGGGACGCTCGGCGTGCCCTTGAACATCAGATGCTCAAGCAGGTGCGCGATGCCGGACCGACCCTCCGGTTCGTCCATGGCGCCCACTTTGTACCAAAGCATGTGGCTCACCACCGGCACCCGCCTGTCCGTGACCACCACCACCTGCAGCCCGTTGTCCAGTGTAAAGGACTGCGGGTTGAATAGCCCTTCCCGCGCCGCTACAGGCCCGGGCGACAAGACAAGCAGAGTAAGGGCGACGACGGTCGCCGAAAGCCAAATCGGTACATTGGTGACATCAAAGCGCAACGTCAGTTGCCGAGCACGCGACAACAGGGTCATCGGCTGATTGTCCTCTCCACCGGGCAGCGCGGATATGCCTCTAGAAGATGCCTTCCAGCAACGCCTTCGGCCGGCGCCGGATGGTGGGAGTCTCGCCGTTCGACAGCGGACGGTTGAGCGCCTGATTTTCCTGTATCCGCCGGCTTTCCAGCGGCGCGTCGACCACGGTCGAGCGCTCCGGAACGTCTGACCAGAACATCAAGCGCTCGACAAAGCTCTGGTCGGCGTCGGCGAGGATCGTCGATTCGCTGTTGACCTGCGCCCGAATGCCGCTCTGCGCCGTGGCTCCGCCGGTGCGATCGAGCAACTGCTGCAGCCCCGGTGAACTGGCGGATGCCGCGACGGTCTCGTTGGCCGGGCTGACGGAACCGTTGGTCATTGCCTGGCGGGCAATCTCGCGGGGAGCCGCACTCTGGCTGGCACCGGTGGCGGTTGCCGGCGGTCTCAGGGCGAAGTCCGGCGGCATGCTGAGGGGCGCACGGGAATAGACCGTGAATTCATCGGGCGGTCGCTTGACGCCGATTCCCAGTTCCTGCTTCAAGCCTTCGCAACCGCTCGTCAGCAACACCACCGCCGCCAACGTCAGCCCCAAGCTTACGCGCTTCATTTGCCGTGTTCCCTACCGAATTCCTTATCCTTTCGGCGTTCGTCCGGCGCGCCGAACAACGACTCTGCGATCAGGACGGCCATACCGAGGGTTATTGCCGAGTCGGCCACGTTGAACGCCGGCCAATGATAACCCCAGACGTGAAAGTCGAGAAAGTCCGCGACGGCGCCAAAGCGGAGGCGATCGACCAGATTGCCCAGCGCTCCCCCAATCACCGCGCCCAAGCCATAGGCCAACGCCGGCCGGTCGGCCCGTGCCAGCCAGACCAGAAGCAGGGCGGAAATGCAAAAGGCCACAGCGGACAGGACCAGCGCATTGTACGGCGAATCCGTATTGAAGAGGCCGAAGCTGACGCCGCGATTCCAGGTCATCACCAGATTGAAGTAAGACGTCACCTCGATGACACGGGGCGGCATCATCACATGCTGGAAAATCCACCACTTGCTGGCCTGATCGACGAGAACGACCAGCGCAGCCAGGGCCACGCCGCGCCAGAACAAGGGCGACACGGTTGCCGGACGGTTCAGCATCGCGCGCTCAAGCCATCACTCGGCGGCCGCGCGGTGGCGCTCGACCGCTCCGACGCAACGCCGGCAAAGTGTCGGGTGCTCCGGGTGGGCCCCCACGTCGGGCAGCACCTGCCAGCAGCGCTCGCACTTCGTCCCTTCGGCGAGCGCGATGCGGACGGCAACACCGGGCACGTCGGCAAGGCGAAACGCATCCTCCGGTGCCCCGTTGTCGACGAGGCTGGCTGCCGAAGTGATCGCCAGTTCGGAAAGATCAAGGCCGGCGACCGCGTGGCGGTGGATGTCGTCCGCCCAAATCTGCGGGTGCGCCTGAAGGCTTGAGCCCAGGCGTTTTGCCGCCCTCTCCAATTCCAGAGCTCCGGTCACGACACGGCGAACCCGGCGAACCACCGCCCAGCGTTCGGCGAGCGCATCGTCCCGCCAGGCAGCGGGTAAATTGGGAAACGTCCGAAGATGAACGCTGTCGTGTTCGCCCGGGTGCCGGCAGAGCCACGCTTCCTCGGCCGTGAAGCACAGAAACGGCGACAGCCAGGCCGTGAGGCAATCGAAAACCGCGTCGAGAACGGTGCGCGCCGCCCGCCGCCGGATGCTGTCGGCGGGATCGCAGTAAAGCGCATCCTTGCGGATGTCGAAATAAAAGGCCGAGAGATCGACGGCGCAGAACCCGTGCAGTTCGGCAAAGAATCCATGAAACTGCAGCGCTTCACAAGCCTGTCGCAGTTGGGTGTCGAGTTGAGCCAGACGATGCAGCACCCAGCGCTCCAGCTCCGGCATGTCCTGCAGCGGCAAGCGTTCGCGGGCATCGAAGCCCTGCAGGCTGCCGAGAAGATAGCGAAGGGTATTGCGCAGCCGGCGATAGACATCCGCCTGCTGCTTCAGAATTTCGCCGCCGATCCGCAAGTCCTCGGAATAGTCGGATCCGACCACCCAAAGCCGCAGGACATCCGCGCCGTGTTTGTCGACCACCTCCTGGGGGGCGACAACGTTGCCGAGCGACTTCGACATCTTCTGGCCGTCCTCGGCCATGACGAAGCCGTGGGTCAGGACTGAGTCGTAGGGCGCACGCCCGCGCGTTCCGCAAGATTCCAGCAGCGACGAGTGGAACCAGCCGCGGTGCTGGTCGGAACCCTCCAGATAAAGGTCGGCGGGCCAGCGCAGATCGGCCCGTTTCTCCAGCACAAAGGTGTGCGTGCAGCCGGAATCGAACCAGACATCGAGGATATCGGTCACCGGCTCGAACTGCTCCGGATCGTGCTCAGGCGCGAGAAAGCGGCGCGGGTCGCCGTCAAACCACACATCCGCGCCTTCCGCCTCGACCGCCCGGGCGATCCGCTCCAGCACGGCCGGATCCCGCAGCGGTTCGCCGCTGCGCTTGTCGACGAAGACGGTGATCGGCACGCCCCAGGCGCGCTGGCGCGAGACGCACCAGTCCGGCCGGGTCTCGATCATACCGCGCAGCCGGTTCTGGCCGGAAGCCGGGACGAACCGGGTCGCGTCGATCGCTGCCAGCGCCTTTTCCCGCAGGCCGGTGCGCGACATGCCGATGAACCACTGCGGCGTGTTGCGGAAGATCAGCGGCGCCTTCGAGCGCCAGGAATGCGGATAGCTGTGAACCAGCTTGCCCTTGGCCAGCAACGCGCCCGCTTCGTCGAGAGCAGCCACGACCGCCGCGTTGGCATCGCCGTCCTCTCCGGACTCGGTCAGGACGCGGCGTCCGGCAAACAGCGGGATGCCCTCGAGGAACACACCGTCGGGACCGACGGTGTCCGGCACTGGCACCCCGTGCGCCATGCCAAGCTCCCAGTCGTCGGCACCATGCCCCGGTGCGATGTGCACGAAGCCCGAGCCGGTCTCCAGATCGACGAACGAGCCCGGCAGCAGCGGAACCGGGAACTCATAGCCCTCCTCGTGCAGCGGATGGCGGCAGACCGTCCCTTCCAGGGCCGCTCCGTCGATCTCACCCAGCCGCAGCCAGTCACCGATGTGGAGCGCGTCGCGGACCCGGTCGGCCAGATCGGCGCCGATCACCAGGCGGTCGCCCGGCCGCGCCCGACAGCCTTCGCCCGCGACGGTGACCTCGTAGATCGCGTATTCGAACGACGGTCCGTAGGCGATCGCGCGGTTGCCGGGAATTGTCCAAGGTGTCGTCGTCCAGATCACCACCCTGCTGTCAACCAGCGCCTGGTGCCCGGCGTGGCGCACCGGAAAGGCTACGAAGATGGTCGTCGATGTATGATCATAGTATTCGACCTCGGCCTCCGCCAGCGCCGTCTTCTCAACCACTGACCAGAGCACCGGCTTGGCGCCCTTGTACAGCGAGCCGTCTAGCAGGAACTTGCCGAGCTCGCGGACGATCTGTGCCTCGGCGGCGAAGGTCATCGTCGAATAGTGAGCATCCCAGTCGCCGATTACCCCAAGCCGCTCGAACTCCGCGCGCTGAATGCCGATCCATCGCTCGGCGAACGCCCTGCACTGCCGGCGCAGTTCCAGAACCGGGATGGCGTCCTTACTCTGCCCCTTCTCGCGATAGCTCTCCTCGATCTTCCATTCGATCGGCAACCCGTGGCAGTCCCAGCCCGGAACATAGTTCGCATCCTTGCCCAGCATCTGCTGGGCGCGGTTCACCACGTCTTTCAGGATCTTATTCAGCGCGGTGCCGATGTGCAGATGGCCGTTGGCATACGGCGGGCCATCGTGCAGGACGAACTTCGGCCGGCCGGCGGACGCCTCGCGCAACCGGCGATAGAGGTCCATCTGCCGCCAGCGCGTGAGCATCTCCGGCTCTCGCTTCGGGAGCTCCGCCTTCATCGGAAAGTCGGTGCGCGGCAGAAAGACGGTCGATTTGTAATCCACTCAGATACTTTCCGGTTTGGCGTGCCGGCAGCGGGGAGCCGTCAGGGTCCTGCAGCGCGGATGCGAGAGACAGCGCCAACTCCGGCAAGAATGCGGCGCGCCTGCGCACAGTCTTCGGCGATTTGTGCCCGCAAACCATCGAGTCCGTCAAATCTCTTTTCCGCGCGGAGGTACTCGACCATTTCGACTTCGATCGTCCGGCCGTAGAGATCGCCTTCAAAGTCGAAAAGGTGGACCTCAAGCAGCGGCTCGGCCAACGCGAACGTCGGCCTTACGCCGAGATTGGCGACGGCCGGCCACGCCGCTCCGCCGTCGCCCCCTTCGAGGTGCACGCGCACCGCGTATACGCCGAGCGCGGGACGGATATACTCGCCGAGCCGCACGTTGGCGGTCGGAAAGCCGATGGCGCGCCCGCGGGCGTCTCCGCTGACCACTTCGCCCTGAATGGAAAAGGGCCGGCCCAGCAGTCGTGCCGCGTCCTGGAGCCGCCCGCTCCGCAAGTACTCGCGCGCCCGGGTGGACGAATAGGGTTCACCATCGGCGTCCTTGATCTCATGAACGCAGGTGAAGCCGAAGTCGAACTCATCGCCGAGCCACAGCAGCAGCTCCGGCGTTCCCTTGCGTCCATGCCCGAAGGCAAAATCGTGGCCGCAGACCACATGCCGGGCGCCCAGGCCCCCCACCAGCACACGCTCGACAAAGGCGCGCGGCGGAGTCTTCGCGAAGTCCATATCGAAGGGAACGACGATGAGCAGCTCCGGCCCGAGCGCTTCGATCAGGCGAGCCTTGACCGGAAACGGGGAGAGCCGGAACGGCGTGGCATTGGGCTCGAAGACCGCGCGCGGGTGAGGCTCGAACGTCAGCACTGCCCAGGGAATGCCGGAAGCGCGAGCGATCCGGCCGGCCTCACCGATCACCTCGCGATGGCCGAGGTGCACGCCGTCGAAGTTCCCCACCGCAACGGCGGCGCCCTGCACTTCCCGCGGCAGGTTCTCGAAGTGGCGGAAGACGCGCATGCGACGAAAGGTGTCTGTCCGCACTGCCGTGGTCAAGGGGTTGGTTGCCGATCGCCTCGCCCGTTCGTCGAACCGGGCGTGCTAGCCTCGCGCCGGCACCATAACGAGGGCTTCGCCGTCGATCACTTTCTTGTCCCCGACCGTGCAGACGGTCTCGCATTCGACAAATTTTTTCTCGGGGATCAGTTTCTTGACGGTGACGTGCGCGATCAGTGTGTCTCCGACCTTGACCGGCGCCTTAAATTTCAGGTCCTGCTTGACGTAGATGCATCCGGGGCCAGGCAGCTTGGTTCCCAGCACGGCGGAGATGAAGCTCGCGCCGATCATGCCGTGGGCGATGCGCGACTTGAACATGGTCGTTTTTGCGAACTCTTCGTTCACGTGGACCGGGTTCAGATCGCCGGAGACGCCCGCGAAGGTATAGATGTCGCCCTCGGTGATGGTCTTGCCGAAGCTCGCCGTCATGCCTTCCTTCAGATCTTCGAAATAATAGCCGTGCAGATCGTCCATTATCGTTCCTCCCGGGTCTGCGCCCCTGCTTTCGACGGCGCGCCGCGGCGGCGATCCTAGAGGGCGCGAGGAGCAGCGGCAAGGCCCGCCTCCCGCTGGTGCTGGCTCGCTCCTAGCCACGTCGCGGACGACGCGAGACCAGACGGGGTGCCGTCCTGAGAGCCGTCTTGCGACGGCGTCCTCGCATCGGCCCCTGCGCTGGCCCGCTGGGTGCGGGCCCAATGGGTGCGGGCTCGTCATGCGTGGCCGGCGCGACCTCTTCAACGGGAAACAAGGCGGCACGACCGGCTCGCGTCCGGTTGCGCAGTTCAAGGCTCCGCAAGGTGCGCATCACCATCGGATGACGGTCAGGCGACGCGGCACAGGCAAGCAGGTGGATCCTTGCAATCGATTGGATCCGTTCAACAATTGCCGGATAGCGGTGACGCGTCTCGCACCAGCGCGCGTAGGCAGCCAGTGTCCACGGGTGAGCCGGCAGCGATCGCAGCCTGCGGTCGCGACACCATTGCTCAAAATCGGTCCATGCCTTTTCGCGTTTGCTCGCTCTCATCCGTCCATCTTCGGGAGCTTCCCCGCAAGAAAACAACGGCGCGAGTTTGCCCCTGCGAATAAAACCAAAAAGGCGCTTCAGCCCTGCGCGCCCGTCAGGCGGGCGCGGCGACACGGATTGTACTTCGAAAGCCTCTAATATGAATTTTTGCGTCTCAAAGCGAGCGGCGATCTTCTGTCCCGGAAGCGCCCGCGGCGCTGGCAATCGGCGTGGTCCTCGATATACTCCGGTTAACAGACGGGGAGGTTGGGAGAACCCAATGCAAACGATCAATGCAGATATCGTCATAGTCGGTGCCGGCGGCGCAGGCTTACGCGCAGCCATCGCCGTCGCCGAAGCCGATCCCTCCCTGCACATCGCCCTTCTTTCGAAGGTGTACCCGATGCGCAGCCATACCTGCGCGGCGGAAGGCGGCGCGGCGGGCGTAGTCAAGGCGAACGACTCCCTCGACTATCACTTCAACGACACCGTGTCCGGCGGCGACTGGCTGACCGATCAGGACGCGGTCGAGCTGTTCGTCAACGAGATCACCCAAGAACTCATCCAGTTGGAGCACTGGGGCTGTCCCTGGAGCCGGGAAACCTCGGGCCATGTGGCCGTGCGCCCATTCGGCGGCATGAAGATCATGCGCACGTGGTACGCCGCCGACAAGACCGGCTTCCACATGTTGCACACGCTCTTCCAGACTTCGCTGAAGTACCCCTCCATCAAGCGCTTCGACGAGTATTATACGACGGACCTGATCGTCGACGAGGGCGCTTGTCATGGCTGTACCGCCATCGAGATGCGCACCGGCGAGATGAAGCTGTTCCGCGGCAAGGCGGTGATCATCTGCTCCGGCGGGGCCGGCCGTATCTTCCCGTTCACCACCAACGGCGCGATCAAGACCGGCGACGGCATGGCGATGGCCTACCGCGCCGGCGTGCCGCTGAAGGATATGGAATTCGTCCAGTACCACCCGACCGGACTGCCGGGCTCCGGCATCCTGCTCACCGAGGGCTGCCGCGGCGAAGGCGGCTACCTGCTGAACAAGGACAACTACCGTTATCTGCAGGACTACGATCTCGGTCCGGCGACACCGAAGCCGGTGCTGAAGTCGATGGAGCTGGGCCCCCGCGATCGTCTCAGCCAGGCTTTCTGGCAGGAATCAAAGAAAGGCCGGACGGTGCAAGGCAAGTGGGGCGATGTCGTTTGGCTGGACATGCGCCACCTCGGCGAGAAGCTGATCAACGAGCGGCTGCCGCTGGTCCGCGACCTGTCGATTTCCTACGTCGCCGCGGACCCGGTCACCGACCTCGTGCCGGTCCGTCCTGTCGTTCACTACATGATGGGCGGCATCCATACCGATATCAACGGGGCAACACCGCTCGACGGCCTCTATGCCGCCGGAGAGTGCGCCTGCGTCAGCATCAACGGCGCCAACCGGCTGGGCTCGAACTCGCTGGGCGAGTTGCTGGTGTTCGGCGCCCGGGCCGGCCGCTTCGCGGTGGAGCACGCCAAGACGGCGAAGTCCGCGCGCGACGAGCTGGTGACGACGCAGGCCGCCGACGCCGAGGGCCGGATCAAGGCGCTGTTCAAGCGCTCCGGCGGCAAGGAGCGGGTGGCGCATCTGAAGCGCGAGATGAATACATCGCTGGAAGAAGGCTGCGGCATCTACCGCGACGAAAAGTCGCTGCGAGACACTGTTGCGGTCGTCGCCGACGTCCGCGCCCGTTATCGGGACGTGTCCCTGGAAGACAAGAGCTCCGTGTACAACACCGACCTCTATCAAACGCTGGAGCTGGGCGCGATGATCGAGTGCGCCGAAACGGTGGCGCAGTCGGCGCTGCTGCGCACGGAGTCCCGCGGCGCCCACCAGCGTCTGGATTTTGTTGAACGGGACGACGTCAAGTTCCTCAAGCATTCCATGGCCTACTACAATCCGAACGGCGAGCCGCGGATCGATTACCACGACGTGGTGATCACGAAATCCCAGCCTGCTGCCCGGGTGTACGGGGCCGCAGCCGGAGGCCAGGTGGCATGAGCACGCGAACCATACAGCTGGAAGTTCTCCGGTATCGCCCGGAGCAGGACAAGGAACCGGTGTTTCAGACCTATACCGTTCCATGCGAGGAAGAATGGGTCGTTCTCGACGCGCTCAATTACGTCAAGGACGAGATCGACCGGACCCTGAGCTTCCGCTGGTCCTGTCACATGTTCGTCTGCGGCAGCTGCGGCTTCAAGATCGATGGTGAGCCGAAGCTCGGCTGCAAGGCATTCCTGCGCGACTACGATGACAAGATCCGCGTCGAGCCGCTCGACAATTTCCCGATCGAACGGGACCTCGTCGTCGTCATCGACGATTTCGTGGAGAAGCTGCAGAGCATCAAGCCGTACATCATCCCGAAGGAAGCGAAGGAACTTTCGGCGGGTGAATACCTGCAGACGCCGGCGCAGCTGAAGTCGTTCAAGCAATATTCCATGTGCATCAACTGCCTGCTCTGCTACTCGGCCTGCCCGCAATACGGGCTGACCGATCAGGAGTTCATCGGTCCGGCGGCGCTGGCGCTGGCACACCGCTACAACATGGATTCCCGGGACGTCGGGCGCTCGGCGCGCGAGGATGTCCTCGCCTCGCACGAAGGCGTATGGGAATGCAGCTTTGTCGGTGCCTGCTCGGTTGTCTGTCCGAAAGACGTCGATCCGGCAGGCGCCATCCAGCAGGCCAAGTTCACCAGCGCCGTCGACTACCTGACATCGATGGTCGGAATCGGAGGCAAGTGAGATGGGCGCGCGCAGACCTTACAAGCGGACCATGTCAAGGACGTCGTGGTTTCTGACCCATGCCCGCTTCAAGAGCTACATGCTGCACGAGGCCAGCTCCATATTCGTCGCTCTGTACATGTGGCTGCTGATCGACGGCCTGTTCCGGCTGGCCAAGGGACCGGAGGCTTGGGCTGCCTGGATCGCTTTCATCAAGCATCCGCTGGTCGTCGTCATCTCGCTGATCGCGTTTGCCTTCTTCATCGTTCACACGATGTCGTGGTTCAAGGCGGTGCCGCAGGCGATGCGCATCCAGACCGGCGAGCACTTCGTCGACGGCAAGCTGATCATCGGCGGCCACTACGCAGCACTCGGCGCGTTTTCCCTGTTTGTCCTGATTCTGGCGGGAGTGGCTTGAAATGGCACGCTCGGCTAAAGCAGTTCCCTGGTTCCTGTTCGCGGCAGGCGGCACGATCACCGCGTTCGTGCTGCCGGTCATGCTGTTCGTCACCAACATCGCCCCACCGATCGGACTTTTCAGCAACGCGATGAGCTGGGAGACGATGCACGGCTTCGTTGAAAACTGGCTGGTCAAGCTGGTGCTGCTGGGGATCATCGGCTTCGGCGTCTGGCACGCGGCCCATCGCCTGCGCGTCTGCGCCCACGACTTCGGGCTCCGCGCCGACACCGTGGTGGCGTATGTCGTCTACGCACTCGCCGGCATCGGCACGCTGGCCACGATCTGGGCGCTGCTGATGATCTGACTGCCCGGCCACCTCTGCGATCCAAAGCGCCGGGTTTTCCCCGGCGCTTTTTTCTTTTCCGCTCACCGCCGACGGCCTCCCTGGTGGGCTCCTCCGATCCTCATGTACGGGAGGAACCGAAGGACGGCCCCATCGTTATCTCCACTTAACGATCCAGACCCGAGCAACGGTTTGCAGGTCATTCCCTTGCGGCGGGGGCCGTTTATCCGGCTCGCGATCGTCGGATCGTGCTCAGGGGGCAGCCCGGCGGCGGAACGCGCAAAACGATCTGCGTCCGCCTCCCGTAACCAGTAGTTGAGGCAGGGAATGGACAAGGACTATTTCGATACCGATCAGGGACAAGGTGGTGAGACGCATCAGCACGTGCCGGAATCCGGGCCGCACGAGGCAACGGACCACCTGACGACGGATCAAGGGATCCGCATTTCCGATAATCAGAACAGCCTGAAGGCCGGCGCGCGCGGGCCGGTGCTGTTGGAGGATTTTGTCCTTCGCGAGAAGATCTTTCACTTCGATCACGAGCGGATTCCTGAGCGGATCGTCCACGCCCGCGGCTCCGCCGCCCACGGATACTTCGAGCCGACACAATCGCTCTCGGACATTACGACGGCCGATCTTTTTCAAAGGACGGGTGAGAAGGTCCCTGTCTTTGTTCGGTTCTCGACGGTCGCGGGCGGTGCTGGCTCGGTCGATACGCCGCGTGACGTCCGGGGCTTCGCCGTGAAGTTCTACACCAAGGAAGGCAACTGGGATCTGGTCGGAAACAACATTCCGATCTTTTTCATCCAGGACGCGATCAAGTTTCCCGACCTCATCCACTCGGTGAAGATGGAAGCCGATCGCGGCTATCCGCAGGCGGCTTCCGCCCATGACACGTTCTGGGACTTTGCGTCGCTGATGCCGGAGAGCACCCACATGCTGATGTGGGCCATGTCCGACCGCGCCATTCCGCGCTCGTTCCGAATGATGGACGGTTTTGGCGTCCACACCTTCCGTTTCGTCAATGGCGACGGAAAATCGACCTTCGTCAAGTTTCACTGGAAGCCGAAAGCCGGCGTGCAATCGCTGGTCTGGGACGAGGCCCTGAAGCTGCAGGCCGCCGACAACGACTTCACCCGTCGCGATCTCTACGAGAGCATCGCCAACGGCGACTATCCCGAGTGGGAGCTGGCGGTGCAGCTTTTCGACGAGGCGCTGGCCGAGAGCCTCCCCTACGATGTCCTGGACGCGACCAAGATCGTGCCGGAGGAAGTCGTGCCGCTGAAGGTCGTCGGGCGCCTCGTGCTCGACCGCAACCCGGACAACTTCTTCGCCGAAACCGAGCAAGTGGCCTTCTGCCCTGCCAACATCGTGCCAGGGATCGACTTCACCAACGATCCGCTGCTGCAGGGCCGGCTGTTCTCCTATCTCGATACGCAGAAGTCGCGGCTGGGCACGGCGAATTTCCACCAGTTGCCGATCAATGCGCCGAAATGCCCGGTCATGAATTTCCAGCGCGACGGCATGATGCAGATGGGGGTTCCAAAAGGCCGGGCCAATTACGAGCCGAACAGTCTGGCGGTGCACGGCGGCGATGGCGGACCCCGCGAGTGTCCGGTGACGGGATTTACCACCACATCGGAGAAGGCGGGGCGAAACCCCGATGGCGGCAAGCTCCGCGTCCGAGCCGAACTGTTCGCCGACCACTACAGCCAGGCCCGCCTCTTCTGGATCTCGCAGACCGACAACGAGCAGGCCCATATTGCGTCGGCCTTCGTTTTCGAGCTGTCCAAGGTGCAGGTCGAGACGGTGCGCTCACGCATGGTCGCCAGCCTGCGCAATGTCGACGAAAAGCTGGCGGTACGGGTCGCGGATGGCCTGGGCATTGATCTCCCGGAGAAAACCGCCGCCGCCCGCGAACCGGTGGAGCTCGACCCTTCGCCGGCGCTCTCGATCCAGAAGAACATGAAGGAGACGCTGCAGGGCCGGATGGTCGGCATCCTGATCGCCGATGGCTCTGACGAAGCGGCCCTCAGCAAGCTCAAGGACGCCCTGAGCGAAGCCGGGGCCCGGGCCTTCGTCGTCGCACCGAAGGTGGGCTCGATCCAGCTTTCCCGTGGAACCGAAACGAAGGCCGACGGTCAGCTCGCGGGTTCCCCCTCGCAGCTCTTCGACGCCGTCGCGGTGCTGCTCTCCGCCGAGGGTGCGGCGAAGCTGGTCAAGGAAGCCGCCGCGGTGCAGTGGGTGATGGATGCGTTCGGCCATCTGAAGGCGATCGGTCACACGCCGGAAGCCAAGCCCCTGCTGGACAAGGCCGGCGTCGAGACGGACGAGGGCGTCACCAAGCTGGGTGCCCCGTTCATCGAAGCGGCCGCGAAGCGGTTCTTCGCCCGTGAGCCGAACGTGCGGACGCTGGCGTAGCGGCCGTTACCATAAGCAAAGCGATCCACGGACGGGAGCAAACCTCGTCCGTGGATCGCCGCGCCCGCTCGTGCTCGCGACGACATGTATTCTCATTACCAGCGCGGGGGGCTTTGCCGGATGCCCGCGTGCGACATCCCGCCGACCACTACCGGTCGCCGTCAGGAATGCCCGGCCCCGGGGCAGCTTTGGTCCCGAGCAGTTTTCGCAGGTTATCGAAACCCTGCTCGTAGAACGTCTGCAGCGAGCGGCTGAGCTCGTTCTCCGGGACGTTGACTGGCCTGAACGTGGTCGACCATTCGATCGTCGACTTCTCACCTTCGCGCTGGACGGAAATCGTCGAACGGTAGTCGGTCAGCGGCAACGAACAGGTGACGACTGAATAGGTGTAGCTCTTGGCTTCGCCGTCGAACGTCTCGAGCCGCTCGGTGATTTCGGTACCATCGGCCAACCGGAGCCGGCGCAGTTGACCACCCTCCTCAAGGCTGCTGGTTTGTACGGCCGGATGCCAGCCAGGCAGTCCGTTCCAGCCTCCAACCAACCGCCAGACTTCCTCTGCCGGCGCGAAAACCTTGGTGGCAACCGTTACTTTGGTCATGACTGTCATCCCCTAACTCTCAGGATGCGGCCTCGTCAGCAGGTACGCCTTTGAGTACCCGCGACAACTATCGCCGGTTCAAGGAGCGTCGGTCGCCGGCCGCGAAACAGCCCAGCGCCAACCCTGACCGCCATTGCAGATAACGGCCGCCATCACCCGTCCGTTCGCAGCCTCCGGCCAAGCGGCACCTGACTGATCCAGCGGCGTCGGAGCGGACGGCGCCTCCGGCACAACGTCCTGTTGGGCCGTTTCAAGGATTCCTTCGACACCGCCAAGCGGTTCCGCAAACGCATAGAGCAGTTCCCGGCAGATGATCAGTTTGCCGAACTCCCGCACAACTTCCAGCCGTCCCCCGACCATGCCGAACGTCGCGTCGAACCAGGGATCTTCTACCGTCGCCCAGGTAACGACCTCGTTCACGGAAGCCGCTCCACCGGCCACCGCGATGGCCTGCTGGACGCGGGCCTGCTGCTGACCTTCCACATAGCCAACCGCCTCGGCAGCGGCGAACCGGGTCGCGATCGCGACCGCGACCCCGATGAGGGGGTTGGCGGTGAGCACTCCGGCTCCCGCACCGGCACCGAGACCTGCTGCTTCCGGTGCGAAGTCTCCGACGCCGGTGCAAGCAGAGGCCAGCAGACTCATCGTCAGCAGAGCCGGCGAAGCAAATCGCATAAGCTGTCTTATGCCTTGCCGGCACCCCCTCCGATCTGCTCGATGCCGGCCATGCGGAGCGCTGCCGTTACGTCGCGAATGGAGATAACGCCCACAACGGTTCCGTCCGCCATCACCGGCAAGTGTCGGAAGCGCCCTTCAGTCATGACCTCCAGTGCCTCCTGTATTGAACAGTCGACAGACACAGTCTCCGGCCGCCGGGTCATGACCTCTGCCAGGGCGGTTCTGTCAACGTCTCGGCCGACGGCCAGTACCCGCGTCAGGACATCGCGTTCGGTAAAGATGCCGATCAGATGCCGCCCCTCGACCACCGGCACGGCGCCAATCCCGCGCTCCGTCATGACCAGGACAGCCTGGCGAACCGTCGCCGAAGGAGGCTGCATCACGACATGCCGGCCTTCAATGAGCGAGGCTATGGACCTCTCGTTCATCTCGCCACTCCCAGGGGGGCCGCTTCTACGGGGATTTCTGCATGAACCATCTCACACTTGCGCGGGATTGTCAGTGTCGATGCGTCGGGCGCTGCTCCGGAGCCGGGCTGAAGGTGTAGATTGCCCGTCCCGTATCACACCGGCAGAGGAGCCGCTTCAACCGATGCCCTCAGCCTTGTTGAATCTCTGGTCGGGTCGCTTGCCGGCGGCAACGGCTTTTTGGCACTGCATGATTTTTTGGGGGTTCCTCATCAACCTCGGGTGCACCTTTGCTTCCCTGGCTGTGCTCGCTGCGACGGGCGCCGGGACGCTTCAGGGCTGGTCAGCCGTGCTTGCTTTGTTCTTACACCTGTTGCCCATTCCCTATGCCCTCGCGTGCCTGGTGGGGGTCTGGCGCAGCACCGCCCAGTCTGACGTCGGACCACAACCAAGACGGCTGATGCGGGCTGCGGCCGTCGGATGGACCCTCGCAATGGTTCTTGTCTGACCAGTGGCCGCCGGATTGCCTCCTTGTGCGAGCCGCCGGCAACCCCCAAATGCCTGGTGTTCTGGTCCGGGCCCCTCTGGCAGTCGAGGCGTTGGCTGCGATGTCGGACTTTCCGATGAGGTAAAGCGCAGACGCAGCGCCAAACACGACGGACGGACGGACGCACAATGGAATTCCTCGACGCGCTGCTGGCCGCGACCTTTCTTGGCAAGGCCGCCTGGATCTGGGTGCTGTTCCTCGGCATCGTTGCCGCTTTGCTGGCTTTTGATCTCGGGGTTCTGCACCGCACCAACCGCGAGATCGGCGTACGCGAAAGTCTCTGGCTCTCAGCGGGATACGTCGGCGTCGCCATGGCTTTCGGGGGATGGGTGTGGTGGTATCTCGGCTCGGAATCCGGCATTCTGTTTCTGACAGGCTTCCTGATCGAAAAGAGTCTGTCGCTCGACAACGTTTTTGTCATCGCCTTGATTTTTGGCTACTTCGCGGTGCCGAGGCGGTTCCACTACCGTGTTCTGTTCTGGGGCATCCTCGGCGCCATCGTACTTCGCGGGGTGATGATTGGTCTGGGCGCCGCGCTGGTCGAGCAGTTCTCTTGGATCCTGTGGATTTTCGGCGCGTTCCTGCTCTTCAGCGGCGCGAAGATGCTGTTCATGGGCGATCATAGCCCGAACATCGCCGACAACGTGCTCTTGCGCTTTCTCAAAAGGCGGCTGCCCATCACCGAGGACTTCGCCGACGGGCGCTTCTGGGTCCGCGCGCCCGATCCGGCAACGGGCACTGTGGTTCGCTATGCAACGCCTCTGTTCCTTGCATTGTGCATGGTGGAATTCGCCGACCTGATCTTCGCCATCGACAGCGTGCCGGCGATTTTCGCCATCACGACTGATCCTTACATCGTCTACACCAGCAACATCTTTGCCATTCTCGGCCTGCGGGCGCTGTTCTTCGCGCTGGCGGCGATGATTAATCGCTTCGCGTATTTGAAATACGCCCTGGCTCTGGTGCTGATCTTCATCGCCGGCAAGATTTTTTATGCTCAGATCTGGGGCAAGCCCGATCCGGCAATTTCGCTCGCGGTGACGTTTACCCTTATCGTCAGCGGCATCGTCTTCTCACTACTGCGTTCAAACGCCAACCGGCGCGCAACCTCGACCGGAAAGGCCTGACCCGCCGGCGCCGCAGAGGACGGTCGCCGGGAGCTTGAAGGGCTCATCCAGGACCAAGGTTGAACCGCGATACCGGTGAGAAGCGCTTGTCAAAGCCAATGCGCTCCACTAGCGTCCGCCAGCGCTTGGGCGGCAACGCCTCAGAACAACAAAGCAAAGTCGGGCGGCAGGGGCAGGGAAACGCATTCCTCGCGGTTTTGCGGTGTTGGATCGGGTGTTCGACAACCGTGACGCGGAACGGAGTTCCAGGCCCTCCACCGGACCACGCACAGGGAGCTTCGCCCATGGACCGACGGTCGGGACGATGTTGGCAACCGCTTCGCCTGCATGTGCTGTCAAGACGAATGGATCCCTCGAACGGCTGCCGCAGCAGCGACATCGCTTTCGCCCCAGGAGGTGAGCATCATGGCGACTGATGAGCACACGTGCCAAGCGATCATGACCTCCCATCCCATTTCGATCCGGCAACACGAGACCGTGGAACAAGCACTGCACCTGCTGATGCAGCATAAGCTGCTCGCCCTTCCGATCGTCGAAGAGGATGGGCGGTATATCGGCATGTTCCTGCGCTCGAGGCTCGTCGCGATGCTGCTGCCGCGCATCGTCCAGCTCGAAGAGCGCATCCCAGAGGTCGGAAGGTTATTGGAAGTCGGTTTCCTCACGGACAGCATCGCCGATGTGCAAAACCGTTTCCGAGAGGTCGCCGGCAGGCCGGTCAGCGAGTATGTGCAGACCGATACCCCGGTTTTGCGGCCGAGCACGCCGATCATGAATGCGGTTCTGTTCCTTTATCGGGCGCGGACGTACCTGCCGGTCGTCGATGAGGCCAGCGGCCAGTTGTTGGGGGTCGTCTCGACGTGGGATGTCCTCGGCAGAATTGCGGGCAAGTGATTCTGAACCGGCGAAGAACTGAACACGCCGTGACTTTTCGGGAGGGGAAGATGGCACTCGGAGGACAGGTAACGCCATGACCGCAATGTGGACGGCTGTGGCGGTTCTGGCCGCCACCTATGCTGCGGTGATGAGCGAGAAGCTCAACCGCTCGATCGTCGCTCTGCTTGGCGCCCTTATGATGATCGTCCTCGGCATTCTGTCCCAGGAAGAGGCGATCGAGGGGATCGATTTCAACACCATCGGCCTGCTGGTCGGGATGATGATCATCGTCTCGATCACCCGAAAGTCGGGCGTTTTCGAGTACCTCGCGATCTGGTCGGCTAAGAGGGTCAAGGCCAGTCCGGCAGGAATTCTCGCCATGCTCGCTGTGGTGACGGCGGTGATGTCGGCGTTCCTGGACAACGTCACCACCGTGCTGCTGGTCGTGCCGGTGACCCTCGTGATTACCGAGCAACTGAAGGTCGACCCCTATCCTTTCCTGTTTTCCCAGATTGTAGCATCCAATATCGGCGGTACGGCGACGCTGATCGGCGATCCGCCGAACATCCTGATCGGGACCCAGGTCGGGCTGTCGTTCAACGACTTCGTTGTAAATCTCGCGCCGGTCATCATCGTCGTGCTGATCGTGCATGTCCTGTCGATGCATGTCTTGTGGGGCCGCAAGATGACGGCCGCGCCTGACGCGATGGCGAAGGTGATGGCGTTTGACGAGCGCAGAGCGATCACCGACCACCGCCTGCTGAAACAGGCGCTCGCGGTTCTGGCGATCGTGATCGCCGCTTTCGTCTCCTCCCGCCACATCGGCCTGGAAGCCGGAGCCATCGGCATGGCAGGCGCCGCCTTCCTGATGCTGCTGGACAACGTTGGCCGCTCGTCCGAACACCAGACGGAAAACATTACCAAAGTGTTCGGCGAGGTGGAGTGGATCACCATTTTTTTCTTTGTCGGCCTGTTCATGGTGATCGCCGGCGTCGAGCACACCGGAGCCTTGAAGCTGCTCGCAGACCAGCTTGTGGCAGCAACCGGCGCCGACCTCCAGGTTACCGGTTTGGCGGTCATGTGGGCCTCTGCGGTCCTCTCGGCAATCGTGGACAACATCCCGTTTGTTGCCACGATGATCCCCCTGATCAAGGCGATGGCACCGAGTTTTGGTGGTCCCGACGGCCTGATGCCCCTGTGGTGGGCGTTGTCGCTGGGTGCTTGCCTGGGTGGGAACGGAACGCTCATCGGCGCGTCGGCCAACCTCACCGTCGCCGGCATTGCTGAGCGCAACGGTATTCCCTTCCGCTTTCTGCGCTATACCAAGATCGCCTTTCCACTGATGATCCTTCACGTCGCCATTTGTCACGTCTACCTGCTCTGGCGTTATCTCTGAGACTCCGCCAGCGTGCGGCGACGCCAGCCAGACGGTCACCCCAGTGCGAAAATCCGGTCGCACACATCGGCCCGAGTGTGCGCCCAAATGAGGCAGTGAAGAATGATTGAGCACGAAGCGGGGCATGCCTCCAACGTTATATTCGGCCTCGATCCCCTGTTAGCGGCGACCGCCTTGCTGGTGGCCGTCTACGCGGTGATCATCAGCGAGCGCGTCAACCGGGCGGTCATCGCGCTGATCGGCGCAATGTTGATGATCTGGTGCGGCATCCTTAATCAGGAGCAGGCGCTGGAAGGGATCGACTTCAACACCATCGCCCTGCTCGTCGGGATGATGATCATCGTTTCAATTACACGGAAATCCGGCGTCTTTGAGTTTCTCGCCATCTGGTCTGCCAAAAAGGTGCAGGCCAGCCCCGCCGGGATTCTGGCGATGCTTGCCGTGGTGACCGCACTGCTTTCGGCGATGCTCGATAATGTTACCACTGTTCTGCTCGTTGTTCCCGTGACGCTGGTCGTTACCGAGGAATTGAAGGTCGATCCTTACCCGTTCCTCTTTTCACAGATTCTCGCTTCGAACATCGGCGGTACGGCAACCTTGATCGGCGACCCGCCGAACATCCTGATCGGAACCCAGGTCGGCCTCACGTTCAATGATTTCGTTGTCAACCTGGCGCCCGTGGTGTTGGTCGTGCTCGTCGTGCACGTGGCGCTTATGCACCTCATTTGGGGCCGGCGCTTGAAGGCGGCGCCAGCCGAGAGAAACAAGGTGATGGCCTTCGAGGAACGCCGGACCATCACCGACGTAAGGCTGTTGAAGCAGTCGTTGAGCGTCATCGCCGTGGTCATCGTTACCTTCGTCTTCGCACGTCAACTCAACGTCGAAGCCGGCGTTATTGCGTTGAGCGGCGCGGCGGCGCTGCTGGCGCTCGACAACGTCGGCAAGTCGGCCGAAAAGCAGACCGAGAACGTGACCCACGTCTTTGGCGAAGTCGAATGGATCACGATCTTCTTTTTCGTCGGCCTTTTCATCGTCATAGCCGGTGTCGAACACTCAGGTTTGCTGCAGATCCTGGCGAATGAGCTGGTGTCGCTTACCGGCGGTGATTTGCGGGTCACCGGTCTTGCCATCATTTGGGCATCCGCCGTGCTGTCAGCGATCGTCGATAACATCCCGTTCGTGGCGACAATGATCCCCCTGGTCAAGGCGATGGCGCCGACCTTCGGGGGTCCGGAGGGCTTGATGCCGCTGTGGTGGGCACTTTCGCTGGGAGCCTGTCTTGGCGGAAACGGAACGCTGGTCGGGGCGTCGGCCAATTTGACTGTCGCCGGCATCGCCGAACGCAGCGGGGTTCGCTTCCCGTTCGTCAAGTTTCTAAAGCTGGCGTTTCCGCTGATGCTTCTGCAGGTGGCGATCGCGCAGGTTTACCTGGCGTGGCGTTACCTGTAGGCCAGCCCCCGCAGTTGCGCGGTGATGCGCTGTGTTCCCATCTGGCTCGCTTCACCTCCGGCTGGTGAGCGCAGACTCAGATTTCGACCAGCCTGTTCGACAACTCGTTCTCGTCATCGGGGCGCCGCGGCAACTTTTCCGCCAACACCTCGGTGCATGCTGCGATGGCTTCAACAAAGCCGTCGGCGATGCGCTGCTGCCGCACCGCCTCGCCGAAGTGGGCGACGATATCGCTCCACACTGCGTCCGGCACCACTTCGCGAACGCCTCGATCGGTTAGGACTTCCACATAGTGCTCGCAGGCGGAAACGAAGAACATAACGCCGGTGCGGTCGCGCGTTGCCGCCAGCCCGAGATCAAGAAACATCTGGTGGGCGAAAATGCCGGCGCGGTGACGCTGGACGGCGCGGGGCACCAGTCGATGGCGCAGCGGCCGCCAGGTCAGCAGCAGATAAAGCACAATGAAGACGACAACCTGCCCGATGTAGAACTCGGCAACCGTGAGCCGGATCGGCAAGGGAATCAACAGGACGACGCCTGCGACCAGCAGGGTCGCCACCGCGGCGAGGAGGGTCGGCAAAAACAGATACTCGCCGCAATCACGAGCAATCACGGTGACGAGTTCGGCTGAAGTCCGCTGCTCGGCATCGGCAATCGCCGTCTCGATGCGTTGCCGGTCGATTTCGTCGAGGAAGGCCATCCTACCAGTCTCCCGACGCGCCACCGCCGCCGAAGCTGCCGCCCCCTCCACCGAAGCCACCGCCCAAACCTCCGCCGCCTCCTCCGCCCCAACCGCCGCCAAGTCCGCCACCGCCGATAATGATGGGCGGAATCACCCGGCCACCGCGACGTCCGTAGGGCCGCCCGGCGAAACCTCCTGGCCCGGCGCCCGGCCCACCGCCCCCGCGGTTGCGGTGAGCCAGCCAGACGAGCAGAACAAAGACCCCCAACAGCAGCAGCGGAAGCAGACTCGATGCCTCGGGCTCGCTGCGCGCCGGCTGTTTCGCCAGCGGTTCGGCCTCGTCGGCCAGCATTTTCAATATTGCGCCGGTGCCGGCAACGATGCCGGGACCGAACTGTCCGGAGCGAAACGCGGGCAAAATGATCCGCTCGATGATCAGCCGGCTGGCGGCATCCGTGAGAACACCTTCCAGGCCGTAGCCGACCTCGATCCGTACCTTCTTCTCCTTGGGAGCCACGATCAGCAGCGCGCCGTCGTTCTTGCCCTCCCGGCCGATTCCCCAGGCGCGACCGAGCTGATAGCCGTAGTCTTCGATCGAGGTTCCCTGCAACGAGTTCAGCGTCACCACGACAACCTGATTGCCCGTCGCGTCCTCATGAGCCTTGAGGGCCTCGTCCAGGCTCTGCCGCTCCGCCTCGGTCAGCAAATTGGCCTCATCCACGACGCGGCCCGAAAGCGCCGGGAACTGCAACGCTGCCCAGGCTACACAGGCTGCCCCCACCGCCAGCACGACCGCGACGACAAGCGGCAGGAATGCTCCCGCCTTCAGGCGCCGCAGCCGCGGCATGACAGCGGCCTCAGAACTTGACCGTCGGCGGTGTTTGCGCGCCCTCGTTGGCAGCGAACGTCTGCATCGGCTCATGTCCCGCGTACAGCGTCATTGCCCACAGCCGGCCGGGGAAGGTCTTGAGCTCGGTGTTGTAGACGCGGACCGCCTCGATATAGTCGCGCCGCGCCACTGAAATCCGGTTCTCGGTCCCTTCGAGCTGCGACTGCAGGGCCAGGAAATTCTGGTTTGCTTTCAAGTCCGGATAGCGCTCGACCACGACCATCAGACGCGACAGGGCCGACGTCAGCGCAGCCTGATTCTGCTCGAAGGCCTTGAATGCGTCGGGGTTGGTCAGCACGTCCGGCGGCAAGGTTGTCTGGGCGACCTTTGAGCGCGCCTCGATGACCGCCTGGAGGGTTTCCTTTTCGAAACTGGCGGCGCCCTTCACCGTCTCGACGAGATTCGGGATCAGGTCGGCGCGGCGCTGGTACTGATTTTGTACCTGCGACCATGCGGCCTTGGCCTGTTCCTCGAAAGTCGGGATGTTGTTAACGCCGCAGCCGGATAACATAAGGGCAAGCAGCAGCATCAGCGCGCCGCGCATTGGCATCCGTGACATTTGCATGGTGGCGACGGTCATCGTCCTGGGCCTCCCCGCCGTATTCTGCCTCGCCGGTTGAACAAGGCTTAGCGCATCCGCGCTTTCGGTGCAACTGCGCGGACGGGGACCAGCCAAATGCACTCGCTTTTGGCTGTATTGCTTGCGGCCCCATGCTTGCGGCCCTGGCTACAACAAGCCGCGCCTCAGCAGGTCGCTTTCCACGGCGCCTGAGACCGCGCGACCAACCCTTCGCGTGATCATGTCTGCGGCGATCGCCCCAAGCGTGCGGTTGACCAATCGCCGATCGCCGATGCCGGCGCGCATCAGCAGAGCCCGGACCAGTTCGGGGACCACGAGGTCGGCTCGCCGCTCGATCAGAGCGCAGACAGGGTTGAAGTCAGTCCTGCGGTTCAGCTTCGGCCAGGGGCGGCGCGGGATCTCGGCGCGAACCGATGGCATAAGCGGGACCACCGGCATAAGGTCCCGGCGCTTGATCGTGTGGCCCCAGCGGTCGATCGCCGTCGGGTGGTACGGCTCCAGCGCATTCATCTGACGGAGACGCTCGACCGAGGGCGCGACAATGGGATTGTCGATATGCAGGTGGAAGTGATCGGCGAGGAATTTCTGACAGTTGCGCCGGCCGAGTTGAAAGTCATGCATTCGGAACTGTTCGTGCAAGAAACCGGCGAAACCCGACAGTCCGCCCGAAGCCAGTTCTCCTTCTCCGGGACGCATGGTTTCTCGTTTCGGCGACAGCAGGTAGCGCGTTCGCACGTTCTCGTCGAGCGCCCGGATCAGTTCGTCCGGTCGGAACGCGGCCTGTGCCCGCAGGACCGGGATCAGCGACATCAGGGCGCCGAAGACGTCCGGGGGAGCCTCCAGCCCGCCGGATCTGTGGCCTGCGTCATTGGGAAAGGGATCGACCAACAGGAGCGCGTGGTCGCTGGTGTGGCCATCGGCCATGGCCCGCGTGCCCCCGCCACGCCCCAGCACTCTGCGCACATGTTCCAGCGGCTCGTTATTCAACAGGCCACCGTCTATGCACCAGAAGTCGAAACCGCCGTCATTGGCGTCCGGCAAATCAATTTCGACGGCGAGAGCGGCGGATGCGGCGCGCCACTCGCGGCCTTGGTACACACTGGTCGGATTGCGGAAACGCCTGGCCGGGAAACCGCAGGGAAAGGCAGAGGTGGCCAAGGCCGCATCCCGCAGGCTGTCCCAGCCGTCCTGAGCGGGGTCGCCAACGGTGGCGGGCCAGTTTACCGGGATCGCCCCAGGGGGGACCGGGGCGGCAATCCCGGGGCCGGAATTGACGATGGCAAAGTGTGCGTAGTCGCTGTGGCTCGTGACCACATGGCCGCGGCGTTCCTCGTCCGCGGTCATCCGGATGACATAGGGAATGCCGCGGATGTTGGTGAGGGAGAGGAACAATTGCAGGGGATTGGCGAAGAACGGCGGCGGTTCGGGCGGCGAACTCGAAAGTGCCGCCCGCACGTCGGCTACGGCTGCATCGGCAATCTCGGCGAGGCCCGAGCCGTTGAGTAACGAGGGGATGTGCGTGGGCCGGCTGAAAAGGTCGTCAGACGCCAGCAGGCGCTTGATGTCGGTTTCAAGCACCCAGCACCGGTAGAGAAGATTGCGTGTCGCATTCTCCGCCTCGGCCGCTGCCGTTACAGTCTCGAGGCGCCTTATCGGGAAGTGGCCGGTGAACGGCAGCATCGCCAGCAGCGACGCAACGATGCCCCCCGCCGATGTGCCCGCAGCGACGCGGATGACGACCTCGTGGTCGGGAACGGAAGCATCACCGCGCCGCTTGGCGGCCTCCCACTCGCCCAATGCCTCGATCAGAAAATCGACGACCCCAGCCGCATAGGCTCCGGCTGAGGCTGCCCCGGCTAACGCCAGACCCAACTCGAACCGGCGCGAGCAGCCGCTTGCCTCGTTCATCCGGGCTCACCTCAGCCATGTGGAGCTGCGAGACGGTGCTCGCTCTCACGACGCAAAGGCCACTGCCCCGCCTCCCAAGTATGGGTAAATAGTCCTATATAGGATGTTTGTCAAGAAGTGCCCGTCAGCCGCCCCCGCGACCGTCGATCGCCACCGACTTGATGACAGCGAAGACGCGGGAACCAGGAGCAAGGCGAAGCCTCTCCGCAGAAAAGGACGTAATGCGGGAGACCAGCTGTGCCGCGCCGATATCAAGCCCGATGTCGGCATGGGCATCCGCCAGACGAACTTCTCTGACAACGGCCGGCAGCACATTCAACGCGCTGAGGTCCAGGGGTTCAGAGGCGGCCAGCATGACGTCCCTTGCGCGAATGCGAATCCGCAGACGCTCACCCGTCGCCTCCACCACGCGGGGAACTACCAACGCGCCGCCGTCAAAGACGAGGCGGGTGAGGGAGTGGGCCTCTTCGTGTGACGCGACCGTAACGGTAATGGCCGCACCGGCCTCATAGGGACTGTCGGGCGGGAAGAGATCGAGCCGGGCCAGGACCGTCGCAACGCTGCCACAAGCAGCCACCCGGCCTTGATCGAGAACGACCAGCGTGTCGGCCAGCCGTGCCACTTCATCCAGCGAGTGGCTGACCCAGACAATCGGAATTTCCATCTCGTCCCGAAGCCGCTCGACATACGGAAGGATCTCGGCCTTACGACCGGCGTCAAGCGAGGCGAGGGGCTCGTCCATCAACAACAGCCGTGGCTGCGACAACAGCGCGCGGCCGAGGGCCACGCGCTGCTTCTCCCCGCCCGACAGGGCATGGGGACGGCGTGACAGCAGAGCTTCGATGCCGAGCAGTGCGACGACCTGGTCCAGGCTTATTCGGCGGTCCGCGGCCGGAGCACGGCGATACCCATACAACAGGTTTGCCCGGACGGATAAGTGCGGAAACAGCCGCGCGTCCTGGAAGACCCAACCGACCCGCCTGCAGTGAAGCGGCAGGTCGATGCCGGCGCTTGCATCGAAGAAGGTGGTCTCACCGAGACGAACGTGCCCCTCTTGCGGTTTTATGAGACCTGCAATCAGGGCGATGATCGAGGACTTGCCCGAGCCGGACGCTCCGAACAGCGCTGTCACGCCGACGGCAGGCCCTGCAAACGCCACGTCGAGGCTGAATTGGCCAAGCCGGCGAACAACGGCAACATCAAGCATCAGGTTGCGGACCGCTCACCCGCCACCAATCAGCCGCTGCGCCCGCCGCCCCGCAATCTCGGACAGCACCAGCCCCGCGAGGGCGAGGGCGATCGACAAGCCCGCAAGGCGCGCCGCCGCCGCTTCGTTTCCAGGTGTCTGGATCGCCGAATAGATGGCCAGAGGCAAGGTCTGGGTCTCGCCCGGAATATTCGAGACAAACGTGATGATGGCACCGAACTCGCCAAGGCTGGCAGCGAAGGCCGTTATGGCGCCGGCGATGATTCCGGGAAGGATGAGGGGCAGAGTGATCGTCACGAACGCGTCAAAGCGGCTGGCCCCGAGAGATCGCGCCGCGGCGGGAAGGGTCGGATTCACGCCTTCCAGAGCCAGCCGCATCGCCCGCACCTGGAACGGAAAGGTCACCACCCCTGCGGCAAATGCAGCACCGGTCCAGTGGAAGATCAGCCGAACCCCGAATGTATCAAGCAGCCAGGCCCCAACCGGGGCGCGGGTGCCCAGTGTGACCAACAAAAGGTAGCCCATGACCACGGGAGGAAGAACCAAGGGCAGGTGGACGAGCCCGTCGACAAGCAATTTGCCCGGAAAGCGGCCCCGCGCGAGGAGGAGCGCAGAGAGCAATGCCAGCGGCAGCGCGCCGACAACGGCGACGAAGGCGATCCGCAAGCTCAGCAGGAGTGCTTCGATCTCGACGGGCGTCAGCGGCATGACGGGACGCTATCCGGCGGGACCAAGCCAGACGAAGCCGAACTGGCGGTAAACCGTCGCCGCCGCGCCAGCGGTCAGATACTGGAAAAAGCTGCGGACAGCGGGCGTATCGTGACCAGCCACGATGGCAAAGGGGTAAACGACCGGCGCGTGGCTTTCCGCCGGAAACGTGCCCACGATCTTGACTTTGGGACTGGCCTTCGCGTCAGTGGCGTAGACGATCCCGAGCGGGGCCTCTCCGCGCTCAACCAGCGCCAGCGCCGAGCGGACGCTGTCGGCCCGCGCCAGCAGCGGCTCCGCCGCAGGCCAAACCTCAAGCGATCGCAAAGCCTGTTCGGCGTAGAGTCCCGCCGGCACATGTGCCGGATCGCCGGTCGCCAGCCGATTGCCCGGCCCCACAAGGGCAGCGATGTCGAAGCCCCTGGTGATCTCGACCGACTGGAGCGCACTGTCGGCGGGCGCGATCAGCACGAGGGCATTGCCGAGAGGTTCGACACGGCTACCGGGCACGATCAGGTTCTTGCCCGCCAGATAATCCATCCACTCCGGGTTCGCGGAGGCAAAAATGTCGGCCGGCGCGCCAGCCTCTATCTGTCTGGCAAGCGTTGACGATGCGGCGAAGGAAAAGCGGATGTCGGCCCCTCCCTGCTGACGGTACTGAGTCGCCAGCGCCTGGAAGGCGTCGGTCAGGCTCGCGGCGGCAAAAACAGTGACACTATCGGGGTCGGCGGCACGCACCACACCGGCGGGTGTACCGACGACCGTCGCTATAATCAGTGCGAAACCGATCAGGCGGTTGCGCAGCAGCAGCGAGTCCATCCGCTTCATCCTTTTCTCCACGATCGATTTCAGCATGGCGTTATAGCCGCCGGGATATAACGCATCAAGCCGGCCTCAATGGCAAGCTGCAAGAAAGCTGCCACGCTCGGGGTTCGAAGCTTCGACCTGACAGATCGCGGACTTGTCAATCTCGCAGAGCTTATGGATCCTACGCCCCGAGAGCGGGAGACTGGCGATGCAGGCACGGCAGGGTCAGCGTTTTGTAGGCTCCGCCGTCGCACCAGTGCCACGGCGCGGGCAGGGAGCATTCTCACCGGGCGTCCGGTTGGCACCCACAGGCATTGGCTGACTGGGCGTGCGTTACCTTGGCGGAAGGCTGTTTCAGGCGCTGATCGTTCTGCTGGCGATGTCCTTCGTCATCTATGGGCTGATCGGCCTCATGCCGGGCGATCCGGTCGACCTGATGATCAGTGCCGACCCGCGGATGACAAGCGAGGATGCTGCCCGCCTGCGCGCCATCTACGGGCTCGATCAGCCGCTCGCCGATCGCTGGGCCGCGTGGCTTGGTGCGGCCCTGTCGGGTGACCTGGGGTGGTCCCGACTTCAGGCGCAGCCGGTGCTGGACGCATTGACGCCGGCACTGGGCGAGACCGCCGTGCTGATGGGAGTGTCGCTGGCCCTGACGATTGCTCTCGCTCTGCCGGCGGGGATAGCGGCCGCGCGGCGGCCGCATTCCGCTCTCGATCGTGCGGTCGGCCTCCTCGCCTTTCTTGGTATCTCGACGCCGCCCTTCTGGCTCGCCCTGCTGCTGATCATCGCGTTCGCCGTCCATCTGGGTATCCTGCCGGCCGGAGGAGCCGGGATCGGCGGCGGCGTCCTCGATCAGTTGCGGCATCTGGTGCTGCCGGTGCTCGCGCTGACCTTGGCGGGAGTTGGCGGCTACGTACGCTACGTCCGTGCGGCGATGCTGGAGACGCTGGGTCGCGACTGGATCCGCACCGCTCGTGCAAAAGGGGTGGGCGAGCGCCGGTTGCTGCTGCACCACGCTTTGAGGCCGGCAATGGTCCCGGTGATCACCCTGATCGGCATCGATTTCGGCACCCTGTTCTCCGGCGCCCTCGTCGTCGAAACGGTGTTCGCGCGGCCGGGTATGGGCCGGCTGATCTACGACGCCATCCTCGGCAACGACTATAACCTGGCGCTGGCGGCACTGATGCTGGCAACGTTCGTTACGCTGCTCGGAAACCTGCTCGCCGACCTGGGCCTGGTGCTGCTGGACCGGCGGCTCCGTCTCGGGGAGGGCGCGCCGTGAGTGCCGCCTCTTCGCCGCTGGTCCTGGCCGGTCGCCGCTTTCTGAGCCAGTGGGGGGCCACCGCGGCGATGCTGACCCTGGGAGCGCTCGCCGCCTCGGTCATGGCAGCGCCGGTGGTCTCATCCACGCTTGGCATCGACCTCCAGGCGGTCGATCTGATGAACCGTTTCGCTCCGCCGTCGCCCTTGCATCCTCTCGGCACCGACGACCTCGGTCGCGACGTGCTGCTCCGATTGCTCGAGGGCGGTCGCGCCAGCCTGCTCGTCGGACTGTTCGCAGCGTTGGGTTCGGCAGCGATTGGCACCCTCATCGGGCTCGTTGCCGGTTACTTCGGCGGACGGGTGGACGCAGTGCTGATGCGGCTGACCGATGCCCTCCTCGCGCTGCCGCTGCTGCCTTTACTGATCGTCCTGGCGGCCATCGATCCCGCCAAACTCGGGCTGCCCGAAGCTCTCGTCTTTTCCGACTTTGCCGGGCTCACGCGCATCGTCATCATCGTCTCGCTGTTTGGCTGGACGACAGTCGCGCGGCTGGTTCGCGCCGAGGCGCTTCGTCTGCGGGAAGAAACGTTCGTTTTGGCGGCGCGTGCCCAAGGCGCCGGCTCCGCCCGAATCATGACGTTGCACATTCTCCCCAATCTGGCCTCACCGATCATTGTCGCGACGACACTGGCCGCCGGCAACGTCATCCTCTTGGAGGCGGTCCTCAGCTTCCTCGGCCTTGGGATCCAACCCCCCACGCCGAGCTGGGGCAATCTGCTGACCAATGCCCAGGAACTGGTCTGGACGGCACCGACACTGGCAATCTGGCCCGGCCTTCTCATTCTCGTCACCGTCGTCTCCCTGAATATCGTCGGCGACGGCCTGCGCGAGGCGCTTGATCCGCGCCGCGCTACCGGGTAAGTCAAGCCGCCCGGCCATGGATGGGCCAGCGGCTTGTCGAAGCCTCCCCATCTCAGGGGCTCTCCTGCCCCCGCGGCACCGAACCCCCGGATTCGCTTTTGCCTGGAGGCTCCCGAAATGACTGCCACCGCGTACGATATCAAAGACCCGTCGCTCGCCGAGGCGGGCGCAAACCGCATCGAGTGGGCGTTAACCGAGATGCCGGTCCTGCGCACGCTGATGGACCGATTCGATCAGACCCGTCCGCTCGAAGGCGTTCGCATCGCCGCCTGTCTGCACGTCACCGCCGAGACCGCGAACCTCGCCAGGGTGCTGGTCAAGGGCGGCGCGGAACTGGCCCTGTGCGCGAGCAATCCGCTCTCGACGCAGGATGATGTCGCTGCCGCGCTGGCCTTGACTTACGACGTGCCGGTTTTCGCCCATCGCGGCGATGATCACGACAGTTATTACCGGCGCCTGGCCGCCGCGCTGGATATCGGACCGCAAATCACCATCGATGACGGTGCCGACCTGGTGAACCAGCTGCACACCGCCCGGCGCGAATTGCTTGACGACATCCTCGGCGGGACCGAGGAAACCACGACGGGCGTTATCCGGCTGCGCGCGATGGCCGCCGACGGCGCACTCGAGTATCCGGTGATCGCGGTTAACGACGCCGACACCAAGCACCTGTTCGACAACCGCTACGGCACCGGCCAGAGCGTTCTCGACAGCATTCTCCGCGCCACCAACATTCTGATTGCCGGCAAGGTGTTTGTTGTCTGCGGCTACGGCTGGTGCGGACGGGGCGTTGCAATGCGGGCGCTGGGGATGGGCGCCAAGGTAATCGTGACCGAGGTCGAGCCGGTGCGCGCGATCGAAGCGACAATGGACGGCTTCCAGGTGATGCCGCTGATCGACGCTATGCCGTACGCGGACATCGTGCTTACGGTGACCGGGGACAAGCACGTCGTCGACCGCCACCATCTCGAGGCAGCCAAGGACGGATGCATCGTCGCCAACGCCGGCCACTTCGACGTGGAAGTCAACCTGAAGGCGCTGAAGCAAATGGCCGATGGCGTCAGCCGACCGCGTCCCCACGTTGATGAATATGTCCTGAATGGCGGCCGCAAGCTGCGCGTGCTGGGCGAGGGAAGGCTGGTCAATCTCGCCGCCGCCGAAGGACACCCGCCGGCAGTAATGGACATGAGCTTCGCCAACCAGGCGCTTGGTGCCGTTCACGTTCGGCAGAACCACAACACCCTGGAGAAGACGGTGTACACGATGCCGGAGGAGATCGACCGCGAGGTGGCCCGCCTTAAGCTTGCCTCGATGGGCATCGCCATCGACGTGCTGACCCCGGAGCAGGAGAAGTATCTGAACTCGTGGCAGGAAGGCACCTGATCGGCCGCCGCCTGTCGGCGGCGGTCTTCGCTATTGGGCTGGCAGCAGGGGGGTCTGCGGCTGCCGCAGACCCGGCGTTGCCTTCACTTTGCATCGACGAGGCCGGCCTGTCCGTTTCCGGGATCTCTTCCGGCGGCTACATGGCGCACCAGTTTCACGTCGCCCATTCGGCGCGCGTGATGGGAGCGGGGGTTATCGCAGCCGGCCCCTACGCGTGCGCCGGTGACGGTTATCCGCGCAATCTTCTGCGCGCATTGACGGTGTGTTCCGCTATCGGTCCGGGGCCCTTTCTCGGGCCGCCGTTGGCGGAGAAAAGTATTGGCGCGGTGCAGACGAAGGCTGACGAAGGTCTTATCGACGACCCGCGCGGCCTTACCGACGACCGCGTTTTTCTTTTTTCCGGGACGCTCGACAACCTCGTTCCTGCATCGGTGGTCGCGACCGTCGGCGACGTCTACCAGGCTTTCGGTGATGCCGCGCAGACCCTGCTGGTGCAGAACGTCGAAGCCCCGCATGCGATGCTGACGCTCGACTTCGGCAATCCCTGTCTCAGCATGGAATCGCCGTTCATTAATGCCTGCGCGTTCGACCTGGCGGGGATGACGCTCAAGCAGATCTACGGCCCTCTCGCTCCGCCGAACCCGGCTGACGATGGGCTGCATGCCTTTACCCAGGCCGAATTCGCGGACCCGCGGACGAGGCACGGTCTCGCCGAGCGCGGCTTTGTCTACGTTCCGAAAGCCTGTGCAGAAGGTGCCCGATGCCGGCTGCACATCGCCTTCCACGGGTGCCAGCAGAACGAGGCGATGATCGGCGAGGCCTTCGTCCGCCACGCCGGCTACAACGGCTGGGCGGACGCCAACGATATCGTTGTTCTTTATCCGCAGACAGCGGTGCTCACGATGCGCGTCCTTGGCATTTCGCTGCCCTGGCCAAACCCGCAAGGGTGCTGGGACTGGTGGGGCTACACCGGCCCGCACTACGCCGACCGTGAGGGACCGCAGATCAAGGCGGTCGCGGCGATGATCGAGCGACTGAGTGGAGGCAGTGACTCCTGCCGCCGGGCGGCATCGCCGTGATCCGGAGGGCGCTGCGCCAACGGCCCTTTTCCGCCGCAGCATCCGGTAGCACGAGCCAGCCGCGACGCGCAGAACGGCGCGGCGACAGCATGGTCCAGAGCAACGACGAAGACTCCGTCGAGAGACCCCGGCATCAGAACGACTTCGGCAGGTTGAGCACGTGGGTCGCCACGTGCGACAGGATCAGGTTGGTGGAGATCGGCGCCACCTGGTAGAGGCGGGTCTCGCGAAACTTGCGCTCGATGTCGTATTCCTCGGCGAAGCCGTAGCCGCCATATGTCTGCAGGCAGGTATCGCCGGCCAGCCAGGACGCCTCGGAGGCGACCAGCTTGGCCATGTTCGCCTCACTGCCGCAGGGCTGGCCGGCCTCGAACAGCTCGGTCGCCCTCCGCACCATCAGCTCGGCAGCCGCCGTCTGAACATAGGCGCGGGCGATCGGAAACTGCACGCCCTGATTCTGTCCGATCGGGCGGCCGAAGACCTGGCGCTCGCGCGCGTACTCGCTCGCCCGGTCCACGAAGAAGCGGGCATCGCCGATGCATTCGCTCGCAATCAGGATGCGCTCGGCGTTCATGCCGTCGAGGATATAGCGGAACCCCTTGCCTTCCTCACCGATCAGGTTGGCGGCTGGGACTTCCAGGTTGTCGAGAAAGAGCTCGGTCGTCGCGTGGTTGAGCATCGTCCGGATCGGCCGGATGGTAAGGCCGTTTCCGAGGGCTTCCCGGATGTCCACGAGGAGAACGCTCATGCCATCGGTGGACCTCGCCACCTGATCACGCGGCGTGGTGCGGGCAAGCAGCACCATCAGGTCGGAATGCTCGGCGCGGGAGATGAAGACCTTCTGTCCGTTGACGATGTACCGGTCGCCGTCGCGCCGGGCAAAGGTGCGGATACGGGTGGTGTCCGTCCCACTGCTGGGCTCTGTGACGCCGAAGACCTGCAAGCGGAGTTCGCCCGAAGCGATCCGCGGCAGGTAAGCGCTCTTCTGCTGCTCGCTGCCGTGCCGGAGGATGGTGCCCATGGTGTACATCTGCGCATGGCACGCGGCGCCATTGCAGCCGCAGCGGTGAACTTCCTCCAGAATGGCGTTCGCCGCCCCCAGGCCCAGTCCCGGCCCATCGTATTCTTCGGGGATAAGAACCGACAGGAAGCCCGCTTCAGTGAGCGCCGCCACGAACTCCTTTGGATAGGCGCGCTCGCGATCCAGCTCTCGCCAATAGGCCCCGGGAAAGTCGCCGCACAGCTTGCGGATGGATGCCCTGATCTCCGAAAAAGTCTCGGTGTCCACGGGCGGGCCTCCACTTTGCTTGCGGCTGGTCCTTCACCACAGGCTTCCACGCGCTTTTTTGCAAGGCGGAGGGAGCGCTTCGGCCTGCCTCAGCGCACCACACCCTGCATCCTATGCGCTCGCACGGCTCACGCCGCCTGGGGCTGGGCCTCACAGGCGCCGTCAAGCGCCCTCCAGAAGGCGCGGAAAAGGCCATCCTCGAGGCGGGCAAACGGCGGTACGCTCGCTTCCGGATCGGCATCCAGCGCCTGCAGCCGGTCGAGCATCTGCGCCAAGTGCAACTCCTCCTCGGCCAGGATGCTCTTCAGCGACACCGGGCTGCCGCGCTCGCACAGAGCGTCGTGATAGAGGCGGTAGGTCCAGATAGCCCGGAGTTCGATGGTCAGCGAAACGTAGAGGTAGGGGACCTCGGGATGCACGTCCGGCCCCAGCGCATCCTCGATCGAGGCGTCGAGGCGACCGAAGTACATCCTTGCCGACGCCGGACGGATCGCGTCCCGGTCGTCGAAGTCCAGCGGCCGCCGGGCGAGCTTCTCCGCGGCGCGCTTGAAGAAGTACGAATGCCGCGTCTCCTCGGCAAGGTGCTTGAGAATGTCCTGCCCGAGCGTGCCCCGGCTCTGGCTGACCATAATCTTGCGGCTGCCGATATGCTCCATCAGCGCCAGAGTATTGAGAAACCGCGCGTGCTCTGCCGGTCGGTCGATCCACCAGGCGAGGCGGCGGCTGACCGGCTCGACCAGGTCGACGCTAGAGGCTTCGGTCTCGGAGAGCGGCCAGGCTGTCCTCGATGACATCGTATATCCCGTCGAGTTCTTCGTTGGTGATGCAGTAAGGGGGCAACACGTACACCACGTTGCCAATCGGACGCAACAGCAGCCCCCGCGACAGGAAGTAGTTGTAGAGCCGCGGCGCCAGATCGGAAAGGTAGCCGCTCTTCGGGGCCGCGATTTCCACCGCCGCGATGCTGCCGCGGCAGCGCACGTCGCGCACCAGCGGGTGATCTTGAAGCCCTGGCAGCCGGCGGCGGTGCGCGGCGGCAATGCCCGCGATGCGCTCCAGCACCGGCTCGCGCTCCCACACTTCCAGATTGGCGCAGGCCGCGGCGCAGGCGATCGGGTTGCCGGTGTAGGATGAGGAATGGAAGAACATCCGCCCGCGATCCTCCGACCAGAAGGCGTCGTACAGCCGGCGCGTCGCCAGCGTCGCCCCCATCGGCAGAAAGCCCCCGGTGATCCCCTTCGACAGGCACATCACGTCCGGCACGATGCCGGCCTGCTCGCACGCGAAGAGCGTGCCGGTGCGGCCGAACCCCGTCATCACCTCGTCGGCGACAAGGAAAACGTCATGCCGCCGGGCGAGCGCCGCCAGTTCGGCCAGCAACGCCGGTTCGTACATCAGCATGCCGCCGGCACCGAGCACCAGCGGCTCGACGATCAGTGCCGCCACCTCGTGGGCGTGGTCAGCGAGCAGAGCGGCGAAGGCGTCGAGCGTTCCCTGCTCGCGACCTGCGGCCGGAAACGGCAGGAAATCGACCTCGAACAGCATCGGGTGATAGGGGGAGGTGAAGACGCCGCGCGCGCCTACCGACATCGCGCCGAAGGTGTCGCCGTGATAGCCGTCCTCGAAGGCGACCACCCGATGTCGCGGCCGCGCTGTATTGTGCCAATAGCCCACCGCCATCTTCAGTCCGACTTCGACGGCGGTCGAGCCGGAATCCGAGAGAAAGACAAACTCCAGCGGGTCGGCATCGGGCCGGCGAGGGACCAGCTCCAGCAGCTTGCGGGCGAGCTCCTCGGCGGGTGGATGGGTGAAGCCGGCAAAGATCACCTGATCGAGCGTGCGCGCCTGCCGGGCGACGGCAGCGGCGATCGCCGGATGCCGGTGGCCGTGGGTGATCACCCACCATGAGGAGATCGCGTCGAGAATCCGCTGGTCCTCGGCCCCTTGCAGCCAGACCCCCTCGGCAGCGACGATTTCGATCATCGGCCCCGCCGTGGCGTGCTGGGTGAAGGGGTGCCACAGCGGCGAGACGGCTCCCGACGGCGACGGCACGATCGTCATCGGCCGACAAAGTCCGCAGCGCGGAATCCCTCGGCAAAAGCCGCCCGAAGTGACTCCGCGGAGAGGTCCGGCAGCCGTGGCAGACGGCCAAGGCGGGCGACATCGGCATACTCGCAGATCGTCCGCTCGGTATCCGCCACTTCCTCTCCCACGAAGACAACGCCGAGAATGGGGATGTCGCGCCGGCTCAGCGCCTCGATCGACAGCAGCGAATGGTTGATGGTGCCAAGCCCGGTGCGAGCGACCAGCACAACCGGGGCTCCCCAGCGCTGGAACACATCGATGAAGAGGGTGCGCCGGGTGATCGGGACCATCAGACCACCCGCCCCTTCCACCACCAGCAGCCGGCCCTCCGGCGTGCTGGCCGGCAGAGACATCGCGTGAGGATCGATCTCGACGCCATCAAGCTCGGCCGCGCGATGGGGTGACAGCGGCTGAGTCAGAATATAGCGTTCCAGGATGAAGCGCTCGGGACCCAGGCCGGTGAGGGCGGCGACCGTGGCGGTGTCGGTCGCCTCCGTGGTCCCGGATTGCACCGGCTTCCAGTAGACCGCATCCAGCGCCAATGTCAGCATCGCCGCGACCACGGTCTTGCCGATGCCGGTGTCGGTTCCGGTGATCACCAGCGCGCTCATGCGGGCGCGCCTTGGTCGGCCAGCGCCGGCAACACCTCGCGCAGCGCGTCGGCCAGCGCCGCGATCTCGTCCTCGCTGCGATCGAACCCGATCGAGATGCGCAGCCGTGACGTTCCCGCCGGCACGGTGGGCGGGCGGATCGCACGGACGTCGAAACCCCGGTGCTGCAACGCCGCTGCCGCTTCGACCGCGGCAGCCTCCGCTCCCAGGACGACCGGGATGATCTGCGTTCCGGCTGCCGCGACCTTGTCGCTCGCGCACTTCGCCAGCCGTTCGGCGGCGAACCGGGCCAACGCGAGCAGCCGGGTGCGCCGTTCCGGCTCCTCATCGACCAGTTCCAGAGCGCGGCGCACGGCGCAGGCGACATAAGCCGGCGGTGCCGTGGAGTAGATGAAAGGCCGGGCGGCGTTGATGAGATATTCGGCGACCACGGCCGGACCGCAAACCAGCCCGCCGGCAACGCCCAGTGCCTTGCCGCAGGTGTGCAGCACGATCAACCGTTCGTCGTAGCGACCCTCGGTGAAGCCACGGCCCGAAGCTCCGAAGATGCCCGTGCCGTGCGCTTCATCGACGATCAGGATGGCGTCGTGAATGCGCGCCAGTGCGTGCAACTCGGCCACCGGGGCGATATCACCGTCCATGCTGTAGACGCTCTCGACGGCGAGCCAGACGTCGCGGGCGCCGGCACGGCGGGCCCGGACGATCGCTTCTTCGAAAGCCGCGACGTCGTTGTGCCGCGCGCGATAAATGTGGGCGTGGCCGGCATGCACACCGTCTTTGACGCTGGCATGCACCCGCTCGTCACAGATAACGGCGTCGTGCCGGTGCGGTAGTGTCGTGAACAGCGCGAAGTTGGCGAGGAAGCCGGTCGAGAAGTAGAGCGCCCGCTCGCAGCCAAAAAAGCTGGCGGCAAAGGCTTCCAGTTCGGCATGGCCACGCTGATGACCGCGCAGCAGCCGTGATCCCGCTGCCCCCGCGGAAACGCCCTGTTCCAGGGCATCCACGATCGCCCGGAGCAGCTCCGGATGACCAGAGAGACCGAGGTAGTCGTTCGACGTGAAGTCGATGCCGCGCGGCAGGCTAAGCGAGCGGTGCCGGGATTCGCTCCTCAGTCGCGATAATTCCTGCGCCAGGCGTTGCATGACGATCCTTCGGGCATTCGTGCTTATCCGGCACGCGACCGTGCAGGCCAAGGTCGGCGAGCAGCGCCCGGTCGAAATCAGCCTCGGGATTGGGCGTGGTCAGCAACTTCTCGCCGGTGAAGATCGAGTTTGCTCCGGCGAGAAAGGCAAGAGCCTGCGCCTCGCGCGGGATGGTGAGGCGTCCGGCACTGAGCCGGACCATGGCGCGCGGCAGCAGGATGCGCGCAACCGCGATCGCCCGGATCCAGTCGAAAGTGTCCAGCTCTGGCTTGCCTTGCAGCGGCGTGCCCGAGACCGGGACCAGCGCGTTGATCGGCACGCTCTCCGGCTGGGGGTCGAGGTTGGCCAGCGTATGCAGCAGCTTGATGCGGTCAAGCTGGCTCTCGCCCATTCCGAGGATCCCGCCGCAGCACACCGAGATGCCGGCGTTGGCCACGTTGGAAATGGTCCGCAGGCGGTCTTCATAGGTCCGCGTCGTGATGATTTCGCCGTAGTAGTCCTCGGAGGTGTCGAGGTTATGATTGTAAGCTGACAATCCGGCCTCGGCCAGCCGGTGCGCCTGGTCCTCTGTCAGCATGCCAAGCGTGCAGCAGGCTTCCATGCCGAGCGAGCGAACGCCGCGGACGATCTCCAGCACCCGGTCGAAGGCCCGGCCGTCCGTCACCTCACGCCAGGCGGCACCCATGCAGAAGCGGGTCGAGCCCGCCTCCTTCGCCTCGCGGGCAGCGGCCAGAACCTCGTCCGTTTTCATCATCCGGCCGGGATCGACCTCGGTCTCGTAGCGCGACGACTGCGGACAATAGGAGCAGTCCTCCGGGCAATTGCCGGTCTTGATCGACAGCAGGGTGCACAGCTGGACTTCCCGGGGATCATGATACCGGCGGTGCACCTCGGCGGCGCGAAACACCAGATCGAGAAGCGGTGCATCGTAGAGCTCGGCAATCGCGGACAGCGTCCACTTCTCGCCCTGCGTCGTGGTTATTCCCATGGTCTCTCTGTCACTCCCTACGCCGACGGAGCCGTGGTGGCCTTCACCGCCTCCCGCGACCGTTCTTCGCATGCGTGGGGCGGTATAAGCATGCACCAGCAGCGGGCGTCAAGCGCTTACGCCCGCCACCCAACCCTCGCCCGTCCGGTGGCGCTGAGCAAAGTCAGGCGCGCTGGTATTTTCAGCCAGAAGCAGGAGTACTTGGCGAGCACCTGGTGGACTTCGCTCCCCGCTCAGTCCACCTTACGAGCGGTACCTGCCTCGAGATTTTTGTCTGGCCCCGCTATAATTGATCCCCTTTGCGAGATCCTTTGGGGGGGGGATTTGCAGATGACTCTTTCCCGGTCCGGCACTACCGCCCTTGTCGGTATGGCCATTTTTGCCGCTTCCCTCGTCGTCGAGGCAGCGCACGCCGACATGCCGCCGCTCCTGTGGAGGCGCGAGGTGTCATTGCGAGAGTACGGATACGTCTCCGCGGTTGCCGCCAATTCCGCCGGCGACGTGATCGTCGCCGGGCCGACGAACGGCCCATTCGGCGGGCCGAACAAGGGAGGCACCGACATCTTCGTTGCGGTTTTCTCACCCGACGGAACCTTGCGGTTGCGGCGACACCCGGGATCGAGTGAGGGAGACGGTGAGGCTCGCGCGGCCATCAACGCGGCCGGCAACTTCGCGGTCGCCGGGTCGACGCAGGGCTCGATCGCAAAGCGCAACGAGGGGAAGACAGATGGCTTCGTCATCAGCTATTCCTCCACCGGCCTGGTGCAATGGCGGCGCCAGCCGGCATCGCGAAAGAATGAGGTGGTGACAGCGATTGCGACCAACGACGCGGGCAACGTCATTGTTTCCGGTTGGACGAATGGCTGGCTGATGGGACCGGTCAGCGACTTTCAGGATGCGTTCGTCGTCAAGTATGCGGCGAACGGCGTGGAGCAATGGGGGCATCAGCTGGGGACGGCCGCCGACGCGCAGGGAGTCGCGGCCGACGCGGCTGGCAACGTCGCCGCGGCCGGCAACACAGACGACGCGAGGATGTTCGTCGTCAGCTACGCGGCTGATGGCAGGGAACGCTGGATACGTCGGTTAAGCCCGGCATTTACCATTCTCACTGGAGGAGGAGTGGTTATCGACGCGCCGGGCAATGTCGTTGTCACGGGTTCGACGACAGGTTCCCTGGGGGGACCGCACAACGGTGGCTGGGACGTCATCGTCGCCGGGTATTCCCCCGACGGCCGCCTGCTGTGGATGCAGCAGCCAGGAACGGCGTCGGATGACTGGCCCTTGGGACTGAGCCTCGACGCCGCCACGGGCAACTTCATCCTCGGCTGGCACGCCTATGACGACTTGCACGGGGAGTATTCGACGTATTTCTCGGTGTATTCATCGAACGGCGCGCTGCTGAAAACGCTGCCAGTGCCGAGAAGCCCGAGCGGGGAGCTGATTTCGGCCTTCGCCACCGACGGCGCGGGAAACATCTACACAGCCGGCATGACCGTCAACGACAATCCAGAGGAGAGTATCTTCTTCCTCAACAAGTATGCGCCGCTGGTCCCTTAGCAGCGCGTGAGGCTCTCTCCCGGTCCCCCCTCCTGCAGGCGCCCGCCTGTGGCAGAGCGAACTCTGCTAAGCCGATAAGGAATCGTCGAGAGCGAGGGCCGTTCCGAACGCCCTATCTGACGGCGTGCATCGCGCCGTCCTTCGCCGCTGCACGGCGCAGACACTCTTCCACCTGCGCGTCCACACGCCGCGACGGATCCTGCATCGAGGCGGGATCGACGTAAAAGTCGGTCGCCACCAGCCGGTGGCCGGAAAAGATCTCGTGGGAATTCAGCCGCGTCTCGCACAGCCAGACGTCGCCGGGAGCGAAGCGCACGGTGTGCCGATCCATCGCGCTGCGCGGCTGGGCGTTGATGCGGTCGAACACCCGCTTGTTCAGCCGGTGGCAGACCTGATTGGACTGCGCTGAGGCTATTTCCCCAAGGCCTGCTTCCTCGGCAAAGCGCGCGATCAGCTCCGGCAGAGGCGGACCCACGGTCCAGACGCGCGGCTGCAGATCGACATTAATGAAGATCCGAAAATAATGCAGATCTTCCGGTCGCCTGAAGTAATCGACGTGTAGTCCTTCCGGGCCGGTCGGCGTAAACCGCCAGCTCACGCCCTGCTTCAGGAACCGGTACGATGGCGCAATCGTGCACGCGAAGCGTCGCAGATCTTCGCTCAGCCGCTTCACTTCCCGCCGGAACCGGCGATACAGGAACACGTCGGAGCCAAAGGCTTCGCGGAACAGCTGGCGCACCTCGCGTCGGTACAGCTTCGGGTAGGTGAGGAACCTGTCGGTCAGTTTCTGATGCGCTCTGCCCGCCGGGAACGAAACCCGGTTCAGTACCTCGAAATCGACGGAAAAGGGCGGATGGCGAAGCAGAACGATGTCGCCGGCCTCGTAGTGCCGGATCAACCCGGCATCGAACGCCGACGGATCGGCCGCACGATCCGACCAGTCCAGAGAGGCAAAGCGGTTGGCGACCGCGGCGCTGAGCTCAATTTCGGCCATGCGAAACTCAATCCTTTGGCGCGAACGTGACCACACCGCGCGGCCAGGCACAACCGTGAAGTAAGCATCGCCAAGCCGCGTGAATGATAAGCCTGTCATCCCGGCACCAGCCATGCTATCTCCATTTGCCTTGCACCGCTGCGGATCCTCTTCAGGCCGCGCCCAACGGGTGCGAGATTCCCTTCATCACCCCGGAGTTGCCCGATGATCGGCCATGGTACCGCTGCCGGCGAGAAGCTTACCCAGTATTCCGAGCGGATGGAGCGCTTGCTGGACGACATGGACGCGCTGAAGGAGGACCTGAAGGAGCTGAAGGCCGAGATCAAGAACGACGGCTTCAACGTCCGCGCGCTCAGTAAGCTTGTGACCATTCGCCGCAATAAGAAGACGGCCGAGGTCGAGGCGGAACTTCTGAACGATCTGGTGCTGTACGCGCATGCCACCGGCACGCCGCTCGATGTCGCCGTCCCTGGCGACGATATGCCACCGTCGCAGCCGGTGCGCCGCGATGCCCAGGCGCCGGCCGACGACGAGTAGCCGACTTCTGCCGGCGACTCCGTCGGCCGTCACATTCGGCATAACGGCAAAGCGGTAGTATAGTGGTCGCGCGGCACCCACCCCGCACACAGAATTCCTTGTGGCCAACACTACGCGGAGCGTGGCATGTCCCGGACCTATCTTGTGACTGGAGGCGCCGGCTACATCGGCAGCCATGTCGTCGTTGATCTCCTGACGCGCGGCCATCGCGTCGTCGTCTTCGACAACCTGCAGCAAGGGCACCGCCAGGCGGTTCACGTCGACGCCCCACTGGTGGTCGGCGATCTCAATGATCCCGAAGCACTCCGTCACCTGTTCGGTCGCTACCGCTTCGACGGCATCCTGCATTTTGCCGCCAATTCTCTCGTCGGCGAATCCATGAAGCGGCCGCTGCGTTATGTGGGCGACAACGTCACCAACGCACTGAACCTGATCCGCGCGGCCATTGAACACGACGTCCGCCGGCTCGTGCTTTCCTCTACCTGCGCCATCTTCGGTTTGCCGGAGCGGGTACCAATCGATGAGGACGTGGCCAGGAATCCGGCCAATCCTTACGGCGAATCCAAACTTATCATCGAGCAGATCCTGCGTTGGGCTGACGAAGTCCATGGCCTGCGTTCGGCGGCCCTCCGCTACTTCAATGCCGCTGGCGCCCACCCGACGTTCGGCATCGGCGAGGATCACTCCCCGGAAACACACCTGATCCCGATCTGCTTCGAGGTTGTGCTCGGCCAGCGACCATTCGTCGAGGTGTTCGGCGACGATTATCCCACCCCGGACGGCACATGCATCCGCGACTACATCCACGTCTGCGACCTGGCCGATGCACACGTCCGTGTGCTGGACGCGCTCGAAGACGGCAGTTGCCACTACAACGTTGGCATCGGTCGCGGATATTCGGTCCAGGAGGTGCTGGACGCGGTGCGGCGGGTCACCGGACACCCGCTACCAGCTCGCATCGGCGGGCGGCGCGCCGGCGATCCTCCGGTGCTGGTCGCCGAACCGGGGCGCATTCGCTCGGAACTGGGCTGGCAGCCGCGCTTCACCGATCTCGATGAGATCGTCGCCACGGCCTGGCGCTGGCGGGCAGCCCATCCGCAAGGCTTCGCACACCGCCAGGCGGCGAGCTGATACCAACCGCTGTGCTGGAGGGCCACTGCATTTCGCGGCCCTCCGGATTGCTCTTGAGTTGCAGAGGGCGGGTCCCCGGCGAGGAGCACGGACCGGACCTCCGTCAGCGGCTCAACCTGTCTTGGCCCGCGCCAGGTCCGCGGCGACAGCCCGAGCGACCTTCGAGCCTGGCCGGCGGCCAAGGACCTCACAGATCCAGGCTGCCGTCTCGCACAAGCGCGGAAGATCGATCCCCGTCTCGATGCCAAGCGCATGAAGCATCGAGACCAGATCTTCCGTCGCGACGTTCCCCGAAGCTCCGGGCGCGTATGGGCAGCCGCCCAGGCCGGCGACGGAGGAATCGAACACGCCAACTCCTTCCTCGAGAGACGCATAGACATTGAGGAGCGCGCGCCCCCAGGTGTCATGGTAGTGGCCGGCGAGCCTGCTGACCGGCACGCGTTTGGTGACCGCCGCTAACATCGCTTTCGTTCGCGGCGGCGTGCCGGTGCCGATCGTGTCTCCCAGCGAGATCTCCCAGCACCCCATCCCGTGCAACGCCCCGGCAACCTCGGCCACCGCCGCAGGCACCACCGCGCCCTCATAGGGGCAACCCAGGACACACGAAACATAACCGCGCACGCGCACGCCGCTCCGCTTCGCTTCAGCCAGGACCGGTCTGAAGCGCTCCATGCTCTCGGCGATCGAGCAGCCTATGTTCTGCCGCGAGAACCCTTCCGAAGCAGCGGTAAAAACCGCCACCTCCTCCGCACCGGCGGCAACGGCCGCCTCGAATCCCTGCATGTTCGGCACCAGAACAGGGTGGGCCACCCCCGCTTGCCGCTTCAGGCCGCGCAGAAGCCGGTCGTGATCGGCCATCTGCGGGACCCGTTTCGGCGATACGAATGCGGTCGCCTCGATCGCCTTGAGGCCGGCGCCGGCGAGCCTCGAGATCAGTTCAGCCTTGATCGCGGTCGCGACCGGCTGCCGCTCGTTCTGAAGGCCATCCCGCGGCCCAACCTCAACGATGCGGACGTGGGCCGGGAGAGCTCCCGTCATTGAACCGGCTCGAGTTTGACCAGCTCGGTTCCCTCCGATACCTGGTCGCCTACGTCGTAGAGGAAAGCCTTGATGGTTCCGGCGATCGGCGATGCGATGGTGTGCTCCATCTTCATCGCCTCAAGAATCAGCAGCGGGGTGCCTCTTGCGACCTGGCTTCCCGCCTGCGAAAGCACGGCTATGATTCTTCCGGGCATCGGCGCGGTCAGGCCCCCGCCGGTCCCGCCACCCTCGCCTGGATGATAGAGAGGATCGACAGCCGACAGCAGGAAGTCCCGCCCGTCCAGGAAAACATGGCGTCTTTCCCCGGCTGCGATCACCGTGGCCGACAGCCGCCGACCGCCAAGTTCAGCACGGAGCGCGCCATTATCCGCCAGTTCGCCCCTGACGGGGATGGCGAGGCCATCGAGCTGAAAGACAAACGAATGGTCGGCCGCGTAGGTAACCCCGACGGCGATTTCCCGGGCCTCAGAGCGAAATTTCAGCATGCGGGTGAAATCCGCGTTCAGGCGCCAGCCGTCTCTGGCGTGCCACGGCGACCAGCGGTCGGCGTCGCGTCGGGCGCGACCACGGGCCTCCTGTTGCTCCCGAAGCAGCTCGGCAAGAGCGACGAGAACGCAAACCACTTCGGGAATTGGGACTGGGTCCGCAAACAGCATGTCGTGTTCGCGCTCGATCAGCGTGGTGTCAAGATCGGCGGCCGTGAATGCCGGCGAGGCGACCAGGCGCGACAGGAACCCCACGTTGTTGGAGACGCCGACGATGCGAAAGCGGGCCAGCGATTGCAGCATGCGGGCGCGGGCGCGCTCCCTGTCCTCGTCCCAGACGATCAACTTGGCGATCATCGGATCGTAATGCTCGGTGATCTCGTCGCCCTGCTCCACGCCGGTGTCGATCCGCACATGCACCGAGGGACCCGGCGCTGTCAGGTGAGCGAGCCGCCCGGTCGAAGGGAGAAACCCCCGGGCCGGATCTTCTGCATAGATGCGCGCCTCGAGAGCATGGCCGCGAAGCGCCAATTGTTTTTGGGTCAATGGCAACGGTTCGCCGGCAGCGACCCGCAACTGCCACTCCACCAGATCCTGCCCGGTGACCATCTCGGTGACCGGGTGCTCAACCTGCAGGCGCGTATTCATTTCCATGAAGGAGAACGAACCGTCGCCAGAGACGATGAACTCGACGGTGCCCGCTCCAACATAGGCAACGGCGCGTGCGGCGTCGCAGGCTGCGTGACCCAGCGCGGCGCGGAATTCCGCCGTGAGCCCCGGCGCCGGCGCTTCTTCCAGGACCTTCTGGTGGCGGCGCTGGACGGAGCAGTCGCGCTCGAAGAGATGCACGACATTGCCGTGCCGGTCGGCGAAAACCTGGATCTCGATATGCCGTGGGCGCACAAGGTACTTTTCGATCAGTACCCGATCATCGCCGAAGCTGGACCCTGCTTCGCGGCGGCAGGAAGCGAGAGCAGCCTCGAAGTCCATGTCGGACGCGACGATCCGCATGCCCTTTCCGCCGCCGCCGGCGCTGGCCTTGATCAACACCGGCCAGCCAACCGCTTGAGCGCGAGCGCGCAGAAAAGCGATGTCCTGCTCGTCGCCATGGTATCCGGGCACAACCGGAACGCCCGCCTTCTCCATTAGCCGCTTGGCCGCCGATTTGGACGCCATGGCCTGAATTGCCGCAGCCGGCGGGCCAACGAAAGCGATCCCGGCGTCGCCGCATGCGGCCGAGAACGCCGCGTTTTCCGACAGAAAGCCATACCCTGGATGGATTGCCTGGGCGCTGGCCGCCGCCGCCGCTTGCAAAATGGCTGCGATGTTCAGGTAGCTGTCCCGTGCTGGCGGAGGTCCGATGCGAATGGCGTCGTCGGCCATGCGGACATGGCGGGCAGAAGCGTCGGCATCGGAATAAACGGCCACCGTCTGGATCCCCAGCCGCCGGCAGGTTTCGATCACGCGGCAGGCGATCTCACCTCGGTTGGCAATGAGAACCTTCGTGAACATGCGCTTTTTCACCCTCCTTCGGTCAGCGCTTGCTCTTCCAAGTAGGGCTCCGCTTGTCCAGGAACGCGCCAACCCCCTCGACGGCTTCGGCGGTTGCCCGCAACGCAGCGATCTGCTGGGCGGTGCGTTCCGGCAGGCTTTCGGCGTCCGGCGCTGCGGTGACACCCCGGATCAGATCCTTAACGGCGGCTTGCGCCAGCGGCCCTCCGGCCAGCAGGGCGTCGACAATGCCGCTCAGGGTCAAATCCAGCCGCTCCGGCTCCGTCACCGCGTGCACCAGCCCGATTTCAGCCGCGCGCCGGGCGGAAAGTCGTTCGCCCGTCAGGAAGTATCGGTGCGCCTGGCGTTCGCCGATCGCGGAAATGACGTAAGGCGCGATCGTCGCCGGGATGAGGCCCAACCGAACCTCCGAGGCGGCAAAATAAGCTGAGGTCGAAGCGACGGCGATGTCGCAAGCCGAAACCAGCCCCAAGCCGCCGCCAAGGGTGGCGCCCTGAACCCGAGCCAGCGTCGGCTTGGGCAGGTGCGCAAGGGTCCGCAACATCCCGGCGAGTGAGCGAGCGTCCCACAGGTTTTCCACCGGCGTATAGCCGGCGGCGCGTTTCATCCAGTTGAGGTCGGCACCCGCGGAGAAACTGGAGCCCCGCCCCGAAAGGATGATGACCCGCGCTTCGGGATCGTCTTTCAGCTGACGCAACGCCTCGCTCAGTTCGCTGATCAGGTTTTCGTCAAAGGCGTTGTGAACGTTGGGCCGGTTCATCCAGATCGATGCGACCCCACCCCGCTGCTCGATCTCCAAATCTCGGAACACGGCTTATCCTCCAATCCCTCGCTCCCTACATCCGGAAGACGCCGAAGACGGTTTTCTCGACCGGAGCATTCAATGAAGCCGAGATGCCGAGCGCCAGCACCCGGCGCGTGTCCTGTGGACTGATCACTCCGTCGTCCCACAACCGCGCCGTGGCATAAAAGGGGTTGCCTTGCGTTTCGTACTGCTTACGGATCGAGGCGGCGAATTCTTCCTCTTCGTGCTTGGCCCATTGTCCGCCCTGCGCCTCGATGCTGTCACGGCGAACCGTCGTCAGAACGTTGGCGGCCTGCTCGCCGCCCATCACCGATATCCGCGCGTTCGGCCACATCCACAGGAAACGCGGACCATAGGCGCGGCCGCACATGCCATAGTTGCCGGCGCCAAACGAGCCGCCGATCAGCACCGTGAATTTGGGCACGCGCGCGCAACTGACGGCCGTTACCAGTTTTGCGCCGTCCTTGGCGATCCCCTGGTTTTCGTACTTTCGGCCGACCATGAAGCCGGTGATGTTCTGCAGAAACACCAAGGGAATGCCGCGCTGGGCGCAGAGCTGAACAAAGTGCGCGCCTTTCTCCGCTGACTCAGAGAACAAAATCCCGTTGTTGGCCACCACACCGATCGAATATCCATGGATATGGGCAAAACCGGTGACCAGCGTGGTCCCGTACCGGGACTTGAATTCGTCCAGTCGACTGCCATCGACGAGTCTGGCTATTATTTCCCTGACGTCATACGGCTTACGTGTATCATGTGGAATAATGCCGTAGATTTCATCAGGCGGGTAGAGCGGATCTTCAGGCGGGACCGTCAAGCCGACCGTTTTTTTCAGGCCGAAGTTCGCAACGACCTGGCGCGCCAGATAGAGCGCGTGGCTGTCGTTATCGGCAAAGTGGTCCGCCACGCCGGACATCCGGGTATGCACATCGGCGCCTCCCAGTTCCTCGGCATTCACCTCCTCGCCCGTCGCCGCCTTAACCAGCGGCGGGCCGCCTAGAAAGATCGTTCCCTGGTCCTTGACGATAATCGTTTCGTCCGACATGGCCGGGACATAAGCACCGCCGGCGGTACACGATCCCATCACCACGGCGACCTGGGGAATGCCTTTCGCCGACATGATCGCCTGGTTGTAGAAAATCCGGCCGAAGTGATCGCGATCAGGAAACACCTCGTCCTGCAACGGCAGGTAGGCTCCGCCGGAGTCCACGAGGTAGACGCACGGCAGCCGGTTTGCATCGGCGATTTCCTGCGCGCGGAGGTGCTTCTTCACCGTCATCGGGTAGTAGGTTCCGCCTTTGACGGTCGCATCATTGGCAACGATCATGCATTCCTGGTCGGCGACGCGGCCAATGCCGGTGATGAGGCCGGCCGAGGGCACGTCGCCCTCGTACATCCCGAACGCCGCCAGCTGCGAGAGCTCGAGAAAAGGGGTGCCTGGGTCGAGCAACGCGTCGATCCGATCGCGCGCCAGCAGTTTTCCTCGCGACAGATGCTTCTGCCGCGCCTCCGGCGATCCTCCTTGCGCCACCGCAGCCAACTTTTCCCGAAGATCCTGGACTTGCGCGCGCATGGCGGTGGCGTTGGCCCGAAACTCCTCGCTCCGAACATCGACGGTTGACCGCAGCGCGGTCACTTATCGTGTCTCCTCGAACAGTTCGCGGCCGATCAGCGTTCGTCGGATCTCTGAGGTGCCGGCTCCAATTTCGTAGAGCTTGGCGTCGCGCCACAACCGTCCGGCGGAATAGTCGTTGATGTAGCCATTGCCGCCCAGGATCTGGATTGCCTCGCCGGCCATCCAGGTGGCCTTTTCGGCAGCGTAGAGGATGGCGCCGGCGGAGTCCTTGCGGGTCGTCTCCCCCCGATCGCACGCCCGGGCAACCGCGTAGACGTAGCTCCGGCACACGTTCCAGGCGGTGTACATGTCGGCGAGTTTGCCCTGCATCAGCTGGAACTCGCCGATCGCCTGACCGAACTGGCGGCGCTCGTGGACGTAGGGAATGACCAGGTCGAGGCAGGCCGCCATGATCCCCAGCGGACCGCCCGCCAGAACGACCCGCTCATAATCCAGACCGGACATCAGGACGCCGACCCCACCCTCCACTTCGCCCAGCACGTTGCCGGCAGGAACCGCACAGTCCCGGAACACCAGCTCACAAGTGTTGGAGCCGCGCATGCCAAGCTTGTCGAGCTTCTGGGCGGTCGCGAAACCGGCGAAGCCTTTCTCGATGATAAACGCGGTGATGCCGCGGGGCCCGGCGGCCGGGTCGGTCTTGGCGTAGACGATCAGCACGTCGGCGTCGGGACCGTTGGTGATCCACATCTTGTTGCCGTTCAGAACCCAGTGATCGCCGCGACGCTCGGCTTTTGTCCGCATCGAAACCACGTCGGAGCCGGCACCCGCTTCGCTCATCGCCAGCGCGCCGACGTGCGCGCCCGAGATCAGCTTGGGCAGATACCGCTGCTTTTGTTCGGGCGTCCCGTTGCGCCGGATCTGGTTGACGCACAGGTTGGAGTGCGCGCCGTAAGAGAGGCCGACGGACGCCGAGGCACGGCTGATCTCCTCCATGGCAACGACATGAGCCAGATAGCCGAGGCCGGCGCCGCCATCGTCCTCCTCGACGGTGAGGCCCAGGACGCCGAGATCGCCGAACCGCGGCCAGAGATCGAGCGGGAAGGCATTATCGCGATCGATGTCGGCGGCCCGTGGGGCGATCTCCCGATCGGCGAAGGCACGAACCGTCGCGCGCAACATCTCGACCGTCTCGCCAAGATCGTGGGTCAGCCCCGGCACGTGCATTTCTTCCTCCCGACGGCGGCGCGCCGGCGCTTTTTCTCTGGCCGGTAGCGGAAACAAACGTACGTTCGTTTCATCCCCGTTGGCAAGCGGTTTCCGGAGCTCCAGGCAGGCGCCGAGGCAGATATACAAACGTTTGTTTCTCAGCCGGAGCGGAGGGCTTAAGCTGATGCATTGCCCGCGCAGCGAGGGAGGACTTGAAGCATGGCACGAACGGCCGGCTCGCACGGCCCCGCAACCATGGAGGCCATCCGCGCCGCGGGATTACGGCTGATCTTCGAACACGGCTACGAGACGATGAGCCTGCGCCGGTTGGCGGCGGAGGTCGGCATCCAGGTCGGCTCGCTCTACAATCACATCAGCACAAAGCAGGCTCTGTTGTTCGATCTCATCGATGTCCACATGCGGGCGCTGCTCGCCGAGCTGGAGAAAGCGCTGCACGGCATTGATGCACCCGACGATCGGCTGCGGGCCTTCGTCGCCTTCCACGTGTCCTACCACATCCTTCGCAAGCGCGAGGTTTTCATCAGTTACTCGGAACTGCGCAGCCTGGAGCGCGACAACTACGCGGCGATTGTCCGGTTGCGCCGGCAATACGAGGACGCACTGATCGCAATCCTGCAGCAGGGCGTCGCTGCGGGGGACTTTAGCGTCGGCGATCCGCGGGTCGTCGCCTTCGGCATCCTGGCCATGCTCACCGGCGTGTGCACCTGGTTCCAGCCCGACGGCCGCCTCACCGCCGATGACGTGATCGCGATCTACACCGAGGTGGTGCTGTCGGGCGTGCTGCGATCGTGCCGCTGAGAAGGGCACGCCTGCGGCTTAGAACGCGTGAAAGCTGCCTGAGCCGGGAACGAGAGTTCGCGCTTCCAGAAACTACTCAATTCATGGTTTCAAGCCAAACGTGCGAATTGCTATTATTGCGTCCTTGGATACTCGGACTGTCTCCTCTGAGCTTCTTTCCCTCGATAGGATCCAAGAATTTGGAGTTTCGGCAAGTTGGATCAGCCGAGCGGGACCGCCGGCTCTTGAGCCGAATGAATTAAGAAGCTGGTAAGGCGCGGATTGAGCAAAATAGACCTCCACGTCACGCGCTTCACCTCCTCCGATACTTCCCTTGACATACTGAAAGGAAAGCGCACCGAACATCGCAGCGATGACCATAAGGAACGTACCAATCCAGAAGCACGTAAACGGCAGCGATATCTTCATCGAATTAGTCATATCGACAATTAAGCCACCCACAAGAACAAGACAAAAATAAATAATGATGAAAGTGAATATCGCATCGTCAGCAAAGTAGAAAACCGCTGAGATAACGATAGCTAATTGGAATAAAAACGACAGCGGTAATGCAAGGAACGGCCTCGTAGCATAAACGCGCATACGAACTAACGCGTAATAATCTATTACAAAATAGGCGCTGAGAAAACCTAGATAGCCTAGTTGTTCTCTTGTTCCTCTAAATAACAATGCCGCCGTCCAGAAGGCGGCGACCACAGCTCCAAAAGCCAGCTCAACGAGCACAAAAACAACAAAGAATAGGTTCCACGCCATAGGCCAACTGCAGTCAGCGCTGCACGCAGAAAACGCCTCTATATCGTGATTGATGTTTACAAAACGTCGCCATACTACAAAATAAAATATTCCTAGAAAAGCCAGAAAAATAAGCCCAGCCGCAATATACTGTGCGTTTGCCAGATCAAACGACGCAGTATGCCACCGCGCAAGGAACGCATTAACTACGATAAAGCCTAGAATGTACACAGCGACGGTGCTTACGGCTACTACCTGAGAAATGAGGCCGATATCTAGCGCAGGTTTTTCTTGTGGTCTACCAAATATTGTCACAGCTTTCACAAGAATTTAAGAAATCTACGCGAACGGCGTGGCTGGATCTGTGTGTATTGACCTACATCTGCCCTCTACTCTACCAATACACCTACGGGTCGCATCGAATAGCTAAGAACGATGGCTGGGGCGGGAGGATTCGAACCTCCGAATGCCGGTACCAAAAACCGGTGCCTTACCACTTGGCGACGCCCCAATGTGTCTGCAGCAGGCCACAGACCGACCTTAGTCGCTAACCGCTTTGGCCGCAACGAACCCGCCCGCCCCCCACCCTGTAGGCCGAACAGAAACCCAAGGTCCAGAATTCTCTTTGGCACAGGAGTTCGGGCCATCCACATATGTTTTTCAACGCCCGCTCGCATTCCACCGGCGGGCGGGCGCTTTCAAGAAGCTGGGAAGAGCCCAGTTTGACTAAAACCAAGCTCTTTCCGTATGATACGCTGAAAGTCGATAGGCGAAAAACTCGCAGAACGTCCACGCCTCATCGCTATCGGGAGGAGACTTTGGGAACGAGATTGATGAAGCGCCGGGAGAGCGCTTTGGGGACGGGCTGTTGCGGTTTGATTCCTCGTCGGAAAGCCGCATCCCGCGCGTCATCCCTCTTTTCTTTTGAATCGTTCGGAAGGGGGATCGGCGCATGATCCCGATCCCGGACAAGCCAGACACCGTTTATTTCTTCGGCACCTGCCTGATCGATCTGTTCTATCCCGAGGCGGGCCTCGCCGGCATCGACCTGCTGCAGCGTCAGGGAATCCGGGTCGTCTATCCCCAAGGTCAAAGCTGCTGCGCGCAGCCGGCGCGGAACTGCGGTTTCGCCGAGGACGCGCGCGCCGTGGCGCGCAACCAGTTGCGGCACTTCCCAAAACCGTGGCCGATTGTCGTTCCGTCCGGCAGTTGTGCCGGGATGATGCGCGAACACTATCCCGAGCTGTTCGCTGGCGAGCCCGACGAGGCCGAGGCGCGCGCGTTTGCCGACCGCGTCTTCGAACTCACCTGGTTCCTGGTGCATGTCTGCAAGATCGCGGTGCACGATCAGGGGGCCCCAGTGCGGGTGACGTTTCACGGTTCGTGCCACAGCCAGCGCGAGATGGGGGTCAGGGACGAGCCGAAGCAGCTGCTCCGCGATCTCTCCAACGTCACCTTCGTGGAACTCGCGCGCCCTGCCGAGTGCTGCGGGTTCGGCGGCACCTTTTCGGTGCGCCTGCCGGAGGTGTCGGGCGCAATGGTCGCCGACAAGGTCGCTGATATTGCGGAAACAGGTGCGGCCGAGGTGCTCTCAGGCGACTGCGGCTGCTTGCTGAACATCTCCGGGGCCATGGCGAAGAACGGAAGCCCGGTGCGGGCCCGGCATATCGCGGAATTCCTGAAGGAGCGCTGTTATGGCAAGTAATCTCGCCACGGCCGAAGGCGCTGTATCTACCGCCCCCGATTTCGCCGCCCGAGCCTCGGTTGCCCTGAAGGACGCCGGCCTCCGGCGCAAGTTCCGCCGCGCGATGGACGGCTTGATGACGAAGCGGGCGGCGCAGTTTCCGGACGCCGACGCCTGGACAAGTCTGCGGGCCAGAGGCTCCGCCATCCGCAGGCGCAGCCTCGCCCGCCTGCCCGAACTGCTGGAACAACTGGACACCCGATGCCGGGCGAATGGCATCCAGGTGCACTGGGCGGAAACCAGCGCCGATGCCGACCGGATTATCCAGGGCATTCTGACCGATCACGGCGTCCGCACGGTGATCAAGGGCAAGTCCATGGTCAGCGAGGAGATTCACCTCAACGACTTCCTGGCCCGCCATCAGATCTCCGCCGTTGAATCGGACCTGGGCGAGTTCGTCATTCAACTGGCGCATGAGACGCCGTCGCACATCATCATGCCGTGCATCCATAAGAGCCGCGAAGACGTTGCGGCCCTTTTTCACTCCCAGATCCCCGACCAGGCCTATACGGATGATGTCGATGCGCTGACTGCGACGGCCCGGCGCGTGCTCCGCGAACAGTTCGCTTCGGCTGATGCCGGATTGTCCGGCGTAAACTTTGCCGTCGCCGAAACCGGGACGCTGTGTCTCGTCGAGAACGAGGGCAATGGCCGCCTGTCGACGACCCTGCCGCCCCTGCATATCGCGGTGATGGGTCTGGAAAAGGTGGTGGAACGGCTGGAAGACGTACCCCCGCTGCTGACGCTGCTGACACGCTCGGCAACGGGTCAGCCCATCACCACCTACGTGAATTTCATATCGGGGCCCCGACGCCAGGGCGAGCAGGACGGACCACATGAGGTTCACCTCGTGCTGCTGGACAACGGGCGCACGCGCATCTTCGGCGATTCCCAGCTCCGCGAGACCCTCGCCTGCATCCGCTGCGGAGCCTGCATGAACCATTGTCCCGTCTACACGCGCGTCGGCGGCCACGCTTACGATGCCGTTTATCCGGGACCGATCGGCAAGATCCTGACCCCACAGATCAACGGCATGGAAACCGCCGGCGACCTTCCGCACGCCTCCAGCCTGTGCGGCGCCTGTGGGGAGGTTTGCCCGGTCTCCATCCCCATCCCTAACCTGCTGGTGCGCTTGCGCGGCGAGGCTGCTCATCGGGATCCCGCCTCTACCGTAAAGGGAAATGGTGCCCGGCACAGCTCCCTGGAGGATCTGACCTGGCGCGGCTGGCGGCTGATGTACAGTATACCCTTGGCCTATCGGCTGGGTACGCGCCTGCTGACGCTCGTCGGCAACGCTATGCCGGCGTCGCTGCCGATGCTGAAAAACTGGACCAGCGTCCGCACCAAACCGCAGTTTGCACGCCAGCCGCTCAACGTTCTGGTGCGGTCCCGGGGGATTGACCATGAGTGACGCAAGAGCGGCTATCCTCGGGCGACTGCGCACGATCCGCACGGCGGCGGCGCCAACGTTGCCCGACTGGTCGGTCACCGTGCCGGAGCCGGACCGCCTCAAGAGCTTCCGTGAGCGGCTGGAGGCGAGCCATGCCGAGGTGCACGCCAGTACGTCGGCAGATTGGCCGACACTGCTGGCGGACCGCCTTAAGGCCCGCGGCAACGAGCGCGGTGCTGCCGGCGGAAGCACGAAGGTCCTCTTCGCTCCGGGTACTGATCGCGGCCGGCAGCTGGCCGACGCCTGGGCAGGCCAGACAGACCTGCACCTTGTTGCCTACGACCAGCCGGTCGAAACTTTGAAGGATGTGCTGGTTCACGGCGTCGACGCCGCTGTGACCGAAACCCGGGGCGGAATCGCCGAAACGGGCACGCTCATCCTGTGGCCGTCATCCAAGGAGCCGAGGCTGATGTCGCTGCTCCCGCCGCTGCACGTCGCCCTGGTCAGGGCGAACGAAATTTTCGGTACGCTGACCGAGGCAATGACGGCCCAGAAGTGGTCGGGGGGCATGCCGACCAACGCCTTGCTGATTTCCGGCCCAAGCAAGACGGCCGATATCGAACAGACGCTGGCCTACGGCGTCCACGGCCCGAAGGAGCTGATGGTGATCGTCCTCGAGTCCTGAGGACCGCGCGGCGCGGCGAGCTGCCGGAAATCTTCAGTCGAGCGCGGGCTTCGGTGCGCGTTCGGCGAGTTTTTCGGCAATCACCGCGGCAGCACCCCGGCCCGGGTCCTCGCCCCAGGGGTGGACGAAACGCGCCAGGAAGTCAGCCCGACGCTCGGTGCTCTCCGGCCGATCCGCTTCGTCCGCAAGCCATTCCAGGCGCAACACTTCCCCATGCCGGCGCATGCGGAACTCAACCCCAAAGGTTTCCACCTGAACCGGCACGCCGGCCAGGATGTCGAACGCTTCGCCCCCGCCGATCGGCTGGAAGACGTAGTCGTCCCACGCGTTCGCCCCCTGCCGGACGAAGTGCCCGACAACCCGCGCCCGAAAGGCTTCGGCCGTCTTGCCGTTGGGATCCAGCACGTCGCGGGCGTCGATGCGTTCGGGTTTCATAAGGGGAAGCCTATCACATCTGGCCGTGGATGCTTCGCTCCGCTCGCAATGCCAGGGTGGGCCGTGTCGTCAGCGCGAGCCCGCGTGTGCGGGCGTGGCGATCCGCTGTCGGGGCCTGTTCCCCGCCGGTGGACGCGATGACCACCGAGAGCTCGCGATGCGACCGAAAGGGGGTGGGCTGCTCTCCGTCCGCTACAGGATGAACTTCGTCAGGTCGGCGTTCTTTGCCAGTTCGCCGACGCGGGTACGGACGTCCTCGGCTGAGATCAGGATGGTTTCTCCGGAGCGCTCGGAGGCGGTAAAGCTGATGTCCTCCACCAGCTTTTCCATCACCGTCTGCAGTCGCCTCGCGCCGATGTTCTCGACCCCGGAGTTGATCTCAGCGGCCAACGTTGCGATCTCCTCGATCGCCTCGGCGGCGAAGTCGAGGTCGACCTCTTCGGTCGCCATCAGCGCCTTGTACTGCTTGATCAGGCTCGCCTCGGGCTCGGTGAGGATGCGGACGAAGTCGTCGCGCGTCAGCGCCTTCAGCTCGACGCGGATCGGCAGCCGGCCCTGCAGCTCCGGCAGCATGTCCGACGGCTTGGCGATGTGGAACGCGCCGGACGCGATGAACAGAATGTGGTCGGTCTTCACGTTGCCGCGCTTGGTGGCGACGATCGTGCCCTCGATCAGCGGCAGCAGGTCGCGCTGCACCCCTTCGCGGCTGACGTCGGCGCCCATCCGCTCCGACCGGGCGGTAATCTTGTCGATCTCGTCCAGGAAGACGATGCCCTGGTTCTCCACCGCCTCGATCGCCTCGCGGACCACCCGCTCCTCATCCAGCAGCTTGTCCGCCTCCTCGGACACCAGCACGTCGTGGGACTGGGCGACGGTCATCTTCTTTGTCTTCTTCGGCGGACCGCCGAACGCCTTCGAGAACATCTCCGACAGATTGACCATTCCCATCTGGGCGCCGGGCACGCCGGGGATGTCGAAGGTCGGCAACTGCATTCCGCCGGTTTCCGACACCTGCAGCTCCACCTCCCGGTCATCGAGTTCGCCCGCGCGGAGCATCCGGCGGAATTTCTCCCGGGTCTCGGGGCTGGCCTGTTCACCGACCAGCGCGGAGAGCACGCGCTCCTCCGCCGCCAGCTCGGCCTTGGCGACGACCTGCTTGCGAAGATTTTCCCGTGTCATATGGATGGCGATTTCGACGAGGTCGCGAATGATCTGCTCGACATCGCGGCCGACGTAGCCGATCTCGGTGAACTTCGTCGCCTCCACCTTGAGAAAGGGCGCCTGGGCGAGATTGGCGAGCCTGCGGGCGATCTCGGTTTTGCCAACGCCCGTCGGCCCGATCATCAGGATGTTCTTCGGCAGCACCTCCTGGCGCATGCCGTCCTCCAGCTGCTGACGGCGCCAGCGGTTGCGCAGCGCGATCGCCACTGCCTTCTTGGCGTCTTTCTGACCAACGATGTGGCGATCCAGTTCGGAGACGATCTCGCGCGGGGTAAAGCTGGTCATAGGCTCTCGACGAGGATGTTGCGGTTGGTAAAGACGCAGATATCGGCGGCAATCTCCAGCGCGCGGCGGGCCACCTGCTCGGCGTCGAGGTCGGACCGGTCCATCATCGCCCGCGCCGCCGACAGCGCGAACGAGCCGCCCGAGCCGATGCCGATCAGCCCGTCCTCTGGCTCCAGCACATCGCCCGAGCCGGTGAGCACGAGAGATACGGAGCGATCGGCGACCGCCATCATCGCTTCAAGCCGGCGCAGATAACGGTCCGTCCGCCAGTCCTTGGCGAGTTCGACGCAGGCGCGGGTCAGCTGGCCTGGGTACTGCTCCAGCTTGCCCTCGAGCCGCTCGAACAGTGTAAAGGCATCGGCGGTCGCTCCCGCGAAGCCGGCGATGACGCTGCCGTCGGCAAGACGGCGGACCTTGCGGGCGTTGGCCTTGATCACCGTGTTGCCGAGAGAAACCTGGCCGTCGCCGGCGATAACGACGCGGCCATCCTTGCGCACGGCGAGAATCGTCGTGCCGTGCCATTGCTGGCCACTGTCGGTCATTGGCTGGGTCCGCTCCCGGGTTTGCAAAGACGGCATCTCAAGAGGCACCGGACGCATGTATGCGGATCACCGCAGCCGGTCAAGTCCGCGAGCGGGGACGCTTTCGGGGACGCTGCCCTCACAGCCCCATTGATCTCCGGCAGCCGAGCATGCAGCGGGCGCGCTTCTCGGTTGCCTTAATGGCTGATGACGTTCCGCATAGCGCGACCCATACTTCACTGGGAGCGCTGGCGAATCTCTGTCCGCTGCCTGGCGGGTCGAGGGCCGGCAGGTGTGTCAACAGGATGGAGGCGTTTCCTATGGCCGATCAAGCTCAGCTGGTGCCGGCTGCGGAGACTGCGGGCGCATCGTCCGCCGCCCCGCAACTTCCTGCGGTAGCAACCTCTTCGTCGTCAGCGCAAACTTCTGCCGGGCGGCGGAATGGCGAGCGCCGGGTGCTCGACTCTGAGCTGCTCGAGGGATTTGATCGCGCCATCAACGCGGCAATGGCAAAGGTAACGCTGGGCACTTCGCCCTTGGGCGTTGCCATGACCTACTTCGATTGGCTTGCCCATCTCGCGGCTTCGCCCGGCAAGCAACTGCAGTTGCTTGAGCACGGCATCAGCAATGCCCGACGGCTTGGCGACTACGCGCTGCGCGCGGCCTCCGATCGCGACGCGACCCCGTGCATCGACCCCGGTCGCGATCACCGCTTCTCCCATGAATCCTGGCGCCGGTTCCCGTTCAACCTGATCCACCAGGCGTTCCTGCTCAATGAGGACTGGTGGAAGGATGCCACCACCGGCATCCGCGGCGTCTCCCGCCACAACGAGCGGGCCGTGTCCTTCGGGGCGCGCCAGTTCCTCGATATGATGTCGCCCTCCAACGCTCCGTTACTGAACCCGGAGGTTCTGCAGACGACGCTGGAAGAGCGCGGCGCCAACCTGCAGCGCGGAGCGGAATACTTCCTCGATGATTTCAAGCGTCTTGCCACCGGCGCCAAGCCGGCCGGGGCGGAAGCTTTCGAGGTCGGCGAGAACGTCGCCGTCACTCCTGGCAAGGTCGTCTTCCGCAATCGGCTGATGGAGCTGATCCAGTACGAACCGACGACGACGGAGGTGCAGCGGGAGCCGGTGCTGATGCAGTCGGCTTGGATGATGAAGTACTACATCATGGACCTCTCTCCGCAGAACTCCATGGTCAAGTACCTCGTCGATCACGGCCACACCGTGTTCATGATCTCGTGGATGAACCCGCAATCCGAGGACCGCGACCTCGGCATGGATGACTACCGGACCCTGGGAACGATGGCGGCGCTCGATGCCATCGGCGATATCCTGCCCGGCCGCAAGGTGCATGCGGTCGGCTACTGCCTCGGCGGCATCCTGTTGACCATCGCCGCGGCAGCGATGGCGCGCGACGGCGACGACCGCCTCGCCAGCATCACCCTGTTCACCACCATGACCGACTTCACCCAGGTCGGCGAGATGGCGGTGTTCATGGATCCCGCCGAGGTCGCCTTCATCGAGGACATGATGTGGGAGAAGGGCTACCTCGACGGTAAGCAGGCCGGCGGCGCCTTCCAGCTGCTCAAGTCGCGCGACCTGATCTGGTCGAAGATGGTGCGCGAGTACTTCCTCGGCCATCGCGATCCGATGTTCGACCTGATGGCGTGGAACGCCGACGGCACCCGCATGCCGTACCGCCAGCACTCCGAACTGCTGCGCAACCTCTATCGCGACAACGAGCTGTTCTCCGGTTGCTATAAGGTCGGGGATCGGCCGATCCACATCAGCGATATCCACGTCCCGATCTTCGCCGTCGCCGCCGAGGGCGACCATGTGGCGCCGTGGAAGTCGGTGTTCCGGCTGCATCTGCAGAGCGATGCCACCTCACTGACCTTTGTCCTGACCAGCGGCGGCCACAACGTCGGCATCGTCAACGAGCCGGGACATCCCCGCCGCAGCTTCCAGATGGCAACATCGCGCGAGGGCGACCGGGTCCCCGATGCGGAAACCTGGAAGGCCGAGACGACAAGTACGCAAGGCTCGTGGTGGCCGGCCTGGCAGCAGTGGCTGACGGCCCATTCGTCGGGCCCAGCACCCCTGCCGCCGATGGGGACGATCCTCGCCGACGCGCCGGGAACCTACGTGCTGCAGCAGTAGGTGGCCAGCGCTGGCAGCGCTGGCCACCTACTCTAAGGATTGATCCGGAGTCCTGAGCGCGGCTCCGGATCACCCTCTGCAATAAGAACAACGAAACTTATCGCGGCAAGCGCGAAGCAAGCGCCCCCATCGACCGGGGCCACGGCGGATGGCATCGCCCGGCGGTTGCTGCTATAAGCCCGGCCGGGAGATTGAGCGGATGCGTCGGGCGACAATAGAGCGGCGAACGAAGGAGACCGAGATCACGGCGAGCGTCGCGCTCGACGGGAGCGGTCGCTGCGAGGTTGCAACCGGCATCGGCTTTCTTGACCACATGCTCGAACAACTGGCGCGCCACAGCCTGATCGATGTCGAGCTCAAGGCCAATGGTGACTTGCATATCGACGGGCACCACACGACGGAGGACACGGCGATCGTCCTCGGCCAGGCCCTCGACAAGGCGCTGGGCGACCGGCGTGGCATCCGCCGCTTCGGCGAGGCGCTCTCGGCGATGGACGGGACGCTCACCCGCGTGGTGATCGACATTTCCGGCCGGCCGTTTCTGGTCTGGCGTGTCCAATTCACACAGCCGAAACTCGGGGATCTCGACACCGAACTGGTCGGACACTGGTTCCACGCGCTGGCGTCAAACGCGGGGCTTACCCTGCACGTCGAGACCCTGTACGGCGACAACAACCATCACATTTGTGAATCCTGCTTCAAGGGCCTGGCCCGTGCGCTTCGTGCGGCCGTCGAGATCGACCCGCGCAAGGCCGACGCCGTACCCTCCACCAAAGGCGTTCTCGGAGGAAGCCTTTGACAGCGCGTGGCGGGCTCTCATGGGCGGAGGCGGAACGTTGACACAGGTTTATACCGTTCATATCCGCCGGCCGCCCCGTGACTCCGAACGGGATATTCGCCTGGTGAAGGAGGGCTTCTGCTGGCCTGCCTTCTTTTTCTCGCTGATCTGGGCGCTGTGGTGCCGGCTGTGGCTTGCGGCCGCAGGAATTATTGTCGCGGAGATCGTCCTGAGCCTCATTCTGACCCTGCTCGGAGCCGATGATTTGACCCGAGTGATCGTTTCTGTCGGGTTTGCGGCGCTAGTGGGTGTTGTCGGCAACGACATCAAGCGGTGGACGCTGTTCCGTCAGGGCTTCCTCCAAACTGCCGTGGTGACCGGACGCGATCGCGATTCGGCCGAACAGCGCTTTTGGGATCGCCATCCGAGCCTGGCGGCGGACCTGGTCCGGTGAGGGTGGCGATCGTCGACTACGGCTCGGGCAATCTGCGGTCCGCGGCGAAGGCGTTCGAACGCGCTCTCGCCGAAGCGGAACTGGGCGGCGAGATCATTGTCAGCGGCGACCCCGAGGCCGTTGCAGCGGCGGATCGTGTTGTGCTTCCCGGCGTCGGAGCGTTCGGTGATTGCCGGCGCGGGCTGGAAGCCCTGCCGGGGATGATGGACGCGCTGAGGAGTGTGGTCTTTGAGCGTGGCCGACCGTTTCTCGGCATCTGCGTCGGCATGCAGCTGCTGGCGCGACTGGGTCGGGAACATGGCGAGCACGCCGGCCTGGGCTGGATCGACGGCGAGGTGACGCAGATCGACGTTGGCAGGTCAGGGCTTAAAATCCCGCACATGGGATGGAATGAACTAAGCGTGCACGTCCCTGAGCATCCGCTGGTGGACGGTATCGCAACGGGGTCGCATGCCTACTTCGTACACTCCTTCGCATTTCGCCCGGTTGACCCGGCCGTCACCCTGGCAGCGGCCGACTATGGGGGGGATGTGGTGGCGATGATCGGCAGGGATAATCTGGTCGGCACACAGTTTCATCCGGAAAAGAGCCAAGTGACCGGCCTGCGACTGATCGGCAACTTTCTGAGATGGCGGCCGTGATTTTTTTTCCAGCGATCGACCTGAAAGACGGCCACTGCGTCCGGCTTCGGCAAGGGGACATGGCCACGGCAACCGTCTTCAATGACGATCCGGCCGATCAGGCTCGTGCCTTTGAAAGAGCGGGCTGCCAGTGGCTCCACGTCGTCGATCTGGACGGTGCGTTCGCAGGCCATCCGGTCAATGCCGGCGCCGTCGATGCCATTCTCGAAGCGGTGGTCTTGCCGGTGCAACTGGGCGGCGGGATCCGGACGCTGGCGACCGCGGCCAGCTGGCTCGGTCGCGGTGTCCGCCGGGTGATCCTGGGGACCGCGGCTTTGCGTCATCCGGATCTTGTGGCCGCCGCCTGTGCTGACTTCCCCGGCCGCATTGCCGTCGGCATCGATGCGCGCGATGGACGGGTCGCCGTGGAGGGCTGGTCCGAACAGTCGGACATCCCCGCTTTGGATCTTGCGCGGCAGTTCGAAGACGTCGGCGTTGCCGCAATCATTTTTACGGACATCGGCCGGGATGGGGTCCTTTCGGGTCCGAACATAGCAGCCACCGTCGAACTCGCCCGAGCGGTGCAGATTCCGGTGATCCTGTCGGGCGGGGTATCGACGCTCGATGACTTACGGATAGCAAGAGCAGCGGGTGATGGCATCATCGCGGGCGTCATCTGCGGACGCGCCCTTTATGACGGCCGAATCGACGTCGCCCGCGCCGTAGAACTGATTGAAACTCAAGGCGACGGGCAGGACGTGAGCGAGTGCTGAAAGTCCGCATCATCCCTTGCCTCGACGTTAACGCTGGGCGCGTGGTGAAGGGCGTCCGCTTTGTCGATCTGGTGGATGCGGGCGATCCGGTGGAACAGGCGAGAGTCTATGACGCTGCCGGCGCGGACGAGCTGTGCTTCCTCGATATTACGGCCAGCCATGAGAACCGGGATACAATTCTCGATGTCGTTGCCCGCACCGCAGAGCAGTGTTTCATGCCGCTCACCGTGGGCGGCGGCGTGCGGACGCTCGAAGACATCCGAAAGCTTCTGCTGGCCGGCGCCGATAAGGTGTCGATCAACACGGCCGCCGTCGCCCGGCCGGAGTTCGTGGGCGAAGCGGCCGAGAAATTCGGCAATCAATGCATCGTTGTCGCCATCGATGCCAAGTCGGCGGCGCCCGATCACTTTGAGGTTTTCACCCATGGCGGGCGGCGACCGACGGGAATTGACGCCGTCGCCTGGGCGCAGCGAATGACGGCCTTGGGCGCAGGTGAAATCCTGCTCACATCGATGGACCGCGATGGCACCAAGCTTGGCTTCGATCTGCCGCTGACCCGGGCAATCGCCGACGCCGTGCCAGTACCGGTGATCGCCTCGGGCGGCGTGGGAACGCTGGACCACCTGGTCGAGGGCGTCACCAGGGGGCATGCTTCGGCGGTGCTGGCGGCATCCATCTTCCATTTTGGAACGTTCACCATTACCCAGGCGAAGGAACACATGCAGCGGGCGGGAATCCCGGTTCGCAGCGACGGCTGGGCGAGGGAGCACGCATGAACGGCAACGGTCTCGACGCGCGCATCCTGGAAAAGTTGTTCGCCGTGATTGAAAGCCGTCGGGGTGCGGATCCCGCCAGTTCCTACACCGCGCGCCTGTTGAACAAGGGCCGCGCCAAGATCGCGAAAAAGACAGGAGAGGAGGCGGTCGAGGTTGTCGTCGCGGCATTGGCGGAAGGCCGAGGTGAGGTTGCGGCGGAAAGCGCCGATCTGCTCTATCATCTGCTGGTCTTATGGGCGTCAGTGGGTATCAAACCGCGCGACGTCTGGGCGCAGCTCGCCAAGCGGGAAGGCGTCTCCGGGCTGCTGGAAAAGTCGATGCGGCAAGACACGACATAACGACGCGGGGAAGCAAGAGGGATGGCCTACGACGACAGCAATATCTTTGCGAAGATCCTGAGAGGCGAAATACCGTGCAAGAAGGTCTATGAGGACGACTTCGCCCTGGCGTTCCACGATATCCGGCCGCTTGCACCGGTGCATGTGCTGGTTATTCCGAAGGGTCCTTACGTCTCCCTCGACGATATGAGCATGCAGGCGCCGCCCGCCTTTGTCGGGGGATTCTTCAAGGCCGTGGCCGAGACGGCGCGTGTGCTGAACGTCGTCGAGTCCGGCTACCGCATCCTGGCCAATATCGGGACTGACGCGCACCAGGAGGTGATGCATTTCCACGTCCATCTTTTTGCCGGCCGGTCTCTCGGGGGTATGCTGAAAAAGGTGGACTGAGGAGGCGTTTCACTCGCGCGCCGATTAACGGGACAACTTCTGCGACGATGCGAATCCGGTCAAACAGCACGGCGACCAGGCAGACGCGTTCGCTTTATCCCGTTGCCCACATCATCGGTTTGTTCGTCAGCGCGCTTGGCATCGTGATGCTGGCGCCCGCTGCGGTGGATCTCTTCTCCCAACATCCCGACTGGCAGGTGTTCACCATTTCCTCGGCAGTCACGGTGTTCTGCGGGATCGCCATCGTCCTCGCCACCGCCGGACCGTTCATGGCGCTGAGCGTCCATCAGGGATTTCTTCTGACGACCGGGGTCTGGTTGGCGGCGGCGGTCGCCGGAGCCGTTCCGCTGATGTTTGCAGAGCTCAATCTCGACTTCACGGATGCGTTCTTTGAGGCGATGTCCGGTCTGACCACCACCGGTTCCACCGTGGTCAGCGGCCTCGATCAGGCACCGCCTGGCATCCTGCTGTGGCGGGCGATCCTGCAGTGGGTTGGAGGCATCGGCTTTATTGTCGTTGGTCTCGCCATCCTGCCGTTTCTGCAGGTCGGTGGCATGCAGTTGTTCCGTCTGGAGTCGTCGGACAAGTCGGAAAAGGCGGTCCCCCAGGCCAAGCGGTTCGCTCTTCTCCTGCTTTCCATCTATATCGGGCTCTCGGCGGCCTGTGTCGTCGCGCTGATGGCCGCCGGCATGCCGCCACTGGCGTCGGTGATCCACGCGATGGCGACGCTCTCGACGGGCGGCTTCTCCACATCGGACAGCTCGGTGGGCCATTTCGGCAGCGCCTCGATAGAATGGATCATCGTCGTTTTCATGGTGCTCGGGAGCCTGCCGTTCCTACTCTACGTGCGGTTCGTTCAGGGGCGGCCGGACCTCCTGTTCGAAGACCAGCAGGTCCGCAATTTTATCCGCTTCCTGTTCATCGTGATCATCGCCTTGACCGCCTGGATGGTGCTCGATCAGCGTATGCCTCCGGTGGAAGCGTTGCGCCTGGTGGCCTTCAACGTCATCTCGGTGGTGACAACCACCGGCTTCGCTTCCACCGACTACTCCCGGTGGGGCGATCCGGCGATCGTCGTATTCTTCCTGCTGACCTTCGTCGGAGGCTGCACCGGTTCTACCGCCGGCGGGCTCAAGGCCTTCCGCTTCGATATCCTGCGGCTGGCGCTTCGCATCCACGTGCATCGCCTGATTTATCCTCACGGGGCGTTTGTGGCCGGTTATAACGGCCGCAAGGTGACAGACGATGTGTTCACCGGCGTGCTGTTGTTCATGGGGCTGTATGTCATTACCGTGGCGATGGTCGCTCTTCTTCTGGGGCTGATGAACCTGGATCTGGTCACGGCGATTACCGGCGCGGCAACGGCGGTGGGCAACGTCGGCCCGGGTCTGGGGCCGATCATCGGCCCGGCCGGCAATTTTGCGTCGCTGCCGGGGGCGGCCAAATGGGTGCTGGCGATCGCCATGCTTCTCGGCCGTCTGGAATTGTTTACGGTGCTCGCACTGCTGGCGCGCGGCTTCTGGAAGCAGTGACGACGCGCGGTGGCGGCGCGCGAAGGAGAAGCAAGACATGGTGGCGTACCGGGGACTGCTGTCGAACAAGCCTATACCGCCCGACGAGCGGTTGATCCTGGCCCTCGATGTGCCCAGTCCGGAGCAGGCATGGCAGCTTGTCACGCGGCTTGGATCGCGGGTCCGGTTTTACAAGCTCGGCCTTGAACTGTTCATGGCCGGCGGATATTTCGAGCTGATCGCGGCGTTGCGCGGTCGGGGCCTTCGTGTCTTCGTCGATCTGAAGTTTTTCGACGTCCCGCAAACCGTTTCTTCCGCCGTGCGGCAACTCGCGGCACGGGGCGCCGACTTCTGCACCGTGCACGGCAACGACGCGATCCTGCAGGCGGCCTGCGCGGCAAAGGAGGATCTGCGCGTTCTTGCGGTCACCGTTCTGACCAGCCTTGACCAAGGCGACATGAATGCACTGGGATTTCAGACCGACGTTTCGTCGCTGGTGTTGAGCCGCGCGCAGCGCGCCCTGGCGTTGGGATGCGATGGGGTTATTTCATCCGGCCTGGAGGCCGCACGGCTGCGAACCGACCTTGGTGACCGATTGCTGATCGTCGTGCCGGGTATCCGCCCGGTGCTGAACCGGCCCATCGATGATCAGAAGCGGACCATGGACGTGGAAGACGCCTTTCGCGCCGGCGCCGACCATATTGTTGTGGGCCGCCCGATCCACGCCGCAGCCGATCCCTGCGCCGCTGCTGAAGAGATCCAGAACCGTATTGCCGCACTTTTCGACCGCTGAAAGCGGCAAGTCGCCCGGTGCGTCACGCGCAGTGCGTCACGACGGGTTGTGCGGTGACAAGGTTCATCCAGATAACGATATCCAGGACACAGCAATCAGGAACTTCGCGTCATGGCGGTCGACACCCCCGTTTGCAACTTCGGCTGGCCGGCAGTCGAATTCGAACTCGCAGATCCGGCAGGCCGCCGGTTTTCCTTGGCTGATGTGCGGGGCGCCAACGGCACATTGGTCATGTTCATTTGCAACCACTGCCCATACGTGCGTGCCGTGGCCGATCGCCTGGCCAACGACGCGAAAGAGCTGCAGCAGCGGGGAATCGGCATCATTGCCGTCATGTCCAATGACTACCGACGTTATCCGGAGGACGCGCCGGACAAGATGACCACGTTTGCCCGCCAGCACGGCTTTCTCTTTCCATACGTGGTGGACGAAACGCAGGAGGTGGCGCGCGCCTACGGCGCCGTGTGCACGCCGGATTTTTTCGGATTTAATGCCGCGCTGCAGCTCCAATACCGCGGACGTCTCGACGCCTCGGGCATGCAGTTCAAACCCGACGCCCGGCGCGAACTGCTGGCAGCAATGATCCAGGTCGCCGAGACCGGGGAAGGGCCGCGTGCGCAGATGGCCAGCATTGGCTGCTCCATCAAGTGGCGCGACGACGCCTGATTTGGCCAATGCCGACTTCGTGGGTTTGTCTCGATCGCTCCGAGCGCGTATGGTGTCGCGCCTCTCGCCGCTGACGTCCTGCGGCGGGTCAACCGGAACGGGCCGATGAACGATCTTTCCCAGGAAAGCCTGCTGCGCGAAATCGATGAGGACATCCGTCGCGAACGCTATGCGCGCCTCTGGAAGCGTTTCGGGAACTATATCGTCGCCGCAGTCGTGGCCGTTCTGCTTGGTATTGGGGGCTACCAGTTCTGGCAGCACCGTGCGGAAGCCCAGCGCGAGGAAGCGTCTGCCCGGCTTTCCTCGGCAACGGCCTTGATCGCGACCGATCGGGCGGCGGCGGAGCAGAACCTTGCCAGTCTGGCCGGCGACGGTCCCGCCGGCATCGCGGTGCTGGCTGCGCTGCGGCAGGCCGCCTTGCTTGCGGAGGGCGGTGATGGCCCAGCCGCGCGGGCTGTCTACCAACAGGTACAACGCTCGGCGTCCGATCCTCTTTACCGCGATCTGGCGGTGCTGCGGGAGGGGATGGTTGCGCTCGGCAAAGAGAACGTGCCTATTGACGCCGATGCGCTTATTGAAAAGTTGAAACCGCTGACGGCGGACAGCAGCCCGTGGCGGTTTTCGGCGCGGGAGCTCACCGCTCTCCTGGCATCGCGATCCGGACAGGTTACGGAGGCGCGGAACCTGCTGCAGACATTATCAGCCGATCCTCTCGCGCCTCCGGATGTGCGCGAGCGGGCTCAGCAATTGATGGGCGACCTGGCCGGGGGCTGATCGGCCGAACTTTAACGAACAACGGTAAATAGGGCGGAAACGGCATGCGACGGCATTGGTGGATGGCTGCCTGGACAGTCATGCTCCTCGGCGGGTGCGGAACGTGGTTCGGAGAGACGGATGGTCCGCCTCTGCCGGGCGAACGGGTCGCCGTGTTGCAGCAGCAGACGGATCTCTCCGCCGATCCTCAGGCGCTGAGTGAGCCGATCGTGCTGCCGCCGCCGGAGCTGAACGCCGACTGGCCGCAGGCGGGAGGAGATCCGACCCACGTCATGCAGTCGCTGCAGGCGGGGCAACCTGAACGGCCGCTGTGGCAGGCCGATATCGGCAGCGGGACCGGAACCTCGCGTCCTCTTCTTCCCGGGCCTGTGGTCGCGGAACGCCGGGTTTTTGCGGTGGATACGGAGAACGTCGTCTCGGCGTTCGATGCCGGCAGCGGAAAGCGCCTTTGGCGCGTCGACCTCACCGACGACGAAGAGGACGACGACGCCGAGGCCGGCGGACTTGCCTGGTTCGATGGCCGTGTTTTCGTCACCACTGGCTTCGGCAAGGTTTTTGCCCTTGATGCACTCTCCGGCAAACGGGTGTGGCGACGCGATCTCGGAATGCCGGTCCACGTCCCGCCGACGGTGTCCGACGGCCGCATCTTCGTCGTGACCGTTGAGAACCAGCTTCGCGCCCTTTCGTCGGCCGACGGCAGCGACGTCTGGCCGCCTTATCAGGCGCTCGGCGAAGTGGCTCGCCTGGTGGGCGGCGCAAATCCGGCGGCGTCGACTCAGGCCCTGGTGGCCCCCTTCTCATCCGGCGAGCTGATCGCGGTGAGAACCGACACCGGCCGTTCGTTATGGGGAGACTCCCTTGCCCCGGCGCGGCGGACCGATGAAATATCCTCGCTGGCGCAAATCCGGGCACGGCCAGCGATCGACGGGGGCCGCGTCTATGCGATCAGTGCCGGCGGCATCCTTGCCGCTTTCGATCTGCGCAACGGCCAGCGGCTATGGGAAAGGGATATCGGGGGACAGCAAAGCCCCTGGATCGCAGGCCGGCAAATCTATCAGATCGACAACGCGGGCCAATTGCTCTGTGTCTCGACAGACACCGGTCGCATCCACTGGGCGACAAAGCTGCCCAGGTTCAAGAATGAAAAGGAGCGCACCGGCCCTATCCTCTGGTCCGGACCGGTGTTGGCCGGAGATCGTTTGCTGATCACCGGGACCGATGGGCGCCTGCTTACCGTTTCGGCCCGGGACGGCCGCATTCTTCAGCGACAGGCTCTCGCCGAGAGCTTTACCGTCGCTCCGGTCATCGCCGATGGCATCGTCTATTTGCTTGATGACGATGCCGAGCTGTCCGCTTATCGCTAGGGATATGGTGGGCGGTGACACGAGAGGGCGCCGTGACCTTTCCTGCTCCCAGGACGGGAAACGCTCCGTCGCTGGCGATCGTCGGGCGTCCCAACGTCGGCAAGTCAACGCTGTTCAACCGACTGGTCGGCCGGAAGAAGGCAATTGTTGATGATCAACCCGGCGTAACCCGCGACCGACGCGAGGACGAGGCGCAGCTGGGCGATTTGTGCTTTCGCCTCATTGACACGGCCGGCTTCGAGGACGCACACGGGGAAGCGCTCGCCGCCCGCGTGCAACAGCAGACGACACAGGCGGTGGGCGAAGCGGATGTCGTGCTGTTCGTTCTCGACGGCCGCGCGGGCATCACGCCTCTCGACCGGACGCTCGCCGACCTGCTGCGGCGCAGCACCAAGCCCGTGGTCCTGCTTGCCAACAAGTGCGAAGGCCGTGCCGGCGAGGGCGGCCTCGCGGACGCCTTCGAGCTGGGATTTGGCGCGGCAATCCCGCTGTCCGCGGAGCACGGCGACGGGCTCGCCTTGCTTTACGACGCTCTGCAACCGTTCTGCGACGCAGCGATGCTCGCCGCCGGTGAGCGCGAAGACCGCCAGATGGAAACGAGCAGCGCTCCGCTGCAAATGGCCATCGTTGGCCGGCCGAACGTTGGAAAGTCCACGCTGATCAACCGGTTGATCGGTCGAGAGCGACTGGTAACGGGACCTGAGGCCGGCATTACGCGCGACGCCATCGCAATCGACTGGCACGTCGCAGGGCGCACTTTCCGGCTCTTCGACACGGCCGGCTTAAGGCGCCGTTCCCGCGTGGCCGACAAATTGGAGTCTCTCGCCGGGGCCGAAACGCTGCGCGCCATCCGCTTCGCCCATGTTGCGGTGATTGTTATCGATGCCGCTGTTGGCCTGGAGCGCCAGGACCTGACCATTGCCGATCTCGTCATCGAGGAGGGGCGCGCGCCGTTGATCGCCGTCAATAAGAGCGATCTGGTCGCCGACCGACCGGCAGCGACGGCGGCGCTTGTTCGGCGTCTGGACAGTTCCCTGCCGCAGGTTCGTGGCCTTCGCCCTCTCTGGCTCTCCGCGCTGACCGGCGAGGGGCTGGAGGCTGTGGTGCCGGCGGTGGTACGCGCGCAAGAGTTGTGGAACAGCAGAATTTCGACCCCTCGCCTCAACCGCTGGCTTGCCGATGCGACGGCGCGAACGCCACCGCCGTCAGCGGCGCGGGGTCGGCCGGTGCGGCTGCGCTATGTAACACAGACGAAGACGCGGCCGCCGACGTTTGTTTTATTTGCAAATCGCCCGGAGGCAGTTCCGGAGAGTTATCTGCGCTTTCTTGCCAATGATCTGCGTGCGGACTTTGGGTTGGCCGGCATCCCTTTGCGACTGAGCGTACGGCGCACGCGGAATCCCTACGGGGCAAGCTGAGCCGCCGCTCCCAGCCCTTTCGCCTGAGACGCGGAAGTGACAACGACCAAGAAACGGGTCTAAGATAGAAGCGGTTTACCGGTGGCGTTTCCCTTGAAAGGTTCCGGGAAATGCTTATTGTAATTCCTCTAAATTGCCGAAAAGCGGTATAACCCCTTTAACAATAAGATGTTCGTCCGCCTAGCTCGGACCCTATCGGGCTGACTGTGCGGGCCGACAGTCATTCAACTAGAGCGAGGGACTCACATGACTGCAACCGGACGTGATCGAACAAAAAACGCCAAGCTGTTGGCGTGGGTCGATGAATGGGTAGCCTTGTGCAAGCCGGATAAGGTGCACTGGGCTGACGGCTCGGACGCCGAATATGACACGCTGTGCGAAGAGATGGTGCAATCCGGGACTTTCATCCGTCTGAACCCGGAGAAGCGGCCGAACAGCTACTTGGCACGCTCGCATCCTTCCGACGTCGCCCGCGTGGAAGACCGGACCTACATTTGCACCGAGGATGCTGAAGAGGTCGGACCGACGAACAACTGGGAAAGCGTGGAGAAGATGAAGGGCATCCTCCGCGCCCAGTACGATGGCTGCATGAAGGGCCGCACCCTTTACGTCATTCCGTTCAGCATGGGCCCGCTCGGCTCGCCCATCGCCAAGATCGGCGTGCAGATCACGGACAGCGCCTATGTCGTCGTCAATATGAAAATTATGACGCGCATGGGCCAGGCGGTGCTGGACGTGCTCGGCGATGGCGACTTCATTCCGTGCGTGCATTCGATCGGCGCACCACTGGAGCCGGGCCAGCAGGACGTGGCATGGCCGTGCGAGCCGGACATCAGCCGCAAGTACATCTGCCACTTCCCGGCGACCCGCGAGATCTGGTCGTACGGCTCGGGCTACGGTGGCAATGCCCTGCTCGGCAAGAAGTGCCTGGCGCTGCGCATCGCGTCGACGATGGCGCGCGACGAGGGCTGGCTCGCCGAGCACATGCTGATCCTCGGCCTGGAGTCGCCGCAGGGCGAGAAGACCTACGTCGCCGCGGCGTTCCCGTCGGCGTGCGGCAAGACCAATCTGGCCATGATCCTGCCGCCGGACGGCTTCGAGGGCTGGAAGGCCTACACCGTCGGGGATGACATTGCCTGGATCAAGGCGGGACCGGATGGCTCGCTGCGCGCCATCAACCCCGAATATGGCTTCTTCGGTGTCGCTCCGGGAACATCGTACGACTCCAATCCGATGGCGATGGACACGATGAAGCCCGGCAACTGCATTTTCACCAACGTCGTGCTGACCGACGACGGCGACGTGTGGTGGGAAGGCATGGGCCCTGCGCCGAAGCACGGCATCGACTGGAAGGGCAACGACTGGACGCCGGAATCCGGCACGCCGGGTGCGCATCCGAACGCGCGGTTCACCGCTCCTGCCGGCCAGTGCCCGACGATCGACCCGGCGTGGGAAGACCCCGCGGGCGTGCCGATCGACGCGTTCCTGTTCGGCGGCCGGCTGTCGAAGACCTTCCCGCTGGTCTACGAGGCGTTTGACTGGAACCATGGCGTGTTCATGGCCGCGACCATGGGCTCGGAGGCCACCGCGGCGGCGATCGGGCAGGCTGCAATCCGTCGTGACCCGTTCGCGATGCTGCCGTTCATCGGCTACAACATGGCCGATTACTGGGGTCACTGGATCAAGACGGGTCAGCGCAAGGAGCTGAAGCTGCCGAAGATCTTCCGGGTGAACTGGTTCCGCAAGGACGAGAACGGCAAGTTCATCTGGCCGGGTTACGGGCAGAACATGCGGGTGCTGAAGTGGATCGTCGACCGGGTGCGCGGTAAGTCGGGTGCCGTCGAGAGCCCCTTCGGCCTGATGCCGACCTACGACGACATCACCTGGGCCGGTCTCGACTTCTCCAAGGACAAGTACCTCAACATCATGAACATCAGCCGCGACGGCGCGCTGGCCGAGGCGGCGGAAATCAAGACCTACTTCGCCACTTTCGGCAACCACCTGTCGCCGGAACTGGAAGAGCAGCGCAAGGCGCTGGAAGATCGCGCCGGCAAGGCACCGCAGGTGTGGAGCATGGCGGGGTAATCAGGCCAGCTTCCGCAGGAACTTGGAAAGGCCGGCTTCGTGCCGGCCTTTTTCTTGCGCAGGGCGTCACGTTGAGAGTGCCTTCCCTATCAATAGCTTGCGCAGGTGGCTTGCCCTTGGTGCGCACCGTTCCCCTCGCCCGGCCTTTTCCCAAACTCGCCAATTGACTCGGTAACAATGTGGTGATATCGGAAAATTCGCTTCGGTTCTGCAAGCATCGTTGCAGGGCTGCGAAGTGATAGGGGGACACCCAATGACTACTAAAAACGCATGCTCGGCGGCGATGCTTGCGCTCGCCACCGCTTTTTTTGCGCTTGTTTGGACTAATCCGTCGTCGGCAGCGGCACTCGAAAAGATGCCCGGCAAGCCGGTTATACTCCTGGCGGGTCCGCAAGGGCCGGTGACATTTATCCGGCCGCCGGCCCCGACCGTCGCTCAACCGGAAGCTGCGACGATTACTGTTACGTATACCGGCTTTCCGGCGGCAGCAAAGACGGCGTTCCAGCGGGCCGTGAACATTTGGAAAGGGCTGCTCACCTCGAGCGCGCCGATCAAGATTTCCGCCACTTTTACACCGCTCGGACCAGGAGTTCTGGGCTCAGCCAGAGCCAACAACTTCTGGCGCTTTTCGACGGGCGCTACTCCCGACACATGGTATCCGGATGCGCTTGCGAACAAGATTTATGGCTCTGATATCGATCCGTCAGTCGATATTATCGCCCAGTTCAGCAGCGCCTATACGAGTTGGCACTACGGCAGCGGGCCGGCTCCCGCCGGTAAGATTGACTTTACCTCGGTCGTGCTGCACGAGATCGGCCACGGGCTGGGCTTCTCTGGCTGGGGCTATGTCTCAGGAGGGAAAGGGACGGTCAGAGCCGCCGGGTATCCGATGATCTACGACCGGTACACCGAGAATAATGGAGGCACGGCGATGCTGAGCTTCCCCGACAGTTCTGCGACACTTGCCACGCAATTGCAGAGCGGGAACCTGTTCTTCGATAGTGCCCAAGTTCGTGCGGCGAACGCCAACCGGCGTGCGAAGCTCTATGCACCAGCGGTGTTTCAGCCGGGCAGCAGTTACTCCCACCTGGACGAAGCCACTTTTTCGGCCGGGAACCCCAATTCGCTAATGACGCCATACATTAGCCCAGGCGAAACCATCCGGAGCCCCGGGGCGATCACTCTGGCCCTTTTCCGCACCCTCGGTTGGTAGCAGCTTCAACGGCACGGCTTCGGCCGTGGTCTCCGAAGGCCGGCCCCGCGCCGGCCTTTTCGGTTTGCGGATGTGCCCGGCGGACTCAGCGCGCCGGACGTGGGCGGATGGCGTACCACATCAGGGCTAGCCAGCCGGCCATCATCAGGAAGCCGCCGGCGGGTGCAGCACCCTCCACCGGCACCAGCCCGTAGAGGCCGAACCAGAACAGTGCGCCGGAAAACAGCAGGATGCCGAGCGTGAACGCGGCACCTGCCACGTTCAGTATGGTGATCAGCCGGCAACCGTCGCACCGCGAAGCCAACCAAGCGACGGCGAGCAACGCCAGGGCGTGCGTCATCTGGTACTGGACGGCGATGGCGAACATTTCGCGGCCAGCCGGATCGAGCGCGCCGTGCCGCCCGTAGGCTCCGGCCGCCACGGAAAACAGCGCATTCAGCGCGCCGACAAACAGCCACAGACGCGCCGCGCAAGGGAGTGTCGGCTGCCTTTCGGTCGTCACGTCGCGGTCCTCAGCAAGCCCTCACCCTCCCGCTTCGCGGGTCCCTCCCTCTCCCGCGAGCGGGCGAGGGATTGTCGCGTGAACTTGACTGAGTGGGCTCCCTCTCCCGCCGGCGGGAGAGGGTCGGGGTGAGGGGAAAGCAAAAAGGGTTTCAGCCGCCCATCCCGCACATGCCGCCGGTGCTGCCGCACGGCATGCCGCAGGGGCCCACGGCGGGCGCGGGCGCCTTGGCGCCGCCGTTGACGCGCGGCGCCGACAGGCCGCGGGTTACATCGGCATCACCGCACTCGGGGCAACTCAGCGCATGGTCCGCGGCCTTCGCCTCGTACTCGGCCGACGAGGCAAACCAAGCCTCGAACACATGCCCTTCGCCGCACTTCATGTTGTAGACGATCATGAAAGCACTCAACGCCAGAACGGTTTCTATTAACAGACCACGGGCTTACCGTGGCAGCTCGGAGTAGCCCATCAGGAATTGGTCCACGGAACGGGCGCATTGGCGGCCTTCGCGGATCGCCCAGACCACCAGGGACTGGCCCCGCCGCATGTCACCGGCACTGAAGACCTTTTCGTTGCTGGTCTGATAGGCGCCCTGCTCGGCCTCGGTGTCGGCCCTGACGTTGCCGCGGCCATCCAGTTCGACGCCGGATTCTGTCAACAACGCATCATGCATAGGATGCACGAACCCCATCGCCAGCAGCACGAGATCGGCGTCGACAGTAAACGCGCTCCCTTCAACCTCCTGAAGCTTCAGACCGCCGCTTTCTCCTGGCACCCACTCAACGCGTACCAGCTCCAGCGCCTGCACTCGCCCGTTTCCGAGCGCCCGGCGGGTCGAGACGGCCCAGTCCCGCTCGCAGCCCTCTTCATGCGAGGTCGACGTGCGCATCTTGAGCGGCCACAGCGGCCAGGTCATCGCCTTATCTTCCTTCTCCGGCGGCCGCGACAAAATCTCAAGCTGCGTGACCGAGGCGGCGCCATGGCGGATCGAGGTGCCGACACAGTCCGAGCCGGTATCCCCACCTCCGATCACGACGACATGCTTGCCGGTGGCGAGGATAGCCTGCTCTTCGGCAACTTCGCGGCCGGCAACCCGAGTGTTCTGCTGGACCAGGAAGTCCATGGCGAAATGGATGCCGTCAAGCTCACGGCCCGGCACGGGCAAATCGCGCGGTGACTCGGCGCCGCCCGCCAGCACCACCGCGTCATAGTCCTCCAGCAGGCGCTTCACCGGCACATTGCGGCCGACGTGACTGTTTGGCCGGAACTCGACGCCTTCCGCCTGCATCTGTGCCATGCGCCTGTCGATCAGATGCTTTTCCATCTTGAAGTCGGGAATGCCGTAGCGCAGCAGCCCGCCGATCCGATCGCGCTTCTCATACACGACAACCGCGTGACCGGCGCGCGCCAACTGCTGGGCGCACGCCATTCCCGCCGGTCCGGAACCAACAACTGCCACACGCTTGCCGGTTCGATGAGCGGGAATCTGCGGGCGAACCCAGCCCTCTTCCCAGCCCTTATCGATAATGGAGCACTCGATTGATTTTATCGTCACCGGCTGGTCGATGATATTCAGCGTGCAGGCCGCTTCGCAGGGAGCGGGGCAAACGCGGCCGGTGAACTCCGGAAAATTGTTGGTCGAGTGCAGGACGTCGAGCGCTTCCCGCCACTCGCCGCGAAACACAAGGTCATTCCAGTCCGGAATGATGTTGTTCACCGGGCAGCCGGTATGACAGAAGGGAATGCCGCAATCCATGCAGCGCGCGCCCTGCCGCGAAAGTTCGTTCTCCGGCAGAGGCAGCACAAACTCCCGCCAATGCCGGATGCGGGCCCCAATTGGTTCATAAGGCCGGTCGTGCCTTGCGAACTCCTTGAATCCGGTTGGTTTTCCCATCGATCCTTACATCCCCACCGCGACGCTGACGCCCTTGCGTTCGGTCGGCCGAAAACGCGCCTGCATCTGTTCCAATGCCCTCCGATAATCCACCGGCATCACTTTGACGAAACGGCGCACGCTGTCGCTCCAGCTCTCCAGGATCTCGGCGGCACGCAGGCTGCCGGTCAGGCAGTGGTGCTTTTCGATCAGCGAATGCAGCCTTTGCGCGTCGTGCCGGCTCATGTCGCGCATCAACTCAACGCGACCATGTGTCCCCAGATCGCCGCCCTGATGATACAACTGCTCAAGGTGCTCGTCCTCGTCGGCGATCGGCTCCAGCGCGACCATGGTGAGGTTGCAACGCTTCTCGAAGGTGCCGTCCTCGTCAAGAACATAGGCGATCCCGCCACTCATGCCGGCGGCGAAGTTGCGTCCGGTGGTGCCGAGCACGACGACGCAGCCGCCCGTCATGTATTCGCAACCATGGTCGCCGACACCTTCGACCACTGAAAATACGCCAGAGTTGCGCACGGCGAACCGCTCGCCGGCCACACCGCGGAAGAACGCTTCGCCCTCGGTGGCGCCGTACAGGACCGTGTTCCCCACGATGATATTCTCGCGTGGGTTGAATGTGCTCTTCTTCGATGGATAGACGATCAGCCGGCCGCCGGACAATCCTTTTCCAGCATAGTCGTTGGCGTCGCCTTCCAACTCCATGGTGATGCCGCGGGGGAGAAACGCCCCGAAGCTCTGCCCGGCCGTGCCCTCACAGGCAATGTGGATGGTGTCGTCCGGCAGTCCCTGATGGCCATAGCGTTTGGCCACTTCTCCCGACAGCATGGCCCCGACGATCCGGTTGGTATTGCGCACTTTCGTCTGGATGCGCACCGGCTGCCGGCGGTCCAGCGCCTCGGCGGCCTGCTCGATCAGCCAGCGGTCGAGCACCTGCTCCAGCCCGTGATCCTGTTTCTCGCAATTGAACCGGGCCACTTCGGCACCGACCTCCGGCTGATGGAAGATGCGCCCGAAGTCGAGACCTCTTGCTTTCCAATGGTCGATGGCGGCGCGCGTTTCCAACCGGTCGGACCGGCCGATCATCTCGTCCAGCGTCCGAAAGCCCATCTCCGCCATGATCTCGCGGACTTCCTCGGCGACGAAGCACATGAAATTGACCACGTGCTCGGGCTGGCCGGTAAACCGCTTGCGCAGCTCGGGGTCTTGGGTAGCGACGCCGACCGGGCAGGTGTTCAGGTGGCACTTCCGCATCATGATACAGCCGGCGGTAATGAGCGCGGCCGTGGCGAAACCGAACTCGTCGGCCCCGAGCAGGGCTCCGACGACAACGTCACGGCCGGTGCGAAGCCCGCCATCAACCTGCACCGCAATCCGGCCACGAAGGTTGTTCAGCACGAGCGTCTGGTGCGTTTCGGCGAGGCCGACCTCCCATGGCAGGCCGGCATGATGGATGGAAGTCACCGGGCTCGCACCAGTGCCGCCCTCGAAACCCGAGATGGTGACGTGATCCGCGTGCGCCTTGGAGACGCCGGCGGCGATGGTACCGACCCCCACTTCGGAGACCAGCTTGACACTCACACGTGAGGTTGGGTTGACGTTCTTCAAATCGAAGATGAGCTGCGCCAAGTCCTCGATGGAGTAGATGTCGTGATGCGGCGGTGGGGAGATCAGACCCACGCCCGGCGTGGAATGGCGGACGCGCGCGATCCATTCGTCCACTTTATGACCCGGGAGCTGCCCGCCCTCACCAGGTTTCGCACCCTGGGCGATCTTTATCTGCAGGTCGTCGGCATTGACCAGATATTCGGTGGTCACGCCAAAGCGGCCGGACGCGACCTGCTTGATGGCTGAACGCATCGAGTCGCCGTTCGGCAGGGGCTGAAACCGCGAACTTTCCTCGCCCCCTTCGCCCGTGTTCGACTTGCCGCCGAGACGGTTCATCGCGATCGCAAGGGTGGTGTGGGCTTCCCAGGAGATTGAGCCGAACGACATCGCTCCCGTGGCAAACCGCCTGACGATCTCTGAGGCTGGCTGAACTTCGTCCAGCGGGACCGGATGGTCGGCCTTCTTCAACTCAAACAAGCCGCGCAGGTTTTTCAGCTTTTTCGTCTGGTCGTTGATCTTGGCGCTGTAGGCCTTGAACTTCTTGAAGTCCCCCGAGCGCGTCGCATGTTGCAGAAGGGCGACCGTTTCCGGCGTCCAGGTATGCTCCTCGCCACGAAGGCGGAACTGGATCTCGCCACCGACATCCAGCGCGTTCTTCAGCACTGGCGCTTCGCCGTACGCCAGCCGATGCCGGCGCATCGTCTCACCCGAGATCTCCGGCAAGCCAACTCCCTCCACCGGCGTCCGGGTCCCGGTGAAATACGTTTCGACAAACGCCTTCGACAGGCCGATCGCATCGAAAATCTGGGCGCCGCAGTAAGACTGGTAAGTCGAGATCCCCATCTTCGACATGACTTTGAGGATGCCCTTGGAGACCGCCTTGATGTAGCGCTTGTGCACTTCCGTTTCGGTGGATTCCGTCGGCAGTTCGCTCAGTAGGTTCGAGAGGGTATCGAAGGCGAGGTAGGGGTTGATCGCCTCGGCGCCATACCCGGCCAACAGGCAGAAATCGTGCACCTGCCGCGCCTCGCCGGTCTCGACGACGATACCGACCGAGGTCCGCAAACCCTCGCGGATCAGGTAATGGTGGACGCCTGCGGTGGCCAGCAATGCCGGGATGGCAACGCGGTCGGCCCCGATGCCGCGGTCGGACAGGATGACGATGTTGTAACCCTCGTGCACTACCCTGCTGGCCCGGGCGAACAGTTTTGCAAGAGCGATGTCCATGCCCTCGGCGCCATCGGCGGCGGAATAGGTGATGTCGAGGGTGTAGGTGCGGAACGCATTGTCGACGTGGTTCTCGATGCGCCGGATCCGCTCCAGGTCGATGTTCGACAGGATCGGCGTGCGCACCTCGAGCCGCTTGTGGCCAGGCGCCCCCTCCGGCTCCAGCAGGTTGGGGCGCGGACCGATCAGCGAGACCAGCGACATCACCAGTTCCTCGCGGATCGGATCGATCGGCGGGTTGGTGACCTGGGCGAAGCACTGCTTGAAGTAGTCGTAGAGCATCTTCGGCCGGTCGGAAAGCACCGCCAGCGGAATGTCACGGCCCATCGAACCGACCGGATCCTCACCGGTCAGCCCCATCGGCTGCAGAAAGAAGCGCAGGTCTTCCTGCGTATAGCCAAACGCCTGCTGGCGATCGAGCAGCGTCTGAGGGTCGGGCGTCATCGGCCCGACCTCCGGCGGCAGTTTCTCGACGCGGATCTGCGTCGCGTCCAGCCACTGCTGATAGGGCTTGGCCGCCGTAAGCTGCTCCTTCAGTTCGGCATCATCGATGATGCGGCCCTCTTCCAGATCGATCAGGAACATCTTGCCTGGCTGCAGCCGCCACTTCTTGACGATCTTTTCCTCAGGGATCGGCAAGACGCCGGACTCCGAGGACATCACGCACAGGTCGTCATCTGTAATGATATAGCGAGCCGGGCGCAGCCCGTTACGATCCAGGGTGGCGCCAATCATCCGCCCGTCGGTGAAGGCCACCGCGGCAGGGCCATCCCACGGCTCCATCAGGGCGGCGTGGTACTCGTAGAAGGAACGCCGCCGCTCATCCATCAGCGGGTTATCGTCCCAGGCCTCCGGGATCATCATCATCATTGCGTGCGGCAGCGAATACCCGCCCGCCAGCAGCAGCTCCAGCGCATTGTCGAAGGTCGCGCTGTCCGAAGCTCCGTCGCCGATCAAGGGCCACAGCTTGGCGAGGTCATCGCCAAGCAGCGCCGACCGCATCGTTGCCTTCCGCGCCATCATCCAGTTGATGTTGCCACGCAGCGTGTTGATCTCGCCGTTGTGGCAGAGGTAGCGGAAAGGATGAGCCAGCTTCCAGGATGGAAACGTGTTGGTGGAGAACCGCTGATGAACTAGGGCCAGGGCAGAAACCAGCCGCTCGTCGCGCAAGTCAGGGTAATAGGTTGAAAGGTTCTCCGCGAGGATCATTCCCTTGTAGACGATTGTTCGCGTCGACAGGGAGGCGATGTAGAACTGATCGGCGTCCACATAGCCCTTGTCCCAGATGGCGTGATGCACCTGTTTGCGGATCACGAACAGCTTGCGTTCGAATGCGGCCAGATCCGGGCACTGCGGCCCCGGCGCTATGAACACCTGACGGATCACCGGCTCGATCGGCTTGACGCTGAAGCCAAGCACCGCGTTGGCCGTCGGCACATCGCGCCAGCCGAGCAGAACCTGCCCCTCTTGCGGCAAGACGGTGGCAAAGGCATCGACGCAGGCCTGCCGAGTGGTCTCGTCGCGCGGGAGGAACACCATGCCGACGGCGTAACGGCCCACCTCCGGCAGTGCGAAGCCCAGCTCGTCGCATTCCGCGCGCAGGAGAGCGTCGGGGATCTGGATCAAAATCCCGGAACCGTCGCCGGCCAGCGGATCAGCGCCGACCGCTCCGCGGTGACGAAGGTTACAGAGAATTCCTAGGCCTTGGCGTACGATATCGTGGCTCTTGCGGTTCTTGATGTTCGCAAGAAATCCGAAACCGCAGGCATCGTGTTCGTATGTTGGGTCGTAAAGCCCCTGCCGTGGTGACCGAGCACACTCTTCCATCTGGCGCATCCTACGTCGTGGTCGCCTTTCCTCCAGTACATCGCCCGTCGCAGAAACCGGAATGCGTTTTTTTTCGGGCCAGTCAAGCGGCCCGTCGCCCGCCGTTTTCGTTGACCCGCCGCTTGACGCTCATCAGCCGACGCGATACTCCACATCGCGCCCGGCAAGCATCAGACCTTGCAATCGAGGTTACAAGGTCGAGGCACCGAGGCAAGCGCTTCTTTACCTGACACGACACCGCCTGTCACCCATTCTCATCCGTGCAGTTTTATGTGGTCACTGCGCGGCGCCACACCCAATACCCTAGCTCAAATTCCGGAGGCTTTCGGTGGACCTCTCCATATATTTCATCGCGGCGTTGCTCGGCCTCGTCGAAGGCCTCACGGAATTTATACCGGTTTCTTCGACGGGCCACCTGATCCTCGTCGGGGAGCTGCTCGGCTTCGGGGGAACGCAAGGCGAAGTTTTCGAGGTAGTCATTCAACTTGGCGCGATCCTCGCAGTCGTCTGGTTCTACCGGGCCAAATTTCTTCACGTCGCCGTCAGCCTCTTCTCCGACGCGGCATCGCGGCGCTTCGTCACGATCGTTCTGCTTGGGTTCCTGCCAGCCGTCGTGATCGGCGCCTTTGCACACGATTTCATTAAGTCGGTGCTATTCTCGCCGTGGGTGGTGAGCATCAGCCTGATCCTTGGCGGCTTCGCCATCCTCGCCATCGAGCGGTGGCACCTGCCACCCGGTGCGCTGACGGTCGATGCGATTACCCCGCTGCTGGCGCTGAAGATTGGCTTCTGCCAGTGCGTCGCGATGATCCCCGGCGTTTCCCGCTCGGGTGCGACGATCATGGGCGCCCTGCTCCTGGGCGTCGCTCGCGCCCCGGCAACCGAATTTTCGTTCTTCCTCGCCGTGCCGACGATGCTGGCCGCGTCCACCTATGATATGTATAAGAGTTGGTCGCTGTTGCACGCCCACGACCTCGCGGTGATCGCCGTCGGCTTTGTCGTCGCTTTCCTTTCTGCCCTGGTGGTGGTGAAATGGTTGGTTGGCTTCGTTTCAACCAACGGCTTCGCCAGTTTCGCCTATTACCGTATCATCATCGGCATGCTGATGCTGGTCATCCTGTTGGTCCGTTAGGCTAGGCACCAATGGCGTCGTGGCGGGAGGAAGGATGAGCGGGCTCGATGATGCCAGTTTCGCTGCGCTTGCCGACGAAGCATTAGGCCGTCTGTTCGAGCAGCTTGAAACCCTGGTGGGCGATCAGGCTGACGTGGAGTTTCAGGAGGGCATCCTGACCGTCGATTTTGAACGGGGCGGCCATTTTGTCATCAACAAGCACCAGCCCAATCGCCAGATCTGGCTTGCGTCGCCGGTCAGCGGAGCTGCGCATTTTCGTTGGGACGGAAGCGGATGGGCATCCACGCGCGGGGGCGCCCAGCTGTCAGAGGTGCTGTCGGCTGATATCTCCAGGCTGGCGGACGTTCCTGTCAACCTAGCCCTCTAGGCTGGGAGACCCGCCCAACCTGGAACCAAAGCATCCATTTAGGGAGCGGGCGCGGCATGAATATCCTGATCCTCGGCGCCGGAGCAACCGGCGGTTACTTCGGTGGTCGCATGCTCGAAGCGGGCTGCGAGGTGACGTTTCTCGTCAGGCCGGCCCGGGCCGAAGTGCTAAGAGCGCACGGTCTGATCGTGGAGAGTCCGCTGGGCGATATCCGCCTTCCGGCGCCGACCGTGACTTCCGACGGCTTAACCACCCATTGGGACGTGGTTTTGCTGGCGTGTAAGGCCTTCGATCTCGAAAACGCCATCGACGCCATTCGCGGCGCGGTTGGGTCGCACACGCGGGTGTTGCCGGTGCTGAACGGGCTTGCTCATCTTGATCGCCTGGATGAGGCCTTCGGCGGCGACCGGGTGCTGGGCGGGCTCTGCGCGATCGCCGCAACGCTGCGCAGCGACGGCGTCGTCAAGCATCTCAACCGCGCGCACACGCTGACGTTCGGACATCGGCGAGACGATCAGCGGCGGTTCTGCGAGGTCTTGTTTGCGGACATCGGTCGCGCCGGCTTCGACTGCAAGCGCAGTGACGCGATCGTGCTGGAGATGTGGGAGAAGTGGGTGATGCTGGCAACGCTGGCGGCGTCGACCTGCCTGATGCGGGCCCCCGTGGGCGACATCGTGGCGGCCCCCGGCGGCGAAGACGTCATCACGACGCTCCTCGGCGAGATCCAGGCCATCGCTGAGGCCAACGGGAACGCCGCGCGACCGCATGTCCTGGCGCGCACCCGAGCTATGCTGACCGAGGCCGGGTCGGGCTTTGCAGCATCAATGCTGCGCGACGTCGAATCCGGCAATCGGACCGAAGCCGATCACATCATCGGCGATCTGCTAAACCGAGGCCGGGGAAAGGGCGTTGCAACCCCTTGCCTCAGCATCGCTTATGCGCACCTGAAGGCCTACGAGGCGCGGCGAACCCGACAAGCTCAAGGCTGAACGGCGTCTTCGCTGTCTTCCTTGAAGCGCAGGATGCCGCTAGGATGGGTCCAACCATGTCCAGCACCCCCATCGTCACGGCCGCCGTCGTCATTATCGGCAACGAAATATTGTCCGGGCGAACGCTGGATGCGAACCTGCCCTATCTTGCGAAAGCGTTGAATGCCGTTGGCGTGCGCGTCATGGAAGCGCGCGTGGTCGCCGACGATAAAGGGGCCATCATCGCCGCCGTGAACAGTTGCCGGGCGGGATACGACCACGTGTTCACGACCGGTGGCATCGGCCCCACTCACGACGATATCACTTCTGCTGCCATTGCGGGTGCGTTCGGGGTGCCGCTGATCCGCCACCCCGTGGCGGTCGAGTTGCTCACCCGCCACTATGCGGCGACGGATCTGAACGAGGCACGGCTGAAAATGGCCGACATTCCGGAAGGCGCCGGCCTGATCGACAACCCGGTGAGCGCCGCGCCCGGTTTTCACATCGGCAATGTTTGGGTGCTCCCTGGTGTTCCTCGCATCCTCCAGGCGATGGTGGATGGTCTGGCCGCCACCTTAAGGGGGGGTGATCCGGTCCTTTCGCGAACCATCTCGGCGTTTACGACCGAGAGCGGGATTGCCTTCGCACTGGCGGACGTCCAGCGACAGCATGCCCGGACGGAGATCGGCAGCTATCCGTTTGTCCGCACTGGCCGGTTCGGCGTCAGTCTGGTGATCCGCTCGACCGATCGCGCCGCCTTGGAAGCGGCCACGGCTGCGGTTGCCGCGATGCTCCGCGCCTCCGGCATCGAACCGCTCATCGACGATGCCGCGTCGAATCCGGCGAAGCAACCGAGCGAGGCCTGAGGGGTTGAGCAACGGAGATCCGGCTCAGCCAGAGCGACGAGGACAGTCCATGTTTTCGCATGAACGCAGATTCATCACCTTCCTCGTTCGCCACTGTCTTGTGGGCTGCGTCGGCGGCGTGCTCCTGGGCGCCCTGGTGCTCTGGCAGGATCTGGGAGGAATCGGGACGATGATCTTTTCGTCGCCCGACCGCGAACTCAGCCTGCTCCTGCTGTTCTTCGGGCTGTTCATCACGTTCGGCTCAATCGGCATGGCGATCGGGGTTATGCAGCTCGGGGAAGAGCGGGATTGACTGTGGCCAGATAGCCGTGGGCGATGGAGCAGCCGATCCCGCCGAGCTTCCCGTGGAGGAGGTCGCGGAGGAGATTGGTAAGGCCGTCCTCCGCTGGGAAGAACGCAGTCACGAAAAGGCTCGCGCTTGAACAGGCCAGCAGCCTCAGTTTGAGCCGGGAGGGTTGGGCGGTCCGGGTTCGACGGCTTTGTCGGCGTTCCGCTGCTTCAGCAGTTCGAGAATGTAAGCTGCGGTGTTCTCGATCGGCCGGTTGGTGACATCGATTGTCCGCCAGCCTCGCTTGGCACACATCCGTCGCGCCTCCAGGACTTCGCGGCCGACCGATTCAAGCTCGTCATAGGCCGTCGAGCTCTCTTCGGCGAGGCGGCGGAGTCGCGAAGAACGGACTTCAGCCAGGACTCTCGGCTGCACCGTCAGCCCGACAACCAGGGGCGATTTCGCGTTGAGCACGCCATCCGGCAAGGGCACGCCGGGGACCACCGGCACGTTCGCCGCCTTGATGCCACGAGACGCAAGATACATGCAGGTCGGCGTTTTTGTCGCTCGTGAGACCCCCACCAGGATAACGTCGGCGTCCTCCAGGTCGTCGGACGCCAGCCCATCGTCGTGGGCGAGCGTGTACTTCATCGCCTCGACGCGCTGGTAGTAGTCCTCATCGATGAAGTCCCGAGCCGCGGTACGGAAGCGAACTGGCGCCCCGGAAAACTTTGCCAGTTCGGTGACGAAGGGCTCCAGCACGAACAGGCAGGGAACCCTGAGGTGCTGGCAGCCTTCCTCGAGCGCCTCACGAATGTCGATGGCGGCAATGCTGTGGAAGACGACCCCCCGGCATTGGGCGATCTCGGCCAGAATTCCGGGCACCAATCCCAGGTTGCGGACGAATTTCCACAGGTGACGATCGACGGTCACGCCATCGAGCTGCGCCACCGCGTTTCGCGCCGTCATTTCAACGAGTTCCCCGGAGGCATGGGAAACCATGTGGATCACGATGGTTCTCGCAGTTGTTTCCGCGTTGGCGGCGCTCGCGTCGGCGCCACTCTGGTCGCTGCTCACCGGTGGTATCCTCCGTCCAGGCGCATCACCGAACCGTTGATCATCACGTTCTGGATGACGTGGGTGACCAGCATGGCGAACTCCGAGGGATCTCCAAAGCGATGCGGAAAGGGAATGGCGTGCACCAGCCTGGAATCGAGGTCGCGCTCCATGGCGAACAGCGTAGCGGTCCCGAACAGTCCTGGAGCGATGCCGACGACCCGGATGCCGTAGGTACCGAGTTCGCGCGCAGCGGGAAGGATCATGCTCACCACGCCTCCCTTGGAGGCGGCATAAGCGGCTTCGCCGCTCTGCCCCTCGTAGGCGGAAATGGAAGCGGTGAAGATGATCAGGCCGCGTTCGCCGTTGGCCTGCGGCGGGAGCTTCGCCATGTCACCGGCGGCGAGCCGCATCATATTGAACGTGCTGATCAGATTGACATCCACCATACGGCGAAAGTGATCAAGCGGCATCGGCCCGTCGTCGCCGAGGATGCGCTCCGACTGCGCAAGGCCAACGCAATTGACCAGGATGCGCGCCGGCCCATGGGCCTCGCGTGCCTTCGCAAATGCAGCTTCGGTGGCCGCGGTATCGGAGAGATCACAGGCGATCGCCAAGCCCTCGATTGCCTCTCCGACGCGTTGGACACGCACCTCATCAATGTCAATCGCGGTGACCCGGGCGCCCGCTTCGGCCAAATGCCGCGCCGTCTCCGCGCCAAGGCCGGATGCCGCACCGGTGACCAAAGCGGGGCACTGCCAAAGGTCCATTTTTCTGCCTCCATTATTGCTTAGCTTCGAGCCTTGCGGCCCATTCGCAGGTTTCCGCTTTCGATCCGCCGTGGCGAATGCGGCTCCTGGCCGTGGTCTGGCTCTGTCCGAAACAAGGGCGGGGGCCGATGACCGGCCAAGAGCCGGGGCCAGGAACAAAGGCCGCGCCCGAGCCGTTGAGTGCCGACCGGAGTCTGTATTCGGACCAGCCGCAACCCCACCACTTCGGAGAAGAGAATGAGATGGGATATATCGTCATAGCCGCGATGCTACTGGTCTCTGGTTTCGTCCCTGACCGCGTGTTCGCGCAATCGACGGCGCAGAGATCTGTGCCAGCGGACGCCGGCGAATCCCTTCCGGCGAGCGGCTCGGAGTCGTCAATCTCTGGCGAAAAGCACGTCCTCGGTCTCTCCGCGCAGGAACTTCGGGACAAGCCGGTGTTCGATACCAAACATGAACGTGTGGCCACGGTCATGGATGTCACGGGCCTGCCGGGTTCGCCTCGACAAGCGATCCTGCAGACCGGCGGTGTCCTGGGCATCGGCGGCAATGAAGTCAAGTTGCCACTTGATAAGCTTGAGTTAGCCCCGAACGGAGATCTGACACTGACGATGACAGAAAGCGAGCTCAGACTGCTGCCGCGGGCGAACTGAGATTGTCGGCCGAATGGCTGCCTTGTCATCGCTTTTCAAGCAGCCGCTCGAATGCGCTCCTCGGGACGCTGCCTTCCACCTCGACCTGTGCCATCAGGCGCCCCGACTTCTGGTTGAAGTCCAGGCTCTTCAGCGTCACGTCCGGTGGAATGGAGCCCGCGGGGAATAGTTCGCCGATCCGCTGGCTGACAAGTGTACCCAAGAACTGGCGAACCGGCTCAAGCAGGACAGCTGGTAGCTCGCCATTCTGTTTCCGCAACGCGACGACCTCTGCCTGGAACCTCAGCGAGCGGGCGCCAATAACCGGACGCAGCAGCATCTCAAGCTCGTACAGCGCTCGGGGAAGGATGCTTACTTCTCTTCCGGCGATGCAGGTGTTGCGACCGTAAGCGACGGTGGCGTTCACAAGGAGCGCCTCCCCCCGGGCGCCGAACTGGCCTTTACGGACCGATAGTTGCTCGCCGCAAGCCTGCTTCTGGTCGAATAACGCGGACAACAATGCTGGTGCCCGGTCCTGAAAGCGAGCGAGATCGGCGGCGACCCGGCCGTCGAAAATGGCCCGGTCATCGCGAACCTGGTAGCGGACGTCCCCGGTAACCGGCACAGGCACATTCAGGCCCGCGATGGGCACCGACAGGGTGCGCCCCGGCAGTGTTGCCGTCGCCGGAGCGGCCTTCGACGGAGTCGGTCCCAGGGCGACTGCGAGAACAAGCACGAGCGCGCGCATGCTGCCCCGCTGTCGCGACGACGACCTTCGGAGCCGTTGCATACCTTTCGGCGCTTGCGGGTTGCGCTTGACCGGGCTCCCTTCGCAGAAGAATTTGCAGCCTTCGGTCGCAGGCGGAGAAGCACCGGTGACACGTCTGTCTGTTCCTCGTGATCGCATTCGCATTGTTCTCACCGAGAACATCCATCCCCGAGCGGCCGAAGCGCTCGCCGCCGCTGGCTATAAGAACATCGAAACCGTGGCGGGGGCTCCGGTCGGAAATGATCTCCGCCGTTTACTGGCGGACGCGCATATCCTCGGAATTCGTTCGCAGACCCGCCTGACCGCCGATCTCCTGGCCGCGGCGCCGCGGCTGTTCTGCATAGGGTGCTTTTGTATCGGCACCAACCAAGTAGACCTCGACGCCGCGAAGCGCAAGGGGGTCCCGGTCTTCAACGCACCCTACTCCAACACGCGGTCCGTCGCGGAATTGGTCCTCGGCGAAATCATCATGCTGCTGCGGAGAATCCCCGAGAAATCCGCCTTGGCCCATCTCGGCGTCTGGCAGAAGACAGCTGCAGGTGCCCACGAGGTCCGCGGCCGCACCCTGGGCATCGTCGGCTATGGCCACATCGGCGCGCAGCTTTCCGTTCTCGCGGAGGCGATCGGCATGCGGGTGCGGTTTTACGACGTCGTGGACAAGCTCGCTCTTGGCAATGCCGGGCCGACGCGCTCGTTACACAACTTGTTGGCCGAGGCGGACGTCATCAGCTTGCATGTGCCGGACACGCTGTCGACGCGGGGCATGATCGGTGGCGACGAAATCGGTCGCATGCGGCTGGGCGCAATCCTCGTCAACGCGGCGCGCGGCAAGGTTGTTGATATCGAAGCGCTCGCAGACGCGTTGCGCTCCGGTCGCCTCGGGGGCGCGGCAATCGACGTTTTTCCTCAGGAGCCGGCCAGCGGGGACGAGCGTCTGCACAGTCCGCTGCAGGGTCTGGCAAACGTAATTTTAACTCCGCACGTGGGGGGCTCGACCGAAGAGGCGCAGGCCAACATCGGCACGGAAGTGGCGGAGAAGCTCCTGACCTACTCTGATAACGGCTCGACCGTGGGCGCCGTGAATTTTGTCGAGGTTGCCCTTCCGTTTCAGCAACGGGTCACCCGATTTCTCCACATCCACCGCAATGTCCCCGGGGTGCTTATGCGCGTCAACGAGGTGTTCTCCAGACGAGGCCTGAACATTGCCGCGCAATATCTCCGAACCGACAGCGATGTCGGCTACATGGTGAGTGATATCGATGGACAGCTTGACGAGGGGCAGGGCATCAGACGGGCGCTCGAGGCGATTGACGGCACCATTCGAACCCGCTTTCTCTATTGACTGTTATCGGAGCGCTCCCGATCTTGACCGCAACGGTCATGGGAGCGCTTAAGCCGCTGATACCGCTCGGTCAAGCTAACCAGCCGATCGGCGAGGATGCGCATCATGCCCCGCGCCGCGCCCGGATCGCTCGTCACCAGTTGCAAGAACACGTCAGCTTCGATCTTAAGAACCTTCAGCCGACCCCGGGCGTGAACGTCGGCCGTTCGAGGTTGATTGCAGATTACCGCCATCTCGCCGAAAATGTCGTGCCTGCCCAGCAGCGCGAGCCGAATCCTTTCGGCGGTCGCGAGCACGATGGAAACCTCGACTTCTCCTTCGTCGATCACAAAAACGCTGTCACCAGGGTCGCCCTGATAGCAAAGGGCCTCGCCGTCTTCCAAGCTCAGATAGTTGCTGGAAAATGCGAGCAGCTTGAGGCTTGCGGTGTCGAGAGAGGCAAACACCGGAATACTGCGGAGAACCGAGACCGTCTCTTTATAGTCCACCCAAGCTCTCGCTCTCTCTGACGTTATCGGTCGCGCGTTCGTCCTCGATCGCCGCCTGTCGCGCGAGCACCGCGGTTGCCGTACCCTGATCGACCACCCGCCCGGCTTCAAGCACGATGACATAATCGAAAGCGGCGGCGTGACGGCTGTCGCCCGTCACCGAGACGAGACCGTGTGCCGCACCGTGCTCGAACATGGTGGCCTGAAGTTGGGCCTGGCCCACGGCATCGATTGATGCCATGGCGTTGTCCATGATCAGCATGTCCGGTCGTTTCAGCAGGGCACGAGCGATCGCCAGCTTTTGGCGCTGCGCGGTCGTCAGCCGGCTGCCGCCGATTCCGACATCGAAGTCCAGCCCCAGATCAACGACATCAGCGCGCAGGCCCAACTTATCGATGACTTCAGCGATCATGGCTCCGACCTGACGCTGCGCCTGCTGCCTGCCATAGACCAGCTTGCCGAAAAGAATGTTGTCTTGCACGGAAGCCGCGGGATTGTAGGCTTCTGCGTCGAAAAAGGCGACCGAACCCTCCAGATCCGCTGGCAGATCCTGAGCGAACAGACGCCGAGCCTGCAGCAGACGACGCTCCATCACATCGTCGAACAAACCCAGCCGGTGACGCGCCGGTATCGCGCGAAACGGCAGAGACGACAAAGCGTTGCGATCAGCGGGAGCAGCTCCGGCAAGCCCGGCGTCCTCCACCCGGCGGATGATTGCCCGGTATTCGGGCAGGTCATCGGCTGCGATGAAGCTGAACCGCTCGAAGAATTCGTGACCGGGCGCCAGGTCGCCCAGAAGGTCGAGCATGATCTTCGCCATGCGCAGGCCTACAGCGACGAGTTCGCCGCGGAGGCCGACTTTCTCCAACACTTCTTGTACGTAAGGATGATCACTTAATCTTTCGACGTCGAACGTGTCATCAAGCGGCAGACCAAAAAGCAGGTTTTCGGCGACGGACATATTTTTGTTGTAAAGATCGCGATCAAACACCTCGACCAGGCCTCGGCAGCGCGGATCGTTCAGACGTTCGCGCAGCAGCCGGCGGGCCGCAAGGATGCGCTCGGCAAGCGCCAGATGCGTGCCGGCGTCCACCGTTCCCCTCAAGCCGAGACCAAAGAGATCCGTCTCGAGGTCCACCGAGCGCAGCGTCTTGAGGGCGCGGTCCAGAAGTGCCTGCGGCCCATCCAGATCGTAGGCGGCATAGTCGATCCACTCCTCGTTCGGATCGCTTGTGGTGTTGCCGGATCTTGTCGCTTCCATAACGTAACGCTGGCGAGCCTCCCGCTCGTGTTCGTCCGAACTCTCGAGCGTGGTCAGAGGGTAATTGCGCAGGCCGTAATAGAGGTTGTCGCGAACGCTGCCGTTAATCAGAGCAACGTTGTTGCCGACATAAGCAATCCGCCGGCCGGTCACCGCTTCAGGAAATGTCGCAAGGCTGGCGCCACCGATGTTTACCGAACCGGAGGTCGGCTGGAGCAGCCTTGCCAGCATTTTGCCGATGGCATCGCCACCAGAACTGGCATTGCCGAGCAACGCGACGCGATCCCCTATTTCAAAGTGGAAGTTCGCCTGATCAACCACCTTTACGCCCGCCTCGTCTTCGAGCGAAAGGTTGGAGGCAATAACCGACCCAGTGAGGCGCGGCACCTGGGCCGTCACTCGCTGCTGCAACGTTTCTGGCAGCATGCCCTGAGGTCGAAACTGTTCGATCAATTGGTCATACTTGACGCGAGTATCCTCTTTCTGCTGATACCAATCGAGTAATTCCTTCCAGGGAGACGAGAGATCCTTGTAAGCCGAGAGAACAGCAACTAACGCGCCGAACGTCAGGTTCCCCTTGATCACAAGATAGCCGCCAATGGCATAGAAGAAAAACGGAGTGAGCTGTGCAATGAAGTTGTTGAGGAATTTTATAAAAAACTTCTTTCGATAAATATTTAAGCGTATATCGTAAATATTTCCCACCCATCGCGCGAAATCGGCGCGGTGCCATTCAGCGGTGTCGTGGGCGTGAATCTCCTCTATGCTCGCGATGCCTTCGCCGATTCGCTCCGCAAGTCGCCGTACGGTGCGGACTCTCTGCTTAGCCAAGGCATTGACCTGACGTTGCAGCTTGGGAATCACGTACATCTGCAGGGGATATAGAGCGACGGCGGCGAGCCCCAGCACCACGTCCTGCGCGAACATGAAGGTCAGAATGGTCAGCAGAGTGCCACCCTGGAACGCCGGCTGCGCCAGGGCGTCGCCAATGAAACCGCCCAGCGGCTCAACTTCGGAGGTGATCATCGCAATCACCTCCCCCTGGGAGGTCTGCCGGAAGTGCGGGATGGGAAACCGGAGCGTCTGAGTGAACAATTGATAGCGCAGCCGGCGCAGCATCCGCTCGCCAACCTGCCCCTTATAAACATTTATGAAGTACTTAAACGCTCCGTTTGCGCCAACGAGCAGCAAAAACGATCCGCACAAAACCGCCAGATATTGAATTTGTTCGAATTCAACTCCGTGAATCTCTTTCGGAAAATCACCGGCTGCGATAGCCTGATTTATAATAATTTTCGGCAATTCCAAAGAAGCGTAAAGAAATGGAAATGATGCAGCCGTCATAACCAGCAATATGACTTGTTGTCGCCAGCTGTAGCGGTGGATATATTTATAAAGGGTTTGCTCCATCTAGCGTCGCTGCCAAGTGTTGGTGACAGAAAATGACACCGGTTCGCCGGCCGGCCGGTGTAGGGTCTTGCAGTTGGGGAACTTTGGCTGATTAATGCGCCAAGCTGTTGGCCATTGCAATCGCGGCCAAGCGGGCGACCGACGGGCCACTGAGACGGTGCCGGTGATCAGGGGATGCAGGAAGCTGGCGGGCAGTTTCGGCTGCTGATTTACAGTCATGACACATTCGGCCTGGGTCATTTGCGACGTTGCCGGGCGATTGCCCATGCCCTGGTCGGCAAGCGGCGCGGTTTGTCGGTGTTGATTCTCTCAGGCTCACCGATCATCGGCAGCTTCAGCTTCCGCACGCGTGTTGACTTCGTCAGAATTCCCGGGGTGATCAAGCTGAAGGACGGCGATTACCAGCCGCTGAGCCTGGATATCGGGCTGGAAGCTACCCTTTCGCTGCGCGGCAAGATCATCCGGCACACGGCCGAGGCGTTCGCGCCGCACCTTTTTCTTGTCGATAAGGAACCCCTGGGACTGCGCGGCGAGGTCAGGGATACGCTCGCGCTGCTCAAGGCTCGCCGGGTGCCGACAGTGCTCGGCCTGCGTGACATCATGGATGAACCAGGGCAACTCGCCGAGGAATGGGAACGCAAGAACGCCGCGCGCGCGCTTGCCGACTTCTACGATGCCATCTGGGTGTACGGCCTGCCGCAGATCTGCAACACCCTGGAAGGTGTCGCGCTTCCGCCGTCGGTCGAAGGGAAGGTGCGCTACACCGGCTATCTGCGGCGAGATCCGGTACCCCGGCAAGGGTCGCCGCTTTTCATTTCGCCGGTGAGCCAGGGCGAGTATCTGCTGGTCACGACCGGCGGCGGCGGCGACGGTGCGATGCTGATCGATTGGGTTCTCCGCGCCTACGAAGACGATGACCACCCGCCCTATCCTGCCCTGCTGGTCCTTGGGCCTTTTATGCACTCCAGTTTGCAGGCCGACTTTATGCGAAGAGTCGAAAGGCTTTCGCTCGTTCATGCCATCACATTCGAGGCAAACATCGAAAATCTGATGGCGGAGGCCGCGGGCGTCGTCGCGATGGGGGGTTACAATACATTCTGCGAAATCCTGTCTTTTGACAAACCGGCTTTGATCGTGCCGCGAACCGAGCCGAGACTGGAGCAATTCATCCGCGCATCCCGTGCGCAGGCGCTGGGACTCTGCCGGATGCTGGATGCGCAAGGCGACATCAGTTCGAAAACAATGACGGCAGCGCTGCGGGCGTTGCCGGCTCAACCGAAGCCATCGAACGTGCCAATTCCGGGACTGCTCGACGGACTGGACGTCATCGGCGAGCAGGTTGATCAATGGCTTGCCCGTCCTTCGGCATCGCCCGCGCGTTTGTCCCTGGTCGGCGAAGCGGGATAGCTGTGCCCGCAGCCGTTGCTTTTGTCCTGAAGGGCTATCCGCGCCTGTCCGAGACGTTTATCGCCCAGGAGATCCGCGGCCTGGAACAGCGCGGGCTCGACATCCGATTATTTTCGCTGCGGTTGCCGACCGATCCCGCGGTGCATCCCATCCACGACGAGATCAAGGCGCCGGTCACCTATCTGCCGGAATATCTCCACGAACAGCCCCGCCGGGTGCTCCGGGGCTGGCGGAAGGCGCGGAGGCTTTCGGGCTGGTCGTCGGCGTGGCGGTCCTTTTTGGCCGACCTCAGGCGCGACATCTCCCGCAACAGAGCGCGCCGTTTCGGTCAAGCGATGGTATTGGCTGCCGAGCTGCCACAAGACGTCGGCTGGCTGCACGCGCACTTTCTTCATACCCCGGCCTCTGTCGTTCGATATGCCGCCCAACTTCTCGGGCTGCCGTGGAGTGCGTCGGCACATGCCAAGGATGTGTGGACCACGGCGGAGTGGGATCTCCGCGAAAAGCTTAAGGACTGCCGTTGGCTGGTCACCTGCACCAAGGTCAACGCCCTGTATCTGGCATCGCTGGCACCGGCGCCCGATCGCGTAACGCTGCTTTACCACGGCCTCGACCTCAATCGCTTCCTGCCCCCGGCCGGTAGACGGCCGGCCCGCAACGGCGGGAATCCGGATGATCCGGTGATGCTTCTTTCGGTGGGGCGCGCCGTTGCCAAGAAAGGCTTCTCGGAGTTGCTGCAGGCACTCGCGCTGCTGCCGACGGATCTTGCATGGTCGCTGGTTCACATTGGCGGCGGTCCGCTGCTCGGCGACCTCAAGCGACAGGCCGCCCGACTGGGGATCGATCGCCGCATTCAGTGGCGGGGAGCCCTGCCGCAGCAGGATGTGCTGCACGCCTACCGGATTTCCGATCTCTTTGTGCTCGCCTGCCGGATTGCCGAAGACGGCGATCGCGATGGCCTGCCGAACGTGCTGATGGAAGCCCAAAGCCAAGGCCTCGCCTGCGTCTCGACCGATGTTTCCGCTATTGCCGAACTGATTATCGATGGTGAGACGGGAATATTGGTTAGCCCAGACGACGCCAGGATGCTTTCCCGCGCCCTGCATCGCCTGATCCGGTTTCCCGATTACCGGGCAAGACTGGGTTTGGCCGGGATGCACCGCGTTCGCCAGTTCTTTTCCGCCGACAGGGACATCGGCTGGCTGGCCGCACGCTTTGGCATCGAACCCGCTCCGTTTTCAAGATGCGCATCGCCTTCTACGCCCCGATGAAGGCGCCGAACGACCCGGTTCCATCGGGGGACCGTACCATGGCGTTGCTGTTGATCCGGGCGCTGAGGCTGGCCGGGCATGAGGTAGAGCTGGCCAGCACCTTCCGCAGTTGGGACGGCCAAGGGGATCCCGAACGCCAGCGGCGGCTTGCGCTGCTCGGCGCTCGGCTCGCCGCACGGGCGCTGAAGCGCCTGCGGGCCAGGCAAGCGAGACCCGAGCTCTGGTTCACATACCATGTCTACCATAAAGCACCCGATCATCTCGGGCCCTTCTTAAGCAAGGCCATGGGCATCCCCTACGCGATTGCTGAAGCCTCCTCGGCGCAAAAGCAGGCAACAGGCCGGTGGGCGCCGGGTTGGAGATCCTCGGTCGCCGCCATCGCGGGGGCCGATCTTGTCCTTGGCCTGAACCCGGCGGACGACGACGGTGTCGTTCCGCTTCTCCCCGACCCCCGTCGGCTGTACCGACTGGCCCCATTTTTGGATGTGCGGCCATTCGCTGCCGCGGCGGCTGACCGGAAGCGGCAGCGTGACGCACTGGCGAAGCAATATCTCCTCGATCCCGCCGTGCCCTGGCTGCTCAGCGTTGCCATGATGCGCCCCGGCGATAAGCTCGCCTCTTTTCAATTATTGGCGGAAGCACTGGCGCCGCTGACGGACCGACGGTGGCAGTGGTTGATCGTCGGCGACGGACCGGCCGCAGCGGCGGTCCGTGCAGCAATCGCCCCCCTCGGTTCGCGGGTCACCTGCCTCGGCGAACTGGGCAGATGTTCGTTGCCGGCGATCTACGCGGCGAGCGATCTGTACGTGTGGCCGGCGATCGGCGAAGCTTGGGGAATGAGTCTGCTGGAAGCGCAAGCAGCCGCCTTGCCGGTGGTCGCGGGCAATGTCGGCGGCGTCGCCGCCGTTGTCGCGGATGGCGAAACCGGCGTGTTGGTTCGCGCCCGTGACACCGCCGCTCTTACGCTGGCGGTAGAGAGGCTGTTGGACGATCCACCCCGGCAGGTGGGGATGAGGAAGGCTGCCTCGCAGCGCGTTGCCTCGCACCACGATCTGCGGGCGGCCGCCGGTTCGCTGAACGCGGCTCTCGGCTCCCTGTCCGCCATGTCGGGATGGTGCGGATGAATCGTCGTGTCATGTTTTATGCGCAGCATCTCCTTGGTATCGGCCACCTGAAGCGTGCCGCGCTGCTGGCGCGTGGCATGGTAGCGGCGGGACTCGAAGTCTCCGTCGTGCTCGGCGGCCGCCAGGTGCCGGGCATCAGCTTCGACGGCTGCGCCCGCATTCTGTTGCCCGCGGTCCATGCAGCGGACGCCACCTTCAAATTGCTGCGGGACGAGGATGGTCAGCCGATTGACGACGCCTGGCGCGATCGGCGTGCGGCGCGGCTGATGCTCGAGTATCAGTCGCTCCGACCCGATGTGCTGATGGTCGAGCTGTTCCCTTTCGGCCGTCGAATGTTCGCCTTTGAGCTGCTCCCCTTGCTCAGCGCGGCCCGTGCCGCCTCCAGGCCCCCCCGGATTGTCTGCTCGCTGCGCGATATTCTGGTCCGCAAGCCGGGGGTCGATCGAGACCGAAAATCGATTGCCTGCGCTCGCGCGTGTTTTGATCGGATTCTGATCCATGGCGATGAGCGGCTGGTGCCGATCGAGGCGTCTTATCCGGCGATGAGCGCGCTCAAGGATATGTTGTCCTATACCGGCTATGTGGTCGACCGTTCGGACGGTGGCGAGCAGGGGCCCAGCCCTATCGGGGCCGGAGAGGTCATCGTCTCGGTGGGCGGCGGCGCGGTCGGGCTGCCGCTGCTGCGCGCCGCTCTTCAGGCCAAGCCGATCTGCAGTCTCGCCAACCGGACGTGGCGGCTGATCGCGGGCCCCAACCTTCCCGACGACGCGTTCTCGGAGCTCGCCTGGTCTAAGCCTCCCGGCGTTATCGTGGAGCGATGGCGCGACGACTTGCCCGCGATGTTGAGAACCTGCGCCCTCTCCATCTCTCAGGCCGGCTATAATACCGTAATGGATCTGCTCCGCGCCGGAGCGCGTGCGGTGCTGGTCCCATTCGCCGAGCCCGGAGAAAGCGAGCAGACGCTGCGGGCCGCCATTCTCGAGGCGCGCGGCCGTGTGGCGACGGTGGCGGGCGAACTGTCTCCCCAAATTCTTGCCGAGGCGATCGAGCGGGCGTTGACGCTGCCCATCACTTCGGTGGATATCGATTGTTCGGGAGTCGAAATGACGGCGAAGATCGTCAAGACCCTCTGAAAAAAGGCGGAGGGCTGAGAAAAGGCGGAGGGCGTTCAGGGAATGGCATGAGCGATTGGGGCGAACTCACAGCGGAACTCGATGCCTGGCACCGGGAAGGCCAGTGTGCGCATCTCTGGTGGCGCGATGATGATGCCACGCGGGTGACCCCCGCCCTGCTCCGGCTGCTTGATCTGTCTGCCCGCCACGGAATTCCGGTGGCACTGGCGGTGATCCCGCGTGACGCAGAGGGGGAATTGGCGCGTCACATCGAAAGCCGGCCGCTCGCCTCCGTGCTCCAACACGGATGGAGCCACGAAAACCACGCGCCGGCCGAGGATCGACAAGAGGAGTTCGGAGTTCACCGGCCCCTCCCCGACATGCTGGGCGAGCTTGCGGAGGGCTGGCGACGCATCGCCCGGTTCCCTCGAGCGGTGCCGGTCATGGTCGCTCCCTGGAACCGGATGGATCCGCACCTGCTGCCGCACCTGCCCGCAGCCGGACTTTCCGCCGTCTCAACCCTCGGTCCGCGCGACCGACCGGAGCCTGTTCCTGGCGTGCGGCGGATCAATGTTCACGTCGATCTGATCGACTGGCAGGGAACGCGCGGCTTTCTCGGGCTCGATCGGGTTCTTGAGCAGGTCATCGGGCACTTGCAGGCGCGACGGCGAAGAGCTTCCGACGCCGGCGAGCCGACGGGATTGATGTCGCATCACGGCTTTCACGATGAGGGCTGTTGGTCGTTCCTCGATGATTTCATGGCCCGAACCTTAGCTCATCCCGCCGTGCGCTGGCTCTCGGCGCGCGAGGCTCTTGCTTCGTGAGCGAACCGCCAGCACGTCAGCCTTTCAGCAATCTTCCTGAACTTCTGCGCGTGCGCGATCTCTGCATCGACTTTGCCACCGCGGCGGGCCCGCTGAGGGCGGTAAACGGCCTCGGTTTCCGGGTGGCACCAGGCGCATCGGTCGCGCTCGTGGGTGAATCCGGCTCGGGAAAGTCCGTCACCGCCCAGGCAATCATGGGCATCTTGCCGCGGGTGGCGAAGATCAGCAGCGGCGAGATTTTGTTCACTGATCTCAGTTCCCCCGGCGAGAGCCGGGATCTTGCCCATTTGCCGCCGCGCGACCCGGCATACCGGGCCATTCGCGGTCGGCGCATTTCGATGATTTTCCAGGAGCCCATGACATCGCTGTCTCCGCTGCACACGGTGGGCGATCAGGTCAGCGAGGCTTTAGCCATTCACGCCGATCTCGGCCGCAAGGAGGTACGCCGCGCGACGATCGAAATGCTGACGCTCACCGGCTTCCCCTACCCGGAGCGGGCTTACGATACCTACCCCTTTGAGCTTTCTGGCGGCCTTCGCCAGCGGGCGATGATTGCCATGGCGCTGGTTTGCCGACCCTCGCTGCTAATCGCCGACGAACCCTCGACGGCGCTCGATGTCACGATTCAGGCGCAGATCCTCAAACTCATCCAGGACTTGCGCAAGGAACTCGGGATGGCGCTGCTGCTCATCACGCACGACCTCGGCGTCGTTGCCAATATCGCCGAGGAGGTGGTTGTGATGTACCGCGGCCGCGTTGTCGAAAGCGGCACGCTGAACGACCTGTTCGAGGATCCACGCCATCCTTATCTCCGCGCCCTGCTCGGAGCCGTGCCGCACTTCGATATGCGTTCCGGCGAGAGGTTGAAGCCTCTTCGTGAGATTCAACATGGCACGGGACACTTGATGACGCCACGGACCCCTGCGCAGCGGACGGGTCCGCCGCAGCCGCTGCTCGTGGCGCGCGGCCTTGTCAAGAGTTTCGGCATGCGCAAGCGCCGGGGGCCGTTCCGTGGCGGGGCCAATGAGGGCCTCATCAAGGTCGTGGACGACGTTTCCCTGAGCATCGAGCGCGGCCAGTGCCTTGGCCTGGTCGGCGAGAGCGGATGCGGCAAGACCACGGTAAGCAAGATCATCATGCGGGCGATAGAGCCCGATGCCGGCGAAGTGATCTTCGACGATGACGGGCGGCGGGTCGAACTTCTGCGGCTGCATGGCGACGAGCTGCGCCACTTTCGCAGGCGCATCCAATATGTCTTCCAGGACCCAATCGGGTCTCTCAATCCGCGCATGACGGTGTTCGATATCATCGCCGAGCCCCTGGTCATCCACCGCGTCGGCGACACGGCGTGGTGCCGGGAGATGGTTCGCGAGCTGATGCGGCGTGTCGGGCTGGATGACCGCCACCTCGGCCGGTACCCGCACAGCTTCTCCGGCGGTCAGCGACAGCGCATCGGCATCGCCCGGGCGCTTGCCCTGCAGCCCGACCTGCTGATCTGCGACGAGCCGGTCTCGGCACTGGATGTCTCCGTCCAGGCGCAAATCCTCAACCTTCTGAAGGACTTACAGAAGGAGCTCGGGTTGACCTATCTCTTTATCTCGCACAACCTGGCGGTTGTCGACTACATGGCGGACCACATCGCCGTCATGTGCGCCGGCCGGATTGTCGAGCAGGCGCCGCGCGAGGTGCTGTTCCGCAACCCGATGCACCCCTACACGCGCGCGCTCTTGGCGGCGGTGCCTTATCCCGATCCGAGCCGGCGGCTGGACTTTGCCGCACTGATGGATGGCAGGGCTTCGATACCGGCCGCCTGGCCGCCGCCCTTCAATGACGACGGTGAGGGCACGCCGGAACTGTTCGATCTCGGCGGCCAGCACTATGTGCGGGCGCATGCCCATCCCCATCCCCGTGCCGTCGGGCTCGGGCTAACGACATGAGCTGGGCTGCGCGCGTGGCGCCTTCATCTTCAGCGGCATGGGTTCTGCTGTCGTTGCTGCTGGTCCACGCGTTCGCCCTGCCGCTTAGGGCCGCCCCCTACCAGGAACCGCCGGCGCTGGTGCCGGCGGTTGCCGCCGGCACCCTGCCTCCCGTCGCGCAACGGCTTCCGGCAGATCCCCTCGTGGTCGCTCTCGATGGTCCCGGCCAGGCTCCGGGGCGCTGGGGAGGGGAGCTGCGCACGATGGTCAGCCAGCCGAAAGACACGCGCATGATGGTGGTGTTCGGCTATGCGCGGCTCGTCGGCTACAATCCGCAGTGGGAACTGGTCCCCGATCTGCTGGCTGGTCTCGATGTGAAGGAGGGCCGGATCTTTACGCTGCGGCTGCGCCGCGGCCACCGATGGTCGGACGGCGCTCCGTTCACCAGCGAGGACTTTCGCTTCTTCTGGGAAGACATCGTCAACAACAAGGAACTAACCCCGGGTGGGCCAGAGCGTTTCCTGCTCGTCGACGGCAAGCCGCCCCGGTTCGACGTCATCGACGATGCGACCGTGCGATACACGTGGGATCGTCCCAACCCCTTCTTTCTGCCGGCCCTGGCTGGCGCCCGGCCGGAATACATCTACGCGCCCGCCCACGCGCTGATGCGCCTGCATCCCCGCTGGCACGACCGCAAAGAACTGGAGGCGCTTGCCAAAGCGGAGGGGCAGCGCAACTGGGCCGCGTTCTTCAATCTGAAAAGCCAGCTCTATCGCAACGACAATCCTGATCTGCCGACGCTCGAGCCCTGGATGCTGACGACCAAGCCGCCCTCCAGCCGCTTCGTTTTCGCGCGCAACCCGTATTTCCACCGCGTGGATCAAAACGGCCGGCAACTCCCCTACATCGACAGCGTGGCCCTCACCGTGGTGGGCGCAGCACTGATCCCTGCCAAAGCAGCGGCGGGTGACGCCGATTTGCAGGCCCGCGGGCTCAGCTTCGAAAACTACACGATCCTCAAGCAGGCGGAAAAGCGGGGCGGTCATCATGTCCGCCTGTGGCGATCGGCGCGCGGCGCCGAACTGGCGCTTTATCCCGATCTCAACGTTTCAGACGAAGACTGGCGAGCGCTGCTCCGCGATGTTCGCTTTCGCCGCGCGCTCTCTCTTGCGACCGACCGTCATGAGATCAATCAGGTTATCTACTATGGCCTGGCGCTCGAGGGAAATGACACGGTCCTGCCGGAAAGCCCTCTCTATCGCCCGGACTATGCGCAGCGCTGGGCAAACTACGATCCCGCCGAAGCCAACCGCCTCCTCGACGAGATCGGCCTTGCCCGCGATCAGGGCGGAATTCGCCGGATGGCGGGTGGGCGGCCGTTGGAACTGATCATCGAGACCGCCGGCGAAGACCCTACGCAGATTGCCATCCTGCAGTTGATTACCGATCATTGGCAGCAGATCGGCGTCCGGGTCTTCCCAAAGGCGGAGCAGCGGGACGTACTGCGCAACCGGGTGTTTGCCGGCGAGTCGGTCATGTCGGTCTGGTTTGGCCTGGAAAACGCCTTGCCGAACGCGACAACGCCGCCGAATGAGCTGGCGCCGACCAGTCAGCAGCAGTTGAACTGGGCGAAGTGGGGCCAGCACTGGGAAACGGAAGGTCGTGCCGGCGAAGCGCCGGATGACCCCTGGGCCATCGAGCTGCTCCGCCTTTACGTTGCTTGGATCGAAAGTGCGTCCGTCGATGAGAAAAGGGATCTGTGGCACCGGATGCTGACCATTCGGGCAGATCAGATGTTCACCATCGGGACCGTCCGCGGCGTGCCGCAGCCGGTGGTCGTCTCGAACCGGCTGCGTAACGTACCGGTCGAGGCGATTTACAACTGGGACCCCGGGGCGTTTTTCGGTGTCTACCACCCCGACAGCTTCTGGTTCGAGGAAGGAGAGACGATTTCGCAAGCTCCGCCCGCCGAGCCGGGACGCGCAGGCGGCGCGCTCTCGCCGTAGCCAGCATCGACAACCAGAGGCGCCGACAAATGCTCGCCTACCTCGCCCGCAGATTGCTCACCATGGTCCTCACCCTGCTGGTGATCAGCGCCTTGGTGTTCGTGATCATTCAGCTACCGCCGGGGGATTATCTGACGACGCTGATCGCCGAGCTGCAGAGCCAGGGCGAGCAGGTGGCGCAGGCCAAGATCGACTTCCTGCGCCAGCAATATGGCTTGGATCGGCCCATGATCGAGCAGTACGGCATCTGGTTATGGGGCTTTCTGCATGGCGATCTTGGCTTTTCGTTCGAATATAACAAGCCCGTTGCACAGGTGGTGGGCGACCGGCTGCTGTTGACTGTGCTTCTGAACGTCGCAACGATTCTGTTTATTTATGTCGTGGCGTTCCCGATTGGCGTCTATTCGGCAACGCGGCAGTATAGCTGGGGAGACCATGGGCTTACATTTCTTGGCCTGCTCGGCCTCGCCACACCCAATTTTCTGCTCGCCCTGATCCTGATGTACCTGGCCAACGTGCTGTTCGGAACGTCGATCGGGACCATGATGGACCCGCAGTTCATCGATAAGCCGTGGTCGTGGGCGAAGGTTGCCTCGGTCCTGGAGCATCTGTGGGTGCCGGTGCTGGTGATCGGTACGTCCGGAACCGCCGGCATGATTCGCCGCCTGCGGGCCAATCTGCTTGACGAGTTGCAGAAGCAGTATGTCGTCACGGGCCGGGCCAAAGGGTTGGCGGCCGGCCGTCTGCTGGTCAAGTACCCGCTGCGCATGGCCATCAATCCCTTCGTGGCCGACATCGGCAGCCTTCTGCCGAGTGTCGTGTCAGGCTCGGTGATCGTCTCGGCGGTAATGTCGCTTCAGACCACCGGACCGATGCTGCTGAGCGCCCTGCAAAGCCAGGACATGTACCTTGCCGGCTCTTTTCTCATGTTTCTTGCCCTGCTGACGGTCGTCGGCATGTTCCTGTCGGACGTGCTGCTGGCGGTGCTCGACCCCCGCATCCGTTTGGGCGGCGGAGCGCAGCGATGAACGACCCGTTGCCGCATTACGTCGATAGCGCACCGTTTAACGTCTACGAGACGGAGCACCTGACGCCGCAGCAGGAGCGCTTCTACATGGCGCCGCAATGGCGGCTGATCTGGTGGAAATTCCGGGGCCACGTGGTCGCCGTCGCAGCGGCAATGATCCTCGCCGCTTTCTATATTTCCATCCTGTTCTCGGAAGTTCTTGCTCCATATTCCCGCGATACCAAGCATGTGGATTTCATCTATGCCCCGCCGCAGAGCGTGCATCTTTTTCACGACGGGCGCTTTGTCGGTCCTTTCGTCTACGGCCTGAAGTATCAACTCGACATGGAGACGCTGAAGCGCACCTATAGCGCCGACCGGAGCAAGGTCGAGCGGCTGCGTTTTTTCTGCCTGGGAGAGCCCTACCGCTTCTGGGGCCTCGTCGAGGGCCGCTTTCGCCTCGTCTGCCCGGCGCCGGGGGGGCAGATGTTTCTCCTCGGCACCGATCGACTAGGCCGCGACATGCTGTCGCGTCTGATCTATGGCGCGCGCATTTCTCTCACCGTCGGCCTGATCGGAATTGCCGTAAGCTTCGTTCTGGGCATCTCGATCGGCGGCGTCGCCGGCTATTTCGGCGGCTGGATCGATGCGGTGGTCCAACGGATCATTGAGATCCTGAAGTCGCTGCCGGAGCTGCCGCTGTGGATGGCTCTGTCCGCCGCCCTGCCGGTGAGCTGGAGCCCGATCCTCGTCTATTTCGGGATCACCATCATCCTGGGCCTGCTCGACTGGCCGGGGCTGGCGCGCGCCGTCCGCTCGAAGCTGCTGGCGTTGCGCGAAGAGGACTTCTGCATCGCCGCCCGACTGATGGGCGCCAGTCCCCGCCGGATCATCGGCCGCCACCTGCTTCCCAACTTCATGAGCCACCTGATCGCGTCCGCGACGCTGTCGATCCCGTCGATGATCCTGGGCGAGACGGCACTCAGCTTTCTCGGCCTCGGGCTGCGCCCGCCGGTGACCAGTTGGGGCGTGCTGCTGACCGAGGCGCAGAACATCGAGGCGGTCGCGCTGTACCCCTGGCTGCTGGCGCCGATGGTGCCGGTGATCCTGACCGTGCTGGCCTTCAACTTCCTCGGCGACGGCCTGCGCGACGCCGCCGATCCTTACTCGTAGCAACTTGTCGATAGCGGGTCGTACTACCGTGCCTACAGCGTGTCTCATAAAAATAGGGAAACGAATCCATCTAAGCCATTTCAAGAATGGCATTCTATATATGAATTCTCAAAGCTACTTTTCAAGAGTTGATGAACATGAACGAGGTGATGCATTAGAGTGCACAGATCGCATTGTCCAAGCGAAAGATATTTGTAAACTTATTATAGGTTCTGGACCCAATCGCTTGGAATTTGATGGCACGAAGCTTAAAGGAACATGGAAAATCGGTTTAGGCGGGCCGTTGTATAATATTTATTGCATGTATAATCATGACATTAACGGAGCGATCCGGCTGGATAGGCGCATTAGAAGCTTTGGCGATTCGTTTATTATAGTCTTAAACACGGAGATATTTTTAGAAAAAATCAAAATGGCAGTGGTCAGGGCTGGGCTCAATTGCAAATACAGACCGGTTAATTATTTCGATGATGCAACTTATACTGGAGACACGGGTGTATTTCGTAAGTCAGCGCGCTTCCGCCACCAAAAAGAGTTCAGAATTGCTGTTTGGCCAGGGCGCAGTTGCCCCATCCGCCTACGGATCGGCAACATCAACTCACTGTGCAGTCCCATCTTTTCGATAAGCAGGCTCGGGAATTTTAGAATCCGTCCTACTCGGATAAGGGAGATTTAAAACTCTCCAGCCACAGGCTGGCCTCGAGAGCGCCTGGCAGAAGCGGCAGCTCCGCGACGACGGAGCGGGAGAGGCGGCCGGCCATCCGCGTCGCCGCCCAGTGGCTCGACCACAGGATGCGCCAGCCGGCGCCCGACAACAGTGGCGCGACCGCCTGCTGCTCGTTATAGCCGCGCCCAAGCCAGCGAGCCGGGTAGGGATCCGGCAGAAAGATGTCGTGCAGATGGACCAGGACTCCGGCCGGCAACTCCGGCATCAGCCGGTTGACGACGATGTCCACGTCGGTGCCGGGCATCAGCACGTGGCTGCCATCGAGACTGAGAAGATCGCCCGACGTTACTTCCGCGAAGGGTCCTGTGCCGGCCTTCTGCAGCGTTGTGCGGAGAAAGGTCATCGGCAAGCCGGCGAGCGTCGCCCGCGGCCGCGGATCGATCGCGGTCAGCCGGGTGGCAAGTCCGCCATCGGCAACAGCGCGGGCGAACCAGCGGGTTGAATGCCCGCAGCCGATTTCCACAACTGTCGCCGGGCGGCGGGTACGCACCAGAGCGTAGGCGGCCGCGGCATCAAGGCGGGGAAACCAATCCTGGCGGAAGCGCGGTGCGGGTGGGGGATCTCCAGCCCGGTCGATCGCCAGCAACGCTGCGGCCATGCCGTCGATTTCGTCGAAGATGGCGCCCATCGCCGGCTCGGCGGCGCGGAACAGCGGCACCAACTCCGGGTACCCGGCGGTCGCCGCGGCCACGGCTTCGGCGGCAAGCCGATGCGGGATATAAAAGCCGCGTTGGCACGCGCGGCGCTTTTCAGGTCGTTGCCTTGGCGAACGACTCTGTCGGCGCATCACCGGTAGAGAGATCGTGGCCGGGAGTGAGTCTGGCTAACGCGTGCTCGCAAAGGAGAAGGTGCGAAAGAAGCAGGGGTCACAAACTGTGCACAACAATCGCGGCCCAGGTGAACAGGAAACCGGCGAAGACGAGCAACTCCGGCCACTTTTCCGCGACAAAGCCCCGCATTGCTGCCTCCCTTTTCGAGCCGGCTAGACCACATTCGCGGCCGTCTCGATCCGCTAAATATCACCCATAAATTTGGTGCGTGCCAAGCCATTAGCGACAGCTGATATACGTCTGTCCCTTAACAATCTGATTTTTAATAAAAATTTTTATGATGACTGCGGCTTGGGCCATCGATCGCAAGGCTGTGGTTCCCCAAGTTCCCACCGGTCGCGATTCTTGTTCACACGCTCAGTTGGGTCATTGCCGGTCCCCGCACCTTTGCGATACAGGCTTTGGTCGGCCCGCCAGGTGGGCAGAGGCGGGGCGAAAGCGGGGTTGGCAAGGCGGCCTCCTGACGAGCGAGTGCTTGCGATGCTTGCCCGGTTGCCGGCGATCTGTGACATTTGTGGAAAAGTCGCGGCAAGTTGCCGGCGATCGCCCAGCGGGCGGGACAGCCATCGTTAGTGGGGACATGATGAAGAAAATAACAGGGGCTCTCGCATTGGCTTTGTGTCTGGTCATTGCCAACGGCGTCCCGTCGTCAGCGCAGTCTCTCGATTCACTGCGGGAGCGCGTCAACCAAGGCACCATCGCGATCATCTCGGGTGGTGTGAACGGCACCTATATCCGGATCGCCAGCGATCTTGCAACAGTCTTGGACACTGAAAACAAGCTGCGCGTTCTACCGATTATTGGCAAAGGATCGTTGCAGAATATCACCGATTTACTTTATCTGCGGGGCATTGATTTTGCCATCGTACAGTCGGACGTGCTTGGTTTTATCCTCAAGGAGAGACTTTTTCCTAACATAGAGCAGCGTGTCCGCTATGTTACAAAGCTCTATAACGAGGAGGTTCACATTCTGGCCGCGGCTGATATTCAGAAGCTCGCTGACCTCTCGGGAAAGAAAGTCAATGTGGACGGCGCCGGCAGCGGCACCGCCATGACCGCGGCAACGCTGTTCGCACAATCAGGTCTTAATGTAGAAACGACAAACTTCGACCAGGCTCTGGCGCTGGAGAAGCTCAAGGCTGGCGAAATTTCAGCCATGGTTTTCGTCGCCGGCAAGCCGACCGACTTGTTTCGGCGGATTGAGGCCGGAACCGGCTTGCATTTCGTGGCCGTTCCGTTGAGTGCCGATTTGCTGCGTATCTATCTGCCGTCGTCACTGACCCACGCCGACTACCCGGCTCTCGTTGACGAGGACCAACCGGCGGATACCGTTGCCGTTGGTGCGGTGATGGCCGTTTATAACTGGGAGAAGGATACGGACCGATACCGCCGGACCAGCACCTTCGTCGAGACGTTCTTCGACAACATCGAGGCCTTCATGCAGCCGCCACGCCATCCGAAGTGGCTGGAGGTGAATCTTGCCGCAGAGGTGCCCGGCTGGACCCGCTTTCAGCCAGCGCAGGATTGGCTCGACCGGCGGCCCACGGCGCGGGGAACAGGCTATGACCTGGCGCTCAAGGCCTCATTCAACGACTTTCTCAAATTTATGAAAGAGGCCGGCCGTGGATCCGATCGCGCACACAACAGCGAAGCGCTGTTTGCGCAGTTTCTGGAATGGCGGGCTCGCCAGCAGACTCAACAGCCGTCGGTGGTGGCGCCTGCCGCCTCCCCTTCCGGTCCATCGCGATGAAGGCGATCGCACTCTCAACGGGAGGCCTGCTCAAGACGGGCCCGCGCGTTGTTATCGCCGCTCAACGCCGCTGATGTGATACGGCCAGCGGGAGCGATCGCCCCTTTCCGTTGCCACTTGATACGAGCGCGGCGCTTGCTTCGGCTCGGGCCGAACCACGCGGGGAGCATGATTGAAAGGGTAAAGACCGGCGGCGGGTTTGGTCTCGCAACGTTTTGAGTACCCCTGGGTCACGACCGTCGCAAGACTGACCGGCCACATCGAGGGTATCACACGCATCTCGAGGCCGGGCCAGCGCCAGTTCTCTTCCCGCTTCGTCTGACCTTTATGGAAACTGGCTCCTTTGCCCGGATATACTCGGAGAAGCCGTTGCCCGAAGCGAGACGAACGAAGGGCGCCGGAGGAGGCGGGACATCGGAATGCGGGCAGTCGGGAACGTCGACATAGCCGGAGCCACAGCGGCGGAGAGCACGCTGCAACAGGCCCGCCGAGACTTTCCCATTCTGACAATACAGATCAGAGGCCGGCCCTTGGTGTGGCTCGACTCTGCCGCCACAACGCAGAAACCGCGGGCCGTCCTCGATGCGATGAACGCGTTCTGCGAAACACGCTACGCGAATGTGCATCGGGGGGTCCATACGCTCGGTCAAGCCGCGACCGACGCCTACGAGGGGGCCCGCGCAACGGTCGCACGATTCATCGGGGCCAATGCCGTCGATGAAGTCGTCTTCGTCCGCGGTGCGACCGAGGCGATTAATCTCGTTGCGGCCAGCTTCGGTCGCACGTTCTGCTCCAGCGGCGATGAGGTCGTCGTCACCGAACTGGAGCACCATTCGAACATCGTCCCCTGGCAGCTCCTCAGCCAGGCAACCGGCGCCCGCCTGCGCGTGGTGCCGATGGCCGACGATGGCACGGTCGAGCTCTCCCGTATCGAGAGCGTGGTCGGGCCACGGACCCGCCTCGTCGCCGTCACCCACGTGTCGAACGTTCTCGGCACCGTGCTGCCGATCGAAGCAGTCGCCAAAATCTCGCACGCAGCCGGCGCACGCGTTCTGGTGGATGGCTGCCAGGCAGCCGCACATTTTCCCCTGGACGTCCGTGCACTCGACGCGGACTTCTACGCCTTCTCAGCGCACAAGATGTACGGCCCGACCGGGATCGGTGCGCTGTGGGGAAGACGCGAGCTGCTGAGGGACATGCCGCCCTACCAAGGCGGCGGCGAGATGATCGCCTCAGTCAGCTTCGAAAACACCACCTTCAGGGAGCCGCCGTACCGGTTCGAAGCCGGAACGCCCCCGATCATCGAGGCAATCGGATTTTCGGCCGCCTGCAAGTATCTTGACCGACTGGGTCTTGATCGGGTAGCGGCGCACGAGCGTGCCCTGCGAACCTACGCAATCGAGCGGCTGAGTGACATTCCCGGCATGCGACTCCTGGCGGGAGGCGACGCCGCCGGCGCGGAGCGGTCGGGCATTATCTCTTTCGTGATGGATGGCGTGCACCCACATGACGTCGCGACCATCCTCGACGCCTCCGGAGTGGCCATAAGGGGGGGTCACCACTGCGCCCAGCCGCTGATGCGGCGACTAGGCGTGCCGGCCACGTCGCGCGTGTCGTTTGGCCTTTACAATACCTTGGACGACGTCGATGCCCTTATAACGGCGTTGGCGGAGGTCAGGGAGCTGTTCGGCTAGATGCGGGACCTGCGAGATCTTTATCAGACCGTGATCGTCGAGCATGCCCGGGCTCCGCGCAATTTTCGCAAACCCGATGACGCCGACACCAGTGCGCACGGCGATAATCCGATGTGCGGCGATCAGGTAACCGTGTACCTCCGCTTTAGCGATGGGACTGTCGCCGATGCTGCGTTCGTGGGCCAGGGCTGCGCGATCTGCCTCGCCTCAGCCTCGGTGATGACGGAACTCTTGCGCGGCCGGACCGCAGAGCAATGCGAAAGACTGTTCGGCGAGTTCGAGGATATGTGCCGGCTCGGTCGTTTTGATCGGCTGGCCGTACCGCAGGATGACGTCGCTGCGCTCGAACACTTGCTGGTGTTCTCCGGAGTTCATGCCTTCCCCGTTCGCATTCGCTGCGCAACCCTGGCCTGGGACACGATGCGCAAGGCGCTCCTGATGGATCCGGAGGCCAACAACCACGGCGGTGCCGGCGGCGGCCCCTAATCCTGGCCTCGCCGCCGCCTTCCGATGTCAGGCTGCCACAGGAGCAAACACCGTGTCCGCGCTCCCGCCGTCGATGCTGAGCACATTCGTCGCCGCGACGGCAGCCATCAATTCGGCGATGTCTTTTGGCGAGTATGAGCGCAAGGCCGTGGTCGCTAGCGGAGTCGTCCTTTCCGCTTTGCTGATCAATGGCGGATTAACTTGCGCGCCTGCCTCGACGGCTCCGAGCTTGGCGCGCTCGGCCACCGTCATCATCACCTTCGCGGCAGTATCGGTGATCTGCTCCGCGGAGTAATCGCCGAGCTGGCCAACGATGGCGCCCGTGCGCCCGTGGACGGCGGTAACCGCCCCAGTTGGAAGCTGATTCCAGTCGATGACCTTCGGGAGTCCGTCGGCTTGGTCCTTGATGACAAGCTTGTCACCGGCCGCAGGTGCGGCTTTTGTTGGATACAGGAGATCCGCGCGGATCTGCGCATCGTTGGTGACACTGCCGAGACCAACGTCGGCCTTCGACAGCGTGATCGCGCCCACACGGCCCGCCACGCTCGTCACCGCAGCCGATGGAGCGAATGCCGTGACCATGTCGCGCACATCAGCGGGGGCAAACCCGCGAACCGTGGCAGCGCTGCCGGCCGTCTTTTCCGCCGCAGTAATTCGCGTCGGATTAACCTGCGCGCCGGCTGCCACTCCGCCAAGCTTCGTCCTCTCCGCGGCGGTCATCAGAACCTTGGCGGCAGTATCTGTAATCTGATCCGCGGTGTAGTCCCCCGGCTGCCCCGTTACCGCCCCCACTCGTCCGTGGACGGACGAGACGAAGCTGGATCCCGAAGGCAGCTGGCTCCAGTCGATGATCTTCGGCTGGCCGTCAGTCTGGTCCTTGATCAGGAGCTTGTCGCCTGACGACGGGACCACCTTGACCGAATAGAGAAGGTCGGCGCGAAGCTGGGTGTCGTTTGTTACGGCACTGAGCCCAACATCGTCGTTCGTCAGTGAAACCGCTCCCTTGCGTCCGGCCACGCTCGTCACCGGAGGTAAGGGAGCAAGAGCGGCGGCCATGTCCCGAACGTCGATCGGTGCGAACCCTCGCACGACGGTGGACGTAGCGTTATTTTTTTCCGCCAGGGTAACGCGCGGCGGATTTGCCTCAGCTTGCCCCGCGACGCCAGCCAGCTTCGCCCGCTCGGCCGCCGTCATCACCACGCGCTCGGCCGTCTCCGCGATCTGCTCGGCGGTATAGTCCCCCGCCTGCGCCACCACCGCACCGGTGCGCCCGTACACCGAAGCGACCGCGTGGTCGTAAACCGGCGCATGGATTGCCACCATGTCCGCAACATCTTTGGGAGAGAAGGAGCGGACCGCCGGCTCGTCAGCCGAAGCCTTTTCATGGGCGCTGACGACCAGAGCATTCTTCTGGGCTTCATCCTCGATGGCTGCGAGTTTGGCCTTCTCGGCGGCGCTGAACCTCCGCGCGCCGGTTCCCTCCGGTATGTCGTCGAGACTCCGCCAGAGAGCCTGGCCGGTCTGACCGGTCTGAAGAAGATCGCTCGTCGGTACCGCCGTCAGCTCACCATTGCTGTCGAAGACGATCGCACGTCCAGCCCGATCCGCCGTGTCGGGCAATATTGTCCTGGCATCCACGTCTCCCGGAGCGAGCCGAACGGTACGCTCCATTTCCGCCTCCAACTGCTGGAGCGATGCGCTCAGATAGTCGAGCTCGTAGTTCAAGACGCCAGCGCGAAACGGTCCTGATTCCTGAAAATCGGTCATTCGCTTCATGGCCAACCGCCGCCGCAACGTCACGAGCGCGCCTGCGGGAGGAGGAAAGTCGAAGACAATGCTGCCACCATCGCTCTCGCCGGCGCCTTGGACAGTAAACCCAGACAGAACCTGCTCGCTCTCCAGATAAACCTCAAGATTAAGGTCGGCAAATATCGCGAAGGGAAACAGAAATTCGCGTCGAAGACCGTCTGCTCGATACTGGACACGCGGCTTAATGGCGTTGATCTGGAGATGAAGAGCCATGATCGACCTTCGCTTACAATGGGTGGTTGGGCAGCAGCCGCCGGCTGCAATCAGCACACCAAAAGGGCCCCTGTTCGGTGGCATATCCTGCGTCAAGAGTGGTTGCCGCTTCTAGACTAGGTTTATATACCTATTTTTGGGTTTGTGTCAACCATCATTGGCAGCCGGTGTTGACCATATGGGGCACTGAATGCCCGCGTAAACAGGTTTCTTTCCTCATTTGAGGATTTATTAAGGTATGTTAATATCCAGGTTGTATTCTCCGGTCACTTTCGGGACGCCTTATGTTCACATTGCGTATGGTCTGGCCCGCCTCTGCGCCCAGTTGCGGCACCCAACACCCATGATCGCGGGCGAAAGTGTTTCTCCGCCGGCGCCGGGTGCCTCGCCTGGGCCGGGCGGTCGCATCGACTCCGTGGACGGCGCCGTCGTGGTCATTCGGGGCAATGGGGCCATTGAACCGGCCATCTCGGGAACGTTCCTTCGAGGCGGTGACTTCCTTCAGGCGGCGGGGGGGAGTGTGGTCGTGGAACTTCCCGATGGGCATCGCGTCGCCATTCAAGATCGCGGGCAATTGCTTCTCGGCAATCCCACCGATGATGCGACAGTGATCGAGGCCGCCGGCGGCCGTTTCATCGTCTTGGGGAGCACCAACCCTGCCTCTTCCTTGCTTATCCATACACCTGCAGCCCAGATGCGTGTGGGAGCGAACGGAATAGCGTTCCAGCATGCGGCGGTCGACGGTCTGCGCGTCGTCCTGGCAGACCACGAGCCGGCCAGCAATGAGGGTATCCTGGTCGAGAACGGCTTTGGCCGTGCCGTTATTCGTGCAGGTGACGAAGTCGTTATCGTCGAAGGATCGGATCAGCCGCCGACGGTGAGACATGAGGCCGCCCTCTTGACCGGCGCGGACGACACCACCAACGCGCCAGCCCACGACGTCTCGTCGGGCCATACCCTTGAAGAAGGACTGGAAGCTTCGCCTGGCGGTGATCTGGAAGCCATGCCGGGCGATCCCATCCCCGTCACCGGAGATATCGGGCTGTTCGATCTGAAGCCCGAGCCCGCTTCCTTGCAGGACCCCGCCTTCACGGGGATCCTGACGCGCGATTCCGGACCCACGAGACCCCTGCCGCTGACCGAGGAACTCCTGCTGCGCGCACCGCAGCAGGTCCTGCTCGACCAGGAATCACCGCAGGGGCAACAAGACCAGGAATCGACCGACCGAATCTCGGATACGGGCGTATCGTCAAAAAAACTCCGCGATTGGGAGCCTCTGGGCCTTGTCTGGGACGTGTTCGGCAACGCCGACGTCACCCCGCAAGTGCCCGATGTGGGGCCCGGCAGCCTGCGGCGTCAAATTCTGCCGACCGAAGCCGGAACAATGGCCCTGGTCGTGCCGTCGTCGCAAGGAATGGGCCCGATCGACGATTTCCTGGGCCTGCCGACCCTGACCCTCGCAGGAGCTTTGCCTGACGCGCGGCCCGCCAGCATCAGCGCGATTCGCTCGACGCAGGTTCAACTGACCGCGGGGAGCGAGCTGTCGTTTGATTGGTTTTTCGATACAGGCAACGAGTCGCCGCGCCACGACACGGCCCTTTTCGTCGTGGACGGCCGGATTTTTACCCTCGCTGATGCCACCCAAGTCGGCCATAACGGCGCAACCGGTTGGCGAACCTTCTCTTACACGGTGGAGAGGACCGGGCTTTATACCCTTAACTTTGTGACGGTCAACGATCTCACCGGTGATGACCCGTCGCGACTCTTCGTTGACAACGTGCGACGCGACCGCACCTTCGGCGACGAGTATGTGGTCGTCGACAGCGGGGCGGGCTGGCGGACCCTGGTCCAGAAACCAACCCTGCGAGACGACGTGCTCGTCACCAGCGAGGACTCGAGAATAACAACGACGGCAATCGCTCTGCTTTCGAACGATACCGATCCCGACCCGTTCGATCCGATGGGCATCATTGGCCTCGATCGTCTGAATACCCGCGGGGCACCGACCTTTTCCAGCGATGGAACGATCGCCTTTGATCCGGCGGGGCAATTTGACAGTCTGGCTGCGGGCCAGACCGCCACCACCACCTTCCGCTATGAGGTCGATGCCGGCAACGGCGTTACCGGATTTGGCATCGTCCAGGTTACGGTTGTCGGCGTCAACGACGCGCCGACAGCCCGTCCGGACTTTTCGGTTCCCCTCTTTGCCGACTCAGCGGCGAGCCCGATCGCGGTCCTTGCCAATGACGACGACGTCGATAGCGATGACGATCGGTCCACTCTTCGGGTGGTCGGCGCCGGCGCCGCGTCGGGAGCCATCGTCGATTTCTCGGGACGACCGGGCGACGGCATCGTCTACCGCCCCGCCGACCACTTCAAGGCTTTGGCCGCAGGCGAGACCGCTCAGGATACGATCACGTACGTCGTAGAAGATCGGCATGGAGCGCGGGCCTCATCGACGGCGATCGTTACCGTTGTCGGCACCAACGACCTTCCAACGGCAATCCCGGACACGGTGCGTAGCGATGAAGATGGCTTGGTCAGAATAGACGTCCTTACGAACGACACGGATCCCGATATCAGCGACCATCTGTTCGTCAGCGCCATCGGCGGCACGGGAGTGGCCACCGGAATTCCCGTAATCCTCAGCTCAGGAGCCGCTGTTACCCGCGCACCCGACGGCGCTCTTGTCTACGATCCACGCGGGCACTTCGATGGCCTGGCGCTCGGCGAAGCCGCCACCGACACGTTCCGGTACCGCATCGAAGACGGCCATGGCGGGTCGGCCGAAACACTCGTGACCGTGCTGATCGATGGTCGGAATGATGCGCCGCAAGCGATCGCCGACACGGCAGGCGCCGATGCAGATAGCACGGGAATCACCATTCCCGTATTGGCGAACGATGACGACATTGACAGCGACGACAGCGGCGCCACCCTGCGCGTCGTGTCGGCTACGGCGAACTCCGGCGCTATCGTAAGCTTCTCAGGCTCGCCGGGTGCAGGGGTTTTTTATCAGCCAAATGGCCGATTCCAGGCGCTCGGCGCGGGCGAGACAGTCACAGATGTGATTGATTACGCGGTCGAGGACCGGTACGGGGCCCGCTCCACCGCTTCGGTTACGGTCACGGTCCATGGCGTCAATGACGCGCCGGTTGCCGTGATCGATACTCCCACGGTCGATGAGGATGCGGGCGCCATTCTTGGCCTGCTTGCCAATGATGTGGACCCCGATACGCACGACACGCTCCGCGTTGTGGCAATCGACGGCTCGGCGATCATGACCGGCGGCCACGTGGTCTTGGCGTCCGGCAGCATCGTGAGCCTCGACGCCTCCGGCAGTCTCTTGTGGTCTCCAGCCGCCTCGTACCAAAGTCTTGCGCTTGGCGAAACCGCGACCGAACAGTTTCGCTATCGCATCGCCGATGGTAACGGTGGCTTCGCCGAAGCCGACGCCTTTCTCCGCATCGAAGGTCGAAACGACGCACCGGTCGCCAGGCCGGACACCGCCTCGGCTGGCGAAGACGGCCCCCCCGTCGCCATCGGCGTGCTGATGAACGATGATGACGTGGATGGCGACGACGATGCCACAACGCTGCGGGTTGTCGCCGCGCAAGCCACATCAGGGGCCTCCGTCATCATCGGGACAGGCAACGTGTTATCTTACTCTGCAGCGGGCCACTGGGACCGTCTGGGTGCGAACGAGACGGGAACCGACTCCGTCACATACACGGTTGAAGACCGTCACGGTGCACGCTCGACTGGCCTCGTCACCGTCGCCGTAACGGGCAAGAACGATGCCCCCACCGCTGTCCCGGATATGTTGATGATCGGCGCCGAAACGGTGCTGCGGTTGCCCGGCCCCGCGATCATGGCAAATGACACCGATCCCGATCTGCACGATATCAAAAAGGTCGTCGCAATCAACGGGTCGGGGGACAGCGTCGGAAAGACGATTACCCTTGCGAGCGGAGCTCTGCTCACCGTCGAGGCCGATGGTAACCTCACCTATGATCCCAATGGCCGCTTTTCCGGCCTGCAGCCTTTCCAGCGAGCAACGGACAGTTTTACCTACACCATTGTCGACGGCTCGGGCGCGCCGTCGACAGCGGCTGTTACGATTGAAATCCAGGGGACGAACGAACCTCCCGTCGCGGCCCCGGACTGGGCGGTCACCGACTCCAGTTGCGCCGTCCGCATCCCTGTACTCCTTAATGACACGGATGCGGACGCCGGCGGCAACATTCGCGTGCTCTCCGTGGACACGACGGGGAGCCTCGGGCACGTCCGCATCAACGCCGACGGGACAGTAACCTGGCAGCCGGGTCATGCCTTCGATAGCCTCGCGCCGGGCGAAACGGCGACCGATACCTTCAGCTACGTCGTGGACGATCTCGTCGGCGGCCGGGATACCGCCGTCGTAACGGTAACCATCATCGGCCGGTCGGCCACCGTGCCCTCGCAACAGGAACTGCTCCAGTCATACGAAGGGAGCGGCCTGCCCAATCTCTATGCCGGAATTCTCGGTTCCGCCGTCGTCAGCGCTGCCCCGCCTGCACCGGTGAGCAGCGCTTTCCAGCCGACGCATCAGTCAAGCATGCTGATCCTCACGGCAGAGGGTTCGAACGCGGCCTCGATCGAAAGTTACCTGTCAAGCGACGTCACGCAGGGAGGTCGCCCGCTGATCCCGCTGCCCTCGGATCCAGTGGGCAACTCCCCGCCGACGACCGGCTCCGCGACGCGGACCCTCTTGTCGCTGGGATCGGCGGACGTTGTCGACGGCCGGGTCACGCTTTCCTTTGACTGGAACTTTATATCAGCCGAGACCGCCCCGGGACTGACCGACCTCAATGATTACGGCGTCTTTACCGTCACAGACGGCTCTTCCTTCCGAATCTTCAAGCTGGCCGACTCGCGCGGGATGACAGCCCCTTCGGAGGGCTGGAAGACCTCCGTGTTCGACCTCGGATCAGCCTTTGCCCTGCCGTCGGCGGGCGAGCTTCGCCTGACGGTAGGATTCGCAGTTCTTAACGATCAGGCCCCGGCCAATCCGTCGTCCCTGATGATCGACAATCTGCGGCTCAACCGGGCCTTTGATTCGCAGTACGAGCAGGTCCGGAGTGAATCGGGAGGAAGCTTTGTCACTTACCGGGAGCGACCGGTCGCGGGCGAAGATACGTACTCCCTGCTGAACGGTACAGCGGTGGATGAAGACACCGCCGCAAGTTTGTCCCCCGCCGCCCTCCTGGCCAACGACAGCGCCTCCCCGGGCGCCGCCCATCAGACGCTACGGCTCGCCGGAGTCGATGCCACAGGTGCGCTTGCGGCTGTCTTTATGGACAATGCTGGGGCGATCAGTTGGGATCCGCGCGGTCGGTTTGATTTTCTCGCAGCGGGAGAAACAGGCTTCGACACCTTCAGTTATCTGATCACCGATGCCAACGGCGGCGTTGGCGGTGGGCGCGTGACAGTGACGGTGACCGGGCTGAACGACGCTCCCATCGCCGTGCTCGATCACGCCTCCGCAGAAGAAGACGGTCCTGTCGTTGGGATCCCTGTTCTCGCCAACGACAACGATGTGGACAGCGACGACGACGTGACCACGTTGCGCATCGTCGCCGCTTCCGCCGCCTCCGGCGCACTCGTCACCTTCCCGGGGATCGCCGGCGCCGGGATCGCCTACGACCCACGTGCCGTTGCCGCGTTTGAAGCGCTCGCCGATGGTGAAACGCTGGTCGACACCGTGACCTACACAATCGAAGACCGGCACGGTGCTCAGTCGGTCGGTACCCTGCTCGTCAATGTCGCGGGCCGGAACGATGCTCCGACCGCTGGATCGGACGTGGCCTATGGTAACGAGGACGTTCCTTTGAGCGTTCCGGTGCTTGCCAACGATCACGATCCGGATTTGTCCGACCACCTGGCCGTCGTCGCCATCAATGGTCAGGCGATCGCCGGCAATGGGCAGGTGACGCTCCCATCCGGAGCGGCGGTGAGCCTGTCCGGCGATGGCAACCTCGTCTGGGATCCGCGCGCCGCTTTTGCAGGCCTCGCCGTGGGTCAGTCAGGCACAGACGGGTTCACCTACACGATCGCCGATGGACATGGGGGCATGAGTTCCGCGCGGGCGGATGTAAGCGTGGCAGGTCTTAACGATGCACCTGTTGCCGGTCCCGACCTCCTTTCCGCCGCCGCGACGCGTCTGACGATTGCCGCCGCCACCTTGCTCGCCAACGACACCGACGCTGATCTCGGCGACGGGATACGGCTTATCGGCGCCGACGGCACCCGCTCGGCCGGAGCGGTATCCTTTGACGGCACCAACGTCATCTGGGATCCGCTCGACCACTTCCGTTATCTTGGCGCAGGCGAAACCGCCCACGACAGTTTTCTCTACAGCATTGCAGACCAGCAGGGATCGGTTTCCACCGGAGCCGTGTCGGTGACCGTGCATGGGGTCAATGATGCGCCGACGGCGACCGACGATGTTGCCGTGACGGACGAAGACACGGTCGCAACTTTGCGGGTCCTCGATAACGACGCGGACCCGGACATCAACGACCGCCTCAGTCTTCTTTCTGTTGATACGACGGGCACACGGGGGCAGGTAACCGTCAACCAAGACGGCTCCATCCTTTATGACCCCCGCGGCCAATTCGACGCGTTGAACGCCGGCCAGATCGATCACGACACGTTCCGATATCAAATATCGGACGGTCACGGCAGCGTGGACGACGCAACGGTCACGGTCACCATTACCGGGCGGTCCGACACCGAGCGGCTGGTCGACAGCTTCGAAGCGCCGTTCCCGATTACCAACCGATCCAGCGCCGCCGTCACCACCGTCTCCCAGTACCAGGAAACAGACGGCCCGCAGCACCTTTACTCGCCAACGGACGGAAGCTGGCTCGCTCGCCTCGATGCGACCGGCTTCACGACGCCGCAACTCCAAAGCTTCCTCGGTCAGCCCGAGAATTCTTTGCCCAAGGATCTGGACGGCAGTTTCCCGGCGACCGGCTCTGCTGCAAAATTGAGCGTCACTGTCCGGGCGGGTGACGAAGTGTCTTTCGACTGGATGTTCGACGCGCGGGATTTTGTTTTCCACCCAGCCGACGGGCGCGCCGACAACGACTTTGCGGTCTTCTCCGTAACGGGCGCCGGCAGTCCCCAGCTCTTCTTGCTTACGGACGTCCGGCACATTGGCGACCAGGGCTCAAGCGGTTGGCGGTCTTCCGTTTTTACGGCCCCGACAGCAGGCGAGCTAACGATCGGCTTTGCGTCCGTGAACGACAGAGTGGGTGGATCGCCGGTGAGCGAGAATTCCGTTCTGCTTGTTGACAACGTCCGGCTCAACCGTGAGTTCGGCCCTGGTTACCAGGTTATCGACACGCAAGCTGACGGGCGGTTCGAAACCCTCGTGCACACCTGATTCGACGACTCGCCGGCATTGGTGTGGCCGGATTGGCCCCGCGTCGCCTTCTCACCTTGTTCTGGTCCATGCTGCCCGGTGAACACACACGGACGATGGCTGCAAGGGGAGGTGTAGTCTAGGAACCAATCACCTGCCTTTCGCCAATGAGCCGGCGAAGGATCTGAAGACCGGCCTGATGATCAGCATGTCCGCCAACCGATGCACAGGCATGAGCTAAAATGACCGGCTCAATGCCAGCTTCAAACAGCGCGACCGCGCTCATCATCACGCTCGTATCCGTGCTGATGCCGCAAAGGTGCACACGTGGAATCCCGTCGCGGCGCAACTGGTCGACAAAAGCCTCGCTTACGCAGCTGTACGTGGATTTATCAATGATTTTAGCCGTCGACTCAGCCGCGAAAGCAAGTTGCGTATCGACCGACCCCAGAGAGAATTTTGTCCAACCGATCAGCTTTCGATAGAGTGATCTCTGGGGATTGTAGAGGCGTGTGATCAGGACGTGATCAAAACTTTCTTGCAACGACGACGCCCGCGCCGGCACATGGGCCGTCCACTCGTTGATAAAACCGGCTTGCACGTCGATGATGAGCAGCTGGCTCGCTGTCATGGGGCCTCAAACAAGAAAGCGTGCGTGAGCGCTGTGCCCGTCTATTTACAGGGCTAAGGATAGACGAGCCATGTACCGCATTCCCAATCCTCGCGCTATCATCAATCGCAAGGTCCTGATCACCGAGCTCGACGAGCAAGGTCGATGGGGTCCCGACACGCCGCGCGGACGTGCCAACGCTTTGCAGATTTTCAAGGCGGCGCTCTACCGCGGTGTCGGCGAGATCAGGGGCCGCTTCGAAGCAGAACTGATGTCCGGTGCCGAAGTGGTGCAGGCAAATGCATTTCTCGTCGATCAGCTTGTGCGCTGCATTTACGATTTCGCCGAAAACCGCGTCTATCTCAACTCCGGGCCCGGCGAAGGCTGTATGTCGGTCGCGGCGACAGGCGGCTACGGCCGAGGGGAGCTTGCCCCGTTTTCCGATATCGACGTGATGTTCCTTCTCGATGCCAAGCAGACCACGCGGCTTGAGCAGATCGTCGAGTATGTCCTTTACATGTTGTGGGACTCAGGGCTTCAGGTCGGCCATGCGACGCGCACGGTCGAAGATTGCGTTCGTTTGTCCAAGGGCGACCTGACGATCCGGACGAGCCTGCTGGAGGCGCGATGGCTTTGGGGGGACGAGGCCCTTTTTTCAACCTTCGAGCGTCGTTTCCGCAGCGAGGTGGTGGTCGGCTCGGCCGCCTCATTTGTGCAACAGAAACTTGCGGAACGGGACGCCCGCCACGAGCGCATGGGCGATTCCCGCTATGTCCTTGAGCCGCATATCAAAGAGGGAAAGGGCGGGCTTCGGGATCTGCAGACTTTGTTCTGGATCGCCAAATACCTTTACCAGGTGAAGGATGTCGGCGATCTGGTCGAGCGCGGCGTCTTTACCTCGGGAGACGTTCATCACTTCCGGCGGTGCGAAAATTTCCTATGGACGGTGCGGTGTCATCTCCACTACGTCGCCTGCCGGCCGGAGGAGCGATTGACCTTCAATTTTCAGGAAGTCATCGCCAATCATCTTCACTATGCCGATCGACCGGGCGTGCGCGGCGTCGAACGCTTCATGAAGCACTATTATCGGGTAACCAAGACGGTGGGTGACCTGACCCGCGTCCTCTGTGCCGTTCTGGAGGATCAGCATCGAAAATCGCGGATGAAGTTCCGCCTGCCCTCGCTGTCACGTGCCCTGTTCCGTCGCCCGAGGGCGGGTCTTAGGCTCGACGGCGACCGGTTGACGCTGGAGAGCGCCGGCGCGCTTGTACGGGATCCGATCTTGATGCTGCGCCTGTTTCACGAGGCACAGCGCCTGGGATTGGATATTCACCCTCAGGCCCTGCGCCTGGTCCAGCAGAACCTTCGGCTTGTGGATGCCCGTCTGCGAGCCGATCCCGAGGCCAACCAGCTTTTTGTCGAGATGCTGACCCAAGGAGACCCGGAGCAGACGCTGAAGCGACTTGCCGATGCCGGGGTCTTCAGCCGGTTCATCCCGGACTTTGGGCGCGTTGTCTCGCAGATGCAGTATGACATGTACCATGTGTACACGGTCGACGAGCACACCATCCGGGCGATCGGAATCCTTGCGCGCATCGAACGCGGCGAACTGAAGGACCAGCATCCGGCGGCAGCGAACGCGCTCGCGGAGATTCGCTCCCGGCGGGCGCTTTATCTGGCGGTCATGCTGCATGACATCGCGAAAGGGCGCGGCGGCGATCACTCGGAAGTCGGTGCGGAAATCGCGCTGAACCTGACCCCACGACTGGGCCTCGACGATTGGGAAGCCGAGACAGTATCCTGGCTCGTCCGGCACCATCTGCTGATGAGCCGCACGGCCTTTAAGCGGGATATCGACGATTGGAAGACGGTCGTCGATTTCACCGATCGCGTGCAGTCGCCTGAACGGCTGCGGATGCTGCTCATTCTGACCAACGTCGATATCCGCGCCGTCGGACCAAACATCTGGAACGCTTGGAAGTGTGGCCTCCTGGAGGAGCTCTACTATCGGGCGCTGGAAGAAATGGAAATGGCCGCCGGCCAACCGGCGGAGCGCCGAACCATGCGTGTCCAGCGGGCGAAAGCCAAGCTCCGCGCCCAACTTGCCGACTGGGACGACGAAACGCGCGAAGCTTATATATCGCGCGGCTACTCCGATTATTGGCTCGGCTTCAGCGCGGAAGAGCACGCCCGTCACTTCGAACTGATGCGGCGTGCCGATCTTGCCGGCAGGCCCCTGCACCTGGAAGTCCGGTCGCATCCGTCCCGCGACGTCACTGAAATCACCATCTACGCGCCGGATCATCCCGGTCTCTTTGCGCAGATCGCCGGTGCGATGTCCCTTTCCGGGGTTTCTATCGTCGGCGCAAAGGTTGTGACGCTAGCCAACAGCATGGCCCTGGACGTTTTTCATATCCAGGATCTCAACGGCCGCCCGTTCGACGGTGAGGATCGGCTGGACCGGCTCAACCGGCGGATCGAAGCGTCTCTCGTCGGCAACATTCAACCTGCCAGAGAGCTTCAGGCAATGCGCATGCGGGCGCTGCCCAGCCGAACGCGCGTTTTCAAGGTGCCTCCGCGGGTCATTTTCGACAACAAGGCTTCCGTCGCCAATACCGTCATCGAGGTGAACGGTCGGGATCGTCCAGGATTCCTTCACGACGTCACCTCAACGCTGACGGCGCACGGCCTACAGATCGTGAGCGCGCATATTTCGACGTACGGCGAACGGGTCGTCGACGTCTTCTACGTCAAGGACGTCTTCGGCTTGAAAATCGAACAGCCGTCGAAATTGCAGAAGCTCGAGCAGAAATTGCTGGAAGCGATCGCTCCGGCGGAAGAACGCGTTGCCGCGAGCGGGGACGACCAAGGAGACAAAGCGGAGAGCGCGGCGGCGGAATAGGGTGAGGGTTTTCTCCTTCCTCAAGTCCGCACAAATCGGTACTAGTGGGCAAGCCTGCAAACCGGGCGCATCCTCTCGTGGCGCAGGTTCCTCCTCTGATGCACCCCGGGCGAGACCGGGCCGGGCTGATTGAAACACTCCAGCACCCATGTCGCTCCTTCGCTCCATCGCCACGATCGGCGGCCTGACCATGGTCAGCCGGGTCCTGGGTTTCGCCCGCGATACATTGATGGCGGCGCTGCTCGGCGCGGGACCCGTCGCTGACGCCTTCTTCGTGGCATTGCGATTTCCAAACCTGTTCCGCTCTTTGTTCGCGGAAGGCGCCTTCTCCGCTGCATTCGTCCCGATTTTCGTCGGGACCCTGACTTTGGAAGGGCGCACCAGGGCCATTGTCTTCGCGGAGCAGGCATTAGCCGTCCTCACCACGGCGTTATTCGCCTTCATTGTGCTGATCGAGATTTTCATGCCGGCCTTCATAACGGTTCTGGCGCCGGGTTTTGTCGGCTGGCCGACGTTCGACCTCGCCGTCGAGTTCTCCAGGCTGACGTTCCCTTACCTCCTGTTCATTTCGCTGACCGCCCTCCAGGGGGGAGTTCTGAACTCGTTCGGGCGATTCGCTGCGCCGGCAGCAACCCCCATCCTTCTCAATCTATCGCTGATCACCGCCTTGCTCGGCACCGGACCATGGATGCCGACCATGGGACATGCTCTCGCCTGGGGGGTCGTTCTCGGCGGCATTATTCAATTTCTTTGGCTGCTGCACAGTTGCGGGAGCGAAGGCGTCTGGCTTCGGATGCCGTGGCCTCGAATGACGCCAAACGTGCGCCACATGCTGCTGCGGGCTTTGCCGGTGGCGTTTGGCGCCGGCGTCTACCAGGTCAATGTGATGGCGGGCACCATCCTCGCCTCGCTCCTTCCCGTGGGTTCCGTGTCGTATCTGTTTTATGCCGATCGGCTCAACCAACTGCCCTACGGGATTATCGGCGTTGCGGTGAGCACGGCGCTGTTGCCGCTGCTCTCCCGTCAGGTGCGCGCCGGCGAGGTTGACGCCGCCCTTGCCAGCCAGAACAGGGCGCTCGAGTTCGCCATCTTCTTCATGCTGCCGGCAGCCGCAGCGCTGATGGTGCTTGCGACGCCGATTATCGATGTGCTGTTCCGGCGCGGTGCCTTTGGCACGGTCGAGGTCGCAGAAACCGCCCATGCCCTTGTCGCCTTCGCCTGCGGCCTGCCGGCACTCATGTTGGTGAAGTCGCTGACGCCGGGGTTCTACGCCCGGGAAGACACGCGAACTCCGGTCAAGATCGCGGTCGTCAGCGCCGCGCTGAACATTGGCATGGCCGCCTTGCTGATGTTCCCAATGCGCCACGTGGGGATCGCCCTGGCCGCTTCTCTGGCGAACTGGGTCAATGCTCTGCTGCTCGGTATCGTCCTCCACAGGCGCGGCTTTCTGCAGTTCGACGCCCGACTTCGGCGAAGACTGCCCAGGACCTGCGTCGCGACGGCGGCGATGGCCGCAGTTTCATACGGGGCTATGCGGATGGCGCAGCCGTGGCTCGATGGTCCTTTCGTCGAGCGGGGGACTGCGTTGGCTCTGGTGATCGCTGCCGGCCTTATCGTCTTCGGCCTGTCCGCCCACCTTTTCGGCGCGGCCTCATTGCGAGAGCTCGTGGGACTGTTTCGACGAGGCGAGCGCCCGGCTTGACCGGCGCCGCGGGTCCGCGCGATAACCCGCGCGCATCATAATGGTCATCGTCTTATGAGACGCATTTTCTCGGGCATCCAGCCGACCGGCAATCTGCACCTCGGAAACTACCTCGGCGCCATTCGCAACTGGGTGAGGCTGCAGAGCGAATTCGAGTGCCTGTTCTGCGTGGTCGATTTGCACGCCATCACCGTATGGCAGGAGCCCGCCGAACTGCGGGCCAATACGCGGCGGATTGCAGCCGCGATGATCGCGTCAGGAGTTGACGCGGAAAAGCACGTGGTCTTCGTGCAAAGCCAGGTGGCGGCACACGCCCAGCTCGCCTGGATCCTGAACTGCATCGCCCGGCTGGGCTGGCTGAACCGAATGACGCAGTTCAAGGAAAAGGCCGGCAAGCATCGCGAGAACGCCTCGGTGGGACTCTACGCTTATCCGAACCTGATGGCCGCCGACATTCTCGCCTATCGAGCGACACACGTCCCGGTGGGCGAGGATCAAAAACAGCATCTGGAACTGACGCGCGACATCGCCCAGAAGTTCAACACCGACTTCGGCGTCCCGCTGTTTCCCCTGCCTGAGCCGCTGATTATCGGGCCTGCAACGCGTGTCATGTCCTTGCGCGACGGCAAGATGAAAATGAGTAAATCCGATCCCTCGGAGTACTCTCGGATCAACATGACCGACGATGCCGACGCCATCCGTCGGAAGATACAGAAAGCAACGTCGGATCCAGGCTTGTTGCCGGAAAGCCCCGTCGGACTGGAAGCGCGCCCCGAGGCGGCCAACCTGTTGGGCATCTATGCGGCACTGGCAGACGAAACGCTGGAAGCCGCCTGCGCCCGTTTCGCCGGCGCGATGTTTTCAACCTTCAAGCGAGAGCTTGCCGATCTCGCAGTTTCCCGCCTTGAACCGATCACCGCAGAGATGCGCCGTCTCGAAGCGGAACCCCGCCACCTTGATAACGTCCTTGCAGCGGGCGCTGAGCGAGCCCGGGCGATCGCCGCGCCGATCCTCGATGAAGTTTTCGAAGTCGTCGGCTTCCTTCGATGCCACTCCGAACCGCAATGAAGCCCCGCGGAGCTTGATCCGGCGCCGGCCGCAGACCAGATTCGACGACAGCGACAGACACAACCGCCGGGGATGGACCCGACGGCAGAGGCCCACGGGGAACCAGCTTATGTTCATTCAGACAGAAATGACCCCCAATCCCGCGACACTTAAGTTTCTGCCCGGCCGCGAGGTCATGACGGAGGGAACCGCAAACTTTACCCGGCCGGAAGACGCCGGTCATTCGCCATTGGCTCTTCGACTGTTCGGGCTTGACGGCGTGGCGGGCGTGTTCCTGGGTAGCGATTTCGTGACGGTCACCAAGATGCCGGATCGGGAATGGGACAGCCTGAAGCCGATGATCCTCGGCAGCATCATGGATCACTTCACATCCGGGCAACCGGTCGTAAGCGGCGGCGGCGCGGTCGTGGCCGAGGATGACAGCGACGACGACGAGATCGTCGCCCAGATCAAGGATCTGATCGAGACCCGTGTCCGGCCGGCGGTGGCGCAGGACGGCGGCGACATCCTCTTCCGCGGCTTCGAGGACGGGATCGTTTATCTTCACATGCAGGGCGCCTGCTCCGGCTGCCCCAGCTCAACGGCCACGCTCCGCCACGGTATCGAGAACATGCTGCGCTATTACGTGCCGGAGGTGCAGGAGGTCCGGCCGGTCGAGTATTGAGCAACCACCCTGCAGCGGCCGTAGCGATTGCGTCGCCGCAAAGCGATGGCGCTATCCTTCCATCGGTTCGCCTTAGGGCTCCTCGGCATTCTGGTGGCGGGCGCCGCGGTGGCCGCTGGGTTTCTCCAGTACGGTGGACCCCAGGAGCACACGCTTGTCAGCGGGCCGGCAGCTCAGCCGGCGCCCGCGCCTTCTCTCATTCCTGCCGCTATTTCCAGGCCATCGGAGCCCCAACCGGGGCTTCCGAGCCTCGCTCCCGATCTTGATGCCATAGCCGCCGGAGCGCTGGTTCCCCGCCGAACCGGCTGGTCGCCTGACGAGACGGCCTCCCCGGCGCTTGGTGAAGGGTCAAGGCAAGAGTTCATAGAGCTGGTTCTGCCCCTCGCGTTGCTGGCAAACGAGGAGGTTCTCACCCAGCGCATGCGACTGTGGGACGCCCTGCAGCGAAACAATGCGGGTGGTCTCACCAGCGAGGACAGACTTTGGCTTGCCTATGTTTCCGAACGCTATGACGTACAAGAAGGCGACCTGCCTGAATTAGTTCGGCGGCTAGATATCGTCCCGCCCTCGATTCTGATCGCGGTGGCAGGGGGGGCGACGGGGTGGAGCGCGGGAAACGACGCCGGCTGGCGGTCCCTCTCTCGATCCGCGATCGCTGCCACCCAGCGGAAGGCGGTGGGCCTGCGCCCTCAGAATGAGGAGCGACCGTCCCCGCTGGAAGCGCTTCGCCTTTACACGACTATGGTCAATACCCACCCGGATTTCTTGTCCTTCCGTCGGGCACGGGAACGCCTTAGACAGTCCAGCACACCGCTGCATGGCTCTGCACTGACGGCCACATTACCGCGGATCTCGCCGGGCCGTCTCCCGGGCGCCCTGGCGATTTTCGACCTGGTGTCCAGTCAGCGGCTGGAGCGGTTTGACTTCGCAGACCTGGCACCGCGCTGAACAAACCCATCGATCGACCTCGTAACTGTGACAGAACCTGCTAGGCGCGCCCGGCTTTCGGTGACTCCAATCACAATCACATCATCGGCTCAGGCAACACGCTGTCCGATAATACGGGATAGCGGCCACGCGGCTGGAAGAGTTGGTAATGCCACCATTCGTTCCGATAGAAATCAAAGCCGGCGGACGTCATGATTCCAAGCAATACGGCCCGGTTCCGCTGGGCGATAACTGAAACGGAGAGATTGCCATGCCAGGAGAGCAGGCGCATGTCGTCGAAGCCCGTTCCCATATCAAGCTCGACCCCGCCGTGCCCTTCGGCCAGCGTCAGATCCACCGCGGCGCCCATGCTGTGCGGGGAGCCGCGGCGCGGGTCGGCGATATAAGTGGGGTCCGGCAAGTGCCGCCAGAGCACCCACTGTGCTTCCGCAGGACGGAAGGCATCGTAGATCCTGAGCCGCAGGCCGATTTGACTGGCTATATCAACGGCTCGCTTCAACAAAACCGCAGTATCCGGGTGGAGCCAGCAGCGTGGCTGACGATAAATGGGCAACCCCGTGATGTTGCCGGGCGTGGCATACACCAAGTCGACATCGACGCCGTGGCTTTGGGGGGTTATCTCGACCAGCATGCGTGTCGTCTCCAAGATCCGGTACCGTGAGAACATGAAGAACGCCGAACTCATCGCGGTCGGACGATAACCGCTCATGCGCATACTGGCCATGGATACGTCCGCCCGTGCGTGCTCGGCCGCCGTGTGGGACGAGGGGCAAGTTACCCAGCGCCTGGTGGAATTGGATCACGGACACTCGGAGCTGCTGATTCCCCTTGTGCTGGAGACGATGGCAGCCGCGGGACGTCGATTCAATGAACTCGACCTGGTGACGGTAACGGTTGGCCCGGGAGCGTTTACTGGCCTGCGCGTCGGTTTGGCTGCCGCCCGCGGCATGGCGTTGGCCGCCAGACTGCCCTGCATGGGAATGACAACGCTTGAGGCTATGGCGTCGGCGGTAGACCCTCGGGAAGCAACCGGTCGGCTGCTGCTCGTGACCCTCGATACCAAAAGAAGCGCGGTTTATGCGCAGGTCTTTCGCGCCGGGGAACCAGTCACGCCGCCGATGGTGGTCGATCCGCCGGATCTGGCGGAGAAGATCGGGCGGCGACCTGTTCTGCTCGCCGGCGACGCAGCAGGCGACGTGATCCCGGCCCTCAGGGAGGCCGGCGTTGACGCGTCCGTGTCCGCGATGCCCGGATACCCGACCGCGGCCAGCGCGGCCGGACTGGCGGCCCGCCGCTGGCAGGCGGGCATGAGAACCGAGACAATGCCCTCGCCCGTCTACCTTCGGTCACCTTCAACGGGCCTCCCGATGGGGCAATCGTGTCGCCGGCCGGGGGCCAGCCAATGAGGCCGGCCCTTCCTGAAGACGCCCCGGCGCTGGCCACTGTCCACCGTCAGTGCTTTTTCGAGGCGTGGGACGAGAACGTTCTGGCCTATCTGGTTGGCTTGCCGTCGTCGCTCGCTTTCCTAGAAGAACGCGACGAGGCCGTCGTCGGCTTTATTCTTTGCCGACTCGTCTCCCGCGAAAGTGAGGTGCTGACCTGCGCCGTTCATCCGGCTGCGCGGCGCGGCGGCGCCGGATGGCGGCTTATCGCCAAAAGTCTCGAGGAGATTCGGCGCCTGGAAGGAGAGCAGGTTTTCCTGGAAGTAGCGGAGGATGCAGCGGCAGCGCGCGCCTTGTATGAACGCGCGGCCTTTCGGGTCGTCGGTCGGCGCCGCCGCTATTACCTCCGGCCATCGGGCGAGCGGGTCGACGCACTAGTCATGCGCCGCACCCTTTGAGCACGGACTTTCTGAAGCGAAGGCGGTGGACAGCATCATTCGCCGTGCTCAAAGGCTGAAGCTCCAGCAACTCATGGCATTGAGCCGATAAAGCGCGGGGTATGTTCGCCAGCGGTTCAGCGCCCTGTAGCAAGAGAACAGCGATTTCGCCTGGAGCCATCCGCTCGATCAACAATTTCGTTCGGACAAACGTCAGGGGGCAAACCTCGCGCGTGATATCCAGATAATAATCCGCTGCCTCTTCTAAGTCCTTGCCAACTCTATTTGACATTGATCGACCTTGCTCCTCCGCTCAGTATTCACTATATGTGGCGTCAAGCCGTTGGAAGATGAAGGAAGAAGTAAGCATGCGTGAACAGGAAGTTTTTACTGAAATGCTGGAACTGACGACCGAGATCGTTGCCGCGCACGTCGGCAACAATCCGATCGCTGCGTCGGATTTGCCGGGGCTTATCCAGAGTGTTTACCGGACGCTGATGTCTGTGGGCACTTCTCCGACCGCCGTCGAGCGGCCAAAGCCCGCCGTTCCGGTCAAACGTTCCATTTTCCCTGACTACATCGTGTGTCTGGAGGATGGCAAGAAGTTGAAGATGTTGAAACGTCACCTGAAGACCGCTTACGACATGACACCTGAGGAGTACCGGGAGCGCTGGGGTCTTCCCGCAGACTACCCGATGGTCGCTCCAAATTATGCGCAGCATCGAAGCAATCTCGCCAAGGAAATCGGACTGGGGACAACGCGCCGGAGTTCCGGCGGCAAGGGCGCCTGAGCCGCGCGAGCCGATGCGGAGGGGTGCTCGTGCATTCCAGTGCAACTCGGATTCATTATCGTTATAAGGATAGCGATAATCGCGGCCCAAGAAAGCGGGGAGGGATGATGTCCCAACTATCACGCATTGAGCACCTTTGCCTCGAAAAGGGAATGAAGATGACCGGGCAGCGGCGGATTATCGCCCGGGTGCTTTCGGAGGCGACCGATCATCCAGACGTCGAGGAAGTCTATCGCCGGGCGGTGCGAATCGACCCGCGGATCAGCATTGCCACCGTTTATCGGACAGTGCGGCTGTTTGAGGAAGCCAACATCCTTGAGCGGCACGACTTCGGTGACGGACGGTCCCGTTACGAGGAAGCCAGCGACGAACATCATGATCACCTCATCGACATTCAGTCCGGCAGAGTGATCGAGTTCCGGAGCCCCGAGATCGAGGTCCTGCAGCGGCAAATCGCAGAACGTCACGGCTATCGCTTGGTCGGACATCGGCTTGAGCTTTTTGGAGTTCCCACCGAGGGGCGCGAGAAGTGAAGTTGCCCCATCCCAGCAGCCGCGGCTTGACTCCCCACGGCGGGCTGATACGCTTCCTATGACTGTTTGGTACCTCGCGCTCGTTGTCGGCATGGCGAAGGGCGCCGAGTTCATCCGCTAGATCGGCATACGCACGCTGGGGCGTTGGCAAGAAAACTTCACATCCGGACATATGGCTGTCAGATGAACGTCTACGATTCGGCTCGTATGGCGGATGTGCTGGCCGCGTCCGGATATGAGGTGGTCGATACAGCCGAAGACGCCGATCTGGTCATCATCAATACCTGCCACATCCGTGAGAAGGCCGCGGAAAAGGTGTACTCGGAGCTCGGCCGGCTCCGGCAGATGGCCCGCGACGGCGGAGGTGATCGCCGCCCGCCTCTGCTGGCCGTTGCCGGGTGCGTGGCGCAAGCCGAAGGCGCCGAGATGCTGGCCCGCGCACCGTTTCTGAACGTGGTTGTGGGGCCGCAAGCCTATCACCGGCTGCCCGAACTGGTGGCGCGGGCGGAGAGGTCCTGCGAATCCGTTCTGGACGTGGATTTCCCGCCCGACAGCAAGTTCGATGCGTTTCCCGATCCACACACGGGTACCGAGGGCGCTGGAGCGTTTCTCACCGTCCAGGAAGGCTGTGACCGCTTCTGCAGTTTTTGCGTTGTTCCCTATACGCGCGGCGCCGAGTATTCTAGGCCAGTGACCGACATCGTCCGGGAAGCGAGACGGTATGCTCTGAGCGGGGTTCGCGAAATCACGCTCCTTGGTCAGAACGTCAACGCCTACCACGGCATCAGCGAAGACGGAGCGGAGTGGCGGCTAGCGCGATTGATCCGCGCGGTTGCTGCGATCGACGGCATAGAGCGGGTGCGCTACACAACGTCCTATCCGGCGGACCACGACGCCGCTCTCGTCGCCGCCCACGGCGAGGTCCCCGAATTGATGCCCTATCTGCATCTTCCCGTGCAATCGGGCTCGGACCGGGTGCTGCAAGCCATGAATCGCCGGCACCGGGCCGATGACTACCGCCGGCTGGTCGACCGACTCCGCGCCGCCCGGCCCGACCTGGCGCTGAGTTCCGACTTCATCGTGGGGTTTCCCGGCGAGACTGACGCGGAGTTCCGCGAAACCCTTCGGCTGGTCGAGGATGTCCAATTCGCCCAGGCCTATTCTTTCAAGTATAGCCCACGGCCGGGGACACCGGCGGCAGAGATGCCGCAACTGCTCGAATCGGTGAAGGCCGAACGCCTAGCGACACTGCAGGAGCTGCTCAATCGACAGCAGAGGGAATTCAATGCGGCCTTCGTCGGCAGTATCCTGCCGGTTCTGATTGACGGCGGCGGGCGCAAGACCGGCCAGATGGTTGGGCGAAGCCCCTATATGCAAGCCGTGCATGTGCATGCTCCGCGCCACTTGAAGGGATCGATTATCGACGTGCAAATCGTCGGCTCGGGCGCCAACAGCCTTGCCGGAGAGTTGGTGGGGCCGACACCGAATGGCGAGGGATTTCGGGAGTGAGCGAAGCGCTCGGTAGTCCTGGTCATACTTCCCCACCTTCCCACACCCTGCATAAGCAGTTCGATGACAACCGGCTGGTTCTTCAGCTTTTTGGTGCGCATCACTGCCATCTGGCACGCATCGAGCAGTATTTTGATGTGAGCATTCATTCCCGCGGTAATCATCTGACCATCGATGGCGATTCGGGCGCGGTGGCGGCAGCGGCGGCAGTGCTCGATCGCCTCTATGCGCGGATCGAGCGAGGGCACGTCGTGCACCTTTCGGATGTCGATGCCGCTTTGCGAATGGCGCCGACCACTCCGGCCAATAGCGCCGAGGTCGCAGCTGATCCGGAGGAGCCGGACACCAGCGTCGTCATTCGCGGGCGGACCGTCGTGACCCGCACCAGAACGCAAAGCGCATACGTCCGCGCGATCGACCATTTCGATCTCGTCTTCGGCGTCGGTCCGGCCGGCACGGGTAAGACCTACCTGGCGGTGGCAAAGGCGGTCGAGCGTCTGGTCAACGGCCAAGTTGACCGGATAATCCTGTCCCGGCCGGCCGTCGAAGCCGGGGAACAGCTCGGCTTTCTTCCCGGGAATATGCGAGAGAAGGTCGACCCTTATCTCAGACCACTTTACGACGCATTGTACGATATGCTGCCTGCACCGCAGGTGATCCGACGCCTGGAGAGCGGCGAGATCGAAGTGGCACCGCTTGCCTTCATGCGCGGGCGCACACTCTCAAATGCGTTCGTCATTCTCGACGAGGCGCAAAATACCACCGCCGTGCAGATGAAAATGTTTCTCACCCGGCTTGGCGAGAACGCCCAGATGGTGATCACGGGCGATCTGAGCCAGGTGGACTTACCAAAGGGGACCCGTTCCGGGCTGCGACAAGCACTGGAGATCCTGGATGGCGTCAGCGGGATCGGTTTCATTGAGTTCGACGATGCGGACGTCGTCCGACATCCATTGGTGACGCGCATTGTTCGCGCTTACGATAAGGCGGAGAACCGCATGCAGGTCGGCGCCGAATACGAGAAGGAGCGACGCGAACGTGGCCGCCGGTCCACTTGAACTGGATGTGCTGATTGACGAACAGGGGTGGGAAAAAGCACTGCCCGACGTCGGGGGGCGCTGCCGCGAGGCCGCGCGGGCAGCCTGGCAGGAGTCCGCACCGCATCAACGGGGCCTGCTGCACGAAGCTGCGGGCGCGTGCCTGCTGCTGACCTCGGATGAGCGGATCCGCGCCCTAAATCGCCAGTTCCGCGGTCTTGACGAACCGACGGATGTGCTTTCGTTTCCAGCGGTGGAGGCTGACGTTCTTGCCGCCGCAGGTGCGGAGGGCCCGCCGCCAGAGTTGGGGGATATCGTGATCGCTTTGCAAACAACGCTGGCCGATGCCACGCGCGAGGGAAGGCCGGTTGGTGACCACCTGAGCCATCTGGTCATCCACGGTATGCTGCATCTGCTCGGCCATGACCATCAGAGGGACGCGGAGGCCGAAGCAATGGAGGCGCTGGAGGCACGCATCCTGGCCGGTCTCGGCATTCCCGACCCCTACGCTCCTTTGGATCAAACCTGAACATGACCCAGGACGAATTCGCCTCTTCGGTAGACGACAGCCCTAGTCGATGGCCGGCGCGGCCGGCCAACAGTCGTACCGATCCCGCGCTGGGTCGACTTATCCGCACTGCTCTGCGACGCGTGGGTTTATTGCGCAACGGTGACGCGTCAATGCGGGAGGCCATCGACGAACTCATCGAAACCGGCAACGACAGCGAAGACGTTCTCGGAGAAGACGAGCGGACGCTGCTGGCGAATATCCTCGACCTGCGCGGCCGTCCGATTGAGGACGTGATGGTGCCGCGCGTCGACATCCTTGGTGTCGCGAGCGATTCGACACTCGCGGAGGTCATCGAGGCGATGATCCGCAGCGGCCACTCCCGCCTTCCCGTGTATCGCGAGACCCTCGACGATGCCATAGGCATGATTCATATCAAGGATGTGCTCGGGTGGCGAGGCCGCGACGAACAGTTCCAGCTCACCAAGCTGCTGCGCGGCGTCCTTTTCGTCGCACCGTCCATGGAAGTGCTGCAGTTGCTGCTTGAGATGCGGGCGAGCCGCACGCATATGGCGTTGGTCGTCGATGAGTTCGGCGGCGTTGACGGGTTGGTGACGATTGAGGATCTCGTTGAGGAAATCGTAGGCGAAATTGCCGACGAACATGAAAAGGACGAGGAACCACACCTTCAGGCAACGGCCGATGGCGCGCTCGATGCCGACGCGCGCGTATTCGTGGAGGCCTTGGAGGAGCGTCTCGGGGCGGTGCTCAGCGCCGACGAGAGGGATGAAATCGACACGCTTGGAGGTCTGGTTGTCTCGCTCGCGGGCCGTGTCCCCATTCGCGGCGAGTTGATCAGCCACCCGTCCGGCCTGGAATTCGAGGTCCTGGAAGCGGATCCGCGTCGCATTAAGCGTGTGCGGGTGCGTCGTCACCGGAGGGAAGAGCCTAAGCGGGGAACTTCAGACGCTTCTGGTGAGGCGGGATGATCGGCGCCCTTGCTGCGCTGCGGGAAAGCCCTGGAACTCCGGAGCCCTGGCGCGGACTTCGTCGGATCGCCATCGTCGTCGAGCGCGCTCGCGGCTGGCGGCGGGCCGCTCTGGCCGTTCTTTTGGGCTTGCTGGCGGTCCTGGCTCTTCCGCCTTTATATATAGTACCGGCATTGATACCGGCGTTTACCGGTCTGCTCTGGCTGATCGATGGTTCGCGGACTTGGCGGGGTGCGTTGCTGATCGGCTTCCTGTTCGCCCTCGGCTATCTTACCGGCGGACTTTATTGGGTCGCCAACGCACTGCTCACCAAACCGGAAGAGTTCGGCTGGGTGGCCCCCATTGCGCCGCTGGCTCTGGCTGCCATCCTGGCTCCCTGGCCGGCGATCGCGTGTGCGCTGGCACGGCTCACTCCCCGCAGCGGCGTAAGCCGAGTTCTTGCGTTCGCCGGCGCCTGGACCGTGATGGAATGGGTGCGCGGCTGGGCTTTCACCGGCTTCCCCTGGAACTTGATCGGCAGCGTCTGGGCTTTTTCCGATGGGATGCTGCAAGGCGCGTCCCTTCTCGGAGCATACGGACTAAGCCTATTCACCATCGTGGCCGCGACGATGCCGGCAACCCTGTCGCGGGGCGGCGGTTACGGTTCGCCGCGCCGGTGGCCGCCGGTGGTGCTCGCCGTCCTGCCCCTGCCGGTGTTGTTCCTATACGGCGAAGCGCGCATTGCTGCGCTCGGCGAGATCGGCGTCGTCGAGGGTGTTCAGCTTCGACTCGTTCAGGGCAATATCCCGCAAACATTGAAATGGCGTCGCGAACTGGTCGATCAGCACCTGGTTTCACAGATCCGCCTCAGCCAGAGCAAGGCGGATCCCCCTCCCACTCACATCCTGTGGTCGGAAGCAGCGGCGCCCCTTTTTCTTTCCCAGGATCAAGATCGGTTGCAGTTGCTCAGTGAAGCGACACCGCCAGGTGGGCTGATCCTGCTCGGCACGCTTCGCACCACCCCGCCCAATGCGACCCGCTTTCAAGTCTGGAACAGCATGCTCGTTATCAATGACCAGGGGCGTATCGTCGACTGGTATGACAAAGCGCATCTCGTTCCGTTCGGTGAGTTCATGCCGTTACGTGGTGTCTTCGGCTTCGGCAGCATCGCCGGCGGGACGACAGACTTCTCACGCGGTGCGGGATTAAGGACGTTACACCTTCCCGGCTTACCGGCGGTGGGACCTCTGATCTGCTATGAGGTGATTTTCCCGGGAGCCGTCGTCAATGCCAACGATCGCCCGCAGTGGCTGCTCAACCTGACGAACGATGGCTGGTATGGCAACTCGAGCGGCCCGTATCAGCACCTGGTAGCGGCGCGGATGAGGGCTGTTGAAGAAGGCCTGCCGGTGGTGCGCGTCGCCAATACCGGCATTTCAGCGATCATTGATCCACTGGGGCGAGTACGCGCCGAACTGGCATTGGGCCGCCGGGGAACGCTGGACGGTCCCCTGCCACTGCCGCTAGAACCTCCCCTTTTCGCCGTTACCGGGCCGTGGCTCGTGTTGATTCTGGCGCTTTTGCTCTTTGCGGTCGGGGTTCGGTCCAGGCAGTGACAATACCCCCATTGCGGCTATGGAACCCTCCCAAAAACACACTTTGCGCGAACAAATCTTGCGAAGACGAGCAAAATTTGCATATTATCCCCCTCTGGATTGCTGGGCGCCGGTTTTTGATCGCAGACCTTGTGTTGACGGGCGCTAGTTCAATCGGTGTTATTTAATGCTCGGTCTTGAAAGAGTTGCAGGCAATATGACTGAGGGCAGGACTATCGGGAGACCGCGGGGGCGCGTGGCGCTGGATAACGAGACGGCAGAGCGGCTTGCCCCCGGAATACCTAATCCTGTGGATATTCATGTCGGCAGTCGAGTTCGTTTGCGACGCACGTTACTTGGGTTGAGCCAAGAAAAGCTGGGCGAAGCTGTCGGACTTACATTTCAGCAAATTCAGAAGTACGAACGAGGCGCCAACCGCATTGGCGCCTCACGCTTGTTCGAGTTTAGCCGAATTCTTGATGTACCGGTTTCATTTTTTTTCGACGATATGGCGGAAAGATTACGGTCCGGCGAAGCCGCCAGCATGCTTGCCGCCGCCGATCAGCCGCAGGCACCCCTGGAGCCTGATCCGCTCACCCGCCGCGAGACATTGGAGCTGGTCCGGGCATACTACCGAATTAGCGATCCGCAGGTGCGCAAGCGCTTGTTCGAGTTGACCAAGTCGCTCGGCACCTTCGAAGACGCTGAATAGCCCTCCAGCACTGCTCTGCCGCTATATCGACGCCTTGCGCGGAAACGGGCTTGACGCGGTAGCGGCCGCCGTCAGAAAACGTCGCTCTGCCGTTGTTGTGGTCGGCGTGACCGCCGTAAGCAATGACCAACCGAGCGATGAGCGATGCCGCCCGAAGGTGCGCGGCTTCTCCGGATCAGAACCAGAAGGGGCAAGTGAACGTGGCTAAGCGGGACTTTTTGTTCACCAGCGAATCGGTCTCCGAAGGGCATCCCGATAAGGTTTGCGATCGCATCTCCGACGCCATTCTTGATGCATTTCTCACCGAAGAGCCGGCGTCGCGCGTCGCCGTCGAAACCCTGTGCACAACAAATTTCATCATGCTTGCCGGGGAAGTGCGTGGTCCTGAGACGATGACGCACGAGCGGTTTAAGGATATTGCCAGGCATGCCGTTCGCGACATTGGCTATGAGCAGCAAGGATTTCACTGGAAGAACGCGGAAATCAACTCCCTCATCCACTCTCAGTCCGCCGATATCGCCATGGGCGTCGATGCTTCCGGCAATAAGGACGAGGGTGCGGGAGACCAGGGCATCATGTTCGGCTATGCCTGCCGCGAGACCAGCGTCCTGATGCCGGCGCCGATCTACTATGCGCACGCGATTTTGCGCTCCCTTTCGGAAGCGCGCCACTCGGGCGCCGAACCGGGCTTGGGGCCGGACGCGAAGAGCCAGGTCACGCTCCGGTACGTGAATGGCGCACCGGTCGGTGCCACCGCCGTGGTCGTTTCCACCCAGCACGCAGAGCGGCTCAGTGTCGATGACATCCGCGAGATTGTCCGCCCGCACGTCGTCAATGTTTTGCCGGACGGCTGGATGTGCGATGAGCAGCACTTCTACGTCAACCCCACCGGTCGCTTCGTCATCGGTGGACCGGATGGCGACGCCGGGCTGACCGGACGCAAGATCATCGTGGACACTTATGGCGGCGCAGCGCCCCACGGCGGCGGAGCCTTCTCCGGCAAGGATCCCAGTAAGGTTGACCGATCCGCGGCCTACGCAGCACGTTATCTCGCGAAAAACACGGTCGCCGCCAACTTGGCCGATCGCTGCACCATCCAGCTTTCGTACGCGATCGGCGTTTCCCACCCGCTTTCCGTCTACGTCGACACCCATGGAACCGGCCAGGTCGACGAGGAACGCCTCTCCGAGGTCCTCCAGCAGCTCGTCGACCTTTCACCCCGGGGGATTCGCAGCCATTTGCAGCTCGCCCGGCCAATCTATGCGCGCACCGCAGCTTATGGACATTTTGGCCGCGAACCCGATCCAGACGGCGGATTCTCCTGGGAACGGACCGACCTCGCAGAAGAATTGAAAGACGTATTCCACACCTGATGGACGCTCCGTCCACGGCCCCAGCGTTCGGGACGCGGGTTTACGGGCGCCGCCGTGGACGGCCTTTGCGGCCGGGCCGGAGCGCCGCGATGGCCGCGCGGCTGCCACGAGCAACGTTGATTCTACCGGAAGAGGGAGAGCCCATCGATCCGCGAACCCTTTTTCCAAGCGATCTCTCGGAGATTTGGCTGGAGATCGGTTTCGGATCGGGAGAACACCTTCTTGGGCAGGCGGCTCTGCATCCCACCATCGGCTTCATCGGCTGCGAGCCTTGGGTCGAGGGAGTTGCAGCTTTGCTGGCCCGTGCAGGGCCAACTGTGCTGCCTCGTCTCCGCGTGCTGGCAGATGATGCTCGACGCTTGATGGGCTCGCTGCGCGACGGGAGCCTCGGCCGGATCTCTATCCTGTTTCCTGATCCCTGGCCAAAGCGGCGTCACCATCGACGTCGCGTCCTGCAGGCGGATACACTCCATCAATTGGCCCGATCGCTCCGTCCCGGAGGGGACTTATTCTTCGCCAGCGACCACGCCGAGTACGTCCGCTGGACCTTAATGCTTGCCGCCCACGAACCACTGATCGAGTGGTGCGTGCGTCGTCCAAGCGATTGGCGGTACCCCCCTGAAGAGTGGGTTCCGACACGCTACCAAAGAAAGGCGGAAGCGCGAGGGCTCCTGTGCCATTACTTGCGGTTTCGTCGTCTGCCAGCTTGGTAGAGGGGGGCGGCATGCGGCGAAAAACCCCTTGTGCCTGCGCCGCGCTCGGTTATATACGAACGAGGACGGGGCGCGCCGGGTAATAAGTGCTCGGGACAATGCGGTCGAACGGTCGGCCGGACGTGGCAGGGTGGGCCTTCGGCTCGCCTTTTTTGTTCGTGCACGTTGGTCTTGTTTCGCGCACGTAGGGCGCACGTAGGGTGTGCACGGGAGCTGTGGCAATGGATACAGCCGACCGCATCGAAGGACTGGTGCGGCCGACTATTGAGGGTTTGGGTTACCTGTTGGTGCGAGTGCAAGTGTCGGGAAGACAGCGGTTGCGGGTTCAGATTATGGCGGAGCGAGCGGACGGCCAGCCGATGATGGTGGACGATTGCGCGGACCTCAGCCGAGCCCTGTCTGCCGTTCTCGACGTGGACGATCCGATTGAAGCGGCCTACACCTTGGAAATCAGTTCACCGGGAATTGACAGGCCGCTTGTGCGGCTTGCGGATTTCGACCGCTTCATCGGAAAGGAGGCGCATGTCGAACTCTTCCGTCCGATCGATGGCCGGAGACGGTTCCGCGGTCGGCTGGCCGGTACGCGGGGGGACCGTGTTCTTTTGACGTTGGATGGCACTGACGGGGAATTAGAGGTGGCCCACGCCGATATCCAGCGCGCAAAGCTTGTCCTCACCGACGAGTTGCTGGCAGCTCACCAAAAGTCATAGTCCATCATTTGCTCAACTGGAGACTGTCGTCGCACCGATGACCAAGACGCCCTCGGAAACAAACGTTGTCCACGCGCGCCCAGAGCTCCTGCAAGTTGCGGACACTGTCGCGCGTGACAAGAGCATCGACCGCGAGGAGGTGCTCGAAGCGATGGAGCAAGCAATTCAGAAGGCCGGGCGCTCGAAGTATGGCCACGACCACGACATCCGAGCTCATATCGACCGCAACTCCGGTGAAATCTCGCTCGCCCGCTACATCGAGGTCGTGGAAGAGGTTGAAAACGAAACCACGCAGGTGACATTGGCGGCCGCTCTGCGCCGCCATCCCACCACGGCGGTCGGTGAATTCCTCGTCGATCCGTTACCGCCGATCGACTTCGGCCGGATTGCGGCCCAGACTGCGAAGCAAGTCATCGTTCACAAGGTCCGCGAAGCAGAACGCCGCCGGCAGTACGACGAATTCAAGGATCGCGTTGCGGATATCGTGAACGGGCTCGTCAAGCGCGTCGAATTTGGCAACGTCATCGTCGACCTTGGCCGCGCCGAGGCACTTCTGCGGCGCGAGGAGACGATTCCTCGCGAGCACTTTAATACGGGAGATCGCGTGCGCGCCTATATCATGGACGTCCGCGAGGAGCCGCGGGGTCCTCAGGTTTTCCTATCGCGCACCCACCCGCAATTCATGGCCAAGTTGTTTGCCCAGGAAGTCCCGGAGATCTACGAGGGGATTATCGAGATTCGTGCCGTGGCTCGCGACCCCGGATCCCGCGCCAAGATCGCCGTGCATTCACGTGATTCCGGGATCGACCCGGTCGGTCCGTGCATCGGCATGCGCGGCTCCCGCGTCCAGGCGGTTGTTGGCGAGCTGCAAGGCGAAAAAATCGATATCATCCAGTGGTCGAATGATCCGGCCACCTTCGTCGTCAATGCACTGGCGCCCGCCGAGGTCACTAAGGTGGTTCTCGATGAGGAAGCAAACCGGATCGAAGTGGTTGTTCCCGACGACCAGCTCAGCTTGGCGATCGGTCGCCGGGGTCAGAACGTTCGACTGGCTTCGCAGTTGACTGGTTGGGATATCGACATTCTCACCGAGGAAGAGGAGTCGGTGCGACGGAACGCAGAATTTACGGCCCGTTCGCAGACGTTCGTTGATGCCTTGAACGTCGATGACGTCATTGCGCATTTACTCGTAACTGAAGGTTTCACCACCGTTGAGGACGTTGCCTTCGTGCCGGTCGAAGAATTAGCTGAGGTCGAAGGTTTGGATGTGTCCATTGCCGAAGAGCTCCGCAATCGCGCGCGGACGTTTCTTGAGGCGCGCGATGAAGCGGACATGCGCCGTCGCGTCGAACTCGGGGTAGAGGATTCGCTGGCATCGCTGGAGGGACTGAAACCGGCGGCTCTGGTCGCCCTTGGCGAGGCAGGTGTGAAGACGCTGGATGATCTCGCCGACCTCGCAGCGGACGAGTTGCTGGAGATCCTGCCTCAGGACTCGCTCTCTCCGGAGCGCGCCGACGCGATTATCATGGCGGCGCGCGCTCACTGGTTTGAAGACGAACAATCCGACGGAACATCAGCATCAGGCGGCGCCGCGTCGGTGGCGGTTGGCCAAGGCGCCGAGGGGCGGTGAGCGGGATGGTCGCTGCCGCGACGGAGGTGTACGTCCAGGAGATCCAGGACGATCGCTCGGCCTACGAGCGTCGCTGCCTGGTCCGCGGTATAGTCGTCAACCGCCGTGGCCTGATCCGCTTCGTGGTCAGCCCCGAGGGAGCGCTTGTTCCGGACATCGAGGAACGGTTGCCCGGCCGGGGTTTCTGGGTCACGGCCGATCGAACGGCCCTGACCACAGCGTTGCGGCGGAAGCTGTTTGCAAGAGCGGCGAGACAAGCGGTCGCCGTGCCGGAGGAGCTGCCTCAACAGTTGGAGCTATCGCTGATTCGACGCTGCCGCGAGCTGCTAGGGCTTGCCCGGCGCGCCGGACAAGCAGTTTTCGGGTATCAGAAGGTTCGCGAACAGCTTCTGACCGGTTTGGACGGAATGCTGATCGAGGCCGTTGATGGCGCGAGCGGCGATTGCCGCAAGCTGCAGGCCCTCGCCCCCCGCATGCCGGTGGTGCGCGTTCTCTCCGCTGCGGAAATCGGGACTGCCGTCGGGCGGGACCATATCGTCCATGGCGTCATTCGTTCGGGGCGGTTGGCGGAGCTGTTGGATCGAGACGCCCACCGGCTGGCGGGCCTGCGACCCGCGGTGCCGACCCCTCTTACGCCAGTTTGAGTCCACGTGAACAAGATGACCGATATCGACGAACGCGACCGGAAAAAGCAGAGCGAGGGAAAGCAACCGCGGCGGTTGGAGCTTAAGAAAACGGTCGAAACCGGCCAGGTTCGCCAAAGCTTCGCCCACGGTCGATCCAAGATGGTTACGGTGGAGGTGCGCAAGAAGCGCACGTTCGCGCCGGAAGCGCGAGGCCGGTCGCTCGACGGAGCGCGCGGGCATCAGCGCGACGGCGGTCCGGGTGAAGGCGGTGCGCCACGGCCTGAGACGAAGGCGCGGGATGGCTCGGCGGTCGGCTTGACCAATGCCGAGAAGGCAACCCGGGCCCGCGCTCTGCAGGATGCGATGAAAGCGGAAGAGGATCGGAATCTCGCTCCGCCGTCCAGCGTTCCCGCAGAGGAATCTTACCTGGAAGAGGCTATAGAGCAGCAAGGCGCAGACGCGGCCGCCGCGGAAGGGTTACCCCCCGAGATCCCGGCGATGCCGCAACCCGCTGGGAACCCCCCGCCAAGCGTTGCCGAAGAGGTGCTCGAAGAGGGCGCGCCCAATGCTGTTGCGCCGATTGGTGAGCAGGCCGAGCCGGCAACGGCAGCGCCCGCGCAGCCGGTCCCTGACGAAAGCGCTCCGGCTCTCGCTGAAGGAGCTGGTGAACAGAACCGGGAGGCAGCGGCGCAACCTGCTGCCGAATCTGGCGCTGCAGTCGCGAAGCCGGCAACCGCCGAGGCGGAGGCTGACGCCCGCGGGAAGGCAAAACGGCCCGCGCGCGTAGAGGTTCGTAAGGTCGATCCAGGTCGGCGGGACGACGCGAGCGGTCGTCGTTCGGGGAAAATCAATATAACCGACGTTTTGGATGACGCCGCAGGCGAGCGCATGCGTAGCCTGGCCTCGGTGCGGCGTGCCCGCGAAAAAGAGCGGCTGAAGCAAATCAGCCAACGGATGGAAAATCAGAAGGTCGTGCGCGACGTGATCATTCCAGAGAGCTTGACGGTGCAGGAGCTGGCCAACCGGATGGCCGAGCGCTCCACCGACGTGATCAAGGCGCTGATGCGCATGGGGGTGATGGCCACGATCAATCACACCATCGATGCGGATACGGCAGAGCTTTTGGCGGTCGAATTCGGCCACAACGTCCGCCGGGTCACCGCAGCCGATGTTGAGATAGGCTTGAGAGGCGAGGAAGACACCGCCAGCGATCTGGTCCGCCGCCCACCGGTTGTCACGGTGATGGGCCACGTCGACCATGGCAAGACGTCCCTTCTGGATGCGCTCCGCAAGACGGATGTGGCCGCGCATGAGGCGGGCGGGATAACGCAGCATATCGGCGCGTATCAAGTCACGCTGGCTGATGGGGAGCGGATTACCTTCATCGACACACCGGGCCACGCCGCATTCACGCAGATGCGAGCGCGTGGTGCTCGGGCGACGGACATCGTTGTCCTTGTCGTGGCCGCCGATGACGGTGTCATGCCGCAAACGGTGGAAGCGATCAACCACGCCAAGGCGGCAGAGGTGCCGATCATCGTTGCCATCAACAAGATCGATCGACCGGACGCCGATCCGAGACGCGTACGCACCGAGCTTCTGCAGTACAGCATTCAGGTCGAAGAAATGGGCGGCGAGACGCTTTCTATTGAAGTCTCTGCCAAGGAAGGCACCAATCTGGACAAGCTGGCGGAAGCAATTCTGCTGCAGGCCGAATTGCTCGACCTGAAGGCGAACCCGGATCGGCCCGCTGAGGGTCTCATTATTGAAACAAAGGTGGAGCGTGGTCGCGGCGCTGTCGCCACCGTGCTTGTTCAGCGAGGCACGCTGCGGGTGGGGGACATCTTTGTTGCAGGAAGCGAATGGGGCCGCGTTCGCGGCATGATGGATGCGGTCGGCGCGCAGTTGGGTGAAGCGCCGCCCAGTATGCCCGTCGAGGTGCTGGGCCTGAACGGCGTGCCGGCGGCCGGTGACGATGTCGTCGCCGTCCCCAATGAAAGCCGCGCGAGGGAAATTACTGAGTTTCGCCAACGGCGCACCCGCGATGCTCGGGTATCGGTGGGACGTGGCACTTTCGAACAACTCTTCAGCCGAATCCAACAGGGTGAGGGGCAGGAGCTGGCCGTTGTCATCAAGGCCGACGTGCATGGTTCCGCAGAAGCGATCGTCGGCGCGCTCGAGAAGCTTGGTGGCGATCACGTCAAGGTGGTGGTGCTGCATACGGGCGTCGGCGGCATCAACGAGACCGACGTCAGCCTGGCCCGTGCCTCCAACGGTCTCATCATCGGCTTCAACGTACGGGCTAATCCGCAGGCGCGCGAACTGGCGCGACGCGACGGGGTCGAGATCCGCTACTACTCGATCATTTACGAACTGGCTGATGACGTGAAGTCGCTGCTGTCCGGTATGTTGGCCCCTACTTTGCGGGAGAATATTCTGGGGTATGCGGAGATCCGGGAAGTCTTCAATATTTCGAAAGTTGGCAAGGTCGCAGGCTGCCGGGTTACGGAAGGTGTCGTTCGCCGTGGCAGCAAGGTTCGGCTCCTGCGCGACAATGTGGTGATACACGAAGGCGATCTATCCCAGCTCAAGCACTTCAAAGAAGACGTCAGGGAGGTCCGCGAGGGCTTCGAGTGCGGTATCACTCTGGCCAACTATCAGGACATTCAAATCGGCGACCGCATCGAAAGCTTCGAATTGGAGGAGGTGGCGCGGGAGCTTTAGGGGTGGCTTGGCCACACCTTGGGCGCTGCGTCCTATTTCCATGGCGCGCCGTCACCAACCATCGGGTCAGCGTCAACTCCGCGTCGGCGAAGAGTTACGCCATGCGCTTGCCTGGACCATCGAGCGTGATGAACTCCGTGATGCCGCTCTCTCGGGGCGAACGGTCACTGTGACCGAGGTACGGATCAGCCCTGACCTCCGCCAGGCGACGGTCTTCGTCATGCCGCTTGGGGGAAACGCACAGGACACAGTGCTTGCCGCGCTGACCCGCGCCCGCGGCTTCCTGCGACGACGGATTGCCGACACCGTGACGTTGAAGTACGTGCCCGATTTGACATTTCGGATCGACCGGTCTTTTGAGGAAGCGGACCGGATTGCCCGGATGCTGCGTCAGCCGGACGTCGTGCGTGATCTCAAGCCCGCTTCGAGAACGTCGAAAGATGATGATGGGGAAAGTTAACTTGGCTGGACGACGGGGTACGAGAAAGATCAGCGGGTGGCTCGTTATTGATAAACCGGCTGGAATGACGTCGGCGGCTGTTGTGAGCCGGGTTCGGAGAGCCACGGGGGCGGCTAAGGCCGGCCACGGCGGCACGCTTGATCCACTGGCGACGGGTTTGCTGCCGCTCGCGCTCGGTGAGGCGACCAAGACCGTCAGTTACGTTATGGAAGGTCGCAAGGTCTACAGGTTCACCGTTCGCTGGGGAGAGCAGCGAGACACCGACGATGCTGACGGCCAGATCGTCGCGAGAAGTGATTTGCGGCCGACCCGCAACGAGATCGTCGCCTTGCTCGATCGTTTCCAAGGAGATATCGAACAAGTCCCGCCCACGTACTCGGCGATCAAAGTGTCCGGCGAACGCGCCTATGCTCTCGCCCGCACCGACCAGCCGGTGGAGCTTGCTGCACGAACCGTGCACGTTTCCAGGATTGGGTTGCTTGATTGCCCCTCGGCGGATTTCTCCATCTTCGAAGTGGAGGCCGGCAAGGGCGTTTACATGCGTGCCTTGGCCCGTGACTTGGGTACGGCGTTGGGCTGCCTCGGGCACGTGGTCGCCTTGCGTCGGCTGTCGGTGGGACCGTTCACCGAGTCGCAGGCGATATCCCTGGAAATGCTGGAGTTGGTCGGTCATAGTGAGGACTTGAAGACGTACCTGCTTCCGGTGGGGTCAGCGCTGGCCGGCATCCCGGCGCTGAGCGTTACCGAAGCGGAGGCCAATAGCCTCCAGCGCGGGCAGCCCATTGCGGCATTGCCTGTTGCAAGCCGGTCCCCCTCCACTCAGGTCAGTCGGGACGTCGTCGTTTGTACGATGGCGAGGGGCAAGGCGGTGGCGTTGGCGCAGATAAAAGGGGGAGAAATTCACCCCCTCCGCATTCTCAATTATTGATGCACGGAGACCTCGATGTCGATCACCGCTGAGCGTAAACAGGAAGTGATCAAGGAATACGCGACCGCTGAAGCCGACACTGGCTCGCCAGAAGTACAAGTGGCGATACTAAGCGAACGCATTCGTAACCTTACCGAACACTTGAAGGCCCACAAGAAAGATTTTCATTCACGCCGTGGCTTACTGATGATGGTTGGTCAGCGCCGGCGATTACTGGACTATCTGAAGCGCAAGGAAGTCAGTCGCTATGAGCGGCTGGTCGAACGGCTGGGATTGCGCCGCTAAGTCTGGGACCGCGTCAATTCGTCAATTTTCGCAGCGTTGACCGGACGGAGAGACACGTTCTAGTCGGCCGCCCGATCCAAAGGATACCGTGTATGTTCAAAGAATTCCGCAAGGAGCTAGACTGGGGCGGACGCTTGCTCGTGCTCGAATCTGGCAAGGTCGCTCGCCAAGCTGACGGTGCTGTTATCGCGACGATGGGCGAGACCAAGGTTCTCTGCACCGTCGTCTATGACAAGATGCCGAAGGCTGGGCTCGACTTCTTTCCCTTGTCCGTGCACTACCAGGAAAAAAGCTTTGCCGCTGGCAAAATTCCCGGAGGTTTTTTCAAGCGTGAAGGTCGGCCGGCGGAAAAGGAAATCCTGACGTCACGGTTGATCGACAGGCCGATCCGGCCCTTGTTCGCCAAAGGGTATCGCAACGAAACCCAGATTATTTGTACCGTCTTGAGCCACGATCTGGAAAACGACCCTGACATCGTTTCCATGATTGGCACATCTGCGGCGTTGACGCTGTCGGGCGTTCCCTTCCTTGGCCCCATCGCCGGTTGCCGGGTCGGCTACATCAACGGCGATTACGTTCTCAACCCTCAGCTTGATCAAATGGCTGCAAGCGCGCTGGACCTCGTTGTTGCCGGTACGCGCGACGGCGTGCTGATGGTCGAGTCGGAGGCAAAGGAGCTCACCGAAGACGTCATGCTGGGCGCGGTCATGTTCGGGCACCGCGGTTTCCAGCCTGTGATCGAAGCGATCATTGATCTTGCCGAAGTTTGTGCGAAAGAGCCTCTGGACCTCCCCAAGGTACCGGTGGGGATCGAGAGCCTGGCGGAACAAATTCATTGCTTGGCCGGAGCTGGGCTGGCTGAGGCCTATGCAGAGGTCGTCAAGCAGGATCGCCGGGACAAAGTCGCGGCGGTCAAGCAGCGAACGCAAGCGGCGTTGGCCGAAGACCAAGCGCTTGACCAGATGCTGGTCTTCGAGTGTTTCGACGAACTCTTCAAGGATCTCGAAAAGAGCATCGTCCGCCGGAGCATCGTTACCGAAGGCAAGCGGATCGATGGACGTGATACGCGCGCGGTTCGACCGATCGCGGTCGAAGTCGGGCTGTTGCCCCGTGCTCATGGCAGCGCGTTGTTCACGCGAGGCGAGACTCAGGCGCTGGTTGTGACCACTCTGGGAACGGGCCAGGACGAGCAGATCGTCGACGCACTTGCCGGCGAATTCCGCGAGCACTTCATGTTGCACTACAATTTCCCACCCTACTCGGTGGGTGAGGCGGGCCGCTTCGGATTTACAGGTCGCCGCGAAATCGGGCATGGCAAGCTTGCCTGGAGATCGATTCGCCCGCTCTTGCCGCCCAAGGCGGAATTTCCCTACACCATTCGCGCTGTATCCGAAATTACAGAGTCCAATGGCTCGTCCTCGATGGCGACGGTCTGCGGCACATCCCTTTCGCTGATGGACGCAGGCGTTCCGCTCGTCCGGCCGGTGGCCGGCATCGCAATGGGACTGATCAAGGAACCGGACGCCTTCGTCGTCCTGTCCGATATCCTCGGCGACGAAGATCACCTGGGGGATATGGATTTCAAGGTCGCCGGCACCGAGCAAGGCATCACAGCCTTGCAGATGGACATCAAGATTACCTCCCTCACGGAAGCGATTATGCAGAGCGCCCTCGAGCAGGCGCGCGATGGTCGTATTCACATCCTGGGCGAGATGGCGAAAGGGATTTCTTCCGCACGGGAGGATCTCAACAGCAATGCGCCCCGGATCACCGTTATTCACATCAATAAGGAAAAGATCAGGGAGGTGATCGGGCCGGGCGGTAAGATGATCCGCGAAATCTGCGAAACGACAGGCGCGCGTATCGACTTGGAGGACGACGGCACGGTGAAGGTTGCCGCCGTCGATCAGCGGGCGGCAGACGCGGCCATCGACTGGATCCGGTCGATCGCGGCAGAGCCCGAGATCAACATGGTCTACACCGGGAAGGTTGTGAAGGTCGTTGATTTTGGCGCTTTCGTTAACTTCCTCGGCACCCGTGACGGGCTCGTTCACATCAGCGAGCTCGCAAAAGAACGCGTCGGCAAGGTAACCGATGTCGTTCAGGTGGGGGATACGGTTAAGGTCAAGCTGATCGGCATCGACGATCGAGGCAAGATCAAACTCTCGATGCGGGCTATCGACCAGGACACTGAGCGGGATCAGGGAGAAAAAGCGCCCGTCAAGGCCAGCTGATCGGCTTTTGGTCTCGAATCGGAAAGGCGCTGGCAGCCAACCCTCCGGTGTCGCGTCGGCGCGAGTCGCCTTTCGCCGCACGTTATATATATCCATAGATAGGAAGCCGGCGGCGGCGCCCTCCGGCGAATGGGAACGCAACGCTTAACCCGGCTCGCCGGTGTTGGCGCACGCTGAAATAGGAGAAAGAAGCTGTTGCGATCCCTGGAAATTTCCGGTCGCGAGGTGTTGCCGATCGTTGAAGGTGGCAAGGGTGTTTCCGTTTCCAATGGACGGAGCGCCGGCGCATTTGCCGCGGCTGACTGTGTCGGGACCTTCTCGGGTGTCAACTCAGACGCCTTAGATGACCACGGAAACGTGATTCCTCAGGTTTACCGTGGCCGCACCCGTCGTGAGCGATACGAAGAACTGGTCGCCTATGCGATCCGCGGCGGTATCGCGCAAGCACGGATCGCGTACGACGAAGCAAGCGGTCGCGGGCGCATTCACATGAACGTTTTGTGGGAGGCCGCAGCGACGCCGCGCATTCTGCACGGTGTATTGGAGGGGGCGAAGGGGCTGATCCACGGCATCACCTGTGGCGCCGGCATGCCTTACAGATTGGCCGAGATCGGCGCATCGTTCGGCGTTTTCTGCTATCCGATCGTCTCTTCCGCGCGGGCATTCAGGGCTTTGTGGCGCCGCTCCTACAGCAAGTACCGCCATTGCCTCGGAGGGGTCGTCTACGAAGATCCCTGGCTGGCAGGCGGGCACAACGGGCTCAGCAATTCAGAAGATCCAGCACGGCCGGAGCCGCCCCTTCCCCGCGTGATGGAACTGCGGCGGGAGATGCGGACATACGGGCTAGAGACGCTGCCAATCTTTATGGCCGGGGGAATTTGGTATCTGCGCGAATGGCGGGACTGGATCGATAACCCGGATCTCGGGCCGATCGCCTTTCAGTTCGGCACCCGGCCGCTGGTCACCCGGGAAAGTCCCGTGTCCCCGGAGTGGAAACGCCGGTTGCTGGCGCTGAAGGACGGCGATGTCTATCTAAACCGCTTCAGTCCCACGGGGTTTTACTCTTCGGCAGTCCGCAACACGTTTCTGCGGGAGCTTGTTGAGCGGAATGAACGACAAGTAGCCTACACGCGCGAAACAGTTGGTGAACATACCCAACCTCTGCGCGTCGGCGCCCGCGGGCGGACCGTCTATGTCACTCCAGCCGACTCCCAGCATGTGGAAGCGTGGATCGCGACCGGCTATTCCGAAGCGCTTCGGACGCCGGACTCCACGATGATCTTCGTAACGCCTGCCAAATCGTCCCAAATCCGTGCGGATCAACAGGCCTGCATGGGCTGCTTGTCCGCTTGCCGGTTTTCTAATTGGGCTGAGAATGAGGAAGGAACCACCGGAAAGCTCGCTGACCCGCGGTCTTATTGCATCCAGAAAACCCTGCAGGAGATTGCGCACAACGGCGACGTCGACACCAATCTGATGTTTGCCGGGCACAACGCCTATCGGTTCGCCTCTGATCCCTTTTACAGGCACGGATTCGTTCCGACGGTTCGGCAACTGGTCGATCGAATCCTGACCGGTGATTAATACTAGCTGGAGTTTCCATAGCTGAGGCCTTTGCGACACATGAATGAGGCGTGTGGCGCCTTTCCGACTCACCTTTCACGGTTATGATTGTCAGTAGCGAAAAGTATTGCCATATCGGTATCATGAAGACGACACGCCCGTTCAGCCGCGCCATTGATTTGCTGCGGCAAGCTTGTCTCAGACCGACCCGCCAGCGGCTTGCCTTAGCCCGCCTGCTTTTCGAGAGCGGGGATCGCCACGTCACCGCCGAAAGGTTGCATGAAGAAGCGGGCGGAGCATCCGTCGATGTCTCGCTTGCGACGGTGTACAATACGCTTCACCAGTTTGTGGAGGCAGGCCTTCTTCGTGAAATCGTGGTGGATTCCGGCCGTTCATATTTCGATACCAACACGTCCGATCATCATCACTTCTTCTTCGAGGGTTGCGGCAGGCTTGAGGACATCCCGGCCGAGAAAATAGTTGTTTCCGACCTTCCGGCGCCGCCTGAAGGGACCCGGGTGAAGCGGGTCGACGTCATTGTACGGATCGGGTACGCCGTTAATGCTAATTAAAGTCAGTTAGTTAACGGCATTTTTAGAATTACTTAAAACAACGTTGACACGGCCCGGCCGCGTCCTAATATCTCTCCTAAGATGCTTCCAGTTGTCGGCGTCAACCCTTTGGATGTTGCCGGCATGAGGAGAGGAGTTAGGCGATGGGTGATCTGAAGGGTTCGAAAACCGAGAACAATCTGAAGGAGGCGTTTGCTGGCGAGTCGCAAGCCAACCGGCGCTACCTTTATTTTGCTCAGAAGGCGGACGTCGAAGGCTACAACGATGTGGCGGCCGTTTTTCGTTCGACAGCCGAAGGTGAGACCGGCCACGCGCACGGTCATCTGGAATTTCTTGAGAAGGTTGGCGACCCGGCGACGGGCCTTCCGATCGGCGGAACGAACCTCAATTTGAAAGCGGCCATCGCCGGAGAGACGCACGAATATACCGATATGTATCCCGGTATGGCGAAGACGGCTCGCGACGAAGGGATGGAAGAAATCGCTGACTGGTTCGAAACGCTGGCGAAAGCAGAGAAGTCGCACGCCGGTCGCTTCCAAAAGGCACTCGACTCTCTGGACTGACAAATCCTCGGCGGCGAGTACGGCGGACGCGGCGGGGGCGCGCCTGCGGAACGAATTGACCGTTACCCGCGCGGGTTCTTCCGCCCGCCACTCGGCCGCTGTCATGGAGAAAGGCCAATGCGCGAGGGCAGTCTCGAAGCGCCAAAGCGTCACGCCCTCCGGTGGCGCGAAGAAGAATTTTACGATGATGGGTTGATCGACGCAGAGTTGCGTCGCGTTTTCGACATTTGTCACGGCTGTCGAAGGTGCTTCAACCTCTGCGATAGCTTCCCCCGTCTGTTCGATCTGGTCGACGCGACCGATTCAGGCGAGGTTGAAGGGGTTGCGAGCGCTGACTTCAAACAGGTCGTGGACGCATGTACGCTTTGCGACATGTGCTTTATGACCAAGTGTCCCTACGTTCCCCCGCATGAGTTTGATTTAGACTTTCCGCACCTCATGCTGCGCTACCGCGCGGCGGAACTACGATCCCACGGACATCCTTTTATCAAGAAGCAACTCGCGGAAACCGACCGCAACGGCAGAATGGCGGCTCCCGTCGCGCCGATTGCGAACTGGGCAACCCGCTGCAATAACAAGATTACGCGCCCGGTCATGGAAGCCGTTGCCGGCATCGACCGGCAGGCGGAGTTGCCAAAGTACCACGGGAAGACGTTTACCGCCCGAGCGGTGCAAAAGCCGGAAGTCAACCGCTTGGCGCCTGCGTTCGGCCGCAAGGCAGTGATCTACGCCACGTGCTTCGCCAATTACAATAATCCCGAGATTGGGGTCGCAGCGCTCAAGGTGCTCGCGCGAAACGGCGTCGAGACGGAGGTCGTGTATCCGCGCTGTTGTGGCATGCCGCAACTCGAATACGGCGATATCGGTCGTGTTGCTGAAGGCGCGCGAAAGACTGCGGCCGAGCTCAGACCCTGGGTGGACAAGGGATACGATATCGTTTCACTGGTGCCGTCCTGTAGCCTGATGCTGAAATTTGAATGGCCACTGATCGAGCCGGATGACGAGAATATTAAGGTCCTCAGCCGAGCAACCTTCGACTGCGCGGAATATCTTGTGGACATCCAGCGCAAGCAGGGTCTTGCTGGCGGCATGAAGCCGCTGCGCGGCGGCGTTACGGTTCACATTGCCTGCCACGCCAGGGCTCAGAACATGGGACAGAAGGGCGCCGAGATGTTGCGTCTGATTCCAGAAACGGACATCAAGGTCATCGAGCGGTGTTCGGGCCACGGCGGGTCCTGGGGTGTCATGAAGGAAAACTTCGAAATCGCCTTGAAGGTCGGAAAGCCGGTGGCCAAGCAGGCCAAAGAAAACGGATCCGCTTATGTGGTCTCTGAATGCCCGCTTGCCCGAGACCACATTGTCCAGGGTTTGGAGCGACTCAATGGTGATGCGATCACCGCTGTTGAGCCCGTGCAGCACCCGATCCAGCTTCTCGCTCGGGCCTATGAGCCCTGAGTCTTGTATTGCGAGGGAGTGGCTTTGAAAGCTAAGACCATCCAGCGCTCGGATATTATGCCGATGCAGGATTATGCGCGTGTCCGTGATGATCGGCGGCGCACGATGGCCCAATTGAAGAAGACTCGCCGCGTTCACGTTGGCCCTGATGTAACGTTCTACTTCGAAAACCGGGATACGATGCTGCATCAGGTCCACGAAATGCTTGCCGTCGAGAAGGGCGGAGAGGAGCAGGTCGAAGGTGAACTTCGAGCTTATAATCCTCTCATTCCTCGCGGCCGCGAGCTTGTGGCAACAATGATGATCGAGATCGATGATGCCCTCCGCCGTGAATCTGTGTTGCGGCAGCTTGGCGGTATCGACAAGACCATCGTTCTGACGATTGGCGGTGAGACCATCGCCGCGGTGCCGGAGTCGGACGTCGAGCGAACGGCGCCGGACGGCAAGACTTCATCAGTGCATTTCGTGCGTTTTCCATTTACGGACGCGCAGGTTGCGGCGTTCCGGGATCCGGGCGCACGCGTCGTGTTGGGCTTTTCCCATCCGGCGTATGGTCACATGACGGCGATCCAGGACGTGATCCGCGCAGCGCTTTCCGAAGATTTCGAATAGAACGGCCTGCTGATCAGTTGACCTCTTCTTCGTTATAGACGCCCCACACATCGATACGGCGAAGCCATCCCTTCACACCGGCGAACTCGACGCGGCACCAGTCGGCCGATTTTTGGCAGCTCAACAATTTGCCGATCGCCGGGCCCTCTACTCTGGCTGATGCGTCACCGTGCAAATCCGGCTCGTCCCGCAACGTCCGGATCCCGCCGACAATCATCACCGAGCGCTTGCTGCTCAGCATGCTCGAATGCATCCAGCCTTCGGCCCCCTGCCAGTCCCTGATCTGCCGCCAGTGGTGAAATTCGCGAATCACCTCCAGCGGGACCCCCGGCCGCTGATAGGTCCATTTAATTGGGTACTGTTCCCCCGGTCCTGATCGCATATTGGCTTCCGGAGCCCGGAGGCTGACAAAACGGGGAAGCGGCAGGCGCGAGTCTTGTGAAATTGCCGGTACCGGGAGAAAGGACGCCACCAGGCTCCCAACAGCAAGCAGACCGGCGACGACGATTCGCAGACGCATGTTAGCCACGACGAAAAAGGGTTCACAATCGAGACGCCAGATTATAAGGATCTGGCGACGATCGCGGACAAATTATAACCTTGCTGAATAGATCGGCAGTTACGCGCCCCGTTGCAGAATAGTAACCTCCCGCAAGCGAGAGATAATGGCGAAACCGAAACCGCTCGTGGTGGTCACCCGCAAGCTCCCCGATGTCATCGAAACGCGGATGATGGAGCTGTTCGATGTGCGCCTCAACTTTTCTGACGAGCTGCTCTCGCCCGAACGGTTGATCGAGCTAGTCCGTGTTGCGGATGTTTTGGTTCCTACTGTTACTGACCGGATCGGGCGCGCGGTTCTCGATCGCGCCGGGGATCGCCTGAAACTGATCGCCAATTATGGTACGGGATTCGACCACATCGACCTGAAGCGCGCAAAGGAACTCGGCATCACCGTCACGAACACACCGGACGTGCTGACCGAAGATACCGCCGACATGACCATGGCGCTCATCCTCGCCGTCCCGCGTCGCCTGACGGAAGGCGAACGCATCCTGCGCGCCGGCCAGTGGAAGGGCTGGTCGCCGACCTGGATGCTGGGGCACCGCGTCTCCGGCAAACGCCTGGGGATCTTGGGCATGGGACGCATTGGTCAGGCCGTCGCCCGCCGGGCCCGAGCCTTCCATATGAGTATCCACTATCACAACCGTCGCCGCGTTCACCCTGACGTCGAAACAGAATTAGAGGCCACATACCACGAGAGCCTGGATCAAATGCTGGCCCGTACGGATGTGGTCACCGTGCACTGCCCGCACACACCCGCGACGTTTCATCTCTTATCGGCGCGGCGGCTCAAGCTGCTGCAGCCGCACGCCTACATCGTCAATACTGCCCGCGGCGAGATCATCGACGAGGTGGCGCTCGTCCGTATGCTGCGGGCCCGCGAAATCGCCGGTGCCGGCCTCGATGTCTACGAGAATGAGCCGGCGGTAAATCCGAAGCTGCTTGCCATGGATAATGTGGTTCTGCTGCCGCACATGGGCTCGGCGACCCACGAGGGCCGGATTGACATGGGGCAGGCGGTGATTATCAACATCCAAAGCCTGATCGACGGACACACGCCGCCTAATCGCGTCCTTCCCGAAGATCTCGGATTTTAGGAAGCCACGGGCTCGTCCTTGCGATCAAGGACTCACCAATCGACGAAGCTCAGGCACGGCGCCAGATGGTGCCGGCAGGCGTATCTTCCAGGATGATGCCTTCAGCCAGCAACTGGGCGCGAAGCCGGTCGGCTTCGGCGAAGTTGCGCTGCTTTCGCGCCGCCGCCCGACTCTGAATTCGTGCGGCCACGGCGCTTTCGTCCAGAGTTCCTGCTGTCGGGCCATGCAGCCACGCCTCAGCATCGTTTGCCAGCAGGCCGAGCGGCGCAGCTGCGGCCAACAACGTGCGTCGCGCCCTCGCCTTGTCTGCAGGCGATTCCGCGCGGTTAAGAGCAGATAGCCGTTCATGCAACACCGCCAGAGCACCCGGCGTGTTGAGGTCATCGGCGAGAGCGGCGATCATGTCGCCGTCGGGATTGGTCGGCGGGATGGTTTGCGCCACGTCGTCGCTGCTGCGCAGCGCTCCATAGAACCGATCCAACACCCGCTTCGCCTGCAGGACGCCCTCCTTGGTAAAGTCGAGGGGCTGGCGATAATGGGTCTGCAGCAAGACCAGTCGCAGCGCTTCGCCGGGAAACTCGGCGAGCAGGTCGTGAACGGTGTAGAAGTTGCCGAGGCTCTTCGACATCTTCTCGCCTTCCGTCATTAAATAGCCGTTGTGAATCCAGAAACGGGCAAAGGGCTGGCCGTCATGGGCACAGACGCTTTGGGCGATTTCGTTCTCATGGTGCGGGAAGATCAGGTCCGCGCCGCCGCCGTGGATATCGAACGTCTCGCCCAGATACCGGCCACTCATAGCAGAGCATTCGATATGCCATCCGGGCCTGCCACGTCCCCACGGGCTGTCCCAGCCGGGATCGCTGTCTTCGGCCGGCTTCCACAACACGAAGTCGCGCGGGTCCCGCTTGTAAGGAGCAACCTCCACCCGGGCGCCGGCAAGCATCTCCTCGAAGTTGCATCTCGACAGTGAGCCATAACCGGGCATCGATGGAACGTGAAAGAGCACATGGCCCTCCGCCGTATACCCGTGGCCTGTTTCGATCAATCGCCCGATCATTGCCACCATCTCTGTCACATGCGCGGTGGCGCGCGGCTCGATTGTCGGGGAAAGGCACCCGAGCGCTGCCATGTCGGCGCCGTAGGCCCCCGCCGTTCGTGCCGTGATCGAGGCGATCGGCTCGCCGGACGCATTGTGCGCCGCGATGATCTTGTCATCGATATCGGTTATGTTGCGGACGTACGTGACGCCGTCCTCGCCGTAGACGGACCGCAACAGGCGAAACAGAACATCGAAGACGACGGCGGGCCGGGCGTTGCCGATATGGGCCCAGTCGTAGACGGTGGGTCCGCAGACATACATTCGCACATTGCCCGCGTCGATCGGTTCGAAAGGCTGCGCCTTGCGGGCCAGGGTGTTGTGCAGCCGAATTGTCATAGGCCGAGATTGGCTGGCGTCGGTGCCCGCACACCGGCGGCCGTTCGCAGGCGCTGCTGGACGACACGGCGGCCGATCAGCGGTAACAGCTCTCTGAGTTCCGGTCCGTGTTGACGGCCGGTCAGAGCCAATCGCAGTGGCAGGAACAAGTCGCGGCCTTTCCGTCCTGTCGCTTTCCTGATCGCCTGCGTCCAGTCCTGCCAGGTCGCCCCGTCCCACGGCTCGGACGGAAGGGATGCTGCCGCCTGGTCGGCGAGCGCCGCATCGATAGCTCCGACCGTAATATCGCCGAAGCAAACGTCGTACCAGTCCTGGACGTCGCCCAACCGCTCCAGGTTGTCACGCACGGCGTTCCAGAATGACTCGTTCGCATGGGTCAGACCAAGGGCAGCCAGCCGCGGCTGCATCGTTCGCCACGAGGTCGAATGCAGAACCTGCGCATTGACGCGCGCAAGCTGGCTCTCGTCGAACTTCGGCGTCGCCCGGCCATAGCGGGACATGTCGAAATTTCTCGCCAGTTCGCTAAGCGACCCCGCGGGATGTGGAGCGTCGCCGGTACCAAGCCGGGCCAGATAGCTGGCGAGGGCCAATGGCTCAATACCGTCCTCCCGAAGAGAGCGGACGGTCATCGATCCCAGGCGTTTCGACAGTCCCTTGCCCGCTATATCAGTCAGCAGCGGCAGATGGGCGAACGCCGGCGGCTCACTGCCGAGAGCCCGAAACATCTGGATTTGCACCGCCGTGTTGGCGACGTGGTCTTCTCCGCGGATGACGCAGGTGACATGAAGCTCGATGTCGTCGATCGCCGACGGGAGCATGTAGAGGAAGGTGCCGTCGGCGCGCACCACGATGGGATCGCTCATGTGGTCGGCCTGGAGCTCCACACGTCCGCGAACCAGGTCGTCCCAGGCCAGGGCACCCGGCTCCAGCAAGAATCGCCAGTGCGGTCGCCTGCCTTCGGCTTCCAGCCGGGCTCGCTCCGCGACACTCAACTTCAGCGCCGCCCGGTCATAGATCGGTGGACGCCCGCGCGCCAGTTGCCGCTTGCGCTTGTATTCAAGCTCTTCTGGTGTCTCCCAGCAGGGATAGACGCGCCCCACGTCGCGGAGGCGTGCCAATGCCGCCTCGTAATTCGCAATGTGGTGACGCTGCCGAACGCAGCTATCCCAGGCGAGGCCCATCCAACGGAGGTCCTCTTCAATTGCCGAAGCAAATTCGTCCCGTGAACGCTCGCGATCGGTGTCGTCAAAGCGCAGCAGGAAGTGACCCTGGCTGGCGACCGCGAACAGCGCGTTGATCAGCGCAGTGCGGGCATTGCCGACGTGCAACAATCCGGTCGGACTTGGAGCGAAACGAACCTTGCTGGTCATACCCGATCGGTAAACCCGTTGGTGATCGGGTAGCGGCGATCCCGCCCGAAGGCTCGCCGGGTGATCTTCACGCCCGGGGGCGCCTGCCGCCGCTTGTACTCGGCACGGTCGATCATTCGCCAGACGCGCCGCACGGTTGCCGTTTCATATCCGCGCGCGGCGACGTCCTCGATCGATGCTTCGTCCTCGATCAGCGCTTCAAGAATGCCGTCCAGTTCTGGGTACGGCGGCAACGTGTCCTCGTCCTTCTGGTTAGGCCGCAGCTCCGCAGTCGGTGCCTTGCTGATGATCCGCTCGGGAATGACCGTCCCAGCAGGGCCAAGAAACCCGGTCGGCCGGCGCTGGTTGCGCCAACGCGACAAGGCGAAGACGGCGGTCTTGTAAATGTCCTTAAGCACCGAGAAACCGCCGCACATATCGCCATACAAGGTCGCGTACCCGACCGACATCTCCGACTTATTGCCGGTCGTCAGCAGCATATGCCCAAGCTTGTTGCTGATCGCCATCAGCAGCAGGCCACGGATGCGCGCCTGCACGTTCTCTTCCGTAACGTCTGCAGGAAGCCCCTGGAAAACGTCGGCCAGCATATTGGCAAACGCGATCATTGCCGGTTCGATCGAGATGGTATCGAGTCGAACCCCCAGTTGCTGCGCCACTTCCGTCGCGTCTCTGAGACTGTCGTCCGAAGTGTACGGTGAAGGCATCATCGCGCACCGCACCCGCTTCGGCCCCAACGCGTCAACCGCCACGACGGCGGTAAGGGCGCTGTCGATACCGCCGGAAAGTCCAAGGACGACACCCGGAAATCCGTTCTTTTCGACATAATCGCGCAGACCCACGGTCATCGCGTGGTAGATCGCCTCAAGCCCGTCGAATACGGTGCTGACCTCTCCCTGGGCACACGTCCAAAATCCGTCGGCGCAGCGCTGCCAATGGGTCGTCGTTACCCCCTCCTCCCAGGCCGGGGCCCGCGCGCGCAGGCCTTCGGCGGGATCCCAGGCAAAAGAGGAGCCGTCAAAAACCAACTCATCCTGACCGCCGACGAGATTGACGTAGATGAGCGGCAGCGCGGTTTCTGCAGTGCGCTCGGCGGCAAGTATTTGTCGGATGCCCGGCTTGTCCGTCTCGAACGGAGAGCCGTTCGGCACGACCAGAAGCTCGGCGCCGCACGCCGCCAAGTGGCCGGCAACGTCCGGGGTCCACATATCTTCGCAAATCAACACGCCCAGCTGCGTGCCACGAAACGCAATGGGTTCCGGGAGCGGCCCGGGCGAAAATACGCGCTTTTCGTCGAACACGCCGTAATTGGGGAGCTGACACTTGAAGCGCAGAGCGGAGATGTTGCCGTGATCGAGCAACAGCATGGCATTGAACAGTCGCCCACCCGTCCGCCAGGGGGCGCCGACAAGCAACGCCGGCCCGCCGTCCGAAGTGACGTCCGCAAGCGCCCGTGTAGCGGCTTCTATCCGCTCTTGGAAGACGCGCTTGAGAACCAAGTCTTCGGGCGGATATCCCGCTAGAGCGAGTTCACCAAAGATCAGAAGGTCACAACCCGCTGCGTCGGCGCGCAGCGCACGAATGCGTTCTGCGTTCCCCTCCACGTCGCCGACAACGGGGTTCACCTGTGCAAGACCCACCGCCAGCGCGCCGCTCATTGTCAATAACGTACCCTGATCTGAACTAACAGCAAAGTAGGCGGCGCGTCAGAGCGTGTCAACGCGACGCCAGAAGGGCGGGCGAGGGAGCGCACCGGACCACGGGTTGCGCCGCCGGGGGTAGCGCCCGGCGGTAAACTCTAGTCCGGAAGCAGGCTACTCCGGCAGCCCGTTGAGCGCATAGACGGCGAGAAGCAAGCGGCTGGGACGACCACCCCAACCCGCGAACCACTTCTCGAACACCTGCATGATTTCGCCGGATCGGTAAAGTCGAGCCAGCGTCCTGTCGGCGACGAGCCGGAAGTCCGCATCGTTGCGGCGGACCACGAGGCCGTAAGGCTCGTAGGTGAACAATTCCGGCGCAAGAACGAATTTGCTGGGATCAGCCGCTGTCCGGGCAAGCCCGATCAAGACGATCTGGTCACCGGCGTACGCCTCCACTTCGCCCTTCCCCAGCATCTTCATCGCGACGTCGTGATCGGCAACGGTGACGACGCGGGCATCGACCTTCTGCGCCGCGAGACGCTCGCGCAGCGCTTTTTCTGTGGTCGTATTCTCGACGACAGCAATTTTCTTTCCCTTCAGATCGCTGACGCTCTGTGCCGATGATCCGGCCGGCAGCAGAAGGCTGGCGCCGGTTATGAAGGTCGTCAGCGTGAAGTCCACCTGCTCCTGCCTGGAAAGGGTATTGGTCGTGACGCCGCATTCGATATCGATACTTCCGTCGGCGACTTTTCGCAGCCTGTCGTCAGCCTCCACGGGCACAAACTGAATACTGAGATCATTGCGCCCAAGTTGTTGCTTCACAGCATCGGCGACGCGGAGACAAAGGTCAATTGAATATCCAATCGGTCGCCCACCTTCATCCAAGGACGAGAATGGAGGAGAACTATTCCGATAGCCTAACACAATAGTCCCTGACCGATTGATCTTATCGAGCGTCCCCTCAGAATTTTGCGCACAAACCGGCGAGGCAATCACTAGGGCAATGATGAGCGAAGAAACCAATATTTTCATAGTTCTCGTCCTAACCTACATAAGCACACAGAGGCTCTTTGTGACCAGCAGGCATTCAAGGAACGATGCCCGCAACATCGATGCCGAACCATTTCTCTGACAAGGCGGTTAAAGTCCCATCCGCTCGCAGTGCGCGGACCGTTTCGCTGATGATCTTGGCGAAGGCGGGATCGCCTTTGGCCACGGCCACGGCCACGGGTTCGAAGAACAGGAAGCCCTGCACGATGCGGAGCGGCGCCCCGGCCTGAATGTCGTGCTCGGCGATTCCCAGAGACGTTACGATGGCATCGACGCGCTTGTCGATGAGCGCCTGGACGACATCTTCGCGGTCGGGGAATGTCTTAATCTGCGGGTCGTCGATAAGATAGGTGACGACGTTTGGGTTGCCGTAAATAACAAGAGTACGACGGAGGTAACTCTCGAATGTCGTATCCTTTCGAACGCCGATCGACTTGCCTGATGCATCGGCCGGCCTTTCAATGCTCCCGTCATTCTTTCGAACAACGAGGGCGGCCGCATCGAAGCGATAAACAGCGGGAAATACCAAAGTTTTTTCCCGAGCTTCCGTCGGAGTGATCGACGCGACGGCAAAGTCCCACTGCCCTTGCCAGTCGCCCGCCAGCACTTTGTCCCAGCCGGGGCTGATAAAGCGCACCGGCAGGCCGAGCCGCTTTCCGATGGCGTTGGCGACGTCCACATCGAAGCCGACGTATTGACCCGCATCATCTCGCGCCGACTGCGGCAATTGGTCCGGAGCCGGCGCTGCGGCGACGATGAACGTCCCGCGCGCCCGAGCGCGCCCCATGACGTCGTCGTCGGCGTGCACGACCCAGGGTGCCGGGAGGAGCACCCCCAAGAGAAGCCACAGCAAAGCTTTCATGCTCATCTCTCCTCCATGTGCGCCTCAGTCGCCGCCTGAGATCAGTGTGTGGCATGATGACGCTCCTCTCGGCAAGCCTTCACACACCGACCGACGCCTGCATCAGCCCAATGGGAATTTGCGGAACTGGCGGCATGGGTGGGCCGTTGTTGCCACTGTTGTTGCCCGCACCCAAACACTGCTACCACTTCGCCCGCTTTGCCACGGGATGGGAGTTGGATGATGCAAATTTGCCTGCTGTTCTCGAAAATTCACCGAGCAACGGTGACCGCAGCCGATCTGCACTACGAAGGCAGCATCACGATTGACCGCGAACTCATGGATAGGGCGGCCTTGCTGGAATACCAACAGGTTCAAGTCTATAATATAAGCAACGGTGCCCGGTTCGAGACGTACGTGATCGAAGGCGAGGCCGGTTCAGGGTGTATCCAGATCAACGGTGCTGCGGCACACCTTGCTGGTATCGGTGACCTGATCATCATCGCAGCCTATGCGACAATGGCGGTAGAAGAAGCAGCCCAATGGCAGCCGCGTATCGTTCTCGTGGATGCGGAGAACCGGCCAAAGCAGGGATCCGGCGCGGCCAGCGCCTCCAACCAAGATCTCGCGGAGTGCTAGCTAAGCTAGCGGGAAGTTGTGATCGACACGGTCAATCGCGATGCACCGTTTGGCCGCGCGCCAGCGCATCAAGAAGTGTGTCGCGGTCGCGCATGGCTGCGTCGCTTAATTCCTGGAGTCGGGCCATTTGGTGCTCCAGATGCACAATACGCCGCTGCTTTTCAGCGAGGGAATCCTGCAATTCAGCAAGCGTGGCGCGTAAAGTCTCAACGCCGACGATGTCGTGTTCGGCAATGAGGACGAAATCATCTTCAAACCCGTAAATTGCGCCCCTTAGCGACATCACTCGGGCCCCGCCACGGCCGAACGTGATAAGCCCGCGATAAATGGTCCCTTCGAACGGATCGGCGTTTCGATCCGAGAAGTCCGCGAATCGGGGAGACACGAACAGGTCCCGAATGTCCCCGGGCCGGGGGTTTGGCGAGGCCTTCGTCATTAACAACAGAAACCCGCGGTTGGCATCTTTCAGCTCGCCATCGCGACTGACGACGGCAACGACGATGGCTTCCATGCCACGAAGAAGATCCGGGATGGGCATTGTGGCCGAATGCGACGTGCCGGCCCATGAGTCCGCAAAGGCCGCCTCACCCGACGATCGTTTGTTCCCTTGGGGATTCATCGCTTTGCGATCATCGTGGCGCCGACGTTGGCTGAAGTTTGAGGCAGAAGCAGCGCGACATTTGCCTACTGCCTGCCCTCCAGGCGTGTATGCGTCTGAAACCCACGCCCGCTAGACTCTTCTGCTGACAGACGCTGCGCCAAAAGTAAAGGCCGGCGTGCGGTCCCGCTTAATTGAACTCCTTTGGGCTACCTTCCTTAAGAAAAGGACGCTGCCCGAAGGCAGCGTCCTTGAAACGAGACATGGTTGGAGACGGCTACCTGACGAACTGGATCTGCGCCATCTCCCGATCATCGTTCGCCGGAGAGAGCATTGCGCTCGTCTTCGGGAAGCCGATCGTCGCACGGCGATTCTGCGGCTCGCGGACGTTGTCCGCGGTTGGCACCAGCAGATCCGTCTGGCCACGGCCTTCGACGGAAATGATGTTGGCCGGGACACCGAGCCGAACCATTTCCGCTTTCACCGCCTCTGCCCGACGCACGGAAAGCCGCATGTTGTACGCGGCCGATCCGGAGGTGTCGGTAAAGCCGACGATATGCACCTGCTTGGCGCCCGTTGTCTTCGCCTGAGCGGCGGCGTCCGCAATAAGCTTCTGCGCCTCAGGCGTCAGGTTAGCCTTGTTCCAGTCAAAGAAAACCATGAAGTCCTTGACCGGCTCAGGCTTCGCCGCGGTCGGCTTCGGTGCCATCGCACCTTCTACCTTGGCTATGTTGTCGTAGAACATCTGCCGACAGTGGGCGATATCATCAGGCTGGAAGTTCTCCTCGACCCGCTGTTGCTCCATCCAGCAGTCAAATCCAACCTGCGCCTTTGCCATCTCGCTCGGCAGAACATTGCCGCCGCCTTTATCCAGCGCGGCCTGGAGACGTTGCCGGGCGGTCGTTGCCTCGGGCGTTACCGCTGATGGCAGCCGCCAGTCGCTAACCTGCGACGGCTTCGGCGTCTGCCCCTTCGCGGCCGCGCTCGCCTTGCCGGCCCAAAGATCAGACGATGTATAATTCGCCTGGTCAAATTCCGACTTTGACTGTCCCAAATACTCCTTGAACAAGGCCTGGTCAAACGGTGACCCGCCAGGCTTCATCGTCTTTGCTTGATTGTAGTCAAATCCTACACAGCCTGCCATTGCTAAAATGGACAGAGCTGCGAGGGCAAATCTCCAACCCCTCATACTTTCCACTCCCTATGCTCACCCGGAAACCGGTGATCCACGCTCGATATGCCGTCACTGCTTGGACACCCGAAGGGCCGCAGGCTATTGCTCCACTGCTGCGACCACTGTGATGTCCTGCTCACCTTGCTCGCGAACTGCCCGCCCTTCTGTTCCTCCAGATCTTGCGATGCGCGATGACATCCTGGGGAGTCGTCTGGATTGGGAAGGGCCAGGCACGGCTTGCCCGCGAGCGGCGGGCCCATGCTCGTTTCTAAGTCAGGCTGCTAGGTTCCCCTCATTCTCTGTATCGCTGAGCGGCCCCGCACTCCTTCTACGCCTTTGCTAACCATGTCGCCTCTGCTCCCAGTGACCTCATGGTTCATCAATTTGATCTGCTGAGAGCAGAGCAAAGCCCGACGGGCGCTGCCCGTTCCTGCAGATCATGGCTCGCACGAAGAGCCGACAGCGATCCTGTGAACCCACCCGTGCACTAAGTCTCCCTAGTGCAACTGAGAAGCTTTCACGGAGCGCCGCTTTTAGCATGCTTTTGCATGTTTTGCAAAGACTTCCGGGCCTCTCGTGTCTCTACGTGCCCCTGCTGTGTCTTGCGCGCAAATTCGCTGGCTAACAACCGCCATCAATGCTGAAATAGACGGGTTGCCTGTAAAGCCGAGGGTTGAGGGACGCCAATGAAGCCTCCGAAGGTTAGCTCACACAGCGGTAATGCGGTTATTTCGGACGAGCTTGCAGCAGTGCTTGATCGCCACGGCCAGTGGATCGCCTCGGGGTGGGAGTGCGGAAAGCGGGCGGATCTGCATGGCCGCGATCTCCATCAGACCGACCTCAACGGCGCCCTCCTGGCAGATGCCGACCTTCACCGCGCCGATCTTCATCTTGCCGTCCTCGCGGGCAGCGAGCTGAACGGCGCAGACCTGCATCGGTGCGACCTCCACGGTGCGGACCTTCACGGAGCCGACCTCCAATGGGCAGATCTCCATGACGCCGATCTTCATGGCGCCGATCTGCACGAGGCCATTCTGGAAGATGCCGACCTGCACGAGGCTGACCTGCACGCCGCCAATCTCACCCACGCGATTTTGGAGCGCGCCAACCTCCGCGGCGCCGACCTCCGGGAGGCGCGAGGCCTTACGCGTGCTCAGATCCTGGCGGCGACAGTGGACGAGGCGACCCGGCTGCCCATTGATCTCGATAGCTGACGCGGACTGCGGTACGTCGCTTCTTGCCTATGATGCAGGCTGAAGGGTGCAGAAAACCGGCGCATGATCAGACGGTCGGTCCCAGGCTCGAGGTGTCCGATCGACATCGGCTGAAACAAGGCGGTCGGCGATCTGAGGCGATAACAGCAGGTGGTCGATCCGAAGGCCGTGGTCGGCGGCAAAGGCGCCAGCACGGTAATCCCACCAGGTGTAGCGATGGGCGTGCGGCGGAAACGCCCCGACCGCATCCCTTAACCCGAGATGGAGAAGGCGACGGTAAGCGGCACGCGACTCGGGACGACACAGCGCGTCGTTTTGCCAGCCGATGGGATCGTAGACATCCTCGTCCCCCGGCGCGACGTTCCAATCACCGCCCAGTATGAAGGGGTCCTGGCTTGCCAGGAGCCCAACGACGCGGTCGCGCAGGCGGGACAGCCAATTCAGCTTGTAATCAAACTTGGCGTTATCGACAGGATTGCCGTTAGGCACGTACAGGCATGCGACGCGGATCCCGCAGGTGAAGGCCTCCAGATACCTCGCCTGCGTATCGTCTTCTCCCGGTAGCGCTCGGGCGAGAACGTCGATCGGCCGTTTCGAGAGCACGGCAACGCCATTGTAGGCCTTCTGTCCGATCGCCGCCGCATTGTAACCAAGGTCGCCGACGTCGATCGCCGGGAAGGCACCGTCGGCGACCTTTGTCTCCTGCAACAGGACGATGTCCGGGGCGACGGCGCGAAGCCAAGCGAGAAGGTGCGGAAGCCGCGCCTTTACCGAGTTCACGTTCCACGTCGCGACCCGGAGCACCCCTGTCACGGGTAGCGACTACTGTTTTGGATTGGTTTCTTTGACCGCTTCGTCGGCCTTTTGCTCAATGTTCTTGCCTGCTTCGGCCGCACCTTGCTGGACATCCTTGGCCGCGTCACTGGTGGCAGCGCCCGCGTCCTGAGCCGCGTCCTTCACCTTTTGTTCGGCCTCATTCAACATGCGGGTTGTATTTTCCTTCGCCTTCTCAAGACCATCCTTGGTTTGCTCGACGGTCTTATCAACCGTCTGGCCGGCTTCCTTGCCAGCCTTCTCTGCCGGCCCCTCATCCTTACAGGCGCCGAGCATCAAGCCCACCGTCAGGAAGAGACTCGCAGCCGCGACAGACGTGCGAAGATGACCCATGAAATCGTTTCCTTTCGTTCTTGGTGTGAAGAAGCCCTGGTCAACCTGCCGATGGCAGCAAAGGCCAAGCGCTCAGAGGGAAAACGAAGATCCGCAGCCGCAGGTTGAGGCCGCGTTTGGATTCTTTACAACAAAGTACGAGCCGATCAAGTCTTCAACGAAATCGAGCTCCGATCCCTTAAGGAGCTCGAGCGACATCTCGTCTATCAGCACCCCGACGCCATCGTACGCAAATTCCCGGTCGTCTTCGCGCCGGACGTCATCGATGGAAAAACCATACTGAAATCCGGAACAGCCCCCTCCGGATACCGCAACACGAAACCGCATCGCATCGCTCCCGCCCTCAGCGGCAATCAACTTCGCGATACGCCGGGCGGCGTTGGATGAAATCGTCAAATCCTGCCCTGCGGGCTGAGTTCCATCGGCAGCCATGCCGCGTCCTTTCTCCGGCTGAGAGCACTGCGTGCTCCGTTCCTGTTTTTCTAATGTAAGGGGCAGCAAGGGTATGTCAAAGCTACCGCAACAGCACCTCGCTGAACGACAAACGGGCGTTGCCGAGATGGACCACCACCTGTAGGGTCAGGATATGGTGGACGCCGAGCCCTTCGCGCCGTGGGCGTGCAGACCGGAGCAGAGTCGCGGCCGCCTGTATTCGGAGCCGGAAAGCCGCATCCGCTCCTGCTTTCAGCGCGACCGCGACCGCATTATCCATTCAGCGGCTTTCCGCCGCCTGGAATACAAGACGCAGGTGTTCGTCAATCACGAGGGCGAGTTCTTTCGGACCCGGCTCACCCACAGCCTCGAGGTCTCCCAGATTGCCCGCTCGATCTGCCGGGCTCTCCACTTGAACGAGGATCTGGCTGAAGCGCTTGCACTTGCGCACGACCTGGGGCATCCCCCCTTCGGACACGCGGGGGAAGACGCGCTGAAGGAAATGATGGAGCCTTGGGGCGGCTTCGATCACAACGCTCAGAGCCTGCGGGTCATCACCAGTCTGGAGCAGCGCTATGCGGAATTTGACGGCCTCAATCTGACGTGGGAGACACTCGAAGGCGTGGTCAAGCACAACGGTCCTCTCGTCCATGTAAGCACCGTCGATCCGGTTCCTGCCGCAATCGTCGAATATGTCGCCATGCACGATCTCGAACTGGATACCCATGCCAGCGCCGAAGCGCAGGTCGCGTCGCTCGCTGACGACATCGCGTATAACAACCATGATATCGATGACGGCTTGCGGGCAGGTCTCTTCACAATTGACGACCTCGCCGAGGTACCCCTGGTCGGCCCGATGTTTGCCCATGTCGCGCAATGCTATCCTGGCATCGGAACATCGCGCTTGGTCCATGAATCGGTACGCCGCCTCATCGGACACATGGTTGACGACCTGATCGCGGAGACGCGCCGGCGGGTCGCCACGCTGGCGCCGGCCACCGCCGACGACGTCCGGCGCGCAGGACGGGCGCTTATTGCGTTCTCCGAAGCAATGCAGGAAAACGACCGGGCATTGAAGGCGTTCCTGAGAGATCGTATGTACCGGCACTACAGGCTTAACCGCATGACGAGCAAAGCCCGCCGGTTGGTGAAGGATTTGTTTCAGCTCTTCGTCAACGAGCCAGAGTGCCTGCCGACGGAATGGCAGCGAGGCACCAGCGGGCGAGCGACGCTAAGAACCGCTCGAGCGGTTGCCGATTACATTGCCGGCATGACCGACCGCTTTGCCGCTGATGAGCATCGCCGGCTGTTCGACGTCCAGTCGCGCAGCTCATGAACCTGTTCCGGTGGTTTCGCGAAAGGATTGCTGCCGAAGTCGCAGCGCTTGTGACATCCGGCATCCTGCCGCCCGGCCTGGATTCGTCCCGCATCGGTGTTGAACTGCCGCGCGATCCGACGCACGGCGATCTCGCCTGCAATGCAGCGATGGTGTTGTCGGGTGCCGCCAAGCGGCGGCCGCGCGAGCTGGCGGTGCTCATCGCCCAGCGCCTTCTGGCCATTGAAGGTGTCGACACGGCGGAAGTCGCTGGTCCCGGTTTTATCAATCTGCGTCTTGCCAGTTCATTCTGGCATCAGCGCCTCTCAGACATCATCTCGGCGGGCACGACCTACGGCGATTCCACTGTCGGCGGCGGGCGAGCCATCAATATCGAATACGTGTCGGCGAATCCCACCGGCCCGCTGCACGTTGGTCACGGCCGTGGCGCCGTCGTCGGCGATGCGTTGGCGGGGCTGCTGCAGAAGGCGGGATTCCATGTCACCCGCGAATACTACGTCAACGACGCGGGCGGCCAGGTCGACGCGCTGGCTCGGTCGCTAAGGCTGCGCTGGTTGATTGCCGCCGGCGAGCAGCCTCCCGAAGCCTTTGAACGGGCACGGGCCGGTGGCGACGTCCAGTATGGCGGCGCCTATCTGCTGCCGGTCGCACAGGCGCTGCTGGATCAGGACGGCCTCCGCTGGGTCGATGCGCCGGAAGAACGGTGGCTGCCAGCTTTTCGCGTCTTTGCAGTCGACCGGATGATGCGGTTGATTCGCGAAGATCTGGAGGCTTTGGGCATTCGCTTCGATGTCGTGGCCTCCGAGAGGGAGCTGGTCGAACAGGGGGGCGTCGACGCGGCTCTGCATTTTCTCGAAGACCGGGGGCTGGTCTACGAGGGGGTACTGGACCCGCCGAAAGGCAAGATTCCCGAAGACTGGGAGCCGCGCCCGCAAGTCTTGTTTCGCGCCAGCCAGTATGGCGACGAAGTTGACCGGCCACTAAAGAAGTCCGACGGATCTTGGACTTACTTTGCTGCCGACATTGCCTATCACCTGGACAAATTCAGGCGGGGATTTCCGGTGATGATCAATGTTTGGGGCGCTGATCATGGCGGTTATGTCAAGAGAATGCAGGCCGCGGTAAAAGCGATTACAGATGACTCAGGAGAACTTGACGTCAAGCTCTGCCAGCTGGTGAACCTGCTGGATGGAGGCGAACCTGTACGCATGTCGAAGCGCGCCGGTACCTTCGTCACGTTGCGCGATGTTGTTGATCGAGTTGGTTGCGGTGTCTTTCGCTTTATTATGCTGACGCGGAAGAATGACGCTCCTCTTGACTTTGACTTCCAGAAGGTTACTGAACAGACTCGAGACAATCCGGTCTTTTACGTTCAGTATGCGCACGCTCGATGTCGCTCGGTCCTGCGCCATGCGCTCGCCGAACTCGGTGCCGACCAGGTCTCCGACACGGCCCTGAAGGGCGCCCCGCTCGGTCGCTTGACCGATCCGGCGGAGCTTGATTTGATCAAGCAATTGGCGGGTTGGCCGCAAGTCGTCGAGGGCGCTGCGGAAGCCCATGAGCCGCACCGGGTGGCTTTTTATCTGCAGGATGTGGCACAGGCATTTCACGGTCTCTGGACGAGGGGAAAGGAGGACGCGCAGTTGCGCTTCATCCATCTCGATGACGTGCCGTTAACCATCGCACGGCTGGCGTTGGTTCGCGCTGCACAGATCGTTATCGCCTCCGGTCTCGCCGTTATCGGCGTTGAGCCCGTGGAAGAGTTGCGCTGATGCTGGAGAACCCCCAACGCAACGGCATCGAAATTCCGGAACGCCCGTCCGTTGCCTCGGGAGTTGAGGACGGCGGGCGGCTGCGTCGAAACGTCCTGCTGTGGGGCGGAATCGCCGCGGCCGCGCTGGTGGTGCTGGCAGTCGTCGCGTTCGTTTTCTCTGGCCACGGTGACAGAGTGGCGCGGCAGGCCTCGGAGGCGCCTCTCATCCGGGCAGAGCAACAGCCGATGAAGGTGGCGCCGGAGACTCCGGGCGGCATGCAGGTGCCGAATCGCGATATGCTGGTCTACGAGCGGATGCATGGCTCTCCTGGAGCCCCTCCGCCAGTGGAACGCCTGTTGCCGGAACCCGAGCAGCCGATGACGCCGCCGCAACCCAAGCCGGCAGTTTCGCCAGCGGAGCCGCCTTTGCTATCTCCCCCGAGCAGCGAAGGCGTGGCCGGTGCCGGGCAACGGCCCCTTGCCGAGGCCCCCTTGTCTCCGTCGGGAGAGGCCAACCCGGAGCCGCAGCGGGTGCCCCCGCCCGCCGTACCCCTTTCGAAGCCGCCGGTGGTGACGAAAGCCACGCCGGTCGTACCCCCCCCTCCTCCCCCGCCTGCCAGGAGTCTGGCCCCTCCGACGCCAGCGGCGCCTTCAAAACCCGCCAAGATCGCAACCGGCAACTACCAGGTGCAACTCCTCGCCGGCCGCAACGAGGATGATGTGAGGAATGCGTGGGCGAAGCTGAAAGCTCAGAACGGCGATGTTCTGGGCTCATTGTCTCCGGTGCTGGCACCAACCCGGTTGGGTGACCGGGGCACGTATTACCGTCTGCGCGCCGGGCCGCTGGAAAGCGAGACCAAGGCCCGGGCGGCTTGCAAGCGGCTTTCGAGCCGCGGAGCATCCTGCATCGTCATCAGGCCCGGCAGCTGACGTGGTGGGGCCACACCCACGAGCGGTCATCTTCGGTGTCGCCGGGCCAACCCTCACCGATAGGGAGCGGCACTTTTTCGCGGAAGTCGATCCCCTCGGATTCATACTGTTCGCGCGGAATTGCCTTGATCCAACCAGCACACGCGCGCTCGTCGCCGACCTGCGGGAATCCGTCGGACGCTCCGATGCCCTTGTGCTGATCGATCAGGAAGGCGGGCGCGTGCAAAGGCTTAAACCGCCGTTGTGGAGGGCGGCGCCGCCCGCGGAGGCCTTTGGCCGTCTCGCCGAGGTGGATGAGGCCAACGCGGTGGAAGCTGTCTGGCTGAACAGCCGCCTGCTTGCGGCGGACCTGATCGCACTCGGGATCGACGTGGACTGCGCGCCGGTGCTTGATGTCCGCCAGCCTGAAGGACACGACGTCATTGGGGATCGCGCCTTCGCAAAGCGATCCGAAACGGTCGCGCTGCTGGGCCGCGCCAGCTGCACCGGATTTCTCGCCGGCGGCGTGCTGCCCGTGATCAAGCATATTCCGGGTCATGGCAGGGCCACTCTCGACAGCCATGAAGACCTTCCGGTTGTGAGCGCCCCTCATGAAGACCTTCATCGCGTGGATTTTGCCCCCTTCGCAGCCCTTGCGGAGATGCCGATGGCAATGACGGCGCACGTGATTTACGACGTCATTGATTCTGCGGCGCCCGCGACCACTTCGGCCAAAGTCATCCGGGAGGCGATCCGGGGTGCCATCGGCTTCGACGGTCTGCTGATTTCCGATGATCTGTGCATGCGGGCACTCTCCGGCCGCGCCGGGGATCGCACCCGTGCGGCCCTTGCGGCCGGCTGCGATGTTACCCTGCACTGCAACGGCTATTTCGACGAAATGCGCGAGGTCGCCACAGTTTGCCCGACGCTGTCGCCTGAAGCCGTGCGCCGGCTGGCGCGCGCTCAATGCATGCGTGCCAAGGCGGAGCCATTCGATCGGGAACAGGCGCAGCAGAGACTGGCGGGCCTGCTCGGGGCTCAGGTGCGCGCCTGATGTCTGAGATGGTTTATCAAATTTCCACCTGGATTTTGCCGGCCCTGATCGCCATCACTCTGCACGAAGCGGCGCACGGGTTTGTTGCCTCGCGGTTGGGGGACGATACGGCCAAGCGGCTGGGGCGGGTCACGTTTAACCCGCTGAAGCATGTTGATCCGTTCGGCACCATAATTCTTCCGGCAATGTTGCTGCTTGCGTCCGGCGGGCGGATGATGTTCGGCTTTGCCAAGCCGGTGCCGGTCAACTTCAGTCGACTGCGCAGGCCTCGCCGCGACATGGTTCTGGTCGCCGCAGCGGGGCCGGGCATCAATATTGCCATGGCCATCGCGGCAGCGGCCGCGCTGACGTTGATCCCGGTGCTGCCAGGCGCGGGATTGGAGTGGATCGGCTACAATCTGTTCAATGCGGTCTGGCTCAACGTGTTGCTGGCCATCTTCAATATGCTGCCCTTGCCGCCCCTCGACGGAGGTCGCGTGGCGGTGGGTCTGCTTCCAGACGTGCTGGCAGAACCTCTCAGCCGCCTCGAGCGATACGGTTTCCTGATCATTCTCGGCATCGTCTTCGTATTGCCACTTCTCGCCAGTCAGGTCGGGGTCGAGCTCGGGATCATCAACTGGCTGGTGCTGCGCCCCGCGGAGTTCGTCAGTCGGCTGATCTTCTCCATGGTCGGGTTCTCGTGACCGCCTTCGAACGCGCCGAAGCGACTCAACACGACACAGATGCGGAAGAGGTGGCAGTCGGCGGTGCCGATGCCTTCGTTGTCGACCTCGATGGTTGGGAAGGACCGCTCGACTTGCTGCTCGCGCTGGCTCGGGCGCAAAAGGTCGATCTGCGACGGATCTCGATTCTGGCTCTCGCCGATCAGTATCTCGACTATATCGCCGTTGTAAGACGGGCAAGGCTGGAGGTGGCGGCCGAGTACCTCGTGATGGCGGCGTGGCTGGCCGAGCTGAAGTCGCGGCTGTTGCTGCCGGAGCCCGCGGGTCCGGAGGAGCCTTCCAGCGACGAGATGGCCGCGGCGCTGGCGTTCCAGCTTCGCCGACTGGATGCCATGCGTGGGGTGGGAAGGCAGCTCATGGCCCGCCCACAGTTGGGGCGTGATTTCTGGCTTCGCGGTGCTCCCGAGACCATCGACGAACATATCGATACGGTTATCACGGCTGATCTGCGCAGCCTGGTGCGGGCGTATGGTCGGCTGGCCCGTCAGCATCCCGATATTTCGCTGGATTTGAAAGAGCCAATCGAGCTGGACAGCGTCGAGGCCGCATTGGAGCGCATTTTGCGAAGTCTTGGCAAATCCCCAGGCTGGGAGAGCCTCACCCGATATCTGCCCCAAGGTACCCTGGAAGGCTTGCGAGAGGGCGCCTTGGGCGCCCGCTCTTCCTTCGCGGCCACCTTCGGCGCAGTGCTGGAACTGGCCCGGCAAGGCGCGATCATCCTCCGGCAGAACCAGCACTTTGGTCCCATCTACTTCAAGCGTGGACAGCTTCCGTGACAACCGGGGATTCACGTGATCGACATCTGCTGCGCTTGCTGGAAGCGGTTCTGTTTGCCTCCGCCGAGCCTCTGTCCGAGCAGGACCTCACCGAGTATCTGACGGAGGAGGCCGACGTGCCGGCGTTGCTGTCGGCACTCGTCGACGAGTACGCAGGTCGGGGCGTCAATCTGGTCCAGGCAGGCAACGGCTGGTGCTTCACGACGGCTCCGGATCTGGCGCCTTTCCTGACGCGTCAGCGGAGAATCGAAAAGCGATTGTCGCGCGCCGGCATCGAGACACTGGCGGTGGTTGCTTATCATCAGCCGGTGACACGCGGCGAGATTGAGGAGATCCGAGGCGTGCAACTGAGCAAGGGGACGCTCGATGCTCTGTTCGAGCAGGGATGGATCGAGCCACGGGGTCGCCGGGAGAGCCCAGGGCGCCCAGTGACATGGGCAACGACCGACGCCTTTCTGCGACATTTCCGGCTAAGCGCGTTGACCGACCTTCCGGCCCGGGAAGAACTGCTGGCGACCGGGCTACTGGATAGCCGGCCGGCGATTCGCGTGCTTCAGCCGGACTCGGACCCGCCAGAGGGCGACGGCGACAGCGCTCCTGAACCGCTGGACCCGGATGCGCGCTAGGTGTCGCTTCCGGTCAGGATCAAAGCGCGCGCAGGACGCTCCCAATCGCTATATCGATAGCGTATGGTCGCGCCGCGCTGCGGCGTCCCCGGCCATAATTTCGGCTGTCTGGCGCGCGCCGGGAGCGTGCGGCCAAGTTTGAATGGGAAACAGCGATGGGTTCATTCAGCATCTGGCACTGGCTGATCGTGCTGGTCGTCGTCCTGATCCTCTTTGGCGGGCGGGGCAAGGTTTCGCAACTTATGGGCGATTTTGGCAAGGGCTTGAAGTCCTTCAAGCAGAGCATGAAAGAGGACGAACCGTTCGAAGACCAGCCATCGCCCCGGGACGCTCGCGCCCTGCCTCCGGAGGAGCGGCCGAGAAGCGCCCCCGACGCAAACGCAGACCGCGACCGGGCGGTGCGATCGTAAGGCTGCCGTCTTCACCTCCGCGGGCGAGGCTTTCCCGATGTTCGACATCGGCTGGCAAGAGCTGCTCTTGATCGGCATCGTCGCGCTTGTTGTCGTTGGGCCGAAGGACCTGCCGAAAGTCTTGCGGACAACAGCCCGTGTCGTGCAGAAGGCCCGTGCGATGAGCCGCGAGTTCCAGGCTAGCCTCGCGGAAATGGCGCGAGAGGCCGAACTCGACGAAATCAAGCGCAAAGTGGAAGATTCCGCCCGGTTTGATTTGGGGGACGAGCTTCGCAAGTCCGTGGATCCGACCGGAAAGCTTTCAGCGGATTTCGATCCAACGGAATTCAACCGCCAACTGAAGGACTCGGTCGAACGTGGCCCACCCCACCGAGCGGAGCCCCCGATGGAACGATCGCCCGCTGGCCAGCCGCATGCGCATGCGGCCGCTCCGCTCCCGTCGTCACGGCCAGCGGAGCCTACGGCTCCAGGGAGCGCCGATACCTCAGCAGGGGCGGAGATGACGCCGTCGACTGACCATGCTCCTCCCACTCCTCCGGACGAGACTGTGGACCAGGGCCTCCGCTGATCTGACCACCACTGTCAATCTCGGCATCAGTCCGCAAGAACAGGGGAAGGGATGAGCGCAGAAGAAGATATCGAAGCGAGCCGAATGCCGCTGGTTGATCACTTGGTCGAGCTGCGGCGGCGGCTGATCTGGTGTTTGTCCGGCATTATCGTACTATTCTTCGTTTGTTACTGGTTTGCTCCGCATATTTATCAGTTCCTCGTAAAGCCCTTAGCCGATGTGCTGCACGAAAAGGGCGGTGAACGGCGGATGATTTTTACCGCTCTTCATGAGGCGTTTTTCACTTATGTTAAGGTAGCCTTTTTTGCTGCAATGTTTCTTTCCTTTCCTCTTGTGGCGACACAGATTTGGAAGTTTGTTGCACCAGGTCTCTATAAAAACGAAAAAAGAGCTTTTCTGCCATTTCTGATTGCTACTCCGCTGCTATTTTTCGCAGGCGGTGCGATGGCATACTACGTCGTTTTCCCAATGGCTTGGCACTTCTTTCTCGGATTCGAGATGACCGCTGAAGAGGGAATGGCAATCCAGCTTGATGCCAAGGTTGATCAGTATTTGTCCCTGGTTATGCAACTGATTTTTGCCTTTGGTTTGTGTTTCCAGATGCCAGTTGTCATGTCGCTGCTTGCTCGCGCGGGCTTGATTACATCGGATGGGATGCGCGACAAACGCCGTTATGCTATCGTTATCGCATTTATCTTTGCCGCGGTCTTGACCCCGCCCGATGTGTTCAGCCAGGTCAGCCTCGCCATTCCGACCATCCTGCTTTACGAAATCTCCATTTGGTGCGTCCGGCTGATCGAGCGCGGCCGGGAGAAAGTGGCGAGAGCGGCGGATGCTTCTTAGTGGCTTGTGCCAAGCTCGGTCCGGCCTCTTTGGAGCAGACGCGCAATGACACCGTGCGCTTGACCGCACCCAGGCCTTCCTATACGCCCAAGGATGGACTTTCCTCGGTGAGGCGGCGCGCGTGCTGGATATCAAGTGGATTCGGGAAAACGCGGAAGCCTTTGATGCTGCTTTGGCGCGGCGCGGGCTGCCAGCGGAATCGAGCCGCCTTCTCAAGCTCGACCAGGCGCGGCGCGAGGCACTGACGGCATCGCAGGAGATCCAGGCACGCCGCAATGCGTTGTCCAAGGAGATCGGCCAGCGCAAGGGGCAGGGCGGAGAGACCGTCAATCTCCTGGCCGAGGTTGCGCGCTGCAAGAACGAGCAGGCAACTCTGGAGAGCTATGCGGCTTCTGCGGATTCCGAGCTTCTGAAAGAGCTGGCGCAAATTCCCAACCTTCCGGCCGATAGCGTCCCTGACGGTTGCGACGCGACTGCGAACGTTGAAATCCGACGATGGGGTGAGCCGCGATCCTTCGACTTCCAACCGCGCGAACACTTCCAGATCGGCGAAGCGGCTGGCTTGATGGACTTCGACCGGGCCGCGAAGCTGTCCGGGGCGCGTTTCGTGGTGTTACGCGGTCCGCTGGCCCGGCTTGAACGGGGCCTGGCGAACTTCATGCTGGACGTGCACACGGGTGCGTTCGGCTATATCGAAACCAATCCGCCGGCGCTGGTCAACAGCAAGACTTTGTTCGGTACGGGCCAGCTACCGAAGTTTTCTGAAGACCTGTTTGAGACGACCGACGGCCGCTGGCTCATTCCCACCGCCGAAGTGCCACTGACCAATCTCGTTTCTGGTGAGATCCTTGACGAGCACTCGCTGCCGCTTCGTTACACGGCGATGACGTGGTGCTTTCGCGCCGAGGCGGGTGCGGCGGGGAAGGACACGCGCGGAATGATTCGCCAGCACCAGTTCACCAAGGTGGAACTGGTCAGTATCACGGCGCCCGAACAGTCGAACGACGAGCACGAGCGAATGACCGCTTGCGCCGAGGAGGTGCTTCGAAAACTGGGCCTTCCCTACCGAGTCGTTGTCCTGTGCACCGGCGACATGGGCTTTTCGGCACGCAAGACCTACGATATCGAGGTCTGGCTGCCGGGGCAGGGCCGCTACCGGGAAATCTCGTCGTGTTCCAACTGCGGCGACTTCCAGGCGCGCCGGATGAACGCCCGCTGCCGCAAGAAAGGGGACAAGAACACGCGGTTCGTGCACACGCTGAACGGCTCCGGTCTCGCCGTCGGCCGGACGCTGATCGCCGTTCTGGAGAATTACCAGCAGGCGGACGGCTCCGTCGTCGTTCCCGAGGTCCTGCGCCCGTACATGGGCGGGCTGGAAGTGATCGGCAGCCATGGCGCATCCACCGCTTGATCTGGCGCGCGCCCGTGTTCTGATTTCCAACGACGATGGCATTCATGCGCCTGGATTGAAGATCCTGGAACGCGTGGCGCGGCGGCTGTTCCGCGAAGTCTGGGTCGTCGCTCCCGAAAGTGAGCAAAGTGCCGCTAGTCACTCACTGACGATGCGCCGCCCGCTCTACCTGCTGCCGGCCGGGCGGCGCCGGTTCACGGTCGACGGCACGCCGACCGACTGCGTTCTGATCGCCATTCATCAGGTGCTGAAGAACCGGCCGCCCGACCTCGTGCTTTCGGGGGTCAATCGCGGTGGCAATCTGGGCGAGGATGCCACCTATTCCGGAACGGTCGCGGCGGCCATGGAAGGCACGCTTCTTGGTATCCGCTCGATCGCCCTCAGCCAGCTCTACGTGAGCGGCGCTGAGGCGCCGTGGGCGACGGCGGAGCGGTGGGGCGAGGAAGTGCTGCGGCGTCTTGCCGGCTTTGATTGGCCGAAGAGCGTGTTGCTGAACGTTAATATACCGGCAGTTCCGGCGGCGGCCGTTTCCGGTATCGAGGTGACCCGGCAAGGTCGGCACAAGATCGGCGGAACGATGGTCGAGGGGGTCGATCCGCGCGGCAAACCGTATTTCTGGATCGCCGGTGAACGGCAACAGGACAAGGCGCTGGCGGGAACGGATCTTGCCGCCGTCGATGGCGGTGCCGTCTCAATCACGCCGCTCTGCCTCGAGTTGACCCATAAAGCCAGCATGAGTGCGCTGGCGGCCGCCTTCCGATGAGTCCCGATTCGCGCAAAATTCGCCTGATCCTGGAATTGCGCCGGCATGGTGTGACCGACACGAAGGTGTGCGCCGTCATTGAACGCTTACCGAGGGAGCTTTTTGTTCCTGATCCCTTCCTGGACCAGGCTTATGAGAACACGGCCTTGCCGATTGCCTGTCACCAGACGCTGAGCGCGCCGGTGGTCGTCGGACGAATGACGCAGGCGCTTGAATTGAACGAGCGCATGAAGGTCCTGGAGGTCGGTACCGGCTCGGGCTACCACGCTGCGGTGCTCTCCAAACTCTGCCGTCGCGTCTATACCATCGAGAGACATCGCGAACTTCTGGAAGACGCGGAGCAACGCTTTAGCACGTTGGGATTGACCAACATCACCTGCAAACTGGGCGATGGAACGCTTGGCTGGCCCGAGCAGGCTCCGTTCGAGCGGATCGTCGTCACGGCAGCGGCGATGGACGTTCCGCCCGTTCTCGCTGCGCAGCTTGCGGTGGGAGGCTTGATGGTCGTCCCTGTGGACGACGGCGTGGGCGATCCCCGGCTGTTGCGCGTTCGGCGCGATGCCGAGGGACTTGAAACGGAGGACCTCGGCCCCATCCGCTTTGTTCCCTTGATCGCGGATCCACACCGTCGGTGACGGCCGGCAGCCGCGGCAGGGCAGCAATTGCGGTTAGCACACCGCTCACGCATAATCGCCATCATGTTGAGGAGCGTCTTCCAACTCACGGGGCAAGTCAGGAAAGCGGCGATGGGACTTTCGCTGCTGCTGGCTACCTCGTGTACGGACATGGGGCCCACTCCCGAGACGAGCGGAATGGCGCCGAGCACCCCCCTCCCCGTCCCGATGGCAAAACCGACGCCGCCCGCGGTCGCGCCGCACACGGAACTCGGTTCGGCGCCTGGTCGCAGGGTGCCCGCCGGCAGGCAGGATCTGGCCGATTCGCATCGGGTGAGGGCCGGCGAGACGGTTTACGATATCGCCCGCCAATACGGCATCGATGCCTACGACCTCGTCGCTTTCAACAAACTCTCGCCACCCTTCGATCTTTTTGAAGGCCAGCAATTGAGCATACCCGGTCGCAGCGCCGCGCCAGCTGCGGTAGCGACCGCGCCCCTCCCGCCCCCGCCACAAGCGCCCCCGGCACGTTCGGAAAATTCCCGCTCTCCGGAGATCGCACGACGAACCCGTGAGCCCCTGCCCTCGCCACAAGCTACGCCGGGAATGTTTCTTTGGCCCGTCGAAGGGCGCGTGATATCCGACTTCGGAGCGAAGGGGGGGGGGAGCTTCAACGACGGCATCAATATCGTGGCGCCGGCGGGCGCTACAGTCCGCGCTGCGAGCGGCGGAGTCGTTGCCTACTCGGGCAACGAGCTGCGTGGATTTGGCAACATGCTCCTGATCAAACACGCGGGCGGCTGGGTTACAGCCTACGCTCATAATCAGGAGTTGCTCGTAGGTCGTGGCGAGACCGTAAGCCGCGGGCAGACGATCGCACGTGTCGGCTCGACGGGCGGCGTGGATCAGCCGCAACTCCATTTTGAGCTGCGCAAGGGAAAAAAAGCCGTGGATCCGCTGGAGTACTTGCGTCGGCCAAGCGCCGCCGCGGCCACTCGCGACTCCGGCTGACGCGATGTCGGGGGCGTTGCCGACGCTCACCCCCCATACGACCGGCAGGCGGCAATCGCCGACGGAAAATTAACCGTTGCCCCTGATAATGCCTCCGGCTCGCCCCTAACGGGCGTCTAGAACCATCCGGAGGCGATATGAGCGGAGACATCGACGACCCTTTTCACGCTCTGTTTTTCTCGCGCATCCCGCAGGACGTGGCGCGGTCCTTCTCTCCGGCGCAGCTCGACGCGGTGAAGCGGGCCTTCGGCGCCCGCTCGCCGTCGGCTCACACCGTCGATTTGCGGTTCTCAGTGCCAATCGGAAAGCGCGCCTGGTATGTGGTCTTCCTCGCAGGACAAGAACGCCGTTCAGCGGACCGCGGCGCACTGGAACGTTTGTTTCGGCCGCTGTGGACGGGAGCAAACGTGGTCGTGGCGGCCGCATTCGCTCTGACGTTTGCTGTCGCTCTGGCCGCAGTCCTTTACGTCGGCAAGCGGGCTCTGGACATCGATGTGTTCCCGGGTATCGACATGCTGCCCGACAGTGCAATCGAGGGGGTACTGAAGTAGCACCTTCAATAAGCCTGCTGACTCGGGCGATCGCCGTTCAAATTTTGTGACAGAGAGTTGCAAGCGGGCCTCAAGACTGGCGTGCGATGCCATATTTCTGTTACAGCCGAACCGGCGTCAGTTAAATCAGTTGCGAGCAGGCAAGATGACCGTTCTAGCACATGCAGCCGTCCACCCTGGCTCAGTCCTTGATCTTCATCCCTTGTCTTCAGCGCTCGGCACCGAAGTCGTTGGACTTGATCTTTCGAAGCCAGTCGCAGAGCCGCTGATCGAGGCGGTACGCATGGCCTTGGACGAAAGCGGCTTGCTGCTTTTCCGTGGCCAGCGGTTGAAGGCGGACGCGCAGGTAGCCATCAGCCGTCGCTTCGGTAGACTCCAGGAAGTGGCGCAGAAGCAGTACCAGCTTAAGGGCCAGCCGCTGATCTACGTTATTGGTAACGTGGAAGAGGACGGTCGGCCGATCGGCGATCCCAGCGTTGGCAGGTTATGGCATTCAGATCAGTCCTTCCTGCCGCATCCGGCAATCGGCTCACTACTCTACGGCGTCCAGTGCCCATCGGAGGGTGCGGCCACGCTGTTCGCCAATATGTATGCTGCTTATGATGCCCTTCCGCCTCAGATGCGGACACTGGTCGGGCGACTGCATGCGGTGCACAGTTTTTCAGAATACTATGAAGAACTGCGTCATCGCGATCCGACGCAGCCGGAGCTGACCCAGGAGCGGCGCGCCCTTTATCCGGATGTGATCCATCCCCTGGTCCGCCAGAATCCGCAGACGGGCAGGAAGGCGCTCTACATCAACCCGGGTTACGCCGTTTCAATCCAGGAGATGCCCGGCGCGACCGGGGCCCGACTGTTGCGTGATCTCTGCGATCACGCCACCCGTGAGGAGTTCGTCTACGCCCACAGCTGGCAGGACGGCGACGTCCTTTTCTGGGACAACCTTGCCGTCAACCATAAGGGGACGTCGTTCGACTCCGCCCGTTACGTCCGCCGCATGCACCGCACGACGGTGGCGGGCAGCGCCGCGATCTACGCAGCCTCGATGGTGGGCTGATACCTCTCAAGAGCGCCTGCGGACCTCCGTTCCTGTTGCCTCGTCTCCGTAGCTCTACGCCAGCGCTGGAGTGGCAGCGACTTTAGCGCTAAGGTCGCATTGCAGGGGATCAACCCCTTGGCGAAGCGCCCACAAAGGGCGACCGGGTAATGAGGAGGCTCCATGGCTCTGGCACGAGCGTTCGTAGACGCGCGCGATTTTCTGGTTGCTCACCGCGAGGACTACACCGATGCCTATGAAGGCTTTCGCTGGCCTCAGCTGGAAACCTTCAACTGGGCACTCGATTGGTTTGATTCCCACGCCAAGGGCAACGACCGGCCGGCGCTGTGGGTTGTGGATGAAAGCGGCGGGGAAACCAAGCTGAGCTTCCGCGAGATGTCGGAGCGCTCCAATCGTGTCGCGAATTTCCTCCGCCAGAAGGGCGTCCGACGCGGCGACCGTATCCTGCTGATGCTGAACAACGTGGTGCCGCTCTGGGAGACGATGCTGGCATCGATCAAGCTCGGCTCCGTCGTCATTCCGGCGACAACCTTGCTCGCCCACAACGACCTGATGGACCGGTTCGAACGCGGCGGTGTCCGGCACGTCGTCGTCGGCGCGGCAGATTGCGAGAAGTTTGCCGACATTCCCGGAAACTTCACAAGAATTTCGGTCGGCGGACCGGCACCAGGTTGGGTTCCCTTTGAAGATGCCTACGGCGCGGACGCCGACTTTGCGCCGGAGGGGCCGACACCGGCCAACGATCCGATCCTGCTGTACTTCACCTCCGGAACCACCTCGAAGCCGAAACTGGTCGAGCACAGCAACCAGAGCTATCCGGTTGGGCACCTGTCTACGATGTACTGGCTCGGGCTGCGAGAAGGCGACGTCCACCTGAACATAAGCTCCGCAGGCTGGGCAAAACATGCGTGGAGCTGCTTCTTCGCGCCGTGGAATGCCGGGGCGACGGTGTTCATCTTCAATTACGCGCGCTTTAGTGCCCGCGCCGTTCTTGACGTCATTGTGCGCTGCGGGGTGACCACCCTTTGTGCGCCTCCCACCGTCTGGCGGTTGTTCATCCAGGAAGCCCTGAAATCCTTCCCGGTAAAGCTGCGCGAAGTCATCGGAGCGGGCGAGCCGCTGAACCCGGAAATCATCGAACAGGTCAAGAGGGCCTGGGGGCTAACCCTGCGCGACGGCTATGGCCAGACGGAAACCACGGCTCAGATCGGCAACTCGCCGGGCCAGAAGCTGAAGCCGGGCTCGATGGGAAGGCCGTTGCCTGGTTACAGGGTGGCGTTGCTGGACCCTGACGGAAACGAGGCGGCCGAGGGCGAAATCGCTCTATCGCTCGACCCCAAACCGACCGGACTGATGCTGGGCTATAAGGATGACCCGGCGAAGACCGCGGAGGTGATGGCGGGGGGCTACTATCGGACTGGCGACGTCGCGGCACGCGACAGCGAGGGCTATATCACCTACGTCGGCCGGACCGACGACGTCTTCAAAGCATCCGACTACCGAATCAGCCCGTTCGAGCTGGAGAGCGTGCTGATCGAACATCCGGCGGTGGCCGAAGCGGCGGTGGTGCCGAGCCCGGATCCGTTGCGTCTCGCCGTGCCGAAGGCCGTGATCGCCCTTGTCGCCGGGCAACAGCCAAGCCGCGAACTGGCCGAGGATATCCTGAGATTCACCAGGGTCCGCCTTGCACCCTACAAAAGGATTCGTCGGCTGGAATTTGCGGAGTTGCCGAAGACGATATCGGGGAAGATTCGTCGGGTGCAGTTGCGAACCAGCGAACAGGCGAAAGTGGAAGGCGGAGAACGCGGTGCATTGGAATTCTGGGAGGAGGATTTTCCCGAGTTGAAGGTGATGGCCTGAACCTTCAAAGCTCGTCATCCGTCCAGCAAGGGAAAAGCCTATGGAGCTCTCCGAAGAGCAGATCATGATCCGGGACATGGCGCGCGCGTTCGCGACCGAGCAGTTGGCGCCCTTCGCCGCTGAGTGGGATCGGACGCATGCGTTCCCGGCCGCGGCCATTCGTCAGATGGGGGAACTCGGTCTGCTGGGCATGCTGGTGCCCGAGGAGTGGGGCGGGGCCGGCGCCGATCATGTGGCCTATGCGCTGGCCATTGAGGAAGTGGCTGCCGGCGACGGAGCGTGCTCGACGATCATGAGCGTGCACAATTCCGTCGCTTGCATGCCGATTCTGAAGTTTGCTTCGGAGACTCAGAAAGAGCGATTCCTACGGCCGATGGCCCGCGGGGAACTACTGGGGATTTTTTGCCTCACCGAACCGCAGGCTGGATCCGACGCCGCCGCCATCCGGATGCGGGCGGTGCGGGACGGCGATGGCTATGTCCTGAACGGGGTGAAGCAGTTCATTACTTCCGGCAAGAACGGCCAGATCGCGATCACCTTCGCGGTCACCGATCCCGGTGTCGGAAAGCGGGGGATTTCCGCCTTCATCGTGCCGACCGATTTGCCCGGCTATATCGTCAGTCGGATCGAGGAAAAGATGGGGCAGCGGGCGTCGGACACCGCGCAGATCACCTTTGAGAATCTTCGACTCCCTGCCGAATTCCGCCTTGGCGCCGAGGGCGAGGGCTATCGCATCGCGCTCTCCAACCTGGAAGGGGGACGAATCGGTATCGCCTCGCAATCGGTGGGCATGGCGCGAGCGGCATTCGAAGCTGCGCTGGCGTACGCCAAGGAGCGGGAAAGCTTCGGCAAGGCAATTGTCGAGCACCAGGCTGTCGCCTTCCGCCTAGCCGATATGGCAACCGAGATCGACGCCGCGCGGCTTCTGGTCTTGCGGGCTGCCGCATTGCGTGATCGGGGAGAGCCGTGCCTGAAAGAGGCCTCGATGGCAAAGCTGTTCGCTTCCGAGATGGCGGAGCGCGTATGCTCGGCGGCGATTCAAGTGCTGGGCGGCTATGGATACGTCAGCGACTTTCCCGTGGAGCGGATTTTCCGCGACGTTCGGGTATCCCAGATCTATGAAGGTACCTCGGACGTGCAGCGCATTGTCATCAGCCGCGCCGTTGCTCATCAGTAAGATTCGCTGCTGAACCCGACGGGCATCACAGCCGCGGAGGCACGCCACGCTTAGCATGTGGCGTTGTCTTCTGTTAGAGCACTGCAGGTGCGGATGAACTCCCGTTGCGCGGTCATCGGTTTGTTTGTTTTCTGGGTGGGGATCTGCGGCGATATTCGTGGCGCCGCGGCGAGCGCTTTTGATCCGGCACAGGTCGTCCAGCTTCTGAAGCGGGAGATCAGAGCTGCAGTGATCACAGCCGATACCGGCTCCCCGCGCCTGAAAGTGGAAGAAGCGGTTCTCGATCTTGACCTTGTGGAGATAACGGGAAAGGCGGGCAGCCGGCTTATGGTGCCAGGGGCCGATTTCGGAACCGGCAAGGATGAGCTGGCGAAGGGGGGCTTGCGACGTCGGCTGGTCGTCGATCTCGCGAGTGAGCGAGGGACCAAGCCTGAAATTTCCCAGGAATCGGAAATGGTCTCCAATGGCCCTTTGGCCAGTCTGCTGGCGGACTTGAGGTCGAACCTGCGTCCTGCCGTCGATGCGCCACCCGCCCTGGATCTGAAAAAGCTCAGCGTCGAGTTGGAGTTCGTTCTGGAGCGCGACGGCAAAGAGGGTCTGAGGCCGGTGGTGTTCTCGGCGGGCCGGCCGGTCGACCCAAAGAATGTGCAGAAATTGAAGCTGCGGCTGTCGCTTCCGGACTGACAGCGATGCCGCAAGAGACGCTTGCAAGGTGTTAGGAAGGTCGTGCAATCCTGGTGACGAGTCGTTCAAAAATCGAGATCGGCATACGCCTCGACGGGCGGCAGGCCGGGGATGGCATCGGTAAGAATCAGGCGAAGACTGGGCCGTGACTTGACCCGAGCGTACCATATTTTTGCGTCCTCGTAGGCGTCCCAGGGAACGTCACCGAGATAATCCACACAGGAAAGGTGGGCCGCGGCACTGATGTCCGCGAGCGTCAGCCGATCCCCGGCGAGCCAGTTGCGTCTCTCCATCAGCCACGAAATGTATTCAAGATGGGTGCGAATGTTGGCATGGCCGGCACGGATGGCCGAACTATCCGGATGGCCACGGCGGGTCAGCCGGCTGATCACTTTCTCACCAACCAGATTGCGGGTGACCTCGCTGTCGAACTTTTGATCGAACCAGCCCACCAATCGGCGGACTTCAGCCCGTTCTGCGGGAGAGCCGGCTAGCAACGCCGGCTCAGGAAAGCTTTCGTCGAGGTATTCGACGATGGCCGTACTGTCTGCAAGCGCTCGCCCATCGGGCTCGATCAGCACCGGGACGTCGCCGGCCGGATTGAGGGCGAGGAACTCCAATCTCGGCTCCCAAACCTGCTCCAGGCGAAGCTCGAAATCCAGCTTCTTTTCAGCCAGAACGATCCGCACCTTCCGGCATGTGGGCGAAAGCCACTGATGATAAAGAACACGCATGCGAGCTTAGTTACACCGAATCGGACGAAGCGAAAACCCGGAAGCCGCCCGGATTTCGGTCTTCAATCATCACCGGCGCTCGAGTGCTGCCACACGAGCGCGCGCTTCGGCCGCCTTCTCCGGTTCGCCTAAGACGTCCCAGGCGCGCGCCAATCGTTGCCAGCCGTCGATATCATCTGGATGGTCGGCCAGTCGCGCCGCAAGCTTCTCGACCATCCCCCGAATCATCCGCTGCCGATCCTCCGGAAGCATCTGCTCGGCGGCAGCCATGTCCTCGGCGCTGATGGTGGGCAGGCCGGCCGAAGCAGGGGCGCCGTCAGCCGGCGTCATCGACGGCACGGGGATACCGGCCAGCGCCGCAGCCTGCTCCAGTTGGTCGCGCACCGCCGGTACCCACGGTGCACCCCGTGGCGCTGTCGCCAAAAGCTTGGCCCAATCTTGCACGGCCCCAGCAAGGTCGCCCTTTTGGGCGCGCTCCAGGGCCAGCAAAAATCGCGCTTTCGGGTTTGTCGGGTCGAGCATCAAAAGCCGCTGCAGAGCGTCATGCGCGTTCTTCTCGATGCGTCCGCCGTTATTGGCAATCATCGCCTCCGCATAGCCATCGACGATTGCCGGCTGCTCTGGAGAAAGCTGCTCTGCCCGCGAAAAAGCGCGAACAGCTTCAGGATATTGCCGCAAAGTCAAATAGGACCGCCCGAGCAGAAACCAACCCGTGGCATCGTCGGGCCGGCTGTCCAGTCGCTTTTCCAGCTGAGCCGTCACGTCGGCCAGTGAGGCCGCCTCGTCTGCGGGCACGCCGGCCGCCAGCATCTCTTGCGTTCGCCGCTCGGCGAATGGCTGGTCCGGGACGATGGGCTGGCCCAAGGTCAGATAAAGACCGACCGCCGTCGCCGGCAGCAACAGCGCGATGACCGCCGGCAGAATCGGACGCCGGCGCGTTTCTGACGGAGCGCTTGCCCGTTCGGCTACCTCGGCTGCTTCAGCAGCGGCCAACAGGCGGCGCTTGACCTCCGCCCGCGCTGCTTCCGCTTCTGTAGGGCCGAGAAGATGGCGCGCCGCATCTCGATCAATTTCAGTGAGTTGGTCGCGGTAAATACGAAGATCGAACTCCGCGCGGCTAAACCGCCGCCGCCGCGAAGTCCGCAAGAGTGGCAGCAGCAGCAGACTCAGCGTGCCGAAGCTCAGGGCCGCGATCGCTACCCCCAGAGAGATAGTCACCGGCGATGGTCTCCCAAAATCTGCGCGACCCGCTTCTCCTCCTGCTCGCTGAGCGGAGCCGGGGGTTCGACGGCACGGCGCCCACGGCGGTAATAAACGACGAGAGCGATCAGCCCCAGGCCTGCGATGACAGCCGGGCCAAACCAGAGCGCCCATGTCACGGGCTTAATCGGCGGCCGAAGCAGCACGAAGTCGCCATAGCGTGAAACGACGTAATCAAGCACTTCGCGATCAGTGTCGCCAGCGGCGAGCCGCTCGCGCACCAGCATCCGCAGATCACGGGCCAAGTCTGCATCGCTGTCATCGATCGACTGGTTCTGACACACGAGGCAGCGGAGCTCGCGGCCGATTTCCCTAGCCCTCGTTTCCAGGGTCGGGTCCGTCAACATCTCGGCCGGCTCGACGGCAGGAGCGGAAGACACCCCCCAAGCCAGCCAGAGGGCGACCAAGGCGGTGATCAGCCGCCCGGCGCAGAGTCGGCCTGCAATTGGCGTACGATCGGCCATAGTGTTTCTTCCCAAATCTCCGACGTGATTGGGCCCACTTGCTTAAAACGGATGACACCCTTTGCATCGACGATGAAGGTCTCTGGCGCCCCGGTCACGCCGAAAGCGATTGCAGCCCGGCTCTCGGGATCGTCGCCAACCAGCGTGTATGGATCGCCATACTGCGTCAGCCAAGCAGGTCCGGCTTGTCGATCCTTCTCTCGCCAGTCGATTCCGTAAATCGGTACAATTCCCAGGCGACTCAGCTGCGTCAGAAAAGGATGCTCGATCCGACACGCCACGCACCATGAGCCGAAGATATTGACCAGCGAGACGTGGCCCTTAAGGTCCTCGGAGTTGAAGCCGTGCTCCCGCCCTTCCAGCGGAGCCAGCGCAAACTCGGCCACCGGCTGATTGATGAGCGGCGACGGCACCTCATGCGGATCCTTGCCGAGGCCGATCCAGAAATAGCCCACAAGCACGACGAAAAGCACAAGTGGGATCAAGAAAAGAGCCCGACGCACCAGCCCCTGGCCGACAACCGCGGTCATTCCGCCCCTGCACCCGCCACCGCGGTCGTGGTCATCCGGCGGCGCGCGGGGGCTCCCACGCGATGCCGCCGATCGGTCAGGCTGATTACGCCACCCAAGGCCATGAGGCCGACACCGGTCCAGATCCATGGGACAAGGGGCTCAAAGTAGAGGCGCGTGACATATCCGCCGCCGATTTGCGATTCCCCAATGACCGCGTAAAGGTCCCCTCTCAACGTCGATCGAATGGCGGCCTCCGTTGTGCTCTGATTTTCGACCGGATAGAAGCGCCTCTCCGCTTCGAGAACGGTAAAGGCCGGTTGGCCCGGGCGAGCCACCGAGAAGCGCCCCTGCAAAGCGTCGTAGTTAGGGCCCGGGGCGTTCACCGCTCCTTGGAAGGTCATGACGTATCCGCCGATGGCGATCTGGTCGCCAGTCCGCATCACCTGGATGCGCTCATCTTTCCAGACCGAGGAGGCTGTCATCCCGGCGATCGACACGGCAAGCCCGGCATGGGCGAACGTCATGCCCCAGTGCGCGCGGGGCAAGCCCGCGGCCCGGCCCAGGACATTAACAGGGCTCCCCTGAAACAACCCGATCCGGCGCGCCAGTCCCGTTAGCGTTCCGAAAAATACCCAGGCCGCCAGCCCGAAACCGAACAACCCGACGACACTGCGGCCGTCATAGAGGGTCCAGGCCAGCAGCATAGCGATCGCGGCAGTGAGTGCCGCAAGCCATAGCTGCCGGAGAACGATGGCAAGGTCGCCCCGTTTCCACGGCAATAGTGGGCCAATCGCCATGACGATAAGAAGAGGCGCCATAAGCGGGAGGAAAACGGCGTTGAAGAACGGCGGCCCCACTGAGACTTTCTGGCCGGTCGTGGCTTCGAGCAGCAGGGGGTAGAGGGTGCCCAGCAACACAGAAGCCGCCGCTGTCGAGAGCAACAGGTTGTTGAGAAGCAACCCGCCCTCGCGGGAGATCGGCTTGAACAGGCCGCCCGCTGGAAGTTGCGGGCCCCGCCAGGCGAAGAGAGCAAAGGAGCCGCCAATAACAATCACCAGCAGAGCCAGAATAAAGACCCCACGCTCCGGATCGACAGCGAACGCGTGCACCGAGGTCAGCACGCCGGAACGAACCAGAAAAGTTCCCAGCAGACTCAGAGAGAACGTGACGATTGCGAGAAAGACGGTCCAGCCCTTCAGGGCGTCGCGTTTTTCCACAACAATGGCAGAGTGAAGCAGCGCGGTGCCGGAAAGCCAGGGAAGCAATGAGGCGTTCTCGACCGGATCCCAGTACCACCATCCGCCCCAGCCTAATTCGTAATAGGCCCACCACGAGCCGAGGCCGATGCCACAGGTAAGAAAGGTCCAGGCGGCAAGCGTCCATGGCCGCACCCAGCGGGCCCAGGCGGCATCAACCCGGCCTTCGATCAACGCTGCCACGGCGAAGGAAAAGGCCATCGAGAACCCAACGTAGCCGAGGTAGAGGAAGGGCGGATGGAAGGCAAGTCCGGGGTCCTGCAACAGCGGGTTGAGCCCCTGGCCGTCCATGGCAGGTGGATCAAGCCGCTCGAAGGGATTGGACGTGAACAGGATGAAAAGGTAGAAGCCTGCGGCGATCCAGGCCTGGACCCCCAGCGCCCGGGCTCGCAGTCCGGGGGGAAGATTTCGGCCAAAGGCAGCCACCGCCGCCCCGAAGATCACCAGGATCAACACCCACAGCAGCATCGAGCCTTCGTGATTGCCCCACGTGCCGGCAACCTTGTAGAGCATCGGCTTCGCGGAATGGGAATTGGTGGCGACGCTCAGCACCGAAAAATCTGAAACAACGTAGGCATGCATCAGGCAGCCAAAGGAGATGGCGACGAGCAGGAATTGCGCCAGCGCCGCGTGTTCGCCAAGGCCCATCCAGGCTAAGTTGTTCCGGTGTGCGCCCACCATTGGTAGCGAGCCCTGCACCAGCGCAACACAAAGCGCCAAGACCAGGGCGAAATGGCCTAACTCCACACTCATCGCGTCTTGCTTCCAGGCAGCTGACCCGCTTGTTGCATGCTTTCTTTCATATGCTGCCACTGGCCCGATTTTTTCAGCGCGTCGGCCACCTCGGGCGGCATGTAGGTCTCATCGTGCTTCGCCAGCACCTGGTCGGCGACGAAGACGCCGTCCCGCAACTGGCCTTCGACCACAACTCCCTGGCCTTCGCGAAACAGATCGGGCAGAACACCAGTATAGCTTACCGGGACGGTTGCCTTCAGGTCGGTCACCCGAAAGCGCATTTGTGTTCCAGAACCCTTTTCCACGCTCCCCATCTCAACCAGACCGCCCAAGCGGATTCGTCGGCTCGCATTGGCGGTCCCTTCGACTACCTCTGTCGGGCTATGGAAAAACACCACGGAATCTTCCATCGCCGAGAGTATCAGAAAGGCTGCGAAGGCCAGCAAAGCCAAGCCGGTTCCGACGAACACCAGCCGCTTATGTTTCGGCTTCACCGGTCGCCAACCCGGCGCACGGCTGCTTTGCTATTCCGCTGCAGCCCCTCAAGCATCTGCTGACGGGTCCGCAACGACCGGAGACTGGCCAGAGCCAGCACAATAAGGACGAGCGCCGTTGTTCCGAATGCCGGCCACACGTAGGCCGCGTAGCCGCCCATTTCCAGAAATTTCATGAACTGCTCCATGCGCACCCGTTCAGCCGTGCGCCTGCCTCAACTTGAGACCACGAATCTTGCCTGCTAGAATTTCGCTGCGCACCCGCAGCAAAACGAGCCAGAAGTAATAGCAGGTAAAGGCGAGGGCCATAACCAGCAGGGGCGCCAGCATGCTCGGATGGATAGCGGGACCGTCGAGCCGCACGACACTCGCCGGCTGGTGAAGCGTGTTCCACCAATCAACCGAGAATTTGATGATCGGCACGTTGACGAAGCCGACCAGAGCCAGGATCGCGGCCGCCCTGGTTCCCCGAGCCTGATCATCAAAGGCGCTTTCGAGCGCCATGTAGCCCAGGTAGAGGAAGAACAGAATAAGCACGGATGTCAGCCTTGCATCCCACACCCACCATGTTCCCCACATCGGCTTGCCCCACAGCGAGCCTGTCAGCAAAGCGATGAACGTGAAGCAGGCGCCAATCGGCGCTGTCGCTTTGGCAGCCATCTCGGCAACGGGATGCCGCCAGATCAGGCCGACAGCGGAGGAGAGGGCCATGCTGGTATAGCAGAACATAGCCATCCAGGCGGCTGGCACATGCACATACATGATGCGTACGCTCTCTCCCTGCTGGTAGTCGGGCGGGGAGGCCAACAGCGCCAGGTAAAGGCCTGTCACCAATAGCAGAATCGTTGCCAGCGACAGCCACGGGAGGAGAGGTGCGCTTAAGCGCATAAACCGCGTGGCGTTTGCGTATTTGTGCATAACCGTCCAAGAGTTTCTTCGCCTGCCGCTGTTGGCCGCAGCCGCGGCGGCGCATTGCATTTGATATGAAGCGGGCGGGGGGTCGATGTCCATAACCTCAGTGCGGGGTGCGTTTCAAAGCGGAGTGTCTGGTTCGCGCAGATAAGCGATATCCTGCGCCGTCGGCATCGCCTGACGGTTGGGTTTTACCACAGTCTGGTGCTAAAGTCCGTGACGGAGCGGGCGTATGGCCGCGGAAATAAAAGGTCACAGGGGACTCGAAGAAATGACGAACAGACCCAAGTGCTCATTTACTGCGCTGGTCCTCACCGGGGCAATCGCCGCCGTCTGGTCGACCGCCGTTGCGGCCGAGGAGACGGTCAGCTGGCAGCTGGATGTCCAGCCCATTCTGCAAGCGCGCTGCGTGCAGTGCCACAAGCCAGGTGGTCAGGGGCAGGAAGCTAGCGGACTCGACTTGACCAGCTACGCCGGCCTGATGAAGGGCACCCAGCATGGGCCGATCGTCGTCCCTGGCGATACCCTCAGCAGCAACCTCCTCGTCCTGATCGAAGGACGTGCCGATCCAAAAGTTCGCATGCCCCACGGGCAGCGGCCGCTGCTGAAGCAGCAGATCGAAATCATCCGGCTCTGGGTGAAGCAGGGGGCCAAGGATAACTAGAGCCGGCTACGGCGAGAGGGCGATCGTTGAAAGCTGGCGGCCGTAGTCACCACCTCCATTCAGCGTGACGCGGCGATAGCTGAAGAACAAGTCGTCCTCGGCGCACGTATCGTGCGCAAGCACCGACAGTGCAGTCAGCCCCGCCTCGCCGAGCCTCTGCGTCACATAACCCGCGAGATCAAACTGAAATCGTCCGCTTTGTGCTCCCGCCGAAAAAAAGCGGGCGCAGCAAGGATGATCGCGCACGAAGCCGTGGCGGAACGTTTCGGTGACCTCGTAACTGTCTCGGCGGATGCACGGACCAACGGCCGCCTCGATCTGTTCTCGGCGCGCACCAAGCGTTTCCATGGCAGCAATCGTGGCTTCCAAGATCCCGCCTTTGGCGCCTCGCCATCCCGCATGGGCGGCCCCAATGACGCCCGCTTTGATGTCAGCAAACAACACGGGGGCACAGTCCGCGGTAAGAACACCCAGAGCCAAGCCCGGGCTTCGGGTCGCCATGCCATCCAGTTCCGACCGCTCCTGAGTGTTCCACGGCCGGTCAACCGTGCAGGCCCGGGCGGAATGAACCTGCCGAGCCGTCACCAGAGCCCGCGCCGGCAGGCCGACTTGAGCCATGGCGCGAGCCCGGTTTTCGTTAACCCGGTCCGGCGCGTCACTGGACCCGAACCCGCAGTTCATGGACGCATAGGGCCCCTGGCTGACCCCTCCCAGACGTGTGAAAAATCCGTGCTTGAGCCTTGGGTCTTCGGCAAACCCGCTCGCCTTCAGCATGACCGTTCCTCCGGAGGCTTGCCTTCCTTGCAGGGATGGAATTCCATTTTCGCAGTGCTCCTCGCATGCTGCGTATGCTTACATTTTCTTTCGCGGCGCAAAAGACGCTGCTTAGCGGGAAAGGAGACGAGGGTGACATTGCTTCGCTGGCGCGACAGTCTTTCGCTGAACGTCCCCGCCATCGACAATGATCATAAGCGACTGTTCGACCTGCTGAACCGCGTCCGTTTTCTGGACCTTGCCGGTGACGACCCGGAAGCCATCATAGACGCTCTGAGCGAGCTCCTTCTCTATACGCAGACGCATTTCCGCCGTGAGGAACGTCTGATGGAGCTGGGAAACTATCCTGGTCTCGACGCTCACCGACGCTATCACCGCGAGTTCACTGACAAAGTGACCGAAGCGATGGCGCAGTTTCGTGCCAACTCGACGAACTTCCGAGCCAATAACATCTACAAGCTTTTGGCGAACTGGTTGGTCGACCATGTGCTCGGGGAAGACATGAAGATCCGCCCCTTCGTTGCTGCTCTTGCGGAAGCACAAGCGGCATAACCGCGCAGTGATCGAAGCCCGCTACGGGATCTGGTATCCGTAGTGTCCCCAAGCATCGGCAATGACACGATGAAAAGACCGAGTACTTTATCGCCGTCGGGGACCTGCGACGGCTGAAGGCTATCGCGAACCGACTATGACATCGCCGACGAAAGAAGAATACAATGTCATTAATGGTTCACGCACCGCGACCATGGTCACCAGCAGGGCGGTAAGAAGCAAAGCAGTGATGATGCCCGCTTCGACGGCGTTCGCCTTAGGTTCCAGGGCAAAAATTTTTGCGACACATTTCGAGAACATTCGTTTCAGGTCCATGAGCTGGCGGACGATCCCAGAGACTTTAAAGATGCGTCTTGCATTAGGGAGGCTAAGCAATTCGCTTGGGCATGCAACAGAATTTACTTCGTCGGCATTACCTGCCGTGATCTAGCATCTTTAGGGAAACGATGTTACCAATTCCGCCATTGTGGCGACCCGAATCTTACCGATGCGACGCTTTCCGGTAACACCGTGCCCTTCTAACAACGAGCCCAGAGTCGCTCTCTCGTCCACCATCCGGGGGGACTGCGGCAATCATAAGGCGAATTGATTTGCACTCGCACATCAATAAGAAAATGCTCAGGAAAAGGGCCTTCTTTCGCGCCGAATGCTTTGCTGTAGCTATCTTCGCCGCGCTCGTAACCTGCCGAATCGCCGAATCAGTCGGTTAAAATGGCTGATCGGGCGCGTGGCGGCGTCAGGCCAGGATGCCCTCGCCTCCCGTTCTTTTGCCAATCATCGCCAGGAACTCGCGCCGCGTGGCTTGGTCGTCACGAAACGCGCCGAGCATCCGACTTGTCGTCATCACGACGCCCGGCTTGTAAACCCCGCGGGTCGTCATGCATTGATGAGCAGCTTCGATAACGACCGCGACCCCCTGCGGTTCCAAAATTTCATTGATCGTATTGGCGATCTGCGCCGTCATTTTCTCCTGAATTTGCAGGCGGCGGGCGTAGATATCGACGATGCGCGCGAGCTTGCTGATGCCAACGACGCGATGATGAGGCAGGTAGGCTATGTGCGCCCGCCCGATGATCGGTGCCATGTGATGTTCGCAGTGTGATTCAAATCGCACATCCCGCAGCAGCACCATCTCGTCATAGCCGTCGGTCTCCTCAAAGGTGCGCCGGAGAATGTCGACAGGGTCCGCATTATATCCGGCAAAAAACTCCAGGTAAGCATCGACAACCCGCCGTGGCGTGTCTCGCAGTCCCTCACGCTCCGGATCGTCGCCCGCCCATCCAATGAGAGTCCGCACCGCTGCCTCAGCCTCAGCGCGGCCAGGCCGGAGATTGGATCCAGAGGCTCTTGCCTGTCCGAGCGGAGTCGGCGGACTCAACAGCACGTCGCTCCTTTCGTCGCGCGGATTACCAGTCATCTCGCTCAATGGACGACGACGGGGGCGTGGGGGCTGTCCAGCGAAAATGCCGGAATCTCGATATCAAAGCGCTCGCCGTTATCCGCCTGCATTTGATAAGAGCCCATCATGATTCCGGATGGCGTTGCAAGCGGCGTCCCGCTTGCGTACTCGAAGGCCTCGCCTGGCCGGAGCACCGGTTGCTTGCCGACGACGCCGGAACCCCGAACCTCGTGTAGATGCCCGAGGGAATCGGTGATCATCCAGTGCCGGGTCATTAGTTGAACGGTTTCGCCGCCGTTGTTTTGAATACGGACATGATACGCCCAGACAAAATGTGAGGACTCCGGCTCCGACTGCTCTTCGAGAAAGTACGGCTGCACGCTGACTGTTATGTTGCGCGTGGTCGCTGCATAAGGCGACGTCTCTTCAGTTGATGTTTGCTTCACTCTGGCCTCGCGTCCCTACGCCGACTGAATGCGTTCGAATCCCTCGATAAAATGTGCGCCGATGGGCTGTTTGTCCAGATCTGCAAGCCTGTGGGGAGGTCATCCGTGGCGCCGGCGTCACGCTGACGAGCATGAGGCGCCGCCGAGGACACAGAACTGGGCGCAGAAGGGATGGTTGAGGTGGACCGTCGCCGCTGCATCGGTCAGATGACGCCCCAGTTCAAACTGCGGATCATAGGGAAGGAGGGTACAGGGCACGACCACGGGATGTGATTCGCCCTTTCGCTTGATAATCATTCGGGACCAGGCGCACATCATTTGCTCAGGGCGGACCCCGAGTATTCCCCAGCAGCTGGTGGTTATCTCCGGAACCTCGGCGCGGGGATCCATTTCGGGAAAGAGCACGAGCCGGTTGGGATCCGCTGCATCGATGGGGAGCCCCTCTGCCGCAAATAACCGGGCGAAGCCGGCCCGCATCGACGTTTCTGTTTCACCCCAGAGTTTTCGTCCGGCAACGTCAACACAGAAGCCATTCGCGCACAGCCACCGCAGTCCCGTCAATGCGCCACCCCAGGTGCCGTGTCCGCGTATAGCCTCATGTCGGTCCGGCAGATAGTGGTCGATAGAGACGCGAATCGTAAGGTGCGCTGCGTGCTGTCTCTGAACGTCCAGCAGCGCCGATCCCCGCTGTTGCATCGGCTTCATCGCGTTGGTGAGAACGAGCACCTTGAAGCCGAGTGACAGCGCGTGACGGAGCATGGGAAGGAATTCGCGGTTTAGAAACGGCTCTCCACCCGTGAAGGCTATCTGCTCGACGGGCAATCCATTTTCTTGAATTTCTTGAATATATTCATACACCTCCGCAGCAGTCAGGTAGCCAAGGCGATCGTTGTGGGGGCTCGATTCGATATAGCAGTTCTGGCATGCGATATTGCACAAGCTGCCCGTGTTAAACCAAAGTGTAGTCAGCCGCTGCAGGGAAACGAAGGCCCGCGGCTCCCCCTTCCCGGTAAGGCTGCGATCCTGGAATTTGCGCGATGCGGAGGCGGGCGGAGCACGATCAAGACCTGTATCGGGCATCTGTTGCTCGCTGAGTGGTGGGCCTTGAACTTAACTGGCACGCGGCGCACAGACATCCAAGAAAGATTGCATCGGCCGTATCGCCACGTATCGCCAGCAGTCGGCTTGCCACGCGACCGGCCTGCACGATAAAATGCGAGCCTGCGACGCGGGTGTGGTTCAATGGTAGAACGAAAGCTTCCCAAGCTTTAAACGAGGGTTCGATTCCCTTCACCCGCTCCACTCGCTTGCGGTGGACCATTGCGGTCCGGCAGCGCCAGGCCCGGATCGGCCGGGGGAGGGACCTCGGCCGGGGGGGATTGGGTCGCTTCTCCCTCCTCTGCTGGTTCGAGCCATGCCCGGGTGCCGAGAGACAGCACGCATAGCCCGAGAAAGACGATGCCAGCGCCGGTCAGCCAGATCGGAATGCGCTGCCCGAGAGGAAACAGCTCTGAAACGAGGCGGGCGCCGACGGCACCCGCACAAGCAAGAACTGCTCCTGCGATCCAGTAGGCTGCTCGGGGCAGTCGTCTGAAATTACGGGATGGCCCCAGCTTCACAACGTTCCTTGCGCTGCCTTGACCACAGTAATGAGCACAGCGGCAAAAATGGCGGATGTTATGACGCCGGAGATGTTCGCTCCCAAGGCGTGCGGCAGGATGATCGACTCGGGATTCACCGCAGTGACCGTCTTCTGCGCGACCTTCGCCGTTGTGGGCACGCAACTGACACCGGCGATGCCAATGACCGGATTATACTTCCCGCCCGAGAGGAAGTAGAGCACATATCCACCCATCAACCCACCAATCGCCGAGAAGGTCAGTGCGATCACGCCCAGAACAAGCAAGATCAGCACCTTTGGATCAAGGATAGTACGGGCCTCGCACAGTATACCCAACGTCAACCCAAGGAAAAACGTAGCACCATATAAAACCTGATTACTGAATAGCTCCTGAAAATACGTCAGACCGCTCTCCCGAATAATTACACCGAGGAAAAGCGCCATGAACAGCGGCGCCGCCACCGGGAACAGGAGGCAGAGCGCGATGCAGGCGACGACCGCGAACACCATCTTCTCACCGGAAGAAATCGGTCGCGCCTTTTCCGGAGGCATCACTATTCCACGGACTTTCGGCGGCACCATGGCCTTGATCAGGTATGGATATCCGCCATAGGTCAATCCCAGGTACAAATATCCCACGACAGTAATCGGGACGAAGATTTCCGGCGCGAGGACCAGCGCAGCAAAGAGAACCATCGGGCCATCGGCCCCGCCAATCGTTGCCGTCGCCGCAGCTTCATTCAGCGGTAATCCGAGCCACACACCAAGCGGAAACGCTACGAGGGTGCCGAGCTCGGCGCAAACGGCGATAAACATGCTGCGGAACGGCCGCTGCATGACGAATCCAACGTCGAGAAGTGTCCCAATGCCGAGGAACACCAAAACCGCGATCAGACCGTTGGAAAAGGTGAATGTATAAATCGGCTGAAGAAAATTGATCTGCAGCACGTTCATCAGCGCGGTTGTCTCAGATTCCAGCGGCTCCAGGAACAAGGTTCCCATCCGCCCACCCTCGAAAAACAGCACACCGGCGTTGACCGCTGCCATGCCAAGCCCCATAGGGATCATCAGCAGGGCTTCCAGCACCCCCTTCTTCCCCAGGTAAATCAGGGCTACGCCCAGCAACATCAGGAAGATACGCCCAAAGAGAATCTTGGGTTCAGAGTCCGCAAGCGTCGCGAGGCCCTGGAAGAGTTGGATAAACTGGATGTCGGGCACGGCGGTTCTCCGCTTTGATGGCAACGTCCGCCGGTCGCTAGCCGATCGAAAGTAACGCTTGGCCGGCGTCGACCGCATCACCCACTTTGACAGCCACAGTCTTCACTGTGCCGTCCCGGTGAGCGGAAACAACGGTCTTCATCTTCATTGCTTCGATGACCGCCACCTTGTCGCCTGACTTGACCGCATCGCCGACTTTGACGGTGATCTCGATAATAACCCCCCCCAAAGGGGCAAGCTTGTCCTCGGGCCCTCCGCCTCCGGGGGTTGCCACGGGCGCCGGCGCGACGGCCGGAGCAACTGGAGCCGCCGCCGCCGGCGCGCGCGCGGCAGCCATAGTACCGGGCGTGGGATAGAGAGTGCCGCCAGTTCCTTCCGTGACGTCTTCCACGACGACGTCATAAATCTTGCCTTCAACGGTAATTTTCAGATGCCTAACCATTCTTCTGTTCCTCAGACTGGGAGGAGGTCAACGCGGCGTGCGCCGCGGCGTGTGGGAGGCGTGGTGGGAAAGGCGGCCGGTGGCCGTCCAGCCCGCGTCGCGAGCCGCCTCGCCGATATGCACCAGGCGCTGCGCGCCGACCACGGCATACACGGCGGCGGCGATGGCCGCGACGTGAGCGGCGGTCTCATCGATCGCCGGAGCCACTGTGATTGCAACCGGCGTCGGGGGGGCAGCTTTGCGCTTTGCGCCGGCAAGGACAACAACGATACCGCGGATCAGCAGGGACGCTAACCCGGCGATGATCACCATCAGCCCAAAGGAAAACAACGCCAGCGATATGACTGATTCCAGATCCATTCTGGCCTCCCCTAATTCCTCTTACCGCGCTTGAACCCACGCAGGTGATAACCTAGAGCGGGATGTTGCCGTGCTTCTTCGGCGGCCGCAGCTCTCGCTTGCCGAGCAGCTTGCGCAGCGAAAGGCCGACGATGCCACGGGTCTGCGAAGGCTCGATTACGTCGGTGATGTAACCCCGCGAGGCTGCCATGTAGGGCGAGGCAAACTCGGCACGATAGGCGGCGACCAGTTCCTTTCGCTTCGCCACCGGATCGGCCGCTTCCTTGATCTCCTTGGTGTAGAGGATGTTCACCGCGCCCTCCGCACCCATCACTGCGATCTCGGCGCTCGGCCACGCGTAAACAAAGTCGGCTCCCATTTCCTGGCTGCACATAGCAAGGTAAGACCCGCCGTAGGACTTACGGGTGACGATGGTAATCTTTGGCACGGTGGTGCTGGAGTACGCGAACAGCAACTTTGCACCGTGGCGGATGATGCCGCCGCGCTCCTGCTCGATGCCAGGCAGGAAGCCGGGTACGTCGACCAACGTGACCAGCGGGATGTTGAAGTCGTTGCAGAAGCGGATGAAGCGCGCTCCTTTGTCCGACGAATCGATATCCAGCGCACCCGCCTTTTGCATCGAGTTGTTGGCGACGATGCCGACCACGACGCCCTCGATGCGAGCGAAGCCGACGATCAAATTCTGCGCAAACAGCGCATGCACCTCCAGAAACTCGCCGCCGTCCACCAGCCGGCCGATGATGCCGTACATGTCCATCGGCTCGGACGGGTCCGACTGAGCAAGCTCATTCATCTCCTCGTCTTCGCCCATCTCCACGTCTTCCGTGAGGCTGTGCGGCGGATCTTCGGTATTGTTCGACGGAAAATAGCTGAGCAACTGTTGGGCGATCTGGATCGCATGGCGATCATCATCGGCGACAAAGTGGACGTTGCCGCTGACGGACGCGTGCATCATTGCGCCGCCCACATCGTCCATACTCACCTCGCGGCCGGTGACCGCCTTAATCACCTGCGGACCGGTGATGAACATGTGCGCATTCTGCCGCGTCATAATGATCCAGTCCATCAGCGCCGGAGAGTATGAAGCGCCCCCGGCGCACGGCCCCGCGATGATGGCGATCTGCGGCACGACGCCCGACAGCAGGACATTGCGATAGAACACGTCGCCGTAGCCGGAAAGCGCGTCCACGCCCTCCTGGATTCGCGCCCCCCCGGAGTCCTTGAACGCGACCACCGGCGTGCCGTTCTTCAGCGCGTATTCGAGCGCCTGGCACATTTTCTTGGCGTGCATCTTACCGAGCGTGCCGGCGACCACCGTGAAGTCCTGGCTGAACGCTGAAACCTGCCGCCCGTTCACGTAGCCGGTGCCGGAAATCACCCCGTCGGCCGGAAGATCCTTGTCCGCCATCCCGAAGGTGGTGCAGGTGTGGCGGATGAAGGTGCCGAATTCCTGGAAGGTGTCCGGGGTGAACAGGTGCGTCAGGCGCTCACGCGCACTGAGCAATCCCTTTTCGTGCCGTTCCTTGATTTTCTTTTCACCGCCTGCGGCGACTACATGCTTGTGCTTGTCCCGCAGCGTCTTCAGGCTTTTTGAGTCGAGAGGCATGGCCGTTCGTCACCCTCCTGCGCCGAGCACTGCAGCGGCTGTGCGATAGAATTAGTAGGGCCTGCACAAGAAAATCGACGCCGATCACCCTAGTCGCCCCCGCACGCGGAGCACGCTTCCAAACGCCGCGGCTGAAAGGATTCTTTCGGCTTTCGCTTATTCTTGGTCCCTGTTGGCGGCGCGCACGATAAGCGCGGCGAAAGGACCTGTCAAAAAAAACATGCGGCTGCCTCTGCCTCGCATATTGTGCGGTCGCGTCGCCTAAACCCTTGCTAGAATTGTGCGGAGCACAAAGATGTCTGAACAGCCCGGCCCCCTCTTTGGCGTTCGTGTCCTCGATCTCAGCCGCGTCCTTGCCGGGCCGGTGGCAACCCAGCTCCTTGGCGATCTGGGTGCCGACGTTCTGAAGGTGGAGCGCCCCGGAATTGGGGACGATACCAGGCAATGGGGCCCCCCCTGGGCGCGACCGGCCGAAGAAGGGGAGCCGGGTCAAAGCGCGTACTTCTTGAGCGCAAACCGCAACAAGCGCTCTCTGACCATCGATATCTCCAATCCGTCTGGGCAAGCGCTGGTCCGCACGCTTGCCGCCAAATGCGATATCTTCGTCGAGAATTTCAAGGTCGGTGACCTCGCCCGCTTTCGACTTGACTGGAACAGCCTCAAGGATGTGCTGCCTCGCCTGATCTACTGCTCGATCTCGGGATTTGGTCAGTCGGGCCCTTACGCCGCCCAGCCTGGCTATGATTTTCTGGTCCAGGGACTGGGCGGTGTCATGAGCATCACGGGCGAGCCAGACGGGCCCCCGGTGAAGGTCGGCGTTGCCGTCGCCGATATCGTCTGCGGCCTTTATGCGGCCGTCTCCGTCCTTGCGGCGTTACGCCAGCGCGAAAGCTCGGGCCACGGGCAGCACATTGATCTGGGGCTTTTCGACACCCAGGTGGCCTGGCTGGCGAATCAAGGCCTCAGCTACCTGACCTCCGGCATCGTGCCCCGCAGGCTGGGCAACGCTCACCCGAGTATCGTGCCATACCAGGTTTTCCCGGCCAGCGACGGCTACTTTATTCTCTGCGTCGGCAACGACCGGCAGTTTCGCCAGTTTGCCGAACTGGCGGGAGTACCCGAATTGGCTTCGGATCCGCGCTTTGTCACCAATCCGCAGCGGGTTACCAACCGATCAGAACTAATTCCACTGCTCGAAGCGCTGACATGCCGGAGGCCGGTCGGCGCTTGGCTCGCTATGCTGCAGCCGGCAGGCGTACCGTGCGGGGCGGTCAACGACATCGCCCAGGTGTTCACGGATCCGCAGGTGCGTCATCGCGAGATGATGGTCGAAATGCCTGATCCCGCCGCCGCAGACGGAGTTGTTCGCCTAATCGGCAATCCGATTCACGGCTCTGCAAAGCCCGTCGTCTACCGCCGACCACCGCCGCGTCTGGGCGAACACACCGATGAGGTGCTCGAGGAGATTTTAGGCCTCGATGAGATCGAACGGTCCCGCTTGAGGAAGATGGGAGTTATCTGACCCACTTTCCCTGGGTGCCCGGTCACAGCTTGAGATGCACTTGTACGACGCTGGGGTCATCCTCGTCAGGCGTCCGTTTGAAGTGAAAGAAATCGCACAGCCGCAGCATCGGCCGGTTCTCCCGCAGCACGTCGCCGATAATTTCCTGAAGTCCTTTACTGCGGGCGTAGTCGATCATGCGCCGCATCAACAGCGGACCGAGCCCGAGGCCGACCATATCGCTGCGGAGCATAATGGCAAATTCCCCCTGCTCGCCGTCGGGATCGGCGGTGATGTGGATGGCCCCGAAAACCTCGCTGCGTCCAGGCGGTCCGGGCTCGGCCAGCACAAGCGCCATCTCGCGATCGTAATCGATCTGCGTCAAACGTGCTGCGAACGGATGACTGAGCGCCCGCTTCGGGGCAAAAAAGCGCAGCCGGATGTCTTCAGCTGACAGCTTCTCAAACAGCCCTTGAAACGCCGGCTCGTCCTCCGGGCGGACGGGACGCAGCAAGAACTTACGGCCATCGGGCAGAGAAAGAATCTCTTCAAGCTCACTTGGATAGGGTCGGATTGCCAGCCGCTTCAGTGCGACGGCGTCCGAAGCCCGCACCCGGAGGCGCGCGTCAAGAGCCACCACCCCCGTAGCATCGACGAGCAGTGGGTTGATATCCAGTTCCACGATCTCGGGAAAATCAATGATCAACTGGGAGATCTTAATCAAGGTCAAGGCGATGTCGTCAATCGCCGCGGCAGGCCGGCCCCGATATCCCTGTAACAGTGTGAATATCCGTGTCCGCGACATCAACTCACGGCCCAGATGCATGTTCAGCGGCGGCAGGGCCAAGGCGGTATCGTTGACGATCTCCGCTTCGGTGCCACCGTGTCCGAACAGAATGACGGGTCCGAATTGATCATCTTCGCTCACGCCGATGATCAGTTCGAAAGCCTGCGGTCGTTTGACCATCGGCTGCACGGTAAAGCCCTCGATGCGAGCCTCCGGCCGATCGCGGCGAACCGCCGCGATCATCGTCGTCGCTGCGGCGCGCACTGCCGCTGGCGCGTGCAAGTCTGGCATTACCCCGCCAGCATCGGACTTGTGAATGATGTCCGGGGAGAGGATTTTGAGCACCACCGGCAAGTCCATTTCGGCTGCGGCTTCGGCTGCGGCGCCAGGATCGGTTGCGACGCGCGTCTCGACGATCGGAATGTCGTAGGCTCGCAAAACGTCCTTGGCTTCCGGCTCCATCAGCCATTGTCTGCCGGCTTCAACAACGGCGGCGATTATCCTTCCCGCGGTTTGCGTATCCGGTGTGAACTCCTCCGGCACTGAGGCCGGAGTCTGAGTCAACAGCTCTTGGTTTTGCCAATAGCTCAGTATGTCGGAGAAGGCTCGTACGCTCCGTTCGGGGGTAAAGTAGGTCGGGATGCGATGAGCGGCGAAAAGCTGCCTGGCCGGCGTCGCCGCATCCTCTCCGAGCCAACAGGTGAGGATACACCGCTTACTTTTCCGGGCCGCGTCGGTCACGGCGCGAGCAGCGTCCTCGCCGCCCCCGATTGCAGATGGACATTTCAGAACCAGGACGGCATCGGCACCCTCATCATGCAGCACGACGTCCAAAGCCCTTGCGTACTTCTCACCGGTGGCGTCGCCCAAGATGTCGATCGGATTGCCATGCGACCACCCGCTCGGAAGAAAGGCTTTCAGCTGCTGCTTTGTCTCTAAGCGCAGTTCGGCCAGCCGACCCTTCCGCGCGAGCCAGGCATCCGCCGCCAGCAAGCCGATGCCGCCACCGTTGGTAAGAATGGCCAAGCGGTCGCCGCTCGGCCTGCGACCCATGTTTAGCGTTTCGACCGCCCCGAAGAGATCTCCGATGTCGCTGACGCGCAGCATCCCGGCCCGCCGGAATGCCGCATCGTAAACCGCGTCGGTGCCGGCCAACGCACCGGCGTGGGAGGCAACAGCGCCGGCCGACGCCGGGTGACGGCCAGCCTTGATTACCACCACCGGCTTGAGGCGCGCCGCCGACCGGCCCGCCGACATAAATTTTCGGGCATGCTTGACGGCTTCCATGTAGAGTAAAATACCGCGAACGTCGGCTTCGCGGGCGAGATAGTCGAGCATGTCACCAAAGTCGACATCGCTCATGTCGCCCAGGGAAACGACGTGGGAGAAGCCGATGCTTCGCGCCGATGCCCAATCAAGGACAGACGTGGCAATGGCTGCCGATTGAGTAACGAAGGCAAGTTGGCCAGGTGTCGGTGCGACATGCGCGAGACCAGCATTCAGGCCGCCCCCTGGAACCATGACCCCAATACTGTTCGGGCCGATGATGCGCATTCCGTGTCTGCCTGCCGCCGCCAGCATCGACGCCCGCAACCGCTCTCCGGCGGCATCCCCGCCTTCGCCGAAGCCGGACGAGATGACAACAGCGGCGCGGGCACCGCGGTCGGCAAAGCGGTCGATCAAATCTGGGACCGTCGGCGGCGGCGTCGCGATCACGACCAAATCCGGCACCTCGGGCAGTGATTCGGCGTCTGGATAGGTCAGGACGCCTTCAATCGCTCGATACCGAGGGTTGACCGGCATGATCGGCCCGGTGAAACCGCCGTGGAACAGGTTCCGGGCGATTACGGCCCCGAAGGAACCCTGTTCCCGACTGGCGCCAACCAGCGCTATCGATCTCGGTTTGAAAAGATACGAAAGATTGCGGATGCTCATCTTTCGAAGCTCCCAGTTTGGGTCCGACTTGCGACGATCAGCTGGTACTTACTCGATACCAACGAGGGGAGACAGGGATGAATGCCTGGGAGGAGGCGCGCCGCCACCTGGACGGATTGCCGAGCGGAGCGGGCCTCAACATTGCCTACGAGGCCGCTGATCGGCACGTCAAACGTGGCGCTGGCGACCGCATCGCTTTCCGCTTTGTCGGCGCGTCGGCGACCCGAAGCATGACCTACGCGGAGCTAGCGCTGGCAAGCAACCGGTTTGCGAACGTGCTCCGCCGGCTGAATGTCGGTCCCGGCGAAACAGTGTTCTCGTTTGCCGGACGTATTCCGGAGCTCTACATCAGCGCGATCGGCACATTGAAGGCCCGGGCCGTCTTCTCTGCCCTTTACACCAATTTCGGCGAACAGCCGCTCTTTGCCCGCCTGTCAAAAGGAGGCGGCAAGGTCCTGCTGACGACGGCTTCCCTGTATTCACGGCGCATCGCTTCGATCCGCAAGGCGCTGCCAACTCTCGAACAGGTGATCGTCGGCGGCCATGACCCGGCGCCCCCTCTGACTCGATCCTTTGACGAGTTGATGGCGGAAGCCGAGGATCGCTTTGATATTGAACCGACCGATCCGGAAGATCCTGCATTCCTGCATTTCACCAGCGGAACCACCGGCTCTCCAAAAGGGGCGCTGCATGTCCACGATGCGGCTGCATCGCTCTATGCCACGGCATCTTCCGTATTGAAGCTGCGGCCAGACGATATCTACTGGTGCACCGCCGATCCAGGATGGGTTACGGGAATCTCCTACGGGCTTGTTGCGCCGCTCCTGCATGGCGCGACGATGGTGATCGATGAAAGCGAGTTCGATCCGGCGCGCTGGTATCGGATCATCCAAGAACAGCGGGTCACCGTCCTCTACACGGCGCCGACAGCCATCCGCATGCTCATGAAGGCAGGTTCCCGGCTGGCTCGCTCGTATGATCTGCGCTCATTGCGCCTGATTGTCAGTGCGGGTGAGGCCCTGAGTCCGGAGGCCGTGCGCTGGGGCCGACAGGCGCTCAATCTCGACATCCACGACACCTGGTGGCAAACCGAGACGGGGTCTATCGTCATAGGAACCAGCGCGGATGAAGATGTCTCCCTGGGTCTGATGGGCAGACCGGTCGCGGGAATTGAAGCTGCAGTAGGGCGTCGCCACGGTGAGGGCATGCTGGAATTCGTCGAGGAGCCGAACAAGGTCGGTGAGTTGGTGCTGAAAGCCGGCTGGCCGTCGATGTTCCGCGGGTACGTCGGCGAGCCTGCGCGGTACGCGGAATGCTTCATTCAAGATTGGTACCTCACCGGCGATCTGGTCTGTCGGGATAGCGAAGGCCGCTTCTCGTTTGTGAGTCGGGGCGACGAACTGATCAAATCGGCAGGGCACCTGATCGGGCCGCATGAGGTCGAAGATTGTTTGAACGAGCACCCCGCGATTTTGGAGGTGGGGGTGATCGGCAAACCGGATCCTCTGGTCGGCGAGGTGGTCAAGGCATTCGTGATCGTTCGCGACGGGTGCGAGCCCGACGAGCAACTGCGAATCGACCTTCTGGCGTTCGCTCGCCAACGGCTGGGGCCTGCGCTGGCACCGCGGGAGATTTCTTTCTGCCATACCTTACCAAAGACACGCAACGGCAAGATTATGAGGCCGGTGTTGAGAGCCCGCGAACTTGGATTGCCTGAAAGCGATTTAGCCGATGCCGAGGACTGGGACCAAGCCTTGTCGCCAACGTTGAAGCCCTGAGGGCCACCGGTGGGAAGAGAATGCCGAATACCTTACTGCAACAAAGGGTGCTTCTTACGCTCAAGTCGGTTGCTCCCGAAATCGACACCGAGAAGGTGGACCCCAAGCAAAGCTTCCACGACCAGGCGGGTATCGATTCTATCGATTATCTGAATTTTATCGTCGGGCTTGAGGAAAAATTCGGGATTCGAATCCCCGAGCCCGATTACCCGCAACTCTCGACGCTGGACGGCTGCCTCCAATACTTGAGGCAGCGCCCCGAAGTGTCAGAAAATCGCTTAGACGAAGGAGAAGTTAGCTGATATTGCAACATGTTGCGGGGCTTCTTTGGAGGGCGATCGGCTGACCGGAAAAGCCCCTCTGGCCGAAATGTCGCTTCGAGGCTACAGTTGCGCGAAACTGGCTGGGCTGGTCGAAGATGATTATGGCTTTTCTGTTGTCGTTGTCGTTAATCGTCGGCTGGTCGCACTCGAGCATAGCCGGCGTGGCCGACGATGCGCAGCACGACTGGAAGGCCGATCGCGTTTTGGTCGTCAAGAGCGAACGCGTGCTTTATCTCGTCCGGGACGACCATATTTTCGCCAGCTACCGCGTCGCTTTGGGGCGATCACCCATCGGACATAAGGTCTTCCAAGGCGATGGGCGGACCCCGGAAGGATTGTACACGCTAGACCAGCGTAACGCCGGCAGCCGGTTTTATCGGTCGATCCGAATTTCGTATCCGAGCTCGAAAGACTTTGCCGAAGCGTACAAATACGGAGACCGCCCGGGCGGGCTGGTGATGATTCACGGGCAGGCCGCAGATTCCGGCACAGGATATCACGGAAGTCGCAGCTGGGACTGGACCGAAGGTTGCATCGCAGTCAGCAACGCGGAGATGGATGAAATTTGGGCCGCCACAGACGAAGGCACGCCGATCGAGATTTTGCCTTGAAGCAAGAAACGACTGCAACCGGAAGTCGGGAGCCAAACGGCCACCTTGCATGTTATCCTTGATTTATTCGCCAACTGATCTACATAGCCTGCGGGCGTGAGACTCCTCACGTCTTCTGCACATCAGTTTCAGCGATTTCCGCGGAGGGAATGATGAAAAAGGCTTATGGCAAAATTCTGCCGGCCGTGTTGTTGGCGAGCACCTTCGCTGTCGGCGCCTGCGCTTCGTCAAGCGAGGTTGATGACCTGAAAGCGAGCGTCAACACGCTTCAGCGGGACGTGGCCGGGTTAAAATCGGACACCGCAGCAGCTCGTGCCGAATCCGCAAAGGCGGCTCAGGAGGCTCGCTCCGCCGCGGCTGCGGCCCAGCAAGCAGCGGCCGAAGCAAAAGCGGCTGCCAACGCTGCCACCGCGGCTTCGGACAAGTCCGACCGGATGTTCCAGAAGTCTCTGCGCAAGTAGGTCTTCAAAACGCGGGTGTCTGCTCAACCGGTGGACACCCGGCGCCACGTCGGCGGCCGCAGGGCGGTTTGCCCGAATCCTTTGGCGCCCCGTCGCTGTCGTCCTGACAGCGACCGTCGAGCTTCTTCCTGATCCCAGCTCGAAGGCTTCAATTAGAGCGGATTCTGATCAGTCTGGGTTATAGCCGCAGGCGCTGAAGTAGTTGGCGCATTCGGTGGGGTGGAAGATATCGACGAGTTTGCCGATGCGGTCCCACAGTCCGGTGACGGTTCGCTCGGCGGCTTTGCGGAGCATACCTTCGAGGCGGACGAAGGCCTTTTCGATCGGATTGAAGTCGGGGCTGAAGGGCGGCAGGAACAGCAGGGTCGCACCGGCGGCTTCGACCAGCTTGCGGACCGACGCTCGCTTGTGGTTCGACAGGTTGTCCATGATGACGACGTCGCCGCGGCGCAGTTCGGGTGCGAGGATGTGCGCCACGGAGGCCTCGAACCATTCGCCGTTGACCGGCCCGTCGAGCACCATCGGCGCGACCATTCCGCTCCGGCGCAGTCCGGCGATCAGCGTCGTCGTCTTGCGATGGCCGTGCGGGACGCCCATCCGCAGAGCTCACCCTTTGGCGAGCGGCTATGGCTGCGGGCCATGTTGGTTGCGGTCCAGGTCTCGTCGATGAACACCAGGCGCTGCGGATCGAGGTCAATCTGACCCTCGAACCAGGACTGGCGCTGCCTCAGGATGTCGGAACGGTCCTGCTCAATCGCGTGGCCGGTCTTTTTTTTCCGCGTGATGCGATGGCGGACGAAGACCCGGTGCAGCGTCGAGATCGCCACCACCAGGCCCTTGCCGGCGAGCTGCCCGCGAAGCTCATCCAGCGTGACATCCTTGCGCGCCTCCCCCAACAACGCCAGGATATCATCGTGGCGCTCTTCGATGCGGCGCGAGCGCATGTCGCCACCCTGCCGCTTGGCGGCGGCGACACTGCCGGTGGCCCGCCTACGCGCCTGCCAGCGGATCGCCGTCGAGGGCGCCACCCCGAACCGCGCCGCCGCCGCCCGGCAACTCATCCCCGCATCAATCGCCGCCTAGAGCCGCGTGCGCAAATCCATCGAACGTGGCTGACCCATCCATGCTGGCCTCCTTGCCCAGCCAGCATCTTGAATCAGATCGGCAGCCCCTTGTGAATCCCCCACGATTCCACAAGGTCAGAAACCGCTCTAAATAGCCTCAAAGCTTTAGGAACATTCCTTCCGTTCCCTTCGCGGCGGCAGGATATGTCTCGATGTGGTGCCTCGCGAGTCATTCTCGGTGCGCGACTTGGCGAAATATAGGAAAAAATTCTGGACTGGTGGATTCAACTGTGCAATATTCCTAGTGCTGCCGCGCCGTTGGGTGGCAGCACCTTCGTCTGACAGTCATCGAGGACGTATCGATGCCCACTCGCATACAGATTCGGCGCAGCACCGCGCTCGCCTGGGAAACAGCTAATTCTGTCCTTGCCGACGGAGAGATCGCGCTGGAGAACGACACCGGGCGTTTGAAGATCGGCGACGCGTCCACACCGTGGCGAAGCCTCCGGTACGCCCTCGATGAGACATTTACTGCGGCAGACAAAGCCAATCTGGCGGGCATTGCCGGCCACGTCAGTCGAACCGACAATCCCCATGCAACGACGCCCCAACAGGTCGGTGCGGAGCCAGTCGGCTCCGTTGCGACCCACGCGGCGGCAGCCAACGCCCACTCGGTGAGCAGCGTCACCGGGCTGCAGGCAGCCTTGGATTCCAAGCTCAACTTCTTGTCGTTGCAGAAGGACGGCGACCTTCCCCGACAGGTAACGGGCATCAATCTTGCCGGCTCGGCATCGATTACTTCGATCGCGTCGGGGATCGCGACTGTGACCTTTACCGGATCGTCGATCGAACCCCAACAAATGACTAGCAACGGATCGGTTACGTCACCGCTCTGTTTGGTTGATGGTGCTACGACATCGGTTTCCCTGCCGATGTCTGGTAGCGGGATTAAATATACGACCGTAAAGAATTGCACGTCCGGCTCTATTAAACTGAGCGGTGCACTCAATGATGCGCCATATGTGCAAGGCGTGCAGATTGATGCGTCTTCTTCGACCACGTCCCGTATTATCGCTTCCAGAGCGTACAGTGCTATCGCCAATGGTCACCGCTTTTTATTGTCTGTTGTTTTCAGGCCTGATATACAAGGCGCACGAAATACTCTGTTATTTGGTAATTCTCAAGGACTTGGGTCTAATGGTTTCGAGATTTCGCTGTACCCTAACGCAGCAAAGGAAGTGGCAAAAGCACTTGCTATTCGTGCGACCAACGGCTCGACAACTCCATTTTTGGATATGCGATATAATATTCAGCAAGGAAAAACTCAGCACGTATTGATTTCTATCGATTTGACCGTACCAAGAATTCAGGTTGCAATCGATGGAATTCTTCAAACTGCATATTCAAGCGTCTTTCCGACCACGACAACGGAGGTGCTTGCGTGGGGTTCCAATCCGGCCAAACAATTCTACGTCGGAGGTCACGGAGCGAACCCGTTTCCCTGGCGGGGAGTAATTGGACAACTTTACGTCAACGTCGCAACGGCGATGGATCTCGGCGTTGCCTCCAACATTGCGAAATTTTTCGACGGCACCAGGCCTGTTGACCTTGGCTCGACCGGTTCGCTTCCGACCGGCACCGCTCCTGAACTATTTCTCAACAAGGCGAACCAGGCGTTTTTTACAGCCCCCAACGCTGGCGCGCCATTTACCATCGACCCGGACGCGCTCGCGAACAACTGGATCGGCTCGCCAACGAACGACGCCTTGCAGTGGCCCGAAGTAATCAATAATTACTCCACCGGCTATACGCTTCCGGTGGGGGAGGCAACGAGCTTCGCCCGCATGCTCAACGGTCGCTGGGAGGTGATTTGATGCTTCCGCCTTGCCGCCGGAAGCGCCGTACGGGGGTCGGCTTCAATACGAATTTGGACAATATGTCGGGCACCTGGAGTACGGCAGCATCGCAATATTATAATGGGGTCCTGGGCGATACGCTGTTTGCGGGAGAGTCGCCTTTCCTGACACATATACGCGAGGCTGCGCTGAAGAACGGCACCGCGCCCTCGACACCCGGGACTGACGATGGCTCCGCCGCCGATCTCGCCCCGTACCAGCGGATCCTGGATCTACCGTTCATCCCGAAGCTTGGAGGCGGCGTGCTTTGTCAGCCGCTGGTGGAGCGGGCACGTCCCTACGACATGCCATCGGGAGAGCACCAGACACCCAGCACGCTGGACGACGCTCACATCTGGGGTCCGCGCAAGGAACACGAGGTCCGCTGGAGGCTCGCCTGCATCGCCAACGCCTTCCCGGATCGCGGGGGACCCAGGGGAATCTGGGGCTGGCTTGGTCCCAATGAGGCGGACTTCAACCCGTGGCGTTTCCAGCAGAGATATGATGATGGCGGCTGGGCTGCCGCCGGCCCGGCCCAGAGTCTTGCACTCGATCGGGTGGTGCTGCTCGCGACATGGATGCAGGAAGAGCTCAGAACCAACCGATGGTGGAATAGCCAGGCTCACCCAGGCATCCTCTTTACGCCCACCACGTCATCGCAGGCCCTCAAGACCGGGTCATGGACGGGATGGACAGCAGAACAGATGTATGCCCACCAGGACGCTGCCCTGCTCGGACTGGTCGACGCGGCGGCAACCACTTGGCACCATACGCAAAGTACCTTCGAACGTGGCAAGCCGATTAAAGGCCGCATCTCCGCTTACTGGCTTTGGGCGGCGCTGAAGAACGCGCGCAAGATCTGGGAAGATGCCGGGAAGGGCCCGGCACCACAGATACCTGTATGCGCCACGGAATACGGTGTTGATTTCGAGGTTTTAGTCCCTTCGACCGGCTATTATGCAACACCGATCGGCTCAAAGTACCTGAAGGCATATAGACTAGGACTGGCTGCGTGCGCCCGGTTTTTTTGGGCCCTACCCGTCGTCACGCTTTATTCGGTCACAGGTTCGGGTTCAGACGGCCAAAATTTTTATAACAAGGGGGCACCTTTCGCAAGTCGAGAACCAGACGCGTCCACCATGCGGGAAGTCTTCGATGACCGAAAGTACATGCTCAGCGGGGCGCCGCCGTGGTCTTTACCGATAACGCCGAAAGTTTGGGCCCATGCCGATGGCCAGGAATACTGCAGCGGCTATCACCGGGGATATACCTGGGCGGTAGCAGCACCGCTCTATGAGACCCCCGCCGATAATCTCACTCTCACCGATCCGCCCAAGCCCAATTGGCTGAATGTTACGATCACCGATAACCTGATTACCTCCGAGCCCTATCCTGCACCATCCCCTCGGTTCATACAGGCATTTCTTCGGCCCGTGATCATGCCGGCGCATGGCACCTACCGCGTTACTGCTGAGGTGATGGTGTCAGGCGGGGGCAGAATTGCCCTGGTGGTCAGGGGACACAATCTCCTCGATGGGCTGGAGGAAACAGCCGCGGAGTCGACGGCGTCTGGCTGGGTCACCCTCGCGGTCACCTTCACGACCGTGCCGCATCGGGTGTTCAATCTGCCCAACCTGGCCCAGGCCTGCATCATGCTGGAGCATGACGGCGTCGGCACGGCGCAGATGCGCAATGTCTGCATTTCGCCGGCTTAGCTGCTCAGGCCTCCCGAGCGGGCCAGCGGAGTTAGGCTGAAAACTGTGATAGAAACGGCCGCAACCTCGATCGCGGCCGTTTCCCAAAGACGTTCCTATGAGGCCAGCGACTTGCCCGTCGAGCCGAGGTCGTGAAACGCTTCGCTGAGGCGCTCCACCAAGCCGAGTTCTGCGGCACGCAGCCACTTCCGAGGGTCGTAGTACTTCTTGAACGGGGTGCCGTCCTCGGGGTCGATCTGGTATTTGAACGCCTTCGGATGATCATCGACAAACTTTCCGACGGGTTCGGAGAAGGCAAACTGCGTATCGGTGTCGATATTCATTTTGAAAACGCCATAGCTTACCGCTTCGGTAATCTGAGCCTTTTCGGAACCGGACCCGCCGTGGAACACCAAGTTCAGCGGATTGGCACCGGTATTGTGGCGGCGCGAGATCAAATCCTGTGAGTTCTTCAGGATCTCCGGGCGCAGCTTGACGTTTCCGGGCTTGTAGACACCGTGCACATTGCCGAATGAGGCCGCGACCGAGAACATGCCGATATCGGCCAGCTTGTCAAAGGCCTGCAGCACGTCCTCAGGCTGTGTATAGAGCTTGGCGTTGTCGGCTCCTTCCTTGAACTCGGAACCAATCCCGTCCTCTTCGCCGCCGGTCACACCGAGCTCGATCTCGAGATTCATGCCCATCTTCGCCATGCGCTGCAGGACCCGTGCGCATTCGTTCAGATTCCAGTCGATCGGCTCTTCGGACAGATCCAGCATATGGGAGCTGAACAATGGCTTGCCGGTCTCCTTGTAAAAGGACTCACCGTAGTCCAGCAGGCTTTCAACCCAGGGGATCAGCTTCTTGTTCGCGTGGTCGGTATGCAGGACGACACAGACGCCGTAGTGCTCGGCCATCATATGGACATGCCGAGCGGCTGAGACCGCGCCCAGCACCTTCGCCAAGCTCCCGTCCGGGAAGCCTTGCCCAGCGTAAAACTGTGCTCCGCCGTTGGACAGCTGGATGATCACGTCCGACTTGTTCTTGGCTGCCGATTCAAGCACGGCGTTGACGGTGTTTGTGCTGGTCACATTGACCGCCGGCAGCGCATAGCTGCCTGCTTTGCATGTCGCAACCAGCGTCTCGTAGTCCGTTCCCGTAACCACACCGGGCTTCAGCTTCGTTCCACTCATGGCTCTCGCCTCCCTACACACGCTTCGGCCGTCTATCGCTCGCTGACAGGGACCGGCCGAGGCACAGGACCCCTTCAATGGGCCGTTTATATCAGCTAACGGCGTTCGATCGAGGCCCAAGTCTCGCCGACACCTCAAAATTGCCGGCGACGCCCAGGTCGTGCCGCTCTCGCCTCGAACCAGGACATCACCGATCGCTCAAGCTTGTAACGGCGGAGAGCTATCAGTCTGCGCCGCCTCGCTATACCGCCGTTCCTCCGACCGTCAGATCGTTGATCAACAACGTGGGCTGACCGACACCGACCGGCACGCCCTGCCCGTCCTTGCCGCACGTGCCGATACCGGGATCAAGCGCCATGTCGTTACCGACCATTCCGACGCGGATCAGCACGTCCGGGCCGTTGCCGATGAGCGTCGCTCCCTTCACCGGCGCACCGATGCGCCCATCTTCGATGCGATAGGCCTCGGTGCAGGAAAAGACGAACTTACCCGACGTTATGTCCACCTGCCCGCCGCCGAAGGCTACCGCGAAAAGCCCCTTCTTCACGGAACGCAAAATTTCCTCGGGATCGTGCGGACCGGCCAGCATATAGGTATTCGTCATCCGGGGCATCGGTCGATGGGCGAAGCTCTGTCGGCGACCGTTTCCGGTTGATGCCACGCCCATCAGCCGAGCGTTCATCCGGTCCTGCATAAAGGCGGTCAGAACGCCATCCTCGATCAGCACCGTACGCTGCGAAGGGGTGCCCTCGTCGTCGATGCTCAGCGAGCCGCGTCGATCCGGAATGGTTCCGTCATCGACAACCGTTACACCGTGCGCCGCCACCCGCTGACCGCGAAGGCCAGCGAACGCGGACGTCTTCTTGCGGTTGAAATCGCCCTCGAGACCGTGGCCAATCGCCTCATGAAGCAGGATTCCAGGCCACCCGGGACCAAGCACGACGGTCATTTCACCCGCTGGTGCCGCAACCGAACCGAGATTCACCAAGGCTTGGCGAAGCGCTTCATCGACCGCTCCCCGCCAGGCTAGCGGATCGAGGAGTCCGTCATAACCGACGCGGCCGCCAGTGCCATACGAGCCCGTTTCCTTTCGGCCATTTTCCTCGACGACGACACTCACATTCAAGCGGACAAGTGGCCGGATGTCGGCTGCGTACTCGCCATCCGGCCGCATCACCTGGATCGCCTGCCACTCTCCGGCAAGAGACGCGATCACCTGGCGGACCCGTCCATCGCGCCCCCGCCCATAGGCATCAATCTCGGCGAGCAGCGCTGTCTTTGTCTCAAACGGCACCGAGGCCAGCGGGTTGTCGGCCGTATAGAGGTTACGATTGGTGCGCAGCGGCGGCAGCGCCAGCTGTCCTCCGCGGCCTTGGCGAACGCCGGCAACGGTCTTGCCCGCCCGCCGAACCGCAGCCTCCGAGAGCTCGGTACCGTGGGCATAACCAGTGACTTCGCCCGACACGGATCGCAAGCCGAAGCCTTGCGACGTATCGAAACTGGCGCTTTTCAGGCAGCCATCGTCAAAGACCAGGCTTTCGGATTGCCGGTATTCCAGGAACAACTCGCCGTCGTCCGCGCCGACCAACGCCTCCCCGACGACCCTGTCGAGACGCCCACGGTCGAGACCGAGCCGGTTGAAAAACAGGTCGTTGGTGTCGATGACTCCGCTCATGGTCTCCCTGCTGCCGAAGGCTACGAGAAATAATGATCGTTTCCGATCGCTGCCTCACTAAAATGGTGTCTTGGCGATCCGCGTCGAGGGTGAAGATGCGGGAGAGGTCAAGCTTTGTTCCTGACGCCGCTGTCGGCGGGACGATCAGCTAAGCTTGGCGAGGTCAACAGGGCAAAATGAGATGACGCGAGATCCTTCTGACGAGACAAAGTGGCGGCCTGCGACGCGGTTGGTTCGGGGAGGTACCCGGCGCTCCAGTTTTGACGAGACCAGCGAAGCGTTGTTCATGACGTCCGGCTTTGTCTATGGATCGGCGGCGGAAGCCGAGGCGGCGTTCAAGGGCGAATGCGACCGCTACGTCTATTCCCGCTTCGGCAACCCGACCGTGCAGATGTTCGAGCGCCGCCTGGCCCTGCTTGAAGGGGCAACAGTGTGCAAGGCGACTGCGACCGGCATGTCGGCCGTCTTCACCGCCCTGGCCTGTGGTCTTCGGGCTGGAGACAGGCTCGTTTCGTCGCGGGCGCTGTTTGGATCCTGCCACTATGTCGTCTCGGAGATCCTTCCCCGGTTCGGGATCGAGACGGACCTGGTCGACGGCCGCGACAACGAAGCCTGGCGGGACGCATTGGCACGACCGACCGCCTGCGTGTTTCTGGAAACGCCGTCCAATCCCATGCTGGAACTGGTCGATCTGGAGTTTGTGAGTGAGGCAGCGCACCGAAGTGGCGCGCGTGTCGTGGTTGACAATGTTTTCGCGACGCCCATTCTGCAGAAGCCGCTCGCTCTGGGAGCAGACGTTGTCGTCTACTCGGCTACGAAGCATATCGACGGACAGGGCCGAGCCCTTGGCGGCGCCATTCTGACCAATGATACCGATTGGTTCGAGCAAACGCTGGTACCGTTTCACCGCCACACCGGGCCTTCACTGAGCCCCTTTAACGCATGGTTGCTGCTCAAGGGCCTCGAAACCCTTGACCTGAGAATGCAACGGCATTGCAGCAACGCTCGCGCCGTGGCGCACCATCTCGCTGGCCGCAACGATCTGGAGCGCGTGCTGCATCCGTCGTTGCCGGGGCACCCGCAGCACGGCCTTGCCTTGCGGCAGATGCGGGACGGGGGCAGCCTGGTCACTCTGAATGTCGCCGGGGACCGCGCGCGCGCCTTCAACGTCCTGGATGCGCTGCGGGTTTTCGACATTTCCAACAATTTGGGCGACTCCAAATCGTTGGCGACCCATCCGGCGACGACGACCCACCAGCGGTTCACCCCCGAGCAACGCGCGGAGATCGGCATCTTCGACAACACGGTGCGTCTGTCGATCGGCCTGGAGGACGAAGCCGACCTGATCGAGGACCTCGATCAGGCCCTGCGGCGCGCTGCTTGACCAGGCCGCGGGTCGGGTCCGATCAGCCCTGGATCCAGGGCAGGCTCTCGACCTTCCAGCCGTTGACCGTGCCGCGGTGGCGGGTCGTGTCGGGGTCACCTTCGAAGCCGCTGGCGACATTGTAGCAGCGGATATAGCCGCGTGCGGTCATCGCCACCGCCGCAGAACGCGATCGGGCGCCGGATCGACAGATGAAAAACAGCGGCGCATCAGTATCGAGGCGCGCGGTTTCCAGGTGCTCGGCGAACTGCGGATTGACCTCCATCGACGGGAAAAACATCCAAGGGACGAAGAAAGGCTTCTTGTTAAGGGACCCCAGATCGGGCACCCCGACATAATTCCACTCTGCCGGCGTGCGGACGTCGACCAGAGCTGCCCTGGGGTCGCTGGCCAGCATGTCCCAGGCTTGGCGTGGCGATACATCTCCGGCATAGCTGCTCATCTTCCTGCCTTCCGTCTAGCTGGTTTTAGCGCCCTGTCTCGTGACGCGCCGCCGCAGCCCTCTCCAGGCTCGACTCGCCAAGCACGGACAACATTTCGCTCAGCGTGGTAAACTTGCGCCTGGGCGCTGACTTGCGCGCTCCCGCCACCTCCGCCGCATCGATTTTTTGCCAGTCGTCGAAGGTTACGCTGCGTACGTCGCGCAGGGCAAGATAACCCTCCAGGCCTGCCCGTCCGGGCTTGGCGCTTTCTCGCTCCGATGCTTTCGCGTCCGCAATGATCTGGTCGGCACAAAGCGCGCCGTCCGGTCGGTTGCTGCCGATTACGCCGACGGGTCCGCGCTTTGCCCAGCCCACGACATACAGACCGGTCTCGATGCGGCCCTCCGCGCTCGGGTAAAGGCCGCGCTTGCTATCGAACGGCACGCCGTCCAGCGGGCTCGTCCGGTAACCGATTGCTGTGACCACCAAACCACACGGGATTCGCTCGAACGCTGCCGTGCCAAGCACCTGTCCACCCTCGGTGCGGGTACGCTCAAAAATCACCCCATCGACCCGCTCATGGCCGTCGATGGTGGCGGGAGCCAGGTTGAAGCGAAAGTGCAGACGTCTTGTCTTGCCGGCTTCGGAGCGCCGAATGCCGCGAAGAATGGCCAAGTTCTTCTCGCGCAACCTTCGGTCACGGTTGTCGGTGATCTCCGGGGGGACGGTCAGCTCGGCAGCGTTCAGGACCACGTCGCAGTCTTCAAGCTCACCCAGCTCGCGCAATTCGGCCGTGGTGAACTTTGCGTCGGCGGCACCCCGCCGGCCGACGATGTAGACGTCCCTGATCCCGCCTGCGCAGATGGCTTCGGCTGCATGGTCCGACAAATCGGAAGACGCCATCTCCGCCTCAGTCTTTACCAGCATCCGGGCGATATCCAGGGCAACATTGCCATTGCCGATGATCACTGCTGCCGGCGTGGCGAGATTGGGCCGAAGATCGCGGAAGTCGGGATGGCCATTGTACCAACCGACGAAGAGAGCGGACCCATAAATCCCCCGGAGATGTTCTCCGGGAATGCCGAGGGGACGGTCCACCCCGGCGCCCACCGCTAACACGACGGCGTCGTAACAGGCGCGCAGCTCCTCAAGCGTGACGGCATTGCCCACGTCCACATTGCCGTAGAAATGGACCACATCCTGAAGGGCCGTTTCCTCGAAGCGGCGAGCGACGAGCTTGGTGCTCTGGTGGTCCGGAGCGACGCCGGCGCGGATCAACCCGAACGGGGTCGCGAGCCGTTCAATGATATCGATCTGCACATCGGCATGGCGATCCAGCAGTGCCTCTGCCGCGTAGAAGCCGGCGGGACCGGCACCGATGATGGCCACCGAGATCGACATGGGGGTTGGCCACCCGCGCCGCCGGAGGATCAGCCCGCAACAGTCCAGGTGTCGCCGCGACGAAGCAGCGCGTTCAGGTCGGCGACACTTGGCGACACCGGCTGACGATCGGCTAAGCTCCCAACCGCCGCGCCGAGCGAAGGAGCCGGCTCGCAGTAGAGGACGCCGAGCGCAACCGGCAGGGTCATCGCCGCGAGCATCGTTGCCAGCGCCCGGTTGGTTGCGTCATGGACGAGAATATCCGCCTCTGTAACGTCGTTGTCTCCGATGCGCACGATTTCGAGCTCAAGACGATCCGGCCTTATCCTCAGGCCCGACCGCCGGTCCGCTCCAAAGATCAGGGGCTCGCCATGTTTAACCAGCAATTGCGCATCCGCCGCCACCTGCTTCGCCGTAAAGGCAGAAAAGACATCATCATTGTAGACAAGGCAGTTCTGGAAGATTTCGACGAACGAAGCTCCGCGGTGGTCGTGCGCCTGTTTCAGCACATCGATCAGATGTTTCTGAGCCGTGTCGATCGACCGAGCGACAAAGCGCGCACCGGCCCCCAGGGCAAACAGGGCCGGCGACACCGGCCGCTCGACCGACCCCCCCGGCGAAGAGGGCGACCGCGTGCCGGTCCGTGACGTCGGCGAATACTGACCTTTCGTCAGGCCGTAAATTTCATTGTTGAACAGCAAGAGATGCACATTGACGTCGCGCCGGAGCAAATGCAGCAGATGGTTGCCGCCAATCGAAAGAGCATCGCCGTCGCCGCTAACGATCCACACGTCCAGATCCGGATTGGCCAGCTTGATGCCGGTCGCAACCGCGGGGGCACGCCCGTGGATGGTGTGGAACCCGAACGTGGACATGTAATAGGGGAAACGCGACGAACATCCGATGCCCGAGACGAACACGGTCTTCGCGGGATCGGCGCCAATATCCGCCAATGTCTTCTGCACCGCCTTCAGAATGGCGTAGTCACCACAACCCGGGCACCAGCGGACTTCCTGGTCCGATGCAAAATCCTTCGCAGTCCGGGGTTTTGTGAGCGGTACGACGTTCATCTTTTCGGTTGCTCCAGGCGGGCAAGAACGGCTTCCTCGATCTCGTCGATCTTGAATGGCTGCCCGGAAACCTTGTTCAAGCCCTCGGCGGGCACGAGGTATTGCGCACGCAGGATTGTCACCAGTTGCCCTTTGTTCATCTCCGGAACCAGCACCCGGTCATAACGTCTGAGGACTTCGCCCATGTTCCGAGGCAGCGGGCAGAGATAACGCACATGGATGTGGGCGACATCATAACCGCGGTCGATCAGCGAGCTTACGGCGCGATTGATCGGCCCATAGGTCGACCCCCAGCCGACCACCGCCAGACGGCCGCTGTCGCGGCCGATTTCAACCGTCTGCTCCGGAATGTCGGCGGAGATGCGGTCCAGCTTCGCCGCGCGCAGATCTGTCATCCGCTGATGATTGCCGGGGTCATAAGAAATAGCGCCCGTCACCGAGTCTTTCTCGAGACCGCCGATGCGATGTTCCAGGCCAGGCACACCCGGGATAGCCCACGGCCGGGCAAGTGTCTCGGGATCGCGGCTATAGGGCTCGAACCCGTCCGCCTCACGACGGAAGCGAACCGGAAAGGGCGGTATCGCTTCGACATTCGGCACCTGCCACGGCTGCGCGGCGTTGGCGATATAGCCGTCCGACAAGACGATCACCGGTATCATGAACTTGGTGGCAATGCGCACCGCCTCAATGGCGGTTTCGAAGCAATCCGAAGGCGCACGCGCGGCGAGCACCGCCAGCGGGCTCTCTCCGTGTCGCCCGTACAACGCCTGCATCAGGTCCGACTGCTCGGTTTTTGTCGGCATTCCCGTCGATGGGCCGGCGCGCTGCGTATTGATCACCACGAGCGGCAACTCGGTGGCGACAGCGAGACCGAGAGCCTCGCCTTTCAGTGCCAAGCCCGGCCCGGAGCTGGAGGTCACCCCCAGGGACCCGGCATAGGACGCTCCGATCGCGGAACAAACAGCGGCGATTTCATCCTCCGCCTGGAACGTCGTGACGCCAAGCGGGCGCAGACGCGCCAGCGCATGCAGCAGCGGCGAAGCCGGAGTGATCGGGTAAGACGCAAAAAAGAGCTTCAAATCGGCGAGATGGGCACCGACCAGGAGACCCCAGGCCAACGCCTCGCCCCCGGTGATGGTGCGATAAAGTCCCGGCGCCAGCGACGCCGGGGCGACCGAATAGCCGATCAGCTCGCCATTGAGTTCGGCGGTTTCGCCGAAGGCGTGACCTGCGTCGAGTGCGGCGATGTTCGCTTGCGCGACCAAGGGCTCGTCCACGAACCGCTTTTTCAACCACTCCGTGGTCACCCCGCGGTCGCGATCGTACATCCAGTAAATCAGCCCGAGGGTCCAAAAGTTCTTGCAGCGGAGTGCGTCGTGCTGGGACAGGCCAAGGGGTTTGGCGGCTTCCAGCGTCAGCCGGGAGATGTCGATCTCGATAACCCGATAAGGGGAGAGCGAGCCGTCCTTTCTCGGATCAGCGGCGTAGCCCGCCTTTCTGAGATCCCGTTCGGCAAACGATCCGGCATCGACAATGACAAGGCCGCCGGGCCTCAAGCGCGGCAACTCAACCTTCAGCGCCGCGGGATTGAGCGCGACCAGAACATCGGGGGAATCGCCGGACGTCTTGATCGTCCGTGCGCCGAAGTTGATCTGAAACGCTGAAACTCCGTATGTGGTGCCGACGGGAGCCCGGATCTCGGCTGGGAAATCGGGAAAGGTCGCAAGGTCGTTGCCGGCAAGCGCGGTCACGGCCGCGAACCGGTTGCCGGTGAGCTGAATGCCATCACCCGAATCGCCGGCGAAGCGGACGACGACGGACTCCAGCGGTTCGCGCGCCGCCAAGGGTTGCGGATTTGCAAGCGGAAGTGTGTTGGTAATCATCGAGATATCATAACCAATGCCCTGAGCACGCTGCTTTCAGCCGCGTCTCGGGCTGACCCGGGGTTGTTTCTGATCAGAGGCCACGTTACCTGTTTCACGACACTATATCGGTATCGCAATGCAACACGCCAACAATTCCCGCTGTTCCGGTCGAAGTTGGCGCCAGACGACTGAAAGGAAGTGGCAGACCCCCTCATGGACGCGAAACACGAAATGCTGGATGCGCGGGAGCCCAAAGCGGAGCCGCTGAAAATTCTCGATGAGCTGCTGGCCCGGGCCCGGTCGCTCGGCGCCGATGCCGCAGATGCGGTGCTGGCGGATCGGCAATCCCTGTCGGTGGCGTATCGTCTCAGAAGCTGCGAGCAACTCGAACGCTCGGAGACGCAAATCGTCGGTCTGCGGCTATTCGTCGGCCAGCGCCAGGCAATCGTTTCATCGTCCGACATTTCCCGGACGGCGCTCGCCGAGATGGCTGAGAGAGCTCTGGCAATGGCCCGCTCGGTGCCGGAGGATCCGTTCTGTGGTCTCGCAGACCCTGGCGAGCTCGGCCACGACGACATCGATGTGGAAGCGTACGAGCCGGGCGAACTGGACCTGAGCAGCGTCACGGCGCGCGCAATGGCGGCCGAGGAGGCAGCTCTTTCCGTTCCCGGGGTCAGCAACTCCGAGGGAGCGGAATCCGCCGCTGGTTTCGACAACTTTGCCGTAGCGGCCACTAACGGTTTGCGTCGGCGATATGCGCGGTCCTGGCACAGTCTTTCGGTGTCCGTGCTGGCCGGCGAGGGGACAGCCATGGAGCGCGACTACGCGTATACCGGAGCCGTCTGGACGGCCGACCTGGAAGACGCCGGCGCCCTCGGCAAGCGATGCGGTGAACAGGCGGTCAAGCGGCTTAACCCACGCAAGGTGCGAACGGCGCAGGTGCCGGTCATTTACGAACCGCGGGTTGCGCGCAGCCTTCTCGGCCACCTGACGGCGGCAATCAACGGCAGCGCCGTCGCTCGCGGAACCACCTTCCTCGGGGGCAGGCTCGGCGAACAGGTGTTCAACACCGGCATCACTATCGTCGACGATCCGCTGCGGCGGCGCGGCCTGCGGTCCCGCCCCTGCGACGCCGAAGGAATTGCCTCGCATCGCCGGGCGATTGTCGACAAGGGGATGCTGACGGGCTGGCTGCTCGATCTGCGGTCAGCCCGACAACTGGGCCTGCACTCCACCGGCCACGCGTCACGAGGCGCCTCTTCACCACCTTCGCCGGCGCCGACGAACGTTTACCTCGAGCCGGGGCCGCTTTCGCTGAACGAATTGATCGCCGGCGTGGAGGAAGGACTGCTGGTCACTGACTTGATGGGCTTCGGCGTAAATGGAGTAACGGGCGATTACAGTCGAGGGGCCAGTGGATTTTGGATCGAGAAGGGTGAAACTGCATATCCGGTGAGTGAGATCACGATATCGGGCAACCTTGTCGAGATGTTTCGGCAGGTCACGCCGGCGGCGGATCTGGAATTTCGGTACGGGATGGATTCTCCCACGATCCGTGTGGATGGAATGACCGTCGCTGGCCGTTAAGCGGAACAGCCGCGCTACCGCGACGCGGTGACGATCGGCAGCCTTTCCCCGCTCGCCGTGATGTATAGGGGCAGGCTCGTGACGAGGTCGCCGTCGCAGTGCACGGGGTCGCCGGTCGCCCCTCTTACCTCAATCTGGCGACCACGGACGATGCGGACGTCGTTTCGCTGGTGCAGCCGGCCCGCAATCAGGGACGCACCGTAGCTTAGAACGTTGAGCCGGCCGCCGCGCAAGAACAGACAGACGTGCAGTTCGGCTTCGCTGACCCTGGCGCCTGGCGCGCAGCAAAAGCGTCCGCCGTAAAAATGGCCATTTGCGACGATCACTGAGGCCGCTTCGTAAGCCGTCCCGTCGATCAGCACGTTGTAACGCCGGCGGCCGAAACTCACCAGGATCCGCGCAAAAGCCGCCAGATATGCCGCCTTGCCGGTGAGCCGCTTCATCCGCTCGCCGACGGCCCCGACCACATGCGCGTCAAAGCCAATTCCCGCCATCATCGCGAACCGTCGACCGTTCGCTCTGGCAACGCACATATGGGAACATCGACCGGGGTTGCGCGTGGCGCGGATGATCTCATCGACCAGAGCGACCGGCGAACTGGCCATACCGATTTCGGCCGCAAGCACGTTAGCCGTTCCGAGCGGCAGCAAGGCAAGGAGAGGCGGTGCCAGACCCGCCGCCAGTCCATTGATGACTTCGTTGATCGTGCCGTCACCGCCGGCCACAACCAGCGTATCGGTCCAGCCGTCGGAGGTTGTCAGCGCCGCCAAATGCTCGGCATCGCCAGGTCGGTGGGTCTTCTGGATGACGACTTCGAGGCCGGCGAGCCTTGCAGCATCAACAAACTGTTGCAGCTTCCGCCCGCGTCGCCGGCCTGAGGTTGGATTGTAGATGACCGTAACGTTCGGCTGAACGGCCGTCAGCGTCGCAAGGAGGGCGGTCGGTTGGTCCAACATTGGCGGGAAGCTTTGGCAATCTCCATGACGATTTGATTATGACGCAAAGCTGACAGTTGTCATAACCTTTTGTTAAATACCCAGAAAGCGCATGAAGAACAACCGCCTCGCCATATAATGTGTGCCGCGACCTTTCGCATCCACCGCGCAGCGGCCGCCATGACCGTGATCTCTCAGCCCAACTTTCGCTACCGCTCCATCTGGATTTCTGACATTCACCTGGGAACCCGCGGCTGCAATTCAGAATTGCTGCTCGATTTTCTCAGATCGACCGATTCTGATTATCTCTATTTGATCGGAGATATTGTGGATATCTGGAGAATGCGGCGTTCCTGGTTCTGGTGCCAGGCGCACAACGACGTGATCCAGAAGCTGCTCCGGAAAGCCCGCAAGGGCACGCGTGTGATTTATGTCCCCGGCAATCACGACGAGTATTTCCGCGACTTCGCCGGCCACCGGTTCGGACGCGTTGCCATCCTGCCGGAGGCGATCCACGTGGGCGCCGATGGCCTGCGATATCTCATCCTGCATGGCGATAAGTTCGATGGCGTGGTGAAATACGCAAAGTGGCTGGCGGTGATCGGTGACAATGCCTACAACCTGGCGCTGTCCCTGAACCTGTGGTTCAATGTCCTGCGCCGGCGCCTCGGTTTTCCGTACTGGTCGCTCTCCGCGTATCTGAAACATAAGGTTAAGAACGCGGTAGAGTACATCAGTCGCTATGAGCATGCCCTCGTGGCAGAAGCCCGCCGACGGGGTGTCAATGGTGTCATCTGCGGTCACATCCACACCGCAGAGGTGAGGCGCTTCGGCGAGATTCTGTACTGCAATGATGGCGACTGGGTCGAGAGCTGTACCGCCTTGGTTGAAAACTTCGACGGCTCCTTGGAGATAGTGCGGTGGGCGGAGATGCCTCACGTGATCGCGATGTCCCACATCGAAAGAAAAGTCTCCACATCCTCATCGTAAGCGATGCTTGGTTTCCGCAGGTCAACGGGGTCGTCAGGACTCTCGATACCGTGCGCGGACTCCTGACGGCTCGTGGTGAACGGGTCTCCTTGATCACTCCGGAGCGGTTTCGCACCGTTCCCTGCCCGTCGTATCCGGAAATTCGGCTGGCGCTGGCTTCAGCATCGGCGATCGATCGGATCATCGAGGATACGCAACCGGATGCAATCCATATCGCCACCGAAGGGCCTTTGGGGCTCCTCGCACGATCGCAGTGTCGGCGACGCGCCTTGCCTTTCACCACCTCCTATCACACCCGGTTTCCTGAATATGTCGCCGCTCGCTGGCGAGTGCCGTTGCGCTGGACATACCGCTTCGTTCGCTGGTTTCACGCACCGGCCTCGTGCGTCATGGTCTCCACCTCCTCCGTCGAGGCCGAACTGCGGCATCGCGGGTTCACGAATATTTGTCGCTGGTCGCGCGGCGTCGATACGACGCTGTTCCGCCCACGCGACAAGTCCTTTCTGTCCTATCCACGGCCAATCAGCCTCTATGTGGGGCGTGTCGCCGTCGAAAAGAGCATCGAGGATTTCTTGAGGCTCGATCTTCCAGGCACGAAGGTAGTCGTCGGCGACGGACCGCAGCTCGCCGAGCTTCACGCCCGTTATCCACAAACCGTCTTCGCGGGGATGAAGTCGGGCGAGGATCTGGCCAACTACTACGCCGCTGCCGACGTTTTCGTTTTTCCGAGTAGGACCGATACATTCGGCCTGGTCCTCCTGGAGGCGCTGGCGTCTGGGATACCCGTCGCCGCATATCCCGTCCCCGGCCCGCTCGATGTTATCGACGGATCAGACGCCGGCTGCCTGAACGACGACCTTGGCACGGCGGTTCAAGAGGCCATCACCATTCCGGCGGCAGTCTGCCGGGCGCGTGCACAAGCGTTTTCGTGGGATCGCAGTGCCGCGCAATTCCTGTCAAACCTGCACCCCATCGGGGCGCAGGCGCAGCATGCCTCCGCCGCGCGGTAACCGTTCTTACAGTAGTATCCCCTGGCCGCCGTTTCCGCTCCGATTGCGACGAGGAGTTGCCCGACGGCCTTCGATCAGGGCGAAGGTGGTGCCATCGGCCAGTCGGATGACGACGCGCATGCCCGCCCGAAGCGCTTGGGCGCTGGTTAGTGGTCGGCCCCTGTCATCCTCGATGATCGCGAAGCCGCGCTCGAGCACCCTTTGATAGGAAATGCTCTCCAGCAATCGCGCAGCCCTGTGCAGGTTATTGCGGCGCGCGGCAAGGAATGCGCGAAGCCCGGCCTCGAGCGCGCGGCGTTCGCCGGCCAGCCGGGTGGCCGCGTGCGCAAGTTGATTCGTTGGCGGCGCGAGGCGATGCCTGCTTTGCGCGAGACGTTGACGGCGGCGCTCGATCCCCACATCAAGGCCGCGTTGCAGGCGCTCGTTCCGATCGTCAAGCCGTTGCCGGGCCATCGCCAGCAGGACCTGCGGCTTCGGCAGGCCGCGAATGGCGGCGAGCAGCCGCCCGCGCCTTTCCTCCAGTGTCCGTGACGCACCGTTGACGAGGCGACTGCGGAGACTAAGGAGCCGTTCGGCAAGATCGATGCGTACCGGTACCGCCATCTCTGCGGCGGCAGTAGGCGTCGGCGCCCGGACATCGGCCGCAAAATCAATAAGCGTGGTGTCGGTTTCGTGCCCGACGGCGGAGATGATCGGAATTGAGCAGCGCGCCGCAGCGCGAACGACAATCTCCTCGTTGAACGCCCAAAGATCTTCAAGACTGCCACCGCCGCGGGCCACGATCAGGACGTCCGGGCGGGAAAGCGGGAGGCCGGGTGCGAGCCGGTCGAAGCCGTCTATCGCGGCAGCGATGCGGGCTGCCGCTTCGCTGCCTTGAACCGGAACCGGCCACACCAGGACGCGGCGGGGAAAACGGTTCTCAAGGCGGTGGAGGATATCCCGAATGACCGCGCCGGTCAGCGAAGTGACGACACCGATGACCTCCGGCAGAAATGGCAAGGGGCGCTTGCGCGCAGCGTCGAACAGCCCCTCTTCGCCGAGGCGGCGGCGCCGCTCTTCCAACAGCCTGAGCAGCGCCCCTTCGCCGGCGAGTTCCAATCGCTCGACAACGAGCTGATATCTGGAACGGTCGGGATAGGTCGTCATTCTGCCGGTGGCGATAACCTCCAGGCCGTCGGTTGCCTGAATGGCCAGCCTGGACGCCGCCATGCGCCAGCACACGGCGTCGAGGCAGGCTTCGCTGTCCTTGAGGGAAAAATAAACGTGACCCGATCCCGGGCGCTTGCAGCCGGAGATTTCTCCGCGCACCCGAACAACCTCGAATCCTTGCTCGATATAGCGCTTTATCGTCAGCGCCAGTTCGCCGACGCTGACCACCGGCAGGTTGTCGGGACGCCAGTCGGTGTTAGGATGGGGGCCCATCCACTGAATATGAACGATGCCGCTCATGCGGCAAAGCGATGCAAGTGCGGGAGGAAAAGCCGATGAACGTGCTCGTCGTCGGATCGGGCGGAAGGGAACATGCCCTTTGCTGGGCCATCCGCCGATCGCCCCTCTGCCAGCGGCTTCTTTGCGCGCCGGGTAACGCCGGCATTGCCGAAGTGGCCGACTGCGTTGGTGTTGCGTCCGACGACGTCACCGGGCTGGTCAACCTGGCGCGTGCCGAGCACATTGATTTCGTCGTCGTCGGGCCCGAGGCCCCGCTGATCGCAGGCTTGGTCGATCGCCTGAATGACCTGGCCATTACCGCCTTTGGCCCCACCGCCCAGGCTGCGGAAATTGAGGGCTCCAAGGGCTTTATGAAGGAGCTTTGCGACCGCGTCGGTGTCCCGACGGCTGCATACGGCCGCTTCGACGAACCAGAGGAGGCCAAGGCCTTTATCCTTCGGCATGGTGCCCCTGTGGTGGTCAAGGCCGATGGGCTGGCGTCGGGAAAAGGCGTTATTCTTTGCCACAACGAGAACGAGGCCTATGCCGCCATCGATCACATCATGATCGAAAGCGCCTTTGGCGACGCCGGAGCCCAGGTGGTCATCGAAGACTTCCTGGTCGGGGAAGAGGCGAGCTTTTTCGCTCTGGTGCACGGTGAGCAAGCCGTGCCTCTCGCTTCGGCGCAAGACCATAAGGCAGCCTACGACGGAGATCAGGGGCCGAACACCGGTGGCATGGGGGCATACTCCCCGGCCCCCATTGTGACCGGTCCCGTGGCCGACGAGATCATGGCGAAGGTGGTTTTGCCGGTGATCCGCGGCCTTGCCGCCCAAGGCAGACCATATTCAGGGGTTCTGTATGCTGGTCTGATGTTCACGCGTGACGGCCCCAAGGTGCTCGAATTCAACGCGCGCTTCGGTGATCCAGAGTGCCAGCCGCTGATCCTGAGGCTGAAGTCGGACCTGCTCGCCGCGCTTGTCGCCTGTGCCGAGGGGAGAATGGATGACATCAAACTGCAGTGGCATCCCGAGCCCGCGCTCGTCGTTGTGATGGCAACGCAAGGCTATCCGGGGCATTATGCGCGGGGCTCGGAGATCGGCAGTTTGGACGACGCAGGGCGCATTCCGGGCGTTACCATCTTTCACGCTGGTACCAGATCTGACGATGGCCGGTTAGTTGCCGACGGCGGCCGTGTTCTCGGCGTGGCTGCCCGCGCGCCAAGTGTCGTTCGGGCGCAGGAGCTGGCCTATAGTGCGGTCGACAGGATCGCCTGGCCGGAGGGGTTCTGCCGGCGTGATATCGGCTGGCGCGCGATTGGCCGCATGTGAGGAAAGAACAGCGCTAATGGACGATCGAACACGAACAGAGCTGGAAGCGGCAGCATTCCGCGGGCTGGTCGAACACCTGCAGCGCCGGACCGACGTCCAGAATATCGATTTGATGAATTTGGCGGGCTTCTGCCGGAACTGCCTGTCAAAATGGTATGCGGCGGCAGCGGCGGAGCGGGGGATGGCGATCTCCTACGACGAAGCTCGCTCGATCATCTATGGCATGCCGTTCCCTGAATGGAAATCGAAGTATCAGGCGGAAGCCAGTGCCGAGCAGCAGCGACTGTTCGAGGAAACCAAGCCCTTGCATGCGGTGATCGCCGGCCACTGACGCTGACTCCGACGAGACTTATCGCCGTTCGAAAAAGAACCGGCGGAGCAACGTCGCGGCAGCTTGTTCTTCAACACCACCGATCACTTCCGGTCGGTGGTGGCAGGTGGAGTGCCGAAAGACCTGAGCGCCATGCTCAACCCCCCCGCCCTTCGCATCGTAGGCGCCGAAAAACAGGCGCCGAATCCGGGCCAACGCAATCGCCTGCGCGCACATCGCACAAGGCTCAAGCGTCACCCACAGATCGCAAGCGGTCAGCCGAGCCCGACCGAGCTTGCTTGCAGCCGCGCGAATCACCAGAATTTCGGCGTGAGCTGTCGGATCGGCTAACTCCTCGACCCGGTTTCCGGACTGCGCCAGTATTTCGCCACTGACGCTTTCGACCAGAACGGCACCCACGGGGACGTCCCCCCGCAAGCCGGCGGCCGACGCCTCGTCCAGCGCAAGGGCCATCCAGTTCCCTTGCATCTTTCTATCCGTCGAAGGTCCTCTGGCCATGTATCTGCTTTTGCAGCGCGGCGGGCTCAGAAGCGCAGGGCTTTGACCCGCATGACATTCGGCAGCGCCCGGACCTGCTCAAGAATGGCTTCGCTCGGCTCCTCGTCGATTTCAATCAAGGCGATGGCGTTGCCCCCGGCCTGATCCCGGCCGAGGTTAAACGTCGCAATGTTGATGCCGGCGTCGCCCAAGACTGTGCCCAATCTTCCGATCAAGCCGGGGCGGTCGCGATTGGTGACCAAAAGCATATGCGCGCGCAGCTGCGCATCCATGGGCACGCCCTTGATCTCGACGATGCGCGGCTGGTCGCCGTTAAACAGGGTGCCGCAAATGGTCCGGCTCTGCACCTGGGTGACCGCGGTCAGCCGGATCAGCGTCTGATAGGCCGAAGCCGCTTCCCGCGTGACTTCGGTCACCGAAACTCCACGCGCCTTGGCGATGCTGGGAGCGTTGACCATGTTGACCGTTTCGGTCTGCGGCGCCAGCAGCCCCTCCAGCAGGAGTGCCGTCAATGGTTTTTGGTTGAGCGTGGCGGCGTGCCCCTCGTACTCGATGGTCGCGGAGACGATGGCCGTTTCCACCAATTGGCCCATCAGTCTGCCGATCTGTCGCGCCAAACTCATATAGGGCTTCAGCTTCGGCATCTCTTCGGCACTCACCGAAGGCATGTTCAGGGCGTTGACGACCGCCCCGGTGAGCAAATAATCCGCCATCTGCTCGGCGACCTGAAGCGCCACCTTTTCCTGCGCCTCGATCGTGGACGCGCCAAGGTGCGGCGTTGCGACGACCTGAGGCATGCCGAACAGCGGGCTGGCGCGGGCCGGTTCCTCGGCGAACACGTCGAGCGCAGCGCCGGCAACGTGGCCCGCCTCGATTGCGGCCTTCAGGTCGGATTCAACCACCAGAGCGCCGCGGGCGCAGTTGATGATGCGGACGCCGAATTTCATTTTCGCCAGCGAGTCGGCGTTGATCATGCCGCGGGTCGCTTCCGTCGCCGGCACGTGCAGCGTGATAAAGTCCGCGCGCGCATAAAGTTCGTCAAGTTCGACCTTTTCCACGCCGAGGGCCTCGGCACGCTCGGCCGAAAGGTAAGGATCGTTGGCGATGACCTTCATCTTCAATCCACGAGCCCGGTCAGCGACGACCCCGCCAATGTTGCCGCAGCCAACGATGCCCAGGGTCTTTCCGGCAAGCTCAACACCCATGAACTTCGACTTTTCCCACTTGCCGGCCTGCGTCGAGGCATTGGCGGCGGGAATTTGGCGGGCGAGGGCGAAGAGCATGGCCAAAGCGTGTTCGGCGGTCGTGATCGAATTGCCGAAGGGCGTGTTCATAACGACGATACCGCGGCCGGTTGCCGCGGCAAGATCGACGTTGTCAACACCGATGCCAGCCCGGCCAATGACCTGCAAGTTGTCGGCGGCGGCGATGAGTTCGGCCGTGACCTTTGTCGCCGACCGGACGGCCAGACCGTGATAGTCGCCGATAATGGCCTTCAGTGCCTCTGACGCGAGGCCGGTGCGGACGTCAACGTCAATTTCCCGGGACCGGAAAATCTCGGCGGCCTGGGGGCTCATCGCATCGGAAATCAAAACCTTGGGCATGACAATCGTCCCGCTGGCACTGTCTCTGCAGTGCAATCTTCAATCAACGAAGGGAGCGCGCGGTCTACGCGGCGCGAAGTTGCTCTGCGACGGTTGCCCACGCCCAGTCGAGCCAAGGGAACAGCGCCTCGAGGTCAGCGGTCTCCACAGTGGCGCCCGCCCACAGCCGCAAGCCGGGAGGAGCATCGCGGTAGGCCCCGATGTCGAAGCCGGCGCCCTCCTGCTCGACGAGCGTGGCCAGCCGCTTCGCCACGGCGGCGCGCTGGTCGCCCGGCAGCGACGCGAACCGGGAATCGACAAGCTTCAGGCAGACCGAGGTGTGCGACCGGTAGCGTTTCTCGTCGGCGAGGAAATCCACCCAGGGCGTCTCCGCTACCCAGCGCTCGATAGCCGCCAGGTTGGCCTTTGCCCGCCCGATCAAGGCCGGAAGCCCGCCAATGGCCTCGGCCCAGCGAAGGCCATCGAGGGCGTCCTCCACCGCCAGCATGGACGGCGTGTTGATAGTTTCGCCCACAAAAATGCCGTCGATCAGCTTGCCGCCCTTGGTCATGCGAAAAATCTTGGGCAAGGGCCATGGCGGGGACCAGCTCTCCAGGCGGGCGACCGCGCGCGGAGAGAGTGCCAGCATGCCATGCTGCGCCTCGCCGCCCAGCACCTTTTGCCAGGACCACGTGACCACATCAAGCTTTGACCAGGGGAGATCATAGGCGAAGGCTGCGGAGGTGGCGTCGCAGAGGACAACGCCGGTACGCGCCTCGTCGAGCCACCCGCCATCCGGCACGACCACGCCAGATGTGGTCCCGTTCCAGGTGAAGACGATATCGCGCGCCGGATCAACGTCCGGCAAGTTTGGCAGCCTGCCGTACTCAGCGGTCAGCGCGCGAACATCGGCCAGCTTGAGCTGCTTGCGGACGTCGGTAATCCACTGCTCGCCGAAGCTTTCCCAGGCGAGCATATCGACCCCGCGCTCCCCCAGCAGACTCCACATCGCCATCTCAATGGCTCCGGTATCCGACGCCGGAACGATGCCGAGCCGCCAGTCCTCAGGCAAGCCCAGCAGCGCCCGCGATCGACCGATCACGTCTGCCAGCTTCGCCTTGCCGCCCTTGGAGCGGTGCGAACGACCGAGGTAGGCGCCCTCCAGTACCGCGAACGACCAGCCAGGTCGCTTCGCACAGGGACCGGAAGAAAAACAGGGATTTGCCGGCCGGACAGCCGGCCGCGAGGGTGTGGTCATCGAGGATTCTTGCTCCCATCCTTGCAGATGGGTCGCGGCCCGTCGGGAGGCCGTGGCCCGCCGGGTTTATAGGGACGCCGGTGTTCCGGGTCAAATGTGACATTGTCGGTGATTGCCGCCCGCAGCTTTATGCAACGCGTTCTCGCGACGTCAGGGATGCGAACAGGCGGCGAGGTCATTATTCTCCGCCAACCTTGACGGCCGAGCCAGCGTGCGATCGGATACAGGCCATACAGCAACGAGCGACGAAATGCCCTATCGATCCTTGCGCGATTTCATGGCCCGACTTGAGAGCGAGGGACGTCTGGTGCGGGTCCGCGAACCCGTTTCGCCCGTGCTGGAGATGACCGAGATCCAGACCAGGCTTCTCGCCGAGGGCGGCCCGGCGGTCCTTTTCGAAAATGTCGTGCGGGAGGATGGCACGTCGTACGGCATGCCGGTGCTGGTCAATCTTTTCGGCACGGTCGAACGCGTTGCCTGGGGGATGGACCGTCAACCCTCCGGACTGCGGGAAGTGGGTGAAGCGCTCGCCTTTCTGCGCCAGCCCGAGCCTCCGGGTGGCTGGAGAGAAGCCCTGGACATGCTGCCGCTCCTGCGCACCGTCATGGCGATGCGGCCGAAGACGGTTGGTGTCGCGCCATGCCAGGAGGTCGTGCTCACCGGGGACGACATCGATCTCACGCTCCTGCCGATCCAGATGTGCTGGCCCGGCGAACCGGCGCCGCTGATCACCTGGCCCCTGGTGGTAACACAGGGGCCGTCAATTGGCTCAGGAGGGGGCGACCGGCGGGATGTGGCCAATCTCGGCATCTATCGGATGCAGGTCACCGGCCGGAACAGCACCTACATGCGCTGGCTGAAGCACCGCGGAGGCGCTCAGCACCACGCACGCTGGAAGGACAGCCGGACGGAACCGCTCCCCGCCGCCGCCGTGATCGGCGCCGATCCGGGTACCATCCTCGCCGCGGTGACGCCCGTTCCCGATACGGTATCGGAGTACCAGTTCGCAGGCCTCCTGCGCGGCAGCAGGGTCGAACTGGTCGACTGCAAGACAATTCCACTAAAGGTCCCGGCACAGGCCGAAATCGTGCTGGAAGGTCTGGTTTCTCTGGACGATTACGGCGACGAAGGACCCTACGGCGACCATACCGGCTACTACAACGCCGTGGAGCCCTTCCCGGTTTTTCGCGTCACGGCGATCACCATGCGGCGCAAGCCGATCTACCTCTCGACCTTTACCGGACGACCGCCCGACGAACCGTCGGTCCTGGGGGAAGCTCTGAATGATGTTTTCGTCCCGCTCCTGACGCAGCAGTTTCCCGAAATCACCGATTTCTGGCTTCCGCCGGAGGGGTGCTCTTATCGGGTGGCCGTGGTGGCGATGAAGAAGGCCTATCCCGGCCATGCGAAACGCATCATGATGGGAATTTGGTCCTATCTGAGGCAGTTCATGTATACCAAGTTCGTGATCGTGGTGGACGCCGACATCTCGGCACGCGACTGGAAGGACGTGATCTGGGCGCTTTCCACCAATGTCGATCCGGCGCGCGACATTACGGTAATCGAGAACACGCCTATCGACTATCTGGATTTCGCGTCACCTGTGTCCGGCCTGGGCAGTAAGCTGGGCATCGATGCCACAGCAAAATGGCCGTCCGAAACGAACCGGGAGTGGGGTCGAAAAATCAGGATGACCGAGAGCGTGATCGACCGTGTCACCGCGAAATGGGGTGCCTACGGCCTACCCGGCAGCGGTCGGCCGATCTGGAAATGAACCGGCAACCGGCAAGTTTGCCTCAGCCGAACAAAGCGAGACCGATGAACTCAACGAACATTGCCGACGCCGATCTGCTCAGGCTCGCTCAGGAGTGCCGTGCGTGGCCGTTCGTCGAAGCGCGCGCGCTCATCGATCGGCTGGGCGGGAAGCCTCCGCCGAAGGGTTACGTGCTGTTTGAAACGGGTTACGGCCCTTCCGGCCTGCCCCATATCGGCACCTTCGGAGAAGTGGCGCGCACGACCATGGTTCGTCGCGCCTTTTCGGTGCTGTCCGACCTTCCCACCAGACTTTATGCCTTTTCAGATGACATGGATGGGCTTCGAAAGGTTCCGGACAATGTGCCGCAGCAAGACATGCTGCAGTCCTATCTGGGACGTCCGCTCACCGATATTCCGGACCCGTTTGGGACCCACTCGAGCTTCGGAGCGCACAACAACGCGCGGTTGCGCGCCTTCCTCGACCGGTTTGGCTTCGACTATGATTTTGTCAGCGCGACCGACTGTTATCGCAGCGGACGGCTGGACGATGCGCTGCGGCTGGTCCTGCGTCATTACGACGAAATCACCCGCATCATCTTGCCCACGCTGGGTGCAGAACGCAGAGCTTCTTACAGCCCGTTTCTTCCCGTCTCACCGCGCAGTGGCCGGGTCTTGCAGGTGCCGATCCTCCACCGAGATGCGGACGCCGGAACCATTGTTTATGTGGACGAGGACGGCTCTCGCGTCGAAACCACGGTTACCGGCGGCAACTGCAAGCTGCAGTGGAAGGCCGATTGGGCCATGCGATGGGTCGCGCTTGGCGTCGACTACGAGATGGCCGGCAAGGACCTGATCGATTCCGTGCGCCTGTCCAGCCGGATTTGCCAAGCCATGGGTGGGCGACCGCCGCAAAGCTTCATCTACGAACTGTTCCTGGACGAACGCGGTGAAAAGATTTCCAAATCGAAGGGCAACGGACTTGCCGTCGATGACTGGCTGACTTACGCGCCGGCGGAAAGCCTGGCTTTATTCATGTTTCAAAAGCCAAAAACCGCGAAGCGTCTGCATTTTGGATCCATTCCTAAGACCACGGACGATTGGCTTGACTTGCAGCGTCGTTACCCATCGCAGGAGCCGGCGGCGAAGCTCGAAAATCCGATCTGGCATATTCATCGCGGTGAGCCGCCCCCGGCCGGTCCGGAGGTTACCTTCTCTGCATTGCTGAACTTAGTCGCCGTTTGCCATAGCGAAAATCCTGAGGTCATCTGGCACTTCGTTTCACGCTATTGGCCGGAGGCAACGTCACAAACCGCGCCAATCACGGCGCAGCTGATCACCCACGCGATCGCCTACTATCGGGACTTCGTCAAGCCGCGGCAAACCTACCGGCCGCCGAGCGCGCAGGAAAGTCAGGCGCTGGAAGACCTGGCACGGGAACTTGCCGGTGCGCAGGAGCAGAATCGTGTCGATGGTGAGGCCTTGCAAACCCTGGTTTATGAGGTCGGCAAGCGACATCCCTGTTTTGGCGATCTGCGCGCCTGGTTCAAGGCGCTCTATGAGATTCTTCTCGGACAATCGGAAGGACCACGGATGGGGTCCTTCATCGCGCTTTATGGCGTGCCGGAGACCATTGTCCTAATTGAGCGGGCACGAGCGGGAGACGATCTGAGAGTTCCCACTTCCGCAAGCTGAGGCTGGCGAGCCGCTTCCTGGCCAGCCTGGTTATTGACTGGCCCAGACAACGCGGGCGACCCACTCCACATCCTCTGCCGCGAGCCAGCGGTCAGGGTGTTCAGTATTGAGGGAACTGAGCTCAAACTTGTAGGACGTCTTGCGACGCAGGATCTTGGCCATCACCTCGCCGTCGCGGGCCTTGAGGACCACGCGATCTCCGCGCCGCGTTTCAGCCGCTGGCGAGACGATGAGAACGTCTCCATCGCGGTAAACCGGTTCCATGCTGTCGCCGCTGACCTCCAGCGCATAGGCATGAGGATCTCCGACATTCAGAAACGGAATCTCCTCCCATCCGGCGCCGGAGGGATAACCTGCGTCGTCAAAATACCCAGCGGTACCAGCCTGAGCGAAGCCAATCACCGGGATATTCTGATAGGCCGCCGTTCCGAGGCCGCCGACATAGGCGATAAATTCATTCAGGGACGCCCCGGTCGCTTGCAGCACTTTGGAAAGGCTTTCCGTGCTCGGCCAACGTTCCTTGCCGTCGCGTGTCTTCCGTTTGCTCTTGTTGAAAGTGGTTGGATCGAGCCCGGCCTTCTTGGCAAGGCCGGAGGGGGAAAGCCCGCGGTCACGGGCCAGCCGATCGATCGCGTTCCAAATGTCAGAATGCCTGAGCATGGGAACATGGTCTTCTATCCACGGCCCGATTGCACTAGGAACGTCTTGCTATGAGGCGCTTGAAAAAGGACCATAGTCTGATAATGTTGGGGAAATTGACATGGTCGGAAGGTGATCCGTTGTGCCCATGCTCCATCCCGTCGCCCGGACTATAGCTCAACCTCCTATTAATGCTTTCGAATCTGCTGAAGAAGCGTGGTTCTGGTTTGTCCGATGCCAGCAAGTCCGCCGGGAAGGCGCCCAGCTGGCGGGCGGCGGGATGTTTTCCCGTCCGTGCGACCCTGACGACATCTATCGCGCGATTATGGGGCTTCGACGCCGGGGGGTCGTTGGCGCTGTGCATCTGACCGTGCTTGCCCGGTTCGGGCTTATCGGTCGGCCGCCGGATCCCCGCTGCGCCGACGAGGCGCAACCGGCCCAGTGGTGGGGGGAAGCGCTGGACAGATTGGGGACCGTATTGCGGGACAAGGGCATTATCGATTGATCCGACAGCTCACAGCAACGACAGGAGAGCCTTCCGGCCAGCCCCCGCCTGTTTCAACCGCCGCGACCAGAGCGAAGCAAGAGCGCGTTGCTCTGGTCGTGTTCGTTGACCAGGCGGGTCTACTTTGCCTCCGCTGGTTGCGAAAAGGTTTTCGGCACTGCTTTGTGATCGTGCGGGTTGACCGAGGCTGGATTGCCTGCGACCCGATGTCGCACCGCACCGACCTCGATCTCTTCGGCGACTTGAGTTCGGACCAGCTTGCGCACTGGTACCGTAGCCTCGGGTTGAACGTTGTGCGAACTCGGATTCGCAGCGCGCCGCTACGGCTCGCACCGGTGCGTCCCTACACGTGTGTCGAGGCCGTCAAGCATGTGCTCGGTCTGCACGCCCCTTGGACCCTCACTCCCTGGCAACTTTACAAGAGATTGCGCCACGATGACGTTCGCGCCGAATAACGCCTTGACAGGGGCTGATCACTAGGGATATAGTCCTAGATAACGAACGCCTTACGTGCGTCTGCATGATATCTCTCCATCCATCCGCAGGAGGACACCCGAATGGGCGGGCTCTTCAAGGCGATCACTCCGCCTACGCCAAAGGCTTCCCAGTCTACTTCTCAGCAAACCACACCAGTCGCAACGACAACACCGGCAGCGGCCCCCCAGGCCGAGGCCCCGGAACCGAGCGAGAGCGAACGCAGGAAAGAGGCGCTGACCCATCGGCAATCAGGCCGCATTGGGACGATAGCAACGTCTTCCAGGGGATTATTGATGGCTGCTGACTGGATCCCCGCACGCAAGTCCCTGCTCGGAGAGTGAGACATGGCTGCTCTGTCACCGGACGCCGTGCTCACCAGATATCAGCGCGCAAAAGAACGGCGCGCGGTCTGGGAGGGATTGTGGCAGGAATGCTACGATTATGCCCTGCCGACCCGCGACACTGCTGTTCGCTCGGCCTCGGCAGGCCCGCGACGCTGGGATCGCATCTTCGACGGAACCGCCCCTGACGCGGTGGACCAATTGGCCGCGAGCCTGATGGCGCAGCTGACACCCCCGTGGACGCGATGGATGGGCTTCACCGCAGGCCCCGACATCCCCGAGGAGGAGCGGGCGGACGTCGCGGGCGAACTCGAGCGCGCCAGCACGGTGATGCAGTCGCATTTCGACCGCTCGAACTTCGCGGTCGAAATGCACCAGTGTTACCTGGACCTGGTAACCGCCGGCACATCTTGTCTTCTTTTTGAAGAAATGCCGGCGGGAGAACCGTCGGCCTTTCGCTTCACCGCAGTTCCGCTGGTCCAGGTTGTCTTGGAGGAGGGGCCATATGGTCGGCTGGATGTCACCTTTCGCCGCCACGAGTTAACCGTCCAGCAACTCCTCGCCCGCTTTCCGAACGCGCGCAATTCGCAGAAACTTCGGCTCTCCGAGCGGACTAACGACGTTGAGCTTCGGGTACCTGTCGTCGAGGCCGTGGTTCCGGACGGCAACGGCTACGGCTACATCGCGATCGTGGAAGATGGCCGCGACATCGCGGGGGATTTGGTCCTGGCGGAGGGGCGGTTCGCCGCATCTCCTTTCATCAACTTTCGCTGGCTGAAGGCGCCGGGCGAAATCTACGGCCGATCGCCGGTGATGAAAGCCCTGCCCGATATCAAGACGGCGAATAAGGTTGTCGAGCTGGTGCTCAAAAACGCCTCGATCGCGGTCACCGGCATCTGGCAGGCAGACGACGACGGGGTAATCAATCCGGCAACGATCAAGCTGGTGCCGGGCACGATTATTCCGAAAGCCGTCGGCTCCGCCGGCCTCAAACCTCTCGAAACGCCGGGTCGCTTTGACGTTTCAGAGCTCGTTCTTGACCAGCTGAGAGGGCGGATCAGAAAGGCCCTGTTCGTCGATCAGCTGGGCCAGGTCAACGGCCCACGGATGACCGCGACGGAGGTCCTTGAGCGGTCCGCCGAAATGGCGCGCATTCTCGGCGCCACCTACGGACGGCTGCAATCGGAGCTGCTCTCTCCCCTCGCGACGCGCGCTCGCGCGATTCTGGCACGGCGTGGCGAAATCCCGGACATGCCGCTGGATCACCGGCTTGTCGCACTCGAATACAAGTCTCCCCAAGCCCGCTATCAGGCCCAGCAGGACGTTCAAAACACACTCGTGTGGCTCGACGCCGTCCGAGGCCTTGGTCCCGAGGCCATGGCGGCAGTTGATCAGGCCGCCGCGGCTCGGTGGCTGGGCCGCACCCTTGGCGTTCCCGGCGACCTTATGCGTGTCCAGACGGCGAGCACCGACGTCACCGACGCGTTGGCCCAGGCTCTGTCGGAACTGCCGCCGGCCCGGAGCGAAGAGGGACAGCACGAATGAAAAGCGAGGGCTGGCAGTGGTTTGAAGCAGGCGAAACCGACGAACCGAACGCTGAGGTGGCCGAACAGCCATCCCTGGCGATCACGTTTGCCCGCTGCTTTTCGACGCCGGAGGGAAAGCGCGTTCTCCAGCACCTACGGGCATGGACACTGGAACGGACGCTCGGCCCCGCGGCAAGCGACGCGCATCTTCGTTACCTGGAAGGTCAGCGTCAGCTTGTGGCGCACATGCTGATGCTGACCGCCCAGGGAACGCTGCGATCTTGAATCAAGTTTGCAACCCCTTTGTGAGGGAGTCGTCTGATGACTGAGAATCTGCTCGATGCCGGCCTGTCCGGTAACGCCGGCGAGGTCGCCGTCGCGCCTGCCGTCTCGGACGATCGCTCGGCACGTCCGGCCGGATTGCCGGATAAGTTTTGGGACGAGCGGAGTGGCCAGGTGCGCCTGGACGCCCTGCTCAAGTCCTACATGGAGCTGGAAAGAAAGCTGTCCTCGCTGCCGCCCCGTGACGTTCCCGGAACGCCGGACCAATATCGCCTTGTCGTCAAGAACGACCTTCTGACGACGGATGCCGATATCAACCGGCGGCTCCACGCTGCCGGCTTTTCCCAGGAACAGGCCCAACTTGTCTACGACCTGGCCTGCGAGCGGCTGATGCCGATGATCAGCGAACTCGCGGCCATGTTCGAGGCCGATGCGCAGATCGAGCGGCTGACCAAGCAGTTTGGCGGCGAGGAGCGCTGGCGCGAGGCTGCCCGGCAGATTGATGCCTGGGGGCGCGCCCGCCTTCCCAAGCGGGTGTTCGAGGCCCTGTCAACGACCTTCGAAGGTGTCGTCGCAATGCACCGGATGATGGACGGCGAGGAGCCGGGCCTGGTCCGGGACGCCCCCGCGGGAGAAGAGAGCATCAACGAGGCTTCCCTGAAGCAGTTGATGCGCGATCCCCGATACTGGAAGCATCAGGACCCCGCGATCGTCGATAAGGTCCGCGAAGGCTTCCGCAAGTTATATCAGGACAAAGGGTAAGGCGGCCGAGCGTCGCCCTTGGCCCGCCGCTTCGGCGGCGGGCCGTCGCGATGGCACACCCGACGCGGTTCGCAGCCTCAGTTTCAGCAACGTCAAATCACCGTCGCGAGGACAACCCGCGCTAGAGAACAGTGCGAGGCCCTCGTCGTTCGGCGTTCGCCGGCGGTCCCCCGCCACAACCGGCATTTCCTCCCACCCGCTTCGCCTTCGGGCGATAGGAGACCTCTTGAAATGTCGACCTCCGTGGAGTTGTCGTTCGTCAAGAACTTCGAAGCAGAAGTTCATCTTCAGTATCAGCAGATGGGCTCGAAGCTTCGGAATACTATTCGTATAAAGAACAATGTTACCGGTTCCAGCACTGTCTTCCAGAAGGTAGGCAAGGGCACCGCGTCTACAAAAGCGCGTCATGGCAAGGTTCCTGTAATGAACGTCGACCATACGCCAGTCGAGTGCAGTCTTCAGGATTATTATGCCGGAGATTGGGTTGATCAGCTCGATGAGTTGAAGACCAACATCAACGAACAGCAGGTGGTGGCAAAGGCGGGCGCCTTTGCTCTCGGCCGCAAGACGGATGAGCTGATCATCAGCCAGCTTGCAAGTTCCAGCACCCAGGCCGGGGCCGGAACCGACGGAATGACCAAGGCGAAGGTCCTGACGGCCTTCGAAAAACTCGGTGAAATCGACGTTCCAGACGACGGCCAGCGCTTTGCTGTGGTCGGCTGGAAGCAGTGGAGCGAACTGCTCAACATCGAGGAATTTGCCAACGCGGACTATGTCGGCGACGACGACCTGCCTTGGAAGGGGACCCAGGCGAAACGCTGGCTGGGCGCCCTCTGGTTGCCGCACTCGGGCCTGCCGAAGTCCGGAAACGTCCGCAAGTGCTTCTGGTACCACAAGACCGCTGTCGGCCACGCGATCGGAGCGGAAGTCAAGACCGACATCACCTGGCACGGCGATCGTGCCGCGCACTTCGTCAACAACATGATGAGCCAGGGGGCTTGCCTCATCGACCCATCAGGTGTTGTCACCCTTCCCTGCCTCGAGAGCTGAGGACATCGACCATGGCTTACAACCCAAAGAACCTGAGCGTATTGGCCTACGCCAACGGGTTTACGCTCTGGCATTACACCAGCACTGACGACGGAACGGTTGTCGACAATACCGGCTACTTCAACGCCGCCGCGGACATGCTGCGGGTGGGGGACATGATCCTCGCCAACGTCGCGACGGCGAGCACTCCGGGGGCTGGCGTCTTCCTGGTCAACGCCAATGCCACCGGCAGCGTCGATGTCGCAAACCTGACGCCGTTCGGGACTACCGACGCCGACTAACGTCAGTAATGGCGCACACCCCTCCGTACCGGGCCGGTGCGGAGGGTGTGTGCTGCTTATTTCCCCGCGCCTTTGTTCCAGTCCACTCCAGAAATCCGCCCACAGGAGTTCGGTATGGCCCTCTCCCGAATCGACTTATGTTCTCGCGCCCTGCTGAAGGTCGGCGCCCATACCATCGCCTCCTTTGATGAAGGAACCGCGGAGGCGGAGGTGGCGGCCAGTCTTTACCCGACGGTCCGCGACGCCGTGCTGTCGTCCCATCCGTGGAACTTCGCAACCTACCAGATGACCCTGCCCAGGCTCTCCACTTCGCCCATCGCCGACTTCGCCAACGCCTTTCAGCTGCCTGCCGATTGTATCCGTGTCTTATCCGCTGGAACCGCCGGTCGCGGCCAGGGCGCCGTCTACAAGATCATCCAACGTCAGGTGCTGACCGACGTGGATGAGGTGGTGCTGACCTACGTGTCTCGGCCTGATGAGGCAGATTTTCCGGCTTTTTTCGACATCGCGCTGATCGCGCAGCTCGCCGCGGAATTCTGCATCCCGCTGACCGACAGCACCGGGCGCTGGGAAATCCTGCAGAAGCTGGCCGAGGGGGAGCTGCGGCGCGCAAGACTGATCGACGCCCAGGAGGATACGCCGCCGGCCATTGAGGATTTTTCTCTTCTAGAGGGGCGCATGTGATGCCGCACGCGCGGATCCATAAGACGAGCTTTGCCGGAGGCGAAATTGCGCCGCAACTGCTCGGGCGCGGAGATTTGCGGGCGTACGAAAACGGCGCCAGGCGTCTGCGCAATGTCTTCATTCACCCGACGGGAGGAGTGAGCCGCCGTCATGGCCTGCGACTGGTGGATATCGCAGCCGGGCCCGGTCGGCTGATCTCGTTCGAGTTCAACACCGAGCAGGTATACCTGCTCGTCTTCACCGACAGACGTATCGATGTTTATCGGGATGGCGCAAGAGTTGCCATCATCGGTGCACCCTGGACTGCCGCTCAGCTCGGCCAGATCAACTGGACGCAGAGTGCCGACACGCTGCTTATTGTACACCCGGACGTAGCACCCCGTAAGATAACGCGGACCTCCGACAACGTCTGGCTGCTGACCAGCTGGAATTTTTATTCGAAGGATAACTGGGTTTATTCCCCACACTACAAGTTTGCTGATCCGGCGGTGACGGTGCAGCCGAGCGGCACCGGAGGCCTTATCCAAGTTACGGCGTCTGCTCCCGTGTTTACGCCTTCGCATATCGGTGCGCGGTTGCGCATCAACGGCAAAGAGGTCGCCATCACTGCGGTGCTTTCTTCCGTGGCGGTGCACGCGGTCTGTGGCCAGCCGCTGACATGGACGACGCCGACGATCGATTGGACGGAGCAGGTCTTTTCCGAAGCCCATGGCTGGCCCATCAGCGTCTGCTTCCATCAGGACCGGCTGGTCATTGGCGGCTCGCGCGACATGCCCAACCGGCTCTGGCTATCGAAATCCGCCGATCTGTTCAATTTCGATGTTGGCGAGGGACTTGATGACGAAGCGATCGAGTTTCCCATCCTATCCGACCAGGTCAATGCCATCCGCCACGTGTTCTCTGGCCGTCATTTGCAGGTTTTCACGTCCGGCGCCGAATGGATGGTCACCGGGGATCCGCTGACGCCAACCAACATCCAGCTGTTCCGGCAGACCCGGGTCGGCTCGCGCATCGATCGGACAATTCAACCTCAAGACGTGGACGGGGCTACGCTTTTTGTGCCTCGCACGGGATCGTAGCTTCGCGAATTCCTATTCTCCGACGTCGAACAGGCTTACCAGGCTTCCGACCTCGCCATGCTCGCGCACCACCTGATGGATCACCCCATCGACATGTGCTACGACGAGTCGCGGCGGCTGCTCCACCTCGCGATGACCAATGGAACCGTCGCCACACTGACCGTCTATCGCGACGAAGAAGTCAGCGGCTGGACACAGCAGCAGACAGACGGCCATGTCCTCGCCATCACCAACGTCGGGGAAGATGTTTTCCTCCTGGTCGAGCGGGAGGGCACCGTTTTCATCGAAGTTTTCGACGAGACGCTGAACGTCGATTGCGGCCTGGCTGGAACTTCGGTGACCCCCAAACAGGAATGGTCCGGGGCAAGCCATCTCGAGGGCCGTCGTGTGAAGGTGCTGGCCGATGGCGCGGTGGTCGGAGACAAAGATGTGCAGGGCGGGATAGTAAGACTGGATGAGCCCGCTCTGTCGGTACAACTCGGCCTGCCGTTCACGCACACCATACAACCCCTGCCGCCAGCCGCCGTTTCTCTTTCCGGCAGCTCAGGCGGCCGGTTCCGGCCCATTTCGCTGACGCTCCGGGTCCTGGATACCAAGGCCCTCTATCTGGATAGCGGACGCGGTCTCATGTACGTGCCGTTCAGGCGGTTCAGCGAGGGCCTTCTGGGCGCGCCGCTGGAGGCCTACAGCGGCGACGTCACCGTGCGAACGCTCGGCTGGCGGGATACCGGAATTGATCCGATCTGGCGGATCGAACAGGACGTCCCGCTGCCCTTCACGCTGCTGTCGGTTTCGATGGAGATTAGCGTTTCAGGCTGATCGTCCGCCGCCGCTTCCTGTCTAGCCAATGGAGAGTGTCGATGGGTGGAATGCTGCCAACCGCGGCCCTGAGCGCGGTGCAGTTCGGTATGGATATGGCCCAGCAAAAGACCAATCAGGCTGAGGCCAAGGCGGATGCGCAGACGCAAACGCAGCAGATTCAGCAGCAGCAGGAGGTCCAGCAGCGGGAGCGACGGGAGCAGCTGCGTCGGGCGATGGCAACCCAGCGTGCACGCTTTGGTGCGCAGGGTTTGACCGCCGGCGGGGGCGGTTCGGCTGAATCGACCTTGAGCGGACTTGAAGGGGAGGCTGCGCGCGACGAGCAGGATGCCACCAACCTCAGCAGCCTGCGCATCGATCGTATCAACGACGACCTTGAATATCAGCAGAGACGCAGCCTGCTCGATGCGTCCTCTTCACGCTACCGGTCAGCGTTCTCGCTGATGCAACAGAGCCTGCGCTCCGTCTCTCTTCTTTGAACTGGGCGACCTCGTTGCACGTCTCGAATCACCACTGTTCGGATGCTGCCGATGATTCAGCAAACCAAGCCTTGGTACCTCTCGAAAGGCTTTGTCGGGCCGCTGGTGACCGCAATTCTGTTTTTATTGCGCAACCTCGGCATTGCCGATTTTGACAATGAGACGGTGTTGGGCATCCTTTACCAGAGCGCCGAATTTGCAGGGATCATCGCGGGCATGGTCGGTCGAGCGATTGCACAAAAGAAGCTGACACTCGGCCCTGCGCCAGGCGTCGATCGGGCCGACCGGCCCACAACCGCGTCGAAAGCGCCGCTGAGGCGACGATTGGGCAAGTTGGGGCGGCCGTCCGCTCCACCACAGTGCACACCGGGAGAACGATGAGGTGATCGACCAACGGGACACCGTGTCCCCGGCGGGCCGCTCCTCAGCAAATGAGGGGTTGGATGAACTCCGGCGCGACCTTCTCGGCAATCTCCCCGGCCTGCTCGCTCGCGCCATTGGCACGTACGGGCGCTTCGCCAATGAAACCCCTCCCGAAGACAGCAAAGGCTTTCTCGCCTATCAGGCCGGCTGCCGGGGAGCATTGTCCCACATTCATCTGCTGGTGAAGCTGGCCCATTGGGCCCGCGCCGCGATCGATGACGACGTTGTCGCGGGCGAATTCGAGCACCTCGATCGTCTCGTTCGGGAGGCCGAAGAGGCACTGGACCTCGAGCTGCCAGCCGACGACGACTGATCGCGCAGGCACTGCGCCGGCATGACTGCCGGCCAGTCCTTTTCCATCTCAACCAATCCACAGGAGCCGTCTCATGGCCCTCATTTCGCTGCGGGGTCGTGCGGTGTCGACCGCACGATGGGCCTCGCGCTGCGTTTCTACTGCGCTTCCCTCACTCCCCTGCCTGATCGCGGCACTGCTGCTGACGGGGTGCAGCTATGTGGATCGGGCCCGCCAGGGATCGGACCTCGTCGTTGGCGTTGCCGAACAGTACAAGCTTGAGACCCTGGTGCAGGCCGATATCGAGCGTCAGCGCGTCCGCGCGGCGCGCTGCTACAGCCCCTTGCTGACGCCGGCGACGCTGAGTGCCGCCGCGGTGGACGGCCGGCTGGGTTCGGCCTGGATCGACGGGCTGCTGCAGGATTGCCCTCGTTTCAGCGCCTTTCTTTCCGAGCTGATGATGCGTCGTGCGCAAGCGGCGGGCATCGCTCCGGTCGGCCCGGCCGCGGTTTTCCCCGCCCCGGGAACTTTGCAGCCGCTGCCACTGATCCAAACCGCTCCGTCCCCGGCTGCCACTCCTGGGAAATTCACTCTCGGGGAATCCAATAATGGTCTGGTTTCGCTCGAGGCCGTTGAACCGTGAGGGCTGCCCGTCGCTTTCGGCCGGCGCCAGTCCCGCATCGAAGGCGACCTTCGCGGCCTTTGTCTGGATCTGGAACAACAGCCAGGGACAACCCACTCCAAAGCTGCACCTGAAGATTGCTTCCTGGCTTGCCGAACGATGGCAGCGCGGCGACCGCCAGCTGCTCCTGCTCGCGTTTCGCAGCTCCGGAAAATCCACGCTCGTGGGACTGTTCTGCGCCTGGCTGCTGTTCCGGGATCCGAACCTGCGCATCCTGGTTCTGGCCGGCGACTTCGCCCTGGCAAAGAAGATGGTGCGCAACGTCAAGCGGACCATCGAGCGCCATCCGCTGACAACGCGATTGAAGCCACGGCAGGCCGACCACTGGGCCTCTGACCAATTCACCGTTCGGCGCAATGCCGAACTTCGCGATCCTTCGATGCTGGCCAAGGGAGTGGCCGCGAATATCACCGGCCTTCGCGCTGACGTCATCATCTGTGACGATGTCGAGGTTCCGAATACGTGTGACACCCCAAGCAAACGCGCGGAACTGCGAGCCCGGTTGCAGGAAATCGATTATGTGGTCGTGCCGGGTGGCCTGCAGCTTTTTGTCGGCACGCCCCACACGTTCTACTCGATCTACGCCGACGTTGCGCGTCCGGAACTCGGGGAAGCACAGCCGCAACTGGCGGGATTCCACCGGCTGGAACTGCCGCTTGTCGATGCGCAGGGTCGCAGCCGCTGGCCCGAGCGGTTTTCGGCCCAGCGGATCGAGGCCATCCGCAGGCGCGCCGGGCCGGCAAAGTTCGAGAGCCAGATGCTGCTGCGCCCGCGGAACATCGTCGAGGGCCGGCTGGATCCGAACCGGCTGCGCCCGTACGCCGAAGAGCTGGTGTACACGGAAGGCAACCGGGAGGCGACGCTGACCCTGGGAGGCAAGCGCCTGGTGTCCGCTTCCTGCTGGTGGGATCCGTCTTATGGAGCGCCAGGCTCGGGCGATGCGAGCGTTGTCGCGGCCGTGTTCACCGACAGCGAGGGCGGCTACTGGCTGCACGGCATCCGGTATCTGAAGCATGATCCCGCCCGGACCTCGGAAACCGACGAGGCGACCCAGCTGTGCCAGCAGGTGGTGCAGTTCGCCCGCGACCTCTACCTGCCCGCGATCAGGCTGGAAACCAACGGCATCGGCCGATTTCTGCCGAGCCTGCTCCGCCGCGAGCTTCGCGCGGCTGGCATGCGTTGCGCCGTGTTGGAGCGAACATCGAAACGAAACAAGGACCTGCGAATCCTGGATGCTTTCGATGCGGTCCTGGCCGCGGGTTGTCTCGCGGCCCATCGAAGTGTCTGGGACACGCCGTTCATCGAGGAGATGCGGGAGTGGCGGCCGGGCGGCCGGGGCCGGGACGATGGTCTCGACGCCGTCGCCGGGTGCCTTGGTGACGAGCCGGTGCGGCTGGCGCGCTGGGAAAGCGATGAGCCCATTCCCCTGCCTTCCTGGCGTGGCGGCGCCGTCTCCTTATTTTGGGCTGACGATATCTTCGAGCCCTGAAAATCCGGCCATCGACAAGGACTGCCCGATCTCCGGCCGGCCATCCGTCCTCAAAATGTCTTGGGAGCAAAGCTTTGCATCGAGACTATCCCCTTCGGCAGACGGAAGTCGGCCTGGCTGACGCCGCGCACCTGCTCGCCCTCATCCTCTGGGACGAGGCGGCGGAAGAGTCCGTTCGGGTGCAGGAGGCACTGGCGGCGGCGGTTGCCAATCAGGTCCGGCAGTGGCAACAGCAGGCCGCTGCCGGGGGACGGCCGCAGTCGGACATCGATGTCAGCAGCTCGGCACGCGCCCGGCTGTTCGTCAGTTACCTCAATCTGCATGGACGGCGCAACCTTACGCCTCCCCCGTCGGGTGATGCCGTGTTTGCGATGTGCCGACGCATTGCGGGCCGCGCGGTGACCGGTGCCCTGAAGGATCCGACGGGCGGTGCCGTCCGCTTCCACCGCCTGGGCGTCACACCTTCGTGGGTCAGTCGGTTCGAGCCCGGCTCGCTCATCGGCTCGCATCTCTTCTACTACGACAGGGGAGCCGATAGCTTGGCGGCCCGCCTCGGCAGATGCGTCGCATGAATACCGGCCTATGAAGGCTCACGATCGCAACTACAAAATGTTGTGGAAAACTCAATATCTAGTAGACATGTCGATTCTTATTAGCAACAATCAGGGCCAAGGCAACTGGCAACGCCAGCATGGACTGGCAAGCAATGAGGGGTCGGTTGTCTCCCCGTTTCTCTAGTCGAGGGGCCCTGGTCACCATGTCGACCGCCGACTGGACTTCCGAGCGCATAGCCGCACTGATCGCCCTGTGGAACGAGGGCTTGACCACGAGCGAGATCGGCGTTCGCCTCGGCATCACTAAGAACGCCGTCATCGGCAAGGTTCATCGTCTTGGTTTGCCGCAGCGTCGCCCGACCCAGAAGGATGAGCCGGAACTGGCCGACGTTATTCGCCTCGACCGGCTGTCGGGGGATATGTGCAGCTGGCCCGTCGGCAATCCCGGCGACCGGAATTTCCACTTCTGTGGTGAGCCTTCCGCAACCGGAAAGCCCTATTGCGCGAAGCATTGCGCCGTTGCTTACGTCCGCAGCACCCGCGACCGCAGCGAAAGCTCCGTTGCCTGAACCCAAGCACCGGCTCTTCGAGCAATTGCCGGCGTCTTTCCCGTCTATGGCTTATTGGTGTGCGCGGTCTATAGTCTTGCCTCCGTCGCAACGAAACCGATCTGAGCGAGAGATTCTGCGCATGAGCTTTGTTGAACGGCTGCAGGCTTGCAGGCTGTTTGAGCCGGCTGACTATCTGCCTTTCCTGGTCGATGGCTCTCGCGTGGGCTTGGTCCGGCCTGAATTCGCGGCGCGGCTGGCCGGGTTTCCCGATGTGTTTGAGGTGGAATCCGATTGGGTCGCGCTGGCGCCACAACTCACCGGCGTCGAGGAGCGCGGCCGCGCCGTGCGGATCGTGCTGCGGCAACTCGCCGACGAGGGGATTATTCGCAGCTGGCGCGACGAACCCTATGCCGTCGCGGCGAGGCCGGAGGGACCATTGCTGTTCCTGATGGAGCGCGCAGCGATCCCCCAGTTCGCCATCTGGGCCACCGGCGTGCACCTCAACGGTTTTGTGCGAAAAGGGAGCGATCTCTATATGTGGGTCGGACGGCGCAGCCCCGACAAGCATATCGCCCCGAACAAGCTCGACCAGATCGTTGCCGGCGGCCGCTCCGCTCTGCACGGCATCCGTGAAACCCTGCTGAAGGAAGCCGAGGAAGAGGCCGGCCTTGACGCGGCGTTCGCCTCGCGCGCCATTTCCGTCGGTGCCCTCTCCTACTGCACCCGCCGGCAGGAGGGACTGCGCCGCGACATCCTCTACGTCTTCGATCTTGAGCTTTCCCCCGACTTTACGCCGACCAACAGCGATGGCGAGATCGCCGCGTTCGAGCTGTGGCCGATCGAACAGGTGCTGGAACGGGTGCGCGATACCGACGACTTCAAGTTCAACTGTGCGCTGGTGGTGATCGACTTTCTCATCCGCCACGGCGTGCTCACGCCGGAAAACGAGCCCGACTACCTGACCCTCGCCCGCGGCATGCACGCCGGCTGAGGCGCGAGCGCCTCGCTTCTCTCCCTGCCATGCTTGCCCCCGATCGGCAGAAGTCTGGCAATGAGACGGCTTTTCCGCTACCAACCGACCGAAGAGGAACATCGACAGGCGGGACGCGGATGGCCAACATCAGACTGCTCAGCGGGCCTTCGGCCCCTCCCAAGGCGGGGGGAGCGCCGAAGCAGCTTATCGTGCTGTTGCACGGAGTTGGCGCCGACGGCAACGACCTGATCAGCATCGCTCCCTTCTATCAGTCGGTGCTGCCGCACGCGTATGTGGTGTCTCCCAACGCGCCGTTTCCGTTCGACATGGCGCCCTTCGGCTACATGTGGTTCAGCATCGGCGACCTCTCCTCGTTCCCGCGGCTCGATGGCGTCCGCGTCGCGGCACCCTTCCTGAACGCCTTCCTCGACAATGAACTGGCCCGCCACCGGCTGAGCGATGCCGATCTGATGCTGGTCGGCTTTTCTCAGGGGGCGATGATGGCGCTCCACGTCGGCCTGCGGCGTGCGAAGTCGCCGGCCGGGATCATCTCTCATTCCGGGATGCTGGTCGCGGACCAGCTCCTGACGGAAATCAAGAACAGGCCGCCGGTGCTGCTGACCCATGGGGCGGCGGACGAGGTGCTGCCGGCCGCGTCCCTACCGGCCGCCGAAACCGCCCTCAAGGCCGCGGGCGTTCCGGTCGAGTCCCACCTCATGCCCGGACTGGGTCATGGCATCGATGAGGCGACGCTGCGCCTCGATCTGCGCTTTCTCGCCCGCTGCTTCTCGCCGGCGAGGTAGGCCCCGCCGGGTTCCGGCGCTTCCCGCTTTCTTCACCAAACCTTAACGCAGCCGATCCTTGGATTTTCGGCACAACATGTTGTACGCTGCTGGCGCTTGACGGGATAAGACAGCAAGTCTATGGCATGCAAGATTATCCGGCCCTTGTGCTGAATGCGGACTTCCGCCCGCTGAGTTATTTTCCCCTCTCCTTGTGGTCGTGGCAGGAGGCGGCGAAGGCGGTTTTCCTTCGCCGCGTGCATGTGCTCTCCGAATACGATCGCAAGGTGCGCTCCCCTTCGAAGGAAATGGCGCTGCCGAGCGTCATCGTTCTGAAGCAGTATGTACCGGCGGCGCGCAAGGCGGCCTTCACCCGCTTCAACGTGTTCTTGCGAGACCGGTTCGCGTGCCAGTACTGCGGTGACGAGCTGCCCGCCGAACGTCTGACCTTTGACCACGTCACTCCGCGGGTGCGCGGCGGACGGACGGAATGGTCCAACGTGGTTACGGCTTGCGAGCCCTGCAATCTGACCAAGGGACATCGCCTGCCGAAGGAGTCCGGAATCTGGCCGCTGCACCCGCCGTCTGAGCCGACGACGTGGGAGCTGCAGGAGAACGGCAGGGGATTTCCGCCGAACCACCTCCACGAAAGCTGGCGAGACTACCTCTACTGGGATACGGAGCTCGAGGAAAACTGATCGCCGGTCGCCGTCGGATGCCGCCTATTGCAGAGTGGCATGCTCCTTCTCCAGCATCGCGGCCGCAGCTATCGCCCCTTCCCGCCACGCCTCCATCAGTCGCAGGGCCCCTTCGTCACCCTCGTCCCCAAGGAACAGGTCGGCGATGCGGTTGATTTCGGCGAGATCGGTCACGTGCCGAAAACCCATCCGGTAGGCTTGCTTCGGGCTCATCCGTCACACCTTCGACGATGCTCCGCTCAGCCTACGGGCTTTGCATGAACATTTCGTTGACGGGCAGCGAGCCTGTGGGCGCGCAGGGTCAGCCTGCGCCCTGGTTGGGCGAGGCTGATCCGAACTTGGGAGCGGGCGTCTCAGCAGCAGCGCGTATTGCCGTTCCGGCCGCCGTAGCGCGCATCGATCCGCTCCCGGAAAAAGGCCTCGTAGCTGAGCGGCGGCCGCTCGGGATGGTGGCGCTGGTGGTGCGCCAGGTAGCTTTGATAATCCGGGATGCCACACATCTGCCGCCCCCCGCGCACCATCAGAGAAACCCAGCGGGATAATCGCTCCAGCCCGGTGCGGCAATCAGCGACGACCCCGCCACTGCCGCGATCAGCGGCGACTCCGCCACTGTCGCCATCGACGGTGCGAGCCGGGTTACGCATGGGCCGCCGCCTCCCGGCCTGGCAATGTCGGCGCGGCCTCGCGGGCCGTCGCGTGAGGGTTGTTATAACCCCGCCAAGCCGCGATCAGGCCGAAAACAATCATGCAGATCACCACGGCGACGAACAGTGCGCAGACACCGGAGTTGACATAATCGTTGAAGACGATGCGCTGCATCTCCTCCATCGTCTTGGCCGGACCCAGAATCTTGCCCTCGGCCATGGCCGTTCCGAACTTCTCGGCGTGCGCCAGGAAGCTGATCTTCGGATCCGGGTGGAAAAGCTTTTGCAGGCCGGCCGTCAACGTGCAGATGCAGAGCCAGATCGTCGGCAGCAACGTCACCCAGGCGTAGCGTTCGCGCTTCATCTTGAAGAGCACGACGGTCGCCAGCGTCAGCGCGATGCCCGCCAGCATCTGGTTCGAGATGCCGAACAGCGGCCACAGCGTGTTGATGCCGCCCAGCGGATCGACCACCCCCTGGTAGAGAAAATAGCCCCACATTGCGACGCACAGCGACGTCGACAGCAGGTTTGCCGACCAGTTCTCGGTGTGCCGCAGCGGCTCCCAGAAGGCGCCGAGCAGGTCGTGGATCATGAACCGCCCGACGCGGGTGCCGGCGTCGATGGTGGTCAGGATGAACAGGGCCTCGAAGAGGATGGCGAAGTGGTACCAGAACGCCATCATCGCCTTGCCGCCGAGGAAGCTGGAAAAGATGTGCGCCATGCCGACGGCGAGCGTCGGCGCCCCGCCGGCGCGCGACAGGATGCTGTGCTCTCCCACATCGATCGCCGTCTGCGTCAGCACGTCGGGCGTAATCGCGAAGCCCCACGAGGAGATCACCTGGGCCGCCTGCTCCGGCGTCGTCCCGATCAGGGCCGCCGGACTATTCATGGCAAAGTAGACGCCGGGATCGAGGACGCAGGCGGCGATCAGCGCCATGATGGCGACGAAGCTCTCCGTGAGCATGCCGCCGTAGCCGATGAAGCGGGCCTGCGTCTCGTTTTCCAGCATCTTCGGCGTCGTCCCGGAGGAAATCAAAGCGTGGAAACCGGAAACGGCGCCGCAGGCGATGGTGATGAACAGGAAAGGAAACAGCGCGCCGGAGAAAACAGGGCCGGAGCCGTCGATAAACTTGGTCAGCGCCGGCATTTGCAGGTCCGGACGGACGAACAGAATCCCGAGGGCAAGCCCGGCGATCGTGCCGATCTTCAGGAACGTCGAGAGATAATCACGAGGCGCCAGAAGCAACCAGACCGGCAGCACGGAGGCAACGAAGCCGTAGCCGATCAGAAGCAGCGCCAGTGTCGGCCCGGACATCGTAAACAGCGGCGCCCAGGTTGGACTGGCGGCGACGTCCTCGCCGTAGATGATGCCGAGCATCAACAGCACGAAGCCGATGATCGACATCTCGAGAACGCGGCCGGGACGGATGAAGCGCAGATAGATGCCCATGAACATGGCGATGGGAATGGTGACCATCACCGTGAAGGTTCCCCACGGGCTCGCCGCCAGCGCCTTCACCACCACCAGCGCCAGCACGGCGAGAATGATGATCATGATCATCAGAACGCCGAACAGGGCGATCAGCCCCGGCACCGTTCCTAACTCCGACTTGATCATGTCGCCGAGCGAGCGCCCATCGCGGCGCGACGAAATGAACAGCACCATGAAGTCCTGAACCGCGCCAGCGAAGACGACGCCGGCCAGAATCCACAGCGTACCCGGCAGATATCCCATCTGGGCCGCCAGGACCGGCCCCACCAGCGGACCGGCACCGGCAATTGCCGCGAAATGATGTCCAAAAAGAATGTACTTATTGGTCGGCACGTAATCGAGCCCGTCGTTAAACTTTACCGCAGGCGTTACGCGCGCCGGATCGAGCTGGAGGACCCGCGTGGCAATAAAAAGACTGTAGAAACGATAGGCGATCAGGTAAACACAAACTGCCGCAATGACGAGCCAAACCGCGTTAATGGTTTCGCCGCGATGTAATGCAATAGTGCCAAGTGCGAACGCCCCTACCAGAGCGACGGCAAGCCAAGCAGCGGCGTTTCCCAGCTTTTCCATGATTTTACTTCCTGCACGATGTACTGATGACTAGCCGATCCGTGGCAGGCGCCAAGCAGGATGCAGCGCCGTGACTGGAAAATCTTTAGCACAAGTGAGCGTCGCCTCAGACAACACACTGCTGCAGACAAGCTGCCTGTGTCGCCGACGAGCAACGCGCGCCCTCCCTGCCTTCCTCGCTCTGTAATCAACGCGCCTGGACGCAAGTCTGGCCGCGAAGAACGGCGAGGTTATTGATACTCAATCGTAGTTGTGGGCCAGGTGGTTGTCAACGCGGCTGAAGCGGTATAAGCCAGCCGAAGGCGAAGCGGGAGCGGGGAAATGGTCTCTCAAAGAAATGGGCTGATGCCGGGACTTGCACTGATGCTGGCTCTGAGCGGTTGCGCGACCACTTCGGAAGATGCGGCTGAGTATGTCTGCCGCGCCGAAGATGAGCGCGGCAACGTTTATGAGAGCTCCGATTTCGAGATGCTGACCGCGGCCGAAGTGGCCCTGCAGCAGTGCGAGACGGCTGCCGCCGATCCTACGACATGCGTCGCCCGGGGTTGCCGGGGGCAGTAAGGCCGGCCTGAAGGGCTCGTGCCCCTGTGCCTGGCCGGACGCCATGATCGATTGGATTGAGCCCCGGCCTCCTCAACCGCGGCGTCACCCGACGCCCCTTCCGGGAATATCGAGGGGCTCGGCGAAGCCAATCCAGGGGCGGCAACCGCATGGAAAATGCGGTCTGCTTGGGCCGGTCTTATTCCGGCATCGCCGGCGGATCCGGATCGAAGTCCCAGTTGGGATCCGGATCCGGGTACTTGGTGATCCAATCTTTAAGCAGGCGAACATGTTCCGCCTCTTCCTCCGCAAACTGCGCCGCCAGTTCGCGGACTCGGGGATGGGTGGTGGTTTCGGCGACGGACGAATAGAAGCCATGCGCGGCGCGCTCGGCCCGCAGCGCCAGCATCAGGGCCTGAGCCGGGCGCATCATGTAGTGCATCTTGTCCATCGACGGCGCCTCGGGACTTTCGCCGTCGCGCCAGACAAACTCCCATGGCGGAATATGCGGCAGGTCCAGTCCTGCCGCCAGTTCCCGCACCTCGGCGGCATGCATGCGGCCGTATTTGGCCATCTGGAAAAACAGGCCGGCAACTTCGGGGTTGTTGTGGACCGCCATGCTGTCGCCAATTTCCTGGTAACCGCCCGCCGCCTCGTCTTCAAGGGTCAAGGCATGCGCCAGAAAGACTTCGACACTATTGATCCCGCTCGTGCTCTTCTTCTCGTCCGCCACGATCTGCATCCTCACTCTTTCGTTGGGCCTGAACCGAGCGGGCGTGTCTACACCCTGAACGCCGTTTCCAGATCCTCAAGCGACGCGCTTGCGCGCAGTTCCGGCCGATAGACGGGCCGGTTCCCAAGATAAAGGATGCCGGTGCTGAGGCCGTCGTCCGCCATCAGCCAGCGCGCGGCCAGTTCCACGTCCGAGGTGGTGGTCACATCGGCCTTACGAACCGTGGTCTTCCATTCCTTTTGCCCGGGCTGGTAGGTGACGCACTGGCTGAGCACCTGGACCATCGAAAAACCCGGATGGCGGACGGCTTCGGTGATGACCCGCGCCGTACCATTGGGATCGCCGGCGTAGCAGCGGGCAATGAAGTTGGCTCCGGCCGCGAGCGCCACGGCCAGTGGATGGAACGGGCTGACACCTGTCCCACGGGGCGTCAGCTTGCTCTTATCCCAGTCGGCGGGGGTCGTCGGCGAAGCCTGGCCTTTGGTCATGCCATAGACCTGATTGTCCATCACCACATAGGTCAGGTCGACGTTGCGCCGGCAAGCGTGGAGAAAATGGTTGCCGCCGATCGAATACCCGTCGCCGTCGCCGCCAGTGACAATCACCGTCAAGTCGGGACGCGAGACCTTGAGGCCGGTGGCCACGGGGAGAGCCCGGCCGTGGACCGAATGAAAGCCGTAGACGCTGGTATAGGCCGGAATCCGCGACGAACAGCCGATGCCGGAGACCACCGCCACCTCCTCGCGCTGAAGGCCAAGTTCGGCGAGCGCCTTGGTGAGGGACGACAGAACGGAATAATGGCCGCAGCCGGGGCACCACACAGGGCGGTAGTCGGATTTGAAAGAGGCCGCGGTCAGCGCGGTCTTATCGGGAAGCGCCGTCATCTTCGTCTCAGCTCCACGCCTTCATGTGCTCAAGAACCTCGCCCGGCCGGATCGGCAGGGGGCCGGGCCGGCTGAAGAGCCGGACATTGCCGGGCAGGTCGTAATAAGCCCGCAGGTATCGGTAAAACTGCTTCGAGTGGCTCTGCTCGACGATCAGCAGCCGGTCGACGCCGTCGATCGCCGCGGCGAACTGCTTCTCCTGCGCCGGCGCCAGCAGGCGCAGCACAATCAACCGGGTGGCGATGCCGATGGCCTTGGCCCGCGCGCAGGCTTCGCGCGCAGGCCCGGCACACGATCCCCACGTCAGCACGCACAACGGACCGTCTCCTTCGATATTGGCCCAATGCTGGCCATAATCGAAGAGCTCCAGTTTGCGCGCGCGCTTGTCGAGTTGCGCGGCATGATCCTCGGCAGCACTGGACGGGCGGCCGGAAATGGCATGCTCAAGGCCGTCGGCGACGTATTCACCGCCCGGCGTGCCGGGAATCGCCATCGCCGAGACGCCGGACGCGGTCAGCGCATAGCGGCGATAATCGGTAACGCTGGCTGCGGCTGTTTCCCGCCGGCTGATAAAGGCCAGATCCGCGGGGCGGTCGAGAACGGCGCGCGACTGGCCGAGCGACTGGTCGGTCAGGACGATCACCGGCACCTGCAACTGTTCCGCCAGATGGACCGACCATTGCGTGGTAAATTGGCAGTCGGCGATGGAATGGGCAGCGGTGACAACATGTGGCGCATCCCCGTGCAGTCCGTACAGCGCAATGTTCAGATCGCTTTGCTCCGATTTCGTCGGAATACCGGTGGATGGGCCGCCGCGCATGACGTTCACCACCACGATCGGCGTTTCGGAGGAGACCGCCAGCCCGATCGATTCCATCATCAGCGCCAGTCCCGGCCCGGACGTGGCGGTCAGCGAGGGGGTGCCGCCAAAGGAGCTGCCGATGATCATGTTGATCGAGGCCAGCTCGTCCTCGGCTTGCACCAACACTCCGCCGACTTTTTCGAGGTTTGGCGCAAGCCACTCCAAAATCTCGGTGGCCGGCGTGATGGGATAGGCGGCGACGAAGCGGACGCCGCCCCGAACCGCGCCGAGACCGGCGGCTTCGTTACCGCTGAAGTTCCACCGGGCGGCCGTGCTCGTTCCTGCAGCCAGACGGCAGCTTCCCGCCATCCCTTCGACCAGACCGATGCCGGCGCGGATACCGGCAAGTCCGGCGTCGAGGACGGCTGGCCCCCTTTTTTTCAAAGCCTTGGCTGCGACCTCGCCAACAATCTCTTCGGGCAGGCCGGTCAGGCCCGCCAGTACGCCCAGGCCAACCATATTGAGCCGTCCGCCTTCGAGGCTCTTCACCGTCTCCTGCAGAGGCAATGCCGTAAGGCAGGCGCCGGTGGCGGTAATTCGTGGCGGTGGCTCGCCAGCATCCTGATCGCAAAGGACAAGACTTTCGGCGTCGAGCACGATCTCTGCAGCAAAACGCTCGACGTTCAGCCAGTCGAGCGCAACCATCACGTCGAAGCGGTCATCGACACACTCGATCGGACGAGCACCGAGCCGCAGGAAGGCCGCCACCTCGCCGCCGCGGATCTGCGGCCCCGATGAGCGGGCCATCAAGCCATAAAGCCCCGCCGAGGCGGCGGCGTCCAGCAGCATCTGGGCGGCGGTCATAACGCCGGCACCGCCGGCACCGGTAATGGCAATCGAGACGGTTTGGTCGGACAAGGACTCCTCCTCAGCTGCCTCCGGCGCCCCCGAGCTGTCCCTCGGGCAGCGTCTTCGTTGCGGTCACCCACCATGGCCGCTCCCGGCGAAGGCGAAAGGCCCTTTGATTTAGCAAGAAACGTGCCCGCCCGGCGATCTTTTCGATCCGGCCCCGGAGGCGAGCTGGGACAGGCGACACTTCACTCGGGCTCGACGGCGCAGTTTGGCGCGATACCGGCGCCGCCGCCGGCGGTGGGGGTTCCGAGGACGTCGTTGTTCAGGACGCGGCGGATGTAGGGGTAGATCTTGGCGAGCGCCGCCATGAGCTCGCTGGTGT